>Ga0306921_10000003_pt1 | contig 483381 bp, 444 predicted proteins | sample sta12Cox44000080_FD_203760 | JGI IMG/M metagenome (GOLD analysis project Ga0306921, IMG submission 203760) | Lab enrichment of tropical soil microbial communities from Luquillo Experimental Forest, Puerto Rico - statoxic.12C.oxic.44.000.080 (v2)... | ecosystem: Environmental > Terrestrial >... | reverse complement strand
TTAGCCTTGGAGGATGGTCCCCCCATCTTCAGACAGGATTACACGTGTCCCGCCCTACTTGTCGTACCCTCAGTTCCACCTCCGACCTTTCACGTACGGGGCTGTCACCCACTGCGGCCGCCCTTTCCAGGACGTTCCGTTAGGTCGAAGGCTAAAAGGTACCGGCTGCTCCCATTTCGCTCGCCACTACTTTGGGAATCTCGGTTGATTTCTGTTCCTGCGGTTACTGAGATGTTTCAGTTCTCCGCGTTCGCTCCTGCCGCCCTATGAATTCAGGCGGCGGTGACCCTTGCGGGCCGGGTTTCCCCATTCGGACATCCCCGGATCAAAGCTCGTTTGCCAGCTCCCCGGGGCTTTTCGCAGGCTGCCACGTCCTTCATCGCCTGTGATCGCCAAGGCATCCACCACATGCACTTAGTCGCTTGATCCCATAACGCTGAACACTGCGTCACGGGTGTTTGCGATACCCGTCCCCTCCGAACTCGAGAGAGAACGGGTCGATACAATCTAACCCAGCACACGACACCTGGAGGCATCGTGTGCGCTTTACTTCTTCCGTTTTGTTAAAGAACAACCGAACTGCTTCGGTCCGATCAAAGATCAGAGGAAAGCCCTTGGGCTTGCCTGTGAGCTCTGAAGAAACTTTACTGAAAAAAATTGAGCGCCTCCTAGTGTTGGTGGAGCTGAACGGGATCGAACCGATGACCTCCTGCTTGCAAAGCAGGCGCTCTCCCAACTGAGCTACAGCCCCATCGCTGCGCCTCACTCGATCGGTTGCGCAGCGTCCCTTAAGACTGGTGGGTCTGGATGGATTCGAACCATCGACCCCCGCCTTATCAAGACGGTGCTCTAACCAACTGAGCTACAGGCCCGCATCCCGTATCGATTCACCGCCGCAAGACTCGCAGCGGCAACAACCGATAAGCGTGGGCACTTGGAAGCGGTTGGCCAGTTTGCGTCGATACGAGATCGACCGCAAATGGCTGCTTCCGAGAAAGGAGGTGATCCAGCCGCACCTTCCGATACGGCTACCTTGTTACGACTTCACCCCAGTCATGAAACTCACCGTGGTAGGCGCGCTCCTTGCGGTTACGCTACCTGCTTCTGGTGAACCCCACTCCCATGGTGTGACGGGCGGTGTGTACAAGACCCGGGAACGTATTCACCGCGACATGCTGATCCGCGATTACTAGCGATTCCGACTTCATGAAGTCGAGTTGCAGACTTCAATCCGGACTACGACCGGCTTTCTGGGATTGGCTCCGGCTCGCGCCTTGGCAACCCTCTGTACCGGCCATTGTATGACGTGTGAGGCCCTACCCATAAGGGCCATGAGGACTTGACGTCATCCCCACCTTCCTCCGGTTTGTCACCGGCAGTCTCTCCAGAGTGCCCTTGCGTAGCAACTGGAGACAAGGGTTGCGCTCGTTGCGGGACTTAACCCAACATCTCACGACACGAGCTGACGACAGCCATGCAGCACCTGTGTTACGGCTCCCTTTCGGGCACACCCGCCTCTCAGCGGGCTTCCGTACATGTCAAGGGTAGGTAAGGTTCTTCGCGTTGCATCGAATTAATCCACATCATCCACCGCTTGTGCGGGTCCCCGTCAATTCCTTTGAGTTTTAATCTTGCGACCGTACTCCCCAGGCGGATCACTTCACGCGTTAGCTGCGGTACTAGAGAATCGCTTCCCCAACACCTAGTGATCATCGTTTAGGGCGTGGACTACCAGGGTATCTAATCCTGTTTGCTCCCCACGCTTTCGTGCCTGAGCGTCAATCTCGGCCCAGGGGGCTGCCTTCGCCATCGGTGTTCCGCCACATCTCTACGCATTTCACTGCTACACGTGGCATTCCACCCCCCTCTGCCGGATTCAAGTCCCATAGTTTCCACTGCAGTTCCCAAGTTGAGCTCGGGGCTTTCACAGCGGACTTGCGGGACCGCCTACGCACGCTTTACGCCCAGTAATTCCGATTAACGCTCGCACCCTACGTATTACCGCGGCTGCTGGCACGTAGTTAGCCGGTGCTTATTCTGCCGGTACCGTCAAGAACGCCGGGTGTTATCCGCGGCCTTTTCTTTCCGGCCAAAAGAGCTTTACAACCCGAAGGCCTTCTTCACTCACGCGGCATGGCTGGATCAGGGTTGCCCCCATTGTCCAAAATTCCCCACTGCTGCCTCCCGTAGGAGTCTGGGCCGTGTCTCAGTCCCAGTGTGGCTGATCATCCTCTCAGACCAGCTACCGATCGTCGCCTTGGTGGGCCTTTACCCCGCCAACAAGCTAATCGGACATCGGCCGCTCTCATAGCGCGAGGCCTTGCGGTCCCCCGCTTTCATCCGTGGATCGTATGCGGTATTAATCCGGCTTTCGCCGAGCTATCCCCCACTACGAGGCACGTTCCGATGTATTACTCACCCGTTCGCCACTCAGGTGAGAGTTGCCCCTCACCCGCGTTCGACTTGCATGTGTAAAGCATGCCGCCAGCGTTCAATCTGAGCCAGGATCAAACTCTTCAGTTCAATCTCTGTGCAAGACTCATACTGACGTGGATCCAACGACCGCTCGGCTTTCACCGATGGTCATCGGACCCGCTTGAATCAGTGTGAGCACTACGAAGTTTCGAGCACCCGAGTTGTCGAAAACACCCCGGGCGACCACTCCAAGCGCCCACACCTATCGGTTGTTCAGATTGTTAAAGAGCGGCGCCGCGAAAACAGGGCGCGAAGAAGCGGAATTATACCGTGGAAACGGGTCGGGTCAACAGTGTCTTGTCGGACCAAGCCCATCCGTTGCTCGCCTCTGGAGCTAAGGAAACACGCTGCACCAGCCTGTTAGAATCGCTTCCCCAAGTGATGCCCTCCGAATCGCTCGCGCCGGCCGTTTCTCCGTCGCAGCTTGCGCCGAGTGCGCTGCTCATCGCCGTAGCCGTCTTTGCTACGAGCGCGGTCCTGTGCGTTATCGGTTATCTCGCGCTAACCGTATCCGGCCCGTGGGTCGGCGGGCCATCGGAGCGGCATTGGACTGCGCAGGAGCTGACCGTTCGCCGCGGCGACGCGCGCCCCGGCAAGGACGGCATTTCGGTGCTGGGGCCGGACGAGACAGGAATCGTCGTTATCGCGCTCAACGCATCGTTGCGATCCAGAGACTACCCTGTGATCGCGTGGGACGCCCTGAATGTGCCCGATGGTGTGGAAGCCACGCTTCTCTGGTACAGCGATTTCCGCGCCTCGCGCACCTTGACGCGGGCCCTTGCAATCGAAGGGCACCGGATCGCTCCCACGGATCTAGCGCAGGACCGCAACTGGATCGGCACGATCGGGGGGCTTGCTCTCGCACTGAGGGGTTCGTTCGGCGAACCGATATTCGTGCGCGGCGTCTCCGCGAAGCCGATGACGCCGACTCAGATCCTCTCCGACCGTGCCCGCGAGTGGGTCGCCTTCGAGCCATGGAACGGGGCATCGATCAACGCTGTCACCGGCGGCGCCGATGTACAGGATTTGCCGCTGCCGACTCTGCTCGCGGCGATCGTGCTGGTCGGTGGGCTCGTATATGTTGCGCTGGCGCGGTGGACTCCAAATCTCGTTGGAAGCTTCCGCCCGGCGATCGTCGCAGTCGGCTTTCTCGCCGCCTGGCTGGCGCTCGACGCGCGTTGGCAGTGGAATCTGCTGCGCCAGGCGGACGCGACTATCGAGCAATATGCCGGCAAGTCCTGGCGCGAGCGCCACCTTGTCGCAGAGGATGGCGCGCTCTTCGCGTTCATCGAACAGGCTCGCGGCAAGCTCCCTCCTGCGGTTGAGGCTGCGCCGCGAGTGTTCATGGTTGCCGATTCGGACTATCTCCGCGGCCGTGGCGCCTACTACCTCTATCCCTACAATGTGTACTTCGACCCGGCGCACGACAGCATTCCTTCCGCATCGACGATGCGCGCGGGCGATTACCTCCTTGCTTATTCGCGCGGACGCTTGCTCTATAAGCCGGCATCGGGGCGCCTAAGCTGGGGTGCGGGCGAATCCGTCGCAGCTGAACTGCTGCTTGGCGAACCAGGCGCAGCGCTGTTCCGGGTACGCTGAACAAGCGCGTCATGGACTACGCTGGACTCGCCATCGGACTCGCGCTGCCGTGGATTGTCGGGTGGTCCGTGCTGCTCGCGCTCGATTGGCCGGGCACGCAGTCAAGCAACGGCGGAGTAGCTACGCTTCAGCTCGGTTATGGCTATTTCATCGGAACATTGTTGCTGACGCTGTGGATGCGCATCGTGAGCGCGGTGGGAATGCACTTTGGCTGGACTACGATCGGAGTGCCGCTCCTGGCAGTCGCTGCGCTGCTCTTTGCCTTTGCCTGGCGGCGCGGCCGGTTGCCCCGTTTCGCTATCGCGACGTGGCTTTCGTCGCCGGATCGCTTTGGGCGCTTGTTGTGGATCGCACTCGCCGCCTGGATCGCTCTACGCTTCGCTTCCGTCGCAATCGACATCGCGTGGCGACCGCTCTATCCGTGGAAAGCCTGGAGCCAGTGGGCGCCCATGGCACGGGTCTGGTACGAGTTCGGTCACATCGTTCCGTTCGTAAACGCCAATACCTGGCTTGCCGGCCCTGCGGGCGCGTACTTCGACGCCGCGCCGCGCGATCCCGCCACCGTGCCGTTGCTGCAGGCGTGGAGCTGCATCGCGCTCGGCCGCTGGGACGATTCGGCCATGAACTGGCCGTGGCTCCTGATGCTGATCGCGCTGGCGCTCGCGATTTATGGATCACTGCGCGAGGACGGGTCAGGAACGTTTGCTGCGCTCGTCGGCGTCTGGCTCACCGTCTCGCTGCCGCTGCTCGACGTGCAGGTGGCGCTCGCCGGTTATCCCGATTTGCTGCTGGCGAGCCTATATGCGCTCGCCGCGCTTGCGCTCTATCGGTGGAGCCTGCATCGAAAAACGGGTGATGCTTGCGTCGCGGTCATCCTCGCTCTCTGCTGCCCGCTCATTAAGAGTTCCGGCGCGTTCTGGGCCGTCACCCTTTTACCCGGGATTGTCGTGGCGCTGTTGCCGGAGCGCGGTATGAAAATTCTCGGCGCTGCTCTTGGCGCCGGGACCGTGATCCTGCTCGCGCTCGGGCGATGGGACGCGGCGATCCTGGGCCGCCATCTTGGTCTCGACGTCGCACCATCGTGGCGATCGCTGGTCGATGGTCTGTTCTTCTTCGACAACTGGCATCTGCTCTGGTACGGAACGATCGCGCTCGCGATCCTAGGTGCGCGGTACCTGATTCGGCGGCCGCTCGCGCCGCTGGCGATGATTGCTGCGGCGGGCGTCGTGTTCCTTTTCGTCGTATTTTCGTATCCCGTGGTCGCCGCATGGATCGGCGACTCAGCCGAGATAAGCCGCGCCTCGTTGCCTCTCGGGCCGCTTCTTATCTGCCTCGGCCTCCTGCTCTGGAACGAGCTCACCCGGCCTGCGCCGGCGACCGCAGCAGCTACCGCTTCGGGCGACGCGATCCCCAAGACCGCCGATGCTTGAGCTTCCGTCGGTCACGTTGTGCTGCATCGACACCGCGAATCCACTGCTCGCCTTGCGCGCACTGCGGCTGTCCGCCGCGGGCATCCGCTTTGCGCGCGTGCTCATGCTGAGCGATCGCCCGCTCGTAGCGCCGGAGGTGGAAGTACGCACCATCGCGCCTCTCACATCCCGTGCCGAATATTCCGAATTCGTATTGAAGTCGCTGCTCGCTCACGTCGAGACGGCGCACGTGCTGCTGATCCAATGGGACGGCTACGTGATCAACCCTGAGGCATGGAAAGACGAGTTTCTCGCTTGTGATTACATCGGTGCCAAGTGGTTCTGGCATGACGATGCCTACCGTGTGGGCAATGGAGGCTTCTCGCTGCGTTCGCGCAAGTTGCTCAACGCGCTGCAGGATCCTCGCGTAGAGATCGACGGAGCAGAGGACGAGACGATCTGCCGAAAGTTCCGGACGCTGCTCGAGCGGGAGCACGGCATCGTCTTCGCCACGGAACAACTCGCCGACGACTTTGCCTTCGAGGTCGCGTACCCGATCGGCAAGCCGTTTGGCTTTCATGGGCTATTCAACTTCTGCCGGGTCGTGTCTCAGAAGGAACTGACTGATCTCGTGACCGGCTTCGCGCCTGCGATCGCCCGCTCGCCGCAGCTGATGAGCCTCGGTCGCAATTGCCTCGCACTCGGTCAGTGGCAGCCCGCGGGTGCGATCTTTCGTCGCATCCTCGAGGAAATGCCGGACAATCGCGAAGCGAAAGCCGGGCTCGCGCTTGCCGCGAGCAACGAAGCGCTCGCGCCTCCCGCCGGGCGCAACGATCCCTGCCCCTGCGGCAGCGGCAAGCGCTACAAGCACTGTCACGGGTCGGCCGCGGGCACCAGCGCGGGTCTTGCGCAGCGCCTCGAAGCGGCAGTCGCGTTGCATCAGCAGGGGTACGCGGACGCCGCTGCACCGATCTATTGCGAGGTACTTCTTGCGGAGCCCGACAATCCGGTGGCGCTGCATTTCCTCGGCGTGAACTACTACCAGCGCGGCAGCCTCGGCGAAGCGCTTCCGCTGCTCGAGCGCGCGTCAGCGCTTCGTCCGGACGAACCTGAATTCCACAACAACTTCGGGCTCGCTCTCCTCGCCGCGGATCGCGAGGGCGACGCGGTCGCGGAATATCGCGTAGCGCTCGGGCTCAAGCCCGATCACGCCGTGGCCTGGAACAATCTCGGCCTTGCCCTACAGGCAAGTAACGAAATCGGCGCTGCGATCGACGCCTTCCGGCGCGCGCTCGCTCTGAAGCCGGACTTCGCGCACGCTCGCTGGAACCTTGCGCTCGCTCTCCTGCTCGATCGTCAATTCGATGAAGGTTGGCGCGAGTACGACGCGAGACTCGATCTACCCGAGCTGGGAAAGTACCGCCATCCTTGTCCGGGAGCGCGGTGGGAGGGCGAAGCGCTCGCCGGCAAGACGCTTCTGCTTTATCCCGAGCAGGGGCTGGGCGACGCGCTGCAGTTTGCGCGTTACGCGTCGACACTGGCGGCGCAGGGCGCGCGCTGCGTCATCCGATGCTCGGAGTCTCTCGCGCCATTGCTGGAGGCGGTGCCCGGAGTGTCGCAGGTGGTGCGCGAAGCAGAGCAGCTGCCGCATTACGACTGGCACGCACCGCTGCTTTCGCTGCCGCGGCTGGTTGGGACGCGCGCGGAATCGATTCCGGCGTGCGTGCCTTACATCACGATTCCGGAAGGCAGGCGCGAGGCCGCACGTGAAAAGCTCGCGCGATCGCGCGCGCCGCTGCGCGCTGGCCTCGTCTGGTCCGGCAACCCTGGCCACGGCAACGATCGGAACCGTTCGATCGCGCTCGGCGAGCTGCGGCCACTACTCGACGTGAACAACATCGCCTGGTTCTCGCTGCAGCAGGGAGAACGCGCCGACCAGCTCGCGCTCACGCTCGGCGCGGAAGCTGTCGCACCGCTCGCGTCCGGGTCGACGCTCTCCGACACGGCCGCGTTCGTCGCCGAGCTGGACCTCGTCATCAGCGTCGACACGGCGATCGCGCATCTAGCCGGGGCTCTGGCGAAGCCGGTCTGGATTCTGCTGCCGTTCGCGCCAGATTGGCGCTGGCAGCTCGGACGCGACGAGAGCCCCTGGTATCCAACCGCTCGACTGTTCCGCCAGCCACGCCACCGCGACTGGGCATCGGTTGTGACGCGCATCGCTGGCGAGCTGCACACCTGGGCCTCGCGGACATCGTGAGCGTGGCAGCGGCGGAACAGGCTTCCGCGCACTTCCGTGTCGGCAATCTGCACCGCCGAGAGGGACGCTACGCCGAGGCGATCGCCGCCTACGAGCACGCCCTCGCGATTGCACCGGGAGATCCGAACATTCTCAACAATCTTGGGCTCGCCCTGAGTGGCGACGGGCAAAACGAGCGGGCAGTGGCGAGCTACCGCGCCGCGCTCGCGGCAGAGCCGGCGCACCGTCAGGCGTTGGCGAATGTCGGGCATCTGCTCTGCGCTCTGCGGCGATACGTCGAAGCCTTGCCGTTCTGCGCCGAGTTCGTACGGCGATATCCAGATCGCGAAGCAATGCTCTGGGTCGATCTCGGAATCTGCCAGCACGCAACGCTGAGTCTCGACGCAGCTGAAGCAAGCTTCCGGCGCGCGCTCGCGCTCGACTCTCGCAATGCGCCGACGCTTTGCAATCTCGCTACCGTGCTGATCGATCGCGACGAGTTCGAGCGCGCCGACGAGACGCTTGGAGAGATCGCGCCGAGCGATCGCTCGCTGTACGTGTTGTCCCTGCTCGGCTATTGCCGCGCGCATCTCGCCCGCTGGGATGGCCTGCCCGAGCTGCACGCCTCGATTGCAGCGCGCCTCGACGAGCGCAGCGACGACCCAGTCAACGCTTTTGCCGCGCTATCGGTCCCGCTCTCACCCGCCGCGCAGCTGGACGTTGCGCAGCGGTGGGCCCGCGACCTCGCGCCAGCGTTGCCCCTTGCCGCGCCGACGGCGTTGCGCAGCTCTCGCTTGCGCCTCGGCTACCTATCGTCAGATTTCCGAACGCACGCGATCTCCTCGCTGCTCGCGGAAGTCTGGGAGCGTCACGACCGGGCACGCATCGAGACTCACGCCTATTCGATCGGACCGCGCGAGTCCTCGCCCTTGCGCACGCGCATCGAAGCCGCCTTCGAGCACTACGTGGATTGTTATGAGGAGACGGGTGAGAGGATCGCGCGGCGCATTCGTGGCGATGGCATTGACGTGTTGATCGATCTGAACGGTTACACCACGCACGCGCGCAGCGAGATCTTCGCCTTCAGGCCTGCGCCGGTGCAGGCGAGCTGGCTCGGCTATCTGGGTACGCTGGGCGCGCCCTGGTACGACTACATCATCACCGACCGCTTCGTCTGCCCGCCCGAGATGCAGGCCTTCTTCAGCGAACGCTTCCTGTATCTGCCGGAGTGCTATTGCCCCAGCGACACCGAGCGCGCGGTGGCCGGCGTGGTTCCGAGCCGCGCTGAGTGCGGACTGCCCGAGGCGGGGCTGGTACTCGCCTGCTTCAACAACAGCTACAAGATTCTGCCGGAGCTCTTTGGGGTGTGGATGCGCCTGCTTGCGGGGTTGCCGGGCAGCGTGTTGTGGCTCGCGCCGGGCAACGCCACGGCGAAGCTCAATCTGGCGCGTGAGGCGAGCGCGCGCGGGGTGGACCCGGCGCGGCTGGTCTTTGCGCCGCGGGTGGATCTGCCGGAGCACTTGGCGCGGCATGCGCATGTGGACCTGTTCCTGGACACCACGCCCTACAATGCCGGCACCACGGCCAACGATGCCTTGTTCATGGGGGTGCCGGTGGTCACTTGTGCGGGAGCAAGCATGGCGAGCCGGGTGGCCGGCAGTCAGTTGCGCGCGCTCGGCTTGCCGGAGCTCGTCACCACCTCGCTCGCCGAGTACGAGGCGCTGGTGCTCGCTCTGGGGCGCGATGCGCAGCGGCTCGCCGCGCTCAAAGCTCGGCTGGCCGCCCAGCGCAGCAGCGCTCCACTCTTCGATATGACCCGCTTCACCCGCGCCTTCGAGAACATGCTCATGCAGGCATGCGAGGACCGGCCGTAGGCTGTGTCATGCTGGCTATGACAGCTTCGTCACGCAACGCGCCCTGCCATTGTGGAAGCGGGAAGCGCTACAAGGATTGTCATGGCGCCCTCGCGACGAACCTGCCACCCGTTGACAGCGAGAGGAACGCGCAGCTTGCGGCGTCGTGGCGAAGGATCAATCTCGATCCTTACAACGTCGAGGCCTCGGTTCTTCTCGGAAACCGCAATCACGAACAGGGCGAGTATCTCGCCGCGGTGATCCATTACGAGCGCGCGTTGCGCGGCGCGCCGAAGCATCCGGGGCTGCTCAACAACGCCGGGGTGAGCTACGCAGCGCTCGGCTGGGCGCCCCGCGCCGAGGAATGCTTCCGCGCTGCGCTGGCCGCGGCGCCGCGGCACATCGAAGCCTCGACCAATCTCGCCCAGCTGCTATTCCAGCGCGCACGCTACGACGAGCTTATCGCGCTCGTCGCATCGCTCGGGACCGAGTCACCGGCGGCGCTCAGCTCGCTCCGGGCGCAGGCAGAGAAGCGTCTCGCAATGACCGACGCTTCCTCCGCAGCTGTCGACGCCCTCCTCCGGCGGGCCGAAGCGAGCTTCGCGCTCGGCGAGCACGCCGAAGCCGAAAGCCTTTGGCGCGAGGCGCTCGCGCTCGACCCGGGTCATCCCGAGGGGCTTTTTCATGTTGCGAACCGCGAGCGCGAGCGCGGCGAGAGCAACGCTGCGATCGCGAACTACCAGAAAGCGCTCAAGCGCGCGACCGGAAACGTCGGGATCACCAACAACCTCGGTCTCGCGCTCGAAGCAGCTGGCGAGACCGACCGCGCCGAGGATTGCTATCGTGCCGTGCTCGCCGGCGATCCGAATCATATCGACGCGCTCGGCAATCTCGGCAACATTCTTTCCGCCCGCGAAGCGGTCGGGGAAGCTGTCGCCGTCTACGACCGACTGTTCGCCATCCGCCGCGACCTGCCCGCGGCCGTATGGATCAGACGTGCGATGGCGCAAAACCGGGCGCAGGACATCCCCGCGGCGATCGAGAGCTACCGTGAAGCCGCGCGCCTCGATCCGGGCGACATGCAAGTACAGCTCCATCTCGGCACGCTCCTGATCCGGCAGCATGCTTTCAGTGACGGCGAAATCGTGCTCCGACGGGCGCTCGAGCTCGACCCGGGCAACCGCTACGCGCTGTCGATGCTCGCGCACACTCGCCAGCAGCGCTGCGCCTGGGACGGGCTCGACGATGTCCTCGCCGAGATTCGCGCGAGGCTCGAGGACAATGAAGATCCCGATAGCGACTTTCCGGTGATGCCCTTCGCAGCGCTCGCGATGCCGCTCTCGCCGCTCGCGCAGTTGCACGCGGCACAGCGCTGGTCGCGCACCGTGAGTCACGGGGCGCTTTCCTCGCGACCGACGGTCTCATATGCGCCGGGCGAGCGGTTGCGAGTCGCCTTCGCAACCTGGAACTTCCGCGATCATCCGACCATGCATCTCTCGCTCGAATTCTGGGAGAAGATCGATCGCAGCCGCCTGGAGATGTTCGCCTACAGCCTGCGCCGCGACGACGACAATCCGTTCCAGCGTCGTGCGCGGATCGCCTTCGAGCATTTCACCGACGTGAGCCCGGAGTCGGTGGAATCCATCGCCGAGCGCATCCGCAAGGATCGCATCGGCATTCTTATCGACCGCAACGGTTACACGCTCAACGCGCGTGAAGGCATCTTCCCGCTCAGGCCGGCGCCGATCCAGGTGAACTGCATCGGTTTCCCTGGAACAATGGGTGCCGCGTGGTACGACTACATCTTCACCGACCGCTACACCGTTCCCGAGTCCCTGCAGCGCTTCTACAGCGAACGCCCGCTTTACATGCCGCACATGGCCTTTCCGAGCGACACGACGCGCCTGCCCCCGGGACCGCGTCCTTCGCGCGCCGCGTGCGGGCTGCCCGAGCGGGCGTTCGTGTTCTGCTGCTTCAGCACCTCATACAAGATACTGCCTGATGTGTTCGCCATCTGGATGCGCTTGCTCGCCGCCGTTTCTGGAAGCGTGCTGTGGCTGCTGCATACGAGCGACGAGGTCGTTTCCAATCTGCGCCGCGAGGCCGCGCGGGCCGGCGTGGATCCGAGTCGCCTCGTATTCGCACCGATTGTGAAAATCGCCGAGCACGTAGCGCGCAACGCAGCGGCAGACCTCTTCCTCGATTCGTTCCCGTACGGCGCGCATACAACGGCGAACGATGCTTTGCTCGCCGGGTTGCCGGTGCTGACCCGCGCCGGCGAAACCATGGTGAGCCGCATCGCCGGCAGCCAGCTCCGCGCCACCGATCTGCCTGAGCTCATCACGACGAGCTTCGCCGAGTACGAGACGCTCGCGCGACGGCTGGCGACCGAAGACAGACAATTGCTTTCATTGCGCCAAAGGCTTGCTGCGAATCGCCATTCCCACGCCCTGTTCGACATGGCGCGCTATGCCCGCGATTTCGAAGATGCGATGGAAGCAATCTGGGTCGAGCGCGGCACGCTCTCATGAGCTCGCCCGTCTCCGCGCCGTCGCGCAATGCGCCATGCCACTGCGGGAGCGGCAAGCGCTACAAGGACTGCCATGGCGCGCTTCGATCCACCGCCGCAGGCTGGGTTGAGCGCGGCCTGGCACAGATCAAGGCCCGCGATTTCGATGCGGCGGAAGCCAGCCTGCGCGAAGCGCAGCATCTCGCTCCAAATGATGCGCGCGTCCATGCCAATTTCGGCACGCTGTATGTTCACTGGCAGCGCTACGCCGATGCGGAGGAATCGCTTGCCACTGCTTTGAGCCTCGCGCCCGACGAGCCATACGTGCTTGCGCTGCTCGCGCATACACGCCAGTGCCAGTGCGCGTGGCATGGCTTGAGCTCGCTCCACGGCCGTATCGCCGACACTCTCGATCGCGGCGATGCCGGGTCGGCATGCGATCCCTTCGCCCTCCTCTCGATGCCCTTGACAGCGCCACAGCAGCTCGTTGCGGCTCAGCGCTATGCGCGTAGCCTTGGGCCGCTCAAACCGACCGGTCCTTCCGCGTTCGCGGTCGCGTCCGGGGGCCGGATGCGGATCGGATTCGTGTCGGCAGACTTTCGCCGCCATGCCACCGCGGCCCTCATGACGGAATTCTGGGAGCGCATAGATCGCAGCCGGCTCGAAGTCTTCGCCTACGGGATCTTCGCGCGGGACAAAGGACGCGCCGGCCAGCGAATCGAGCGTGCCTTCGAGCACTTCGACGACCTCAGCAACGAGTCTGTCGATGGGATCGCGCGGCGCATCCGCAACGACCGAATTGATGTGTTGTTTGACCTTAACGGATACACGCGGAGCGCGCAGCCGCAGATCTTTGCGCTGCGCCCCGCGCCGGTGCAGGTCAACGCCATCGGCTTTCAGGGGACGCTGGGCGCCAAGTGGTACGACTACATCCTCACGGACGACTTCAGCATGCCCGAGCGGCTCGCTCCTTTCTTTACCGAAGCGCCGCTGTTCATGCCGCATGCGCTCTACCCAAGCGACACGACGCGCCTCGCGCCGGGGCCGCCGCCATCGCGCGCGGCGTGCGGGTTGCCCGAGCACGCGTTCGTGTTCTGTTGCTTCAACAACGCCTACAAGATCCTGCCGGAGGTGTTCGCGATCTGGATGCGGCTGCTCGCGGCAGTGCCCGGTAGTGTGCTCTGGTTGCTCGAAACCCACCAGGCAGCGAAGGAGAATCTGCGCCACGAAGCAACGCTTGCGGGCATCGATCCGAGCCGGCTCGTCTTCGCACGATTGCTCGGTCTCGAGGAACACGTCTCGCGCAACGCCGCGGCGGACCTTTTCATCGACACCTATCCCTACGGGGCTCACACCACCGCCAACGACGCTCTCCTGGCGGGACTTCCGTTGCTGACGCGTGCGGGCGAGACGCTCGCAAGTCGCGTCGCAGGCAGCCAGCTCCATGCGGTGGGTCTGCCGGAGTTGGTCACCGAGAGTTTCGCTGACTACGAAGCCCTGGCGCTGCGGCTCGCGACCCAGGCGGGGCCGCTCAATTCCTATCGCGAGCGGCTGACTGTGCAGAGGCACAGCTCGCCGCTGTTCGACATGGATCGGTACGCTCGCGACTTCACCGACGTGGTGCTGCGGATCGAAGCAAGGCATCGGACTCGATGAGCGAGACCCTGTCGTTGCGGCTCATGCGCAATGCGCCCTGTCCGTGCGGCAGCGGCAAACGCTACAAGGAATGTCACGGCTCGCTGAGACCTCGTGTCCAGCCGCTCGTGCAGCGAGCGCTGGCTCAGATGCAAAAGCGCGATTTCGCCGCTGCGGAAGCGAGTTTTCGGCAAGCCGCGGAGCTCGAGCCGGACGACGTCCGCATCCATGCTGATATCGCGACGCTGTGCATTCTGCAACAACGCCACGATGACGCCGAAGCGCCGCTCGGGAAGGCGCTTGCGCTGGATCCGGAGCACGCGTATGCGCTGGTTCTCCTCGCCTATATCCGGCAGCGCCACTGCGCCTGGGATGGCCTGGGTGAAATGCACGACCGGATCCGCGCGCTGCTCGACCGTGGCGGCGACCGCCGCTATCGCTTCAGCGCGTTTCCGGTCCTGGCGATGCCCACTACGCCGCAGCAACAGCTCGTGGCGGCACGATGCAACGCCGAGATTTTCGCATTGCCCGCGCCGGCGCCTCGGCCGCACCTCGTTCGGGGGCCCGGCCGGCGCCTGCGCGTCGCATTTGCGACGGCGAACTTCCTCGATCACCCGACCATGCATTTGTCGTTGGAGTTCTGGGAGAAGATCGATCGTTCACGACTGGAAATGTTTGCGTACAACTTGCGCCCAGTGCAGGAGAATCCGTGGCTGCGGCGAGCGCGCGCGGCTTTTGAACACTTCGCGGATGTGGGCTCGGATTCGGAACAGCAGATCGCGCAACGAATCCGCGGCGATGAGATCGCGATTCTCATCGACCGCGGTGGCTATACAACGCACGCCCGCGAAGGTGTCTTCGCCTTGCGCCCGGCGCCGCTCCAGGTCAACTGTATCGGTTTCCCGGGAACGCTGGGCGCACCCTGGTACGACTACATCTTCACCGACCGCTTCACCGTGCCGGAACATCTCCAGCCCTTCTATGCCGAGCGGCCGCTCTACATGCCCCACATGGCTTTCCCCAGCGATACGACGCGCCTGTCGCCGGCACCGCCGCCGTCGCGCGCCGCGTGTGGCCTGCCGGATGGGGCGTTCGTGTTCTGTTGTTTCAGCAATGCGTACAAGATTCTGCCGGATGTCTTCGCCGTATGGATGCGGCTCCTCGCCGCCGTCCCGGGAAGCCTGCTGTGGCTGCTTGAAACGCACTCAATGGCCAAGCAAAACCTCCGCCGCGAAGCCGGCGCCGCCGGCGTCGATCCTGATCGAATCGTTTTCGCACCCTTTGTCGATGTCACGGAACACGTGGCCCGCAGCGCAGCCGCGGACCTCTTCCTCGACACCTACCCGTATGGTGCGCACACTACGGCGAATGATGCGTTGCTTGCGGGCCTCCCGGTGCTGACCTATGCGGGCGATACGATGGTCAGCCGCATCGCCGGCAGCCAGCTCCACGCCGTCGGTCTGCCCGAGCTCGTCACCGAGAGGGTTGCCGAGTACGAGGCGCTCGCGCTGCGCCTGGCCGCACAGCCCGACCTACTGCGCGAGCTGCGCGAGCGACTGGCCCGCAACCGCCATACGTATCCGCTGTTCGACATGGAGCGTTATGCTCGCGACTTCGCGGACGCGATGGAGCGCATCTGGAGCGAACACCAGCCGTGACTGGCGGCCGGTCCCCGAGCAGCGCGACCGCGCTGCTCCAGCAGGCCGAACAAGCGCTTGCCCGCGGCGAGCAGGCCGCTGCCGAAGCGCTCTGGCAGCGCGTCCTGGAGCTTGATCCAGGCCGTCCCGAGGCGCTGTTCCACGTCGGGAATCGCCTGCGCGAGCGCGGCGAGCACGCTGCGGCGATCGATTGCTACGAGCGGGCGCTGCGCCGAGCCGCCGGGCATAGTGGTCTGCTGAACAATCTCGGTCTTGCACTGGAGGCCATCGGCGCCACCGAACAGGCGGCCGCCTGCTATCGGGAAGTGCTCGCACGCGAGCCGCAACACTCCGACGCGCTCCTCAACCTCGCGAACCTCTCCTATCGCGCGGCCCGCTATGCCGAAGCAGCCGCGCTGCACGCCCGCGCAGCTAGCGTGCGTCGCAATCTTCCGCCAACGATATGGGTACAGCGCGCGCTGGCCCTCGAACGCGTCCAAGATCTCGAGGGCGCCGAGGCCAGTCTGCGCGAAGCCGCGCGGCTGGCCCCCAACGACGTTCACGTCCAGGCCAATCTTGCCACGCTCTTGATCCGTCAGCGCCGGCATGAAGAGGCTGAGGAGCCGCTGCGCCGAGCGCTCGAGCTCGATCCGCAGCATGCCTACGCTTTGTCTACGCTCGCGTACGTGCGTCAGCAACGCTGCGCATGGGAAGGCTTGAGCGAGCTGCACGATGCGATCCGCAGATTGCTCGATCGCGAAGGCGCTGAGGATTCCGCGTTCAATCCTTTTCCGCTGCTCGCGATGCCGACCTCGCCTCGGCAGCGGCTGGTCGCGGCCCGGAGCTGGGCACGCGGCTTCGAACTGCCCGCGTCGTCGCTTAGCTCGGGCTTCAGAAGTCTACGCACCGAGCGATTGCGTATCGGCTTCGTATCGTCGGACTTCCGTCCTCATGCCACAGCTTATCTGCTGATGGAGCTTTGGGAGCGGCTTGACCGAACCCGCGTAGAGGCTTTTGCCTATGCCATCGAACCACCCGATCAGGGGCCGATCGGACAGCGCATCGCGCACGCATTCGAGCACTTCGCCGATGTGAGCGCGGACCCCACATCGCTTATCGTCGAGCGCATACGAACGGATCGAATCGCGCTCCTGTTCGATCTCAACGGCTACACTCGCGGCGCGCGGGAGGGACTCTTCGCAGCGCGTCCGGCGCCGCTGCAGATCAACGCGTTCGGTTATCTGGGCTCGCTGGGCGCTCCGTGGTACGACTATGTGCTTACCGATCGCTTCGTATGCCCGGCATCTTCGCAAGCCGACTTTACCGAACGATTCCTCTACCTCGATGGTTGCTATTGTCCTGGCGACACACACCGCGAGATCGCTGCAGCGAAAAAGCGTACCGAGAGTGGACTGCCGGCGGAGGGGCTGGTCTTCTGCTGTTTCAACAGTGCGTACAAGCTGCTGCCTGATGTCTTCGCGGTGTGGATGCGGCTGCTGGCTGCGGTGCCCGGCAGCCTGCTCTGGCTCGCTCCAGGCAATGTTGCCGTAGAGGAGAATCTGCGCCGCGAAGCAGCAGCCCGCGGCGTCGATCCCAATCGGCTCGTATTCGCCCCAAGGGTCGGACTCTCAGAGCACCTGGCGCGGCATACGCACGCGGATCTATTCCTCGACACCTTCCCGTACAACGCCGGTGCGACCGCCAACGACGCGCTGTTCATGGGTGTGCCGGTGCTGACCTGCGCCGGAGACACCATGTCGAGCCGCGTCGCCGGCAGTCAGCTGCACGCGATCGGCTTGCCGGACCTGATTACCAACAGCCTCGGCGAGTACGAAGCGCTCGGCCTCAAGCTCGCGACGCAACCGGATCTGCTTCGCGGCCATCGGCAGCGACTCGACGCCAATCGGCACACGCATCCGCTTTTCGCCATGGACCGATACGCCCGAGACTTTGTCGACGCGCTCGAGCGCGCGTGGGGCGCTCACGCCGTCAACGTGCCGGCCTGAAGAAATGCCTGGAGCGATTCGACGGCGTCGGGAACCTCGAACAAGCGCTGTTGCTGCGCGCCGATCCGCGCGCGTAGCTCGGTGCGCCATGCCGGATCGGCGGCGAGGCGCCCCGCGAGCGCGAGGTACTCTGGGCGATCGTGGGCGATCAATTCAGGCACGCCGAGAAGTCCGAGCATTCCTGCGCTTTGGCGTCCGCGCATGAACCTCCCCGGCAGCGTCACGATGGGCAGCGCGCAAGCGAGCGCATCGAGGCTGGTGTTGCCGCCCGACCAGTGCATAGTGTCGAGCATTGCGTCGCAAACGACATTGACCCGCAGGTAGTCGTCGTGCTCCATATGCGGTAAGACGCGGACGCGTTCGCGCAGAGCGAGGCCGTGCTCGGCGAATACGCGCTCAAGCCGGCGAAGGAACTGGGTTGCCACGGCGGCGTGGCGCCCTTCGAACAACACGAGCATCGTTCGCGGATTGGCCGCGAGGAGCTCCGCGAACAGCGCGTCGTTGTCGGGATGGATCTTCCAAAGCGATTGCGGGCAGAGGAGCAGCGCGCGCTCTTCAGGTAATCCAAAGCGCGCCCGGCTCGCGTCGCGCGGGACATTGAGTCTCTGATAGCGCGTACCGATGCCCGGCAGCTTCACCAGTGCTTCGGTGTAATGCGCCTCGGCGCCTTCGGGTTCCATCGCCCTCGAGGTCAGGAACGCGTCGATCGTGGCATGGCCGGTAGTCACCGGGTGACCCCAGCCCGCGTACTGTCTCGGGGCAAGCCGCAGCGCAGCGAGCGCAAAACTGCAAGCGTCCATGCCGAGCTCGGGATAGACGAGGACATCGAGCTCGTCGGCGCGAATCGCCGGCGCCACGATCGACGGCCTGGAGCGCATGCCGGCGAAGCAACGAAGGCGATCGGCACGCTGCGCAACCGCCCGTGCGACTTCGTCCATGCCCGGGTAGAGGTGATAGACGAAAACCTCGAAACGCTCGCGATCGAGATCCGTGATCCAGCTCCGAAAGTAGCGGCCGCAAGTGCCGACGTGGAAGAACGCCGACGCGAAACCCACGCGCAGCCGCCTGTCCGCGGCTGGCCGCGGATCGAGTGCAGCCCTCCATTCGGGGACAGCTTCGTCGATCGCCCGTGCCATCAGGCTCGCGTACCCTTCTTGCAGCGCGCGATCGTCCTGTCCTTGGTAGGCCAGGAAGAAGTTCGTCCAGCGAAAGCCGTCGAGGAGTTTTTCAGGCGCGAGTCCAGCAGCCGCCGCGGGCAGCTCGCGTTCCAGCGCGCCCAGACCGGCCGCAAAGCTCGCTCGCGCCGCGGCGAGGTCCTTCGCATCGGCGTAGATCATCGGCAGCGTCAAATGCTCGCCCAAGAGCCCGCGCAGATCGGTGCGATCGACTGTGCGCGCCGTTACATAGGCCTTCTGCGCAGCCGCCGTCTCCCCGCGCTCCCCCAAGACCCAGGCGAGGCTCACCCATTGCCCTGCCGACTCGTCCGGCGCGAGATCGATCGCCTGCCGGTACAAGCTCTCCGCTTCGTCGAGCGCGCCGCGCGCGCGCAACAAGCTTGCGAGGAGCACCACGAGGGGCCGGAACGGTTGAGCCTGTGTCGACCGCGCGAGCACCGCGCGCAGCGTGGCCTCCGCACGCTCGGTGTCGCCCTGATCGCGCTGCGTTTCGGCGAGATTGGCGGCAGCGAGTGCGTAATCGGGCTTGAGCTCGAGCGCGCGCGCGAACGATCGCTCCGCTTCGGCGAGGCGTTGCAGGGAGCGTTGCGCGTTGCCGAGGTTGTTCCAGGCCCGCGGGTGATTGGGGTCGACGGCGAGCGCCTGCTCGAAAGCTGCAATGGCTCCTTGCTCGTCGCCGCTCTCTCCGAGGAGAATGCCCAGATAGCGCAGCGCCGGCGCGAAGCGTGGTTCGAGCTCGAGCGCGCGCTTCAGACTCGCGATTGCACCGCGAGCGTCTCCCGCGGCTTCCAACCGCTCGGCGTAAGCATAATGAGCGAGCGGATCGCGCGGAGCGAGCGCGAGCGCGGAGCGCACGTGCTCGAGCGCGGCAGCCGCATCGCCGGCTTTCTCGCAGCATGCGGCGAGCACCAGGTGCGCGGCGCCACGCTCCTCGTCGCGAGCGCCGCCGTTGATGATCGCTCCGGCTTCGCTACGGGCCGCCGCGAGATCCCCTGCGGCGAGCCGCTTCCGTGCCCGTGCCACGGCACGGGACAGGACTGCTTCTGTCATGACTCCAGCGCCGCCAGCGCGGCAGCATTCTGTTCGAGCGCGCGCAGATAAGCCTGCTCGAGGTGCCGTGCATGCGCCTCCATGTCGGTGAGCGCTGAGCGCTCGAGACCACGTCGTATCGCCGCCCGCACTTCCTGCGCGAACGCGGCGTCGGAGGCAAGTCGCACTGCTATCTCGACGTACTCACTGCCGCTTCGCGCGACGGTATGCGTCACGCCGAGGTTGGCGAGGATGCTGTACGCGCAGCGCTCCCCGTGCCTCCGTCCCGCCAGTGCGACCACCGGCACGCCCATATCGAGCGGCTCGAGTGTGCCGTTGGCGCCTCCAAAAGGCATCGGGTCGAGCACGAAGTCGATGATGTTGTAGCGCGCCTGGTTCTCCGCCTCGCTGCGTCCCTGCGACACGACACACACGCGAGTGCTTGCGATGCCCGCGGTGGAGAGCAGCCGCCCGTAGACAGCGCGTAGCGCGGCCGAGCGCGGCGAAATGGCGAGTACGGCGTTCGGAATGCGATCCAGGATCTCGCGCCAACGTGCGAGGCAGCGGCGTGAGAGCTTGAGGGGATTGACGAAGGCGCCGATGACAACCTGCTCGGGCGTCAACCCGAGCTGCTCGCGGTGAAACGGATGCTCCGCCGCCACCGGCAAATGCCGATACGGGTAGACGCACCCCTGCATTGGCAACAGGGTCTCGAGCTGGAATGCTTGACTCTCAGGGAGATCGGCATAGCCATCGGTAAGCTTGAAGTCGATCGTAGAGAGCCCGACGATCCCCGCGGTCGCGACGTGCGTGATCTGCACGCGAGCCGGTTTGAGCGCGAGGATGCCGGGCTTCGCGCCATAAGTGTTGCTCGCGAGATCGACGAGCAGGTCGAGATCATCCGCGCCGATCCGCTCTGCCGCTTCCTCCTCCGAGAGTGGTGCAATCACTTCGAAGTGCTCGGAGAGTCCGCGGTAGCGTTCAGTCCACTCGTCGCTTTGGCTAGAAAGCGAGTAGAAAAAAAGCTCGAAGCGGTCGCGATCGTGGCGCTCGATGGCGCTCCACATCATCTTGCCCATGACATGGTCGCGCAGGTCGCCGGAAAGGTATCCGAGCCGGATCTTGCCGGGGCGGCGCTCTTCCGGCCGCTGCAGAGGGCTGCCGTAGACGCGAGCAGCGACAGCGTCGTAGCGCTCATAGAGGCGAAGCTGAAACTCCGAATCGACGTCGAAGAACAGCAGCAGATACAGCAGTTCCTCGAGACTGTCTGCAAGCTCGGTATCGCTCGCGGATGTGAATTCGTCGCTTTGCAGGCGGTCGAGATAGCGATCGAGCTCGGCAAAGTCGCCACGATACTGGCAGGCCTGGAGCGCTACAACGGCAAGCGGCAAGGCGTCGGGACAAGCGGCCGCGAAGCGATCGAAGAGCGTTAGCCATTCGTCGATTCGCCCTGCGGCGAGCAGCACTTCAGCGAGCGCCTTGTACGCGGGCACGTGACGGGAATTACGCGCAAGAACATGCTCGAACGCCCTGATCGCAGCGTCGCGCCGACCTTGCTCGCGAAAGATGACGCCGATATTGAAATCGGCTGCCGCCAGCCCGGGCGCGAGGGCCAGCGCGCGCTGATAAGCGCGCAGAGCGGCACCGGGGCGGCGCCACATCTGGAAAGCGACCCCCTGGTTGTAGTGCGTCTCGCCATCCGCGGGCGCGAGCGCCAGTGCGTGCCTAAAGGCCGCGTGTGCGCCTCTGGGGCGCCGCTGCGCAAGCCGCGTCTGCCCAAGCGCGCGCCACAGCGGCGTCTCGTTCGGAGCGAGGGCAAGTCCCTCGACGCAGAGCTTGCCCGCCGCTTGCACCCTACCCGTGTCCCGATAAAGCCGGGCAAGCGCCACCCGTGGCTCGGAATAGGCCGGGGCTGCAGCGATCGCCGCCGTGAATGCCTCTTCCGCCTCGGAAACCTTTCCGCTTTCGCTCAGCAGGACGCCGCGCAGGTGCTGGGCTGGCGCATAGTCAGGCTGTTCCGCAAGCACGTCGCGATAGCCGCTGAGCGCCGCTTCGCGGTCGCCCGATTCGTGTGAGGCCACGGCCGCGCGCCACAGGGCAGTGAGCTCTGTCGCCAGCTGCGCGCTCGAGGCCATGAACCAGGGCTGCGACGCGCAGGCATCGTGCAGCGCCTCCTCCACCGCCAGACGATGTTGCGCCAAAGCAAGCTGATCTCCGCCATCGGGCGGCGGTAGTGCGAGCGTGATCAGCGGTGCGACATGTGCACCTGAGAGTGCGGAATAAGTCCAGAACGTCCTCGCGGGGCGCCGCGCGAGCATTACCCCCAGCGGCGCCTTCATGCCCACAAGATCGATCAATGCGTCATGGTCGGACTCCGCGACCGCGCGCGCGACAGCCGGGGCCGCGAGCGCGCCAAGTGCTTCGACCCTCACCGCAGCTGGCACGGCCGCCTTGACGAGCTCCGCGGCAGCATCGCTGAAGACATAGACGGTCGCCGCGTAGCGCCCTGGCGAATGCCGGGCGACGAGCGCACGCAAATACGCGTCGGGGTCAATCGTCATTCCACCGACGTCGAGGCGCGCCTCCGGCGCGATCAGGTAAGCGATACGCACGGCTTCCCCGGCCGTCCGCCGCGGCCAGGTCACCGGCGGAGAAGCAGCCGCGTGAACGATGCACGCCAGCGTGTAGCGCTGTGCCCACGCGAGCGAAACTCCGTTGCCGCCCTCCGCGAGAGCAAACCGACGCAGCGTCTCGAGATCGTCGATCGTATGCGCCAAGCTTTCGGCGCGGCTCAGCAGATCGCGCAACAGATTGTCGTCGCCGGATGCCTTCACCGCTTCGGCGGCGAGCCCGAGGAGCAGCGGCGGGAGCTCGCCCGCTCGCGCTATGGCAAGAGTCCGCAACAAAGCCGTCCTGGCCGGCGAGGCGGAGGCAGCCGCGAGCGTGGTCGCGAGATCGTCCCAGCGGCTGTACTTCGCGCCATTGCCCAACAGCTTGCCGAGGTCGGCGTAAGCGCTCTCGTCCGCCTGCGCAATGCGCAAGACGGCCAACCCGATCCTGGCGCGAATATTCTCCGGCTGAGCGGCGAGCAAGCGCTGGTATGCATCCAAGGCTTCGTCATGAGCGCCACTCCGATGCGCCACGCCAGCGATGCTTAGCAGGAGCGGCTCGAATGTTGGGTTCAGCGCGGACGCGGCAAGCCACACGGCGCGAGCTTCCTGGTGTTGTCCGAGATCGCGCAGCACCTCTCCCAACCGAAACTGCGCCTGCATGGCATGCTCGTTGGAGCTCAGCGCACGCCGATAACACACCAGCGCGTCGATCAGCCGGCCGGCCCGTTGGTGCTCACGGCCGCGCGTGAGCCACTTTGCGTCGGCCTCCTGGGTCATGTGCAGTTCCTGCTCACAGTCGCTCGCGAAGCGCGTCAAGCCAGGGTTTCGGTGCCAGGCGATAGAGCACGCGCCCCGGGGGCGTGTGCCGGATGGATAGCGCCGCGCGCGCGAGCAACGCCAGAGCTCCCCTAGGAACAACGTCGCTCGACTTCTCGGCTTGCGCGGCCGGCGGACACCACGGCGTGTAGCCTAGCGCGGCGAGACAACGCTGCGGAGCGATCGGCTTGACATCGATCGGCGCGGGCTCTCTCGCCAAGGCATCGCGATAGATCGCCGTAGTCGCAGCCGCCATCGCCGCAAGCGTGGGCTGGGGAGCGCGGCGAGCGCGCGCCGCCGCTGCGTTCCAGGCGTCGGACTTCGCCGGATCGAGCAAGGCCAGAATGCGCTCGAGCATAAGCGCTTCGTCCTGCCACTCTGCTTCGGTGAGCACCCAGCCACCGCCGATCGCCGCAACGCGCTCCGCGAGCGCACCGATCGGCGGCACGATCGCCGGCCGGCCGGCCGCCCATGCCTCGGACAGGGTGAAGCTGAAAGTCTCCGGGCCTGCGGATGGATACGCGACGAGTCGCACGCGGTAGTGATCGAGCAGCGCGCTGACCTCACGCGAATCGAAGGGGCCATGTTGCGCGAACACGGCGTCCCCGGAGAGCAACTGCTCACGCCCGCGATCGAGATACCCGATCACCACCCAGCGCAGCCGCGCGCCGCGCGCGCGCGTCAGCTCGACCAGCCGCTCGAGACGGCGCGCGCCCTTGTCGGGACCGATGGCGCCGACGATCGCGACCACGGGAACGTCGTCGTCAGGAAGATCGAGCCGCATGTGCACCGCGTCCTCGCGCGTCGTACCTTGCGCACTGCCGTGGGGAATGATGGCGACCGCGGGATCGGCGAAATAGCGTCGCAGCGTGCTTGCCGCCCATTGCGAAGGCGCGATCACGAACGCCGCGCGCGCGAGCAGCGTCCCGTGGCGCTCGCGCCACGCCGCGATGTCGATCGAGGCGAGGTCGGGCTGAGCGGCAAGACATGCGCTGCAGGTCGCGAGATCGGTGATCGCGCCGCAATAGCGATCGTGCGGGTCGTGGAAGGTGATCGTCGGGCAGGCGAAGTTGAGATCGTGCACCGTGTAACCGTAGGGCAGCGGCAATGCCGCGAGCGCCGCGAGAAGGCCGTCGCGGCACCCCGAGATGTTATGCAGGTGCACGAGGGCTAGACGGAAGCGCACGACGATACCGCCGAGAAAATCGCGCCACGTCTCGTCGGGCAGCCGTGTGAAATCGAAGCTGCGAACCGCATCGCCGGCGTGCTCCTCGAGCTGCCAGCGATCGCCGAGGGCGATCAGCAGATAGTGGCGAAAGGATTCCGAAGAGGCGGCAATCAGCGCCCGCACGTGATACTCGGTGCCGCCGCCGTGTCCGTGCACGACGTGGAGCACGCCGGGCTGCGGTCCGCTTGCGGCGCGAAGCTCGGCACCGGCAAACTCGCGCAGCGGCTGCAGCGGATCGGCGGCGATGTATTGGCGAACAAGGTCGAGATAGCCGGGGTGGCGCTCGAGAAGCAGCTCCATGTTGCGCTTGGCAAGATCGACGCGCTTGTCGCCGAAAGAGCTGCCGCCCAGATGCAGCACGAAGGCGTCTTCGCAGAGCACGTTGCGGAACTCCGCTGCCGCCCCGCGAAGACAGTAGTCGTTCTCTTCGCCGTAACCCAGGCCGAACGCGGGATCGAAAACACCGATCGTATCGATCAGCGCGCGGCGCACGTAAAGACAGAAACCCACACCCGTTGGAAGATCGGGATAGGTCGGTACCGCGGCGCGCGCGAGAGCCGCGACGAGCGGCTCCGGATCCGCTCCCGCCGGCCAGGGATTGTTGGCGCAGAAACGCGGCAGCGAGCAGATCTCTGCATTGTTGGAGAACGGCGTCACGGTGCCGATGCGCGCATCCGACGAGGCACAGCGTGCCAGCGCATCGAGCCAGCCGCGTGTGACCACGGTGTCGGAATTGAGCAGCACGACGTCGGCTTCCCGACGCGCCTCGCGCATGCCGCGATTCGCGGTCAGGGTGAAGCCTTCGTTACGCGCATTGTCGACCAAGGCTACACGCGGAAGTCCGCGCGCTTTCAGCTCCCTGAAATAGTCGCGGATCGCGGGGTCGGTCGAGCCGTCGTCGATGAGGGTTAGTCGCCAGTCACCGGTCGTGTTCGCGAGCACGCTGTCCACGCAACGGGCGAGATCGCCCACCGCGTTGTAGACCGGGATGACGATATCGACCGGAGTCAGCGCCATCGCGCTTCAACGCTTGCCTTAATGATTGCCGCAACTGGCCCGACCGCATCGCTCGCGCAGCAAGCCGTCGAGCCGCTGAACCTCGGCAGTGAGCGTCAGCTTCGGGGCCATTCGGGCAAATGGCGAATTTTACCTGATCCGCCCTGCCCGCTGCTGTTCAGCGCGATGGCCCCGGGAGAGCCCTCGGCGAATCGCGCGTTACGCCGCCAGCACGACGCGCGCGAGCTCGTCCGCGTGTTTCGCCCACGTGCGTGGCCGCATGAATTCCGCTGCCGCGGCGCCCACGCTGCGTCGCATTTCGAGCGATTGATAGAGCGATTCGAGTGCGGCGACGATCTCGTCGACGTCGCTCTCTCCCCAACCTTCGGTTCCTCGATCGTCCGGATGCACTACCGGTCCCTGCTGCATGAGAGCGACGCAGTTCGATCCCGCGATCAGATCCTTGACTCCCGTGTTGTTGGCCACGATGACCGGGATGCCGCAAGCCATCGCCTCCATCGCGACGAGATTGGTGCAGCCTTCGGCGCGGCTCGGCTGCAGCGAACAGTGCATTTCCCGCAGGATGAACGGGATCATCTGATTGGGCATCGGTCCCACGTCGATGACCTTGGCCGGATCAATCCCGTTGTCCGCGACCCAGCGCTTGACCGCAAGCTGGCGGGATTCCGTGATCCCGATGGGCGCTGCGAGCCTGCCCTGGAAACCGACGGAATAGTGCGCGAAAGGGCTCTGCCATGCGGTGACCAGCATGGCATCGTCGTGTTTGTCGGCGAAGATCTTGAACGCAAGCAGGACAAGGTCTTGCGCCTTGCGGAATTCAACCTTGCCTCCAGTAAAAATGTAGAAACGGTTCGGATCGGTAAGGCCGGACGAGGGCGCCGCATGAAAGAGCGATGGATCGACGCCCTCGTGGATGACGATGGGCACACACCCGAATCGCGCCTGCACCAGGTCCGCATTCCAAGCGCTGGCACACACCACGACGTCATAGCGCTTGATCCTCTCGGGCCAGTCTTCGAGCCGTGTCTCCTCGAACACCATGCGACCGATGTTCCGAGCGCCGCGGATAAGAAGGCGTTGCGGGTCGAAGCGATTCCCCAGGGCATGGATCACCGGGATGTTGAGCGAAACCGCGTGCGATTCGGCGGCGGCCAACCGCTCTGCAAGGGCATTGCTGTCCGCCACTTCCTGGGCAAGGAGATGCCGGCGCAACGGTCCGAGCGCGAGCAGGTCCCCTTCGGAGATCGGTGCCGTAAGGCGCGGCCTGATGCGGCCCGACACGCCCCAGTGGCAGAAAAGATTCAGGCCGACAATTCCCCAGCCGAAGGTATTCGCGGCTTGCCACGCCATTAGCACCGGCGTTGCGGAGCTATTCGTCGTCATCGTGCTGATGGCTGGCGCGTGCCCGAACGACGGCAGCGCGGAAGTGATGGCCGGGGAGGATACCAGAAACGACGACGCGGACGTGCTTGACAGTACCCCCGTTTCGGGGTGCGAAGATCATGTCGCTATTGAGCGGGCGCGAGCGCGGCGCTATGCTCCGCCGACTCATGACCTCCGAAGCTCCGAACCTGCATCCGGCGCGAGCGCTGTTGGGCTGGCTTTCCGACAAGCAGGCCAGGAGCGCGCTGACCTCGCAGCGCCGCAACGTCGAGTTGACCGATGAGCAGCGCCGCAGCGTGGAAGCGGCACGGGCGGCCGTTGCGGCGCGAGCAAGTTTCCGCGCCCCGTCACCCATCCTCGGGCCCTGTCCGGAGATTCTGCGCGCGCACGGCGTAGCGCTCTACGCGCATGAGCGATTCCGAACCTTCCGCGACGAAGGCTGGCAGATCGCGATGGTCGACCTTACCCGCGTCTGCGTCGTGCAGCACACCGTATCGGGCGAGAGCAATCCGATGATCGAAGGGGTGGATCCTGACGACCTCTCGGCCCTCGCGCGCATCACGCTCCCGATCCCGAACGAGCAGCCGCTGTCGTATCAGGTCGACTCCCAGCGCAACGTGGCAGTGCTCTCCTCATTAAACGGCAATTTGAGCATTGCGGGCTTCGCCGCGCAGCAGGTGGCACGTGGCACTCTCATGGGGTTTATCGTCGATATCGCTGCGTCGTATCTGCAAGTGGCGGAAATAGGCGGGCGATTCGTGCTCAGGGACGGCAATCATCGCGCCGCGAGCCTCGTGCGTCAGGGCATCACTCGCGTGCCGGCGCTCTTCCGCGCGCTGACGCACGGCGAGGACCTCGCGGTCCCGAAGAGCGCGCTCTCGGCCGCGACCTACCTCGGGGAGAAGCCGCCGACGCCGCTCGACTACTGGGACCCGGCGGTTTCGGCTTCCGTGCTCGTCCCGCGGCGCAGGAAGTTCGTGCTGATTCAGGGCCTCGAGCAGAGCCTTGCCGAGTAAACCGACCGGCATGCGAACCGACGAAGCTGCACTGACTGCGGCTCCTGCAGGCGAACCCGTGCCGAACGCCGAAAACGCGCCGCCGAGAAGCGCCCACGACTGGGCCCTCGCCGGCCATCGCGAGCGACGCTCGGGGCAGCTTGGCCAAGCCATCGTCTCGCTCACGCGCGCCACCGAGTTGGAGCCCGCCAGCGCTTTCCACTGGACGCAACTGGGCCGCCTTCTGGCGGCAGCACAGCGTTATGACGCCGCCGAAGCGGCATTGACGCGCGCCTGCTCGCTCGAGCCCTGGCAGCCGGCGTTGCACCTGGCGCTCGCCGAGATGCTCGCACAGCAGAACCGGATGGGGGACGCGATCGAGGCTTGCCGGCGCGCCATCGCGGCCGATCCGGATAGCATCCAGGCGGCGATCTCCGAGGCGCTGATGCTTCCCCCCATCTATTCCAGCGCGAACGACGTCGTGCAATGGCGGAACCGCTTCGCCGAGGGCCTCGAGCGCCTGCAAGCCGGCAGCCAGCGCTGGCTCGCTCGGCCGAACGGCGTTCTCGGCGTGGAAACGACCAATTTCTATCTTCCGTATCAGGGCGGCGATGATTGCGCGCTGCAGTCTGGCTACAGCGACTTCCTCGCTGCGCTGCTCGGTGCCGCAGCACCGGATCTGCAGGCGCCGATCGCACGGCGCAGTCGTCAAGTCAAAATCAGGGTCGGCTTCATGTCGTCGAATCTGCGCGCGTGCACGATCGGCGATTATTTCGAGAGCTGGATCACCGATCTGCCGCGCGAGCGATTCGAGGTCTGTGTCTTGCTGACGGAGAGCGTACCCGATGCGCGGACGAAAGCGCTCGCAAGCGCAAGCGATGAGTTTGCTGCGCTGAGCGGCAACGTCGACGAGGTGGCACGCGCCGTGAAATCGCGCCGGCTCGACGTTCTCGTCTTCCCGGACGTAGGCATGGCGATATGGAGCAGCCTGTTCGCCGCCATGCGTCTCGCGCCGGTGCAATGCGCAGCCTGGGGGCACCCGGTGACCACTGGCAGCAGGTTCATCGATCATTTCTTCTCCTGCGCAGACATGGAGCCGCCGGGTGCGGCGGCAAGCTATCGCGAGGCATTGACCTTGCTGCCCGGGCTTGGCACCCGCTATCGCCCGCCGCCGCAGGTCGAGCCTGCGCGACGCGAGCGCTTCGGGCTGCCAGCCGACGCGAGGCTCTACCTCTGCCCGCACTCGCTCTACAAGATTCACCCGGAGACCGACCCGTTGTTCTTCGAATTGCTGGCGCGCGACCCGCAGGCGGTGCTGGTGTTTTTCGCGGCGACCACGGCGGGACAGCGGGAGATATTCGTCGACCGCCTGCAGCGCGGAATGCAGGCTCGCGGCTTGGCGCCGCGCCAGCAAATCAAGCTCCTGCCCTACGTCAGCCGCAGCGATTTCCGGAGCGTCATGAGTGTATGCGACGTCATACTCGATCCGCTGCATTGGAGCGGCGGCCGGACGAGTCTCGATGCTCTGACGGCGGGACTGCCCCTCGTCACGCTGCCGGGGCGACTGATGCGTGGCCGGCAAAGCGCGGCGATGCTTCGCACCATCGGTGTCGACGAGCTGGTCGCCCGCGACGAGGAAGATTACGTCGCGATCGCGCTGCGGATCGCGCAGGATCACGCTTATCGCGAAGCGATCTCCACGCGCATCCGCGAAGGGCTGCTGCGCCTGGTGGATCGCGGCGAGCCAATCGACGCGCTCGCCCGGGCCTTGGAAGCGATCACGTAGCCGGATTCGGACAATCTAGTCTAAGCGGTGTGGGGTAGACGGAGCCACCGCCTCGAATGTGCGAAACTTAGTTCATGTCCTCGGTGCGCCCCAACGTCCTTTTCATCTTCTCCGACGAGCATCGCGCATGCTCGATGCCGGGCGAGTCTTACTGCGACGTGCTGGCGCCAAACCTCGCCCGCCTTGCCCGCGAGGGCATTTCCGTTCGCAACTGCATCTCGAATTATCCGGTCTGCTCACCTTACCGAGCGATGCTTCTGAGCGGCCGGTGGCCGTTTCAGACCGGGGTGGTGGATAACGCACTTCACCTGCCCGATGAAGGCGTTTCTCTCGGCGAAGCCTTTCGCCGCGCCGGCTACCACACCGGCTACATCGGGAAGTGGCACCTCTCTCTGACCGACGACGAGGCCGGCGTGTTCATCCCGAAGGGCCCGGGCAGGCAAGGCTTCGAGGACTGGCAGATGTGGTGCAACACGAGGGATCACTACGGCGCGTTCACCTTCGATCCGGACACTGGCGAATCAATTCGCCGTGAAGGTTATGGCTGCACGCTCATGACCGATGCGGCAATCGACTTTGTCGCTGCGCAAACCGAAACGCCCTGGATGCTCGTTTTATCGTGGGTTCCGCCGCACCCGCCCTACCAAGCGGCACCGCCAGAGGCGAAGCAGCTTTACGATGCCATGGCGCTTCAGTTCCGGCCGAACGTTCCGTTCGAGCCGAGAGCGGAAATGGGCAGTTACGTCCAGGGCTACTACGCTCATATCTCCGCTCTTGACGCGGAGCTTGGTCGATTGCTCGATAAGCTGGATGCAACCGGGCAGAGCGCCAAAACAATCGTCGTCTACACGTCCGACCACGGCACGATGCTGGGATCGCATGGCTTGCGCGGGAAACGCTTACCGTACAATGAAGCCTGTCGCGTCCCGTTCGTCGTGCGCCAGCCTGGCGAGGTGGCTGCCAATCGCAGCATCGAGCTGCTCCTGGGCACGATCGATCTCTTTCCGTCGCTGTGTGGGCTCGCAGGCGTGCCGATCCCGTCTCGCTGCGAAGGCGCGGATTGTTCTGCAGCTATCCGCGGCGAGATGAGCGCGTCGCCGGAGGGTGTGTTCCTGATGCATATACAGAGGACCAACGCCGACCCCGGCCGCGCGGGCCGGCTAGCGCCATTGTTTCGCGGCGTCCGCACCGAGCGGTTTACCTACGCGATCGCCGACGAGGGGCGGTGGTGCCTATACGACGACCGGGAGGATCCTTACCAGATCCGCAATCTCGTCGACGATCCTGCGTACGCGAAAACGATCGACGAGCTGGAAGGGCTCGTCGCCGGGTGGCTCGAGCGCGCGCACGATCCCTTTCCGCTGGGCGTTGCGCGTACGAAGTCTTCAGTGCATGCCTGAGGACGAGCAAGCGCGTCTGTACCCGAATTTACGCGTGCTATCCAATCAAGATTCAGCTTTGAAGGTGGCGAACTTCATGTCGTGCACCAAGTCGCCACGCTGAAGGTGGCCCGCCACAGCGTCGGCGGAGAGCTGGTATTTCTCTCGATAATACGTGCGAAGTCCCGCGTCGCCTCCGCTTCGTAGATGTTCCACCACTCCCATTTGTAATCGCGAAAGAGCCTTGAGAAAGAGGACATCATCATCGGCTCCATCCAGCTGGCAAGTTCACAAGCCGTACTTGCCGAAGTTTACCCCTGGATAGTACGAGAAATGCCGGCGCAGCCGCTCGCGTTGCGCGTTGGTCAAAGTAGAAGCTCCCTGTCCGACGCGCCCGTCGCGGAAGGTGCGGTACTTGCGCTCTAGAATTGCCGAGTCGATCTGACCGGCGCCGATGCCGAGGAATGCGAGAACCTGTCGCAGCGTCTTCTCCTTGTCGGCGAAGAGCTCTTCGTAAGTCACCCAGAGCGCTTCGACTGCGCCTTGTTCGCATAGCCGATGCCATGAGACGTAGAAGTTGACGAACCAGGGCACCGCGAGATCGATGACCATGTCGAGCAGACGCTCGTCGCTCAATCCCTTCGTTGATTCGTCCTGCCAGAGAAACGAGTAGCCGCTGCGGCCGGTGCCGAGCGATCGGCGCTGCGACTTCTCCCTGAGATCGTGCTGCAGGCTCACCACGATATCCTCGATGCGCCGCACGAGGATGATCGGCTTGATGCCGAAGCTGCGCAGCAGCGCCGCGTTGTGGAAGGTGCCTTTCATGTGGAGCTGCGACACGCAGCCGTAGCGGTTCATGAGGCATAGCGCCGGCAGATACAGGTCGTGCTCGTTGGTCGAGTACGCCGCGCAGAGACGGAAGCCGCGCAGCCCGGTAATCCGCATCAGCGTGTTCACGAGAAAGGTCGAGCCCGCCTTGGGCGCGGCCGCAACCACGATCATGGGCTTGGTCGCTCGCTCCTTCGCGAAATCGATCTCGCCTTCCGGCGCGAGCCCGTTGCCGACCGCCGCGTTCACCACAGCATAGAGAAGCTGCTGCACATCGACTTCGACGGGGAGCTGTCGTTTAACGGGCGAGTCGGCTCTGTCAGCCATTGCGGTTCAAGCCTCGTTGATAAACGCCGACCAGAACGAGATAAGCTCCCGCTCGAACCGGGGCCGCGTGTAGTTGTCCGCCGTGGCTCGTCCCGCGCGGCGCTTGGCGTCGAGCGAGGCGACGGCGTTTGCATCGTTCAGCGAGGCAATCGTTTCGCGCAACGCTTCGGCCAACGCCCACGGATCCTGGTCCGGGACCCAGACGCCATTATCCGCGGTGGCGTAATCGAGCCCGCCGCCGCCGGTGAAACCTACGACCAGACAGCCGGCGGCCATCGCTTCGAGGGGCGGCAATCCCAGGCCTTCAGCTACGCTGGTCGACACGTAGATGTGCGCGTCGCGCAGCCGCGCCACGACCTGCTCCTTCGGCAGCCCGTCGATCTCGAGCCATGAGAGCGTGTTCCCCGCGGTCGCAAGCAGGCCTTGTACGAGACGCAGATGGGGAAGTCCTTTGCGCGGCATGCAGGCCACGTTGATCGGTGGCGTAAACGGCTTGAAGGCGTCGCCGAAAAAGCCGCTGTCCAGCGCGGGTCTCACCACGCTGGCATTCACGCCGAACCATTTCTTCAGCGCCTGCTGGATCGGGCTCGAAACACAAAGGTAAGCAGAAAAACCGAAGTCGCGCCAAGTCTCGCCGGGCTTGAGGCTGTTGAACACATAGTAGTGATTTTGGCAGATGAGCACCTTGCGGCAAGGCAGATCTCGACATGTCCTGACGACGCTCGGGTAGTCTTCCGGCACGACGAGAACATCAGAGGTCGATAGAGCGCCTTGGGCACTGCTGTCGAGCACCGGCACGTCGTTGCGTGCGAACGGATAGCGAAAGCCCGGCGCGCCATGCACGACAAACGCCTCCAACCCGTGCTCGCGCAGGGCCGCCACGTGATCGTACAACACCGTTACACCACCGCGCGGGTTGGTGACGTCATGGCTCACATAGAAAATCCGGCTCATCGCCGCGTCGCCGCGTCTGCAGGCTCGTCGTCACCGAGGTACGCTTTCCAGAACGCAACGAGCTCGCGCTCGAAGCGAGCGTTGCTGTAGCGCATGGCCGCTTCCCGTCCTGCCCGGCGCTTCGCCTCCAGCAAGGCGCTTCGTTGCGGATCTCCCAGATCGAGGAGCGTCTGCCGCAGAGCTTCCGCCAGTGCCCACGGATTCTCGTCCGCTACCCAGACGCCGTTGTCCGGTCGAGCGTAATCCAGACCGCCGCCGCCCGCGAACCCCACCACCAGGCACCCCGCCGCCATCGCTTCGAGAGGCGGCAATCCCAAGCCCTCGGCTTCGCTCGTCGATACGTAAATGTGCGCAGCGCGAAGATGCGCTGCCACTTGATCTTGCGGCAGCCCGTCGATCTCGACCCATGCGACATCGCTGCCATCGACCGGCCGCGCCGCCAGCAAGCCTTGCACGAGGCGCAGGTGGGGAAGTCCCTTGCGTGGCATGCACGCGACGCTGATCGGAGCAGCAAGCGGCTTGAGCGCTTCACTAAAGAAGACTTTGTTGACGGCGGGACTAATGACCTTCGCGTCCACGTTGAACCATTTTCGCAGCGCCTGCTGGATCGGCCTCGAGACACACAGGTAACCGGAGAAACCGAAGTCGCGCCAGCTTTCGCCTCGTTCGAGGCCGTCGAACACATAAAAATGGTTCTGGCAGAAGAGCAGTTTGCGGCACGACAGCGCGCGGCACTTTCTGATTGCGGCCGGGTGATCTTCGGGAACGACAAGAACGTCGGCGCGCGAAACGCCGAGGTTTGACGCGTCGATCACCGGGATGTCCCGCCCGGCGAGCGGATAGCGAAACCCAGGCGTTGCATGCACGATGAAGGCTTCGAATCCGTGCTCGCGCAGGGCCGCCACGTGCTTGTACAGGACGGCGATCCCGCCACGCGGCTGGGTCAGATCGTGGCTGACGTAGAAAATTCTGCTCATCGCGAGCTCTTGCGCGCAATCTCCGCGGTCTATCGAGCGCGCAAAAGGCAACGCCCTCAGCCGAACAGCACCGCGAGCAGCCGGTCGGTCACCCGCTCCCAGGTAAAGTTCTCGGCTACGTGCGCCGCACCCGCTGAGCCCATTCGCCTCCCGCTGTCGCGCGCTCGCGCAATTTCGCGCATCAACTCGACAAGATGATCGAGGTCGGGCTCCAAACAGTCGCCCACGTCGTTCGGCCCGACCTGGATGCGCGAAAGGCGGCTGCGTATGCGCCGAGCGAAGGATTCCTCGGTGAACTCGTCGGTAGGTCCTCCTCCCGTGCAGAGTACCGGGACGCCGCAAGCGGCCGCTTCCAATACCGGCAGATTGAAGCCTTCGGCCCGGTACGGTGAAACGTAGACGTCCGCCGCGCGCAGCAAATCCGCCATCATCCGCGACGAGTAGGTATCTCCGTTGTAGATGAGCTTCGCGGCCACTTGCTCCCGGGCTCGCCCGGGTAGATCGTCGAGAACCTCGCGCACGCACTCCTTGGAATGATATAGCGCGTCGGCACCTTTGAGAAAAAGGACCGCGTCCGGCTCCGTATCGGTCACGCGTGCAAACGCCTTGAGCAGCACGTCGAGACCCTTGTTCGGGCTCATCGCGCCCACGGACAGGTAGACGAATGCATTCTGCACGCCGAGCGCCGCGCGCGTGCGGTGCCGCGCTTCCGCATCGGGGTGCAGAATTTCCGGATCCGCTCCGTGCGGAACGACGTGGATTCGCTCGGGCGGCAGGCCGAAACGCTCGTAGGCGAGCGCGCTCCAGCGCGAGGGCGCCACGATGCTGACGCTGTCTGGCACTTCCCGCGCGGAAAGTCCGCTGCGCTTCTCCTGTGCAAGCACCCGATACTCCGCAGTACCGAAGGAGAATCTGCGCCCCGATCGCGGCGCGCCGAATTGCGGCTCCTCCGGCCGCATCGTGAACGTCGCTTCCGCGGCGAAACCGTCTTCCGGTGGTTGGAGCGCCGCGAGCGAGGCTTCCTGTCCCGGAGTGAACAGACCGCGTGTCTGGCGCCAGGCGTTCGAGAAGTAAGGCAGATCGACGAATCGCAGATCGATGTTTTCGCGACCCGACAGGCACAAACAGTGCGCCTGCGCGACCAGCCCGAAGGAATGCGGAATGAATCGCCAACCTTCGACGACGACGCGTTTGCGCTCCGTGCCGGCCTCCGCCGTCTTGCCCCGACGATGATCGGGGACGCCCGACTGTCGGAACTAGTTCGTTGTCGGCGCGGGAGAAGGCGATGCCTCGGGGGTGCCGGGCATCTTCAGGACCAGCGCGTCGATCGCCGCCTGGTTCACCTTCATTGCGGGGTCGTGGCTGATGGCGTTCAGGCGCTCTTTGCGCGTCTCGGCGACATAGCGCTGCTTGAGCTCCGCCATGATCTCCGGACGCACGCGCTCGAACGGCGCCGCATGCTGCGGGCGCCGTCCGTCGAGGCGAATGATGTGCCAGCCGAAGCTGGACAATACCGGCTCGCTCAAGTCTCCGACCTTCTTCAAGGCGAATGCCGCCTTGGAAAAGGCGGGATCCATCATGCCGTCCGGAAACCAGCCGAGCTGACCACCGTTGTCCTTCGCCGACGGATCATCGGAGACCTCGCGGGCAAGCGTCGCGAAATCTGCTCCGGCCAGCAGCTTGTCGCGCGTTTCTCTCGCAAGCGTGGCCGCCGCCACGTCGCCGTGCTTCTTGGGATCGATCAGGATATGCGACGCGCTGACCATCTCGGGCCTCTGATACTTGGCCTTGTTCAGGGCATAGACCTCGCGCGCCTTGACTAGGAAATCGGACTCGTGGGCGTCGAAATCAGCGGCGGCATCGCGCTCGATCTTGGCAATCATCGCGACGGCAAGCAAGCGATCGGTCTCGAGCGCAACGCGCCGCATCAGCTCCGGGTCGCGGTCGAGGCCCGCGTCGCGCGCCTGCTTGGCGAGCGTCTTGTCGATGAGCAGCGAGTTGAGCATCATCGTGAGCCGATTGGGGTTGCCGGCGAACTCCGTTCGCCTGTCCGGCGGTATGCGCAGCAGATCGGTTTCGTAGTCGGCGCGGGTGAGCTTCACCTGTGCATTCTCGGCCAGGACCTCGTCGCCTTTCTGTGCCTGAGCAAGACAGTCGACGGCGAGCAGGAGGACGGCGAAGGCGAATGCGGCTGCAGTACGGTGCATGGAAAATCGGTTAGTACGGTGCATGGAAGCTTTCGGGAGCGAATCGGAAAAGGTGGCAATCATCGCAGGAAATCGCGCGCCCTAGCAAGAAGGCGTGGCGCGCGGAGGCCCACAACAGAGAGCCCCGCGCGGGGCGGGGCTCTCGGTGCCGAACTGGATCGCGGCGTAGGCTGTTACTGACCGTTGGGTGCCTGAACGGTTATGACCATATTGCAGGTCCCGGTCGGGTTGTTGATGCAGGAACTCACCCCGGTCGCCGGGTTGATATTGGTGATGTTCCAGTAATAGGTCACTCCCGGCGTCAGGACCGGCTGACAGTTCGCGGGGCTCACGACCGAGTACGAGTTCTGCGGGTCGATCGTTCCGGCGAAGGCGGCATTGACGTTAGTGACCCTTCCGCGCCTGTCCGTGCAGGTATAGCTAACGCCGCCTGTGAAGTCGCAGGCGCTGGCGGAAAGCGCCCCGTAGCGCGGGGCCGCCAGGTCGCCGTACTCTGCCGCGATCAGGTTGCCGGCGCTGGTCTGGGTCGTCAACGTGGGCGAGGCGGTAAAGCGGATGATGAGCGCATCGTTCACGCCGAAATTCGTTGTTTGCTTCTGACTACCGACGCCGGCCCCCAGCGATCCAAAGTCGATCACGCGGGTGGCACCGGGCACGTTGGTGCAGGAGATGGGACCACCGCCGCCGCCGCCGATCGTGATCGTCACGCCGGGGGTGGTGCTGCTTCCGCCGCCATTCGTGGCCGTCGCCGTGAAGGTTGTGGTCGTATTGACCGCGAAAGCTGTCGTGGTCTGCGTGGTTTGTCCGGCCGCGCCTGTGCCTGTCCACGACCAACTCGTCGGCTGTCCGCCGCCGTTGCAATTAACGGTGAGCGTCGCCATGAACCCTGCCGCTACCGACCCGCCAGGCGCGCCAGAGATCGTGCAGCCCGACGGCGCCTGCGGAGTAGTCGACCAAGTGACCTGCTTGGCGGGACTTTGCGCACCGGCCCCGGATCCGTTGCTGCCGGTCACAGTGTAGTTGACCGGGCCAGTCAAAGCGTTGGGCGTGTTGCCGTTGTCCGGGCAGCTCACTGTCGCGCACGTTCCGATGTTGCCTCCGCTCCAGACATAGCTCGTCGCGGCGGGGTTACAACTCGCCGTCAGTGTGATGTTCGTTCCGTTCAGCCCGGCGCTGGGACCGGTGACTGTGCAGACCGGAGGGCCTGCAGCGCCGCCACAAGTGATCGTGACATTCCCTTGGCCGTCCACCGACGCGCTGGGTGAAGAGCACGTATTACTGTTGATGGAAACGGACCACGCTTGCGCCGGAGGACCGTAATAGGCCGCGATGGGAAGGAACAATGCAACGGCCGCAAGCGCGACAAGGGACTGCCTGAGGAAAGAACGCAACATGCCTGACTCCCTATGGAGCGCCGGGCGGCACCGCTTAGTCTTGCGACAACTTACGCCCTGCGTCCAACGAAAAATGCGTAATTCTATCTCACGAAGCGCGTTCCCTCAACGCATCGTGAGGCCTCTTCCCTCCCTTGCCCACTCTTCCCCGACTGCTCACACCTCGCGGTGCGAGCATATTCCATTAGCATACATCACATCAAGTCTCCGTTCGTCCGCGCGACTGGACCGCTGATCCGCTCTCGCGCTGAACGAACATCAACTCGAAAAAAAAGGGCGGAACCGAAGTTCCGCCCTTGTTGTTGCATGCATCCGCGATCGGTTAGCAGAGTGCGCAGACGACCCGCACTGAACCTTTCTGGATGAAGCTCAGACCGTAACGCGCGAGCACGTTCTGTCCACCGACCACCAGCGTGCCGTTGGTGAAGCTCTGCACCGCGAAGCCCACGACCGGCAAGCCGATGTAGGTCTTCGTCAAGCCCGTGCTGAGGGTCGAGACGTTTCTCAGGTGCGAGGTGTGCGTCTGGTTGCCCAGCGTGTGGACCGTGCTCGAGCTCTGCACCGCGAAGCCCAGCTTGAGCCACCCATGGGTGAAGCCGGTTGGCGGCGTGACCGAATGCAGGCCCTTGGTTTGATGCGTCCCCAGCACGTTGCTGTTGCTGAACGTGACGACGTTCGCCTCGTAGCAGAGCTGCGCCGTCTGCCCCGGCGAAGGCGGCGAGAACGAGACCGGGTTCGTCGTCGTGTTCTCCTCGCGATCGTAGATGTTTAGCGAGATGTCGTCGCAGGAGAGGTCGGTCTTGTTGAAGTTGTTCTGGAACAGCTTCGTCGCCGGACCCGTGCCGTTGTGGATGTAGAACGTCTTGGTCGGCATCGTGACGACCCAGTCCGTCCCTGCCAGGATCGAAGCGTCGAGCGCGTACTCGTTCGAGATCGTGTCGTGCATCAACACCGCACTGACAGCGTCAATCGCGAGGTAGCTCGTCGCCGGTATTACCGGCCAGAACGATCCGTAAACGCCTAGGTCCGTCCCATCGAAGTGCCTGTTCGCCCCGACAGTCAAGCTCTTCGGCCCTAGATCCGAGGTATTGCTCTTGCAGGCCCAGACGTTGGCGAGGTTCGGCAGGATGGTGCCAGCGTTGAAATAAAGCGGGCCGCAGTTGAAATCCGTCAGCGCGACGGCGTCCTGCGAATACGCCTGGCCTTCCCCGACATTGATGAGCGTCATGCCGCCGAAGAGGCCACCGGAGGAGAACGAGGCGTCTAACGAGGCTTGGGTGTCGCTCAGCGGATGCTTGGCGTGGCCTTGGCAATCCGGCACGCTGTTAATGTGCGTGACCGCGGCCGAGGTGCAGCTCGTGCTGCTGTACGTCGCCATCTCGATGATTTCGACGTAGCCTTCCTTGGTGCGGTCCAGCGTCGAGCCGGCACCGTCGCCCTGGTAGGCGCTGTTGACGAAGTTCACGCCCGCCTTGATCGCCGAATTCCCCGGGATCGTGCAGGAATTGTCCTGCGTGATCAGCATCGCGCCGCCCGACGAGCTCGGCAGGACCGCCGCCGTCCACACGTCGTGTGCAGACAGGAACAGGTTGAAGTCCAGCACTTCAATGCTATGGAAGGACTCGAGGAAGCGGACCTTCACCGCCTTCGCCGAATCTGTCGTGTTGACCACCGACAGCAGCGAGTTGAAGGCGTTGCCCGAGGCGTCAGCGTTGGTCGTGTAGTACGGATAGATCAGGACCTGACCGAGCCCGTTGGGGTTGAGTTGCACCGCATTCGCGGTCGCCGCCACGCCCAACGCGCCCGCACCTGCCAGAGCCGCGTACAGCGATTTTCTTTGGAACGAGTTCATGGTTGTTGAGGACTCCTCTTAAATTTCAGGTTTAAAGTGATCACTTTAAGACCGACAGCACCCGCGAGTCTATTACAGCGCTCTTCCTTTTACAAACGAATCCTTTCCCGGTTCGAGCCCCTCGGGAAATCCTGTGGGATATTTGCAACGTTTCCTTGCCGCCCACCCATCCTTTCCTACTGATAAACGTAGCCGGCCGTGCCATTTTCGATGATCCAGGTTTCCGGCACCGGCGTCTCTATGCCCTTCATCCGCGCAAAATCGTAGGTGATCATCATCTCGACTTTGCAGACCTCCGCCGCGCACACCACCTTGTCCACTTTCGCTCCGCGCCAGAGGCCCGGCTTGATCTTGGCCTTGTACACCGTCACCGACACGGCTGCCTTCGAGCCCGTCGTCAGGTACTGATAAGCGCCGTCGACATCTCCCTTTATCAGCAAATCCCAACGCGCTTGCGCGCGCTCGGCAACAACTTTCTGCTTGGCTTCCGGTGGCGAATCCGCGCTAAGCGTAGCGCAGGCCGTCAAAGTCAGCCCGGCTGCGATCAAACTCAGCCGGTACAACCTGCGCACTGCATCGTCGAGCACCGTGCGAAACGCAATGCCAAACACCCCACCTTCGGCTTGGAGCCTAGCGAAGGCACCCCTACGCGTCAATTGCCAAAACAGCATTTTTCCCTCTCGTTGAAGAATGTTGCGTCCTCGCAACATCAATGGCGTCGTCATTTGGCGACGTTTCCTTCGGTTTCCGGGGCCGATCCAGGCGCATATTTCAACGTCTGCGGCACCGGAGGCAGCGGCTCCGCCGTGCCGGCTCTTGGAAAGATGATGTCGAGCTGCTCCATCTTGTGCCGCAGATCGTCGATGATGCGCGCGACATCAGCCTCGTTCTCGACGACTCGCGGCGTGATGAAAAGCACCAGCTCGGTCCGGTTGTTGGTGAGGTTCTGATCGCCGAAAAGCCCGCCGAGAATCGGAATGCGCGAGACGAGCGGCAGGCCCTTCGAGCTGTTCTCGTTGTCCTCGAGAATGAGGCCGCCCATCACCATCGTCTGTCCGGTCGGAACGGCGAGCAGCGTCTGCACCGAGCGCGTGTTGATCGGCGGCGCCTGCGTGGGATCGTTGGTCGCCCCCGGGTTGCTCACCTCCGCGTCGACTTCCATCGTCACCAGTCCGCCGGCGTTGATGTGCGGCGTCACCTGCAGCAGCACGCCGGTATCGATGTATTGCGCCGTCGTGGTGACCGCGTTCGTCGTACCGCCGACGATCGTCTGCTGCTGAATGGGGATGCGGTTGCCGACCTTGATCGTCGCCTTCTGGTTGTCGAGCGCGGAGAGGTGCGGATTGGAAATCACCTTGGTGTTGCCGTAAGTGTCGAGCAGGTGCAGCGCAGCCTGGATGCCTCCCGGGAAATTCGCGTTCTGGATGAGGTAAGTGAAGCCGTTCAGCAGCGAGAGCCCTGGGCTCGTGGTCGTGCTGCCCGAGGAGCTGGGCGCCGCCACGGGAGCTCCCGGATTGAACGGCGTGCTGCGGGTCAACAGCCCGCCGGCGCCGCGGCCCGAAGGCGCGCCGCCCTTGAACAGCCACTCGACTCCGAAGGAGATTTGATCGGTGAGCGTCACTTCAGCGATCGTCACGTCGATGATCACCTGGCGTTGCGGGATGTCGAGCTTCTTCAGCGCCGCCTCGATCACCGCATACTCGACGGGCGTGGCGACGACAAGGATCGTATTGTTGTCTTTGTCGGCGACCACTTGAATGTTGCGCACGATGCCGATGCCCTCGGCGCCGGTGAGCGAGCGCGCAATGGCGGTCGCAGCGCCGCCGGGCCTCGCCTGCGCCACCGCTGCGGCAGGCGGCGGCTGGGTACTCGTCTGGGGAATCGCGACGTTGGTGAGCGGCTGCGGCTGGTATTGCGGGGGCGTGACGATCTGCCCCGGCGGGGTACCCGGCGCGAGCGTCGGCGGCCCAGGCCCGGGGGCTGGCTGGGTGACGCTCCCCGTGAACGCCTGCTGGAGCAGCGGCGCGATCCTCTCCGAGCGGCCGTTCTGCACCTGATAGACGTAGAAGCGTATGCCGGCGCCCTCAGTCCCGGCCTTGTCGAGGCGCTCGATCCACTTCTTCGCTTCGTCGAGGTACGCAGCCTGCGGCGTAATGATCAGAAGCGCGTTCAGACGGTCGATCGGGATGATGCGCAGAATCCCTGTGAGCGGGCTCTTGTCAGGCGTCCCGAGCGCCTTCTCGAGCTCGGCTGTCACTGATTTGACGTCGGCGCTCTGCAGCGTAAACAGTCCCGCCGACATTCCCGCCATCCAGTTGATGTCGAACATCTCGACCGCGGCGAGCAGGTGCTTCAGCTCGAGCTCGGTGCCGGAGAGGATCAGCATATTTCGCACGTCGTCAACGCGCACCGTGGTCTGATCCTTGACGAAAGGCTCAAGCAGCGTGGCCATCTGCCGCACGCCCACGTAGTGCAGCGGCACGATCAGAACCGAAAAACCGGGCTGCAGCGGGCGGCTCGAGCTGCCGAGCTGCGGGGTCAGGTTGCCGCGCACGGCGGCTGCGGCGGGGAGAATCTTCCAGATGCGGTCCTCCTTCGTCATCGTCGCGCCGTTCATCCGCAGGAGCATCTCCATCGTCGCGTGCAGCGACTCTCGCGGGATACCGGAGGTGGTGCGAATCGTCACCGTTCCGCCGACTGCGGGATCGATCGTGTACGACTCATTCAGGATGTCGCTCAGGATGTTGCGCACGACGTCGCGGATGTCGGCGCCCTCGAAATTGAGCGTGACGGCCGCTCCGGGCACCGGCGGCTCCGGCGGTACGCCGGGCACGAAACCGCCTGGCTCCTGGCCCTGGACGAGAACGCCGGTGCCCTTGAAGATCTTCGACTGCTCGGGCGGTTTCTCCGGCCCCGTGGTCATCGCGGTGCCGGTGTCCCGCGACCCGCTCTTGGGAGCCGGAGCGCTCGCAGCCGGACCTGCGTCTCTCGCACTCCTGGTAGTAGCGCAGGCGACGAGCAGCAGCGTGAGCAGCAGTGGCAGCCAGGGCGCCCGCAGCCGAGGTGCCCGCGCATGCGCCAGCTTCATGTTGCGTTCATTCATCTTCGCCGCGCCTTTTTGGTCTTGGTTTGGAGGGCCGCCGCAGCGTGAGCCTGTGCTGCTCGGCCGCGGGCTCATCGGCCCCGCCGGTGTGCCGCCTGGGCCGAGGCGTCGCCGCCGGTCGACATGTTCGGGTCACCGCTTTGATTACTCCCCTGATTACCCCCTTGATTACCCCGTGCCGCAGCCGCACGCGCGGCCCGCCGCGCCTCCCTCGCCGTGTCCTGTGGTTGCGCCGGGGCGGCAGGGTTCGCCGCTCGCGCTGCCACGGCGCGCGCCGGCTGGGCAGCAGCCGCTGCAGCGGTGGCCGCCCCCGGCGGCGGCGGTGCAGCTGCGACCGTCGTCTTCGGGCCGGGCGCCACCTTGAGCACCAGTTCTTCGGCCTCGTCTCCCAGCGCGAACGTCACACGATCGGGGCCCACCATGGCAACGCGCATGCCGTTGATCTCGTCGCCTTGCCGAACAACCCGGGACTTGCCTCCAGCGGCCTCCTTGAGAAAGGCCACGTTGTGATCGCCGGTGACCGCGGTGCCTACCAGCACGTACTGCCCGGACGTCATCCGGCGCGGTCCGCCATCGCCCGCAAGCACCGGTGCGGGCCGCCGCGTGGCGTTGAACAGCGTGCGCGCGACAGTCTCGCCGTGCGCTGGCAACCCGCCGTCGATCTGGTAATCGGGCAGCACGGTCGTGGTAAGCGCGGCCGGGTCGACCGCGGGCGACGCGCCGGGGACGTGCACGATCTGACGGCCCCAGTCGATCTCCCAACCGACGACCAACGCGAGGGCAACGGCGGGGAGAATCCAGAACAACGAGCTGCGCGCCCAGCCGCGCGCGCGTTGTCCGTTGAGGAACGCAGGAAGGGTGCTCATTTCTTCGCCTCTTCGCCGGCTTTCGCGGCCTCCGAGCCCTTCGCTGTGTCGCCGCTCTTGCCGGCGTCGACCTTGGGGGCGTCGGCGTATGCAAATCCGGAGACGTCGAGCAACACCGAGAGCTCGGGTTCGTTGCCGGGCGGAGGCTTGAAACCGCGGAACGCGTTGAGCGGCCGTATGGTGACGTTCTCGACCAGCGTATAGGGCGTGTCCGTCTCGAGCGAATAGAGAATTTTCTGCAAGTTCGGCGTGGTGGCGAAGAGCTGCACGTTGATGCCCACCTGGCGATAGCGGCCTTCCTCGCGCGGTTGTTGCGTTTGCAGGGTCGTGATGCGCCCGCCATTGTTCTCGATCGCCGCGCGGACGAGGTCCTGCAGTTCCGCGCCGGCGAGATTCGGTGCCGTGTTGTGGAGGAAGAATCGCCGCCCGTCCTTCGCGCGCAGGGCATCGAGCGCACGTTTGAGCTGCGGGCTCTGCGCCGCGACGCGGCGGTAGACCTCGATCCTATCCTCCAAGGCGCTGATCGCGGCATCGTAGTGCCTGTGCAGCAGCACAAAAGGCGCGAGCAGCAGCGTCAGGCCGAGCAACAACGCGACCGCAAGCAGTGCAAGAGCCAGCACACGGCTTTGCTTGGGCGGCAGCGGCAGCGCGAGACTGAGCATCAGTCCTTCTCCTCGTCCTCGGGCGCCGGCTCCGCGGGCTGTTGCCCGCTCGCGGCAGGAATCGTCGGCGCCTCCGGTGCCACCATTGGCATCACCGCGGGCGGAGGAACAGTTTGCGCCGGCGCCGCGGGCGCTGCCATCGGCGGCGCGGTTGCGGGTGCGGGAGGCGTTGCGGGCATGGGCTGTACACGCATGCGTCGATCGCGTACGACCGGCTGCTGCGCCGTGGCGTCCACAGCTGGCGCGGGCGCCCCTTGCGGAAACGGGCCGAATCCCGCTGTGTTGGTTGCTGCGACAGCCGCCGCGGCTTCCTGTGGTGGAAGGGGCGCAGGGGCCGCAATGTTTACGGGCGCTTGCGGCTGAGCAGCTGCCTGTGCTGCGCCCGCAGATGCCGTCGGCGTGGCCGGCGCGGGCTTGACCGACGCAGCTGGCGCCGCCGGTGCTGCTGCGACCGGAATCGCGCCGAGCGCGAGGGCTTGCGGGGGCGGAGGAGCCAGCGTGCGCAAGCGCGCTCCCACGTCGAAGATCTCGCCGTTTGCGCCCTGGATCTTGGTCGTGGGCGAGCGCGGTGCGGCCTGCTCGACCAGCTTCGAGTCCTCGAGCAGCGCGATGAGCTTCCCGGCGTTACCCGATTCGCCGCGAAGGTAAAGGTCGCGCTGCGTCTCCTTGCCGCGACCGCTCGTCTTCAACTCGAACTGCGTGAGCCAGGTGTCGTCGGGAAGCGCGCGCGTCACCTCGTCCAGCACGTGCACCACGCTCGGGTACCCGTACTTCTTCGCGAGAATGTAGTTGTAATCGTTCTGCATCGCGTCGAGTTGCGTGCGCACTGAATCGGCGGCGCGCGCTTCCTGTCCAGCTTGCGCAGAAATCGCGGACAACTCGATGGCGTACTCGCGCTTCTGCGCGAGCGGAACGATTACCGCAGCGAACGCGATCGCTGCAACGGCGGCGAACGGCGTCCATACTTGCCAGCGACGCCACTCGAGCGGTCGCGGCCGCGCAACTTCGGGAATGAGGTTGAGACTTACGCTCGTTGTCGGAGGACCCGGCACCACGGCGCGCGGTACTGCGCCCCACGCTTCGATGCGCTTGCACGCATCATCGACGACGCTGCGCAGCGCCGCGGCCCAGTCGACGCGTAACGTCTTCTTCGCCGAGTCGCGGCTCCGGATCGCGGCGTCGAAGTAGAGTTGTTCCGGACGAAATGGAGTATGGCGGTCGAGATCGTAGGTGAGCGCCTGCGTGAGATTTTCCTCGACCGCTGTGGGGAGCGTGATCTCCTTGCGCAGGACTTGCCGTGAGCTGAGAGCAATCACCACTTTCGGCGCCGCGATGCCGCCCGAAGCGTTCGCCGCGAGCCGCGAAACTGCGGCGCGACCCGCAGCGAGCACGGCCGCAGCGTCGCCGATCAGCGACACTTTCTCGGCAATCGCCAGTCGCGTTGGGTCGGTGCCGAACTCCGGCCGCCAGAACACCGCTTCGTGATCGGAGAGCTCGATCACGGGTCGCACGAAGCGACGCTGCAGAGCGATGCGCGAAGCGCTCGGCATGAGCGGAGCAAGCTCGCCGATCCACCAGCGCCAGAAGCGCGGAATCCCTGCGCGATTGGCTGCCTCGCGCAGGCGCACTCCCCAGTTGTCCACACCGAGCTTCATTGCTTCTCCCAGAAACCCGCCTCGCTCAGGACAGCTTCTCAGCGAGATGGTTCGCCACCATCGCCATCATTGTGGAGCCGGCGGCGGTACAAAAAGCCTACGGTCACCCTCCTGCCACATCAATATCGCGACCGGATGCAGCAAATCGCCGCCCGGTCGCACCACCGAATCGCGGATGTATGTCACACCGTCCGCCGTCGTGGCCTCCGCGCGAATCCGCCAGACATTGATCTGTGCCGCGCCGGCCGCAACCGGAAATGCCGGCGGCGGCAAATGTTGCGCTAACGCGTCGTTACGCTGCGCGATATACGCATCGACCACCTCCGGCGTGGCGTTCGGCAGCGCGAGCAAAACAGTGCGCGACGCGTACGCCGGATTCACACCCGCCTGCTGGCTGAACACGGTCAGACTGTCGGCGACCGCCGCGTACAGCGCTGGAGTCATGCCCAGAACGCGCTGCAACTCCGCGACCGTCTCGAACGGCGCATTCGGCGGCGCATACGACAAACCCGCTGCCTGATAGTCCGGTGCTTTCGCACCTTGCGGGCGCTTTGCGTCGCCCGCGGTCTTCCAATCGTCTATCGCAGCGACCAGGCGTGTCGCTGTGTCCGAATCGACTCCTGCCGCCACCTCGAAGAGATTGATGAGCAGTATGTCCGGTGCCGCGTTCAAGTCGATTTTACCAGACTCGTCGAGCGCGTTGGCCGCGATCAGTGTGTCGCCGTCCTGCCAATAGTGAACGGCACCGTCGGAGGCCCAAGCATCGTTCACCATGCGCGGGCGCATCAGCTCGAAGGTGACCCGCGAAACCGCGCCGTCGGCGAGCGCGCGCGCCTGCGTGAGCGTCACCGCGTTGCGAGCCGCGAGCGCTTCGGTGCGCATGCTGTACGCAAATCCGGCGGCGATCACCGTCAGCAGCACCGTGATCCACAGGGCAATGATCAACGCGACTCCGCGTTCCCGTCTCATCGATTGCGCTCCCGGCAGAACTCCCACAGCTGCGGCCAGACCCGAAGCGCCCTGCTATACGCGTCGATCAGAGCGCGCACCGCGGCAAGGGGGGGCGTGCGAGCGCGCAAGGTCGCCTCGTCGACGGAGAACATCGGCGATGCGAGCCACGGTTGCAGCAATTCTCTCCAGGCGGCGGGCAGCGTCTCGTCTTCGAGCTGCGTCCGGATCGAGAACAGCACGCGGCTCTTTTCCTCCGCCGCATATTCGAGGAGCAGCTTCTGGAGCTGAGCATCGCTCGCCGCCGCGAGGTCCGCAAGCGATGCTGCGGCCGCAGCGAGACGTTGTTCCGGACGCAGCGCAGCGACAGCCGACTTGTTTCGCACCACGTGCGCGAGGATTAAAGGCACCAGCAGCTTGGCTTTCGGCGCGATTGGATCCTTGGCACCGAGCCAGCGCTTGGCGGGCTCACGCAAATGCAACACGCCGAACGGCAGATCGACTTGCCAGGCGCCGCGGTGGACCCAGTGCGCAAGATCTCCCAGCAGCACATCCTCGCTGCGCTCACTGCGCACTGTGGGCGGCAGCAGGCGCGAGTTGTCGATTCCCGCGATCGTCGTCAAGGTCAGCGACAGCCCGGGCAGCAGCCGCAGGCGCGTGTGTCCGCGCCAGTTGATGCGTTGGTCGAGCGCATAGGCGACAGCACTCGGGTTGGACTCGAGCCATTGGCGTGAGCGCTCCGGCAAAGCGAACAAATGCAGCGGGGCCACCGCCGAGCCCGGATCTCCGCAGGAATGGCTGCGCGTGAGCGTGATGCGCGCATCAGGCGCGAACTCGCCCGCTCCAGGCGCGGCGATCTGCATCGCCGTGAGCGGCCCGCTCTGTTGCTCGGCCAGCAACCAGGCGTCGGCCATCGGCAAACCGAGCCACCGCGCGTGCTGCGCGATCGGATCCAAATTCGCCGGCGGGCAGTGCCGCAGCAACGACTCCTCGTTCTCGTACCAAGTCAGCTCGTCGACTCGATCCGACACCGCGAACCCCGGATCGCTAAGTGGCGGACGACGCGGCTCGAGCTGCACGTCGTCATCGATGCTCACGAACGCGCGCCCGGCGAGCCGCAGCAAAGCGTGATTGAGCGCTCGACCGTAGGTCGCCTCGCCGGGTGCTGCAGGCGCGAGCAACCAAGCGATCTCCCGCGCTTCGCGTGGAAATTCGCGGACCAATGCGTCCTGAAACGCGTCCTCTGCCGCGCGATCGTAATGTTCGACCTCAAGCGAGCTCGCGTCCGCGATCACAGTCCGGTTAGCCTGCTCGTTGGCGGGATCGTGGGAGTCGTCGATCACGATCCAGCGTTTTTTCTCACCAGCGCGCGCTTCGAGCGCCACTGCGCTCGCGAGCAGTCGAGCCAGCAGTCGGGGTCGGTCGGCGGTGCGGATGACGACGCCGCCGAACGGCGCAGCGCGGCCATTTGAGGGCGCCCCGAAACGCGATACCAACTCGGGCACCGAGACGAGCAATCCGCGCTGCGCGCAGCGATCGAGCAGCTCCCGCACCGCGGGCCGATGCTCGTGCAGCACCGCGAGTTGCGCAGAGGCGTGCGCTTCATGCTCTGCGATCGTGCGCCAGCCTTCGCAGGCGGTAAGCAGCGCGTGCTCGCCCGCAGAGAGCTCTAGCGCAGCACCATTGAGCGCGTTGCGGACGATGCAGCGCCGCACCGCGATCGGCAGCGTAATGAGATCCGGTCGCAACCAGCGAGTCGCGGAGGAGCCGACGGCGACAGGAGCTCTCGCGGACGAAACTGCGGTCGCGGCCCACGCCGTCATCGGTTGAGCTCCCGGCAGAACTGCCACAACTCGGGCCACACGAGGAGCGCCCGGCCGTAGCTCTCGATGAGCGAGCGCATCGCCGTGACGTCCAGAACGCGCGCGCGCGCCCCTGCGTCATCGAGCGCGAGCGCGGGCGAGCCAAGCCACGCTGTGAGGCGCTGCTTCCATGCGGCGGGAAGTGCGGCGTCATCGAGCTGCTCGTGAATCGAGAACAGCGCGCTGCTCGCCGCATCCATGGCGTGCTGCAGCAGCATTTCCGCGAGTTGGCTGTCGCCTGCCGCAGCGATGTCGAGGAGCAATGCCCCGACTGCCGCAAGGCGTTGCTCCGGCTCTGCCGCGATGCACGCCGCTTCGCTTCGTGCTACGCACGCGAGGATGAAGGACAGCGGCTCCGAGGTCACTGTTTCACTCGCGCGCAGCCACTGCCGGGTCGGCTCCCGCCGGTGCGGCAAACCGAACGGCAGATCGACCTGCCACGCCGTGCGATGGATCCAATGGGTCACTGCGCCAAGCAGAAGGTCGGTGCTCCGATGACCGCGCGTCGTGGGAGGCAACAGGCGCGAGTTATCGAAGCCGGCAATCGTGGTGACGATCATGTGCCAGCCAGGCGCCAATCGCAGTTGCGCTTGTCCGCGCCAGTTGATGCGCTCCGCGAATCCGTGCTCCGCTGCCTCCGGGTTAGTGGCGAGCCATTGCCGAGACCGTGCCGGCAGCGAGAACAAATGCAGCGGCAGCGCATTGGAGCCGGGGTCGCCGCAGGAATGGCTGCGAGTGAAGATGATGCGCGCGTCGGCCGCGAAACGGCTCGCCAGCGCCGGCGTGATCTCCATCGCCGCCAGCGAGCCATGTTCCCTTTCCGCCCGCGCCCAGGCGTCGGCCATCGGCAAGCCGAGCCATCGCGCATGTTGCGCGATCGGATCGACGTCTGCCGGCGGGCAGTGCCGAAGCAGGGACTCTTCGCTGCCGTACCAAGTGAGCGCGTCCAGCTCGTCCGAAACTGCGAATCCTCGATCGGCGAGCGCCGGTTGCCGGGGCTCGAGCACTGTGTCGTCATCGAAGCCCACAAAAGCGCGGCCGGCAAGCTGAAGCAGCGCGTGGTTGAGCGGACGGCCAGGCGTCGGCTCGGCGGCGCTTCCAGCACCGAGCAGCCACGCGATCTCACGCGCCGCATGAGGAAATTCCGCGATCAGTTCCTCTTCGAAGGCATCAGCAGCGGCGCGGTCGTAATGTCTGATCTCGAGCGAGTGCGCATTCGCGATCGCAGCGCGATTGGCTTGCTCATTGGTGCTGTCGTGCGAATCGTCGATCACGAGCCAGCGTTGTTTCTGCGCGCCGCGCGCTTCCAGTGCTTCGGCGCTCGCGAGCAGCCGCGCGAGCAAGCGCGGCCGGTCGGCGGTTCGGACCACGGCTCCGCCGAACGCACTCGGTTGTGCACTCGAGGGCGCTCCGAACCGGATGACCAGCTCCTCGACCGGGAGCAGCAGTCGCTGCCGAGCGCAGCGCTCGAGCAGCTCCCGGATCGCGGCCCGATGCTCGGGCGGAGCGGAGAGATGAGCTGTCGCGCGTGCCTCGTGCTCAGCGAGCGTACGCCAGCCCGCGCAGGCAGCGAGCACAGCATGCTCGCCCGAGGAAAGCTCGAGACCCGGGCCGTCTAGCGCGTTGTACACGACGCAACGGTGGGGCGCGATCGGCAGCGTGACAAACTCCGGGACGAACATGCGCGCTGCGTTCATTACATGCAGTGACGTGTCGCCGGATTCCAGGTCCGGCAGCCGACAACCATCGAGAGGCGCGGCTCGACGACCAGTGGTGGCCACGAGGTGCCGTTCGCGAGCTTGACGTCCATGCGGATCAGATCGGGCAGCCGCTGCGGGTCGTCCCAGCGGTTGCGCCATGTGGGCGGCACCACGTCGGCCGACCCTGGATCGCGTCCGAAATAAGCGAAGCTGGCCTCAGCGACACCGTCGGCGAGGACCGATACGTCAGCGTTTCCGAAGTCCGGCGGAGTCGTTGCCGCGTAATCGGGAATCATGCGCGCGAGCGTGAGCCGCGACGCATTCCCGCTCGGCGTCAGCGCGATCTTGAAGAAGTACATGCCGGCGCCTGCGCGCCCGGGCAGCGCCGCGGCGTACGAAAGCGAGTCGGAAGCCCCGACGAAGTACAACGGTTTATCGACGATTTTCTGGAGGCGAAGCGGATGCTGCGAGGTCAGCGTGCGGCGCAGGAAATCTTCGCTGAGCCGCATCTCGCCGGTCTGCTGCGCCTTCAGTTCGCCCCGATCCCAGCTCGTGCCCGCAAGCGACAGCGAACCGTAGAGAACCGACGCCATCAGCGCGAGCAGCACGAGCGCAATGGTGACCTCGATGAGCGTGAAGCCGCGCTGCAGACCGGCGCCGAGACTTGTTTCTGCAAACCGCTTCTCGAGCTTTCGCTGCAGCTCGCTCGCAATGTCGGCGGAACCGGCGCGACCGGCCAGATTCGACTGCTCTTGCGGATCCTGCTGCAGGTCGTAGAGCATGTATCCTTGCGCCTGTCCGTCGATCGCGAACTTGTAGCGGCGTGTGCGCAGCATGACATGCTTGCCGGCGCCGCCTTCGAACTCGCCGAGCTGACTATCCTTCGTCTCCGCGGTTGGCTGTCGCAGCACAGGCCAAAGCGAGCGCGCGAGGCTTTGCGACGACGGAACGCCCGCGGCTTCGAGCACCGTCGGGAAGACATCGATGTTCTCCACCAGCGCTTCGCTCACCGAGTTCGCCGCGACCTGGCCGGGCCAGCGTACGAGCAGCGGGATGCGCACGGCCGCCTCGTGAAATGTCCCTTTCCTCAAGCGACCATGATCGCCGAGCATTTCGCCATGATCGGACAGGAAGACGACCATCAGGTCCGCGAGCCAGCGCTTGCGTTCGAAGGCTTCCAGGATGCGGCCGATCTGATGGTCGATGAGCGAAATCTTGCCGTAGTAGTTGGCGCGGATCTGCGCTACGAGCGCCGGTGATGCCGGAGGCCGGCGCGCGGCCATGTTGCGCGCCACCCACTCGGGCGCCTCGCCGTCGGGCGGCGGGATCGGGCTCGGCGCGTCTTCGGGCCGGTACATCGTTGCATATTCTCCAGGCGCATCCCACGGGTCATGCGGTCCGCCGAAACCAACGTACAGACACAGCGGCCGCGCGTCGTCATAGGTCTCGACGTAGCGCACAGCCGTCGTTCCGATATAGCTGTCGAGGAAATCTTCAACGCCCAGCACGCTCGCGCGGACGGTCTCCTGTCCCTCGCGTCCTGCTCTACGGCGCTCTTTGTAGTCGTCCTGCACGAGCTGCCACAGGCCACGCCTTTGCCATTCGTCGGTGAGATAGGAGGCGGTGTGCGCGCTGCTGTTCGGCCCGGTCGTCTCGTGCACATACTCGAATCCGCGGCCGCGCATGTAGTTCTCGCGCTCTTTGAGATGCATTCCCGCCCGGTGCTCGTAGTAATGGGCCTTCCCCACGAGCGCCGTGCAATACCCGCGACGCTGCAGCACCTGGAACAACGTGACGTCGGTGCGGGACATCGCGCCGTGGTTGGACCACATGCCGTGGTTATGGGGATAGCGGCCTTCGACAAAGGAAACGCGCGCAGGCATGCAAAGCGGCGACACCGTGGTCGCCTGCGCGAAGCGCATGCCTTCGCGCGCGATGCGATCGAGGTTCGGCGTCCTGATCTGCGGATGACCCGCGCAACCCATCGTATCGGCGCGCTGCTGATCGGTCATCATGATCAGAATGTGCGGCGGCGTGCTCAGGTGGCGCTCCCCGTTTCGCGCGCTCTTACGGCTGCTTGTTCGCGAGGCGAACCGTCGCGAGCGAGACGCTGCGCTGATTTCCGAATGTGCCCGGCCACGAGACGGTGACCGAAATGCGCCACAGACGAATCGGGGCCGTCTGCCCCAAACGCTCCTCGTCCGGCGTCGTGCCCGGCGCTACATAAGGTTCGATGCGCGACGCCCACGCGTACTTGCCGTGTTCGGAGACGCCCTGGTCGCCGCCTTCGCGCAGCGGCGCCTCGCCCGTCGCAGCGGTGAGCCGGCTCTCAGCGACGAGAACGGCGCGACTGTAGTCGTCGGCTGCGGAGGCGTTGTTGAGCGAACGGCCGAAGAGCTGAAAGAGCGCAGTAGCGACGAGCGCGACGATGACGAACGCGACCAGGACTTCGAGGAGCGAGAAGCCAGCAGCCCCGCCGCGGGCCGCGCAGCAGCTTTGCCTCATTCTAGGATCGCGACGCGGCCGGTGAGCCAGTCCACATCGACGTCGTACTTGCGCTCGCCGGCGGCAAGCGTTATGCGCCCGCCGGTCGACCCTCCGTCCGGATAGAAGCGGATCGCGCCGACGTTCTCGTTGACGATGTCGTGCGCAGCTGTGTAGAGCTTGAGCTCGATTCCCCGATTGATCGGGTGCACGCGCTCGTCGGGCGGGACGCTGAAGGCACGGGCGGCGACGTCGAGGACGAGCACGGACTCGGTCCGCTGCGAGATCGCTTGCCCGCGCGCGGTGCGAAGGCCCGCAGCGACTTCGCGCGCCGCGCTCCTCAGCTGCGTGGTCGACACGCCGTTGCCGAGAATCGGAATCGTGATCGAGGCGACGATCCCGATCAGCACGAGAACGATCAAGAGCTCGAGCAGCGTCAGGCCGCGAGCATGCTCTCGCATCATTGATTATCCCAGCTCGTGATGTCCTTGTCGGCGCCGTCGCCGCCTTCCTTTCCATCGGCGCCATAAGAAATCAGATCGTACGCGCCGTGCTGCCCAGGGAAGACGTAGACATAGGGGTTGCCCCAAGGATCCTTGGGCAGCGTGTCCCTCTTCCAGTACGGCCCGTTCCAGTTGGTCACGCCGGCGGGTGCCGTGATCAGCGCCTGCAAGCCTTCCTGCTGACTCGGGTAGCGTCCTATCTCGAGCTTGAACAGATCGAGCGTCTGCCCAATCTGCCCGATCTCGATCCTTGCCGCGTCGCGCTTCGCCTTCTCGCCGCGCTGAATGAAATTGCCGGCGACGATGCCGGTCACGATGCCGATCAACACGAGCACGACCAGGATCTCGATCAGCGTCATGCCGCGAAAGCGCCGTGCCGACGCCGGTTTGGCTGCCCACGGCAGCGCATGGGTACTCATGAATCCTCCTGAAAGTCGTCTCAACGAACGGCTCGCTCGATGAGGTTGCGTTCGACGCCCGCTCACACCACAAGTTCAGTCATGCCGATGATGCCGAGCCAGATCGAGAGCACGATGCAGATGACCATCACCGCGAGCCCGACGATCAGCACCGGCTCGAGGATGGCGAGGAAGCGCCGAACCGCGACCGCCACCTCGCGATCGTAGACTTCGGCGACGCGCGAGAGCATCTCTTCCAGCTGTCCCGACTCCTCGCCGACAAGAATCATCTGCGTGGCGAGGCGCGGATAGAGTCCGGTCTCGGCGAGCGGGCGCCCGAAGCCCTTGCCTTCGCGCAGCCGCGTGATCACGCCATCGAGCCCCTGCGCCAGCACCGTATTGGTCATCGTCTCCTTGACGATCGAAAGCCCGGCGAGCAGCGTGACCCCGTTGCCAAGCAGCGTCCCCAGCGTGCGCGCGAGCCGGGCGACCTCGACCTTGGCCACGACGTCGCCGATCAGGGGCCAGCGCAACAGTCGCTGGTCCCAGCGGAAGCGCACGTTGGGCTGACGCAGCCGCCGCCGGAAGAGCCACACGAGGGCGATTGTGCCGCCTAGCATCAGCCACCAGTAGTGGCGCAGCGCCGTGCCTGCCGCAATCACGATCTGGGTCGGCAAGGGCAGCGCCTTGCCCGCCTGGGCGAAAGTAGCCTGAAACTGCGGCACGACGTAGGCGAGAAGAATCATCACCGAGGCCACGGCCACGCAGACCAGGATCACCGGATAGATCAACGCCGACATCACGCTTTCGCGCAGCTCCTTGCTGCGCTCCATGTTCTCGGCCAACCGCGTCAGCACGGTTCCGAGAGCTCCGCCGGCCTCACCCGCGCGCACGATGCTTACGTAGAAGCGCGAGAAAACCTCGCGATGCGTGTCGAGCGCCTGCGACAGCGACTTGCCGCCGCGTACGCTGTCGCGGATCGACTGCAGCATCTTCGCCAGCGGCGGCGTCGCTGCGAGGCTGATCAGGATCTCGAGCGCGCGGTCGAGCGGGAGCCCGGCCCGCAGCAGCGTGGCGAGCTCGCGCGTGAACGCGAGCATCTGATTGCGCGTGACGTGCCGCGGGGCGAACCAGCTCCGGCGTTCCGCGGGGCGTTGTACGGCGCCCGGACGCGCCGCCGCGACCACCTGCATCGGCAACAGGCCCTGATCGCGCAGGCGATCGACGATCTCGGATTCGTTCGCGGCCTCCAGCTCGCCGGCCGCGACGTCGCCGGAGGTGTTGACTGCCTTGTAGCGATAAAGAGGCATCAGTCTTCGCGCGTGACGCGCAGCACCTCTTCGAAGGTGGTGACGCCGCGCAGCGCCTTGCGCATGCCGTCCTCGTACATGGTGACCATGCCCTCCTTCATCGCCTGCGCCTTGAGCTCCGTGGCGATGGCGTGGCGCATGACCAGCGTGCGGACCGTGTCGGTCATGGGCATCATCTCGATGATGCTGATGCGCCCGACGTAACCCGTGTTGGCGCACTGCTTGCAACCCCTGGCGTGATACAGCGTGATGTCGCCGCCGTTGGCGAATTTGCTCAAGCCCAGCTCCTCGACCAGCTCGGGCATCGCGGTGTAGGGCTCGTTGCACTCGGGGCACAGCGTGCGCACCAGGCGCTGTGCCTGGATGCCGATCACGGTCGAGGTGAGGAGATAATCTTCCACGCCCATGTCGAGCAGCCGGTTCACGGTCGAGGGCGCGTCGTTGGTGTGCACGGTGGAGAGCACGAGGTGGCCGGTCAGCGCCGACTGCACTGCGATCTGCGCGGTCTCGAGGTCGCGGATCTCGCCGATCATGATCACGTCCGGGTCCTGGCGCACGATCGAGCGCAGCGCGTTGGCGAAAGTGAGATCGATCTGCGGCTTCACCTGGATCTGGTTGATGCCCGGCATCTGATACTCGACCGGGTCCTCCACGGTGAGGATCTTCACGTCGGGCTTGTTCAGCCGGTCCAGCGCCGTGTAAAGCGTCGTCGTCTTGCCGCTGCCGGTCGGGCCGGTGACGAGCAGGATGCCGTGCGGCTCGAGCAGCACGTCGAGGAATTTCTTGAGCGTGTCCTCCTCGAACCCTAACCGCGCAAAGTCGAGCGCAACGCCGCCCTTGTCGAGAATCCGCATCACCACCGACTCGCCGTGCATTGTCGGTACGGTGGAGACACGAAGGTCGATCTCCTTGCCCTGCACGCGAAGGCGAATGCGCCCGTCCTGCGGCAGGCGCCGCTCGGCGATGTCGAGGTTGGCCATGATCTTCACGCGCGATATCACCGCGGCGGAGAGGCGTCGCGGCGGTGACTCGATCTCGTGCAGCACGCCGTCGATGCGGTAGCGCACGATGAGGCGGTTCTCGAACGGCTCGATGTGGATGTCGGAGGCTCGCGTCTCGAGCGCGTTGGTGATGATGAGCGAGACGAGCCGGATTACCGGCGCCTCTGAGGCGAGATCTTTCAGTTGCTGCACGTCGGCGTCGAAGGACAATTCGTCGCGCTGCTCGACGGCACCGACGATCTGGCCCAGCGCGGTCTTGCCGGCCCCGTACAGGCGCTCGAGCGCAGCCTCCAGCTCGGTCGGGATCGCGATCAGAGGTTTCACCTTCCGCCCAGTCACCATCTCGAACGCGTTAATGGTGTAGGCGTCGGTGGGATCGGCCATGGCGAGCGCGATTTCGTCTTCGCTCTCGGCGATCGGCAGCGCTCGCGCTTCGCGCAGGAAGCGGGCGGAGATGCGCTCTTCGAGGATCGGCAGCTCGGGGTAGCCGTTGGCTTCGACGAGCGGCAGCTCGAGCTGCGTGGCGAGCGCTTCGGCAACGTCACGCTGGGCGCAAAGGCCCAAAGTCACCAGCAGGGTTCCCAGCTTCTCGTGGGTTTCCTGTTGCAGGCGGAGGCCGCGGTCCAGACCCGCGGCGTCGAGCTTGCCCCGCTCGATCAGGATCTCTCCGATACGCTTGCGCGGCGGCTCGGTCATGGCGGCCGTCGGCGCCCTCGACGCGTCGTCCGCCGCTCGCTCCGATCCAATGTCCAAAGCCGTCGCTCGCTCCAAAAAAGCGAAGAATTTTAGCACGCTCACAAGCCGAGGCGCGCTGCGTTGGACGTCCGCGCGCGGGTTCGGTTCATCGGGGCAGCTAACCTATAATTCGATCCTGACGTCAGGAGTCCCGCTCGAAGGTACCCGGGCGGCGATTTCCGCGATGCATCACAGCATGACCTCGCTCAAGGCCCCCTCGAGCTCGACCCCTGCGACGAAACCCGCCGCCCCCTTGTCGATGGAGGAGCTGGGCGCGGCACTCGATGTCGTGCGCGGCCTGCTGGCCTCGGCGCATGAGGCACCTTCGGCGTATCCGGAACTGTACGTGCATGCGAGCGATCTGCTCGCCGCGGTGGAAAGAAGGATCCGCGAGGTCACGCCCGAGTCCGAGCTGACGCCCGAGCAACTCGAAAGCGTGTGCATTCTGCTGGGACCGTTCCGCAACCTGACCACGCTCACCTGCGCCGTGCTGGGGCTCCATCCGAACTGCGCCGTGCTGAATCACGCCGGCCTGCGCATCCTCCCCAACTCGCGGCTCAATTTTCTGGCCGATGGCTCCCCGGACCGGTTCCGGGAGTTCGTCCGCTACGCCGGCTTCGCATCGCGCAGCGGTAGCGCTGGCCCGTACGGAGGCGATATTCGATTGAGCCACGCCTACGAGTTCGAGCCGACACGCGAGGCCGAGGCGAGGCTTCGGGAGCTCGGCCGCGGTCCGACCACTTCTCTGGTGTGGAAAGATTCACAACGCGTGACGAACTACCTTCGTTCCGCGCAAGTCGACGTGCGAGCGCTGATGCAGCGGAATGAAAAGCTCAGGTTCCTCCTGCCGATCCGCAATCCCATAGACTGCGCGATCTCGAATCTGCGCACCGGCCATTTTCATTTCTTCCTCCGCCCTCAGCTGTCGGCCGAGAGTCCGCTCGAGGATGTGGTCGATGCGGTGCTGGACGAAATCGAATGGTTCATCGCGTTGCGAGACCGCTCGGGTCAAGCGGAACGCTTCTTTATCTACTTCGAGCACGAGATGAGCCGGGAAGTCCTCGAGCAGATGCTCGCCTTCCTCGCGCTTCCGCGCGACGAGCGATACCTCGAAGCGGCGGCCGCGGCGTTCAGGATCGGACGCCCGCGCCGCAAGGAACAGGCAGTGATCGATCGCTTCGCCAAGCAGGTGTCGAAGAAGTTCCAGCGACACCCCCAAATACGCGACGGACTTCTGAAGTTCGCCAAGCCAAGCGAGCGCTAGTTGTCTACCGCTGCGCGGAGAAACGATCCCTGTCCCTGCGGCAGCGGCAAGCGCTACAAGGATTGTCACGGAGCGCTGCAGCCTACGTTCGACGCATCGCTCGAGGCGCAACTGCGCGAGGGCGACGCGGAGCGACGGCGCGGCGATCATAAGGCCGCAATCGCGACTTACGAGGCAGCGCTCGTTTCCGGGCGCAGGCATCCCGCGCTACTGAATAACCTCGGCCTTTCGCTGCAGGCCTTGGGAAAGCTCGAAGAAGCCGCCGCACGCTACCGCGAAGCGCTGGCGCTGGAACCGGATTTCGTGCCGGCGCACGCCAATCTCGGCGACGTGCTTCGCATGCGGCATCGTTTTGCGGAAGCTGCGGAGAGCTACACGCGCGCAGCAAGACTCAACCCGAATCTTGCCGCGCTATGGAAACAGCTCGGCGTGTGCCAGCAGCGCCTCGGCGCGCTGTCGGCTGCACGAGCTAGCTTCGAGCGTGCGCGACAGCTGGCACCGGATGATGCGGAGGCTTTGGTCGATCTCGCTTCCATCGACAGCGCGGAGCAACGCTACGAACAGGCCGGGGCGCTCGCTGAACGCGCGCTCGAGCTTCGGCCGGACTACGCGGACGCGACGAACCTGCTGCTCTACGCACGGCAGCAGACCTGCGACTGGCGCGATTGGCAGCGACTCGTTGAGGAGCGGCGCGCCTCGCTCGCGCGAGCCGACGTCGCGGCGACGGTACCGCACAATCTCTTCGCGTTGCCCTTTACGCCGTCGGAGCTGCTGGTCGCAGCGCGCAAATGGGCGGCGCAACAGTTCGCCGGAATTACGCCGATGACGCCGTCCCCGCCTTCGCTCGTTGACGGCAAGCTGCGGATCGCCTACATCGGACCCGACTTTCGCACCCATCCGCTCGCGAATCTCTTGACCGAAGTGATCGAGCTTCATGACCGGACGCGCTTCGAGGTGTTCGGATATTCGTACGGACCGGACGACGGGAGCGCCGCGCGGGCGCGCTTCGCGAGGGCGTTCGATCATTTCATCGACGTTCGCGCGGAGTCGATCGAAGCCACGGCGCGCCGCATCGCAGGGGACAGGATCGCCGTGCTGCTCGACACCAGCGGCTATGTCATCTACTCGCGAAGCGAGATCTTCGCGCTGCGGCCGGCGCCGATCCAGATCAACTGCATAGGCTTTCCGGGCACGCTCGGTGCGGATTGCTACGACTACATCATGAGCGATCGCTTCGTCACGCCGCCCGATCAGCAGAGAAATTTCGTCGAGCGGTTCATGGTCATGCCGGACTGCTTTTTCCCCGGCGACAGCAAGCGGGTGACGGGTCCCATGCCCACGCGTGCCCAGTGCGGACTGCCGGAGGTCGGTTTTGTGTTCTGCTGCTTCAACGGCAGCTACAAGATCACCCCGGCGATGTTCGAAGTGTGGATGCGTTTGCTGAGCGTGGTTCCGGGCAGCGTGCTGTGGCTGCTCGAATCGAATCCACTCGCCAGCGCGAATCTGCGGCGCGAAGCAGCGCAGCGCGACGTTGCGCCGAAGCGGCTGCTCTTCGCGCCGCGCGTGCCGCTGGCCGAGCACCTTGCGCGTCACACAGTCGCCGATCTCTTTCTCGACACGCTGCCGTACAACGCGCACACGACTGCGAACGATGCGTTGTATGCAGGGTTGCCGCTTCTGACCTGCGCTGGCGAGACTTTCGCGAGCCGCGTGTCTGGCAGTCAGCTACTTGCGATCGGGTTGCCGGAGCTTGTGACTGAGAACCTCGAAGCTTACGAAGCGATGGCGCTCCGATTGGCACACGAGCCGGATTTGCTTCGAGATTTGCGCGAGCGATTGCGGATCAATCGCGACTCGTCCGAGCTATTCAATACAGAGGGATATACGCGGGTGTTGGAACGGCTTTTACTGCTTCACGCGGCCACCGCCTCCGGCAGCTCGCAGTTCATGATGAAGTAATCGGGCACCGGCGGGCCCCAGAGGTAGAAGGAATCCTCCGGCGGATGATCCTTCGCCTTCCACTCGATATCGGCGGGGATGAAGTCGATGTCGTGCGAGTATTCGGCGAAGCTGCCCCACGGATCGCGCACGTAGTAGAAATAGTTCGAACCGAGCACGTGCCGACCGATGCCCCAGCCTTCCTTGTGCCCGTGATCGACCATCTGCTGCATCCCTAGTCCGACGTCGTCGATGGTCGCGACATTCCAGCTCGAGTGATGCAGACCCGGGCCTTCCGACTTCGCGAAGGCGACCAGGTGATGATCGCTCGAGTGCGCGCCGTGGAGGAACGCGATTCCTTCGCCTGAGTAATCCGACAGCTTGAGTCCGAGCGCATCGATGTAGAAGCGCGCGGAGCCCATGACGTCGGAGCTGAACATGAGCGCATGAGAAAGACGCGTCGCGCGCACGCCCTTCATCGTTGAGCGCGCGGGACACGCGCCCTTGCCTGGCGCGGCCGCCGGCCACACGATTGGCTTCTTCTCGCTCGGCGAGACTTTCGGGCCCACGATCACCTGCACGGCGATGCCTTGCGGGTCTTCGCACCACAGCCCCGTCGACTGTGCCAGCGGATGCGGCTCGCGGCGCATGACTCGCATGCGCTCAATCCGGTCGCGCAGTTGCTCGATGTCTTCCTCGTACGCGCCGAAGCAGATGTACTGCAGCTTCTTGCGTCCCGGCGCGCGATGGATCGAGCCCCAGCGATGCGGATTCCCGAAGGCGTAAAGATCGATGCGGCCGTCCACACGGCGCACGTCGAGGCCGAACTCTCCATAGAAGCGCGCGGCCACGTCGAGGTCTGGCACGGTGAACGCAAAATGATCCAGCGAATGAACCGCGGGTCCGGCCGATCGCGCGGCCGGCTGAGATGTCTGCGCCATGGCTTGCCTCCTCGCAGGATTATAGCGCCGGCGCCCGACACCCGCGGCGGGGTACGAAGTCAAATTACGGAGCAACAACCGACAGCGGAGGCGCGATGCGCTCGAGCGAAGTTCGCTCGGCATCCACGCCAAGCCAGGCTTCGATCGCGGCGGCGGCGAGCATCAATATCGCGCCGAACGCGTAGCCGCCAAACACCGAGAGCCGCGAGCCGCTGCCGATCAGCACACCGAAGAGCCAGGGCGCGAGCATGCCTCCGGCCGCGGTGCCGAGCGCATAGAAGAGCGCGATCGCGAGCGCGCGCAGCTCGAGCGGAAAGATTTCGCTCACCGTGAGATAAGCGGAACTCGCGGCGGCCGAAGCGACGAAGAAGATTGCGCCCCACAGAGCGGTCTGCCCATACGCGGTCAGCTCACCCGCGGCGAAGAGCGCGCCGGTCGCGAACAGCAGCAGCGCGCTAAAGGCATAGGTGCTCGCGATCATCACTCGACGCCCGATCCGGTCGAAGAGCCATCCAAGCGCGAGAGGGCCGAGAAAATTGGCGAGCGCGAACGGCAGCAGATAAAGGCCGGTGGTCGCCGGCGGCACGTCGTAGAAACGCGTGAGCACGAGCGCGTAGGTGAAGAAGATGGCGTTGTAGAGGAACGCCTGCGAGGTGATGAGCGCCATGCCGAGGACGGCGCGCCGCGGATAGCTCCGAAATATCGTCGACATGACGCGGCTCAAGCTAACGTTGCTTAGCGGATGGATGTTGAGCGATTCGTGCGGTCCCGCGCTCAGCGCGCCGGCCGCTTTCGCGACTCGCTCTTCAATCGCGCGCACGACCGCTTGCGCATGGTCGTGCCTGCCGTGGATCGTCAGCCAGCGCGGGCTCTCGGGCACGTACCGCCGTGCGAAGAGCACGGCGAGACCGAGCACGGCCCCGATGCCGAAGCCCATACGCCAGCCGAGATCGATGGGAAGGAACGCGGGATCCAGAAGCAACAGCGTCGCAGCCGACCCGGCAGCAGCGCCGATCCAGTAGCTGCCGTTGATGAAGAGATTGACCTGCCCGCGCACCCGCGCGGGGATCAGCTCGTCGATCGCCGAGTTGATCGCGGCATACTCTCCGCCGATGCCGAATCCGGTGATGACCCGGCACGCACCCATGCTCCAGAAGTCCCACGAGAACGCGGTGGCGAGTGTCCCGGCGAGATAGATTCCCAGCGTGATGAAGAAGAGCTTCGATCGCCCGTGCCGGTCGGTGAGATAGCCGCACACGATCGCGCCGAGGACCGCGCCCGCGAGATAGAACGACCCGAGCGCGCCGATCTCGCCGCTCGCCAGGCCCAGTGTCGCGGGATACTGCAGCACGCCGCTCACCGCGCCGGTGAGCGTGACTTCGAGTCCGTCGATCGCCCAGCTCGCGCCCAGCGCGAGCACGACGAGCCAGTGAAAGCTCGACCAGGGCAAGCGGTCGAGCCGCGCTGGAATGTCGGTCGCGATCAATGAAACTTCGGAATCTTGCCTCGCGCTCCTGGATTTTCGTGCAAGGTCTGGCATTCCGCGCAACGCACTGCGTGCGTGTAGATGCGCAGTCGCTCGTATTCGATCGCCCCGCCGCAGTCGATGCAGATGCCAAATGTGCCTTGAGCTACCCGCTCACGAGCCGCCTCGATCTCACGCAACTCTCTCATCTGCTGCTCCGCGCGCCCAGTCTCGATGTCCACGGCCGTTTCGACGAAGGCGCGATCCGCGTCATCGCCGACCACCCCATGGAGCTGCTCGTAGTCCTCGGTGCCGGTGCGCCGCATTTCCTCGGCGATGCGCGAACGCAGATCCTGCTCGCGGCGCGCCAGCTGCTCGAGCAGGGGTTTGAGCTGGCGTTGTGTCATTGCGTGTTTCATGCAAATTTCCTCTCCAAAAAACTCCGAGCGCCCGCGCCCGATCACTCCCTTGGAAAGAAGATCGCGCGACGAGTTCAACGGTCGGCTTTCCTCGGAGTCGACGGAACTTCCACGTCAGACGTTGTCTGATACGGTTCTCGTTGTTCTGCATTCGATGAAGGCTGCGGCGAGCGCGCGCGCCAAAGTATAATCATCTGTTTTGTGATAGATCGACGCTTGCGGTTTTCACCGATGCGATTGCAAGCGGAAACTGAGACTGCGTGAGACTGCGCCGATCTCTTGAGAAAGCGAGGAGTCATGAAATACACGAAGTGGATTGCCATCCTGGCGCTGGCACTCGGCGCCTGTTCCGAGCGCAGCGCTCCTCCTGCTGCCGTGTCCGCCAAACCGGCAGCCGCGCCCGAAACCGCCGCGCCGGCAGGGCAAACGGCGAATCTGCAGATGCCGAACCCGGTGCTGGCCGCTGCTCCGAGTCCTTCAACTCCCGATCCGGCGCCGGCGCCCGGTCTGAAGCCGAAGTATGCAGATAAGGCGGCCTTTCTGGCCGATATAAAGGCCGTGAAGCCAACCATGCAAGTCGATCTCGACGGCAACGCTATCGAACCGGGATTCGGTCCCGCGACGAGTTACCGCAGCAACAAGGACGGAAGCGTAAGCCGTCAGTGATCGCGGGCGGCGCCGCTGCTGTTCCCCTCCCGAAGAGCTGTGCAGATCCGTGTGATCGGCTGAGCCCACTCGCCAAACCGATCCTGCCGGAAGATGCGCAGGCTCGGATACCACGGCGATCGATCCTCGGCGAGGCGCCAGCGCCAGTCGCTGTTGAAGCGATCGACCAGCCAGGTCGGTTTTCCCATGGCGCCGGCAACATGTGCCACCGAGGTGTCGCTCGAAATCACGAGATCCAGCTGCGAGATGATCGCCGCGGTGTCGCCGAAGTCGCGAATGTCGGCGGTGAAATCACTCACCCGCGCCGCGAGCGCGCCCAGCGCCGCGAGCGATTCCGCAGGTCCTACTTGCAGGCTGACGAAGCTCAGCTCCGGTAACGAAAGCAGCGGTACCAGCTCGCGCACCGGAATCGATTTCATCCGCGTGAGGTAGGCGACATCGCGACGCGCCAAGGCTGCCCATGTCAGCCCGATCCGCGGCCGAGCGAGGCCGGCGAGGCGATGCTCCCAGCGGGCGACGTAATCGGGCGGAGCCGAAAGATAGGGGATCTCGCCGGGAAGCGCAGCGACCTCCACGCCCAGAAGGAAAGGCAGCGAAAGGACCGATACACGCGCACTGGGTCGCGCAGACATGGCTTTGATCGCAGCCTCTTCCACGCAGAATTCGTCGATTCCGGACAAGCTTGCAAGAAGCGGTTGGAGGTTTCGTCGAGGTCCATCCACAAACATCACGAGCCGGCGCACGCGGCGGCGGGCGGCGGGGATGAACCGAGCAAACTGGACGACATCGCCGAACCCCTGCTCGCAATAGAGCAACAACGTGCCCTCGAGCGGCTCGCCATTCCACTGTGGAAATTCGGCGAACCGGCGCGGCTCGCCGAAGCAGCCATCCGTGCGCTCTTCGAAGGCGCGCCATCCCTCGCGATAGGCACCGCGCGCGAGCAGCGAAGCCGCCAATCCGAACCGCGCCTGATGGTCGAAGCGGTCGAGTGCTACCGCCCGCCGGAAGGCCGCTTCGGCGCCGACGAGATCGCCGCTCCAGAGCCGCGAGGTTCCAAGGGACTCCCAGAGTGGCTCGTAGGACATTGTGACGCTGGCTGCGAGCGCTTCGAGCTTGGCTCGCGACGCGCCGAGATTGCCCTCGATCGCGTCGGTCACGGCGAGCGCGACACGTGCACCCAGATGGTCGGGCTGCATCGCCAGCGCGCGGCCGAGCATGGTGCGGGCGCCTTCAATGTCGCCGTCGCGAGTCAGCATCTCGCCCAGGTTGGCGGCGGCCTCGGCGAATCGGGGATTGAGCTCCATCGCCCGCTCGAAAGCGGCGATCGCATCACCCCGGCGCTCCATCTGCTCGTAGGCAATGCCCAGATTGTTGTGAGCGAGGCTGTCGTTAGGGTCGAGCTCGACCGCGCGCTCGAGATGCTTCAATGCATCGGAAGTCCTCCCGGCGTGAACCAGCGCGTAGCCGAGGTTGCTGTGACCGCGGGCATACTCGGGGACAAGCTTGACCACCGCTTCGAATCGCGCGATGGCGAGCTCAATTTTCCCACTTTGCAACGCGATAGCGCCCGCGTTGTTGAGTGCCGTCTTGTTATCGGGATGACGGGTGAGGTATGCGGCGTAGCTCGCTTCGGCCTCCGCCAGGCGGCCGGCTCGGTGCAGCTGGAGCGCGAGAGAGAGTTCCTGCTGCGTCATGTCGCCTGGTTGGCGTGGACTCGGATAGACATGCTGTTTCAGTCGGCGCCAACTCGCATGAGGGCTTCTTCTGCGATGCGCGCGGTGGTAGCGACGTCCTCCGCCGTGTGCGCTGCGGATACGAATCCCGCCTCGAAAGCGCTCGGCGCGAGATAGACGCCCGCTTCGAGCATGCGGTGGAAGAAACGATTGAAAGCTTCCTTGTCGCAACTCATCACCGCGGTGTATGTCTGCGGGACTTCGCGCGCGAAGTAAATGCCGAACATGCCGCCGACCGATTGTGCTGCAAATGCGACGCCCGCTCTTGCAGCGGCAGCGGCCAAGGCGTCGGTAAGCGCCCGCGTGGTTTCCGCGAGGCGATCAAAAAATCCCGGCGCTTGTATCGCTTTGAATGTGGCGAGACCCGCGGCGACCGCCACCGGGTTGCCCGATAGCGTTCCTGCCTGATACACCGGGCCGAGCGGAGCGATCTTGTGCATGATCTCGCGCCGCCCTCCGAAGGCGCCGACCGGCATGCCTCCGCCGATCACTTTGCCGAGCGTCGTGAGATCGGGAACGACGCCGTAGAGGCCCTGCGCGCCGCGCAAGTGCACTCGAAAACCCGTCATCACCTCGTCGAAGATGAGCACCGCACCGTAGCGGTCGCAGAGCTTGCGCAAGCCGGCGAGATAGCCCGGCTTCGGCGCGATCAGGTTCATGTTGCCCGCGACCGGCTCGACGATCACGCCGGCGATGTCGCTCGGATGTTCCTTGAAGGCGCGTTCGACCTCGTCCAAATCGTTGTACGAGAGCACGAGCGTTTCGCCGGCGATCGCCGGCGGCACGCCGGCCGAGGACGGTTGTCCGAAAGTGAGCGCGCCCGACCCCGCTTTCACGAGAAGGCTGTCGCCGTGGCCGTGATAGCAGCCCTCGAATTTCACGATCTTGGAGCGGCCGGTGTAGCCGCGCGCAAGCCGCAGTGCCGACATCGTTGCCTCGGTGCCGGAGCTCACGAGGCGCACCAGTTCGATCGACGGCAAAAGAGCGCATAGCATCTCCGCGATCTCGATCTCGCCTTCGGTCGGCGCGCCGAAGGAGAGGCCGTTGCGCGCCGCCTCCTGCACCGCGCGCACGACCTCCGGATGCGCGTGCCCCAGGATTGCCGGTCCCCACGAGCCGACGTAGTCGATGTAGCGCTTGCCGTCGGCGTCCCAGAGGTACGCGCCCTGGCCGCGCGCGAAGAAGCGCGGCGTGCCGCCGACCGAGCGGAAAGCGCGCACGGGGGAATTCACGCCCGCGGGAATCGTGCGCTGCGCGCGCGCGAACAACTCTTCGTTGCGACTCATGAGGGCGCGCCACTTGTCAGGCGCGTGCTGCGGGGGTCACGCTGCGCGCCGCGAACAGATCGCTGAACGCCTTCGCGGCCGCGCGCACGTCCGGCGCGTCGAACACCGCGGTGATGACAGCGAGCGCATCGGCGCCTGCGGCGACGAGCGCCGAAGCGTGGCTCGGCGTGATGCCGCCGATCGCGACCACCGGCACGGTCCAGAAGCGCGTTTTCGCGGCGGTGATGAGCGAGGGGTCGGCGCGCACAACGTCCGGTTTGATAGCGGAAGGATGAAAGCTGCCGAAAGCGATGTAATCGGCGCCGGCCGCCACCGCGGCGGTGGCGCGCTCCAGCGAGTCATAGCAGGAAGCGCCGACGATCGCGCCGTGACCCATGCGTTGACGCGCATGGGCGACCGGCGCATCGTCGCGGCCGACGTGCACGCCGTCCGCATCGACCGAATAGGCGAGGTTGATGTCGTCGTTGACGATGAATGTCACGCGATTGCCTGCGCAGAGATCGCGCAGCGCGAGGGCCTGCGCGCGTTTGAGCGGCGGTGAGGCGATCTTGTTGCGATACTGGATCGCGCTCGCGCCGCCGGCGATCGCGGCGGCGACGCGCTCGAGCAACTCGTCGCTGTCGAGCAGATCGGGAGTGAGCGCGTAGAGGCCGGAGATCATCAATGCCGATGGAGATCGGGGGAGCGTTCGCCGGACGCTTCACCTGCCGGCGGTTCGCTCTCGTCCTCGCGCGCCCAGAAGAGCCGATCGGGAAGGAATTGGCCCATGCCCGGACGATACGCTTTCGCGAGCGCGTGCCATGTGTAATCCTGCGCTTCGCGCACCGCCTCGGGCAGCTCGAGGCCATTGGCGACGAGCGCTGCGATCGCCGATGCAAGCGTGCAACCCGACCCGTGATAGCCGCCCGGAAGCCGCTCCCAGGGATCGCTGCGCACGACGCCGCTCTTGTTGTAGAGCGTGTTCACGACCTGTGGCGTCGGCTCGTGCGTGCCGGTGATGAGGACGTACTCGCTACCCATCTCGATCAGTCGCTGCGCGCAGATGGCCAGTGCCGGCTCGGCGTCCTCTTCGCCGTCCGCGGCAAGGCGCCGCGCTTCGGTGCTGTTGGGCGTGATGATCGTGGTGCGTGGCAGCAGCAATTCGCGCAAGGCATGCAGCATCTCCTCGGTCGCGAGCTCGTCGCCGCGTCCCGAAGCGAGCACAGGGTCGAGCACGAGCGGCACGTCCGGATAATCGGAAAGTATCTCGGCGATCGCGGCGATGTTCTCGACGCTGCCGAGCACGCCGATCTTGAACGCGTCGACCGGCATGTCCTCGAGCAGGCAGCGCGCCTGATCGGCGACCCACTCGGAATCGAGCGGCTGTAGCCCCTCCACGCCGAGCGTGTCCTGCACCGTGATCGCGGTGAGCACCGAGAGCGGATGGCAGCCCATGCTGGACAGAGTCAGGATGTCGGCCTGCATGCCGGCGCCGCCGCTCGGGTCGGAAGCGGCGAAGGTGAGCACGACCGCGGGGGAATCGGTGGGCGGGCCGGACGACGAGGACATCGTGTTGACTGCGCGCAGGCGGAAACGCTGGTCGCGCTCCGGTGTCGCTGAACTTGGTAGAATCGAATTCTACTCCATCCGTTTTTGCGCGTTCTTCCAATCGATGCGAAAATACATGTGCCTCATCTGCGGGCATATCTACGACGAGGCGCTCGGCGATCCTGACACTGGCGTTCCTCCAGGGACCAAGTGGGAGGACGTACCGCCGAACTGGACCTGTCCCGATTGCGGCGCGCGCAAGGAAGATTACGAGCTGCTGGAGTTCTAGGCCGATGAGAATCCTCCACACCATGTTGCGCGTCGGCGATCTCGAGCGCTCCACGCGCTTCTACACCGATGTCCTCGGAATGAAGCTGCTCCGTACCACCGACCGTCCCGAGCAGAAATACAGGCTGGCCTTCGTCGGCTATGGCGACGAATCGGGGCACGCGGTGCTGGAGCTCACCTACAACTACGGGGTCGATCGTTACGATATCGGGAGCGGCTTCGGCCACGTCGCGATCGAAGTGCCCGACGCCGCGGCCTCGTGCAACGCCGTGCGTACAAAAGGCGGGAAGGTCACGCGCGAAGCGGGCCCGGTCAAGGGCGGCACGACGGTGATCGCTTTCGTCGAGGATCCCGACGGCTACAAGATCGAGCTGATCGAGCACCAGCGCTAGTTATCGCGCTGCTTGCTCGTAGATCTGCAGCAACAGCGTCTCCCAGTCGCGCGTGAAGCCGGCGGTGTCGAAAAGCGGATTGGTTTCGCGCGTGCGCTCGAGTTGCGCGCGATAGTCGCGCAGTCGCGCCGGATTCGACACCAGCTCCAGCAGCCGCTGGCCGTACTCTTCCGGCGTTGCGGTGACGAGCTCGGGCAATGCGCTCGCCTTGAGCAGGCTCGCGCCTACGCGTCCGGCGAAGGTCGCGCCGCGGCAGGTCAGCATCGGGACGCCGCACCAGAGCGCGTCGCAACCGGTCGTGTGCGCTCCATAAGGCAGCGTGTCCAGCGCCAGATCGGCGCAAGCGATGCGCGCGATGTGCGTCTCCTGCGCCCGCCTCGGCGCAAAGATCAGGCGCCGCGGATCGACCTCCGCACGCTCCGCTTCGGCGCGCAAATTTTCCTGAGTGCGCGGATGGCCCGCGAGGAGCCACAACACCGCGTCCTTTCGTGCCTCGAGCGCGGCGAGCCAGGTCGCGAAGAGCGCCCGCCGAAGCCTTTCGCTCTGATTGAAGCAGGCGAGCACAACCGCGTTTTCGGGCAGTGCGTTTGCCGAGCGGCTCGTCGCCGCTGGCATCCCGCGCCTGCTGTCGTTGACGTAATAGCAGCGCGGGAGGCGCCAGACGCGCTCATGGAAAAAGACTTCGTCCTCGGGCGGGATCACTTCTGCGTCCGCGATGACGCCGTCGACTGCATCGTAGCCGAGCGATCCGGGAAAGCTCATGTAATGGAGCTGCACCGGCGCAGGACGCGAAGCGAGTATGCCGAGCCGTCCGCCGAGCGTGTAGCCATGGCGCTCGATCAGGACGTCGATCCCGTCTTCGCGGATCAGCCGAGATGCTTCGGAATCGCTCACGGCATCGAGATCGCGCCAGCGATCGAGTGCCGCGCGCACGCGCTCGCGCACCGGGCTGTCGCTTCCGGAGCCGTAGGCGTAGCCGAAGAGTTCGAAGCGCTTGCGATCGTGTTGCTCGAAGAGCCCCGCCATCAAGCGGCCCGTCGGATGATCGTGGAAATTACCCGACAGATAGCCAATGCGAAGCCGTTGGCCGCGCGCCGCCGGCGGGCGCTGCCGCGGCGCGACCGCGGGCAGCATCGCACCCGCCCAGCGACGCGCCACGGCGAGTTGCTGCGCGGGCGTAATAGGCATCGAGAGCGCGATCCATGGCGACCAGCGCGGATCGCTCGAGGGATCGTCCAGGGTGGCGATGAGGCGACGCTCGCGCTCTTCGAGCCCGCCCCACTCGCACAAGGCATAGCTCGTGTAAACGACATTGGCGAGCGCGGGCGTGAGCGACGGAGCCGCCGCGGCGGCGCGCTCGAACGATGCGAGCGCCTCCGATTCCTCGCCGAGCTGGCGCAACGCGAGCCCCAGGTTGTCCCATGCTTCCGCGCTCGGCGCGCCGAGCGCCACCGCACGTTCCAGGTGCTGGCGCGCCGCGGCAGGGCGATGATCGTCAAGGCAAACACCTCCCAGAGTGACGCGCAAGCCGGCGTGATCGGGTGCGAACGCGACGCATTGCTCGAGCAGCTCGCGTGCCGCGCCCGCAGCGCCCGCCGCCTTCAGGCGTATCGCAATCGCGTGCAGCTCATCGATCGCCGCATCGACCTCGCTGCGCTCGCCGCGCGCGAGCCGCAGTCGGACGAGCGCGAGCCAGATCTCCTGCGCAGGCAGCGCAGTTCTTCTCGCGGCGCTGAGCGCACGCTGCAGCCGAGCGAGCGCAGCATCGTGGTTCCCCGCCGCCATCTCCTGCTCGGCGATGCGGAGCAGCGCTCCAGGATGCTCGGGCAGCGAGGCCAGAATCTCTTCGTAGATCGTGCGCGCGTCGGCGCTGCGTCCCTCGGCTTCGTGCCGCGCGGCGAGCGCAAAGGCATCCTGGACGCTGAGCTGCATCTACAGCAGCGCGCGAATGTCGTGCGCGAGCGTGTCCGGCCCCTGCGCGTAGCTCTCGTATACGCGCAACCGTCCCTCGCGGTCAAAGATGAAGGTTCCCGTCGAGTGATCCATGCTGTACGTTCCGGGCGTGGGTCCGGGCTGCTTCTGATAGATGATCTTGAATTCCTTCGCGACTTCCGCCGTCGCAGCCGCGTCGCCGTAAAGACCGAGAAAGGTCGGGTTGAACGCCGGGACATACTGCGACAGCACCTCGCGCGTGTCGCGCTCGGGATCCACCGTTATGAGCAGCACCTGAACGCGCGAGGCGTCGGGGCCGAGCTTGTAAATCGCCGCAGCCAGGCGCGAGAGCGTGGTCGGACACTCCTCGGGACACTGTGTGTAACCGAAGAAGATCACCACGACCTTGCCACGGAAATCGGAAAGCGTTCTCGGCTTGCCCGTGTGATCGGTCAGATGAAAATCGCCTCCGATCGCAGCGCCCGTGACGTCGGAGCCCTCGAACCGAGTTTGCTGATTGCAGGCGCCGAGAAGTAGCGCGCCGAGAGCGATTGCCAGCGCTTGCCTGAGAAGACTCACCGCAAGTAGTGATCGAGCAGCAGCGCCGAGAACAGCGCGGCCAGATAGGTGATCGAGTAACGGAAGCTGCGCCGCGCCAGCTCGTCGCTGTAGCGCCTGACCAGCGCTATCGCGTAACCGACGAAGCCGGCGCCGAGAGCAACCGCGGCGGCGAGGTAGAGCGATCCGCTCATGCGGATCGCGTAAGGCAGCAGCGTCACGGCGAACAGCACGACCGTATAGAGCAAAATCTGCAGCCGCGTGTACTCCGGACCGTGCGTCACCGGCAACATCGGCAGACCCGCCTTTGCGTACTCCTTCGATCGATACAATGCCAGCGACCAGAAGTGCGGCGGCGTCCAGACGAAGATGATGAGAAAGAGCAGCAGCGCCTCCGCCGTGACCTGGCCGGCCACCGCGGCCCAGCCGAGCACCGGTGGCATCGCACCGGACGCGCCGCCGATAACGATGTTCTGCGGAGTGGCGGGCTTTAGAAGGACCGTGTACACGACGGCGTAGCCGACGAAGGTGCCGAGCGTGAGCCACATCGTGAGCGCATTCACCTTCGCGTAGAGAATCGCGAGCCCGATCGCGCCGACAGCAACCGCGAAGGCGACCGTCTGTCTGGCAGTGATCTCGCCGCGCGGCAGCGGGCGCGCGCGCGTGCGCGCCATGAGCGCGTCGATCTTGCGCTCGACGAGACAATTGATCGCTGCGGCGGCGCCGGCCACGAGCGCGATCCCGAGCGTCCCGAACACGACGGCGCCCAGCGGCGGCAGGCCGGGCGACGCGAGGAACATGCCGATCACCGCGGTGAAGACAATCAGCAGCACGACCCGCGGCTTGGCGAGCGAGAGGAACTGGCGCAGCCGGCTTTCGGTGAGGGCGAGGGTGGTCATCGGGGAATGAAGCGGAAGGCGAATTTTACCATCGCGCCGCTACCCGATACGCGATGCGCGCAGCAGCCGCTCCAGGTCCTTGGCCAGACCGCGAATGTCGGGATCGGCAGAGTAGCGCAGCACCAGATTTCCATGCGGGTCGACGAGATAGACTCTTGCGCCGGCTGCGTTTCCCGGCAGCGACTGCCACTGCCGCGAATCGCCGCGTACAACGATGATACCGGGATGCGATGACAATAATTCCATGGACGGCGCCGGCGCGTCTGTCGGAAGCAGCAACGCCCGAACGACGCGATCCTGCTCCCGGCCCTGGATCGTGCGCGCCTGGCGCGTCGCGTAGAGAGCGCGCTCGCAGCGCGACTCGCAGCTCGCGGTTTCGGCGAGCAGCAGCACCCAGCGTCCTTGCAGCTCGGAGAGTTGGAAAGGCGTGCCGTCGAGGCGCGCGCCGGCGATCCGGGGCACGGCTCCCGGCTCGAGCAGCTCGCCGTAGTTGGTGCGCGCCTCCGGTCGCCACCAGTAGTAGGCGAAGTAGGACGCGACCACGGGCGCGGTGCAGATCAGCGCGAGCAGCGCGAGCGTACGCCGCGCCTTGCGCCGCCGCGCAGGCTTATCGTTCGCCGCTGGCTGCATCATTCCGCTTGCGCCAGTTGAGTTTGAGCCATAACACGATCGCCAGTGCCGCGAGCGAATACCATTGCAGCATGTAGGACCAGTGGCGCTCAACGCCGAACTCGGGCTGTGGCCAATCGCGCACGAGCGTGTCGGAGGGGGCCACCGGGTCGGATTGCTCGATGACGATCGGCAGCAGATCGAGGCCGCTCGCCGCGGCGATGCGCGCGATGTCGAGGTTCTGCCACAGCGGTCCGGCCTGCTCGTAACGCAGCTCCAGATAGCGGCGCGGCGGAACGACCGCGCGGCCTGACACGGTCACGGTTCCCGCGGGCGGCGGCGCCTGAGGCAGGTCCGAGCGCTGCGCTCGCTGCGCGATCCAACCCCGATCCACGAGGACGCAACGCTTGGTTGCCGCGAAGCACAGCGGCGCGACCACGTCGAACCCGGGCCGATCCGAGTGCAGCTTGTTGTCGATCAGCACCTGGCGCGCCGCGGCGTATTCGCCGCTCGCGCGCAAGGCGCGGAAGAGCAGCGGCGCCGCGTCGCGCTCCTCGCCTGTGAGCTCGAGCGGCGGCTGCGCTGTGCCAGCGTTAAAGGCGTCTTCGAGCGCTTGCTTCTCGGCCGCGCGGTGGCGCTGCCAGTTGCCCAGCGCGACGGTCAAGGCGACGAACGCGATCATGCCCAGCGTCGGCCACAGAGTCGGAGCGAAGCGACGCGAGCGAAAAAAGGAACTCAGGCGCATGACCCGCAGTCTGGCGTTACACTAGCCTCGCTCTACTCGTGACTCGCGACGCAACGTCGGCCCATCGTGATCCGCATCATCGTCATCGTCGCCCTGATCGCGATTCTCGCGAGCCTCGGCAGCGCCCTCTACTATCTCTACCACGACCGCGGCAAGGGCATGCGCATGGTGCACGCACTGGCGATCCGCGTCGCGCTGTCGGCGTGCCTGCTCATCTTCCTCGTGGTGAGCTATCGACTCGGCTGGATTGGAGAGCACGGGCTGCGCTGATAGGCAGCCAGACCGGCGCCGTGCGCCGCAGCGAGCGAAGGCGCGATGTGGCGCAGTCGCCGCGAAGCGGGTGATTTGTGCGCGGCGACTCGTGTGTTGAGTCGCCGCCGCAAATCGGGTACCCGCTCGGCGACCGAATTGCGCCACGGCGCCAAGCCACTGCGGCGCACCGCGCCCAACCGACGGATAGTCGCCTTTACAACCAGTACACCAGCACGAACAGCAGCAGCCACACGACATCGACGAAGTGCCAGTACCACGCCGCGGCTTCGAAGGCGAAGTGGTGCTCGGCGTCGAAGTGGCCGCGGAAGGCGCGACCGAGCATCACCGAGAGCATGATCGCGCCGATCGTCACGTGAAAGCCGTGGAAGCCCGTGAGCATGAAGAAGGTCGAGCCATACACGCCGGTCGAGAGCTTGAGGTTCAGCTCCGAGTAGGCGTGAATGTACTCGTGCGCCTGCAGCGCTAGGAAGGTGACCCCGAGCACAATGGTGATGAAGAGCCAGAGCTTGAGCATCGCCCGGTTGCCCGTCTTCAGCGCGTGATGCGCCACCGTCAGCGTTCCGCCCGAGGACACGAGGATGATCGTGTTGATCAGCGGTATGCCGATCGCCGCCATCGGGGTGAACGGGTCCTTCAGGTAGGGGCCGTTCGTCGGCCAGAACGCGGTGAAGTTCGGCCATATGAGCTTCTGCTCCGGGCTGCCGAGATCGGGCACCGACAGGTTGCGAACGTAGAAAAGCGCGCCGAAGAACGCGGCGAAGAACATCACCTCGGAGAAAATGAACCAGCTCATCCCCCAGCGGAACGAGACGTCCACCTTCTTGTTGTAGAGGCGGTGCTCGGACTCGTCGATGACGCGGCCGAACCAGCCGACCATCATCGTGAGCAGCACCGCGAATCCTGCGAGCACGAGCCAGGGTCCGAAGCTGTACGCGTTGAACCAGGTCGCCGCGCCGAACGCCATCAGCAGCAGCGCGCACGATCCGGTGACCGGCCAGTGCGAAGGCTGCGGCACGAAGTAATAAGGCTTGGCGCCGCTATCCGGTGCGCTCATGCGTGGCTCCCCATCTACGATCTGTTGCCCTCGACTTCGAAGAAAGTGTACGAGAGCGTAATTGTGTTGACGTCCTTCGGCAGCTTCGGGTCGATTACGAACACCACCGGCATCCGCCGCGTCTCGTGCGGCTCGAAGCCCTGCTTGCTGAAGCAGAAGCAGTCGAGCTTCTTGAAATACTCTCCGGCCACCCGCGGTCCGTAGCTTGGCACCGCCTGCCCGGTCATCGGCCGCTCCGAAGTGTTTTCCACTTCGTACACCACCTGCGCCAGCTCTCCCGGATGCACGGTCACGATCGGCGTCAGCGGGTGGAATCGCCAGGGCAGCTTGTTGACGTTGGCATCGAGCTCGAGGCGCACGCTGCGAGCCGCGTCGACCTGCGTGTTCTGCACCTTGTCGGGCCTGTCGATGTCGCGCAGTCCCGTCGCCTTGCAGATCTGCTCGTAGAAGGGCACGAGCAGGAAGCCGAATCCGAACATGATGGCCGCGACGACGCCGAGCTTCACGAGCAGGGTCCGGTTGGCGCGCTTCAGTTCGTTGGGATCGCGCTCGGTCATTTGCCGGCGCCTCCGCGCAGTCTACGGCCGACCGTCAACAGGAGAAACCCGATGATCGCGAATCCGAGGATGCCTATTCCGACGGCGTTGGCGCCGACGAGCTGCGCGGCGATGATTCCGCCGAAGAACACCAAAGCGATCGAGACGAGTATGGCCGCCGTGCGCAGGTTCGCACGGCGCCTGTCATTGCTCGCGTCGTCGGATCGATGCAGCGATGCCATCTTGAGCTCGCCAGCGGACTGATCTCAGGTGACTGTCGGAGGCGTTTCGAAGGTGTGATACGGCACGGGCGACGGCAGGGTCCACTCGAGCGTGTCGGCACCTTCCCACGGCCGCGCCGGCGCCTTCTCGCCAAAGCGAATCGCCTTCAGCAGTATGAATACGAACAGCACCTGCGACAGGCCGAAGCCGAAGGCGCCGATCGTCGCCACCTCGTTCCAGTCGGTGAACTGGGTCGCATAGTCCGGCACGCGCCGCGGCATGCCCGCGAGCCCGAGAAAGTGCATGGGAAAGAACGTGACGTTGAAAGTGATCATCGACAGCCAGAAGTGCCACTTGCCGAGCGTCTCGTCGTACATCCTGCCGGTCCATTTGGGGAGCCAGTAGTAGATGCCGCCGAAGAAGGCGAACAGCGAGCCCGCGACCAGCACATAGTGGAAGTGCGCGACCACGTAGTAGGTGTCGTGCAGCACGATGTCGACCGGAACCAGCGCGAGCACCAGGCCGGTGAAACCGCCCATGGTGAAAAGGAAGATGAAGCCTACCGCGAACAGCATCGGCGTCTCGAAGGTCATCGAGCCCTTCCACATCGTGGCGAGCCAATTGAAGACCTTCACGCCGGTCGGCACCGCGATCAGCATCGTCATGTACATGAAGAAAAGCTGTCCCGCCGCCGGCATGCCGACCGTGAACATGTGGTGCGCCCAGACCAGGAACGACAGGATCGCGATCGACGCGGTGGCGTAGACCATCGAGGCGTACCCGAACAGCGGTTTTCTCGAGAACGTCGGAAGGATCGTCGAAACGATTCCGAACGCGGGCAGGATCATGATGTAGACCTCGGGGTGCCCGAAGAACCAGAACACATGCTGAAAGAGCACCGGGTCGCCGCCGCCCGCCGCGTTGAAGAAGCTGGTGCCGAAATGCCGGTCGGTGAGAAGCATCGTTACCGAGCCGGCGAGCACCGGCATCACCGCGATCAGCAGATACGCGGTGATGAGCCAGGTCCACACGAACAAGGGCATCTTCATCAGCGTCATGCCCGGAGCGCGCAGATTCAGGATCGTGGTGATGATGTTGATCGATCCCATGATGGACGACGCGCCCATGATGTGAATGGCAAAGATAGTCATGTCCATGCCCATGCCGGTCTGGACCGACAGCGGCGGATAGATCGTCCAACCTGCGCTTGGCCCGCCGCCCGGGGCGAGCATCGAGGACACCAGCAGGGTCGCGGCGAAGGGCAGCAGCCAGAAGCTCCAGTTGTTGAGGCGCGCAAAGGCCATGTCGGGAGCACCGATCATGAGCGGCACCTGCCAGTTCGCGAAGCCGACCGCTGCAGGCATGATCGCGCCGAAGATCATGATCAGTCCGTGCAGCGTGTTGAGCTGGTTGAAGAATTCGGGCTCGACCAGCTGCAGGCCTGGATGGAACAGCTCAGCACGAATCGTGAGCGCCATCACGCCGCCGATGAAGAACATCACCAGAGAGAACCACAGGTACAGCGTGCCGATGTCCTTGTGGTTGGTGGTGGTGATCCAGCGCATGATGCCGCTCGGGTGATGGGCGTGCTCCTCGTGCCCGTGTCCGGCGGCTTGATCGTGCGGAATGCTGCTCATCGGCTGCTCCTCATCCGCGATCCGCCTTCACTTCCGAAGGCTGGATCGCTTCGCCCGTGTGATTGCTCCAGCTGTTGCGCGTGTACGTGATTACGGCCGCGATGTCGAGATCCGACAGCGTGTTCCGCCACGGCACCATCGCGGTAGGCTGGCCGTTCTTGGTGACGCCGTTGAGAACGGTCTTGATCTGAACGTCCTTCGGCCCGGTGACGACCTTCGAGCCGTCGAGCGCCGGGAAAGCGCCCGGCACGCCCTTGCCGGTCGCCTGATGGCAGACGGCGCAGTTCGCCGTGAAGACCTTCTCCCCGCGCACCAGAAGCTCGTTCTGGTCCCACACCTTGTTGGGATCTTCGGCGGCTGCCGCGGCCGCCTTCTTGTGCTCATCGCGCCACTTCGCGTAATCCTCCGCGCTCTTCACTTCGACGACGATCGGCATGAAGCCGTGCTGCTTGCCGCAGATCTTGGCGCATTGACCACGGAAAGTGCCCGTCTGGTCGAACTTCATCCAATCGTCGCGGACATACCCGGGCATCGCGTCCTGCTGCACTCCGGCGGCGGGCAGAAACCAGGCGTGGATGACGTCGCTCGAGGTTATGAGGAGGCGAATCTTCTTCCCGACCGGGACAACAAGCGGGTTGTCGACTTCGAGCAGGTAATGCTCGCCTTTCGGCTGGTCGGCTTCGATCTGCTCCGGCGGCGTCGTGATATTGCTGTAGAAGTCGAACCCGTCGTCGAGGTAGTCGTAATTCCACTTCCATTGCGAGCCGGTGATCTTCACCGTCATGTCCGGCGCCGATGTGTCTTTCATCGCGAGCACGGTCTTGGTGGCCGGAAAGGCCATGAACAGCAGGATCAGGAACGGGATGATCGTCCAGACCACCTCGACCACGGTGTTTTCGTGAAACTGCGCTGCCTGGTGCCCCTTGGACTTGCGATGCGCGAAGATCGAATAGAACATCACCGAGAACACGCCGACGAAGATCGCCAGGCATATCCACATGATGTAGGTGTGGAGGTCGAAGATCTCGGTAGCGATCGGTGTGACCGGATCCTGCAGGCCGTATACCCGCTCGGCATGCGCCGCGGCGCCTGCCAGCGCGAGCGCCGAGGCTCCGATAATCCGGAGCAGCAATCCGATTCGCTGCTGCGTGATCGTGCCCAGCGCCATCCCCTTGCCCGTCAAGCATTCCTCGATCACGTCGATGACCCCTCTTGTTCTGTCTTGCCTTCGCCCGCGATTCAAGCCTTCGCCAACACGCGCCGCAAGTCGCGGGCCAGGGACATGCGCTCCGTCGCCGACAGCTCTTCGCCCACCGCAACGCACGTCCCGGCAGAGCGCAACCTGAGCCGCGGCGTGCGGGCAAGCCCCTCGTCTTCCACTTCGACCCGCGTCCAGTAGCGGTTGAACTCGTACTTCACGAGGACGCCGCTGCGCTGCCGCTCGATCATCACGCGGTCGCCCGCCACGCTGATGCGTTCCCAGTCCGATGCGTGCCGCTCGATCCACAAGAACGCCACGTAAAGCACGACCATTTCCAGCGCCGAGTACGGCAATACCAACCAGGCGCCAAAGGCAGCGAAAGCGAGCGCGAAACCGAACGACACTACCACAAGCGACGCGAACAATCGCCAGCGCCAGCGTGAACCAAGCGAGTCGTTACGACGCGACGTTACGCAGAATTCGGGTTCGGCAGGAAGCGGCGGGATATCAGCGCCGGACATCTTTCGACACGGACATCGTGAAACCGGCAAATCTTAACATGGATGGCTGCGCTGCAACATCGTCACGGCGCGCTCATCGTCGCGGTGGCCGGTCGAAATGGACGATCGCGCGGCCATCGGCGGCGAAGCGCGGTTCCGGCTTCCAGGCGTGTCCGTAAACGATCTCGAATGTCGCCGGCAGCCGCCCGTCGCGGCGAAATTGCTCCAGCGCAGCGAGCATGCGCGTCCACCGTGCGCGGCCCATCAAGCCGCGCGGCCGCCCTCGCGTCGCATTGTGCGCGCCCATCTCCTTGACTTCGCGCATCATGGCGATGCCGTCGGCGTAGGTCAGCGTGATCATCTCCGCGTCCATCACCGGCTCGGCGAAGCCCGCTTCGAGGAGCATGTCGCCGACGTCGTGCATGTCGATGAAGCGTCCGACGTGCGTCGCGCGGTCGATGCCGGCGAAAGCCGCGCGCAATTCCTTCAGCGTATCGGGGCCGAGCGTAGAGAACATGAGCAATCCTCCGACGCGCAATGGCTGGAGGAACTCGGCAAAGACCGCTGCGGGCTCCCCGACCGAGGACAGCATAAGGTTGCTCCACACGAGATCGATCGAGCTGCGGCGAAGCGGCAGCCGCGTCGCATCGGCGCACACGAAGCCGCTCGCGCCTCGCGCGGTCGCTCGTGCGCGCAGAATCTTCGCGGCAAGCCCTCGGTGCGGAGCGCGAATTGACGCCGCGCGCCGCTGCGCCGCGGAAACCATCCCTAGCGCGAAATCGAGGCCGATGATCGTTGCGTGGGGATAGCGTGCGGTCAGCTCGACAAGCGCCTCTCCCGTGCCGCAGCCCGCGTCGAGAATCGTCTCGGGTTGCAGCCTGACCAGCGCAAGACGCTCGGCCATGCGCCGACCCACTTCGCGCTGCAGAACGGCAGCGTCGTCGTAAGTAGCCGCGGCGCGCTCGGCGGCGCGGCGAACCTCGACGCGATCGGGGAGCCCGGGATCGCGGTCAGCAGGCATCGCCGGTTGTGTTAACGTGCCGCCTCAAGCCAGCGGCCTCAAGCCAGCGCGAACGAGTTCTCGATCGCCGCGACGTCCCACATACAACGTGGGAGTTTCAGGGAGGGGGATTGCAGTGTCAAATTTTCTGACCGGAGCGTTGCGGAACGTGCGCCGTGGCGCGATCGACGCTGCGCGCCGCGCGTTGCCGCAGCGCTGCGAGCTGTGCGCGACCGTCTCAGGCGCCGAGCTGATTTGTTCGGGATGCCTCGCTTCGCTGCCGCGACTTGGCCCCGCATGCCCCGTGTGCGCGTTGCCAAGCTCGAATGGCGAAGTCTGCGGGGCCTGCCTCGTGGACCCTCCGCCATTCGAGGCAACGGTGGCGGCGTTCGTCTACGCGTTCCCGGTCGATCGTCTGCTGCACGCGTTCAAACACCACGGCCGGCTCGAGCTCGCCGAATGGGGCGCCGGAGCGATTCTCGCGGAGCGCGCCCATCATCGCGGCGCGCATCGACCCGACCGCCTGATCGCTATGCCGCTCGCGTCCGAGCGACAGCGTGAACGCGGCTACAACCAAGCCTTCGAGATCGCGCGCGCGATCGGCGAGAGGCTACGCGTGCCTCTTCTCTCCAAAGGAGTGAAGCGCTTGCGGGCCGCTCCGCCGCAGGCCGCACTGCCGTGGAGCGAGCGCGCCAAGAACGTACGGGGCGCATTTGCCTGCGAGCTTGATCTCGCCGGGATGAACGTGGCCATCGTCGACGACGTCATGACCACGGGCGCTTCGCTCGCCGAGCTCGCGAAGACCTTGCGCCGTGCCGGGGCCGCGCGCGTGCAGAGCTGGGTCGTGGCGCGCACGCTGCCGCCGGATTGAGGAGCTAGGAGCGAGGCTCCCTTGCTCGCCATCGTCCTCGTCCACCCCGAGATTCCTCCGAACACGGGCAACGTGATCCGGCTTGCGGCCAACTGCGGCGCGGAGCTCAATCTGGTCGAACCGCTCGGCTTCCGGCTTGAGGACAGGGAATTGAAGCGCGCGGGGCTCGACTATCACGAATACGCGCGCGTGGTAACGCATCGGGACTGGCTCACGTGCCGTGCCGCAATCGATCCGCACCGCTCGCGCCGCTGGTTTGCGTTGACGACGAGCGCAGAGCGCTCTCTCTACGATTGCGAGTTCAGGCCCGACGACGTGCTCGTTTTCGGTCGCGAAACAAGCGGCTTGCCGGAGGCCATCCTCGCCGAGTTCGAGCGGGATTCGCGACTGCGCATACCGATGCGTCCCAACGTGCGCAGCATCAATCTCTCCAACGCGGTGGCAATCGCGGCGTACGAAGCGTGGCGGCAGCTGCGCTTTGCCGGCTCCGCTTGACGGGCAACGATCCCCGCAATCGGCAGGTTCATTAAAGGCTGACTGCTAGCGCATGCCCAGCCTCGCGAAGATGAAGCGAAGCTCGTACTCGCGGTCGCGAATGATCTGTTCCTTCGCCTTGCCGTAGCCGTGCCCGCTGTCGAAGTCCATGTACAGCAGGAACGGATCGATCTGGCCGAGATGATTCTGCACTGCGGCCACGAACTTCTTGGCGTGCATGGGATCGACGCGTGAATCGTATTCGCCCGCGGTGACGAGCGTAGGCGGAAAATTCACGCCGTCGCGGATGTTCTCGTACGGCGAGTAGCGCAGGATATACGCGAAATCCTCGGCCTTGTCCGGATCGCCGTATTCGGCTATCCAGTAGCGCGCGATCAGGAACTTGTGAAACCGCACCATGTCGATGAGCGGCACCTGGCACAGCGCCGCGGTAAACAGGTCCGGCCGCTGGGTGAGCATCGCGCCGACGAGCAAGCCTCCGTTGCTGCCTCCGCCCACCATCAGCCGATCGCGCGTCGTGTACTTCTCGCGCACCAGCCATTCGGCGGCCGCAATGAAATCGTCGAAGCTGTTCTGCTTCTTGTCGAATTTCGCCGCTTCGTGCCAGCGCTCGCCGTATTCGTCGCCGCCGCGAATACCGGCTTCGGCGAGCACGCCGCCGCGATTGATGAACGTCGCCCAGCTCCTCACGTAATCGGGGCCGATCCCGATGTTGAAACCGCCGTAGCCGTGAAGGAAAACAGGGTTCGTGCCGTCCTGCTTCGTTCCCTTGCGGTAGGTGAGGAACATCGGCACGCGCGTGCCGTCCTTCGAGCTGTAGAACACGAGCTTCGATTCGATCTGCGAGGTGTCGAGTGGCGGCGTGTCTTCCCAGATCAGGGACCACGCGAGCTTTTTGCCGTCGATCTCGTACAGCCGGCCCGGCGCGGTGAAAGTCGAGAGCGTCGCGTACACGACGTTCTTGTCCTTGTCGTACGCGCTGGCGCTGATGTTTCCCAGCTCGGGGAGCGGCAGCTCGCGCACCCGCCTGCCCTGGAGGTCGTGCACCCAGACGCGCGTGAGCACATCCTTCTTGTCTCGCACGAGCAGCCAGTCGCTGGTGACGTCCACGCCGTCGAGCACGGTGTCCTGCTCTGGCCACAACACCTGCCAGCGCTCGAACTCCGGCGCCTGGTAGCTCGCCACCATCAGCTTGAAGTTGGGCGCATGATCATTGGTGACGATGTAAATGCGATCCTTGCGGAAGTCCGGCGTCGCGCGAAATTCCTTGCTGGAATAGATCGTCTTCGGCTCCGAAGTCGAGCCGATCGGGCGGATCTTCAGCGTGTTGGAGTAGAAGTCGCCGGTCTCGAAGACGGTCAGCTCCGCGTCCTCGGGCTCGAATACCGAGCAGTAGTCCTTGGCGTCGGTCATCGCGATCAAGAGCTCGTCGTTGTTGTGATCGTCGCCGAGCTTATGTCTGTAGCAGCGCTGCGGCTCCTGGCGCTCGATCGATTCCTTGGTGCGCGGAGAAATGAACGCGTAGCGCTCGTCGTGCGGCCAGGCGAAAGACTGGATGCCGGGCAGCAGCCGACCGATCTGCTCCCCGGTGCGCGTATCGATTACGCGGAAATCAGTGATCTCCGAGCCGCGGCTGTAGGTTGCGACCGCGGCCTTGCTCGCGTCGCGATTGAGGACGAAGGCTCCGACGCTGGTCTTCCCCGATGGATCGAGCGCCAACGGATCGAAGATCAGCTGCTCGCGGCCATCGATGCGCGTGTAGACCTTTGCCTGCGCCTCGCCCTTGCGCGTGCGGTAGAAGAACTCGCGCCCCTTCTTGAAGAACGGCGGCTGCGTGATGTCGCGATCGAAATACGCGACGAGCTCGTCGTGCAATCCCGTCACCGCGGGCGCGTTGGCGTCGAGCCAGCTCACCGTGGTTTCGTGCTGGCGCCTGGTCCACGCTTCGACTTCAGGATCGCGCCCGTTCTCGAGCCAGCGGTAAGGATCGGTGAGCTTGACGCCATGCACCACGTCGACAACCGGGCGAGACGGCGTGGCGGGCGGAGCGAAGCCGGACGCGCCTGCGGCAAGCGTACTCATCACAGTCGACGCGAGTCCAAAGCCCAAGCAGATGCAGGCAAGCGAAAAATGACGCATGTTTCGTTCTTCCTGTTCAAAGAAATTCCGGGCCCGGCTCGCGCGCGAGCAGCGCTTCGACCGCCCGACGCGCCGGCAGGTTCTCGTAGAGCACGCGATAAACTGCTTTGCAGATCGGCATTTCTACCTTCAGCGCCGTGCTGAGCAGCTTCACATCGCGCGCCGCCGTCACGCCTTCCGCGACATGACCGAGATCGGCGAGAATCGCGGCGAGCTTGCTACCGGATGCCAGCGCGAGCCCGACGCGCCGGTTACGCGAAAGGTCTCCGGTGCAGGTCAGTACGAGATCACCGAGTCCGGACAAACCCATCAGGGTCTCGCGTTTTCCGCCGAGCGCAGCGCAAAGTCGTGCTGTCTCGGCAAGACCTCGCGTGATGAGTGCCGCGCGTGCGTTGTGCCCGAAGCTCAAGCCGTCGCTCGCGCCGGCAGCGATCGCCAGCACATTCTTCACCGCGCCGCCGACTTCCACACTGGCGAGATCGTCGCTTACGTATGCGCGCAACCGGTCGCTGCGCAGCCGCTGCGCCACCGCCTCCGCGGTGACGGACTCGGTCGCGGCGACGCTCACGGCAGTGGGCAGCCCGCGCGCGACCTCCTCGGCGAAGCTCGGACCTGAAACGACGCCAACAGGCGCCGACCAGCGCGAGGCCACAACTTGATGCGCGAGCGCTACGCCGGGCTTCGCGTCGGTGGCGACGAAACCTTTGCACAACCACACAAGAGGAGCAGTGGTCAGCGTTTGCAGCGCCGTCACGACTTGCAGGAGCGCGGCGATTGGTGTCGCGACGACCACGAGCGCCGCGTCGAAAACTGCATCTTCGAGACAGGTCACTACGGACACGGCTTGCGGAATGCTGACGCCGCGAAGGTAGCGCGCGTTCTCGCGGGTCGCGGCGAGCGCGCTCGCCTGCGCCGGGTCGCGCGCCCACAACCGCACGCCGGGCGACTCGCTACCGCGAGCGAGATGCACCGCGAGCGCCGTTCCCCAGGCGCCGGCGCCGAGAATCGCCACGCGATCGATCATTCCCGCGCAGGCGCTACCGCGCTGCAGTGGTCGCCTACAGGCCCCAGACCTGCGCGATGCGCACGAAACCGGTCTGGCCGTCCCGGTGGCGGACCCTCACCCACCCGGGTGTTGTCGCGCCCTGCGCCGGCTCGATCAACTCGAGGACCACGTTCTGCTCCGCCTTGAAGACGACCGGCGCCGTGGCGTCGGGGCTCGCGAGAATCTCCGCGACCGGCGTCCGCACGACCAGCGTTCTGCGCTCCGAGACTGCTTTGCGTTCGACCCATGCCACCGTTCCGCCGGCGTCGCGGACCTTCAGCCAGGCGTCGAGGCTGACGACGACCTCGAGCGGATAGTCGCGGCCGACGACGAAGAGCGGCTTCCCCTTCACCGACGGCGCGTCATAGAGCACAGCGACCTCGCTCGTCGCGCGAAATTCGGAGCCTGTGGCCGCCGCAGCGGCGAGCGACAGCGCCAGCGCGAGGGAGCGCGGCGCGCGTCTCGCCATCGCGGTTCAGCTCGGAATCGAAGCCGCGGCCTGCTGCTGCGGCGGCTGCTGCATCGATGCCATCTGCTGCTGGTAGAGGACCTCGAAGTTGATCGGATCCAAGTGCACCGGCGGGAAGCCGGCCCGAGTGACCGCGTCGGCGATGGTTTCGCGACAATACGGGAAGAGCACCGCCGGGCAATGGATGCCGAGAATCGGCTGGATGTCGGCAAGCGGCACGCCCTTGATGTGGAAAATGCCGGCCTGCGCCGCCTCCACGAGGAAGACCGTCTTGGCCTCCGCACGCGCAGTCACTGTAATCGTGAGCACGCACTCGAACACACCTTCCCCGATCTGCTCCGCGCGGCTGCGTAGGCTGACCTCGACCTGCGGCGTGGTCTGCATGCTGAAGGATTGGGGGGCGCCGGGATTCTCCAGCGAAAGGTCCTTGACGTAGATACGCTCGATGTTGAACGACGGACCGGACGGAATTTGTGGATCGGCCATGCGGATTTCCTGGTTGAAGTGTTGAACTGCGAAGTTGAATGGCGAAACCTAAAATTATACCGCAGCCGCCGCTCGCCCGCGGCGAAGCATGCTCACGCGGCAAGCAGGGAATCGAGCTGACCGGCACGATCGAGCGCGACCAGATCGTCATAGCCCCCAACGTGAACCTCGCCGATGTAGATCTGCGGCACGGTGCGCCGCCCGGTCTTGCGCACCATCTCCAGGCGCTGCGCAGGCTCGAGGTCGACCCGCACCTTGGCGATCTCCGAAACCCCTTTCGACCGCAGCAGGCGTTCGGCACGCACGCAGAACGGGCAGACCTCGGTCGAGTACATGGTGATCGGGGCCATCATTTCTCAACCGGCAGGCCGGCGTCGGCCCAGGCACGCAAGCCGCCGCGCAGCGTGTAAACCTCCGAAAAGCCCAGTTTCGCGAGCTTGCCTGCGGCGCCGCGGCTTCGGCTGCCACGCTCGCAGTAAGCGATCACCGGCCGGGCGGTGAACTTCTTCAGCTCCTGGCCGCGGTCCGCGAGCTGTGAAAGCGGCAGGTGTACCGCGTTGGGGACGTGACCGCCCTCGTATTCTTGCGTTTCGCGCAGGTCGAGCATCAAGGCGTTTTGCCGGTTGATGAGCTGCGTCGCCTGCATCGCGCCGACCTCGCGCGTCGGCCCGAGACGCTGCTGGATGGCCGGCCAGATCAGCATGGCGCCCGAAACGATCGCGACCAGCACCAGCGGCCAGTTGTTCTCGAGAAAAGTGAGAAACATTTTGCTTGTTCGACCGCCGTGTGGAGCTCCCGTTGCGTCCGCGCCGGCCGCAGAATGATAGCGCAACCGTTGTAACAATTCGCCGCGGAACTTGCGCGTCGCGCACCGGTCCACGTCAACCGACGGCGTGCGCCGGGACGCATTGCTCACACGCCGTCGGTCAGATCGGTGCCGCCGCGTGGCTCCCCGGCTGTTGCGTTTTTCAAACGGGCGTATACTTCGATCGGCTGTGTGGGGTGCGCGGCTCGGTTCCGTTCTGGAATCGCGTGCTTTCGACTGTGAATCGCAAGGCGAAGCGAGGTTTGACATGGGTAATGGCTGGAAAAAGGCGGGACTGATAGGTCTCGGCGCGGTACTCGGGCTGCTGTTGAGCCTCAACTTCTCGGCGATGGCGGAAAAAGAGGCGAAGCTCCCGATTCCCTACGACGATCTGCAGCTGTTCTCCGCCGTTTTCGGCCGGATCAAGAGCGACTATGTCGAGGCGGTGCCCGACGACAAGTTGATCCGCGAGGCGATCAACGGCATGGTGCATGGGCTCGACCCGCACTCGGATTTCCTCGACGCGGACGCGTTCAAAGAGCTTCAGGTTTCAACGCAGGGCAAGTTCGGCGGGTTGGGTATCGAAGTCGGCGTCGAAGACGCGATCATCAAGGTCATTTCGCCGATCGAAGATACGCCCGCGTTCCGCGCCGGCATCAAGGCTGGCGATCTGATCATCAAGATCGACGACACCGCCACGCGCGGCATGGCGCTCTCCGAAGCGGTGCAAAAGATGCGCGGCAAGCCGGGCACGCAAATCGTGCTTACGGTGGCACGCAAGGACGTCGATACGCCGCTCACCTTCACGCTCACGCGCGAAGAGATCGTGGTAAAGAGCGTCAAATACAAGATGCTCGAGCCGGGCTACGGCTACATCCGCATCCGCCAGTTCCAGGAGCGCACGGGCGAGGACCTCGCGAAGGCGATCAAGGATTTGTACAAGGACGGCCCGCTGACTGGACTCGTTCTTGATGTGCGCACCGATCCGGGCGGTCTCCTGCCCACGGCGGTCGGCGTGTCCGCCGCATTCCTGCCCAAGGACGCGCTCGTCGTCTACACCGACGGCCGCACGCCCGATGCGCGCATGCGTCTCTCCGCGAACCGCGACAACTACATGCGCAGCCGCGGCGACGACTATCTGCGCGATCTGCCCGCCGGCATCAAGTCGGTGCCGATGGTCGTGCTGGTCGACGGCGGAACCGCTTCGGCTTCCGAGATCGTCGCCGGAGCGCTGCAGGATCACAAGCGCGCGATCGTCATGGGCTCGCAAACCTTCGGCAAGGGCTCGGTGCAGACGATCCTCCCGCTCGGACAGAACACCGGTCTCAAGCTCACGACTGCGCGCTACTACACGCCGAGCGGACGCTCGATCCAGGCGAAGGGCATCGAGCCGGATGTCCTGATCGATGACGGTCGCGAGTCTGCGAGCCGCCTGCGCGAAGCGAACCTCGAGCACCATCTCGAAGTGCCGGGTCCCGGCGCAGTGGGGCAACCCGATGCCTCGCTCAGCACCAAGACCAAGGCGACCACGGCCTCGGCCGCCAAGGTCGATGCGAAGCCGGTGCAGAAAACCGACGCCGAGGCGCTGCCTCCGCGCTTCGAATTCGGCGCCGCCGACGACTTCCAGTTGAAACAGGCGATCAATCAGTTGAAGGGACTGCCCGTCAACGCCTCGATCAAGACGGTGTCGGCACAGGTGAAGCCGTAAGCAAGCCCGATCAACGCTCATGCAACGACGCCCGGCTTGTCCGGGCGTTTTTGCCTGAGGCGCCAATGGATGATGCGCAACTGCTTCGCTACAGCCGCCACATCCTGCTCTCGGAGCTGGGCGTGGACGCGCAGGAGCGCTTCGCGCGGTCACAGGCGTTGATCGTGGGCATCGGAGGGCTCGGCAATCCGGTCGCGCAGTTTCTCGCCGCCGCAGGCTTGGGCGCATTGACGCTTGTCGATGCGGACAAGGTCGATCTCACCAACCTGCAGCGCCAGATCCTCTTCGATACCAGTGTGGTCGACAGGCCGAAGGTTGAAGCGGCGCGAGCGCGTCTCGCTGCGATCAATCCCGAAGTGCGCGTGGACCTCGTGGCCGAGCGCGTCGGCGAGCGCGAGCTCGCGCCGCTGGCCGGGGATGCCGACGTGGTCATCGACTGCTCCGACAATTTCGCGACGCGACATGCGGTGAATCGCGCCTGCGTGGCGGCGAAGAAGCCTCTCGTCTCGGGCGCGGCGATTCGCTTCGACGGCCAGATCGCTGTCTTCGATGCGCGCGATCCCGCCAATCCTTGCTACCACTGCCTGTTCGGCGAAGGCGATGAATTCGAGGAGACGCGCTGTGCGACGATGGGCGTGTTCGCTCCGCTGGTCGGCATCATCGGCGCGACGCAGGCTGCCGAGGCGCTGAAGCTTCTGGCTCCCGCGGGGCGCTCGCTCGCCGGCCGGCTATTGCTGCTGGACGCGCTCGCGATGGAGTGGCGCGAAGTGAGCTTCGGCAAGGATCCCGATTGTCCGGTCTGCGGGAAGGGACGTTGATGTTCTCGGCTGCGCGGCGCAGGCTCCTCTTCGCGGCCGCAGGGACGACGCTAATCGCTGTTGCAGTCCCGCGGGCTCGGGCCGCCAATACGCAGCTCGCCAAAACGGAATGGCAAGCGATCAAGAAAGTAATTTCGCAGCAGCTCGCCGCACTCAGAGCGGGTGACAGTGTCAAGGCATTCGGCTACGCGACGCCTGGGATCCAGGCGCAGTTCGGCGACGCGAGCAATTTCATGACGATGGTGCGCAACGCCTACTCGCCGTTGCTCGACGCGCGTTACGACGAATTCCTCGAAGGCGCAGTGATCGACGGCGTGATCGTGCAACCCTTGCGCCTGATCGGACGCGACAATACGGTGCTCGTTGCCATCTACACGATGGAGCGGCAGAAGCGCAGCGGTTGGCGCATCAGCGGCTGCGTGATCGCGCCCTCGACGGTTCAGGCGGCCTGAGAGGCGCCGGGCACCGCTTCAGCCGAAAAGATACTTCCGCTGCGCCTCCCAGCCCTCCTGCGGCACGCGCTTGAAGCCAGACTTGGCGAAAAGCAGCCACCGGCCCAGCACGAAGGCGAGCAGCGCGCTCGCCTCCGCGTTCGGGTCGCCGTTCCAGCTTCCGCCCGCCTGCGCGATCTTGAGCGCCTGTCGCAGCGCTGCTTCCACCTTGTCGTAGAGCTGGTTCATGCGCACCTGCAGGCGTTCGTCCTCGGTCACCAGCGCGTCGCCGATCAGAACCCGCGTCATGCCCGGATTCTTTTCCGCGAAGCCGAGGAGCAGCGAGACGATTTGCGTCGCTTGCGCGACGCCGTCGGTCGTTTCGCTCGTGATGCGATTGATGCGCGAGACGAGCGTGGATTCGATGAACTCGATCAAGCCCTCGAACATCTGCGCCTTGCTCGCGAAGTGCCGGTAGAGCGCGGCTTCCGACACGTCGAGCCGCGCCGCCAGCGCCGAGGTCGTGACCTTGTCGCCGCGCGGATTCTCCAGCATCGCGGCCAGCATCTCGAGGATGTTGCGCCTTCGCTCGCCGGGCTCTTTCTTTCGAGCGGGCTTGCGCTCAGCGGATTCGGTCGTCATCTCGTCGCTTCCCCACGCCGATCAGCCGGCTCGAATCATGGTGCCCACGCCTTCGTTCGTGAGCACTTCGAGCAGCAGCGCGTGCTCCACACGACCGTCGATGATATGCGAGCTCACCACGCCATTCTTCACAGCGTCGAGCGCCGATCCGATCTTGGGCAGCATCCCGCCGTGAATCGTCCCGTCGGCGAAGAGGCGCTCGATCTCGGAGGCGGTGAGGCCGGTGAGAAGATTCCCGCTGCGGTCGAGAACGCCCGCGGTGTTGGTCATCAGCACGAGCTTCTCCGCGCGTAGCGTCTCGGCGAGCTTTCCGGCAACGAGATCGGCATTGATGTTGTACGCCTCGCCGTCCGGGCCCACGCCTATCGGCGCGATCACGGGAATGAAATCGCGCGAGTCGAGAAGCTGAATGAGCTCGGGGTCGATGCACTCGATCTCTCCCACCAGCCCGATGTCGACCAGCTCAGCGTGATTGGTCTCGCTCTTGAGCAGCATCTTGCGCGCGTGGATGAAGCCGCCGTCCTGCCCGGTTAGGCCCACCGCGCGCCCGCCGTGCTGGTTGATGAGCCCGACGATTTCCTGATTGAGCTCGCCCAGCACCATCTCGACGACGTTCATCACCTTCTCATCGGTGACGCGCATGCCCTGCCGGAACTCGGTCGGGATGCCCATGGTCTTCAGGAGATCCCCGATCTGCGGTCCTCCGCCGTGGACAATGATCGGGTTCATGCCGACGAGCTTGAGCATCACCACGTCGCGCGCGAAGCCCGCCTTGAGCGTGGACTCCGTCATCGCGTTGCCACCGTACTTGATGACGATCGCTTTGTCGTGAAAGCGTTGGATGTAAGGCAGCGCCTCGGCGAGGATCTGGGCCTTGTGGGCGGCGGAAGCTGCCTCCAGAGGCATGGCTGCGGCGGCAAGCTGGGGCTTCATCTCGGGGAGCGGTCGATTCTACCCGAACGCGCGAAACAAAGTATGACGCGGCTTGGTCGACGAGTAAGTCCTGACTGCCAATTGACGCAAGCGTTTGTAAGGGACAAAGCGCTTTGGTATCTTGCGCCATGCTTTTCGCACCGCCCGACGCCATCGATCGCACCAATCTGCGTCGGGCACTGGTCATCAAGCTGCGGCATCACGGCGATGTGCTTCTCGCCTCACCGGTGTTCACTGTTCTCAAACATGCTTTGCCGGAAGCCGAGATCGATGCGCTCGTCTACGCAGAAACCGCCGCGATGCTCGAAGGCCATCCCGCCATTGCCCGCGTGCACACGATCGACCGCAACTGGAAGCGCCGCGGCCTGCTCGCACAGGCGCGCGCCGAGCTGGGGTTGCTGCGCTCGCTCGCCTCGCGCCGCTACGACCTCGTCGTGCACCTGACCGAGCATCCGCGCGGAGCATGGCTCACGCGTTTGTTGCGTCCGACCTACGCCGTGGCGCGCGAGCTGCCGGAGGCGCACTGGCTGTGGCGCGCGAGCTTCACCCATTACTATCGGCTGCCGCGAGGCACGCCGCGCCACACGGTCGAATGCAATCTCGATGCCCTGCGCCGCCTCGGGCTTCAACCGGCGCGCGACGAGAGACATCTCGTGCTCGTCCCCGGTGCACAAGACGCCGCGCGCATTGCAGCCCTGATGGCGCAACATCGTCTCGAGTCGCGGCGCTTCATTCAGCTTCATCCCGGGTCGCGCTGGATGTTCAAGTGCTGGGCACCGGACGCATGCGCCGAGCTCGTCGAGCGGCTCGCCGGCGAAGGCTGGCGCATCGTCGTCACCGGCGCTCCGGACCAGCGCGAGCGAGAGCTCGCCGACACGATCCTCGGCGCGCTCTCCGAAGCCTCGCGTGCGAACGTCGTCGATCTCGTCGGACAAGTGAGCCTGCGCGAGCTCGCTGCGCTGACGCGGGAGGCGCGCCTATTCGTCGGAGTGGATTCGGCGCCGATGCACATCGCCGCAGCGGTCCGCACGCCCGTGGTGGCGCTCTTCGGTCCGAGCGGCGAGATCGAATGGGGACCGTGGCAGGTCCCGCATCGAGTCGTCACTTCGCGCGAGCACCCCTGCCGGCCGTGCGGCATCGACGGCTGCGGCGGCGGCAAGCTTTCCGAATGCCTGACGACGCTTTCGCCCGAGCGCGTGCACGCGGAAGCCCGGGCGCTGCTTGCCGAATCGGAAGCGCGAGCGACATGAGGCTCGCCATCATCCGCCAGCGCTACACGCCCTATGGCGGCGCCGAACGCTTCGTCGAAGGCGCGCTCGAGGCGCTGCTCGAGCGCGGCATCGCCATCTCGCTTTACACGCGGCGCTGGCCGGAGACGCGGCTGCAGTTGATCGAGCCGGTGATCTGCAATCCGCCCTACCTCGGAAGACTCTGGCGCGACCGCAGTTTCGCACGCGCGGTGTGCCGCAGGATCGCTCGCGAGCCGCCGGAGCTCGTTCAGTCGCACGAGCGGCTCCTGTGCTGCGACGTCTACCGCGCCGGCGACGGCGTGCACGCGGTTTATCTCGAAGAGCGACTGCGCGACGCCACGCCATTTGCGCGCCGGCTCGTCGAATGGAGCCCCTACCATCGCTACCTGCTCGACATGGAGCGGCAGCTCTTCGCGAGCCGAGCCTTGCGCGCGGTGATCTGCAACTCGAAGATGGTGCGCGAGGAGATACGCGATCGCTTCGGCCTCCCCGCAGAAAGGCTGCACGTCATCTACAACGCGGTCGACAGCGAAGTTTTCTCGCCGAAGTTGCGCGAACACCGCACTGCGATCCGCAGCAAGCTCGGCGTGCCCGAGGCCGCGACGGTGTTTCTGCTCGTCGGCTCCGGTTATGCGCGCAAGGGCGTTGCCACCGCGATCGCCGCGCTGGCGCGGCTGCCGGGCGACAGCTATCTCTTCGTCGTCGGAAACGACAAATCGCGCGGACGCTACAAGAGGCTCGCCAAACAACTCGGTGTCGCGAACCGCGTCGCGTTGCTCGGTCCGCAGGAGGACGTCCGGCGCTTCTACGGGGCTGCTGATGCGTTCGTGCTGCCGACCCTCTACGACCCTTGCCCCAACGCCGCGTTGGAGGCAATGGCCTGCGGGCTGCCCGTCGTCACGACCACCAAATCCGGCGCCGCCGAGCTGGTGCTCGAGCACGATGCGGGATTCGTATGCCCGTCGCGCGATGTCGACTCGCTGGCTTGGCACATGACCACGCTGACCGACGCCGGGGCGCGGGCGGCACTCGGCACCCGTGCCCGAGAAGCGGTACTGGCGCTTACGCCGGCAGCGATGACCTTGCAGCTCGTGCTCCTGTATCGCGATCTGCTCGCCGCGGCCTATGCCGCGACACCGGCGAAACATTGACTGGACCAGCCTGGCGCGACAACCTCGCTCTGCCTGCGCGCGGACAGAGGACCCGGGGTGACGGGGATATAATTCGGGACCTTTGAAACGGTTCGCGATGGCGTTTACGCCGTCGCGAGAATCTTGGTGCGTTTCGGCTTCGCCCTTTATCGACGTCTGCTTCGCTACGTGCGCCCCTACTGGTGGGCGTTTGCGATCGCGCTCGTGGGCATGGTGATCGTCGCGGCGGGCGACACCGTGATGGCCTACATGGTGATGCCGATAATCCAGAACTTCCAGAAGCCGGATCCGGCGATGACTCTGAAGCTCCCGCTCGCCATCGTCGCCGTGTTCCTGCTGCGCGGAGTGGGATCGTACGCCTCCGAATACGGCATGGCCTGGACCGGGCACCGCGTCGTGTTCGATCTGCGCAAGGAAATGATCGACCGGCTGCTCTCTCTGCCCACCGCATACTTCGACGCGCAGGCGCCCGGTCGGCTCATCTCCAAGTTCACATTCGACGCGTATCAGCTCGCCAACGCGAGCTCGAGCGCGATCACCACGGCGATCCGCAGCTCGCTCACCGTCGCAGGCAGCTTCGGACTTCTGCTATGGCTCAACTGGAAGCTCACGATGATCGCGATCGTCGTGTTGCCGACGGTCGCCGCGCTGATCCGCTACTTCAGCCGGCGCCTGCGGCGCATCGCGCGCGACGTGCAGCAGCGCACCGGCTCGATCACGCACGTGCTCGAGGAGATCCTCGGCAGCCACCGCGTGGTCAAGATCTTCGGGGGCCAGCAATACGAGCGGCGGCGAGCGGTCGCCGGCGCAAACCAGCTCCGGACCTCGATGACCAAGCAGTCATCGTCGAGCGCGGCGAGCGGGCCGCTGCTGCAATTCGTCGTCGCCATCGTGGTCGGCGTCATTGTCTTCATCGCGCTCAAGCAGAACGAGGTTGGCACCCTGGAAGGCGACCGCTTCGTCGCCTACGTCGTGGCGCTGCTGACGCTCATCGATCGCCTGCGCGCCCTTTCCGGCGTCAACGCCAACGTGCAGCGCGGGATTGCCGCTTCGGAGAGCATCTTCGGCCTGATCGATCAGCAACCCGAGGAAGACCGCGGCAAGCTCGAGCTCGAACGCGTGCACGGAGAGCTGAAATTCGAGCGTGTTTCGCTGCGCTACGCGGCGAGCGATCGCAACGCGCTGTCGGAGGTGAGCCTCGCCATCGCCCCAGGCGAAGCCGTGGCGCTGGTCGGACCTTCAGGCGCCGGCAAGACCTCGCTCGTCAATCTCGTGCCGCGCTTCTACGAGCCGAGCGCCGGTCGTATTCTTCTCGACGGACATGACGTCGACGAATTGAAGCTTGCCAATCTGCGCAGCCAGATCGCGCTGGTGAGCCAGGACGTGATCCTGTTCAACGATACCGTCGCGGCGAACATCGCCTACGGTGCGATGGCGCAGGCTTCCCGCGCCGAGGTCGAGCGGGCCGCCGCGGCGGCGCACGCGCTCGAATTCATTCGCGAGCTGCCGGAGGGCTTCGACACCGTCGTCGGCGAAAACGGCATCCGGCTTTCCGGCGGACAGCGGCAGCGCCTCGCAATCGCGCGGGCGATCCTCAAGAACGCGCCGATCCTGGTCCTCGACGAGGCGACCTCCTCGCTCGACTCGGAATCCGAGCGTCATGTGCAAGCGGCGATGGAGACGCTGATGCGCGGCCGCACCACGATTGTGATCGCGCACCGGCTGTCCACCATCGAGCGGGTCGACCGCATCGTGGTGCTCGACGCGGGACGCGTGGTCGAGCAGGGAACGCATGCGGAACTGCTTGCTCATAACGGCCTGTACGCAAAACTGCACCGCATCCAGTTCGCCGCCGCGACGGCAGACGCGTGAGGGCTTCCGAGAAGTTGCGTATTCTGCACACGGAGGCATCGCTCGGCTGGGGCGGACAGGAGATCCGCATCCTCACCGAGGCGGCCGGGATGCGAAGCCGCGGCCACGACGTGCGCCTCGCCTGTCCGCGCAACGCGCGCATCTATGCCGAGGCATCGCGCTACGACGTACCGGCGGTCGCGCTGCCGATCGCGCGCAAGGGACCGGAAGGCGTGCTGGCCTTGCGCCGGCTTCTCGCCGGGCATCGCGTGGATGTCGTGAATACGCATAGCTCGACCGACAGCTGGCTCGCCGCGCTAGGCTTGCGCCTGTTCTGGGTAGGCAAGGAACGCCCGCCGGCGCTGGTGCGCACGCGCCACATCTCGGCCCCGATCGCGAATCGCGCTCCCACGCGATGGCTGTACACGCGCGCCACCGCCGAGATCGTGACCACCGGCGAGGCGATCCGCCAGCAATTGATCCGCGAGATCGGCGTATCGCCGGCACGCGTGACCTCGGTTCCAACCGGCGTCGACTCCACGCTATTCGACCCCGGCGACAAGCAGGGCGCGCGGCGGATGCTGAAGCTCCCGCAGGCGGTGCCGCTCCTCGGCATCGTCGCCACGCTGCGCAGCTGGAAAGGGCATTGCTACCTCATCGAGGCGATGACGCTGCTCGCCCATCGCGAAGCGCAGCTTCTGATCGTCGGCGAAGGACCGCAGCGCGAGGCGATCGAAGCGCAGATCGCGGAGCTGGGCCTCGCGCACCGCGTGCGTCTCGTCGGAAACCAGTACGACATCGCGCCGTGGCTACGCGCGCTCGATGTCTTCGCGCTTCCCTCGTACGCCAACGAGGGCGTGCCGCAGGCGCTCGCGCAGGCGATGCTGATCGGCGTTCCCTGCGTCACGACGGACGCGGGATCGATCGGCGAGATCGCGATCCACGATTCGACTGCGCTCGTCGCGGCCAAGCGGAACGCGATTGCGCTTGCCGCCGGGATCGACCGCCTGCTCGGCAACGCCGCGCTGGGCGCGCGTCTCGCCTGGGCAGCGCGCGAGCGCGTGCACGGCAGGTTCGGCCTCGAGACGATGCTCGACGAAATGGAAGGCGTGTTCCGCCGCGCCGCTCATGGCAACCGATACCGTTGAAGAGCGAAGCCGCTTCAGTGGCCGCGCGCGGGTCGTGGCCCGCGCGAGTCTCGCGCGTCTCGCGTCAGCGGGACGGCGCGCACTGTCTCCGGATCCAAAGCGGATATTGATCGCCCACCATTTACTCCTCGGCGACACGCTGATGCTCACCGCCCTGATCGCCAAGTTGCGCGAGCGTCATCCCTCGGCCGACCTAGTGATGGCGCTTCCAGAGGCTTACGCCATGCTCTATGCGGGTGCCCCCTATGGCGTGCGCGCTCTCGGCTGGAATCCGCGCTCGCCGGCGCGCTCCGCGCTGTGGCGCGAGCGGCGCTTCGATCTCGCGCTGGTGCCGGGCGACAATCGCGTCAGCTGGCTCGCGCTCGCACTCGATGCGCGATGGATCGTCGCCTTCGCAGGAGACCGTCCGGCGTACAAGAGCTGGCCGGTTGATGAGGCACGACCTTATTCAAACGCGCCCGCTGCCTGGGGCGACATGGTCGCTACGCTCCTGGACGGGCCAGCGCCCGCACCCTACGACCCGGCACAGTGGCCACCGCCACCGGTCCAGGCGCGCGTTGCGCCCTCGCCGCCGTACGCAGTGCTGCATGTCGGAGCGAGCAGCGCGCTCAAGCAGTGGGCGCCCGAACGCTGGGCCGAGCTGGCGGATCGCCTGGCAGCCCGCGGCATCTCGCCGTTGTGGTCGGCCGGCCGCGGCGAAGAAAGCATCGTTCAAGCCTGCGATGCCCAGAAGCGTCACTCGTCGGTGGCAGGCATGCTGAGCTTGTCGCAGCTCTGGCACCTGCTTGCGGGAGCCTCGCTGCTGGTGAGCCCCGACACGGGCATCGCGCATCTCGGCCGCATTGTGGGAACGCCGACGGTGGCGATCTTCGGGCCTGGCTCCGCTACGCTCACCGGCGCCAGCGAGTTCTGGCGCAACGCGCACTACCGCGCAGTCGCGCTAGACCCCTTTCCCTGCCGCGATCAAAGAGTGCTATTCAAGCGGGAGATCTCGTGGGTGCGCCGCTGCGCGCGCACGCTCGCGGAATGCCCGCACGCGAAATGCATGGATGCCGTGAGCGTCGACGACGTTGCCGCGGCGGTCGCCGCGCTCGGCGTCGGTCGCATTTGATCAGTCGCCGCTGCGCGCACGCCGAGCGCGCAGCGGCACCGGCTCCCGCGCCGTCGCCGGCGTTACGTCGCCCGGCGGCGCGTATTCCGGGACCCACGACTTGAGCCAGGCGCGAACTTCGTTGTCGGCAGCTGCGCGTTCGCGCTCAATCCACGCGACCATTTGCTCGACCGCCTCACGTCCGCTGTTGCGCGCCTGCGCGATGAAGAGCTTCGGGTGCGGTGTGGCGAGCGCCGTTTCGCCGGAAGCGAGCGGCTCCTCGAACAGCTTCTCGCCGGGACGCAGGCCGGTGAAAACGATGGGAATGCGGTCCGGATCGGCGCCAGACAGTCGGATCATGTCGCGCGCCAGATCGACGATCCTCACTGGCTCGCCCATGTCGAGCGCCAATACCTCGCCACCCTTGCCCATCAGCCCCGCCTGCAGCAGCAGCTGTGTGGCCTCGGACTGCGACATGAAGTAGCGAGTGATCTCGGGGTGCGTAACGGTCACCGGGCCGCCGCGCGCGATCTGTTCCTGAAAACGCGGAATCACGCTGCCCGCGCTGCCGAAGACGTTCCCGAAACGCACGACCACGAACTGAGTGGTTCCGTTCTGCAGGCTCTGACACACCATTTCGGCGAGCCGCTTCGATGCACCCATGACATTGGTCGGGTTGACCGCCTTGTCGGTGGAAACGAACACGAATTTCTCGACTCTGGCGGTCACGGCCGCGCGCGCGAGCACCCAGGTCCCGTAGGCGTTGTTGCGCACGGCCTGCCAGGCGTTTTTCTCCTCCATGAGCGGCACGTGCTTGTACGCGGCGGCATGAAAGAGCACCGAGGGCCGCTCGCGCATGAGGAGCTCGTCGACGAGCGCTTCGTGCTTGGCATCGCCCACTATCGTGGTCAGCGGCAAGCCCGGAAACTCATCGAGCAGCGCTTGCTGCACCTGATAAAGCGCGTACTCGGAAAGCTCGAGCAGAACCAGCCGCCGCGGCCGGAAACGGGCGATCTGCCGGCAAAGCTCGGCGCCAATCGAGCCACCGGCACCGGTGATCATGACCACGCGTCCGCCCAGCCATTCGCGCAGGCCGGCGCTATCGAGCACGACCGGGTCGCGGGCGAGCAGGTCGTCCAGCTCAACGTGGCGGATCGTCGTGACATGGCTCCGTCCGCTGATCAGGTCTTCGTAGGAGGGAACCGTCAGCGCTTCGACGCCGGCCCCGGCACACAGCTCCGCGACGCGGCGCCGCACGCCGTGCGCCGCTGACGGCAAGGCGATGATCACCGTGCGCACTCCGAAACGCTCGACCTGCGCCGGCAGATCCGAGATCGGTCCGAGGACCCGCGTGTTCCGGATCGAGCGGCCACGCTTCGCGGGATCGTCGTCGAGAAGGCCCACGACGCGCCACTGACGGCTCTGTGCCAGCTCTTTGGTGAGGAGCGCGCCAGCTTCGCCTGCCCCGACGATCAACACGGGCTCGCCCAGCGCGGCGAGCGGACTGTAGAGTCGGTGTTCCTTCCACACCCGATACGCGAACCGGCTGCCCGCCATCAGCGAGATCAGCACCAGCGGATAGAGGATCAAGACGCTGCGCGGAACGACGGCGGTCAGCCGGATCATCACCAGCACGACAGGGATCGCGACCGCACCCACGCCTGCGGCCAGGACGATGCGTTGCAGGTCGGGAAGGCTCGCGAAGCGCCACAAGCCGCGATAAAGACCAAACACCAGGAAGACCGCCGCTTGCAGCGGAATCACCCAAGCGAGCGTTCGCCACATGTCGCCGAGTTGCGGCTCGTGCAGGTCGAGATTGAAACGCAACCAGTACAAACCGACCCAGGCGAGCGCGGCCGCGCACACGTCGTGACCGAACGCGAGCGACACTCTCACGTTAGCACTTACTTTCATCGATTCCCTGACCGCGCCGCCGGCGCCAATGATAGTCGATCGAAGCGTACACGAGGGCCAGAACTGCGCTCCAACCCACGACGAGCCATGGGCCAAGTTGCGGCGCCCAGATCAGTACGACAACTGCGGAGCTCGCCGTACCCAGCATGAGAGCGCCGTAGAGCTTGAGAGTTCGCGCGTGGCCCCAGCCCAGCTGCACAAGCCTCTGGTAGAAGTGCTCGCGGTGCGCTTCCCAGACGCGCGCTCCACGCAGAAGTCGATACAGGAGTGTCACGCTCGCGTCGGCGATGAATGGAAGAAACGCGAGCAGCGGGAACCACGAGGGCCACCAAGCTCCGCTCACGCCGGCAAGACCGAATACAGCCGCGAGAAACCCCAGCGGTACTGCGCCGACGTCGCCGAGAAACACGCGCGCCGGCGGCGCATTCTGAAACAGGAAAGGCGCCGTCGCGGCGACGAGTGCTACAAAGAGCGCTGCCTCGTCGATGCCAGCGTACAGAGCGGCAGCCGCGTACGCGCCGAAGCCTGCGATCGTCATCGTGCCGGCGAGGCCATCGCTGCCGTCCATGAAGTTGTACAGATTGGCCATCCACACGATGGCAACCACGGCGAGGACGGGATGGATGTTCGGCGCAGCGAGCCAGACCCAAAGCGCGGCCGCCATAGCGTGCACGGCGAAGCGCACGGCGATGTGTACCCCGCGCCGATCGTCCAACAGCGACACCGCAATCACGGCCAGTAGAGGGAAGAGCCAGGCTTTCGCTCCCGGCACCCAGATCGCTCCCGCAAGCCAACCGGCCCATATCGCAAGACCAGCACCTCGAGGGACGGCCCGAGCATGCAGTGAGCGCGGGTTAGGACGATCCAGAGGAAGGCGCTCCGCATATCGCAAGAGCAGCTTGAGCACACCCCAGGAAGCAGGCGCGGCGACCGCCGCCGGCAAGGCTTGGCGAGCCAGTTCGGCGAGCCCTGTCATCGCGCGCGCCCGAGCCCGGGCGGCGCATCGCGAGCGCGCCGAGCCACGGCCTGCAAGCCTTTCTCAATGCTCATTTTTCGCCCACCTCGGCACCCTCCTCCCAGGAGTGCCCCCTGCGAGGAATTATACTCGCAGCGACACCGGGACTGCTCTGGGGCGAAATGGCGGTTCTTGTTGCAATTAAACAACAGGCTTCGGAGGCCTTTTTTGGCCCCGGGGGTTTTAGCTTGGCAATGGATTCGGCCCTTTGGCACAATGGCCTCAACTTCTCGCTACTCCTGAGAAGGTTCCGATGGCAGGCGCAAGCGCGGTTCCTTGCCAATTTTTTCGTTAGAGGAGAAATTCCATGAATAAGAAGCTCGTCGCTCTTGGCGTCGCCAGCGCGTTTGCGCTCCCGCTGGCCGCTCAGGCGCAAACTGCGAACGTAACGCTCTACGGTCGCGCAAACGTCGACCTCGAGTGGGTCAACGGCGAAACCTGCGCCAGTCCGGCGGCGCAGGGGAACAGCGGCGTCGTCGCCGGCGCTGTGCCAGGCAACAACATCGTGACAAGCTGCACCCAGGGGGGTCCGGATTCGAACAGGAACATCACGAACCCGCATGTCCTGCGGCTGAGCAGCAACTCCTCGCGCTTCGGCATGCGTGGCACGGAAAGCCTGGGCGGCGGGCTGAATGCCATCTTCCAGGTCGAATCGAACGTGAGCTGGGACACGGGCAACAGTTCGAGCTCCGGCATCGCCAGCCGGGAAACCTTCGTCGGGCTGCAGGGAAGCTGGGGCCGCGCGACGGTCGGCAAGTTCCTGATGCCGATGGACGACCTGCACCCGATCTTCGGTAACGCACCGACGCTGACGACGTCGATCCTGTCGACGGCCGACGTGTGGGCCCAGGGCAACCTGAGCAAGGGCCAGGGCGGCTGGGATGCGCGCACGGGCAACAACATCCGCTACGACACGCCGAACTGGAGTGGCTTCACCGCCGCTTTCCAGCTCTCGACGCGCGACGACTCGGGCAACACGACGCAGACACCGTACGGTGGCGACAACGGCGATCATGCTTCCAATACGCGGCATGCCTACGTCTTCGGCGCCAACCTGATTTACTCGAACGGGCCGGTGCAGGTGGGCGTCGGGTATGAAAGGAACAAGGACCTCCGGCAATACACCATCACCTCCAGCGCTGCTCCGGGCTATGCCGGCTTCGTCGGCTGCGCTGCGACAGCGCCTTGCTACTTCAACGCTCACAACGACAACGACTGGACGGTCACCGGCGCCTACGACTTCGGCACGATCTGGCAGGGCTTCGGCCTGAAGGTGGGCGCCGTCTATGAGCGCACCAAGTACGACACGCCGACGGGCGACCTGAAGCGCGATTTCTGGGGCGTGTCGGGCACGATCCCGGTAGGTGGCGGCAAGGTCTACCTGTTCTTCGGCAAGGCGGGCAACGGCAAGGGCGGCGCGGTGGACGGCGAAACCGTCGGCTACGTGGTGCACGGCGGTGAGACGTCGACGAAGCAATTTGAAGTCAGCTACAGCTACAGCCTGTCGCCGCGCACGCTGCTCTACGCCGGCTACGTGAGGCTGGCGAACGACCGGTACAACCCGACGACGTTCAACATCAACTCGTACGCGATCAGCACCTGCGCGTTCGGCAACACGGGCTGCCAGCAGGGACGTCCGGCCGGCATCGTGTTTGGCATGGTGCACTTCTTCTAACCGGTTGCAAGCGAGCAGTTCCCAGACTTAGTTTGTTTAGCTGGGTTTCAAGTGATCATCCGGGCGTCCGATGGACGCCCGTTTTTTTTGCGCTTGCGGCAGAATCGCGATTGATGCGGAAACTCCGCCGCGAATCCCGAATCGCTATCGCATGGTGACCGACGAATTGATCTTGGGCTTTGATCGCGCCCTGCGCACTTTGTCAGGCACGGTGACGAGTGCGCGTCCCAATCCCGGCACCGCGCGACCTGAGTCGGCGCTGAGCGAAGCGGAGCGCCGCCACGCCGCCGGGCTGATGCGAGTGAATCACACGGGTGAAATCTGCGCGCAGGCCCTCTATCACGCACAATCGCTGACCGCACGCGATCCGGCGACCCGGCACCGCCTCGCCGAAGCGGCACGCGAAGAAGAGGATCATCTCGCCTGGACGCAGCAACGCCTCGAGGAACTCGGCGATCGCACGAGTTTTGCCAATCCGCTTTGGTACGCGGGCTCCCTTGCGATCGGGCTGGTGGCGGGCGTTACCGGCGATCGGACCAACCTCGGCTTCGTGGTCGAGACCGAGCGCCAGGTCGAGGAGCACCTGACTGGACACATCGACCGGCTGCCACCCAGCGATGCAAGAAGCCGCGCCATCGTCGCGGCCATGCGCGACGACGAGGCGCGGCACGGCGTCGCGGCGCGCGAAGCAGGGGGGAGCGAGCTGCCGTGGCCGGCACGCATGCTGATGCGCCTGGCTGCGCGCGTGATGACTGCCACTGCTTACTATGTCTAGATGAAAGCGAAGCGCGTCGCTGTCGCTCTGGCTGCAATCGCTTGCGCGCCGCTCGCGGCTCAGGCGCAACTCGCCAACGTCACGCTTTACGGCAGCCTCAATCTCGACGTGGAATGGGTCAAGGGAGCAACTTGCGCGTCCGCCGTTCCACCGCCGGCCAACAACAATTGCTCGGGCGACGATCCCGCAAGTCATATCTCCAACCCGACCGTGATGCGCGTGAGCAGCAATTCCTCCCGCTTCGGCCTGCGCGGCAGCGAATACCTGGGAGCCGGTCAGGTCGCGATATTCCAGCTCGAGTCGAGCGTCCAGGCAGATACGGGCAATAGCTCCAGCTCCGGGCTCGCGAGCCGCGAGACCTTCGTCGGGCTGCAGGGCGACTGGGGTACCTTCAAGGCAGGCAAGTTCCTCACGCCTTACGATGACATCCTGCCCTTGTTCGGCAACGCCCCGACGCTCACCACTTCCATTCTCTCGACCGCCGCCGTATGGGCGCAGGGGCCGCTGCCGAAATCGCTGGGCGGCTTCGATGCTCGGCTGGGGAACTCGCTGCGCTACGAGACGCCGCCGCTCAACGGCTTCACGGCCGAGCTTCAGTTTTCGACTCGCGACTCCTCGGGCAACGCCAACGGCGGCGACAACGGCGACCACGCCTCGGAGACGCGTCACGCCAGCGTGTGGAGCGTCGGAGCCTTTTACAGCAACGGACCTCTGGACCTCGGCCTGGCGTACGAATACAACCGCCAGGTGCGCACCGCCGACCAGAACGATCACGCCCTTTCGATCGCCGCCGCATATGACATCGGCAGTCTCTTCGGGTCACCCGGATTGCGGCTGGGCGGCGTCTACGAGCGGCTCAACTACGGCACGCTCGCGGGATCGCTGACACGCGACTTCTGGGCGCTCTCTGCGACCGTGCCAATCGCCGGAGGAAGCCTTTACGCCATGTGGGGCCGAGCGAGCAACGGCAAAGGCGATGCGCCCGACGGCACGGGCGTGGGCTTTGTCGTCAAGGGACCGGACACAGGATGCGACCAGTGGGAGATCTCGTACAGCTACCCGCTCTCGCTACGCACGCTCCTGTATGCGGGCTATGTTCGAATCAACAATCGCGCCAATGCAGCGTACACCTTCAACATCAACGACTACAGCATCGTCAACGGAGCCAGACCCAGCGGCACTGTCTTCGGCATCACCCACTTCTTCTGACCCCTTGCTGCGCCTGAGAGCAGGCATCAATCTCCCCATTTTTCGATATACAGAGCGGCACGATCTCCAGCTTCATCGCTTCTCGCCGATCTGCTTCGCCCTGGGTTCAGACATCCACCGGCGCAGGGCGCTCAGGCGGGCAGCGCGCAACCGCTTCGCCGTCGCCCGTCGTGTGGCTTCCTTGGCCGCGATGGCTGCGGCATTGATGCTCCGAATTACTCGCAGTGCAACGCGAAGATGCTCTGCCGTCGCGTCATGCGCTCCGCCACCGCCGGTACGCGCAAAGCGAAGCGCGGCGCCAGCGCGCAGCAATTGCTCGAGGCGCGCGGGCCTGCGAAGCGCATCGACCGAAAGCAGGAGGTCGAGCAGTTCCGCCGCATCAAGCTCGTCGGCATGCGCGATCCGCCACCCGTATCGGGCCAGGAGCAGCGCCAGGCCGGAGTATTCCGCGGGCGGCTTGAGCCGCCGATTCACGGCCGTTGCGAGCCGCAGGTTTCGCTGCGAGCTCCTTCGCGCCTCCGCCGCTGCCGATTCTCCGAGCTTGCCCGCCAATATCGCGTAGCGCACAGCGAGCGAATCGCCGGCCGCTGCGGAAGCATCGAGTGCCCGCAGAAGCGGCACGCGTAACGCGTTCGCACCTGGGACTTTGCGGCGCGGAGCAGACTGCAACACGGCATCGATCTCCGGCAGCAACTGCGCGAGTGCTCCGCAGCGATGCAGCAAGGCAAAGAATTGCGATGGATGCTGCTCCAGCAGTGCCCGGGAGATTTCCTGCCACACCCGTTCGGACGAGAGCGTACCGAGCTCGCCGCTCGCGGCAATCTGCTCGAGGAGCGCTTCGGTTTCCGGCGCCACCTCGAAGCCGAACCTAGCCGCGAAGCGAGCCACGCGCAGCACTCGCAAGGGATCCTCGACGAAAGCGGAACCGACGTGGCGCAGGAGGCTGCGCTCGAGATCAGCCGCGCCCCCGTAAGGATCGATCAACCTCCCCTCCTCGTCACGCGCCATCGCGTTGATCGTCAGATCGCGCCGCGCGAGATCCTGTTCGAGCGTGACGTCCGGCGCGGCGTGAAAGACGAAGCCGCGGTGGCCACGCCCCCGTTTGCGCTCGGTTCGCGCGAGGGCATATTCTTCGTGCGTCACCGGGTGGAGAAAAACCGGGAAGTCTCGGCCGACCGGTCGGAACCCCAGCGCGAGCATCTGCTCGGGCGTAGCGCCAACGACCACGTAATCGCGATCGGCTACCGGCCGACCGAGCAATTCGTCGCGCACAGAGCCGCCGACACGGTAGATCTTCATCGCTGGCGCCGCCTCAACGCACCCGATCCCGATCCGCGTCCAGCAGCGATGCTGAGAGTTTCAACGACGTCCGTGCGCGCGAAAGCCCGCATAGCGATCGCGTACGACCGGCGCGAGATATTCTGGCGCGATCGCCTCCAGCGGGGTCGGAGCGAACCCGAACACCACCGGAAATCCGCCGGTGCACACGCTTGGCAGCTGCATCGAAGCCAGATTGTCACGGCTCATCAGCTTGCCCGGCAGGAATTCGAGCATGGTCGCCTGCAGTTTTGACAGCCGCGGCCCGAGCGAAAGGATCGGGCGGTGGCGCGCGGTGAGTTCGCCGGCGTAGGCGACGAGTTGGCGAAGGGTGTAGACCTTGGGGCCGCACAGGTCGTAACGCTCGCCGTGCGTGCGGTCGTCCTCGAGCGCATGCACGAAAGCGCGCGCAACATCGCCGACGTAGGTCGGCTGAAACCTTGCATTGGGACACGCCAATGCGATGATCGGCAGCATGCGCTCGAGGCGAGCGAACATGTTCAGGAACGAATCTTCGCGCCCGAAGATGACCGAGGGCCGGAAGATCGTCCAGGCGATGTCGGACGTGGCGACGACGCCCTCCGCTTCGCCCTTGCTGCGCAGGTACTGGCTCGGGCCGTCGGGGCGCGCGTTGATAGCGCTCATGTGCAGCAGGCGCGCGACCCGAGTCTCGCGGCATGCAATCACGGTCTTGCGAGTCAGCTCGACATGCACGCTCTGGAAATCGCCGGTCCGGGTTTCGTTCAGGATGCCGACGAGGTTGACGACTGCGGTCACGCCGCTCGCAAGCTGCCGCAATGTCGCTGCATCGTGAATGTCCGCTTCGATGACATCCACCGTCGGGAGCAGCAAGAGGTGCTTAGCCGCTTCGCGACGACGCGTCGGCACGATCACGCGACGTCCGGAGGCGACAAGCTTGGCGACGATGTAGCGACCGACGAAGCCGCTGCCGCCCAGAACAAGGACTGTAGGTGGAATCACGGCGCCTGCTTGGGGCGTTCAGCGGGCTCGCCTGCGACGCTCCCCGCGAGCGTCGCGCCGGTTTCGATCGGCGCTCCGCGCGCAGTGATGATACCGAGCCGGTCTCTCAAGGCGAGGTAAGGCAGGCCGAGCCGTGTCTGATAGAACATGGCGTTGGCAAGCACTTTCTTGGTGTAATCCCGGGTCTCGTTGAAGGGAATCGTTTCGACGTAAATCGCCCCCTCGAGCGACGCGGCGCCACGCCAGGACTCCGCCCGACCCGGGCCGGCATTATACGCCGCGGTCGCGAGCGCCGTCAGGCCGCCAAAACGATCCATGACATAGCGCAGGTAATAGCTGCCCAGCTCGACGTTCAGCGCCGGATCGTCGAGCTTGAGCGTGCGCAGTTCGCTGCGGCCGGTCTGCTTCGCGACCCAGCGTGCCGTCGGCGCCATGAGTTGCATCAGCCCGACCGCGCCCGCCGTGGAGACGATGTCGGCCACGAAGCGGCTCTCCTGCCGAACCAGACCGTACAGGAGCGCTGGATCCAGACCGTTTCTTTTCGCAGCCTCTTCGATCTCGCTCTGGTAAGGCGTCGGATAGCGCAGCGCAAAATCGTGGCGTTGCCGCGTACGATCGGCCGTGTTGATCGAGCGATCATAAAGGTCGTTTTGCTGTGCGAACACTGCAGCCAGCAGCAGAGCGTCGTCGTCGAGCCCACGTACGACGGCGAGCCACTCACGATGACCTTCGGACCGCAAGTCCAGCGCGCTGAGCTTCACCACGCGCTGCACCGCGGGTCGGGCAGCAAAAGCCGCCAGCGCGGCGGGCTCGGGGGACAACGGCTCGCTCTGCGGCACGACGGTCGCGCCGAGCGCCTCCGCGGCGAGGAAACCGTAGAAATGCTGCTCGGTGGCGAGTCCTCCGTAAAGCCGCGTCGCATCCTCGACATGCCCCGTCGCCGCGAGCGAGCGTGCCTTCCAGTAACGCCAGGCGGGCTCCTGCGCTTCGGTTTCTGGCATGGCGTCGATCGCATTTGCCACCTCGCTCCACTCGCCGGCCCGCAACGCGGCGCGCACACGCCAGGCGCGCTGCGCCTCAGTCATCGGCGCGCCTTCGGCATCGCGATACCAGTCGCTGGCCGAGGGCACAAGCTGGCGCGCTGCGTTATAGGCCAGGACCAGGTTACCGTACAGGCGGTCCGGGTCTGGGAGACGCGAGCGAAAGTTGAGCCAGGCGTCTCGCGCCGCCGAAGGATCGCTCGCGGTGGCGCGATCAAGGGCGTAGAGCGCAAGCTCGCGGCCGAAGGGCGCAGATAGGCGGAAGTCGCCTTTCATCAGCGCTGCGCGGGGATTGCGGTCGATCCGCTCGATGTCGCGCGGGGCCGGCCGCTCGACCGTCGGCAGTTCGCCGGCGATCTTCGCCGCGAGCCGATAGTTGCCGGCCTCGTGCGCGAGGCGAAAGCGTGCCCAGATGTCGCGCGAAGTGAGCTTTCCCTTCGCGATGAGCGCGGCGAATACGGGACGGCAGGACTCGGGCTGATCCTGCCCGCTGAACCAGAAGCCGCGCACGTCGTCCAGCGCCTCGCCGCCTTCCTGTTGCCACCGCCATTGCGCTGTGTAGCACGCAAGCTCGACGTCCTCGCTCGGCTGCTTGAGATAGAAGTCGCCGAAGGTCTTCCATTCGCCTCGCTTCGCGAGCGATTTCAGCCACTCGGCCAGCAGCCGCTCCGCAAGCGGCACGTTCGCGTAGCGCTCGAGAAAAGCGCGCACTGCGACCGGATCGGCGTCGTCGAGCTTGAGCTTGAGGCGCCAGTACTCCACATAGGCCTCGAGCAAGTAACCGTTCAGTCGCGGCGCGATGCGCTCGAGGCGCGCCGCGTCGCCGGCGCGGAACGCATCGCGCGCGGCGACGAAGTCTGCATCGGTGGGCTCGCCGCGGACGGCAGGCGCCACTGCGCTCGCAAGTGCGAGCGCGACAACGCCAAGCACCGATCTCGAAGCTAATCGCATCACATTATTATCGCTCATCGCTGCGCAGCATTCGTAGGTGAGTGTCCTGCGCGCACGATGATAGAATCGCACCTCGCCGCCGGGAGAAAGAGGGACCTCATGCCTCAGGGCAAGAAAGCGCCGCAGGTCGGCATCGTGATGGGCAGCGACAGCGACTGGGAGATCATGCAGCACGCCGTCGAACAGCTTGGTGAATTCGGCGTCGAGCACGAAGCACGTGTGCTCTCCGCGCACCGCATGCCTGACGACACCTTCGCCTACGCAGAGAGCGCCGCATCGCGGGGACTCGCGTGCATCATCGCTGCCGCCGGGGGCGCGGCGCATCTCGCCGGCGTCATCGCAGCGAAGACCACGCTGCCCGTGCTCGGTGTGCCGATGCCTTCGAAATATCTGCGCGGTGAAGACTCCTTGCTGTCCACCGTGCAGATGCCGAAGGGCATCCCGGTGGCGACCTTCGCGATCGGTGAAGCCGGTGCAGCGAACGCAGCGCTCTTCGCGGTGGCCATGCTCGCGCGCGGCGACCCCTCGCTCGCTCGCAAACTGGACCAATTCCGCGCCAGGCAAACCGCAGCCGTTCGCTCGAAAACGCTGCCGCCGCGGAAGTAGTCCGTTACTATCGCTTCAGCTCTGCGCGCGCCGCGGCAGCGGGAAGCGCGCCCACGCGATCCATCTCCGGATCGTCAAAATTGCAACCGCGTGCGATGAAATCCGTCGCCATCTCCGTCGCGTCCGCGCCCCAGAACAGCTCTTCGCCGATGGCGAGCGTGGGCACACCGAACACGCCGCGCGCGATCGCCTCGTCGGTGTAGCGCCGGAGCGCGTCCTTGACTTCGGGCGCGGCGATCCGATTCTCCGCGTCGGCGAGGCCCAGCTCGGCCTTGAGCTCCGCCCATTCGATTGGCAGATCGCCGATGCGTCCGTCGCGCCAAATGAAGCGAAAGATGCGGCGGATCACGTCAGGATCGCAGTCGGCGACGATGGCGAGGCGCAGCAGCGGCAGCGGGTTGAACGGATGCGCGGCCGGAAATTTCAGCGGAATGCCCAGGCGCTTGGCCTGCCAGACGACGAATCGATAAGTGAAACGCCGCTTGGCCGGGATCTCGGCGGGACCCTTGTGCTCGTAGGCCTTGAGCAGTCCCGCGAAGAGCACCGGCCTGTAGCGCACGCGCAGCGAGCGCTCGAGCGAGGGCAATTGCTCGCACTGCAGGTACGAAAAGGGCGAGACGAAATCGAAGTACCAGTCAGCGCTGGGCATGGGCGGCCTGTCGCTGCGCGATCGCGGCGCCGTGCTTGCTGCGCCGGAGCGGAAGCTCCTCGACGATCGCGCGGCGCGCGGCCGGCGACAAGTCGATCCATGCGGCGATCTCGTCGAGCGTGCGGTAACAGCCGGCGCAGAGCCCGCTCGTCTGGTCGATCACGCAGACGTTGATGCAAGGCGAGGCGACAACCTCCTCCGCCGCGTTCATCGCGCCGCCGCCGGGAGCGGCTCCTTAGCGTTGAGCGCGCGCGCCACGCGAGACACCGGAGGACGGCCGAGAAAATCGGAGATGAACCAACCGGCAACGCGCAGCTCCGTCATGTCGATGCCGGTCTCGATGTCGAGCCCCTGCAGCAAGTAGAGCACGTCCTCGCTCGCGACGTTGCCCGTCGCGCCCTTCGCAAACGGGCAGCCGCCGAGGCCGGCGACCGAGCTGTCGAAGGTTGCGACGCCCATCTCGAGCGCGGCGTACAGATTGGCGAGGGCCTGTCCGTAAGTATCGTGGAAGTGTCCGGCCTGCTCTGCCAACGGCACGGCTTCCGCCACGGTAGCGATGAGCTTCTTGGTCTTGCCGGGCGTGCCGGTGCCTATCGTGTCGCCGAGAGAGATCTCGTAGCACCCGAGCTCCCGCAATGCCGCAGCGACGTCGCGAACGCGCTCAGGCGCAACTTCACCTTCGTAGGGGCAGCCCAGCACGCAGGAGATGGCGGCACGCACGCGCACGCCGTTCGCCTTCGCGGCTTCCGCCACCGGACGCGCGCGCACGAGGCTTTCGGCGATCGAGCAGTTGATGTTCTTCTTCGAAAAGCTCTCGGTGGCAGCGACGAATACGGCGACCTCGTCGCAGCCCGCGGCGAGCGCAGCTTCGAAGCCTTTCATGTTCGGCGTGAGCACCGGATAGCGCACGCCCGGTTTGCGCCGGATCGCCGCCATCACCTGCGCGTTGTCCGCCATCTGGGGCACCCACTTCGGCGAGACGAAGCTGGTCGCTTCGATGGAGCGAAACCCGGCGTCGGTCAACCTATCGATCAACCCGACCTTGACCTCGGTCGGGACGTTGACCGGCTCGTTCTGCAAGCCGTCGCGCGGTCCCACCTCGACCATGCGCACGCGGCGAGGAAGCTTGACGCTCATCGCTGTTCAATATCCGCGCTCGCGCACGACGATCCCGGTGACGGGCAAGCCTTGCTCGAGGCGGCGGATTTTGGCTGCAATCTGTTCGACCGATTCATCGATCAGCGTCGCCGCGGAGACGTGCGGCGTTACCGTGATTTTTGGATGATGCCAGAAGGCGTGCTGAGCCGGGAGGGGCTCTTCGCGGAAGACGTCGAGGATTGCCGCGGCCAGCTGCCCTTCATCGAGAAGCGCGATGAGGTCTTCTTCGACCAGAAGATCGCCGCGCGCAAGGTTTACGACACAGGCACCGCGCGGGAGGCGCGACAAGCGCGCGCGATCGAGCAATCCTCGCGTCTCAGGCGTCGACGGCAGCAGGCAGATGAGGACTCGCGCTCGCGCGAGGACCGCGTCGAGCTCGCCGGCTCCGGCGTGGCTCGCCACGCCGGCGATCGTCTTGCGCGTGCCGCTCCAGCCGAAGACGGGAAAGCCGAACCGGGCCACGGCTTGCGCCACCGCCGCTCCCATAACGCCGAGACCGAGGACGCCAATGCCGAAGCTGCGCTTGTCGAGTCGCCGCCGCGGGCGCCACATCGCGGCGCGCTGCTGCTCCGCGTAGGCGTCGAGCTCGCGATAGAAGCGTAGCACCGCGTGACAGGAATACTCGACCATCTGCTCCGCCATGCCGGCGTCCTCGAGCCGGATATTCGGCAGGTCGCGGCACAGGACCGAAGCCTCGGCGAAGGCGTCGACACCGGCGCCAAGGTTGAACACGGCCTTGGCCTTCGCGAGCGCAGCCAGCAGCTCCTGCGGCGGCTTCCAGACGATCGCATAATCCGCTTCGTCTGCCTCCGTCTTCGGCCACGCTCCGATCTTCGCCTCGGGCATGGCGCGCGACAAAGCTGCGAGCCAGGCCGTGCCGTTTTCGGCCGCGGAGTAAAAAACGATATTCACGCCGGAACCTAGGCGCGCACGCTTTCGTCGAGATCGATGAGGTCCGCGCCTTCCTGCACCTGGTCACCGATGCGATAGTTGACCGCGCTCACGGTTCCTGCCGCAGGCGCAGCGATGGTGTGCTCCATCTTCATCGCCTCGAGGATCAGAAGCGGCGCGCCTTTCGCCACGGCGTCGCCTGGCTTCACGAGCACCGAGATGACGGTCCCCGACATCGGCGCGGCGAGATGTCCGCCGTGCTGCTCCTCTTCGTAGGCATGCGCAAAAGGGTCGACCAGCTTGAGCCTTCGCGACTGGCCGCTACAGAACACATGGCGTTCGTCGCCGGTCGGCACGACAGTCGCACGAAGCATCTTTCCGTCGTAGCCGATGAGCAAATGATCGCCTTTCCGCTCCACGCTCGCCGTTCGATCGCGGCCGGCGATGCTCATGCGGAGCGCAGCCTGGGTCGCGAAGACTCGCACTAGATGTTGCGCGCCGTCGCTTTCGAAAGTGAAATCGATCGCGTGATCCTCAGTGTTGAGCCACCAGGTGTCGATCGCATGCCACGGCGAAAAGCGATCGCTCGATCCGAGCGCTTGCGCGGACGCGGCGTCGCGCAAAACAGCAAGCTCGGCCAGCGCCGCTACCGCAAGCGTTGTCTCCGAAGGCGGTCCCGCTGCCGGGAAAAGCGCTGCGTGATGGCGCGCGATGAACCCCGTATCCACGCCGCCCGCGGCAAAAGCCTCGTGCTCGGCTACTCGCTGCAGGAACGCGACGTTGGTCGTCACGCCTGCGATCTCGTATTCGGCAAGGGCCGAAGCGAGCCGCCGACGCGCTTGATCGCGGTCCTCCGCGTGTGCAACGAGCTTGGCGATCATCGGATCGTAATAGCGGCTGATCTCGTCGCCTGCACGTACGCCGGTGTCGATGCGCACCCCAGCGGACGACTCGGGCGCGCGCAGGTGCACGATGCGGCCGATCGAAGGCAGGAAGCCCCGCTCGGGATCCTCGGCGTAAATGCGCGCTTCGATGGCGTGGCCCTCGATCTCGATCGCGTCCTGCGCGAGCAGCAACGGCTCGCCAGCAGCCACTCGCAGCTGCCATTCGACGAGGTCGAGCCCGGTCACCATCTCGGTCACAGGATGCTCGACCTGCAATCGCGTGTTCATCTCCATGAAATAGAACGCGCTCTTCTCGTCGCGTGCGTCTTCGACGATGAACTCCACCGTGCCCGCGCCGACGTAGCCGATCGCTTTTGCCGCCGCGACCGCCGCCGCGCCCATGCCGCGGCGGCGCTTTGGCGTCATGCCCGGCGCGGGCGCTTCCTCGATCACTTTTTGATGCCGGCGCTGCACCGAGCAGTCGCGCTCGAACAGGTGCACGCAGTTCCCGTGCGCGTCCGCGAAAACCTGCATCTCGATGTGCCGCGGCGTGGTGAGATATTTTTCGATCAGCATCGCGTCGTCGCCGAAGCTCGACTTCGCTTCGCGGCGCGCCGCGGCGAGCGCCGCGTCGAAATCCTCGCCGCGCTCGACGACGCGCATGCCCTTGCCGCCGCCGCCCGCAGAAGCCTTGATCAGCACCGGGTATCCGATGGCGTCCGCTTCGCGTGCGAGTAGAGCATCGTCCTGGAGCTCGCCGTGATAGCCCGGCACGAGGGGAACGCCGGCCTGGCCCATGATGCGCTTCGACTCCGACTTCGAGCCCATGGCGCGGATCGCCGCGGGGGGCGGGCCGATGAATACGAGCCCCGCGGCGGCGACCGCCGCGGCAAAGGCTTCGTTCTCGGACAGAAAACCGTAGCCGGGATGAATCGCCTGTGCGCGGGCCATTTTGGCGATGCCGATAATCGCCTCGCCATCGAGATAGCTCTCGCGCGGCGGCGGCGGTCCGAGCCGGTAGGCCTCGTCGCAGATCACGACGTGCAGAGCGTCGACGTCGGCGTCTGAATAGACCGCGACGGTGCGAATGCCCATGCGCCGCGCGGTGCGCGCGACGCGGCAGGCGATCTCGCCGCGGTTGGCGATGAGGATCTTGTCAAACATCGCCCTGCTTTCGCTGCGTTACTCCGGCTTCGACATGCGCGCCGGAGAAGACGCGTGCGATTCGCTCCGCGATCGAGCGAACAAAGCGCCAGAGCTTCGGCAACAGCCACAACGAGATTGCGGCAAGCACGGCCACTGCAGCCAGCGCCGCGACGGGATGCGCCAGCGCGAAATAGATGAGCACGCCGGCGAGCAGATCCTCGCCAAAAGAAGCCGCCCAGTTCGAGAACGGTTCTGGCGATGTGTTGATCAGCATGCGCGCGCTGGCCTTGGTGAAATGGCTTCCCGCGGCCAGCGTGCCGCCGAGGATCGCCGCGGCCATCGTCCATGCCGGCGGAGAATCGCCGAACACGCCCGCGGCGAGCGCCGCACCGGCAGGAATGCGGAGCAGCGTGTGCACGACGTCCCAGACGGTGTCGAATCCGGGGATCTTGTCGGCGAAAAACTCGACGAAGAACATGAAGCCCGACGCGGCAAGGACCATGGGATGCGAGAGCACGTGAAGATGCTCCGGCAGCTCGACCCAGCCGAGATAACCCGCTCCGCCGACGATGAACAGCACGGCATAGAGTCGAATGCCGCTTGCCCAGCCGAGCGCCGCTGCGAGCGCGACGAGTTGGAGCGTATCCAGCTTGGCCATCACTCGCCGCGCGGAACCCAGGAAGCGCGACGTTTGGCGAGAAACGCCGCGATACCCTCTTTCGCTTCGGATGTCGTCCTGATACGCGCCATGCGCCGTGCAGTATCGGCGATCAGCTTCGCATCGATGGTACGGTTTGCCACGGCTCGGATGAGCGACTTGCCCTCGACCTGCGCGCGCGGACCGGCAGTCACGAGGAATCCGAGCACTTCGTTGATCCGTGCATCGAGATCGGCCGGAGGCGCGAGGTCGTGCAGCAGCCCGATGCGAAAGGCCTCCGCCGCGCTGAACCTTTCGCCGGTGAGGAAATAGCGTCGCGCCGCTCGCGCACCGATCGCGGCAACCACGTACGGGCTGATCGTAGCTGGAATGAGGCCCAGCCGCGCTTCCGAGAACGCGAAGGTCGCATTGTGCCCGGCGATCGAGATGTCGCAGCACGCGACCAGCCCGACGCCTCCGCCGAAGACGTTGCCGTGCACGCGCGCAAGCGTGGGCTTCGACAGTCCATCGAGCGTAGCGAGCATGGTTGCGAGCGCGCGCACGTCGGCAAGATTCTCCGCGGGGGAGAAGGCTGCCATCTTCCTCATCCAGTTGAGATCCGCTCCGGCGCAGAAGCTTTCGCCGGCGCCGCTCAGCACGACCGCGCGAACGCCCTCGTCCCGATCGAGCGCGCGAAGCGCCGCGGTCAGCTCGGCAATCAGCGTCTCGTTGAACGCGTTGTGCACGCCGGGCCGGTTCAGGGTGACGATCGCAATCGCATTGCGCACGGCGATGTCGATGGTCGAGCCGGGCTCCAGCCCTTTTGTCTTGCTGCTTTTCTTACGGGTCATCGCCGCTACATCCGGAAGACGCCGAAGCTGGTCGGCTCGATCGGCGCGTTCAGCGCCGCCGAAATGCCGAGCGCGAGCACCTTGCGCGTGTCGGCCGGATCGATCACGCCGTCGTCCCACAGGCGAGCGCTCGCGTAGTAAGGATGCCCCTCGCGCTCGTACTGCTCGCGCAAGGGGGCTTTGAACGCGGCTTCCTCCTCCTCGCTCCATCTGCCGCCCTTCGCCTCGATGGCATCGCGGCGGATGGTCGCGAGCACGGTCGCCGCCTGCTCGCCACCCATCACCGAGATGCGCGCATTGGGCCACATCCAGAGAAAGCGCGGGCCGTAGGCGCGTCCGCACATGCCGTAGTTGCCGGCGCCATAGGAGCCGCCGATGATCACCGTGAACTTGGGCACCTTGGCGCAGGACACCGCGGTCACCATCTTCGCGCCGTCCTTGGCGATGCCGCCGGCTTCGTATTTCTTCCCGACCATGAAGCCGGTGATGTTCTGCAGGAATACGAGCGGGATCCCACGCTGCGCGCACAGCTCGATGAAATGCGCGCCCTTCTGGGCCGACTCGGAGTAGAGGACTCCGTTGTTGGCGACGATCCCGACCGGATAGCCCCAGATACGAGCGAAGCCGGTCACGAGCGTGGTGCCATAGCGCGCCTTGAATTCGTCGAACTCGCTCGCGTCGACGATACGTGCGATCACCTCGCGCACGTCGTAGGGTTTGCGGATGTCGGCGTTGATGACTCCGTAAAGCTCCTCTGCCGCGTACAGCGGATCGCGCGGCTCGGACAACTCCAGCGCGACCGTCTTCGGGCGGTTGAGATCCGCCACGATGCGCCGCGCAATCGCCAGTGCATGATGATCGGTGAGCGCGTAATGGTCGGCCACACCCGAGATGCGAGTATGCACGTCGGCTCCGCCCAGTTCCTCAGCGCTCACGATCTCGCCTGTCGCTGCCTTCACCAGCGGCGGTCCGGCGAGAAAGATCGTGCCCTGTTCCTTGACGATGATCGACTCGTCCGCCATCGCCGGCACGTACGCGCCGCCGGCCGTGCACGATCCCATCACCACCGCGATCTGCGGAATGCCGGCCGCCGACATCGTGGCCTGGTTGTAGAAGATGCGGCCGAAGTGATCGCGATCGGGGAAGACCTCGGTTTGGTTAGGCAGGTTGGCGCCCCCCGAATCGACGAGATAGATGCAAGGCAGCTTGTTCTCGCGTGCGATATCCTGCGCACGCAGGTGCTTTTTCACGGTCATGGGGTAGTAGGTGCCGCCCTTCACCGTCGCGTCGTTGCATACGATGACGCACTCGCGCCCCGAGACGCGCCCTACGCCGGTGATGATGCCCGCCGCGGCGATGTTGTCGTCGTACATCCCGAAGGCGGCGAGCTGCGAGAGCTCCAGAAACGGCGAGCCCGGATCGATCAGCCCTCTGACCCGTTCGCGCGGCGGCAGCTTGCCCCGCCCGGCATGGCGCGCGCGGGCGGTCTCGCCGCCGCCCTGCTCGATTTCCCGGATGCGCAGCTTCAGATCGGCGACGAGAGCCGAGAGCGCATCGCAGTTGGCCGCGAAGGTTGGATCGCGTGGATCCAGGCGGGTCTCGATCGCCGGCATAGCGGACCCGCTCAGGCGGGCAGCGGGTGTCCTGGCATCAGCTCGTAGGGGTGGACCCAGCCGGGTGTGGAGCGAATCCGTTCGAGCCAGTCGCGGACGTGCGGATACTGTTCCCAGTCGACACCGATCTCATCGGGCCAGAACAGATAACCGCACAGCGATATGTCGGCGATGCTGAGGCGGTTGCCGACGACGTACTCGCGCCCGGTTAGATGCGCGTCGAGCATGCTCCACGCCGTTTCGGCGCGCGTCCGGAAAAGCCTGAGCACGGCAGGGTCGGCATCCCTGGTGAACGCGCGCAAGAAGCGATAGGTCGCGGTGTAGCTCGTGAGCTTGTGGTTGTCCCATAGCAGCCAGCGCAATATCTCCCGACGCTCGGCGGCGTCACGCGCGCCGAATCGGCTCAGCTTCTCGGCGAGATAGTCGAGAATCACGCCCGACTGCGTGAGACGTTCGCCGTCGTGCTCGAGCACCGGCACTTCGCCCATCACGTTGATGGCGCGATACGCCGGCGTGCGCGTCTCGCCGCGGAAGTAGTCGACGAAACGCGGCACCCAATCGGCGCCGGCGAGCGCCAGCGCGAGCGCAGGCTTGTAGGCATTACCGGACTGCGCGAAGCAGTAGAGCGTGTATTGCGCCACGTCACCATCCGCCTGTGGCGAGCCAACGGTCGACCTGGTCGAGGTGATCCACGCCCCAGAACGGTTCGTCATCGACGATCATGAACGGCGATCCGAAGACGCCGCGGCCCATCGCCTGCTCGTTCTCTCGCTTGAGCGCCTCCTTCACTGAAGGGTCGTCGACGGCTGCCCGCGCTGATGCCGCATCGGCGCCGCAGCTCGCTGCGACAGTGGCCGCCGCATCGGCGTTTGAAATGTCGACGTCGTCGACGAAGAACGCGCGATAGAGCGCATGGATGATCTTCGGCGCGAGCGCGGCGTCGCGCTCGCGCGCCCACAGCACGACGCGTGCGGGCGCCTGGGTAGCGATCGGAAAATTCGAGGGCAGGCGGAATCCTACGCCGTGAAACCTCGCGGTGCGCGCCATATCGCGCCGCGAATAGTCACCCTTGAGAGGCACTTGCGTGAGCGGCATCGCGCCTGTCTGCTTGAACACGACGCCGAGCAGCATCGGATGCCATGCGACGCTGCGGCCGTGCTTCGCCGCCAGCGCCTCGATCTTTTCCGACGCGACATAACCGTAGGGCGAGGAAAAGTCGAAATAGAAGTCGATCGGCGCTTTCATCGTCGCGTATCCAGTGCGAGCTTCAAGGCGATTCCCGCAAACACTCCTCCGAGCACCCAGCGCTGAGCTGTCACCCAGACCGGACGCTCGGCCAGCCATCGAGCCACGCGGGCGGCCGCAAGAACGAACAGCGAATCGATCAGCGCATCGATGACGATCTGGATCGCCGCCAGCACGAGCGACTGGGCGAGCAGGCTGCCGCGCGCCGGGTCGACGAACTGAGGAAAGAGCGCAAGATAGAAGAGCGCGACCTTGGGATTGAGGATGCTCGTGATGACGCCGGTCCTGAACAAGGCCGCGGGACGCACCAGAGGCAGGTCGCGGCGCGCAAAGAGGCCTCCTGAACCGTGCGGGCGCACCGCGTCCCAGGCGAGCCACAGCAAGTAGGCGGCGCCCGCCCAGCGGACGACTTCGAAGAGCACGGGAACGGCAACGAACACGGCCGTCAATCCGAGCGCTGCCGACAGCGCGTAGAAAAGGAAGCCGCTGGTCGTGCCGGCGAGCGAAATCAGACCGGCGGTTCGCCCCTGACACAGGGTGCGCGAAACGAGATAGAGCAAGTTGGGCCCAGGCGTGAGAGCGAGCAGCACGCTTGCCAGAGCGAAAAGCGTTAGATCCGCGGCCCAAGGCATCATCGCTACGCCGCGTATCCCAGCTCGCGCACCAACGGACCTGCGGCATCCTCGAGCTCGCGCCGCTCCTCAGCCGTCATCTCCCGCCGCCACACGTCGAGGCGGTTCGCATCGGGCGTGCGCGTGAGATTGCTGTGGATGCGCGTGCGCTCTTCGCGCGCGACCATCGGGCCCCTCGCGTGCTGGCGGCCGTGCAGCCGCTGGAGGCGCGCTGCGCCGCGCGTCTGATACTCGAGCATCGCAGCATCCCAAGGCAGCGCGAGGTATTCGCAAAGGCGCTTGAGCTCGCGCTCCGGCTGCAGTACGAGATTCTCGAAGCGCACTTCGATGTATCGCGGCAGCAATTCGCTCGCGCGGCGGCCGGCTTCGACATGCTTCCTCCAGCCTTCGCCCAACACGCGAAAATCCTGTCCCGGAGAGAACCAGGTCTTGCGCCAGGAAAGGGCGGTATCGCCGGGATCGCGGATCACGTGAATGAAGTGCGCCTCCGGCAGCAGGGCTGCGATCTGCGGCATGAGAAAGACGTATCCCGGTGTCTTCTCACCGCAGCGCGGCTTGCGCTCGCCCTCCGCGTACAGCGCGTAAAACGCGCGAAGACCTTCCTCGATGGTGAACGGCTCGATCGCCTCGAGGCGCTTCCGGAGCGTTTCACGATCGAGCCCGAAATCGGTCCAGTTGGACACCGTGACCCGATCGGTGGTTACGATCTCCACGAAGCGCTCGCGCACCGCGTCCGGGTCGCCATACAGCGGTGCGACGAGGCCAACAAATGCGGTCTCTGGTGGTATCGCAAGCAAGGGGTGGCTGTCGAGCATCACCGCTACGAGTGAGGTGCCGGAGCGCGGACAGCCGACGACCACCGGGAACGGCAGGCGCGGCTCGCGTCGCGATGCAACCGCAGCCGATCCCTGCGCGAAGGCCGGCGGCTCGGCGTTCAATACGGTTCGTGGCTTGTCGGACAGGACCTTGTCGGCCATCGCCGCCTTCACAGCATTTCGAGGCCGAGCGCGGTCGCTTCGCCGCCGCCGATGCAAAGGCTCGCTACGCCGCGTCTTTTGCCGAGTTTGCGCAGCGCGCCGAGCAGCGTCACCACGATGCGCGCGCCCGATGCGCCGATGGGATGACCGAGCGCGCACGCGCCGCCGTGCACGTTGACCTTCTCCGGGGGCAACCCGTGTTCCTTCATCGCCGCCATCGTCACAACCGCAAACGCTTCATTGATCTCGTGCAGATCGACTTCGCCGGGCTTCCAGCCGAGCTTGGCGTAGAGCTTCGAGAGGGCGCCGACCGGCGCGGTGGTAAACCAGCCCGGCTCCTGCGCGTGTGTGGCGTGTCCGAGAATCACGGCGATGGGCTTGATTCCCTTGCGCTCGGCGAGCGAGCGGCGCATCAAGACCAGCGCTGCGGCGCCGTCGGAGATCGAGCTGGAATTGGCAGCCGTGACCGTGCCGTCCTTGCGAAACGCGGGCTTGAGCGACGGAATCTTCTCGGGATTCGCTTTCGCCGGCTGCTCGTCTCGGTCGATGATGGCATCTCCCTTGCGTCCGCTTACCGTGACCGGGGCGATCTCCCACTTGAAGCTGCCGTCTTCGTTCGCGGTTCTCGCGCGCGAAAGCGAGCGCAGTGCGAATTCGTCCTGCGCTTCGCGCGTGAAGGCGTAGCGCTCGGCGCACTGCTCGGCGAACACGCCCATGAGCTTGCCTTTGTCGTATGCGTCCTCGAGCCCGTCGAGAAACATGTGGTCGTACACCGTGCCGTGTCCCATGCGCATGCCGCCGCGCGCCTTGGGGAGCAGATACGGCGCGTTGCTCATGCTCTCCATGCCGCCGGCCACGATGATGTTCTCGCTGCCAGCGAGCAGGGCGTCGTGTGCAAGCATCGTTGCTTCCATCGCCGAACCGCACATCTTGTTGACCGTCGTGCACCCGGTCGCCTGCGGCAGTCCTGCCTTGAGCGCGGCCTGGCGCGCGGGTGCCTGACCCTGACCCGCAGGGAGGACGCAGCCCATGATGACTTTGTCGACCGCCTCAGCGTTCAAGCCCGCGCGCTCGAGTGCCGCCGTGATCGCGACCGCGCCGAGTTCGTTGGCGCTTAGAGTCGCGAAGTCGCCTTGGAGTCCGCCGATCGGCGTTCGCGCCGCGCCGACGATCACGATGGGGTCATTGTGCATGCTCGTTCCTAGGAATTGCTGCGCGAAGCGTCGCCGCGCACGCGCGTCATCTGGCCGCGGGCGCTCCGGGTGCCGGCTTGCGCGGGCGCCGCGGCCGGCGCACCAGCTCGCCGCCGCAGTTCGGGCAGACGCCGTTCAGGGCATTCGCACAGGTCGCGCAGAAAGTGCATTCGTAGCTGCAAATGTAGGCTGTGTCGTCGTCGGGGGCGAGCGGCCACGCGCAGCGCTCGCAGCGTTCCCGCATCTCCAAAGCCATGTTCGTCTCCCCTATCACTTGGTTTCGTTGAACAGCTCGCGCCCGATCAGCATTCTTCGAATCTCGGACGTGCCGGCGCCGATCTCGTAGAGCTTCGCATCGCGCCATAGCCGTCCGGTCGCGAACTCGTTGATGTAACCATTTCCCCCCAGCGCCTGGATCGCCTCGCCGGCCATCCAGGTCGCCTTCTCCGCCGCGTAGAGAATCGCTCCGGCCGCGTCCTTGCGCGCGGTCTCGCCGCGATCACAGGCTTGTCCAACAGCATAGACATACGCGCGGCAGGCACTCTGGGTCGTGTACATGTCGGCGATCTTGCCCTGCATCAGCTGGAATTCGCCGATCGGCTGGCCGAACTGCTGCCGCTCGTGCACATACGGCAGAACCACGTCCATGCACGCGGCCATGATGCCGAGCGGCCCGCCCGCGAGGACCGCGCGCTCGTAATCGAGCCCGCTCATCAGCACGTTCACTCCACGCCCTTCGGCGGAGAGTACGTTGTCTTCGGGCACCTCGCAATCCTCGAACACGAGCTCGCAGGTGTTCGAGCCACGCATGCCGAGCTTGTCGAGCTTCTGCGCGGTGGAGAAGCCCTTCATGCCCTTCTCGACGATGAAGGCCGTGATGCCGCGCGGCCCTGCTTGCGGATCCGTCTTGGCGTAAACGACGAGCGTGTCGGCATCCGGGCCGTTCGTGATCCACATCTTGCTGCCGTTGAGCACGTAGCGGTCGGCCCGGCGGTCCGCGCGCAGCCGCATCGAAACCACGTCCGAGCCCGAGCCGGGCTCGCTCATGGCGAGCGCGCCTACATGCTGCCCCGAGATCAGTTGAGGCAGGTATTTGCGCTTCTGCGCGTCGCTGCCGTTGCGACGGATCTGGTTGACACAGAGATTCGAGTGTGCACCGTAGGAGAGTCCCACCGAACCTGAGCCGCGGCTTATTTCCTCCATGGCGACGATGTGGGCGAGATAACCCACGCTGGTGCCGCCGTACTCCTCTTCTACAGTGATGCCCAGCAGCCCGAGGTCGCCCATCTTGCGCCAAAGGTCACTTGGAAACTGATTGCTGCGGTCGATCTCCGCGGCCCGCGGAGCGATCTCCGCCGCGGCAAACTGCTGCACGGTCGCACGCAGCATGTCGATGGTCTCGCCAAGACGGAAGTCGAGCCCTGGAAAATTGAGCATGGTCCGATTCAGCCGTCGGATTTGCCGGGGAGCACGATCAGGCTTTGCTGCATGATCGCGCAAAGTTGGCGTCTGTCGCCGCTTTCCGCATATACCTCCCCGCGTGTGATCACCAGCGTGCGCCCGGGCTTCACTACTTCGGCTTCCGCGATCAACCGATCGCCCTTCGCGGGCGCGATCAGGTTGAGCTTGTACTCGACCGTGAGCACGCTGGCATCGGCGGGAAACAATGTGAACCCGGCGTAGCCCCCGGCCGAATCGGCGATGGCGCTTACAATTCCTGCGTGAATGTAGCCGTGCTGCTGGGTGAGGTCGCTGCGGTAAGGCAGCTCGATCGCGCAGTAGCCGGGGCTCACTTCGGCAAGACGCGCGCCGATGAGCCGCATCGCGCCCTGGCGATCGAAGCTCGAGCGCACGCGGGCCTGGTAGTCGGCGTTCACGGGCTCGAATGGCGTCCGGACTGTCTCAGGCGAGCGCATCTCGGGCGGGATCGAAGGCGCGGGAAACCGGCAGCAAAACAAGCATTCTGATTGACGTTTACGTAAACGTCAATTCTGATTTGGTGCACCCTGGCCATGCCGCCCGTGGGCGCCCTGCCGCAGCCGACGCCTGCACTGGCGCTCGAGCTGGTCGATCTCCGCCAGCACGATCGCCACGTCTTCCTGCTGCTGCTCCAAGAGCGCGCGCCGCTGGGCCAGGACCTGGAGGAACTTGACCAGTTGCGGGCGCTCGCTGCGCGTCGCGTCGTATAGATCGAGGAGCTCGCGGATCTCGGCCAGAGCGAGCCCGAGCCGCTTGCCGCGCAGGATGAGCTTGATGCGCACCCGCTCGCGCTCGCCGTAAACGCGCCGGCGCCCGTTGCGCCGCGGCGCGAGCAGACCCTCGTCCTCGTAGAAGCGGATGGCGCGCGTGGTGAGCGCGAACTCGCGCGCCAGCTCGGATATGGTGTAGCTCGGAGATTCGGTGCGCGACGACATTGCGACCAAAAGCAGGAGATCGATCGACGATACCACAAAGGGATGTCGCCCCTGACTTGACACCTCAGTGGCTTTCGATGACGATGCTGCATCGCACCATCCCTACTCTCGTCCGGCCGACTTGCGCCGCGTCGAATGAACGCTTCGCTTCCCGCCGCCGAGACGAGTCTTCGCTTGCCGTGGGCCACACCGCCGCGTCCGGGGCAGAGCCTCGAGGTCGCGCCGGGCATTCATTGGCTTCGAATGCCGCTGCCCTTCGCGCTCGATCACATCAACCTCTGGCTGCTGGCAGACGGTCCGGCGTGGACGCAAGTCGATTCCGGCTACGGTGACGAGCCCACGCGCCACCTATGGGAGGAGCACTTCAGGACCACATTGCGCACGCAGCCCTTGCGACGCGTGGTGGCCACGCACTGCCATCCGGATCACGTCGGCAACGGCGAGTGGCTGGCGAGCCGATTCGATTGTGCGCTGACAATGCCGCAGGCGGAATACCTCACGGCGCATGCGCTGTCCGAAGAGCACAGCGGCTTCGGGACCGAGGCGACCTGCGCATTCTTCCGGGCGCACGGGCTCGACACCGAGCATCTGACGGCGTTGGCCGCGCGCGGGAACCGCTACCGACACGGCGTGCCGGAGCTGCCGGTACGCTACGAGCGTTTACTGGCGGACGATGAGGTAGCCATCGCGCGCGCGCGCTGGCGCGTTATTCCGGGCTACGGCCACTCGCCGGAGCACGCATCGCTTTACTGCGCCGAGCTCGGCGTGCTCATCTCGGGCGATATGCTGCTGCCGAAGATCACGACCAACGTCAGCGTCTGGCCGGTCGAGCCGGATGCCGATCCGCTCCAGCGCTTCCTCGCATCGCTCGATCGATTCTCCGCGCTTCCACGCGAAACGCTGGTGCTGCCGTCGCATGGGCTGCCGTTCATCGGTGTTCACGAGCGCCTCGCCCAGCTGCGGGCCCATCATGCCGCGCGCCTAGCCGAGATCGAAGCGACGGTCGTGTCGCCAGTCACGGCGGCCTCCATCCTGCCTCTGCTTTTCCGCCGCCCGCTCGACGTGCAGCAGCGTTTCTTCGCCATGGGCGAGGCGATCGCGCATCTCAACCACCTCTGGCATCGCGGACGCCTGCGCCGGTTCAGCGAGGACGGCATCTGGCGTTTCGTGCGGCCCTGAGTCGACCCGATTAAAATGTCGGCGAATAACCTGACTGGCTGCACCGAACCGGGGCTGGAGCGCCGGTTGATTACGAGAGCGCATAAGGACCCTGATGGCTGCCACTGAAACCGAAGCTCCGCCAAAAGCTCAATACGACCCGGTCGCGCTTGCCGAGTCCTTTGCCAGCGCGGCCGACAAGAGCGCAAAGCTGCTTGGCGACTTCGTCGCGCGGCAGGCGAACGCAGGCCAGTCGGTCGTCGCTGACGAATTCGGCCTTACCAAGGCCTTCCTCGAGCTGGCGGCGAAGATGCTGTCCAACCCCTACCGCCTCGCCGAGACGCAGCTCAACCTCTGGTGGGAGTATTCGGCGCTCTGGCAGGCTTCGATGATGAAGCTTCTCGGCCAGGAGACGGGCCCGGTCGCGGAGCCCGCCAAGAGCGATAAGCGCTTCAAGCACGAGGATTGGGAGGAGCATTTCCTCTTCGACTACATCAAGCAGTCGTACTTGATTGCCGCGCGCTGGCTGCACAACGCGGTCGCGAACGTCGAGGGGCTCGATGAGCACACGCAGAAGAAAGTGGATTTTTTCACGCGCCAGTACATCGATGCGCTCGCGCCGTCGAACTTCGCGCTGACCAACCCCGAGGTCTTCCGCGAGACGATCGCCACCGGAGGCCAGAATCTGGTGAAGGGTCTCAACAACCTGCTCGACGACATCGAGCGCGGCAACGGTCAGCTCAAGATCTCGATGACCGACAGCAAGGCCTTCGAGCTGGGCGTAAACATCGCGACAACGCCGGGGCAGGTCGTATATCAGAACGACCTGATGCAGCTGATCCAGTACGAGCCGGCGACGAAAACGGTGTTCAGGCGGCCGCTGCTGATCATCCCGCCATGGATCAACAAGTACTACATCCTCGACCTGCGCGAGAAGAACTCTCTCGTGAAGTGGTGCGTGCAGCAGGGGCTTACTGTATTTGTGATCTCCTGGGTGAACCCCGACGAGCGCCACGGCAACAAGGAATTCGCCGACTACATGCTGGAAGGGCCGCTCGCCGCGCTCGATGCGATGGAAAAGGCGACCGGCGAGAAAAGCGCCAACGTGCTGGGCTATTGCCTCGGCGGGACGCTCCTCGCATCGACGCTCGGCTACCTCGCGGCGCACAAGGACAAGCGCATCGCGAGCGCAAGCTTCATGACTGCGCTCATCGACTTCAGCGGGGCCGGCGAGCTGGAGGTCTTCATCGATGAGGACCAGGTCTCCTCGCTCGAACGCAAGATGAGCGAGCGCGGCTACCTCGAGGGCGCGCACATGGCCAACACCTTCAACATGCTGCGCAGCAACGACCTCATCTGGTCGTTCGTCATCAACAATTACCTGTTGGGCCGCGATCCGTTTCCGTTCGACCTGCTGCACTGGAACCAGGACTCGACGCGTATGCCCGCGAAGATGCACAGCTTCTACCTGCGCAATATGTACATGGCCAACAAGTTGCGTGTGCCGGACGGAATCACGCTCGCCGGCACGCCTATCGACGTGACCAAAGTGAAAATGCCGGCGTATTTCGTCTCGGCGATCGAAGACCACATCGCGCCGTGGAAAGCGACTTACTCGGGCGCACGTCTGCTCGGCGGAAAGACGCGCTTCGTGCTCTCCGGCTCGGGTCACATCGCGGGCATGATCAATCCGCCCGCGGCGAACAAGTATGGCTACTGGACCAACGAGAAGCTTGCGGCGGAAGCCACGGATTGGCTCGCCGCGGCCAAACAGCACCAGGGATCGTGGTGGCCGGACTGGTGGGCCTGGCTCAAACCGCACGCCGGCAGCGAGGTGGCCGCGCGCGAGCTTTCCAAGGTCGGTGGCAAGGCCCGGCGGAAGCTTCTCGAGCCCGCTCCGGGAAGCTATGCCCGGATGCGGGCCGATGCTTCGTGACCAAACCATGCGGCGAATGCCTTGATCACGACGATGTCAAAGGACGAGAAACCGCCTAAGGAGATGGACATGAAGAGTACGCTGACAACCCTGTCGCTGGCCGCGAGCATCGTTCTCGCTCTCGGCGGAACCGCGTTGGCGCAACAACAACCGCTGCCCGGAACTCCGCCAACGCCGCCTGCGAACGCGGCGTCGACCGTATGCAACACCTGCGGCGTGGTCGAGTCCGTGACCTACCATGAGGAAAAAGGTCAGGCCTCCGGGGCCGGCTTGGTCGTCGGCGGCGTCGCCGGCGGCGTGATCGGCCACCAGATCGGCTCCGGCCGCGGCAACACGGTCGCGACGATCGCCGGCGCAGGGCTTGGCGCGCTGGCCGGGAATCAGGTCGAGAAGAACGTCAAGAAGAAGACCTATTACGTCGTGTCCGTCAACCTCGACAACGGCAAGAAGAAATCGATGACCTACTCGTCGCAGCCCTCCTTCAGGGAGGGCGATCGCGTCAAGTTCGTCGACGGCGGCAAAAAGCTCGCGCTGCTCGCGAACTGATCACCACGAGCTTCAATCGGCCCCGACCGTTCGCTTAAGCGAAACGGTGACAGGAGCGAGCGCTTCCGGCCTTCGGCTACAATGCCGGCAGCACTTCGCCACTGCATTGGGGAGAAAAATCCATGCGCAGGTTGAAGAAGGGCATCCTCGCTTCTGCTGTCGCGCTTGCCTTCGGTAGCGTTTCCGGACAGGCGGCCGCGCAATTCTCGAACTTCTACTTTCTCGGCGACAGCCTGACCGATGCCGGCACGTACGGCGCGCGCTTCACGGTCAACCCTGGTCTCGTTTGGTCTCAGGATCTCGGCGCGAAGTACGGGATCGCGGTCACGCCGTGGAATCAGGGAGGTATCGACGCCGCCCAGGGCGGCCAAAATGTAGCGACCCCTTCACCCTTTACTCCGACCGGTGCGCCGCAGCGGCCGCTGACGGTTCAGATCGACCAACTGCTGCAGGCCACGCCGAAGCTTGACCCGAATACGCTTTACACGGTCTGGATCGGTGCCAACGACATTCTGGTCAACGTTGGCGCAGCCGCCGCCGGGCAGATCACCCCCGCGCAGGTGCAGGCAAACATAGCCACGGCAGCCACCCAGACGCTGCAGCAGATCGCGCGCCTTCGCGACGCGGGCGCGCGCACTATCATGGTGTTCAACCTGCCCGATATCGGCAAGACGCCCTTTGGTTTGGCCAATCCCACTGCTCCGTTCTCCGCATTGAGCGGGCTGTTCAATTCCACGTTGCAGGCAGGCCTCGCCTCGCTCAACGTCAACATCATTCCGATGAACATCTTCGGATTGTTCAACGAATTGATCGCCAACCCCGCCGAATTCGGATTCACCAACGTGACGTCGGTCGCTTGCACGACGGCGACCGCGCCGGCCTGCAACCAGAACACGCTGGTCGCACCGAACGCCGCGCAGACTTACCTGTTCGCTACCGATGTGCATCCGACTCCGGCGGCACATCAGATCATCGCGGATATGGCTCAGTCGGAGATCATGGCGCCGGCACAGATGAGCCTCCTCGCGCAAGCGCCGACACAGGGCGAACAGGCAACCTATCGCGCACTCGACGACAGGATGTGGTCGTCGCTCAACATGCCGCGGCCGGCGAACAAGTTCAACGCCTACGCGGTGTACGACTACGGCAATTACGATCGCAACTCGGACATTGGCGGCGGCCACAATCACGCCAACACGGTCGTGGTCGGCGGCGACATGAAAATCACCGAGCAGCTGCTCGCCGGGATCGTCATCGGATACACCGACGACAAGGCATCGCTCGGCAACAGCGGCGGCAGCTTCACGCTGAACGACACCGAGTTCAGCGGGTACATCGGCTATGGCTCCGGCCCCTGGTATGTCGGCGCGACCGTGGGCGGTGGCGGCCTCGATTATCGGCATGTCCGGCGCAGCTTCGCGCTCGGACCGGCGACGCGGACCGAAGAAGGAAGCACCAACGGCACGCAATTCATCGCGCGCATCCTCGGTGGATATTGGTTCAACACCGCGAGCGACTGGATCCACGGACCCTACGGGCGCCTCACCTATCAGAACATCAAGGTCGACGGATTCTCGGAAACGGGAACGTCGAGCACGGCGATGTCGTTCGGTGACCAGAAGTACGACCCGCTCTCGTCGAGTGTGGGCTGGCAGGCCGCGGGTACGCTCGGCATGTTTCACCCCTACGGACGCGTTAGCTGGGAACACCTCGACGACAGGAGCCGGTCGGTGGAGGCAGGCGTCGTTTCAATGCCAGGCCAGTTCTCGCTGCCGGCGGTTCGCTTCGACAAGAACTATGCGCTATTCCTCGTCGGAGCGAGCGCCAACCTTGGGCCCGGTCTGGTCGGCTTCATAAGCGTGAGTGCCACCGCCGGCAACGACAGCGGCAACTACCAGGCGATCACGGTCGGGATCCGCGCGCCGTTGTAGTCGCGTCAGGTTGCGCCACTTCGCGCCCGTCCCACGCCGGCGCAACCGTTCTCAGCTACGCGCGCGCGGTTTGCGGGCTCTCCCTGCGAAGAAGCGGTCGTACAGCGGTCGCGGCAGCACCGCGAATAGCCGACCGAGCAATGCCATCTGCCAGGGAATCACGCAAAACCTCCGCTGCCGGTCGATTGCTCCGGCAATCAGTCGCGCGGCCTTTTCGGCGGAGATCAGAAACGGCATCGGATAGGGATTGCCCTCTGTCATCGGCGTGGCGATGTACCCCGGGCAGATCGTCACTACCGCCACACCGCTGTCGTGGAGCTCGACGCGAAGGCTCTCGAGATAATTGATCGCCGCCGCCTTCGATGCGCAATAAGCCCCAGCGCCTGGAAGCCCGCGAAAACCGGCGACGCTCGCGATGCCGGCGAGCGTGCCGCGATGCGCTGCGCGCATCGCGGCCAGGAATGGTTGAAACGTATGCACCATGCCCAGCACATTGGTGTCGAGCACGGAGCGGAATGTCTCCATGTCCTCGACGTGCTCTGTCAGCGTACCGACCGAGATGCCGGCGCTCGCGATGACGATGTCCGGGACACCGAAGCGCGAGATGAAATCCTCGGCTGCGCGACGCAGCGTGCCCGCGTCGCGCACGTCCCCGGAGTATGTCGCCGTCGCCGCGCGAGGTAGAGCTTCTGCGACGACCGCGAGCGCATCGGCGCGCCTCGCGAAGAGCCCGAGCCGCGCCCCGGCGCTGGCATAGTGCAACGCGAGCGCGGCGCCGATGCCCGAGGATGCTCCAGTCAGGAAGACTTTCAGGCGCGCCCCGCGGGCACGCTCGCCGCGTTAGCGCGCGTCAGCCCTTGGGCCGCTCCGCTCGCGCCTTCGCCACGAGCGCGTCGATTGCGGTCGTAAGACCGGCATGTCCGCCTGGAACGCGATCGGACGCCGTGATGAACTTCCCGTCGACGACGATGGTCGGCACCGATTGGATGTTGTAGGCGGAAGCGATGCTCTTCGCGCGATTGAATTTGCTGTTCACCGCGAACGAGTTGTAGGTATCGGCGACCTTGGTGCGGTCGAGCCCCTTGCTCGCCGCCCAGTCGAAGAAGGTCTTGTCCTGATACAGCGCCACGTTGTTCACATGGATCGCCTTGAAAACCTCCGGCGAAAACCGCGTCTCCTCGCCCAGCGCATCGAGCGTGTAGTAGATCCTGGCGAGCGGCTCCCAGCGCTGCTGGAACATTACCGGTACGCGCCGGAACTGCACGTCCGGAGGAAGCCGCTTCATCCAATCGTCGAGATACGGCTCGAGGTCGTTGCAATGCGGACAGCCGTAGGAGAAGAATTCGATGACCTCGATCTTCTTTCCGGTCTCGACCGGTTGCGGATTCTTGAGCCGAGTGTATTCCCTGCCCTCGCTCAGCTCGGCCGCCGCTGCCGTGAACGCGAAAGCGGCCAGCCCGGCGAGGCAAATGGATGCAAGACGCTTCATCGAAACTCCTGATTTTTCTGATAAGGCGCGAGTAACGTTGGTCCGGCGGCGGCCCGCGAAGTTCAACGGGGCCCGAGGTCGCCGCTCATGGGTTCTTGATGACCGCGACATCGAAGCCGCGCGTTCCGAGCTCCGCCTTTACGCGGTTGAGCTCCTCGGGATTGTCGTAGGGCCCAAGCCGGATCCGATAGCGAATGCTCTTGTCGGGCTGAGGCACGCTTTGCAGGGTCGCTTCCCAGCCGGACAAGGCGAGCCGGGCCTTGAGGTTTTCCGCATCGGCTTCATTCGCGAATGCGCCGGCCTGCAACCAGAAGCGATCGCCCGGCTTCACTCCCGGCTCGGCGGTCTTGGCGGCGTCGATCGTCGCACGGTCGGTGGCGCGCTCTGGCGCCTTGTCGCCAGCGCGCGCCGCAGTCGCCTTTGGCTCGTCACCGCCGGGAAGTATCTTGTAGAAGTCGAAGCGTGGCTTCTCGGTCGTGGCCGAGACGGGCGGCTGCAGCTCGTTGCGTCCGCTGCGCGGCGCGTCTTTCGCACTGCTGGAAGCGCCGAGAGGTGAAGTGAGTCCGCTCTTGCCGAGATAAAACGCGACTGCCGCAGCGATCGTCAGACCGAGGACGAGTCCAATGAAAATCCCGATGACCGTTCCGCCGCGGCCTGCTTTTCTGGATCGCGGCATATTTCGCATTCGCCGGCTTGCTTCGCTTCGATTCATGATCACATTTTTTCCGGCGCGCCCACGCCGAGCACGCCGAGGCCGTTTCGGATGACCTGGCCGACGGCCACCACGAGCGCAAGTCGCGCTGCCCTCAAGCGCGGCTCGTCGACCAGAAACTGCTCGGCATTATAGTAGCTGTGAAATTCGGCCGCCAATTCTCTCAGATAAAAGGTAATGAGATGCGGCGCCAGGTCGCGCGCCGCTGACGCCAGCTCATCGGGAAAATCGGCGATCCGGCGCAGCAGAGCCTCCTCGTACGGGCTCGCGAGCGGCGATAGCTCGGCGTCCTGCAGGCGCGAGTTCGCCTCCGCGAGCGGCAGGCCGGCCTTGTCGAGCACGCTGCACACGCGGGCGTGAGCGTACTGCACGTAGTAGACGGGATTCTCCTCGCTCTGCGAGCGCGCGAGGTCGACGTCGAAGGTGAGCTGCGAATCGGATTTGCGCAGCAGAAAGAAGAAGCGCACGGCGTCACGGCCGACCTCGTCGATGAGATCGCGCACGGTGACATAGTCGCCGGCGCGTTTGCTGATCTTCATTTCCTCGCCGCCCTTCATCACCGTCACCATCTGATGCAAGACGTAGTCGGGATAGCCGGGCGGTATGCCGATCTCTAGCGCCTGCAGCCCTGCCCGGACGCGAACGATGGTGCTGTGGTGGTCGGCGCCGTGCTCGTTCACGACCCGCGTGAAGCCGCGGCGCCATTTCGTGAGGTGATAGGCGACATCGGGAACGAAATAGGTATAGCTCCCGTCCGTGCGTCGCATCACGCGATCCTTGTCGTCGCCGTACTGCGTCGTTCTGAGCCAGAGCGCTCCCTCGCTCTCAAAAGTCTTGCCATTCGCGATCAGACGATCGACCACCTCCTGCACGAGGCCGTCGGTGTAGAGCGACGACTCGAGATAATAGCTGTCGAAACCAACCCCGAAAGCAGCGAGATCGGCGTCCTGCTCGCGGCGCAGCGCATCGACCGCGAAATGCCGGATCGCTTCGAGATCCGTGGCCGTGTGATCGTCCGGATGCGCGGCGGAGTAAGCTTGCGCGATGTCGCCCACGTACTCTCCGCGATAGCCGTCTTCCGGAAAGGCCGTGCCCGGGTCATAGCGCTGGCGGATGCGCGCCTGCACCGATCGCGCGAGGTTCGCGATTTGCGCGCCGGCGTCGTTGTAATAGAACTCGCGGTGGACGTTCCGGCCTTGCCACGCGAGCAGCGTCGCTAGCGCATCCCCGACCGCGGCGCCTCGACCGTGACCGACGTGCAGCGGCCCGGTGGGATTCGCGGACACGAATTCGACCATCACCTTGTCCGGATGCGAAGTGCGGGCCCGCCCATAAGCCTCGCCTTCCTGCAGGATTCGGGCTACGACCCCTTGCCGTGCGGCGGGCGAGAGGAAGATGTTGATGAAGCCCGCGCCGGCCACTTCGACTCGTGCCACCGCTGGCGACGCGTCGAGCGCAGCGACGAGCGCCGCCGCCAGCTCGCGCGGATTGCGGCCAAGGGCCTTGGCGAGCTGCAGCGCGGCGTTGGTAGCGTAGTCGCCAAAGCGCGCATGCTTGGGTCGTTCAAGAGGCACTGCCCCGAGCGGATGGCCCGGCGCGATACGGGAGAGCCCGGCGCGAAGCCACTCGACGAGCTGTGACCGAAGTTCCATCGTCAAGCGATTCTACGCGAGCGATGGCGGATCGATCTCGAGCACCCAGCGCACCGTGCGCGGACCCAGTCGCTCCAGTTCGGCGCGCCAGCGCGGGAGGAACTGGTGCAGCGCGCTTCGCTTCGAGGATTGAACCAGGACCTGCCCGCGCTCCATGCCGGCGCGGCGGGCGAGCGCGGCCGCTACCGGCGGATAGATTTCGCAGGCGCTCTGCGCGCCGGTCAAGGCACGTCCGCGCTCGGCGGCGCGCTCGAGAAAAGCGTTCACCACGCTGCGCGTTCTTGCCTCTGCGGCGAGGAGCGCCAGGTGCCCGAAGGGCGGTAAACCCAGGCTGCGCCGTTCGGCGGCGAGCGCCTGCGCGAAGTGATCGTAATCGTGACGTGCCAGCGCGACGAACAAAGGATGATCTGGAAAATCCGTTTGCACAACGACCTCGCCGCGCAGGGCGTCGCGGCCAGCGCGTCCCGCGACTTGCTCGAGCAGCGCGAACAGTCGCTCGGTCGCGCGGAAATCCGCGCTGTAGAGCGCGTTATCGGCGCCGAGAACGCCCACCAGCGTCAGACGCGGGAAGTCGTGCCCCTTGGCGAGCATCTGGGTACCGACTAGGATGTCTACCTCGCCGGCGGCGATCTCTCGATGCATGTTTGCGAACGTTCCCCGCCGCCGCGTCGTATCGCGGTCGACTCGTAGCACGCGCGCTTCTGCGAACTGGCGCCTAAGCGCATCCTCAAGGCGCTGCGTGCCGAAGCCGACCGGGAGGAGGTCGCGATTTCCGCAACGGGGACAGGCAGCGGCGATGTCTTCGGAGTGCCCGCAGTGGTGGCAACGCAGGCTGTTCGCTTCACGGTGCACAACGAGACGGGCTGCGCAGCGTGAGCACATCGCCTTCCAGCCGCAGGAAGCGCACAGCAGCGAAGGTGCGAACCCGCGCCGATTGATGAACAGCAGACTTTGCTCCCCGCGCTCGATGCGCTCGGCGATCGCGTTCCGAAGCGGAGCGCCGATGCCTTCGCTTCCTTGTCCGCGGTTCGGGACCAGTCGCACCGACGGGAGATCCGATTGCGGCTTGGCGCGGCGGGACAGCTTGAGCCAGCGGTACTGGCCGCGCCTCGCGTGCACATAGCTTTCGAGCGAAGGCGTGGCGCTGCCGAGCAGCACCGGAATCCCTCGCAGGCGCGCCCGGTAGATCGCGAGATCGCGGGCGTGGTAACGGACCCCGTCCTGCTGTCTGAAGGATGGATCGTGTTCTTCGTCGACCGCGATCAAGCCGAGCCGTGGCAATGGGACGAAGACTGCGAGACGCGTACCGAGGACGAGGTCGGCTTCTCCACGAGCAGCCGCCAGCCACCGCCGGCGGCGCTCGCCGGAGCTGACCGCGCTGTGCAGCGTCACCATCCGAACCTCCGGCAGCGCAGCAGCGATACGCTGTTCCAGCTGCGGCGTCAGGTGGATCTCCGGTACCAGCAGGAGCACCTGATGGCCATCGATGATGACGCGGCCGGCCGCCGCGAGGTAAACCTCGGTCTTCCCACTCCCTGTTACGCCTTGCAGCAGGGACGGCGAGTACTTCAGAGGTCTCGGCAGCGCCGCTGCAAGCGCGGCACTTTGGTCCTCGTTGAGCGTCACGCCAAACGCGATGCGGTCACGGCCCGCCGCCTCGATCGCTTCAATGGCGGAAGCTTTCGAGCCCGATCCGAGGGGAGGAAGGATGTCTGAGAAGCAAGGACCGATGGATTGCTGATAGTAAGTCGCCACAAACCTCGCAAGCGAGCGCACATCTTCGGGAAGGGGCGGCAGCGCGGTAATGACCTCCAGGATCGGCATAAGCTGCTCGGGCGGGAGGTCGGTGCTGGTGACGATTTCAACGGCAACGCCGAGCGCTTGGCGGCGCCCGAGTGCTACGCGCACGACACTGCCGGGCTCGACTCCAAGACCTTCCGGCAGCCAATAGTCGAACAAGCGGTCAACCGCAACCGGCAGAGCTACCCGAGCGATGGCCATTACGCCCTCATCCCTGCAGGACGACTGCGAGCGACTTGCCCATTTGTAGGCTTCTGCTTTCTGACTGTTTGGGACAAGTTTCCATTCCAAGTCATTCTTTTTTCATATTTCTGTAGCGTGTTACCGCCCTGTGGACAAGTTTGTGCGTAACTCCCAGGGCATCGATGCACCCTGGTCCGCGCCGCTCGCACCGGGCAATCCCAGCCCCATCGAAAGGAGAAATTACCACTTATCAATCATTTGCTTGACGCCGAATTTGCCAAGCTTGACGACTTCGGCGGCGCGGCGTTGCGTTGGCTATCGCCGTTGTGAATAAGTGGACTGGAAACAGCCCCGCCATAGCCGGGCTCACTCTGCGGGAATCCAAGCCTGGCGCGCCTTGGCGCGGATAAGGCCCTCAGTTCGTTCTTCGAGAAGCCTGGCGGTGCAGTACACCTGAATGCGTACGCACACAGGCGACCAGAGCTGCGACGTTATCGGGCGGAGTGGCCGGGAGGATGCCATGGCCCAGGTTAAAGACATGGCCCGGTTCCGGGCCGGCGGCGCGCAGGACCGCAAGGGCTTCCCTTTCGACGACGTTGGGCGGAGCCAGCAGTACCTGAGGATCGAGATTCCCCTGCAGCGCGACCCGCCGCCCAACGCGGCTTCGCGCCTCGCCGAGATCGGTGGACCAGTCGATTCCGATCGCATCGCAACCGCAACCTGCAATGCGCTCCAGCCACTGTCCGCCGCCCTTCGTAAACACGATCACGGGCACCGAGTGCTCGCAGCGTTGCCGCACTTCGGCGACGACCCGCTCGACGTAGGCCAGCGAGAAATCGACATAGCTTCGTGCGGTGAGCAGCCCGCCCCAGGTGTCGAAGATCATCAATGCATCGGCGCCGCTTCGCACCTGCTCCACGAGGTAAATCGCAGTCGCCGCGGCGTTGAGCTCCAGCACTCGATGCAACAAATCGGGGCGCATGTAGAGCAGCTGGCGCGTGCGGCCGAAATCAGCGCCGCTCCCGCCGTCGATCATGTAGCACGCGAGAGTGAAGGGACTACCGGCAAAGCCTATGAGCGGCACGCTGTCGTCCAGCGCTCGCTTGATGGCCGCTACCGCATCGAACACGTACTGAAGGTGCGCGAAATCGGGCGCGCCAAGCTTGGTGATCGCGGCTTCGTCAGCGAGAGGCCGCTCGAACCGCGGCCCTCCGCCCTCGCTGAAACACAAACCGAGGCCCATGGCGTCAGGCACGGTAAGGATGTCGGAGAAGAGTATCGCGGCGTCGAGCGGAAAGCGGGCGAGCGGTTGCAGCGTAACCTCGGTCGCCAGATCGGGATCCTGGCAGAGCCGCATGAAGCTGCCGGCGCGCGCGCGCGTCGCGTTGTACTCGGGGAGGTAGCGCCCAGCCTGGCGCATCAGCCAGATCGGCGTGTAGGGTGTCGGCTCGCAGCGCAACGCGCGCAGCAGCGTGTCGTTGCGCGGCTTGTTCATTGGACGAGAAGTCGGATCGTTCCTGGCGTAACGACCGCTGTCCGCACGTCCGCTTCGCTCAGTGTAGCGTCAGCGATCGCCCGCAGAGCTTCTCCAGAATGGCGAGCGGCGAACTGTCGGGACGATAGAGTGCGGCGATCGGCAGATGAATGGTCTGCTCGAGCATGTATTGCCCGGATACAGCCGCGTGCATCACTTGATCGGAGAAGCACAGCCATGTCGTTCCAGGAGAGAAACGCAGCACCTGCTGCGGAGAGTTGCGCTGGTAGTCGCGATCCGCTTTGGCGCAATCGTGCAGCCCGAGCATCAGATGATCGTACTCGCTGCGGCGGCCCTTGGTCACGCGAAGGGCGGTGAGAAGCGACGCGCTACCGGGCATCGGCCGACGTATGCGCGGAAGAAGAGTTTGCGCCATCGCCTGGAATTCGTCGCCGACGCGCCACACCCGATCCTCGCTCGGATTCACATTGCAGAAAACGCGCAGGATCCTCTCGCCATGGTTCGGGCGAGACGGGAAGGCATCGATATGCAGCAATGCATCGTCTTTGCGCCATGACAGCGCTCGGCCGGCTGCGGGCTGAGGCCGGAAGCTCGTGCGCGCCGTCTTGACGTACGGTGCGTATCGGGGAAAAAGCCCCGACACGAGCTCCGCGGCCGAAGCGGCAAAGCGCGCAATCATCGCTGCGAGCGAAGCGAGATCCTGCGGCGCGCCGCGAGCGCCTTTGAGGGAATCGCCTTCGAGGCTGATGTTCTTGGCGCGATCGTCGGACCACTGCGGAGAAAGGAAGCGCTTCTCCGCGTCGGAGAGGTCGAACGCGAGCTTGCGGAGCATGAGCACGCCTCCGCCTTCCAGCGTGCGTATCGCAGTCTGCTGCGCATCCGCCGATTGTCTCGTGCTCCAGCTCGCGAGGTCGAGCGAAACGATGTCCGGCATCGATAAAACGCGCTCTAGACCGAATCTGCAGTCGCGCTAGCGCGGCAGCTCGGAGCCCCCGATGAGGAATTCGTCGATGGCACGCGCGCACTGTCGTCCTTCGCGAATGGCCCATACGACGAGCGATTGCCCACGCCGCGTATCGCCAGCGGCAAAGACTTTGTCAACCGACGTCTCGTAGGACTCGGTGTCGGCCGCAACGTTTCCACGCGCGTCGTACTTCACGCCCAGCTCGTCGAGCATCCCGCGATGAACCGGGTGCAGATAGCCCATCGCGAAGAGCACGAGATCGGCCTTGATTTCGAAGTTGCTGCCCGCGACCTCGTGCATCTTGCCGTCCCGCCATTCGACGCGGTATGCGACGAGCGTTTTCACTTTCCCGTTCTCGCCCTTGAACTCCCTCGTCTGGACGGCCCAGTCGCGGTCGCAACCTTCCTCGTGCGAAGTCGAGGTGCGCAGCTTCATCGGCCAATACGGCCAGACGAGAGGCTTGTTCTCCTGCTCGGGCGGCTGCGGCAACAGCTCGAACTGCGTGATCGAGGCAGCGCCCTGACGATTGGATGTGCCTACGCAATCCGAGCCGGTGTCGCCGCCACCGATCACGACGACGTGCCTGCCCTTCGCAGTGAGCGGCAGCACATTCCGGTCGCCGGCAACGCGGCGATTCTGCAGCGGCAGAAAATCCATCGCGAAGTGGATGCCGTCGAAGTTTCGTCCGGGAACGTCGAGATCACGCGGCTCCTCGGAGCCGGCCGTGAGCGCCACCGCGTCGAAATCGCCGAGGAGCGCTCGCGCGGGGATGCCGCCCGGCCCATCGCCGCCGACGTGCGCGTTCGTGCGGAATTCGACGCCCTCGGCACGCATCTGCTCGACGCGCCGATCGATCTGCTCCTTCTCCAGCTTGAAATCGGGGATGCCGTAGCGAAGAAGGCCCCCGATGCGATCGCTTTTCTCGAACAGCACGACGTCGTGTCCGGAGCGCGCTAGCTGCTGCGCACAGGCCATGCCGGCCGGGCCCGACCCAACCACAGCGACGCGTTTTCCGGTGCGCGTGCTCGGCGGCTGCGGCACAACCCAGCCTTCCTCCCATCCTCGGTCGATGATGAAGTGCTCGATCGACTTGATGCCGACCGGATCGTTGTTGATGTTGAGCGTGCACGCCGCTTCGCACGGCGCCGGACATACTCGCCCGGTGAACTCCGGAAAGTTGTTGGTCGAATGCAGGACGTCAAGCGCCCGGCGCCACTGATGGCGGTAAACGAGATCGTTCCAGTCGGGGATGATGTTGTGAATCGGGCAACCGGTCTGGCAGAACGGAATTCCGCAATCCATGCAGCGAGCGCCCTGCTTCGCGGCCTCATCCTCTTTCAGCGTGAGGATGAACTCTCGGTAGTTGCGCACGCGCTCGACCACCGGCAGCGCCGTCTCCTGGACGCGCTCGAGCTCCATGAAGCCGGTGACCTTGCCCATCAGGCTGCTGCTTTCTGCCTTCCTTCGACGTCCGCTTCCGCTTTCTGCTGCGCCGCGTACTGCTCGGTGAGCGCGCGCCGGTACTCGTGCGGGAACACCTTGACGAATTTCCCACGCGCGGTATCCCAGCGGTCGAGGATCGCCTGCGCAACGCTGCTGCGCGTGAAGGCGAGATGGCGTTCGATCAGCTCGCGGAGCAGCGCCTCGTCACAGTGATCGACATGCCGCAGCCTACCTTTGCCGGCCGCGATCAATTCCTTTTCCACGCGACCCTGCTCGGCTTCGGGGAGGACGGGTTCGAGCTCGACCATGGAAGTATTGCAGCGCTTGGCGAATGTGCCGTCGGCGTCGTAAACATATGCGATGCCGCCGCTCATTCCTGCCGCAAAATTACGCCCTGTGCGGCCGAGTACCACGACCGTGCCGCCGGTCATGTATTCACAGCCGTGATCTCCGGTTCCCTCGGCGACGGCGGTCGCCCCGGAGTTACGGACGCAGAAGCGCTCGCCGGCGACGCCGCGGTAGTAGGCCTCGCCGTCGATCGCGCCGTACATCACCGTGTTGCCGATGACGATGTTCTCATCCGGCTTCGCGGGCGAAGATGGATCCGGATACACGACGATGCGGCCGCCGGAAAGACCCTTGCCGACGTAGTCGTTGGTTGCGCCCTGCAGCTCGAAGGCCACACCGCGCGCGAGAAAAGCTCCGAAGCTCTGCCCTGCCATTCCCGTGAACGCGACGTGAATCGTGTCGTGGGGCAAACCCTCGTGACCATAGCGACGTGCGATCGTGCCGGAGAGCATCGCCCCGACCGAGCGATGCGCGTTGCGGATCCTATATTCGAGGCGAACCGGTTTGTGCTCCTCGATCGCGGCTTTGGCATCCGCAATGAGCCGATGATCGAGCGCGCGCTCGAGGCCGTGTTCTTGCTGTTCGCAACGGTACCGAGCTACCGTCGCCGGCATCTTTGGCTGATAGAACACGCGCGAGAAGTCGAGTCCTCGAGCCTTCCAGTGATCGATGCCGGCGCGCATGTCGAGGAGATCGGAGCGACCGATGAGATCATCGAACTTCCTGATCCCGAGCTTCGCCATGATCTCGCGCACCTCCTCGGCCACGAAGAAAAAGTAATTCACGACGTGCTCGGGCTGTCCGTTGAACTTCTGTCGCAGCACGGGATCCTGCGTCGCGATGCCGACCGGGCAGGTATTGAGGTGGCACTTGCGCATCATGATGCAGCCTTCGACGACGAGCGGCGCGGTGGCGAAGCCGAATTCGTCGGCACCGAGCATCGCGCCGATCGCGACGTCGCGGCCGGTCTTCATCTGCCCGTCGACTTGCACTGCGATGCGGCCGCGCAACCGATTTAGCACCAAGGTCTGCTGCGTTTCTGCGAGGCCCAGTTCCCATGGCGTACCCGCGTGCTTGATCGACGACTCGGGCGAGGCGCCGGTGCCGCCATCATGACCGGCAATCGTCACGTGATCGGCTTTGGCCTTCGCTACGCCAGCAGCCACCGTGCCCACACCGACTTCCGATACGAGCTTGACGCTGATCGACGCTTGCGGATTGGCGTTCTTGAGGTCGTGAATCAGCTGCGCGAGATCCTCGATTGAGTAGATGTCGTGATGCGGCGGCGGCGAGATCAAGCCGACGCCGGGCACGGAGTAGCGCAGCTGCGCGATGTACTGCGAGACCTTGTGGCCGGGAAGCTGTCCGCCTTCGCCTGGCTTGGCGCCCTGGGCCATCTTGATCTGGAGCTGATCGGCGTTGACCAGGTACTCCGCCGTCACGCCGAAGCGCGCCGAGGCAACCTGCTTGATGCGCGAGCGGAGCGAATCGCCTTCCTTCACCGGCACGTCCACTACCACGCTGTCGATGCGAGACTTGAGCGTCTCGCCTTTGCGTATCGGGAGGTAGCGGCGCGAATCCTCGCCGCCCTCGCCCGTGTTCGACTTGCCGCCAATGCGGTTCATGGCGACCGCGAGCGTGGTATGCGCTTCGGTCGAGATCGAGCCGAGGCTCATCGCGCCGGTGGCGAATCGCTTCACGATCTCGGAGGTCGGCTCCACTTCTTCAAGCGGCAACGGTTCCGGCGCGAACTTGAACTCGAACAAACCGCGCAGCGTCATAAGCCGCTTGCCCTGCTCGTTGACGAGCCGCGCGTAGTCGCGATATGTGGCGTAGCTTCCGGAACGCGTCGCATGCTGCAGCTTGGCGATCGTGTCGGGAGTCCACATGTGCTCTTCGCCGCGCACCCGGTAGGCGTATTCGCCCCCCGCGTCCAGCGCATCACGCAACAGCGGATCGTCGCCGAAGGCTACCTGGTGCAGGCGATATGCTTCCTCGGCGACTTCGAACAAGCCGATGCCCTCGATGTTGCTCGCCGTACCGGTGAAGTATTTGTCGACAAAGGCGGAGTTGAGGCCCACTGCCTCGAAGATCTGCGCGCCGCAATAGGACTGGTAGGTCGAGATGCCCATCTTGGACATCACCTTGTAGAGGCCCTTGCAGATCGACTTGACGAAGCGCTTGGCGGCTTCGTCCGAGGAAACGTCGGGCAGGTAGTCGCGCAGTTGCACGAGCGTCTCGAGCGCGAGATACGGATGAATTGCTTCTGCGCCGTACCCAGCGAGCAACGCGAAGTGATGCACCTCGCGCGCCGAGCCGGTCTCGACGACGAGACCCGTGCTCGTGCGCAAGCCCTTGCGCACTAGATGCTGATGGACGGCGGCGGTCGCCAACAGCGCCGGGATCGGCATCAGCTGCTCCGACAGCTTGCGATCGGAGACTATCAAGATGTTGTAACCGAGCTTGATCGCGTCCTCGGCGCGCGCGCAGAGGCTCGCGAGCGCGGCCTCCATGCCCGCGGCGCCCCAAGCCGCCGGGTAGCAGATGTCGAGCTCGAGCGAACGAAATGCTTCACCGGTGAAGAGCGCAATGTGGCGAATCTTCTCCATCGCCTCCGCTGTGAGGATCGGCTTCTCGGCTTCGAGCCGCATCGCCGGATCGGTCTCGTCGATGCCAAGGAGGTTCGGGCGCGGCCCAATGAATGTGACGAGCGACATCACCAGCTCCTCGCGGATCGGATCGATCGGAGGATTGGTGACCTGCGCGAACAGCTGCTTGAAGTAATTGTAGAAAACCTTCGGCCGGTTCGACAGCACTGGCAGCGCAGCGTCGTTGCCCATCGAGCCGACTGCCTCCTCGCCGTTTTGCGCCATCGGCGCGAGCACGATCTTCAGATCTTCCTGCGTATAGCCGAAGGCCTGCTGACGATCTAGCAGCGGAACCGGCGACGGCTGCGGCGGCGCCGGATCGGGAAGCGCCTCGAGCGCGATGCGCGAGTGATCGATCCACTCGCGGTACGGCTTGGCGTTCGCCAGCGCGCGCTTGAGCTCCGCGTCGTCGATGATGCGGCCCAACTCCGTGTCGACGAGCAGCATCTTGCCGGGCTGCAGGCGCCATTTCCTGATCACTTTGCTTTCGGGAACGTCGTGCACGCCGACCTCGGAAGCCATGATCACGTAATCGTCGTCGGTCACGATGTAGCGCGCCGGACGCAGGCCGTTGCGATCGAGGGTCGCGCCGATTTGCCTGCCGTCGGTGAATGCCATCGCCGCCGGGCCGTCCCAAGGTTCCATCAGCGCGGCGTGGTACTCGTAGAAGGCGCGCCGGTTTTCGTCCATCAGCGGGTTACCCGCCCATGCTTCTGGAATCATCAGCATCATCGCGTGCGCGAGCGGATAGCCACCCATGAGCAGCAACTCCAGCGCGTTGTCGAATGAGGCCGAATCGGACTGACCGTCATAGATGAGCGGCCAGATCTTGTCGAGATCCGAACCGAGAACGCTGCTCGAGATCGCCTGCTGCCGTGCGCGAATCCAGTTCACATTCCCGCGCAGAGTGTTGATCTCGCCGTTGTGGCACACGAGCCGGAACGGGTGCGCGAGGTCCCAGGTCGGGAAGGTGTTGGTGGAGAAGCGCTGGTGCACCATCGCCAGCGCGGAAACCATGCTCTCGTCCTTGAGGTCGAGGTAATACTCGCCGACCTGATGCGCGAGGAGCATGCCCTTGTAAACGATCGTTCGCGTCGACATCGACGGGACGTAGAACTCCTTGCCATGGCGGAGCTTGAGTGCCTGGATCGCATGGCCTGAGCGCTTGCGGATGATGTAGAGCTTGCGCTCGAGAGCGTCCGGATCTATGTCGTTCGCGCCCCGCGCGATGAAGATCTGCCGGATCACCGGCTCGACTTCTTTCGTGCGTTCCGACAGTCCCGAGTTATCGGTCGGAACGTCGCGCCATCCGAGCAGGACCTGACCCTCGGCGGCCACCGCGCGCTCGATTTCCTCCTCGCAAGCCATCCGCGAGGCGGGCTCCTTAGGCAGAAACACCATTCCGACGCCGTAGTGGCCTACGGCGGGCAGCGTTATACCCTGCCGGCCGCAAACACGGCGCATGAACGCGTCGGGCAGCTGCAGCAGGATCCCGGCGCCGTCGCCTTGCAAAGGGTCGGCTCCGGTCGCGCCGCGATGCGTGAGATTCTTGAGGATCTGCAGGCCCTGCCGAATGATCGAGTGACTTTTTCGTCCCTTGATGTGCGCGATGAAGCCAAGCCCGCAGCTATCGTGCTCGTTCGTCGGGTCGTACAGCCCCTGCCGCATCGGCGTGTGCGCGAGAGGATCGATGGACATGAAGTCGGCTGTTCGGCTTACTCGTCAGTTAGATCAATGAAACCAAGCCCGCCCGGGCTATCAGGGATCAACGATTCAAAAAATAGCGAAATCGACCCATACTAGCGAGATTGTTGCATTGCGGCAACTAATGGGAGCTTGAACCTACCGGTGGCAGACAGCGGCCGCCAAAAAAACTTGCGTCCGCCAAGAACTTGCGCTTTAATCTGAACAAAGTGGCCTATATGCTTGTCGCAGCGCTCAAAACTGGCGGCAGGGGCCAAAAACTTTAGGACAATATCATCAGGGACGCTCACATGGCGGTGAATCACTTGGCTGCGCGCTCGCTGCGTTGGATCTTCACATGTTTGGCATTGACCGGGCTCGCGTTCCTGGGTGGTTGCGGCGGTGGCAGCGGCGCGCCGAATAATCCTTTCAAGCCTGTGCCGCCGCCGCCCGCGGCGGTGAGCATCGTCCCGCCGAGCATCGTGGCGTTCTCGAACACGCCGACGTCGCTAACGATCACGGGTGGAGTGGCCCCGTTCCTCGTTGCATCGAACAATCCGGCGATCTTGCCCGTCGCGCAACTGAACACGACCGGGACCATCGTGCTTTTGCCCGCCACTGTAGTTACTGACACGGCGGTCATCATCACGGTGCAGGACTCGATCGGTCAAGTAGGCACGGCGACGGTGACTGTCAAGGCGGCTCCCATCTTCAACACGCTCACCATCACTCCGGCCTCTGCAGCGTGCGGAGCGAACTCGGTCTGTTCCGGGCAATCCGCGACGGCCAAGGTCACCGTTACGGGTCCGGGCGGTGCCGGGATTCCAAATCGTCAAGTCAGGTTCGATGTCGTGAGCGGGGCATTCAGCATCCACAGCACCGATCCGGCGAACCCCTTCGTCTCGACGCTGACCGTGGTCTCCGACCAGTTCGGCGTGGCGCAGGTCATCCTGCAAGCGGCGGCGAGCGTTCCGACCCAGCCTGCGCAGTTGCGTGCGACGGACGTGACAACCGGCTTCCAACAGACGGCGCAGTTTACGATCGTCCAGACGATCAACGGCTCGGCCGTCCTGTCGATCGTTCCGAGTGACATTACTTTCCTTGGTCCGGATACCCTGACCTGTTCCACCAATTTCCGCGGCGATTACTATATCTTCGGTGGCACGCCACCCTATCAGGTCTCCGCGTCGCCACCTGGGGTTGTGTTCCTCCAGGGTGCGCCCGTCGCGAAGGAAGGTGGATTTTTCACGGTCATTTCGAACGGCACTTGCACTGCTTCTTCGGGCATCGTTCTGATTGTTGTCGACGCGTCAGGACTTCAGACAACCGCCACCTTCCACAACCTGCCGGGCACGACGCCCCCGACGCCCCCGACGCCGCCGTCTGCCCTGGTGCTTAGCCCGACGTCTTACACGATGGCCGGCGGGTGCTCCGCAGCCACTCAGTTCACCTTCCTGGTCACCGGCGGGACGCCGCCCTACAACGTGAGCTCGTCCCCGAACGCCCAGGCGGGCGGAGGGCTGACCACCCCGAACCCAACAAGCCTCAACGGAACCGGAGTATTTACGGTCAACTGGAACGGCCTCAACCCCACGGGGACCGCGTTCGTGATAGCCGTGGATTCGGGCGCACCGCAACAGACTGTAACCGGGCAGGTCACCTGCAACCCGTGATGTAGCGGATAGCAGATTGCGGGGCCCGTCCTAGGACAGGCCCCGAAGACCGGACGGACTAATCCTCAAGCGCGGCGGGCTGTGCTCGCTGCGCTGACGAGGGCGAGATCGATGTCCGCGCGCCCGACATCCGCTCGGACGACGCCTGTCCCGATCGCCGTCAGCAGTACGAACTGCGGCGTCCTGTCCCGGGCCTTCTTGTCACGCGAGATCAACTCCAGCCACTGTGAAGGCTGGAGCATGGGAGGTTCGCGCCTGAGACCTGGAACGCGGTAAATGAGTGCCCGGATGCGTGCTGCATGATCAGGCGGAAGCCCGGCAACCCGCTCCGACAGGGCCGCAGCGATGATCATACCCGCGGCTACTGCTTCGCCATGAAGCCAGACCTCGTACGCCGTCGCGGCTTCGATGGCGTGTCCGAAGGTGTGGCCGAAATTGAGAAGCGTGCGTGGTCCGCTCTCACGCTCATCGGACGCAACGATACCGGACTTGATCCGGCAGCTCTCGATTACGGCCTGCGCGACAGCATCAGGATCGCGGGCCAGCAACCGGCCCATGTTTGCTTCGAGCCACTCGAACAGAGCAACGTCGCAGACCGCTCCGTATTTGATGATCTCGGCGATGCCGGCAACGTATTCTCGTTCGGGGAGCGTGTCCAGCGTAGCTGTGTCGCTGATCACCGCGCACGGTTGGTAGAACGCACCGATCATGTTCTTGCCGAGCGAATGATTGACCGCGGTTTTGCCTCCGACTGCTGAGTCGACCTGCGCGAGAAGAGTCGTGGGCATCTGGACCAGCGGCATTCCGCGCTGGTAGGTCGCGGCGGCGAAGCCCGCGAGATCGCCGATTACGCCGCCACCGAGCGCGATCAGAGTGGTCGATCGTTCCGCGTTGAGTTCCAGCAACTTCGTGTGGACTTGATAGAGCGTCGTCCAGTTCTTGTGCTGCTCGCCATCCGGTATGGTCACAACGTCGTGACCGATCGAGGCTGCCGATAGTGCGGAGCGCAAGGTATCAAGATGGTGACTGGCTACCGTCGAATTGGTTACGACGACTGCGCGTCGGGACGGCAGTGCTGCCAGCAACTCGCCGCTTCGCTGCAGAAGCCCGCCACCAACATGGATCGGGTAGCTGCGCTCCCCGAGCGCGACCGTGAGCGTTCGCACGGCGCTACGCCCGCGCCGCAGCGCGCAGTTGCTGTTCCAGGCGATGTGCCAGACGGTTGACCTGCTCGCGATCCGATTCAATCACGAAGTCTGCCACTTCACGGTAAAGCGCATCGCGCGCGGCATAGAGTTCCTGCACGCGTACGAAAGGATCGGGAGCCTGCAGCAGCGGGCGATGTTTGCTGTGCCGCGTTCGCTCCCACAGCGTGTCTGGCGTGGCGTGGAGGTAAAGCACCGTGCCACCATCCTTGAGCCGTTCGCGATTCACGGCACGCAATACGACCCCGCCGCCGGTCGACAGCACGACGTTGGTTTGAGTGACGAGGTCGGCAAGCACTGCTTCCTCGCGGTCGCGGAAGCCGTGCTCGCCTTCGAGCTCGAAGATGACGGGGATGCTCACGCCGAGGCGTCGCTCCAACTCGACGTCAGCGTCGTAGAAACGCTTGTCGAGCCTGCGCGCGAGGAGCCGTCCGAGCGTCGACTTGCCGCAGCCCGGCATACCCACCAGAAAAAGATTGCCCCGATGCATCTGCATCGGGGCATTGTAGTTTAAAGCGACGCGCCTGCGCGAGCTAGACTCACCGCACGGCAGTCACTGATTCCTTGATGATGCGGGGTGTAAGGAAGATCAACAATTCGGTCTTCTCAGTCGCTTTATTCGTGGTCTTGAAGAGATAGCCAAGGATCGGTATGTCGCCGAGCAACGGCACCTTTGTCACATCGTTGTTGTTCGTCTCTTCGAAAATGCCCCCGATGACAGCGGTGTCGCCATTGTTGACGGCAATCTGCGTGGTTACGTTGCGCGTGTCGATCGAAGGATACTGGCTACCCTGAATCACGACGATCTGTCCGACCGTATCTTTACGCACTTCGACGGTCATCACGATGCGGTTGTCGGGCAGTATCTGCGGTGTCACATCGAGTGCCAACACGGCCTTCTTGAACTGGACTGTCGGCACGGTGTTGTTGGTGCCTTGAATAATGTAGGGAATCTCGGTGCCCTGCTCGATGTGCGCTTTCTGATTGTCTTGCGTAACCACACGCGGGCCCGACACGACCTTGCCGCGGCTGTCGGCTTCCAGCGCTGACAACTCGAGGTTGATGAGGTTGCCGCTGCCGAGGTTTATCAGCGTCAACGCCAGCTGCCCGGCGGCGCCGGCGACCGGAAGGTTGACGTTGAGCTGCTCCGGCGTCGAATAGGCTGCGTTCGCAAGGCCCGACGCGAGTTCATACGGAGTCTGTGTGCGGGTGTCGCGAGTGCAGGTTGTACCACTACAGGTCACCACGGGCTGCGTGGCGAGGCTGCCGCCAAACCCGCCAGCGTAACGTTTGTCCAACGTGAATCCTGTCTGGACACCGAGACGCACCCCGAGCTGGCGGCTGAACTTGTCATCGGCCACGACGATGCGACTCTCGATGGTGACCTGCCTGATCGGCACATCGAGCTGGCGGAGAAGACGGCGCACCTCCTCAAGCCGCCCCGCGGTATCGGACACTATGAGGATGTTGGTTCGCGGGTCGACAATCGCCACACCTCGCTTCGAGAGGATCGATCCCTGCCCACCGGTGGTCGGCGTCTGTCCCGCTCCGGCGCCGAATTGCTGCTGCCGGTTCGACGAGATCATGTTGGAGAAGTCCGACGCCTTCAGGTAGTTCAACTGAAATGTCTCGGTGACCAACGGCTCGAGCTCGCTGATCTGCAGCCTCGCCTCGAGCTGCTGTTTCTCCTTGACGGCGAGCTCTTCGCGCGGGGCGATCAGGACGACATTGCCGTTCTTGCGCATGTCGAGCCCCTTGGTCTGCATGATGATGTCGAGCGCCTGATCCCAGGGAATGTCCTTCAGCCGTAGCGTCAAGCTCCCGGTGACCGTATCGCTGGTGATGATATTGAGGCCGGTAAAGTCAGCGATGACCTGCAGCACCGCCCGCACCTCGACATTCTGGAAATTGAGCGAGAGCTTCTCGCCCTTGTAACCCTGACGCGTACCCTGGGTGAGCTTGTTCGGGTCTTCCTGGACCGGTTTCACCTCGAGGATGAAGCGATTGTCCGCCTGGTACGCCGAGTACTCCCAGAGTCCTCGAGGCTCGATCACCATCCGCGTGTCGCCACGTTGCGAGAACGTATCGATCGTCGCCACCGGTGTGGCGAAATCCGCGACGTCAAGGCGGCGTTCCAGGTTGCGCGGCAGGGTCGTCCGCAGGAAATCGACCACGAGAGTGCGTCCCTGCTGGCGGATATCGATCCCGGTCTGGTTGTCGGACAGATCAACGATGATGCGGCCTTCGCCGTTGCGCCCGCGGCGGAAATCCACATCGCGCAGCGCGTGGCTGACCTCTCCCGGCCTCGCTTCTGCAAAGCGCGAAACGACCGGTCCTTGAACCGTCGTCCCGGCCTGCTCCGTGAGGGTCACATACACGACGTTCCCTTCGAGACGCGTCTCGTAGGACTGCGGCTTGTTAAGATTGAAAACGACGCGGGTCCGCGAGCCCGCCTGTACCACGTTCAGGCTGCGCAGCGAGGGATCGCCGACGTCTTGCGCCGTGCGACCGAGGCCATTGGCCGTGTCGGGAAAGTCGAGCGCGATCCGCGGCGGATCGGTGATTGCAAATCCCGCCGGGGGATTCGCGGGCGGCGACTTAAGCGTGAATTTGACGACGGTCCGGCCTGAGCTGCCCTTCGACACGCTCACCGCGTCGATGCTGTTCGCCGTTTGGGCAAGCGCAGTACCGAGTGGCGCGATCGCGAGGATCGCTAATGCGATCCAGCTGTATGTCGACCAACGCTTATATTGATATTCGCTCCCTGGCAACGCTTTCATCGTCGTCGCTCCTGTCTAGGTTCGGCGGCCTCAGCGAGCTGCAGTGTGCTCGAGCGCTCGGTCCAGTCACCGCTGCCGTCCTGGACTAACTCCTTGAGGCGTATCTCGCTATCCGATATGCCGATGATGACTCCGAAGTTCTGTCCGAGGTAATTGCCGACGCGAACCTGGTAGATGTCCTTGTCGGTAGTTCGTACGAGCGCGAACGTCGATCGTCCGCGCTGTAAAGTGCCAACCATCTGCAGCGTTTCCAGCGGAAACGCTTCGAGCGGCTCCTTGCGACGGTTCAGGTCGGGCGCCAGCGCTCCACCGCTCTTGACCGGTTCGATCTTGCGCGGCTTGAACGGATCGGCGAGATCGAATGCGTTGTAGGTGAAGGGCTCATAGGGCTTTACCTGAGGCAACGGATCGAGCTTCCCCTTGGCCCCTTTCCCCTGTTCCTGCATCCAGGCGCGCAGATCCTGATGGCTCTCGCCGCCACAACCGGCAAGAACTAGCGCGACACCTGCGCAAGCAATCAGGCGAAGTCTCATTTCTTGCCCTTGCCCTTGACGTCCTTCGCCTGACGCTTCTGCTTCGCGACCTCCTCTTCATCGAGGTAGCGGAAGGTCTTCGCGACTGCATCCATCGTCAGGGTCCCTTTGTCGTTGACGATGCTGAGGTCGTTCAGCGTCACGATGCGAGGCAGCTGCGCCACGTCGCTCGCGAAAGCGCCCATGTCGTGGTAGCTGCCGGTGACCTTCAGGTTGATCGGTAGCTCGGCATAGAAATCCGCCATGCGCTCCTGGGACGCGGGCTTGAACAACTCGAATTGCAAGCCACGCCCGAGGCCCGCCTGGTTGATGTCGGTCAGGAGCGCGTCCATCTCCGATTTGTTAGGCAGCTGCTTCAGCAAAGCACCGAACGACTGCTCGATCTCCTTGAGCTGTTGCACGTAAAGCTCCAGGTTCACCGCGCGCGCCTTCTTGGAGGCATATTCCTCCTTGAGCTTGTCTTCGTTGCTTTGCGCACGATCAAGCGTCTCGAGTTGATCGCGCCAGTCGAGCAGCCCGCCCAGCGCAATGATGGCGATGAAGATCACGCTCAAGATTGCGGCCTTGGGCAATAGCGGCCAATTGCCCGCTTCGCGCAGATTGAGTCGCCGCAGGTCGTCGAGCGTCATGCCTTGCCTCCCTTTGCGGGAGCCGGGGCAGCCTTCCCTGGGGCAGCCTTGCCCGGTGCGGCAGCGGGTCGTGTATCCGGCATTTGGATCGTTCGCTTGACCTGCACTACCAGCGTAAACTCGTTCGCCTTCTGCTTGTCCAGAGCGACCGACTTGATCTCGACCAGCTCCGGCTGGCCGAGCCAGGGCGAACTCTCCATGTTCCGCATCAAGGTCGACACGCGTGCGTTCGACTGCGCGTACCCGGTCAGCGTCACCCGAGTTCCGCTCTGCTTCACCGATTTCAAGTAGACGCCATCGGGAAGTTGGCGCACGAGCTGATCCAGCAAATGAACCGCCTCGGTGCGATTAGCCTGCAGCGTCTCGACTACCTGCTTGCGGGCGAGCAGAGACTGAGTCTGATCGCGGAGGCGGTCGATTTCCTTGATTTGCTCGTCGAGCTTGGCGATTTCGTTCTTGAGCAGCGTGTTGCGTCCGTTTTGGTTGTCTATCCTGGCCGCGATGACCACGTGGCCGAGACCGACAACAGCTAGCGCGAGAATGGCGAGCCCCACGACCAGCGAGACGAACTGCCGCTGCCTCGCCTGCCGCTTCTGTTCGCGGTGCGGTAATAGATTGATGCGCACCATCAGTTGAAGCTCCGCATGGCGAGCCCGCAAGCAATGAGCAGCAAGGGGGCGTCGGTGGCGAGTTGGCGCGGCCGGATCCGATCCGACACAGCCATGTTCGCGAACGGGTTCGCCACGATCGTGTTCACACCAGCCCGTTTGCCGACGAGCTCGTCGAGTCCCGGCAGCAGCGCGCAACCTCCGGCAAGCACGATCTGGTCAACCTGGCTGTAGGAGGTCGACGTGAAGAAGAACTGCAGCGCTCGAGTAATTTCGAGAGCGAGCGTTTCCATGAACGGTTGCAGCACATCGACGTCATAGTTCTCCGGGAGTCCGGCGTTTCTCTTGGCAGACTCAGCTTCTTCGGGTGACAGGTTGAATGCCCTCTGGATCTCGTGCGTGAGCTGGTTGCCGCCGAAAGCCTGATCCCGGGAGAACAGGATCTGATTGTTGCGCAGGACGTAGAAGTGCATCACGTGCGCGCCGATATCGACCAGAGCGATGTTCTGGTCGCGCCCGTTCGCGGGCAGCGACGGCGCGACCATCTGGAACGCCTCCTCGGTCGCATACGACTCGACGTCCATCACGCGGGGCTTGAGCCCGGCTGCTTCGGCGATCGCGACCCGGTCCTCGACCTTCTCCTTGCGCGATGCCGCGATCAGCACCTCTACTTCATCGGCGTTGTTCGGGGCCGGACCGAGAATCTGGAAATCGAGGTTGACTTCGTCGAGGGCGAAGGGAATGTACTGATTTGCCTCCGCTTCTACCTGCAGCTCAAGCTCTTCTTCGGTCTGCCCGGCAGGCACGATGATCTTCTTGGTAATGACCATCGCTGCCGGAAGGGCCAGCGCAACGTTTCTATTTCTGGTGCCGAGGCGCTTGTGGCCCCGCCGCAGAGCATCGCTGACCTGGTCAAGGTTCGCTATGTTCCCGTCGCTGACTACGTCCTTGGCGAGCGGCTCGAGCGCGTAGCGTTCCAGCCGATAGGCGCCCTTTCCGGTTTCGGAAAGCTCGACCAGCTTCAACGCGGACGAGCTGATGTCGACCCCGATCAGCGGCGGCGCCGTCGTTTGTAGAAACGAAAAAGCCGACCCCAGTTTTTCCTTCAACATGGGAACCTTAGGCCAATTACATATAAACTACATTAAATGCTAGCAGCAAGTATAAAGCATGGCAATTTCTTTTTTTCAAGTTTGTTTGCGATCTAACCCTGCATATAATTGCGAGTCCCGCGCGGACGTCCGGTAAGTTTCATTCACCCATGCTAAAACGATGGCTCATCTACCTGGCGTCGGTGCTGTTTGGCCTGGCGCTGGTCGGCGCTCTGCTGGCGGCCTTCGTTTTTGCACTGCTTTATCCCACTTTACCTTCGCTAGAAGTCCTTACCGACTACCAGCCAAAGGTCCCGCTCCGGATCCTTTCGGCGGAAGGTGAACTGCTTGGGGAGTTTGGCGAAGAGCGCCGCGCGCTGGTAAAGATCCGCGATGTCCCCGAGGTGATGCGGCAGGCCATCCTCGCCGCTGAGGACGAGCGCTTTTATCAGCATGGCGGTGTGGATTACATCTCCGTGCTGCGCGCCGCCCTGACCAACGTGGCTAGCGGCACCCAGCAGGGGGCCGGCACCATCACGATGCAGGTTGCCCGCAATTTCTTCCTGACCCGGGAAAAAACACTCACGCGAAAACTGCGAGAAGTGCTGCTCGCCTACAAAATCGAGGCGAATCTCAGCAAGGATGAAATTCTCGAGCTTTACGTCAACCAGATTTTCCTCGGGCAACGCGCCTACGGGTTTGCGGCCGCCTCACAAATCTACTTTGGCAAACCCCTGGCGCAAATTGACGTTGCCGAGGCCGCGATGCTCGCCGGGCTACCTAAGGCACCCTCTGCGTATAACCCCGTGGCCAACCCGAAACGGGCTCGCGTCAGGCAGCTCTACGTCCTGCATCGGATGCAGGAGCTGCGCTTCATCACCGATGCCCAGCTGAAGCAAGCAGAATCCGCGCCGCTCGCGGTCCGTCAGACCCTGCGCGATCCCAGCGCGCATGCCGACCATGTCGCGGAGATGGTACGCCAGGCGATTTTTGAGGCTTACGGCGAGGAAAGCTATAGCCGGGGCCTCACCGTGTACACAACGATCCGGAAGGCGGATCAGGACGCCGCTTATGCTGCAGTGCGGCGAGGTGTGATGGACTATGACCGGCGGCACGGTTTCCGGGGACCCGAGGGCTTTGTGAGCCTTCCGACCGATCCAGCCGAGCTCGAGCAGGCACTCGACCGCGCCTTCAGCGAGCTCTCCGACAGCGATAATCTGGATCCGGCCATCGTTCTCGAGGCCTCGCCGACCGAAGCGAAGGCGGTCCGCAGCGACGGCGAGACGATCACGGTAAGCGGGGATGGGCTCAAGTTCGCACTCCGAGCGCTCTCGGAGAAAGCCGCGGCCACGAGCCGCATTCGACGCGGCGCCGTGATCCGGGTGAGCCGCGACGAGCGCGGCCGCTGGCAGATCGGGCAACTACCGCAGGTCGAGTCTGCGATCGTCTCGGCGCGCCCGTCCGACGGCGCGATTTTCTCGCTCGTTGGCGGCTTCGACTTCGATCGCAACAAGTTCAATCATGTAACCCAGGCTCTGCGACAGCCGGGCTCCAGCTTCAAGCCCTTCATCTATTCGGCCGCGCTGGAAAAGGGCTTCAGCCCGGCCACCATCCTCAACGACGCGCCGCTTTACTTCGACGCTTCGCAGACCGGAAGCGACCCGTGGGAGCCGAAGAACTACGACGGCAAGTACGAAGGTCGTATGCGCTTGCGGACCGCTCTGATGAAATCGAAGAATCTGGTCACGATACGCGTGATGCAGGCGATCGGGCCCCAATACGCCCAGGATTACATCGCGCGCTTCGGGTTCGACCCCAAGCTGCATCCTCCTTACCTGCCGATGGCGCTCGGCGCCGGAGCGGCGACACCGCTGCAGATGCTTGGGGCGTACTCGGTCTTTGCCAACGGCGGCTATCGCGTTACGCCGTATCTCATCGATCGCGTCGTCGATAGCCGGGGCAACGTGTTGTCCCGGGCCGAACCCGCCGTCGCCGAGCAGGGCGCCGAGCGCGTCATCGATCCGCGCAATGCCTTCATCATGACCACCATGATGCGTGACGTCGTGCGGGCAGGCACGGCCGCGCGCGCCATGCAACTCGGCCGCCAGGACCTCGCCGGGAAGACCGGAACCACCAATGACTTCGTTGACGCCTGGTTTTGCGGGTTCAACGCCTCGATGGTCGCGGTCGCATGGATCGGTTTCGATCAACCGCGGACACTTGGTTCGGGCGAAACCGGCGCGGTGGCTGCCCTGCCGATCTGGATGAACTTCATGGGGAAGGTACTGAAAGGCATCCCCGAACGCCCTCTGCAGCAACCTGAAGGCATCCTCGTCGTGCGGATCAACCCGGAAACGGGTTACCGCGAGCCCGACGACCGCGGAGGCCTGTCCGAATACTTCTATTCCGAATTTCCCCCGCCTCGCGGCGAGGACAGCCTTGTGCCGGGCGTAAGCCGCACGCCGGGAGAGATACGGAACCAGCTTTTCTAGGTAAAGATGGACCGGCGCGACTCCCCGCGGGTACAACGGAACCGCTCCCGGATCGCACAGACCACGGCGCGGCTCATCGCCGAGCATGGTCTGACCGACTGGAATGCGGCCAAGCGCAAGGCTTGTCGCGAGCTGGGCTTGCCGGATCGTGAAGCGCTGCCCGACAACGACGAGGTCGAGCAAGCGTTGCGTGATTACAACAGTCTCTTCCTGCCCGAGGAGCAGCCGGCCCGCTTACGGCAGCAGCGCCTCGAGGCCCTGCGCTGGATGGAACGTTTGTCGCAGTGGAGCCCGGTCCTTACCGGTGCTGTGGCTGCAGGATGGGCGACCGCGCATAGCGAAGTGCGGCTCGAACTAGAAGCCGAAGACGCCAAGACCGTGGAGCTCGCGTTGATCAACGCAGGGGTCGAATACAGCTCGGCCCCAGTCTCCTCGGGAGCCGGATCACAGGTTCAACTGTGCATCGATAACCCTGAGGGGACATTGCGCCTCGTCATCGTTTCACCGGTCGAACGCAGAAATCGCCCGCGTCGTGGGCGAAGCGGCGAGGCGGAGGATCGCCTCGGCTTCGCGCAGCTCAAGGGCCTGCTCGAAGGCGGAACCTAGCCTCGAGCCTCAACCGCGCAGCCACGCGGCGGCGGCGAGAGCGAAATATGTAAGGACGGCGTCGGCTCCCGCGCGTTTGAAAGCGGTGAGCGTCTCCATGACACAGGCGCGCTCGTCGAGCCAGCCGTTCGCTGCTGCAGCCTTCAGCATCGCGTACTCGCCGCTCACCTGGTAGACCATGGTCGGTACCCCGAAGGTGTCCTTTACGCGTCGAACAATGTCGAGGTAGGGCAGCCCCGGCTTGACCATCACCATGTCCGCGCCTTCCTGCAGATCAAGATAGACCTCCCATAGCGCCTCATCCGAGTTGCCAGGATCCATCTGGTATGTGTATTTGTCGCCTCCACCCAGGCTGGCCGACGACCCCACCGCGTCACGAAACGGCCCGTAGAAATTGGAGGCGTACTTGGCCGAGTAGGCAAGGATGCGCGTCCGTTCGACCCTGGCTTGGTCTAGCGCGGCCCGCAACGCGCCTATGCGGCCATCCATCATGTCCGATGGCGCGACGACATCGGCGCCCGCCTCAGCGTGGCTGAGTGCCTGCCGGGTGAGCGCCGCAACGGTGAGGTCATTCGCGACATAGCCGGTTTCATCGAGCAGACCGTCCTGGCCATGGCTCGTGTAGGGATCGAGTGCCACATCGGTGATGATGCCGAGAGTCGGGAACCGGGCCTTCAGCGCTCGCACCGCCCGTGGCACCAATCCCTCAGGATTCCAGGCTTCAACGGCGTCCAGCGATTTAGCTTCGCCGGGGATCACGGGAAACAGCGCGAGCGCGGGCACGCCGAGCTCCAGGCATTTCTGGGCATCCATGAACAACAGATCGACGCTCTTGCGCGACACCCCGGGGAGCGACGGCACCGCCTCCTCGCGCTTGCTGCCATCGTGCACGAACACCGGAAGGATCAAGTCCGAAGACGCAAGGTCATGCTCGCGCATGAGCCGGCGAGAGAAAGCATCGCGGCGCATGCGTCGATGCCGTCGTTGAGGAAATTTCCCCGCAAAGCGCATGGTCAATAATAAATCGGGCACCTGTTTACTTGGAATGCTTTTTCGCGGAACTCTGTTTGCAGTGCATGGTCTGACTGCTCGGACGGTTGTAACGTCTCCCGCTTTCCTCCCTGAGCGGGTGCCCTACGGTTGTGAGTTTTCACCGATCGCAGGGCGTTTTCGGCCCCGTGTCACTCCCCTTGATGCCGGGGCCTTTCTTTTTGTGCGTTCGAAAAGCAATCCTCGCCGCGCCAGGGGCTCCTCTTTCTGTAAAATGCTGAGCCTGCTTTTCCGCGTCGATCGCACAGTCGAGCGTCGCCGCGTTCGGGGAGAATGCTCCAATGCAAAAGCCGCTGTTGCTGGTCGCTGTCACGCTCGCCTTCGGGGTTACCACCGGGGCTTGGGCTCAGACCGATCGCGCTAAGCCCGACCTCGCCAAAGCGCAGCAAACCGTCAACACCGTATGCGCGGCTTGTCACGGAGCCGACGGCAACAGTCCAAGCCCGGCCAACCCCAGTCTCGCCGGCCAGGGGGCGGACTATCTTACCTTGCAACTCAGCCACTTCAAGGACGGCGTTCGAGCCAATCCGATCATGGCCGGGATGGCTGCCGGTCTTTCGCCCGAGGACATGAAGGCTCTGGGGTTGTACTTTTCACAGCAGAAACCCAAGGGAATGACTGCGAAAGACCGTGAGCTGGCAATGCTTGGCCAGAAGCTGTATCGCGGCGGCAACAACGCGACCGGACTCCCGGCGTGCGCTGCCTGTCATGCGCCGACCGGGGTCGGCATACCGGTACGCTATCCGCGTCTTTCTGGACAACGTGCCGATTACACTCTCGCGCAACTCAAGGCTTTCAAGTCGGGCGAGCGTGGCATGGACAAGGATGGAAAGGACACGAACGGCCGGGTCATGGTGCAGGTCGCGAGCAAGATGTCCGACCAGGAGATGCGAGCGGTCGCCGAGTACGCCGCCGGGCTGCACTAGCCTCGATCAGGAATCGGGCGAGCACATCACGGTAGCGTTCGGCGGCACCCCGTAGCCTTCCTCCATCCACTGACCCGCCGTTACGAAGCAGTACAGAGGCTCGGTCACGCTCAGGCTCAACCCGTAATACAAACAGTTCCGCAGATCGGCTTCCGCCGTATAACGGTGATGAAGCTGATTGGCGCTGTTGAGAAAGCGATAGACCGGGTGCGCGCCGGCCGGGCATGCGCCGCTCATCTTGTCCGGCAACACGATGTAGAAAGCTGCGGGAGTCTCGTAAGACCATTGCCCGGCGAATTTGGTCTGGACCTGCGCGCACTCGTTGGGATCAGCCGAATAGAAATGTGAGTTGCCGAACAGAGGCAGCACATAGAAGCGGCAGACCGGTGTCGCACCCGGCGGCGCGAGCGCAGGATCGCTGTAGACGAGAAAGCGCAATCCGGTGCGCACCCAACCCGGATGAACGCCGGTGTCGAGGTCGTTGATCTCGACCGCGTTCGAGGTCATGAAGTAGTCGTCGAGCCCCGCGTGGTAAAACTCGACGGCGACTGCCTTGCCGGGGTTCGGCACGTTCGGATTCAGGTATTGCGCAAGCAGCGGCATCGCAAGATCGAGCCGCGAATAATAATCGGCGTTTTGCGGCGTGTGGCATGACGAGCTTCCCGCGAAAAGCGTACCGCGCAACTCGAAGCCGCCGTTCGCTGACGGAGTAAGCAGCGCCGAGCCGCTGCTGCCTTCCTCCGTGGCTCCCAGCGTGTAAGGCTGCGCGATGTTGTAAGTACCGCTGGCAATCGGGGTGAGGCCGGTTCCCGCTGCAACTGCCTGACTGAATTTCTTGAGATCGCCCGCCGGATGGTGCATGACGGAGAGCTGCGTGCCGACAACGATCGGATTCGAGTTCCATGCGGACAGGGTCGTGCCCGCCGGCGGAGGATGGTTCAGGCGCACCAGCGCCCAATCGTAATCGTCGCTTCGCGCCAACAGCGCCGCACCGACAGGCATCGTGGCATAAGGAGGAACTGCTCGGTTGCCGCAGCTCACCGCGTCGAAAAACCAGAATGTCTGCAGCGTGTTCGCGGCCTCCTGTGAATCGATGCAATGGCTCGCCGTCAGGAAGTATGGTGTGTTGGACGAGATCGAGTCGTTGACGAGCGTGCCGGTACAAAGGAAGCTGTCGCCCTGCTCGGAGAAGTACATCTTGGCCACCGCCCTTGCCTGGCCCGTGATGGCGGGAGTCGCCACACAGGCGATGTCGCGCTCGCAACTGCCGGCAAAGCCGATCTCGTCGATCGGTTCCGCGCGCGGGGCGCCGACCGTGGCGACAAGATGAGAAATCTGCGGGATCGCGAGGCGCACGGTATCGGCCGTGACGCCCTGCGGGAAATAGATCTCCACGGTCGCCGTGTCGCCGTCGAGGATCGGCGACCAGTAGCGCTTCGCCCGAGTCACTTCATCAGCTGAATAGGGCCCGTAGATTCGCTGCGGCTCGCCTGCGCCGGCCAAGCGCAACGCGACACGGGCGTCGGCCGACCGCATTTCGATTCCGAGGCGAATCGATTTCGCGGAAGGCGATCGAATCTCGATGCGAGCAGCAATCCCGCCGCCGGAGACCGTCTGCCATGGCAATGATGCGAGCGGCAGCGGCTGATCCCCGGCGGGACCAGGTCGCGCAAAACCGATCTTCAATCGACGCGCCTTGACTTGTACACCCCCCTTCGGTGCCGCACCCGCGTTGAGAGTCGCCAGCTCGGTCGCGGTAGGCGAAGGCAGGGTCAAGCTGTAGCGAGGCGCCACGTCGGGCGTAAGGAAGGTGACGGCGATTTGGGCTCGCGCGGAAGCTGGCGGCTGGTACACAGCCGATGGCGCAGTCGCAGCGGTCGCTGCCGCAGCAGCGAACGCGCAAACCCACCCCAGCACCCATCGCTTCAACACTCAGCGCTCTCCTGCGAGGAGAATTGACGGCACGATCCACTGCGACCGCAGCAACAATCAGCTTGTTCCCGCCGCGCCGCGCGCTCTTGCGGCCAGGTATGCGTCATGCAGCGCTCGCCAGGCATCGCGAGAGCGTTTCCCGCCAACCGGAAAGAGTCAGTCCGAAGACGCGCTCGAGTTTCTTCGTGTCCAATACGGCATAGGCCGGTCGCCTTGCGGCAGTCGGATATTCCGCCGTGGTGATCGGCAGCACGCGCGGCTTGTCCACCGGTCCGATGATCGCGCGCGCGAATTCGAACCAGCTCGTGCTGTCACGCGCGCTCAGATTGTAGAGCCCCGCGCACTCGCGAAGCGCGGGTAGACCGCGGCCAAGGAGCGCGCAGGTTGCTTCGGCCAGTGCGCGGCTCCAGTTCGGCACTCCGAACTGATCGGCAACGACGCGCAACTCCTCGCGCTCGCGCGCGAGGCGGCGAATTGTGAGCAGAAAGTTGTGACCGCGCAGCCCGTAGACCCAGCTCGTTCGAAGTACGAGATAGCGGCAGCCGCTCGCTTCGATGGCACGCTCGCCGGAGAGCTTGCTCGCGCCGTAAACGCTGAGTGGATTCGGCGGAGCCTCTTCGCTGTACGGCCCGGTCGCGGTGCCGTCGAAGACGTAGTCCGTCGAGTAGTGAACCAGCAGCGCGTCGAGTTTCTTCGCTTCTTCGGCCAGGATGCCGGGTGCGCGAGCATTGATGGCCTCAGCGGCTTCGCGTTCTTGCTCCGCCTTGTCGACGGCCGTGTACGCGGCAGCATTGACAATGAGCGTGGGTCGCTGCAAGCGCAATGTCGTTCGGATCGCATCGGCATCGGCGAGATCGAGCTGCGAGCGGTCGAGAGCGGTGACTTCGCCGTGCGCGGGAAGGAGCCGCGAGAGTTCGAAGCCGAGCTGACCGCTCGCCCCGATGACGAGGATCGTCGGCCCAATCATTGACTCAAGGATAGAGGTCGGCCGAAGCGAGTGGCGCCCCGGCGGCATCCTTCGCCGCGAGCGTAGGCGCGCCATCGAGGGGCCAATCTATGGCCAGCGCGGGATCGTTCCACAGCAGCGTTCGCTCGTGCTCGGCATACCAGTAGTCGGTGGTCTTATAAAGGAACTCCGCCGCGTCGGAAAGCACGAGGAAGCCGTGTGCGAAGCCGGGCGGAATCCAGAGCATCGATTTCGCTTCCGCGGAAAGCCTCATGCCCACCCATTTGCCGAAGCTGGGCGAGCTGCGGCGAATGTCGACCGCGACGTCGAATACTTCACCGAAAGATACGCGCACGAGCTTGCCCTGTGCATGCTCGATCTGGTAGTGCAGTCCGCGCAGCACGTTGTGACCCGACCGCGAGTGATTGTCCTGCACGAACTCGGCTACGAGCCCGGCTTCGCTGAACACGCGCCTGTTCCAACTCTCGAAGAAGAACCCGCGCTGGTCGCCGAACACGCGCGGCTCGATCAGCAGCACGTCCGGCAAGGCGGTCGGCGTGACCTTCACGGTCGCTTCAGCGAATCAACGGGTCGCGCAGAACGTCGAGCAGATAGCGCCCATAGCCGTTCTTCATCGATGCACCGAGCTTTTCCAGCTGCGCGGCGTCGATGTAGCCGAGCCGGAAGGCGATCTCTTCCGGACAGGCGATCTTCAGTCCCTGCCGTCGCTCTATCGTCTCGATGTATTGCGACGCGGCGAGCAGTGACTCGTGCGTTCCCGTGTCGAGCCAGGCCATGCCACGGCCCATCACCTCGACCGAGAGCTCGCCGCGCGCGAGATAGGCGCGATTGACGTCCGTGATCTCCAGCTCGCCGCGCGTCGACGGCTTCAATCCTGCCGCGATGTCGAGCACCGCGTTATCGTAAAAATAGAGGCCCGTCACCGCGTAGCGCGATTTCGGCTGCGCCGGCTTCTCGTCGAGGCTCAGCACGCGTCCCGACGCGTCGAACTCGGCCACGCCGTAGCGCTCCGGATCGGCCACAGGATACGCAAAAACGGTCGCGCCCTGCGAACGCGCGTTGGCGCGCTTGAGCAGCGGCTGTAGCTCGTGACCGTAGAAGATGTTGTCGCCGAGCACGAGCGCACAGCTATCGGAGTCGACGAAGGAGCGGCCGATGATGAAGGCCTGCGCCAGTCCCTCCGGCCGCGGCTGCACGGCGTACGAGAGGCGGATTCCCCAGCGCGCGCCGTCCCCGAGAAGCTGCGCGAAGCGCGGCGTGTCCTCCGGCGTCGAGACAAGAAGGATGTCGCGAATTCCCGCCAGGAGCAGCGTGGATAGCGGGTAATAGATCATCGGCTTGTCGTACACCGGAAGCAGCTGCTTCGAGATCACCTGCGTGACTGGATAGAGCCTCGTTCCCGAGCCGCCGGCCAGGATGATTCCCTTGCGTGCACTCACGCGGCTGCCTCCTTGCTCGCACGACGCGAATGCCAAGTGCCGACGAGTCGGCAGCGCCCGCGATTCGCCTCGCGCGATCCCCCCGCTCTGCGCGGGGTCCCTCGCCGCGGGCTCACGCGGCCACCTCCGCGTATTGCAGGGAGATCCACTTCTGATACTCCTTGCTCGTCACGGCGGTGAGCCATGCATCGTTGTCGAGATACCAGTGCACGGTGCGTGCAAGCCCCGACTCGAAGCTCTCCTGCGGCGCCCACCCGATCTCGCGCCGAAGCCTCGACGAATCGATCGCATATCGCCGGTCGTGCCCCGGGCGGTCCTTGACGAATGCGATCTTGCTGGCGTAGTCGCGGCCCGGTCTCATCTCGCCGAGGATGCGGCACAAGCTCCGCGCTACTTCCAGATTCGTTTTCTCCGCATTGCCGCCGATGTTGTAGGTCTCGCCCGGCCGTCCGCATTCGAGGACCGCCCGGATTGCCGCGCAGTGATCGCCCACGTAAAGCCAGTCGCGGATGTTCAATCCGTCGCCGTAAATCGGCAGCGCCTTGCCGGCGAGCGCGTTGTGGATCATCAGCGGAATGAGCTTTTCAGGAAACTGCCGTGGCCCGTAGTTGTTCGAGCAGTTGGTCACCAGCGTGGGCAGTCCATAGGTGTGCCTGTACGCGCGCACGAGATGATCGGCGGCCGCTTTCGAAGCTGCATAAGGGCTGTTGGGTGCGTAAGGACTCGATTCGGTAAACGCCGGCTCGATCGGTTCGAGCGAGCCGTAGACTTCGTCCGTCGATACGTGTAGGAACCGAAAACGCAACCGCTCGGATTCGCCGAGCGCATTCCAATAGCCCCGTATCGCATCGAGCAGGTTGAGGGTCCCGACAACGTTGGTAGCGATGAAGTCCGCTGGGGCGTGAATCGAGCGATCGACGTGGCTCTCCGCGGCGAAGTTGATGACCGCGCGCGGCGTGTATTGCGCGAGAAGCGCCTCCACCTGCGTCCGGTCTCCGATGTCGCCGCGAACGAAGACGTGCCGTGAATTCCCCTTCAGCGTAGCGAGATTGCCGAGATTGCCGGCGTAGGTGAGCTTGTCGAGATTGACGATCGGCTCGTCGCTGGCGGCGCACCAGTCGAGGACGAAGTTGGAACCGATAAACCCCGCTCCGCCGGTGACCAGAAGCATCACGTTCCTCTATCGAAAGGGCGGAAATTTTATCACGCGCCCATCGGGGCCGCTGGTTCCGCCGCGTTAACCCGCGCGGTAAAGCCGCCCCGTGTTCAACGCGGCGACTTAGTGCGTCATGTCTTTCGTGACGCACCAACGTAGTAGCGCAGGTACCACTCGATGAACCTGCCGAGACCTACCGCGAGCGGCGTAGCGGGCGCGAATCCGGTCGCCGCGGCAAGGCGCTCGATCGAGGCGTAGGTCTCCAGCACATCGCCCGGTTGCAGAGGGAGATATTCCTTGATCGCCTTGCGCCCGAGCAGGCGTTCCAACTCCGCGATGAACACTTCGAGCTCGACCGGCTCGTGATTGCCGATGTTGTAGATCACGTGCGGGGCGTCGGTCGCCGGATCCTGCTCCGCAGGCGGCTGGCGCAACACCCGCGCCACGCCTTCGACGATGTCGTCGACGTAGGTGAAGTCGCGGCGCATGCGACCGTGATTGAAAACCTTGATCGGCTCGCCGGCGAGAATCGCGCGCGCGAACAGCATCGGCGACATGTCAGGCCGTCCCCACGGTCCGTACACGGTAAAGAAGCGAAGTCCCGTAGCCGGCAGTCGGTATAGATGCGCGTAGCTCGCTGCCATCAGCTCGTCAGCACGCTTCGTTGCCGCATACAGACTTACCGGACTATCGACGCGCTGGTCCTCGGAGAAGGGCAGCGTGTGATTGGCGCCGTAGACGCTCGAGCTCGACGCGTAGACGAGATGCACGACACCGGCGTGGCGGCAGGCTTCGAGTACGACTCCGAAGGCGTCGATATTGTTGCGCAGGTACGCGGCGGGATTCAAAAGCGAGTAGCGAACACCCGGCTGTGCCGCAAGATGTGCCACATGCGTGAACCCGCCCCGGCGAAACAACGTGCTCGTCGCCGCGGAATCGGCGAGGTCGATCGTCTCGCAGCTCGCTCCGGCCGCCGCCAGGCGCGCCGCGCGCGCCCGCTTGAGCGCGACGTCGTAATAGGGATCGAAGTTGTCCACCCCGACCACCTCCACGCCGTCGCGCGCGAGCCGCTCGGCGAGATGCATGCCGATAAACCCCGCCGCGCCGGTCACCAGCACTTTCATGATCTATCGCGAACGCTCCGCCTGCTCGAGCGCTCGCAGCTTGGCGTACTTGCAGAAGCTATTGAAGCAGCCGATGGCGATATGCACGAGGCCCGCCGTCCCGTCGAGGAAACCGGCGCGAAAGAGATAGAAGCGCGCGAAGCGGGCGAGCGGCGAGATAAGCAGGCGCGCGAAGGAAAATCGCTCGCCGCGTGCATGCATCGCCTCGGCTTGCAGGCTCGTGTAACGATTCTGCTTTTCGAGATACGAGTCGAGAGATTCGCCCGATGCGTGCAGCAGGTCGCCTTCGAGCCGGCCCACGCTTCCGTCGGCGACCACGTGCTCGTGCACAGCGTCGTCGCTCCAGCGCGCGTGACGGCGATCGAAAAGGCGCAGGCTCCAATCCGGGTAGCCCTCGCCGTGCGCGAGCCAGCGTCCGAGGAAGCGGTTGCGGCGAGCCATTGCAAATGCGACGTGCTGCGGCGCCGCCATCGCCACGCGCAGGCTGAGCCCGAGCTCGGTCGACACGCGCTCGTCCGCATCGAGACAAAGCACCCAGTCGTGCGCGGCTTGCGCGACCGCGAAATTCTTCTGCGGCCCGAAGCCGAGCCATTCGTGCGTCAGCACGCGCGCGCCCATGCGGTGCGCGATTTCTACGGTATCATCGCGGCTGCCGGAATCAACCACGATCGTCTCGGCGGCGAACGCGGCCGAGGCGAGACAATCCTGGAGTTGCGCGCCGGCGTCGCGGGTGATCACGACGAGCGTGAGCGGAAGCGTCTCGGACATCGCGTCAAACGTGGGAGCGCGCGGTGAACATTCTTGCTCTCAAGTCGGCGCCCAAAGGCGCCGCTCATTCTACGTGCAATCGCCTCTGCTAGCCACAGCGCCGCGGCCCGCCTCACGATACGGGCGCTCGTCGATCAGCGCATGAGTCGAATCCTTGTCATTCGTCCGTCGTCGCTCGGCGACATCGTGCATGCATTGCCGATCGTGCACGATATGCACCGGCATCGCGCCGACACGGAAATCGACTGGGTCGTCGAAGAGCCATTCACCGATCTGGTCCGCATGCATCGGGGCGTGCGCCGTGTGATATCCATCGCGTTGCGGCGTTGGCGTCGCGGCGTCCTCGCACGCTCGACCTGGCTCGAGCTGCGACGCTTTCATCGCGAGCTCAAGCACGAGCGGTACGACGCCGTGATCGACCTGCAGGAGCAGGTCAAAGGTGCGTTGATCGCGTGGTTCGCGCGCGGGCCGGTGCACGGGCCGGACCGCGCGAGCGTACGTGAGAGCGCGGCGGCACTCTTCTATCGCCATCGCTATCGCATCAATCCGCAACAGCACTTGATCGATCGCTGCCGACAGCTCGCCGGCAAGGCGCTGGGCTATGTGCCCGCAGGTCCACCGCGCTTCGAGTTGCGCGCTCCCGAGCGCGCCGACGCACCGCACGCGCCGTACGCGGTCTTCGTGCACGCCACGAGCCGGCCCGACAAGCTCTGGCCCGAGCAACGCTGGAGAGCCTTGGTCGAACATTTCGCAGCCGAAGGGACGTCGATCGTGCTGCCATGGGGCGATGCCGGCGAAGCCGCGCGGAGCACGCGCCTCGCAGCGGGCGCGAGTGGCGCGATCATTCCCGAGCGCCGCAAGCTTCCGGAGCTCGCCACGCTTCTTGCGGGAGCCTCGCTCGTCGTCGGCGTCGATACGGGGCTCACCCATCTTGCCGCCGCGCTTGGGACTCCGACCGTCGCGCTATTCACTGCGACCGATCCCAAGCTCGCTGGGGTTGCTGCCGACGGCGCGCACGCGCGCGATCTCGGCGGCGCCGGCGAAGCCATTGCGACGGAACACGTCATCGACACCGCGAACGCGCTCCTCACTGCGAGGGGTAAGCGATGATGCCGCCCGCGCGCGTGCTCTACACGCTGCTCGGCGCCGCGCTGCTGCCCTGGCTGCCGCTGCGTCTGTGGTGGCGGGGGCAGCGCGAGCCCGGTTATCGCGCGCACATCGGCGAGCGCTTCGGCCGTTACGGCGGAAGCGAGCGCTCCTCCCTCGGCGCCCCGCTCTTCTGGCTGCATGCGGTATCGGTCGGCGAGACGCGTGCAGCGGCACCCCTGGTGAGGAGGCTTCGCCAGGACTATCCGCTCGCCTCGATCCTGATGACGCACATGACCGCGACCGGACGCGAGACCGGGCGCGCGCTTTATGGAGATCAGGTGTTGCAAGCCTGGCTGCCCTACGATCTTCCATTTGCGGTGCGCGCCTTCTATGCGCACTTTCGGCCGGCGGCCGGCTTTCTCATCGAGACCGAGCTGTGGCCCAATCTGATCGCGGAAGCGCGCACGCGGGGCGTGCCGGTCTATCTCGTAAACGCGCGCCTCTCCGAGCGCTCGGCGCGAGCCTATGGACGCTTTTCCTCCATCACGCGGCCGATGCTGGCAGCGCTCGCCGGCGTTGCCGCTCAGTCGCAAGCCGATGCGAGTCGTCTTGCTGCGCTCGGCGCGCCGCAAGCCGTCGTCACAGGCAACCTCAAGTTCGACGTGAACGTGCCGCCGGAATCGCTAGAGCTAGCCGAAGGGCTGCGGATCAGCTTCGGCGTAGGGCGCCGCGTATGGGTCGCCGGCAGCACGCGCGACCGCGAGGAAGCGCTGATCCTCGACGCGCTCGCGCGCAAGCCGCTCCCCAGGGGTGTTTTGACGGTGATCGTGCCGCGGCACCCGCAGCGCTTCGCTGCGGTCGCCGAGCTGCTTCGCGCGCGCGCGATTCCGTTCAAGCGCCGCAGCGATCGCCACAGCGCGGTCTCCGATGACACTGCGGTCGTGCTCGGCGACTCGATGGGAGAAATGCTCGCCTATTACGCCGCGGCCGACGTGGCCTTCGTGGGCGGCAGTCTGTTACCGCTCGGGGGCCAGAATCTGATCGAGCCGCTGGCGGTCGGGACGCCCGTGCTCGTCGGACCGCACACCTTCAATTTTATGGAGGCAGCCGCGGGCGCGATCGAGGCCGGCGCAGCGCAGCGCGTGAGGGACGCGGACGCGCTCGTTGCTGCACTCGCTGAGCTCCTCGGCAATGAAGTCCACCGCAACGCAATGAGCCGCGCGGCGCGAAGCTTTCACGCCATGCACGCCGGTGCTGCGGATCGCCTTTGGGAATGGCTCGCGCCGCGGTTGCCGCCGCGCGACGCGCCGGTTGTCAACCGCTGAGACTGCGGTTGATCTGCTCCAGATCGGCTTCGGTGAGCGTCCCGACGGCTTGCTTGAGTCTCAGTCCGCTTAGGAGGAAGTTGTAGTAGGCCTGCGCGAGATTGAAGCGCGTCTGATAGACCTGCTGCTGCTGGTTGAGCACGTCGAGGTTGGTTCGCACGCCGACCTCCAACCCGACCTTGGTCGAGTCGTATGAAACCTGCGCCGAGACGAGCGCCTGCTCGAGCGCCTTGATCGTCGCGAACCCGCTGGTGACTCCGGTGAATGCAGTCTGGGTGGACAGCTGCGCCGAGCGCCTCGCGGCCTCGAGGTTCTGCCGGGTTCCTTCGAGATTGGACACCGCCTGCCGCACCCTGGAATCGATCGAGCCGCCGAGGTACAGAGGCACATTGAGCTGCACGCCGACGACGCCCAGCCTCGAGTCGAACGCCGCAGGCGCGGTTATCGATACGGATGCGGATGCACCCTGGTAGGCTTGGTTGAAGCTCGCGACCAGATCGAGCGTCGGATAATGGCCGGCGCGCTGGCGATCGACTTCGAGCTGGGCGATGTCGAAGTTCGACTGCGCGATACGTACCTGAAGGTTGTCGCGCAATCCCATCTCGACCCAGGCGTCGAGCGAGTTCGGCGTCGGGAGCTGCGGCTCGTACCTGCTGCCGGCAAAGCGCTTCAGCTCCTTCGGCTGACGACCGATAATCGCCCGCAGAGCCGCGATCTTGTTGTCCAGATCATTCTGTACCGAGAGCTCCTGCGCTACGATCTGATCGTATTTCGCCTGCGCGTCGTTGGTGTCGGTGATGGTGGCCGTGCCTACCTCGAAATTTCGCTTGGCTTGCGCGAGGTTCTCGCTCACCGCCGCCTTCTGGCTATCAGTAAGCTCGATCGTGAACTGAGCCAGCAGGACGTCGAAGTACGCCTGCGCGACGCGCACGATGAGATCCTCCTGCGTCGATGCAAGGGTGTAGTCGCTCTGGCTCACCGTCTGCTTCGCCTGGTCGTACGCGACCAGGTTCTGCTTGCGAAACAGCGGCTGCGTGGCCGACACGGTGTAGTTGTATTGCGGGAACTTGGTGCTGAACGAAAAACCCGGGTCGGTGTTATGCAGTCTCTCGTAGAAATTCTGCCGGTTCGCATTGCCCTGGAGCGTCACCGCCGGAAGCAGATTGGCGCGCGCCTGCGGCAGGACTTCCTGAGTCGCCTCCCAGGTGGCGCGCGCAGAGGCGAGCGTGGGATCGTTCGCCACCGCATCGCGATAAATCTGAACCAGATCCTCCGCCGCCGCGGAAGGCAGCGCGGCGCCGATCGCGACGCCAAACGCGATCACGAGAGCGCGTTTCATCAGAAGACGAAGCGCTCGGGTTGCGGTGCGTTGCGAAGCGGCGCGAGCACAGTCTCGAACAAATCCTCGCTCGCAACGGCCTCCGGTGCCGTCCAGCGCAGCAGGCGCGCCGTCATCACCGGTGGATCGCCAACCACGGCGAAGAGGCGTCCGCCTGGCCTGAGCTGCTTGTGCCAGGAGTCGGGCAGCACGGGGGTCGATCCGGTGAGCACGATCGCGTCGTACACGCCGTTGCCCCATCCTTGCGCGCCGTCGCCTTCTTCGAGGCCGATGTTGTCGAACCCCGCATCTTGCAGTCTTTCCTTCGCCGCAGCGGACAAGCGGGCGTTGATCTCGACGCTCAGGACTTCGGCGCAGCTGCGCGCCAGCAGCGCCGTGAAATAGCCGCTGCCTGTGCCGATTTCCAGCGCGCTCTCGTGGGGCTTCAGCTCCAGCTCCTGCAGCACGCGCGCTTCCATCTTCGGGGTCCACATCCGCTCGCCGTCGCCTATCGGAATCTCGAGGTCCGCGAAAGCAAGCGCCCGATACGCGCCTGGGACGAAATCCTCACGCCGGACTTCGAACAGAAGGTCGAGCACGTTCTGGTCCAACACCTCCCAGGTGCGGATCTGCTGCTCGATCATGTTGAAGCGCGCCTGTTCGAAGTTCATGCTCGTTCCCCCGCCGGCTGGAAAGGTCGGCGGTGCCCGCGATTATCGCACGTCAATCGCCCGAGGCGGGCGCGTTGGCCTGCGTGGCACGACGGACTTCGCGCGCCGCCCTGCGCGCCTTGTGCCACTCGAAGAAGCGATCGAGGTAGGTGTAGATCACCGGCACGACGACCAGCGTGAGCAGCGTCGAGGTGATCACGCCGCCGATGATCGCGCGGCCCATCGGCGCCTGCGTCTCTCCGCTCTCGCCCAAGCCGAGCGCCAGCGGCAGCATGCCGAAGATCATCGCCGCGGTGGTCATCAGTATCGGACGCAGGCGCACTTGCCCCGCGGTGGTGAGCGCATCGTGCAGCGTCGCGCCGCCGCGGCGCGATTTGTTCGCGAAATCGACAAGCAGGATCGCGTTCTTGGTTACCAGGCCCATCAGCATCACGAACCCGATCATCGAGAAGATATTCAGCGTCGTGTCGGTGAGCAGCAAGGCGAGCAGCACGCCGATCAGCGTGAACGGCAGCGAAGCCATGATCGCGAGCGGTTGCGTGAAGCTCGCGAACTGCGAGGCGAGCACCAGATAGATGAAGATGATGGCGAGAGCAAGCGCCGACACTAGCGCGGTCATCGATTCCGCGGTGTCCTCCTGCTGCCCCGCAATGGCGAACCGATAGCCTGGCGGAAGTTTTGTCTCGTCGATGATCTTCTTCACGTCGTCGCCGACGTTGCCGGACGGGCGCCCTTCCGCGTTGGCATACAGCGCGACGCGGCGCTGCAGATCCTGCCGCTTGATGATCTGCGGGCTTGTCGACTCGACGATCTCGGCGACTTGGCGCAGCGGCACCATGCGCAGTTCGCCGTCCGGACCACGCTTGTTGGTCGAGATGTAAAGGTTGCCCAGGTCGGAGGCAAGCCTTCGCCCTTCCCGCGGCAACTGCACGTTGACCTCGTAGTTCTGCCCGTCGGGGCCGAGCCAATAGCTCACGGTCTCGCCCGCCAGCAGCGGTCGGACCGTGGCGCCTACTTGCTGCACGGAGATGCCGAGGTCGGCCGCCGCATCGTTATTGAGCCGAATCGACAACGCGGGATTGAGCGCCTTCTCCGAGGTTTCCATGTCGGCGATTCCCGGCACCCTGGCCACTTTGTCGGCGAACTCGTTGATCAACTGCTTCAGCGTGTCGGGATCGGGGCCGAGGAGGTTGACCCAGATCGGGCGATCGTAGCCGAGCGCAAGCTCGATGCCCGGGACCGGCTTCAGCGCGGTCCGGATGGCCGTTTCGATGTCCTTCTGCGAGCGAGAGCGCGCGCCGCGGTCGGTCAACCTAACGTTCACCCTCGCGTAGTTGCGCCCGTCTTGAGTCCCGACGGTCGTCATCGCGAGAACGATCTCTGGAAATTGTTTCAGCACCTTCTCGACTTCCTGCACCTTCGTGTCGGTGAATTCGAGACTCGTGCCTACCGGCGTGTTCAGCCGAAGCGAAATGAAGCTCTCGTCGACCTGCGGCGAGAATTCCTTGCCGATGAACGGCAGCAGGGCGAAGCTTCCGAAGAAGATGAGCACTGCCGACCACAGTACGATGCCGCGATTGGTGATGGTGGCCCGGCGCGGTTTTAATGCCCGCCAATCACCAGTGGTGACCGCCGTCCACACGCCGAAGGTCGGCAGGTACAGCCGATGATGTGTTTCCGCGATCGCCCACTCCAGCATTTTCCCGTAAACGCGATGTACCCATTCGACCACGCTCTCCACCCGGTCCATGAACCTGCCTAACCATGGCACTCGCGAAAAGCGCGAGCCCGGCGGGTCGCGCCAAATGGAAGAGAGCATCGGATCGAGCGTAAAGCTCACGAACAGCGAGACGAGCACTGCCACCGCGACGGTCAGTCCGAACTGGAAGAAGAACTGTCCGATGATCCCCTTCATGAATGCGATGGGTACAAAAACGGCAACGATGGCGAAGGTCGTGGCCATCACGGCGAGCCCGATCTCGTCAGTGCCTTCGCGCGCGGCGGCGACATGCGTCTTGCCGAGCGACAGATGCCGAACGATGTTCTCGCGCACCACGATCGCGTCGTCGATCAGAAGCCCGATACACAGCGACAGCGCCATCAGGGTCATCATGTTCAGCGTGAACCCGAAAGCGTATAGCGCAAGGAACGTAGCGATCACCGCGATGGGCAGCGTCAGGCCGGTGATGATCGTGCTGCGCCAGGAATGCAGGAACAGGAATACGATCAGCACGGTGAGCAACGCGCCCTCGATGATCGTCGACTTGACCCGGTCGAGGCTCCTCTGGACTTGGTCGGCCTGCGAGTAGACGATGCGCACCTCGACATCCTCGGGCAGTCGTCCCTTGAGGGACTCAAGCGCATCTTTCACCCCGCGCCCGGTTTCAATGATGTTCGCGTCCTGGGCCTTGCGGATGTCGATCGTGATCGATGGGCGCCCATTGATGCGAGAGATCGAATCGGGCTCCTTTTCGCCATCGATGACGTCTGCTACCTGGCTGAGGTAGACCGGCCCGCCTCCCTGCTGTGCCACGATGATGCGGCCGAATTGCGTCGGGTCCTTAATCTTGCCCTCTACGCGAACGATCGAATCGCTGTGGCCGCGCGTGATCCGTCCCGCCGGGACGTCCTGATTGGCGTTCTGAACGGCGCTCATCACCTGATCGACGCCGATGCCAAACGAGGTCATCGCGGTGGGCTTGATCTGAATCAGGATTTGCCGCGTGATGCGCCCATTGACGTCGATCTGTGCGACGCCTGGAATGTTCTCGAGTACCTTGACGATCGTCTGATCAGTCAGCGAGGTAAGTTCCCGCAGATCGACCGTCGGCGACATAACCGCGAGCGACACCGTAGGCTGGTTATCCTCGATCTGGACGCGGATGACCTGCGGGTCTTTCACATCGCGGGGAAAGGTCGGGCGAACCAGTGCGATCTTGTCGCGAGCGTCCTGGATCGCACGGGTGATATCGGTCCCGAGGCGGAACTCCACGAAGACCTGGCTGCGCCCGTCGCGGGAATTGGAATAGATTCGCTTGACGCCGGACACCGTGTTGACTGCTTCTTCGATTGGCTTGCTGACGTCTGTCTCGACCACCTCCGGCGAGGCACCTGGATAGACCGTTTCGATGTCGACGTACGGAAGCGTCACGTCGGGCATCTGCTCGACGCGCAGCCGCGCGTACGAAAACGCGCCGAGAACCATGATCCCAACCATAACCATGGTCGCGAACACCGGGTTCTTGATCGATACGCGGGTGATCCACATGGGTGTTCCCCGATCTCAGGTGGTACGTGCGGATTTAGTCGAGATCGAAGCGCGTACCAGCGCCGGCGCCCCGGCCTTGAGGTTGTCGAACGGCGCCGCGAGGATCGGAATGTCCTTGGGCAGATTGGTCTTGATCTCGACCCGCCCCGCTGTGTCGTCGCGTCGCCCGACGGTAACGATGCGGCGCGTGAGCTTGCCGCTTTCGATGGCCCACACAAAGTTCTGACCCGCTTCCGTCCGCACCGCGATTGCCGGCAGCGTCGGTACGGGGTCACCGGCCGCCAGCGTGACCTTGCCCGTGCCGAACATGCCTCCACGCAACTCAGAGTCAGGATTCGGGATTCGGATGAACACAATAATCGCGCGCGTCCCGGCCTCAGTCGTGGGATTTATCCGGTCGATCGTGCCGGTGAAACGTCGGTCTCCAAAACCATCGATCGCGAGGTCTACCGTCATTCCGACGCGCAGCTCCGGAATGTCGTTGGCGGGTACCATCGCCTGAAGCTCCATCCGCGCGAGGTCGACGATCGTAATGAGCGGCGCGTCGAAGGGGACTTTCTCGCCGGGCTGCACATGACGCTTCGCCACCGTGCCGGTGAGCGGCGCGGCCACCACGGCGTCGCGCAGAGCGTTGCGCGCCAGCTGCGTCTGCGCCTCGTTGGACTTGAGCGTCCCTTGCGTTACCGACAGGTTGCTCTCCGAGGCGTCGTAAGCAGTCTGGGAGATGAACTTCTGCTTAAGCAGAAGCTGGTTCTGCGCGCGAGTTTTCTCGGCGAGCGCGAGCTGCGCGCGGCTCGCCTCCAGAGCGCCGATCCGGTCGGTGAGCTTGGCCTCGAGGTCGGCCGTATCGAAGCGCGCGATGACCTGCCCAGCCTTGACGGCCTCGCCCTCGCGGACGGTGACCTGCCTGATCTCGCCGGAGACCTTGGCCTTCACCGTCGTCTGGTCGACCGGCTGCAAGGTTCCCGAAAGCGGGAGCCAGCGCGTGAGCGAGCGCGGCTCGACGAAAGCGACGTCGGCCGCTGCGAATTCCAGCGTCGGCGGCGCGCCGGGAGCGTCCTGCGCCTTCTTGCTCGCCCGAAGCGCCACGCTGCCTGCCAACGCACCCACAATAAGCACTGCGGCCACGATGCCGAGCGTGTGCCGCCGCTTGAACCTGCCTGCCATGATTGACCCGCCTCCCGAGACCACCGGCTCGCCCGAGCCTTCCTGTCGCTGACCGCCTGTTTGATGCGCCAGCGGGCAGCCCCGGATTCGAGAAAATGCGCGAGTTTAGGCCCCTTGCCCAGGGCGAACAAGCTTGACCCGACGAAATGCCGCAGCTTTGACGGCAATTGCGGCAGCCGCCGACGAAGCGACAGATTCGGCTCGTGAACCGTCGTGAAAAGCCCTTCGCAATTGACAGTACAAGGCCTCCAGAGAATAATTCCGCCCTCTACGCACGTCCTTTCACCCCTGTTCGGAGGAAATTCATGAGAATGAACCGCTCGCTCGGGCTGACGCTCGTCGCCGCGGCGCTGGTGGTCGCCTACGGCTGCGGCAAAGAAGAGCCCGCCAAATCCGCTGCACCGACCGCCGCTGCACCAGCAGCTCCGGCCGCGCCCGAAGTGGTGGTCAAGATCGGCCACGTCGGCCCGACCACCGGCCCGCAGGCCCACCTTGGCAAAGACAACGAGAATGGCGCCCGCATGGCCATCGACGACGCCAACGCCAAGGGCGTCATGATCGATGGCAAGAAAGTGAAGTTCGAGCTGGATGCGCAGGACGACCAGGCTGATCCGAAGCAAGGCACGATCGTGGCGCAGAAGCTCGTCGACGACAAAGTCTCCGGCGTGGTCGGTCACCTGAACTCGGGCACCTCGATCCCGGCCTCCAAGATCTACAACGACGCCGGCATTCCGATGATCTCGCCGTCGGCGACCAATCCGAAGCTGACGCTCCAGGGCTTCAAGAACGTGTTCCGCGTGATGGCCAACGACGTGCAGCAAGGCAGCGTGATCGGCAAGGCTGCCGTCGAGACCCTCGGCGCCAAGAAGGTCGCGATCATCGACGACAAGACTGCGTACGGCGCGGGACTTGCCGATGAGACCGAGAAGGCCGCGAAGGCCGCGGGCGCCACGATCGTCGCGCGCGAGTACACCAACGACAAGGCCACCGACTTCAAGGCGATTCTGACCAAGATCAAGGCCAAGAATCCCGACGTGATCATGTACGGCGGGATGGACGCGCAGGGCGGCCCGATGGTCAAGCAGATGAAAGAGCTCGGCATCAAGGCGAAGTACATCGCCGGCGACGGCGTGTGCTCGGCCGAATGGCCCAAGCTCGCCGGCGGCGCCGCGGAAGGCCAGTACTGCACTCAAGCAGGTGTCCCGCCTGAGCAGATGGCGAATGCGAAGGATTTCGTGACCCGGTTCACCGCCAAATACGGCCCGATCCAGGTCTATGCGCCGTACTCCTACGACGCCGCCAATACCCTGATCGAGGCGATGAAGAAGGCCAACTCGACGGATCCCGCCAAGTATTTGCCCGCGCTCGCGTCGATCTCGTACGACGGAATCACCGCCAAGATCGAGTTCGACGACCACGGCGACACCAAGAACGGCGCGATCACCCTCTATCAGGTGAAGGACGGCAAGCTCTCGCCAATGGCGATGAATGTCGGCGGCAAGACCGAGAAGGTTGAAGCCGCCGCGGCGCCGGCCGAGCCGAAGAAGGACGAGATGAAGAAGGATGAAATGAAGAAGGACGAAGCCAAGAAGTAAAGAGGCATTCGGCAGAGCAGACGGCGCCCCACGGGGCGCCGTTTTTGCGTCAGGCGCGTCGACGGGGATTGGCGCGGCGGCGCAGTTGAGCGGAGAATCACGCCACCCGCCCGCTCACCGGGAGACCCGACTCGATGGACATCTTCCTGCAGCAGCTGATCAACGGCATCACGCTGGGCAGCGTCTATGCGCTGGTCGCGCTCGGTTACACGATGGTCTACGGCATCATCGGGCTCATCAACTTCGCCCACGGCGAGGTGGTGATGATCGGCGCCATGGTTTCGCTTAGCGTGATCACTGCCCTGCTCGGGATGCAGGTTCCGCTGCCGGCCGTCGTAGTGATCGTCGCCGGGCTTCTCGCCGCGATCGTCGTGTGTATGACGATCGCCTACCTCATGGAGAAGGTCGCATACCGGCCGCTGCGCAAGGCGCCGCGTCTCGCGCCGCTCATCACGGCGATCGGCATGTCGATCATCCTGCAGAACCTCGCGCTCGTGATCTGGGGCCGCAACTACCGCACCTTTCCCACGCTCCTCCACCCCACGCCCTACAACGTCCTCGGGGCATCGATGACCGACCTACAGATGCTGATCGTCGTGCTGGCCGCGCTGCTGATGGCCGGGCTCATGCTCATCGTTCAACGCACGCGGCTCGGCATGGCGATGCGCGCGACCGCGCAGAACCCGCAGGTGGCGGGCCTGATGGGCATCGACATCAACGTCGTGATCTCGGCCGCGTTCGTGATCGGCGCCGCGCTCGCCGCGGTCGCGGGGCTGATGGTGATGACCTATTACGGCATAGCGCACTATTACATGGGATTCCTGCTCGGGCTCAAGGCGTTCACCGCGGCGGTTCTCGGCGGGATCGGCAATCTGGCGGGAGCGATGCTGGGCGGGGTGCTTCTGGGCATCATCGAGGCGCTCGGCGCCGGCTATATCGGCGACGTCTCCAACATCTGCGGTTTCCCCTTCCTTTCCGACTCGCTCAGGCAGCAATGCGCGTCGAGCGACGGTTACGTCAGCCTGTTCGGCAGCAACTATCAAGACGTGTTCGCGTTCTTCGTGCTGATCCTGGTGCTGATTTTCCGGCCGTCGGGGCTGCTCGGCGAGCGGGTCAGCGAGCGCGCATAGAAATGACAGGGCACAAACGCCGGGAAGCGGTCCCGCCGAAGGTCTGGGCGGGTGTCGCGCTCATCGCCGTGGCGTTGGCGCTGCTACCCTTCGTCGCCGCGCTGTTCGGCCAGGCCTGGGTGCGCATCCTCAACTTCGCGATGATTTACACGATGCTGGCGCTCGGGCTCAACATCGTCGTCGGATTCGCAGGACTGCTCGACCTCGGCTACATTGCCTTCTACGCCGTCGGAGCGTACATGTACGCGCTCCTCGCCTCGCCGCAATTCAACATTCACCTGCCGTTCTGGATCATCATCCCGATGGGCGCGGGGCTCGCTTGCATCTTCGGCGTGCTCCTCGGTGCGCCGACTCTTAAGCTGCGCGGCGATTACCTCGCGATCGTGACGCTCGGGTTCGGCGAGATCATCCGCATCTTCCTCAACAATCTGAACGCCCCCGTCAACATCACCAACGGCCCGCAGGGCGTGAACCTCATCGACCCGTTCCGCATCGGCAGCTTCTCCTTCGCCCGCTCGGAAAGCATCCTCGGGATCACCTTTTCCGGCCCGCAGAAGTATTACTACATGCTCTTGCTGCTGACGATCGCGGTCGTCGTCATCAATATCCGCCTGCAGAACTCGCGGCTGGGACGTGCCTGGGAGGCGATCCGCGAGGACGAGGTCGCGGCCCGCGCGATGGGCATCAACACGCGCAATGTGAAGCTTCTCGCTTTCGCAATGGGCGCTTCCTTCGGCGGAATCGCCGGGGGTATCTTCTCGGCCACTCAGCAGTTCGTGAGCCCCGAGAGCTTCGGGCTGTTCGAATCGATCATCGTGCTCGCGATGGTGGTGCTGGGCGGCATGGGCAACATCCCGGGCGTCATCCTCGGCGCCGTCATGCTAACGCTGCTGCCCGAGTTTCTCCGCTCGACGATGGAACCGCTGCAGAACGCGCTGTTCGGACGAGTGCTCCTCGACGCGGAGACGGTGCGGCTTCTCGTGTTTGGCATCGCACTGGTCGCGATCATGCTCTACAAGCCGGCAGGCTTGTGGCCCTCGGCCGTGCGCAAGCGCGAGCTCGAGGTCCCGGAAGCCGCCGAGGCAGCCGACTGAAACCGTGCTTTCGCTCCTGACCGCGAAACAGATCTCCAAGCGCTTCGGCGGCGTGCTGGCGCTCGACGACGTTTCCTTCACCATCAACCACGGCGAGATCTACGGCCTGATCGGCCCGAACGGCGCCGGCAAGACCTCGCTCTTCAACGTGCTGACGGGGATTTACGTCCCGGACGGAGGCTCGTTCAGCTTCGACGGGGACCCGCTCGACCGGCTCAAGCCCAATCAGGTCACCGAGCGCGGCATTGCGCGGACCTTCCAGAACATCCGGCTGTTCCAGAATCTCTCAGCCCTGGAAAACGTCATGATCGGCCGGCACGTGCGCACGAAGGCGACAGTCATTGGCGCGCTGCTTCGCGACAAGACGACGCTTGCCGAAGAAGCGGCGATCGAGAAGCGCGCCTACGAGCTGCTCGATTACGTCGGCGTTGCGAAGCGCGCCAACGATCTCGCCAAGCATCTCGCATACGGAGATCAGCGGCGCCTCGAAATCGCCCGCGCGCTCGCCACCGAGCCGAAGCTCCTGGCGCTCGACGAGCCGGCTGCGGGGATGAACGCGACCGAAACGCAGGGGTTGAAGCGGCTTCTCGAAGGGATCCGCCGCGACGGCACGACGATTCTCCTGATCGAGCACGACATGAAGCTGGTGATGAGCGTGTGCGATCGCGTGCTCGTGCTCGACTACGGCAAGAAGATCGCGGAAGGTCCCGCCGCCGAGGTGCAGAACGACCCGAAGGTGATCGCCGCGTATCTCGGCGGAGAAATGACGCTGACCCGGAATTGACTCGAATCCCGACCGTGACCACCGCGCTCCTCGAGCTCAAGCGATTGCGGGTTGCCTACGACGGCATTCAGGCCGTGAAAGGCATCGATCTTGCTGTGGACGAAGGGGAGCTGGTGTGCCTCATCGGGGCCAATGGCGCAGGCAAGACGACCACGCTTCGCGGCATCTCCGGGTTGCACCCGGTGAAGGGCGGGACGATCCACTACAACGGCGAAGATATTACCGGGAAGCCCGCCTTTCAGCTCGTGCGCAAGGGGCTGTCGATGGTGCCCGAAGGGCGAGGAGTCTTCGGCGCGCTCACCATCGAGGAGAATCTGGCGATGGGCGCGTATGCGCGCAGCGACCACGCGGCGATCAAGCAAGACGTCGAGCGCGTCTTCCACCTCTTCCCGAGGCTCAAGGAGCGGCGCAAGCAGACCGCGGGCACGCTATCGGGCGGCGAGCAGCAGATGCTCGCCATGGGCCGCGCGATGATGTCGCGGCCGAAGCTCCTCCTTCTCGACGAGCCGTCGATGGGGCTCGCGCCGCTCATGGTTCAGAAGGTATTCGAGACGGTGCTCGCCATTTCTAAGGAAGGAGTGACCATCCTTCTCATCGAGCAGAACGCGAAGCTTGCGCTCGAGGTTAGCGTGCGCGGATATGTGATGGAAAGCGGCGAGATCACGCTCTCCGGTCAAGCTCGCCAGCTCTTGTCCGACCCGAAAGTGCGCGCGGCGTACCTCGGCGAAGCCGCTTAGGGGAAGCACTATGTCCGAGCCGCCGCCGTCGCCCGCGGCGCTCGCCCCGCGCGCGCTGCCGATATCCAGTGTATTCGCCTGGTTCCAGAGTGCGCTGCGCTTGTTCAAGCGTGCCCCCTGGACCTGGTGCGCGCTTGGCGTCATCACGCTGGGGGTGCAGCTCGTGCTGGAATTCATCCCCGGCATCGGGCGCGCAGCGGCCGAGGTCATCATGCCGGTGGTCGAATGCGGGCTGCTCGTCGGCGCCGCGGCGCTCGATCGCGGCACGGAGCTGGAGCTGCGCTGCATGTTGGCGCCCTTCCGCGCGCCGCCGGGTGCGCTGGCGGCGATCGTGGTGTCCTCGCTGATCGTGTCCGTGGTCAAATTCGCAGTTGCCTACTCCCTGGTCGGAGTGAATTTGCTCGCCGACCCTACCGATGTGCGGCTTACCGCCGACGTGTTGGCGGCAGTGATCGGTGCGGCCACGCTTGCATCGCTGCCCTTCGCCTTCGTTCCCTTCGCGGCGCTTTTCCAGCGCGAGGGCTTCCTGCGCGCTTTCGCAGTGAGCTTCAGCGGCTTCGCGCTCAACGCCGCGCCACTGATCGTGTTTGGCGTGATTTCGCTCGTATTGATTGCGGTGGGGCTTCTCGCCTGGCTGCTGCCCCTGGCGGCGATCTTTCCGTTGCTCGCCGCGGCGAACTACGCGGCATGGAAGGACATTTACACGCCGCGGCTGGAGACGCTCACAGCGTGCTGACGATATCGAATTCCTCGAGATCGCTTGTTGCGGGCTCGACCTCGACTAAAGTCACCCGCGCCGCAGGCGGGCCATGGCGCGCCCAGACGATCACTGCCTCGACCTCGTCCGGCGGTCCGGCGAGGAGGGCTTCGACCCTGCCGTCGCGACGATTGCGCACCCAGCCGCCGAGATTGCGCGATCGCGCTTCATCGGCCAGCGCGTAGCGGAACCCCACACCCTGCACGCGGCCGCTGACCACTATGCGTCGCGCCACCCTCGGCTCCGGACTCATCGTTTCGACTGCACTCGAGTGCCGCGCGCGAGCAGCAGCAGGCCGAGCATCGTCTTCACGTCGGTAATCTCGCCGCGATCGAGCCAATCGAGCGCTTCGTCGAGCGTGGCGCTGAAGGTTTCGACGAATTCGCCGTGGTCGAGCTTTGCACCGACGTGCTTCAGCTCATCGGCGACGTAGATGTCGATGCGCTCGGTCGAATAGGTGATGAGCGGGTGCAGCGTGGCGAGATACGACCAGCGCGCCGCTTCGTAACCGGTTTCCTCGAGCAACTCGCGGCGCGCGGTCGCCTCCGGGGTCTCGTCCGGGTCGATCTTGCCGGCGGGAAATTCGATGAAAATCCTGTCCAGCGGATAGCGGTATTGCCGCTCGAAGAGGAGCGTCCCGTCCGGGAGCCGGGGTACGATCATCACCGCGCCCGGATGCACGATGTATTCCCGCGTCGCGGTGCCGTCGTCGGGAAGCCGCACCGTGTCGCGCTTCACGTGCAGGAGCTTCCCCCTGAAGATGTCCTCCGAGGCGATCTTCGTTTCGATAAGGTGCGCGTCTTTCTTCTTCACGACAGCCAGTCGCGAGCGACGAGAAAATCGGAGGCGAGTTTCGCTTCGGCGCTCCCCGGGTCCGGGCGCCAGTCGTAGCGCCACTTCACGAGCGGCGGCAGCGACATGAGGATCGCTTCGGTGCGGCCATTCGACTGCAACCCGAACAGCGTGCCGCGATCGTAGACGAGATTGAATTCGACGTAGCGCCCGCGCCGGTAGGCCTGGAAATCGCGCTCGCGTTCCCCGAAGGACGTGTCCTTGCGCCGTTCGAGGATCGGCTCGTACGCCGGCAGGAGGTGATCGGCTACGCTTCGCGTCAGCGCGAAGCAATGCTCGAAATCGCGATCGGCGAGGTCATCGAAGAAGATCCCGCCGATGCCGCGCGGCTCGTTGCGGTGGCGCAGGAAGAAATACTCGTCGCACCAGCGCTTGAAGCGCAGGTGATACTCGGCGCCGAAGGGCGCAAGTGCCTCGCGGCAAATGCGGTGAAAATGGATCGCGTCCTCCTCGAAGCCGTAGTACGGCGTGAGGTCCATCCCGCCGCCGAACCACCAGATCGTATCCGCTCCTTCCTTCTGCGCGGAAAAACACCGCACGTTCATGTGCACGGTCGGCACGTACGGATTCAGCGGATGCAGCACCAGCGACACGCCCATCACCTCGAAGCTGCGTTCCGCGAGCTGCGGGCGAGCAGCGGTCGCCGAAGCCGGGAGGCGTTCGCCTCTGACGTGCGAGAAGTTCACCCCGCCGCGCTCGAAGACTCGGCCGTCCTCGATGATGCAGGCGAGTCCGCCGCCACCCTCGGGCCGCTGCCACGCATCGCGCCGGAACGCTCGTCCGTCGATCGCCTCCAGCCGCGCCACGATGCGCGCCTGCAGTTCCGTAAAGTAGCTTCGGGCGCGTCCGAGATCCATGGGTCGTCCATTGCGACGATGCGATGCTAGCAAAGGCGCCGGCGGCTGTAACGCGCCGTCGTCTCAGCTCTTGCGCGACGCCGTCGCGCGATGGCCGATGTCCTTGCGGTACTGCATGCCGTCGAAGTGGATGGCATTGACTGCAGCGTACGCGGTGCGTTGCGCCTGTCGGATCGTCTCACCGAGCGCGGTCACGCACAGCACGCGGCCACCGGTCGTCAGCACGGTGCCGTCGCTGCGCCTGGTCGCCGCGTGGAAGACCTTGCAATCCTCGGTCGTTCCATCAAGCCCGGAGATCGCGTCGCCCTTGCGCGGCTCGGCGGGGTAGCCCGCAGCCGCAAGCACCACGCCCAGGGCCGCGCGGCGGTCCCATTCGGCATCGATCTGGTCGAGCGTGCCGTCGAGCGCGTGCTGCACGAGATCGATGAGGTCGGACTTCAAGCGCATGATGATCGGCTGCGCCTCCGGATCGCCCAGGCGACAATTGAACTCGAGCGCTCGCGGCGCGCCGGCCGCGTCGATCATCAGGCCCGCGTAAAGGAAACCCGTGTAAGGCAGACCTTCCGCAGCCATCCCGCGAATGGCGGGCCCAATAATCTCGCGCATGATGCGTGCGTGCACGGCGGGAGTCACGACCGGGGCCGGCGAATACGCACCCATGCCGCCGGTGTTGGGCCCGACGTCGCCGTCGAGGAGGCGCTTGTGATCCTGTGAAGATGCGAGCGGGAGCGCGTGCTCGCCGTCCGCGACGACGATGAAGCTCGCCTCCTCGCCCGCAAGGCACTCTTCGATCACGACGCGCGCGCCGGCTTCGCCGAGACGGCGCTCGCCGAGCATCGCATCGATCGCGGCGTGGGCGTCGGCGGCGCTGGTCGCGACGATCACACCTTTGCCGGCGGCGAGACCGTCGGCTTTGACCACGATCGGCGCTCCGCGCTGCTCGACGTAGACGTGCGCGGGCGCGGCGTCGGTGAAGCTCGCGTACGCCGCGGTCGGAATGCCGTGGCGGGCCATGAATGCCTTGGCGAAGTCTTTCGAGCTTTCGAGCTGGGCGGCTGCGCGCGTCGGTCCGAAGATTCTCAGCCCTGCGGCGCGAAACGCGTCGACGATCCCTGCCGCGAGCGGCGCCTCGGGACCGACAATCGTCAGCGAAATCTCGTTCTCCTGCGCGAAGCGGACGAGCACGGGAATCTCGTTGATCTCGACGTTGACGAGCCCGTCCTCGCGTGCCGTGCCGGCATTGCCCGGCGCGACGAAGACCTTCGCCACGCGCGGCGAGCGGGCGACCTTCCAGGCAATCGCGTGCTCGCGCCCGCCGCCACCGACGACGAGGATCTTCACTTCAAATCTATCTTGCCAAAGATGTAGAGCACGCTGCCGTGATTGATGCCGCCGTTGAGCTTCGGCACGTATGCGGACAGGACCTCGACGTTCTCGTGCCGCAGGGTGGCAAGCGGCAGCGCGGCCGGAATGGGCCAGCCGTTGGCGATATCGGGCCGCTGGACGATCAGCACCGAAAAGCCGAGCCCGAACTGAAGCTTCTCGCGCTCGCCCCAGTAGGTCCGCCACGCATAGCCCAGATTGAATTGCGCCTGTCGGTGCGAATCCTTGAACACGAGGAAAAACACGTCTTCGGTATTGCCGGCTTCAGTCTGGTGGGTCTTGTCGATGCCACCGCCCCAGGCGTTCGAATTCTCCTCGGCACGGCGCTCGGGCGACCAGCTGTACGGGAGGTGCCACTGATAGCCGGAGACGAGGATGGCGTTGTCTCCCTGCTGATACGTGTCCGCGACGTGGCGGCAGCTCGACTGCAGCCATGTCCACAGATCGACACACTCGAACGCGAGCGCTCGCCCCGGCAGCACGAACACGACAACACCCAGCATGGCCAAGCGCTTCAAATGATTCTCCCTCAAGTTGGTCGAGATCGACCGAAAATCAATGGCGGAAGTGGCGCACTCCCGTGAATACCATGGCCACGCCGCGCTCGTCGGCGGCCGCGATCACTTCGGCGTCGCGCATGCTACCACCCGGTTGGATGACCGCAACAGCGCCGTTGTCGGCCACGATATCGAGGCCGTCGCGAAAGGGAAAAAAAGCGTCGGAAGCGACCACCGAACCCGCGAGCGACAGCCCGGCGTTGGCCGCCTTTATTGCCGCGATCCGCGTCGAGTCGACCCGGCTCATCTGCCCGGCGCCGATTCCGAGCGTGCGTCCGCCCGCGCCGAAGACGATCGCGTTGGATTTCACGAACTTCGCCACGCGCCAGACGAACATCAGATCGGCGAGCTGAGCCTTGGTCGGCGCCTTGCGTGTCACCGTCCGCAGCTCGCCGGGATTCACCTCAAAGCGATCGGCAGTCTGCAAGAGCATGCCGCTGCCGACCCGCTTCATGTCCCAGGCCTGGTCATGTGCGCGCGTCGCGCGCGGCACGCTCAGCACGCGCACATTGGCCTTCTTCGCGATGCGAGCCAGCGCATCCGCCGAATACCCGGGCGCGATCAGTACCTCGAGAAATTGATCGCTAACCGCCTCGACCACGTCCGCGCCAACTTCGCGGTTGAACGCGATGATGCCGCCGAAGGCAGAGGTGGGATCGGTGGCAAAAGCGGCGCGATAGGCATCCAGCGGGGTCGCCGCGATCGCCGCGCCGCAGGGGTTGGCGTGCTTGACGATCACGCAGGCCGGCTCGGCGAAGCTCGCCACGCACTCCACCGCAGCATCCGCGTCGGCGATGTTGTTGTACGAGAGCTCCTTGCCCTGAAGCTGCGTGTAGGCTGCGATCGTACCCGCAGCTGGCGCTTCGTCGCGATAGAACGCGGCCTGCTGATGCGGGTTCTCGCCATAGCGCAAGTCCTCGAGCTTCGTGCCCTGCCAGTTGAAGCGATCGGGAAATGCCCGTGCGGCGCCTGTCGCGTCGTGCGAGGTCAGGTAATTGCTGATCGCACCGTCGTAGGCGGCGGTGTAAGAGAACGCCTTCTGCGCGAGGCGAAAGCGCGTGGCGTCGGAGAGCTTCAACGCGTTCGCACGCAACTCCGCGAGGAGCGCCGGGTAGTCGGCCGGGTCGACGACCACGCCCACGTGCGCATGATTCTTCGCCGCGGCGCGCACGAGCGTTGGTCCGCCGATGTCGATGTTCTCGATGGCCTCCGCGAGCGTGCAGCCCGGGCGGGCGACTGTCTCGCGAAACGGATACAGGTTGACCACAACCAGATCGATGGTCGGGATCTGATGCGCATCGAGCGCGGCGAGGTGGTCTGCGACATCGCGCCGCGCGAGGATGCCGCCGTGGACCTTGGGGTGCAGCGTCTTCACGCGGCCGTCGAGCATTTCTGGAAAGCCGGTGTAGGCGCAGATCTCGGTGACAGGAAGCCTCGCATCGGCGAGCGCCTTCGCCGTCCCTCCCGTCGATAGGAGCCTCACGCCGAGCCCGTGCAAGCCCCGCGCGAAATCGACCAGCCCCGTCTTGTCGGAAACCGACAGCAGCGCCTGCGTTACGAGACCAACCATCGCGCTGCCGCGCAACGAGCGTCGCCCCGCTATCGAATGCCGTACTTCGAGAGTTTCGTCCGCAGCGTGTTGCGGTTCATCCCCAGCATGTCGGCGGCCTGGCTCTGGTTGCCGCCGGCGCGGTGCATGATCGTCGCGAGCATCGAGCGCTCAACATTGGCGATCACCATGTCGTAGATGCCGTGCGGCTGCTCCCCGTCCAGCCTCCGGAAATATTCGTCGAGGGACTTCTCGACGCTGCGGCAGATTTCGTTTCCCCCATTCAAACGGACGGTCTTTCTCATGCTGCCAGGGCCTCCTCCACCCTTGACCCGGAAGCGCACGCGCGGGAGCTGCGTTCCAGCCGCTCGCCGAGCGTGCCGAGCCGATCGAAAAAACGGTTGACCGCGGCGATCTGTGCCGCCGACGTCTCAAGCCGGTTCACTTCGTGGCGGAACGCCTCGCCTCCGACGAATTCATGGGCGTACCACCCCAGGTGCTTGCGTGCGATGCGCACCCCTGTCGCCTCGCCGTAAAACGCGTAATGCTCTTCGAGATGCTCTAGCACGACGCGGCGGATTTCTTCCACACGCGGCGGCAGAGACAGCTCGCCGTGCTCGAGAAAATGGCGGATCTCGCGGAAGATCCACGGACGCCCTTGCGCGGCGCGACCGATCATGATCGCGTCGGCCCCCGTGCGCTCGAGCACTTCGCGCGCCTTCTCGGGAGAATCGATGTCCCCGTTGGCGGCGACCGGGATAGCCACGGCGCGCTTGACCTCCGCGATCGTGTCGTACTCGACGGCGCCGACGAAGCCGCACTCGCGCGTCCGTCCGTGTACCGACAAGGCAGCGATCCCCGAATCAGCGGCGATGCGGGCGATGCGAACCGCATTCTTGTGCTCGCGATCCCATCCGGTGCGAATCTTGAGCGTCACGGAAACGTCCACCGCACGGACCACGGAGGTCAGGATCGAAGCAACCAGCGGCTCGTCCTTGAGCAGCGCCGACCCAGCCGCGACGTTGCAGACCTTCTTGGCCGGGCAACCCATGTTGATGTCGATGATCTGTGCGCCCCGGTCGGCGTTGTAGCGGGCCGCGTCCGCCATCTGATCAGGGTCGGCGCCGGCGATCTGCACCGCGATCGGCTCGACCTCGCCCGCGTGATCGGTCCGACGCTGCGATTTCAGGCTGTCGCGCAGCCTCGGATCGGAGCCGACCATCTCGGAAACCGCGAGGCCGGCTCCGAAGCGCTTGCACAACTTCCGGAACGGCCTGTCCGTGACTCCGGCCATCGGCGCGACGACCAAATTGCTCTCGAGATGATGCGAGCCGATGTACACGTTCGGAGTTTGCAGCGCGAAGGGAGCGAATTATACCGAGTTTGCGCGCATGTGATCATCGCGTTCGTCGGTTCGTGCAAATTTTTTTCAAGTGTTGCATTCAGCGCACGCCGAAGAGCATCGCGCGCGCGAACATCCGTTTCGCGGTTGGCAAAGCGTCGAGCAAAGTGAGTGCCAACCCTCGCGGCCACGCGAGCCACTCCGCGTCCGTGCCGAAAACGCCGAGCAATCCGTGCGTGAGCGCGATGCCCGCAATGCGATCCGGCTGTCGCCGTCGCGCGTAGCGCGCGAGTCGATCGCGCGCGCCGATTTCGTCGCGCGGTGTCGCAAGCAACTCCCGCGCCAGTTCGTACGCGTCGCGCACGCCGAGGTTGAATCCTTGTCCCGCGATCGGATGGAGGGCTTGCGCCGCGTTACCCATCAATGCGACGCGTTCGCCGACGATGCGACCGGCAAAGTCGAGCATGAGCGGAAAGACGCGACGCCCCTCCACACGCACGAACGCCGCCTCTGACGATCGTCCATCGAGGCATGGACCGAAGTGCTCCGCCAGAGCGCGCAGAAATTCGCCATCGGAAAGCACGCGCAGTCTTTCACCCTCGCTCGGAGTTGTGGTCCACACGAACCCGTAATGATCGCCCTCCGGAAGCAGCGCCATCGGTCCGGCGGGCGTGAAGCGCTCGAACGCAAGACCATGATGTGGCTCGCGCGGCCACGCCTTGCCGATAAGCGCCACCTGACCGTAGTCGTGATGCCGTCGCGCAAGCCCGGGCAGCAATCGCCCGCCGCCATCGGCCACCGCGACGAGACGGGCCGTGTACTCATGGTGCTGGCTGTCGCGCTCGGTCTCAACCTTTGCGAACGCCGAGGTCGCGGTGATCCGGTTCACGCTCGCGCCGTGGAGCACGCTGCGGGCAGCGCGCTCGAGTGCGGCGTCGAGCGCGCCCTGCAGGGCGCGATAGCTGACGACGTAACCGAGCGCGGGCAGGCCGTGTTCGGCGGCATCGAGTCGCGCGTGGCCGAAGCCGCCGCGCTGCGAGATGTCGATCGCCCTGATCGGCGTGACGGCATCCTTGGCGGTGGCGACTTCGCCCCAAACGCCGAGGCGCTCGAAGATGAGCCGCGATCCGTGCGACAGTGCGAGCGAGCGATCGCTGCGTCCAATGGCGCCTTCGGCGCGCGCATCGAGTGTGACGACATCGAGATCGCTTTGGGCAAGCGCCAGGGCGGCGGTTGCGCCGACCGGGCCCGCACCGACGATCACAACGTCATGCAGCATTTACGTGCCCAACCGTGCTCCAGAAAGCTGACGGCCGAGTTAAGGGGCGGCGCGACGCGAGCCCGTTTCAACGAGGCCGATCAGCGAGCGCAAGCCTCCTCTACTTCACTCAGAGACTTCGGAGTGCTTGTCGTGAGGTTCTCGCTACCAGTCTCGGTCACGAGCACGTCATCCTCGATGCGAACGCCGATGTCCCAGAATTCTTCCGGCACCTTGTCGGCGGGGCGGATGTAGCAGCCGGGCTCAACCGTGAGCACCATGCCGGGCTCGAGCTTCCGCGAGGCGCCGTCGACGCGATAAAGGCCGACGTCGTGCACGTCCAGCCCCAGCCAGTGCCCGGCGCGGTGCATATAAAACTGCTTGTACGCGCCGGACTCGAGCACAGCGTCGAGCGAGCCTTCACACAGCTTCAAATCGATGAAGCCCTGCGCCAGCACGCGCTCGGCGACTTGATGGTAGTCGTGGAACGGCTTGCCGGGACGCACCGCATCGATGCAGGCGAGCTGCGCCGCCAGCACGAGCTCGTAGATCGCCTTCTGAGGCCCGGTGAACTTGCCGCTGACCGGGAACGTACGCGTGATGTCCGACGCGTAGCCGTGATATTCGCAACCGGCGTCGATCAAGAGCAGATCATTCGGCTGCAGCTCGCGATCGTTGTCGCGGTAGTGCAGGACGCAGGCGTTCGGGCCGGAAGCAACGATCGAAGGATAAGCCGGAGAGTGCGCTCCGTAGCGAAGGAACTCGTGCGCCAGCTCCGCCTCGACCTGGTATTCATACCAGCCCGGTTGTGCGCGCGCCATGGCGCGACGATGCGCACCGCTGGAGATTTCCGCGGCACAGCGAAGAAGCTTGAGCTCCTGCTCATCCTTGACCAGACGCATCGCGGCGACCAACGAGCGCACGTCGATGATCTGCTCGGGCGCAGCGATACCGGTGCGCACCCGATGGCGCACCTCGTTCAGCGTCGCGGTAACCAGATGATCCCACGCCGAGTACAAGCCAACCGGCGAGTACACTGCCGGGCGGTCGGCCGTCCAGTCGGCGAGCTTCGCCGGAAGCTCGGTGATCGAATGCGCTTCGTCGAAGGCGAAGACTTCGCGCGCGGCGTCCGGCCCATAGCGGAAGCCGTCCCAGACTTCGCGCTCCGCGTTCTTGTCGCGACAGAAGAGCACTTGTCGCGAATCGCCCGTGTCGGATCCTGCGACGAGCACGACCACTGCTTCGGGTTCCTGGAAGCCCGAGAGATAGTAGAAGTGACTGTCCGGCCGGTACGGATAATGCGTGTCGGCGTTGCGGATCGCCTCCGGCGCAGTGGGAATCGCGGCAATCCCGCCCTTGCTGTGCGCGCGCATCGCTTCGATCAGGTGCGAGCGCCGGTCGCGATGGTGCTGGTGGCTGTGGTGCATGGGATATAAACCAGGGTGTAGCGGAAAGGTTGCAATTATAAGCCGCAGCCGGACTGAATGCCGGATACGCTACTATCGATCCGATGCCTTCTTCATCCGAATCCGTGCGAATCGCCGGCGGTGCATTGCGCGAGGCGAAGCGCGCCCTGCGCGAGCGGATCCTGCGCGCGCGCGATGCCCTTCCGGCCACGGTTCGCGCCGAGGCCGGCGCAGCAATCGTCAGGACGCTCACCGCGCGACCCGACTACGCTGCCGCACGCACCCTGCTTCTGACCCTTCCCTACGGAAGCGAATGGGACACGCGTTTACTGCTCGCTGTCGCGCTCGAGCAAGGCAAGACCATCGCCGTGCCGCGCGTCAATCTCGAGCGGCGCATGCTGGACATTCATGTCGTTTGCGATCTCCGGCGCGATGTCGAGCCCGGCTATCGCGGCATCCCCGAGCCGAGCACCAGTTGTCCGCCGATGGAGCTTGCGGCGATCGACTGGGTGCTTGTGCCGGGCGTAGCCTTCGACGCACGCGGTCATCGCGTCGGTTACGGCGGTGGCTACTATGATCGATTGCTCCCGGCGCTGCCCAACTCCGCCGCCCGCATTGCCGCCGCCTTCGAACTGCAGATCGTCGACGAAGTCCCGACTGCTCCGCACGACTTCGCCCTTGACGCGATCGTGACCGAGCTTCAGGTGATCGTACCCAGGCGCCCGGCGACCGCATGGAGCAACGGCCTGGCGCCAACCTAGAACGCCCCCGCCCTGCGTGGTAGCATGGCTTCACGGCGCTCGACTTCCCAAGCGCCTCCAGTTTAGGTCCCCGGCGCCGCGTTCAGCGAGACGAACCGAACAATCAATCGGCCGGATGAATCCGGCCCTCGGCTTAAGCGAGCGCACCGCCAGTGCAAGGAGTTCCCCATGGATATGCCACACGACGTTGATCCCCAGGAAACCCGGGAATGGGTGGACGCGATCGACGGCGTTCTCGAGGTCGAGGGCGCCGACCGCGCCCAGTTCCTGATCGAGCAGGTCATCGACCGAGCCCGCCGCCGCGGCGCTTACCTCCCGTTCTCGGCCAATACTGCCTACATCAACACGATCCCAGCGGACCGCCAACCGAAGATGCCGGGCGACCCCACGATCGAGGAGAAGATCCGCAACTACGCGCGCTGGAATGCGATGGCGATGGTGGTGCGGGCCAACAAGCACACCAACGTCGGCGGGCACATTGCGAGCTACGCGTCGGCGGCGACGCTCTACGACGTTGGCTTCAATCACTTCTGGCATCCACCCTCCGAGAGCCACGGCGGCGATCTCGTCTTCATCCAGGGACACTCTTCGCCGGGAATCTACGCTCGGGCGTTCATGCTCGGACGTTTCACGCCCGAGCAGATGGACAATTTCCGGCAGGAAGTCGATGGCAAGGGGATCTCGTCGTACCCGCATCCGTGGCTGATGCCCGACTTCTGGCAGTTCCCCACGGTATCGATGGGCCTTGGACCGCTGATGGCGATCTACCAGGCTCGCTTCATGAAGTATCTGCAGGACCGCGGCATGGTGAACACAGAAGGCCGGAAGGTCTGGTGCTTCTGCGGCGACGGCGAAATGGACGAGCCGGAGTCGATGGGCGCCATCGGCATGGCCGGGCGCGAAGCGCTCGACAACCTAATCTTCGTCGTGAACTGCAACCTGCAGCGCCTCGACGGGCCGGTGCGCGGCAACGGCAAGATCATCCAGGAGCTGGAGAGCGATTTCCGCGGCTCCGGCTGGAACGTCATCAAGGTGATCTGGGGAACGCGCTGGGACGCGCTATTCGCGCGCGACAAGAAGGGCATTCTCGCGCGGCGCATGATGGAATGCGTCGACGGCGAATATCAGACCTTCAAGTCGAAGAACGGCGCCTACGTGCGCGAGTATTTCTTCAACACGCCGGAGTTGAAGGAGCTCGTCGCCGACTGGACCGACGAGGACATCTGGCACCTGAATCGCGGCGGGCTCGATCCGTTCAAGGTGTACGCCGGCTACAACGCCGCGGTGAACCACAAGGGTCAGCCCACGGTGATCCTCGCCAAGACGATCAAGGGCTTCGGTATGGGCGAGGCGGGCGAGGCTCAGAACATCACGCACCAGCAGAAGAAGATGTCGGTGGAATCGATCCGCGCGATGCGCGATCGCTTCGAGCTCCCGGTGCCGGACGCGGAGATCGAGAAGGTCCCGTATCTCACGTTTCCCGCGGGGTCGCCCGAAGCGGAGTACATGAAGGCGCGCCGCATGGACCTGGGCGGCTTCCTGCCCACGCGCCGGCGCAAGGCGCCTCCACTCGTCGTTCCCGCCATCGCGTCCCTTGAGCGCTTCCTGAAGAGCACCGAAGATCGCGAGATTTCGACCACGATGGCGTTCGTGCAGGTCCTGCAGACGCTGATCCGTGACAAGAACATCGGAAAGCACATCGTCCCGATCGTGCCCGACGAGTCGCGCACCTTCGGCATGGAAGGCATGTTCCGCCAGCTCGGCATCTGGAACCAGCTCGGCCAGCTCTACACGCCGCAGGACGCCGACCAGCTGATGTTCTACAAGGAGACCAAGGACGGGCAGATCCTGCAGGAAGGCATCAACGAAGCGGGCGCGATGTGCGACTGGATGGCGGCGGCCACTGCGTACTCCACGCATGGCGTGCAGATGATCCCGTTCTACATCTTCTACTCGATGTTCGGCTTCCAGCGGGTGGGCGACCTCGCCTGGGCCGCCGGCGACATGCGCTCGCGCGGATTCCTGCTCGGCGGCACCGCGGGACGCACGACGCTCAACGGTGAAGGCCTGCAGCACGAGGACGGGCATTCGCACCTTTTCTCGGCGACGGTGCCGAACTGCGTCTCCTATGATCCGACCTTCGGTTACGAAGTCGCCGTCATCATCCAGGACGGCTTGCGGCGCATGTATGCGGAGCAGGAAGACGTCTATTACTACCTCACGCTGATGAACGAGAACTACCCGCATCCGGCGATGCCGGAAGGCGCGGCTCCGGGCATCATCAAGGGGATGTATCTGCTGCGCTCGGGCGAAAAGAAAAGCAAGGGCGCACGCGTGCAGCTCGTCGGCAGCGGCGTCATCCTGCGCGAAGCGATCGCCGCGGCAGAATTGCTGAAGAAGGATTGGGACGTCGAGGCCGACATCTGGAGCTGCCCGTCGTTCACCGAGCTGGCGCGCGACGGCCACGCGGTCGCTCGCTGGAACCTGCTCAACCCGACCGCGAAGCCGAAGCTCTCGCACGTCGAGACCTGCCTCAAGGATACGCAGGGACCGGTGATCGCCTCGACAGACTACGCGCGCGCCTTTGCCGAACAGATCCGCGCCATCGTGCCGCGACGTTACGTCGTGCTCGGCACCGACGGCTTCGGACGCTCGGACACACGCGAGAAATTGCGACGCTTCTTCGAGGTCGATCGGCACTACATCGCAGTCGCCGCGCTCAAGGCGCTTGCCGATGAGGGAACGCTGCCCGCAGCGAAAGTCGCCGATGCCATCAAGAAGTACGATGTCGACGCGGCCAAGCCCGCGCCGTGGACGGTGTGATCATGAGCGCGATTGAAGTCAAGGTTCCCGACATCGGCGACTTCAAGGACGTGCCGATCATCGAGGTCTTCGTCAAGCCGGGCGATGCGGTGAAGGCGGAGGACTCGCTGGTCACGCTGGAATCCGACAAGGCGACGATGGACGTGCCCTCGCCGGCTGCGGGCATCGTCAAGGACTTGAAGGCGAAGGTCGGCGACAAGGTGAGCGAAGGTAGCGTGCTTCTCACGATCGACGCGGATGGAGCGGGAGCGCGCGCTGCGCCGAAGGCGGCGGCCGCGCCGTCATCTCAGCCGCCTGCTGTGGCCGCATCTCAACCATCCCCCGCGAGCGGGGGAGCAAGTGCCGCTCCGCGCGCCACTGCGCCGAGCGCGCCCGCTGGAGGAAGCACCGAGGTCAAGGTTCCCGACATCGGTGACTTCAAGGATGTTCCGATCATCGAGGTGTTCGTCAAAGCGGGCGATGCCGTCAAGGCCGAAGATCCGCTGGTCACGCTCGAATCGGACAAGGCCACGATGGACGTGCCTTCACCGTCGGCAGGAACCGTGCAGGCGCTGAAGGTGAAAGTCGGCGACAAGGTCAGCGAAGGCAGCGTGCTTCTCACGTTGTCAGCCAGCGGCGCGGCCGCGCCGGCTGCAGCGCTGGCGCCATCGGCTCCCGCGCCCGCGGCAGCGCCTCGCGTCGCGGAAGAGAAGCCCGCACCCGCGGCCGCGCCCTCCGCACCGACCCCCGCCGCGGCCCCGGTCGATACCGAAGCCTTTAGGCGGGCGCACGCCTCACCTTCGGTGCGCGCGTTCGCACGCGAGCTCGGCGTCGATCTCTCGAAAGTGAAGGGGACGGGGCCGAAGGATCGCATCCTGCGCGAAGACGTGCAGGGCTACGTGAAGCAAGTCATGAGCGTCGGCCCCGCCGCTGCGGCGCCTGCCGCCGGCGGCTTTCCGGGGCTGCTGCCCTGGCCGCAGGTCGACTTCGCCAAGTTCGGCCCGATCGAAGCGAAGCCGCTGTCGCGCATCAAGAAGATCTCCGGCGCGAACCTGCATCGCAACTGGGTGATGATCCCGCACGTCACCAATTGCGAGGACGCCGACATCACCGAGCTGGAAGCCTTCCGCGTGCAGCTCAACAAGGAGAACGAAAAGGCCGGCATCAAGGTGACGATGCTCGCCTTCCTCATCAAGGCCAGCGTCGCCGCGCTCAAAAAATTCCCCGAGTTCAACGCTTCGCTGGACGGCGACAATCTCGTCTACAAACGCTATTTCAACATCGGCTTCGCGGCCGACACGCCCAACGGTCTCGTCGTCCCGGTGGTGAAGAACGCGGACCAGAAGGGTGTGCTCGCGATCGCGAAGGAGATGGGCGAGCTGTCCGCGAAGGCGCGCGAAGGCAAGCTCGGTCCCGCCGACATGCAGGGCGGATGTTTCTCGATCTCGAGCCTCGGCGGTATCGGTGGCACGTATTTCACGCCGATCATCAACGCGCCCGAAGTCGCGATCCTCGGCGTTTGCCGCTCGAGCATGCGTCCGACATGGGACGGCAAGCAGTTCTCGCCTCGGCTGATCCTCCCGCTCTCGCTCTCTTACGACCACCGCGTGATCGACGGCGCCGCTGCGGCGCGGTTCAACACTTATCTCGTGGCACTCCTCGGCGACATGCGCCGCGTCGTCCTCTAGGAGCGTCGATGGCCGCGATCGAAGTGAAGGTCCCGGATATCGGCGACTTCAAGGACGTGCCCATCATCGAGGTTTTCGTCAAGCCCGGCGATGCGCTGAAGGCGGAGGACCCGCTCGTTACGCTTGAGTCCGACAAGGCGACCATGGACGTGCCCGCGCCTTCGGCCGGCACGGTGAAGGAAGTGAAGGTCAAGCTCGGCGACAAGGTGAGCCAGGGCAGCGTGATCCTGACGCTCGATACGGCTGCCGCTGGCGGGGCGGCGGCCGCGCCCAAGCCGGCTGCGCCGCCTTCGTCTGCTGCTGCGCCATCCAAGGCTGCGGCAGCGGTGCCGGGCGCCGCAACGTATTCCGGCAAAGCGGACATCGAATGCGAGATGATCGTCATCGGAAGCGGCCCTGGCGGTTACAGCGCCGCGTTCCGCTCCGCGGATCTCGGCATGAAGACGGTGCTTGTCGAGCGCTATCCAACGCTCGGCGGCGTTTGTCTGAACGTCGGTTGCATCCCGTCGAAGGCGCTGCTGCACATCGCCGCGGTCATGGACGAGGCAAGGACGCTCGCCGAGCACGGCATCGCCTACGCCGAGCCGAAGGTCGATCTCGACAAGCTGCGCGCGTGGAAGAACAAGGTCGTCGGGAAGCTGACCGGGGGACTCAGCGGGATGGCGAAGGCGCGCAAGGTGGAAGTGGTGCGCGGCTATGGCGCGTTCCTCGACCCGCATCACGTCGAGGTGGAGTTGACCGACGGTCCCGGCCAGAACAGGACTGGCGCGAAAAAAGTCGTGCGCTTTGCCAAAGCGATCATCGCCGCCGGATCGCAGTCGATACGCCTGCCGTTCGCGCCGGACGACCCGCGCATCGTCGATTCGACCGGAGCGCTCGAGTTCCCCGTGGCCCCGAAGCGCATGCTCGTCGTCGGCGGCGGAATCATCGGGCTCGAGATGGGAACCGTGTATTCGACGCTTGGCGCGCGGCTCGACGTGGTCGAAATGCTCGACGGCATGATGCTCGGCGCGGACCGCGATCTGGTGAGAGTCTGGGAGAAGGTGAACAAGCCGCGCTTCGATCGCGTCATGCTGAAGACCAAGACCACGGCGATCGAAGCGAAGAAGGATGCGCTTTACGTGAGTTTCGAGGGCGAGCAGGCGCCGAAGGGCGCGCAACCTTACGATCTAGTGCTGCTCTCCGTCGGGCGCAGTCCCAACGGGAAGAAGATCGGTGCGGAGAAGGCGGGGGTTGCGGTCAGCGATCGCGGCTATATTCCGACCGACACGCAGATGCGCACCAACGTCGCGCACATCTTCGCGATTGGCGACATCGCCGTGCAGCCGATGCTCGCGCACAAGGCGGTGCACGAGGGACACGTCGCGGCGGAAGCCGCAGCCGGCGAGAAATCGTATTTCGACGCGCGCGTCATTCCTTCGGTCGCGTATACCGATCCCGAAGTGGCATGGGTCGGGATCACCGAGGACGAGGCGAAGGCGAAAGGCGTCAAGATCCAGAAGGCGCAGTTTCCTTGGGCGGCGTCGGGCCGCGCCATCGCCAACGGCCGCGACGAAGGCTTCACGAAGCTGCTCTTCGATGCCGAGACGCATCGCGTGGTCGGCGGCGGGATCGTCGGCACACACGCGGGCGATCTCATCAGCGAGATCGCGCTCGCCGTCGAGATGGGCGCCGACGCGGTGGACATCGGCAAGACCATCCATCCGCATCCCACGCTCTCCGAATCGGTCGGTTTCGCGGCCGAAGTGTTCGAGGGCGTTTGCACCGATCTGCCGCCGATGCGGAAGAAATAAGAAGGCCATGACCCAGGACGAACAGAAGCAGCTCGTCGCCCGCGCGGCAGTGAAATACGTTGTCGAAGATGCGTACCTCGGGGTCGGCACCGGATCGACCACGAATTTCTTCATCGACGAGCTGGCGAAGTCGAAGAAACGTATCCGTGGCGCCGTCGCCAGCTCAATCAGGACGGCGGAGCGGTTGAAGAGCCACGGCATTTCCGTGGTCCAGCTGGCGGCGGTCGATGAGCTTCCGGTCTACGTCGACGGCGCGGACGAGACCACGGAGCACGGCGCGATGATCAAGGGCGGCGGCGGAGCGCTTACATGCGAGAAGATCGTCGCGGCGGTCGCGAAGAAGTTCGTCTGCATCGTCGACCGGTCGAAGGTCGTAGGCGTGCTGGGTGAGTTTCCGCTACCCGTGGAAGTGATTCCGATGGCGCGCAGTTACGTCGCGCACGAACTGGTGAAGCTCGGAGGCCATCCTCAGTTGCGCGAGCATTTCACGACCGACAACGGCAACATCATCCTGGACGTCGAAGATCTGAGCATCCTCAACCCCGCCGACCTGGAAACGAAGATCAACAACATCGCGGGCGTCGTCACCAACGGGCTTTTCGCACGGCGCGGCGCCGACGTAATTCTCGTCGGCACGGATCAGGGCGTGAAGACGCTCGACGCGCATAAGTTCTGACGTCCGACGGCGGGTGAGCCGCTCCGGCGCGGCTCACCCGCGCTAGAATTGCGGCATGACCAACCTCAGCGATCCCACGATCGACCTCGCCGCGTACATGCGCGACGTCGGCGAGCGGGCACGCGCGGCGGCGCGAGTGCTCGCCCGCGCGTCGACGCAGGCCAAGAACGCAGCGCTCGAAGCGACGGCCGTCGCGATCGAGCGCGATGCGAAGCGCCTGCTCGCCGCCAACGCGGAAGATGTCTCCTCGGCGCGCGTGGCAGGCGAAGACGCTGCATTCGTCGATCGCTTGCGGCTCAAGCAGGCCACGATTACCGCGATGGCGGAAGGACTGCGGCAGATCGGCGCCCTGCCCGATCCGGTGGGCGAACTCTCCGATCTGAAGTATCGGCCGACCGGCATCCAGGTTGGACGCATGCGCGTGCCGCTTGGCGTAGTCGGCATCGTCTACGAGTCGAGGCCGAACGTCACAGCGGATGCGTCGGGGCTCTGTCTCAAGTCGGGCAATGCCTGCATCCTGCGCGGCGGCTCGGAAGCGTTCCGCTCGAATCAGGCGATCGCGACATGTGTGCGCGAAGGCCTGCGGTTGTCCGATCTTCCTGAAGACGCTGTGCAGGTCATTGGTACGACCGACCGCGCCGTGGTCGGCATGCTGGCCACGATGGATCGCTATGTCGACGTGCTCGTGCCGCGCGGAGGCAAGACACTGATTCAGCGCATCGCCGTCGAAGCGACCGTGCCGGTGTTGAAGCATCTCGACGGTGTATGTCATGTGTTCATCGACGAATCCGCAGACCTCGACATGGCGGTTCGCATCGCCGACAACGCGAAGACACAGCGTTTCAGTCCGTGCAACACGATGGAGACCCTGCTGGTCCACGAGAGGATCGCGCCACGCGTGCTGCCGCCACTGGCCGAGATCTATGCCGAGAAGAAAGTCGAGCTGCGTGGCGACGAGGCGAGCCGCGCGCTCGTGCCGGCGATGAAGCCCGCCACCGAGGAGGACTGGACCACGGAGTATCTGGCACCGATCCTGGCCGTGCGTATTGTGCCTTCACTGGAGGCCGCGCTACAGCACATCGCAAGGTACGGTTCGCAGCATACCGATGCGATCGTCACCGAGAACTACGACAACGCAATGCGCTTCCTGCGCGAAGTCGATTCGAGCTCGGTGATGATCAACGCGTCCACTCGCTTCGCCGACGGGTTCGAATACGGTCTCGGTGCCGAGATCGGCATCTCGACCAACAAGCTGCACGCGCGCGGGCCCGTGGGACTAGAAGGCTTGACCAGCCAGAAGTGGGTCGTGTTCGGCAGCGGGCAAATACGGACCTGAGGACCGGCGCGGTCGCACCGCCGGCATCATGTCGTCCTCGGTAACGGTCTCGATCGGCACCAACACGGCGATCACCGCCGCGAAAGGTATTGGCTGGTTCCTAACCGGCTCGCCTACGCTCTTCGCCGAGACGATCCATTCGATTGCCGACGTCTCCAACCAGGTGCTGCTGAAAGTCGGCGAGGTGCGTGGCCGCAGCGGTCCGGACAAGCAGCATCCCTTCGGCCGCGGGCAGGAGAAATTCTTCTGGGGGCTGGTCTCCGCAGTGAGCGTGTTCTTCGTCGGCTGCGGCGTGAACCTTTATCACGGCGTGCACGCGCTCCTTGCTCGCGCGCCGGTCGAGCCGTTTACGCCGCTCGTGCTCGGACTCCTGCTGTTCGCGCTCGCCCTCGAGGCATATACCTTCGTCTTCGCACTGCGTGAGATCGGGGGCTGGCGAAGCGCAGTCATCAACCGCACCAACACTACCGTGCTCGCGGTGCTGCTCGAGGACGCGGTCGCGCTCCTCGGTATCCTGCTCACGTTGCTCGTGGCAGGCGTTTCGTTCGTCTTTGGACCACGACCTGAATTCGACGCGATCATCGCGATCGTTGTGGGCGTGCTGCTCGGTGCGATGGCACTCTTCCTCGCCGCGATCAACCGGCGATTGCTGATCGACGTGTCCGATCCCGAGCTCGAAGCAACGGCGAACGCCTTCCTCGCCGAACGGGGTGTGCACGCGGAGTTACGCTCGGTGATCGTGGACGATGGCCGCGATGTGCTCTTCGTGCACGTGCGTCCGGGTAGCAGCGGCCCGACGCCGGCGGAAGCTCACGCTCTCGGCGAGGCGCTCAAGACACATGCGCGTGCGACGATGAAGAAGACGCTGGACGAGGTGTATTGGAAATTCCCGGCGGGAGCTCAACCGCCAAGATAGGCGCCGCCGTTGACGTGCAGCGTTTGGCCGGTGGTGTAGCGGGCCCCGGGGCCCGCCAACCATACGACCGCGCTGGCGACCTCTTCCGGGTGGCCGCGTCGCCCAAGCAACGTCTTGTGATCGAGCCGGTGCGCGGGATCGGCGCCTGCGCTTGCCGCCTTGCGCACGGTGTCGATCAGGCCGGGCGACACGCAGTTGACGGTGATGCCGAACGGTGCGAACTCGTGGGCCAGAGCGCGTGTTAGTCCACCCAGCGCCGCTTTGGCCGTCACGACCTGGGCGCGCATCGGCGCGCCGGTGTACGCCGTCATGCCGCCGATATTGATCACGGCTGCGGAGCCGCTCGCACGCAGCAGTGGCAGCGCCGCCTGCGTGCAGTGAAAAGCGCCGTCGACGCATACCGTGTGCGCCGCACGCCAGTCCTCATAGGACAGTTCCGCGAAAGGGATTTCGCGGCGCACCGCGGCGTTGTTGACGAGGATGTCGAGCCTTCCGAAGCGCTTCGAGACCTCGGCCATCATCGCGTCGACGTCGGCGCGCCGCGAGACGTCGGCGGCAATCAGCACCGCCTCGCCGCCGCGCGCGGCGATCTCTTCGACGACGGACTGGCCTTCGTCGCGGCTCGCGCGCACGTTCACCGCGAGCTTCGCGCCCGCGTCGGCAAGCGCGAGCGCAATGGCGCGTCCGATGTTGCGGCCCGCACCGGTGACGAGGGCGACCCTGCCTTCGAGCGGTATCGTGTCCATGGCAGCACTAGCCTCGCAACGACGAGAGATCGACCCTGCGCATGGCGCGCAGTGTGCGGAGCGCCGCCAGGGCATCGCGCGCGCGATCTCTGCTCCACCCACCATAAGTGCAGTTGGCGATGAACTTCGCTTCGAGCGCCTCGGCGGAGAGCGGCTCGTCGCGGCCGCCGCGGAAATGTCCTTGGCGTGCTTCGCGCACCTCGCCGGATCTGAGCGTTACGCGAAGATGACCGGTGAATTGGCGAGGATAAGGATTGTCCGGATCCACGACGTAGCGGACCTTGCCCGCGAGCGCACGAACGACCGGGTCCTGCACAACCGATTCTTCGTATTCGCCAAGGCCCGCGTCGCCGCGCAACATGCCGACGGCGATCGCGTACGGAATGCTGAACTTGGCCGCGTACCCGTTGGGCGGGTTCTGCTTCGCAGCGAGCGGCTCCCACAACCGATGCACGATGCCCTCGGCCGTCTTGCATTCGATCGAGATCACATCGGCGGGCACGAGCCCTTCAGCGATCAGCTTGCGCGCGCAATCGATGTACGGATGAGCCATTGTGCCGCAGGCGTACGGCTTGAAGGCGATGTCGGCGCACAACCATTGCCGCCCCGCGCCGTCGAAAGCCTTCGTAGCCGGCTTCCTTGAAGGTTGGGACTCCGGGCAGCAGCGGCTGGCGCTTATCGCCCGTCACGGCGAGCGGCTTGAACGCGCCAGAACGTATGTGCGGCAGCGCCGCGGCGAGCCCCGGAAAGATCACCTGGATCTGTCCGCCCATGGCGTCGGTGAAGGCCTGGCCGATGCTCCGATACGCGACGGCCAGGCTCGGAACGCCGGAGGCATGCTTGAACTGCTCCATCACGAGATGGTTGAGCGTGCCGACGCCCGACGTGCCGTAATCGACCTTGCCGGGGTTGGCCTTGGCGTAAGCGACGAATTCCTGGAGCGTATTCGCGGGCACTGCGCGCGTCACGACCAGCACGTTGGGCGTGCCGCCGATCATGGCGATGGGCGTGAAGTCCTTCACCGCGTCATAATCGAGATTGCGCTTCACCGCGGGATTGGTGGCGTGCGTCGCCACATATCCGATCATCAACGTGTAGCCGTCCGGCCGCGCGCGTGCCGCCGTCTGCGTCGCGATCTGACCTCCGGCACCCGCCAGGTTCTCGACGACGAAGGGCTGGCCCATCGCTACGCGCAATTTTTCGGCGATGATGCGCGCGACAAGATCGACGCCGCCGCCGGGCGCCTGCGGCGCGATGATCTTGACCGGGCGATTCGGATAGCTTTCCTGAGCGCCCGCCGGTGCCAAGACCGCGAGGGCCGCGAGTAAGGCTAGCTTACGCGTCATGGGCGCGACGTAACCTGAGAACGGGGTGGCCACAGGAAGTAGCCTTCCCTCACAGCGCGTCTTTTGAGCGCAGCGTCGCAATTTGCTCCTCCCTGTAACCGAGCTCGCGCAGGATTGCGTCGGTATGCGCGCCGAGTGCGGGAATCGCTTCGATGCGGTAGTCGAACGCGTCAGTCTGGCCCGGCGGCATCAACGCTGGAATCGCGCCTACGGGCGAATCGACTTGGACCCAGCGCTTCCGCGCCGCCAGCTGCGGATGCGCCCACACTTCCTCCATCGTGTTGACGCGCGCGTTGGCGATCTGCGCCTTGTCGAGCCTCTCTACGACCTGCGCAGCGCTAAGCTTGCCGAAGACGTCGAGGATCAACGATCGCAACGCGGCGCGGTTCTCGTGCCTGCGGGCATTCGCGGAAAAACGCGGGTCGGTTGCAAGCGCGGGCTGCTGCAGGACTTCGGCGCAGAACGCCGCCCATTCGCGTTCGTTCTGGAGCCCGAGCATCACCGTCTTGCCGTCGCCCGCGCGAAACGGTCCGTAGGGGTAGATCGTCGCGTGCGCGGCGCCGGAGCGCGCGGGCGGGCTCGCGCCTTCGAAGGCGTAATAGAGCGGGTAGCTCATCCATTCAGTGAGCGCTTCGAGCATCGAAACGTCGAAATGCGCGCCCCGCCCTGTCTTTTCGCGCTGCAGCAGCGCGGCGAGAATGCTCGTGTAGGCATACATGCCCGCTGCGATATCGGCGATGGAGCAGCCGGCCTTCGCGGGCTCGGTATCCGAGCCCGTGACCGAGAGGAAACCCGCCTCGCTCTGGATCAGGAGATCGTAGGCCTTTTTGTCGCGATAGGGGCCGTCGGCGCCGTACCCCGAGATGTTGCACACGATGATGCGCGCATTGCGCTTCTCGAGCGCCGATCCGCTTAAGCCTAGCCGCGCTGCCGCACCCGGCGCGAGATTCTGCACCAGCACGTCGGCGCGATCGATGAGCTTGAGCAATATCTCCTGCGCCGGCTTTTGCTTGAGATCGAGCGTCAGGCTCTCCTTCGAGCGGTTTACCCAGACGAAATGCGACGAGAGTCCACGCACGCGCTCGTCGTAGCCGCGCGCAAAGTCGCCCACGCCTGGCCGCTCTACCTTGACCACGCGCGCGCCGAGATCGGCGAGCTGTCGCGTGCAGAACGGCGCGGCGATCGCGTGCTCGAGAGAAACCACCAGGACGCCGTCGAGAGGGCGCATCAAAACGACCGCGGCAGGCCGAGCACGTGCTCGGCCACGTAGGAAAGGATGAGATTGGTCGAGATGGGGGCGACCTGATAAAGCCGCGTCTCGCGAAACTTGCGCTCGACATCGAAGTCGTGCGCGAAGCCAAAGCCGCCGTGGGTCTGCAGACACACGTTCGCCGCCTCCCACGACGCCTTCGCGGCGAGAAGCTTCGCCATGTTCGCCTCGGCACCGCAAGGCTTGCCCGCATCGAACAATTCCGCAGCCCTGAAGCGCATCAGATTCGCGGCTTCGATCTCGACATAGCTCTCGGCGATCGGAAACTGCACGCCCTGGTTCTTTCCGATCGGCCGCTCGAAGACCACGCGCTCGGAAGCGTAGCGGCGCGCCCGGTCGACGAACCACCAGCCGTCGCCGATGCATTCCGCGGCGATCAGTGTACGCTCCGCGTTCAGTCCGTCGAGGATGTAGCGAAACCCCTGCCCTTCCTGGCCAACGATAGTCTCCGCGGGGATCTCGAGTCCGTCGAAGAAGACTTCGTTGGTCTCGTGATTGACCATGTTGCCGATCGGACGCACCGTCATCTTGCCGCTGGCGAGCGCCGCGTGCACGTCGACAAGGAAGACGCTCATGCCTTCGGACTTGCGCCGCACTTCGGCCAGAGGCGTCGTGCGGGCGAGCAGGATCATGAGGTCCGAATGCTGCAAGCGAGAAGTCCACACCTTCTGTCCGTTGACAACGTAGCGATCGCCTCGGCGCACCGCATTGGTCTTCAGGCGAGTGGTGTCGGTGCCGGTGGTCGGCTCGGTCACAGCCATCGATTGCAGGCGCAGCTTGCCGCTCGCGATGTCGGGCAGAAATTTCTTCTTCTGTGCTTCCGACCCGTGCCCCAGCAGCGTACCCATGTTGTACATCTGCCCATGACACGCGCCGGCATTGCCACCGGAAAGGTTGATCTCTTCCATGATGACTGACGCTTCCGCGAGCCCGAGCCCGGAGCCGCCGTATTCGCTCGGGATCATCGCCGCGAGCCAGCCCGCGCGGGTGAGCACATCGACGAAGGCCTCGGGATAAGCATGGTCCGCATCGACTTTCCGCCAATACGCGGCGTCGAAACCGCCGCACAGCGCGCGCATTGCCTCGCGCAATGCCTGATAACCGTCTGGTGCAGGCAGCTCGTTCATCGCGATCGATCTAAAGCGTAGCCGTCGCCTGCATTGCGAGCGCGCCTTCGGCGTCTTGCGCCCAGAGCGACACGGTCTTTCCATCGGCGTTGGGCAAAGCACAGACGTCAAAGGGCGCGATGTCGAAGAGCGGACGGCGGGCCCGGAATTCGAAGCGAGCGAGCGTATCGCCAACACCGTGCCGCCGCGGCAGATCGGCGAGCAGCGTGGCGAGCAATGGGCCGTGCACGACGAGCCCCGGGTAGCCTTCGACCTCCGTCACGTAGCGCCGGTCGTAGTGAATGCGATGACTGTTGAAAGTTAGCGCTGAGTAGCGGAAGAGGAGCACGTCGTCGGGCACGATGCGGCGGCGCCAGGCCGCTTGTTCCGGCGCGCGCGCCGGTACGCCGGCGCTCGACGCGGCGACATCGCGGTACACGATATCGTGCTCTTCGGTGAGCGCGAGCCCGGCATCGGTCGAAAGCTCGTGCCGCACACCGACGAACACGAGCGCTCCGCTCGCGCCCTGCTTCTCGGTGATCGACGCGATGCGAGAGACACGCGTCACCGTGTCGCCGATCCTCAGAGCTGATTTCCATTCGAGCCTGCTCCCCGCCCACATCCGACGCGGCAGCGGTACCGGCGGCAGGAAGCCTCCCCGCTTCTCGTGACCATCGGGTCCGGCCTCGGACTGGCGATACGTGGGAAGAAAGTACAGCCAGTGCCACAGCGGCGGCAGCGCACCGCCCGCGCGCGGCGGCGGATCGTCGCGATCGAGCGTGGCGCTGAGCAGCGCCACCGGCCGCGCATCGATCGTATCGGTGCGCGCTTCCGTACGCCCGACCCATTGTTGCAACTCGTCGCGTTCGGCACTCACGAGCTTGCCGGCTGCCGCGCGCTGCGGCGACGCACCAACGCGAACCAGAAGGCGGCGATCGCAACTGCTGCAATGAATGGGAGCGCTCCGGCGTTCATCGTCTCCCACCCGGCGGCGTTCACGAGCACGCCGGAGGCGAACGACGATACGCCCATCACCGAGAAGACGATGAAGTCGTTCAATCCCTGTGTGCGCGCCTTCTCAGCGGGCATATAGGCTTCAGTGAGCAGAGTCGTGCCGCCGGTGTACATCAGGTTCCAGCCCACGCCGAGCAGCACCAGCGCGGTCCAGAAGTGTCCGACGTGATTGCCGGAGAGTGCCACCGCGACGCACGCTGCCTGCAACATCGCGCCGGCGATGATCACGTTGATAACGCCGAAGCGCTTGATCAAGGTTCCCGTGACGAAGCCCGGCGCGTACATGCCCACCACGTGCCACTCGATCACGAACGCCGCCGCCGAGTAGGGATGGCTGCAGAAGTTCATTGCCAGCGGCGTGGCCGTCATAAGAAGATTCATCACGCCGTACCCGAGCGCAGCGGACAGCGCGGCTACGATAAAGACCGGTTGGCGCGCGATCTGGGCCAGCGGCCGGCCCGCGCTGCCGCCATCGGTCGCCACCGGCGCCGGCACGCGAACGAGTGACTGCACGGCGAGCGCGACGATCGCGATCACTGAGAGCACGAGGAAGGATCCCAGAAACGGCACCGAAAATGCATCCTTGGCGAAGCGGCTCGCCTCCGGTCCGAGGAATCCTCCGGCGATGCCGCCAGCCAGCACGAGTGAGATCGCTTTCGCCTTGAATGCCGGCGCGGCGACCTCGGCGGCAGCGAAACGATAGTGAAACCCGAACGCCGTGTAGGCGCCGATGAGCCCGGTGCCAATGCAGTAGACGAGGAAGCTCGACCATGCCAGCGCGAGAGCGCAGACCGCGCTTCCCGCCACGCCGATCAGCGAGCCGGTCATGAAGCCACGGCGGCGTCCAACCTGCGCCATCCACAACGAGGCGGGCATCGCTGCGAGCGCCGCGCCAAGCACGTAGGTAGTGACGCCGAGAGTAGCAAGCGCCTTGTTGGCGGCGAGCGCGTAGCCGACCAGCCCGTTCATCGCGATGAGCCCCGCGTTGTTGACGAGCAGCAGCGCCTGACAGCAGGCGAGAATCGCGATGTCGCGGTAGGAAGTGCGCATCGGAAGACAATGCAGCGCGGCGCCGTGGCACTATAGCAGCCATTGAGGGATCACGGCGAGCGGCGTGCAAGCACTGCAGGACGAGATTCTCGACTTCTGGTTCGGTCCGCGTGGAAGGCCGCGCTACGGCGAATCGCGTCCGGAATGGTTTCGCAAGGATCCCAAGTTCGACGCGGAGATTCGCATGCGCTTCGGTGCGGCGGTCGAAGAGGCGCTAGCGGGCGGATTTGCGGACTGGGTTGCGCCGCGCGATGCGCTCGCGCGCGTTCTCCTGCTCGACCAGTTCACGCGCAACAGCTTTCGCGACGAGCCGCGGGCTTTCGCTGGCGATCCGCTTGCGCTCGCTACCGCGGAAGCCGCGATCGCGCGCAGCGACGATCGCGCGCTGATTCCCGTCGAGCGCCAGTTTCTGTACCTGCCGTTCGCTCACGCGGAGGACCTCGCCGCGCAGGAGCGCTCGATCGCGCTGCATACGCGGCTGCGCGACGAGACCGGTCTGAGCGACCCACTGCTCTGGGCCGAAAGGCACGCTGGCGTGATCCGGCTCTTCGGTCGTTACCCGCACCGCAACGCGATGCTCGGGCGCAGGTCGACGCCGGAAGAGATCGCCTTTCTAGCGGCGCCGGGTTCGCGGTTCTAACCGCAGCGATGGACCCGGCCCTACTTCCGTTCGACCTTCGCTTTCCACTCTCGCAGCGCGCCGAGCGTCTTCTCAACGTGCTTGTTCGGGTTGAGGTTCATGTAGTGGAATACGATCGTCCCGTCGGGGGCGATCACGTAGGAGATACGGTTGGCGTATTCGGGACGCGTCTGCATCACGGCGTCGAAGGATTTGATCACCGTCTCACCCTCGTCGGCAACGACGGGAAAGCGGTTCTGGCAGGCTTGCACCGAAAATTTGGACAGCGTGTCGATGTCATCTGCGGATACGCCAACGACCGAGGCGCCGAGCGCGGCGAACTGGTCGCTGGCATCGGCGAAATTGTGCGCTTCCAGCGAGCAGCCCACCGAGTAGGCGGCTTGGAAGAAATAGAGCACGACCGGCCCCTTCTTGAGCGATTCGGCGAGAGAAAACTCGTACACTTTGCCGGCCAGCGCCGCCGGGGCCGTGAACTGTGGCGCGCGCTCGCCGATGTCAAGCGCCGCTCGCGCAGGGCCACTGAGCGTAAGCAGGAGCGCGGCGGTGACGACCAATCGGGCCATGGCGACCTCCGGTGGAGCTTCGAACGTGATCTTATCGCGGCTTAGTCGTACGGTGGGCGGAAGCCTGACATGGGTCGTTGCGCTCAGTTTCCTCAGCGCCTGCGGAATGCTACCGTCGCAGCCCGATCGGGCGGAGACCGTTGCGCTCAAGTCCTCGCTCGACGGCCCGCTCGCCAGGATCGCCCACGATTCGACGCCGCCCGGAGACGATCTCTCGGGATTCCGCCTGATGCCGCTCGGCGCCTACGCGCTCGACACCCGAGTCCAGCTCGCCAAGCGGGCTCGCTACTCGCTCGACGTGCAGTACTACCAGATCGCCAACGACAACACCGGACGGCTGCTGCTGCGGAACCTCCGCGATGCCGCGGTGCGCGGCGTGCGGGTGCGTCTGATCGTCGACGATCTCTACACCACGGGCGGCGACTCGCTCTTCATCGGGCTCGCCGCGTTTCCGAACGTCGAAGTGCGTCTCTTCAACCCGTTCTGCTGCGGCCGCGACAGCCTGATCCACAAGTATTCCGCCTCTCTGCTCGATTTTCAGCGGGTCAACCATCGCATGCACAACAAGCTTTTCATCGCCGACAGCGTGATGGCGGTCGCCGGCGGACGCAACATCGCCGACGAATACTTCATGCGCAGCGCCTCGGAGAACTTCGTCGACATGGATGCGTTCATCATTGGTCCGGTCGTGACGCAGCTCGAGGGCATCTTCGATGCGTACTGGAACAGTCCCTTTGTGTACCCCGTGCAGTCGATCATCAACACCGAGCTCGACGCGGCTGCGCTGCGCAAGCAATTCGACGCGCTGGTCGACGAAGGCGAGCAGATGATGGTGGTGAACCCGCCGCCGATCGACATCCTGGGCTACAGCCCGATCGCGGACGACCTCGAGACGGGGCACGTCGGCCTGATCTGGGGCAAAGCCGTCGCCTTTGCCGATCCGCCGGCCAAGGTCACAGCGACCTCCGACGAGATGGCGCGCTCGATGAGCGTGCAGATGAATGTCATGGACATGGTCATGAAGTCGAAGTCCGACGTGTTCATCTCCTCGCCGTATTTCATCCCCGGGCCGAAAGGCGTCGCGGCGTTCACCGAGCTCACGCAGCGCAAAGTCAAAGTCACGATCCTCACCAATTCGCTGGCGTCGAATGACGAGCCGGTCGTGCACACCGGCTACTCTCGCTACCGCGCCGAGCTGTTGCGCGCCGGAGTCGATCTGTACGAGCTGAGCCCGACCGGCATCGAGAAGAACAAGCGGCTCGGATTTCCCGGGATGTCACTCGGGCGCTTGCACGCGAAGACCGCCGTCATCGATCGCAACACGATCTTCGTCGGCTCGATGAATCTCGATCCGCGCTCGGCAGGCAAGAACACCGAGCTCGGCATCCTGGTGCAGAGCCCGCAGCTCGCGAAAGAGGTGCTGCGCATCTTCCACATCAGCAAGCTGCAGAGCTCGTATCGGCTGCGCTTCGCGCCCGAGCGCGAGGCAATCGAGTGGCTCAGCATGGACGACGAGGGCGAGATGGTCTTGACCGAGGAGCCCGACACCAGCTTCGCGATGCGCTTACAGAACGTTCTCTTTGCTCCATTTGTGCCGGAACAGCAGTTGTGATGCGATCTCTCCCCGTGCGCGGGGAGAGGTCTGGCGTAGAGGGCAAGCGTCGCGGCGTACAATCGCCGCGTGAGCGTCATCGAAGTCACGCTGAGCCTGCTCCTCGCGATCGCGCTGATCGGCGCCATCGGAAAGTGGGTGCCGATACCGCTGCCGATCGTTCAGGTCGCGGGCGGTATTGCGCTTTCCTTCCTTCCGGCGCTTCGATCCCTCAACGTACCGCCGGAAGTGTTCTTTCTGCTGTTCATTCCGCCGCTGCTCTTCGCCGACGGTTGGACGATTCCGAAGCGCGATCTTCTCGGCGTGCTGCGTCCCGTGCTGCTGCTCGCCTTCGGTCTCGTTTTGCTCACCGTGGTCGCGGTTGGCTATCTCCTGCACTGGCTCCTCCCGGCGTTGCCGCTCGCCGCGGCGTTCGCCCTCGGCGCAGTGATCTCGCCGACCGACGCGGTTGCCGTCGCTGCGATCACCAACCGGCTCGCGGTGCCGGCGCGCGTCACCACCATCCTCGGCGGCGAGAGCCTTATCAACGATGCCTCCGGGCTGATCGCGTTCAAGTTCGCGGTCGCCGCCGTCGTCACCGGCGCCTTTAGCTGGAGCGATGCCGCATTCGATTTCTTCCTGCTCTCGGGCGGAGGCTTCCTGCTGGGACTCGCGGTCGCCTGGATCGCCGGGCAGATACGACACGGGCTCGTGCGCCTTTGCGCCGGCGATCCGACGATCCAGACCATCATCTCCGTGCTGACTCCGTACGCGGCATATTTCGCGGCCGAGGCGCTCGGTCTGGGGAGCATCCTCGCCGTGGTCGCGTCCGGGCTCTATGCAGGGGTAAGCGACACGCGCAACGTCGACGCGCCGACGCGGGCTCACGCCTGGGAGGTGTGGACCATGCTCGAGTACGTGTTCAACGGGCTGGTATTCGTGCTGCTCGGCGTGCAGCTGCATTCGGTCATCGCTGCGATCCGCCATGCGGACGCTCTCGGGCTCGCGGGACTGGCTCTCGCCGTGTCCGCTGCCGTGATCGCGCTGCGGCTCCTCTGGGTCTTCCCTGCCGCCTACATCCCGCTCGTACTGTCGAAGCGCATACGCGAGCGCGAAGGCATCCATGAGCCGCGAAACGTATTCATTGTCGGCTGGGGCGGGATCCGCGGCGCGGTGACGATGGCCGCGGCATTGTCGATTCCCCTCGCGACTGCATCGGGCGAGCCATTCCCCGGACGCGAGCTCATCATCTTCCTCGCGGCGTCGGTGATCCTGATCACGCTCGTCGTGCACGGGTTGACGTTGCCGCTCGCCATCCGCTGGCTCGAAGTCCGCGGCGACGGCATGGCCGAGCGCGAGGAGCGTGCCGCGCGGCTTGCGGCTGCGCAGGCGGCGGCCACCGCGATCCGCAAGGAGCTGCCGCGGCTCACGGAAGGCGCCGAGATCGCTTATGCGAACGCCCTCATCGACGAATACGAGCGGCGCGCCGCGCAGCACAGCGCCAACGCGGAGCGGCGCCGGCACATCGACGCGACGCACGAGGCGGAGCGGCGCCTGCGGCTCACCGCGCTGCAGGCCGAGCGCGACGAGCTGATGCAGCTGCGCGACACCGACGTCATCAACGACGAAGTGCTGCGCGTGATCCAGAGCGAGCTCGATCACGTCGAATCATTGCTCGCGAGCACAGGGCACCGGCGCGTTGTCTAAGGTTTCGATGAGGCACGCTTCGCCGATCATCGCCCTCCTCGGCGGGACCTTCGATCCGATTCATTATGGTCATCTGCGGCTCGCCGCGGATGTGAAGTCTGCCGTGGGCCTCGACGAGGTCCGGTTGATTCCAGCCGGCGACCCGCCGCATCGGGCGCCGCCGGTTGCTTCCGCGGAGCATCGTCTGGCGATGACGGAGCTCGGCTGCGAGGAATTCACCGGACTCGTCGCCGATGCGCGCGAAGTCCATCGCGCCGGTCGGAGCTACACCGTGCTGACGCTCGAAAGCATGCGCGCGGAGGAGCCGAAGCGTCCGCTCGCGCTCGTGATCGGCGCCGATGCATTCGCCGGACTCGAAGAGTGGCGGCGCTGGCAGCAGCTCTTCACGCTCGCGCACTTTCTCGTCGTCGAGCGTCCGGGAACCGAGTTCGATCCGGCCCGATTGCCCGCGACGCTGCAGACGCAGTGGGAGCGCCGGCTCACCACCGATGCGATGCGATTGGAGCGTTCACTCGGCGGTGCGATCCTCCGCGTCGCAGTGACGCCGCAGCCGATCTCTGCGAGCGCGATCCGCGCCGCGCTCGCGCGCGGTCCCTCGGGCCGAGATGCGGTTCGCGGTTTGCTTCCCGCCTCTGTTCTGGCATATATTGACCGCAACCATCTTTACCAATCGGAACCGGATGCGACTTAACAAGATCCAGAAAACCGCAGTCACCGCCCTCGAAGACATCAAAGCCCGCGACATCGTCGTTCTCGACGTCCGCAAGCTCACCAGCCTCTACGACACGCTGATCATCGCCACCGCCGAATCGGCCCGGCAGGTGAAGGCGCTCTCGCAGCACGTGCGCGAGTCGATGAAGAAGGCCGGCGCAAGAATCTTCGGGGTGGAAGGCGAGCAATCCGGCGAATGGGTACTGGTGGACGCGGGTGACGTCGTCGTCCATATCATGCAGCCCGCCGTACGCGCGTACTACAACCTCGAAGAGTTGTGGACGCCGCCGACGCCGCGGCGGCGCGCGAAAGTTCTGGCGTAGGTGAAGATCCGCATCGTCGCGCTCGGCCATCGCATGCCGGCGTGGGTGGCGGCCGGATTCGATGACTACGCGCGGCGGCTGCCGCGCGAGCTCGCGTTCAAGCTGGTCGAGCTGAAACCCGAGCCGCGCGATCGCGGACGCGGCGTGGAGCAAATTCTCGCGGCGGAGGCGAAGCACATCGCGGCGGCCAGCAAGGGTTGTTACATCGTCGCGCTCGACGAACGCGGGGAGCGCTGGACCACGGCGCGGCTCGCGCAAGCGCTTCGCGACTGGCGCGAGCGCGGTCTCGAAGTTGCGTTCGTGATCGGCAGCGCCGACGGCCTCTCGACAGACTTCAAGCGCAATGCCAATGTCATAGTGTCGCTTTCCGCGCTAACATTGCCGCACGGGCTCGTGCGCGTGCTGCTTGCCGAGCAGCTCTACCGCGCGACGAGTCTGTTGAGGGGACATCCTTACCACCGCGAATGAGCGAATTGTTCGTTCTGACCGAACGTCCGTCGGTCTACCTCGCTTCGAAGAGTGAGCGTCGGCAGGAGCTTCTGCGTCAGCTCGGCGTGGAGTTCGAAGTGCTGCTCCTGCGCGAAGCCCCGGGTCGACGGCGCGACGTCGTCGAACGGCCTCGCAAGGACGAGATGCCGCTCGATTTCGTGAAGCGTATGGCACATACCAAGGCCGCGGTGGGGTGGCATCGCATGGGACAACGCGGACTCGCGCCGAAGCCGGTGGTCGGCGCCGACACCGAAGTCGTGCTCGACGGCACGGCGGTGGGCAAGCCCGTCGACGCGGAGGCTGCAGCGGCGATGCTGGCCGCGCTTTCAGGGCGCAGGCACGAGGTGATCACTGCGGTGGCCGTGCGCTGGCAGGCGCATATCGAGATGGCGGTCTCCGCATCGCACGTGACGTTTCGCGCTATTCCGAAGGACGAGATCGAGCGCTACGTCGCGACCGGTGAGCCCTTCGACAAGGCCGGTGCCTATGCGATCCAGGGCAGGGCGGCCGCGTTCGTGGAGCACATCGAGGGCAGCTACTCGGGCGTGATGGGACTGCCGCTGTACGAAACGTCGGAAATCCTCTCGCGCATCGGCTTCCCTGTGCTTTGATTGAGATGAACAACGAAATTCTCATCAACGTCACGCCGCAGGAAACGCGCGTCGCGATGCTCGAGCAGGGGGTGGTGCAGGAGCTGCACGTCGAGCGCGCAAGCGCGCGCGGCTTGGTCGGCAACATCTATCTCGGCCGCGTGGCGCGCGTGCTGCCGGGGATGCAGTCGGCGTTCGTCGAGATCGGGCTCGAGCGCGCGGCGTTCCTGCATATCGCAGACATCTGGGAGCACCGGCAAAACGGTCACAACCACGAGGCCAAGCCGATCGAGCGCATCCTGCACGAAGGTCAGTCGTTGCTCGTGCAGGTGATCAAGGATCCGATCGGCACCAAAGGCGCGCGGCTCTCCACGCAGGTGAGCCTGGCGGGAAGGCTGCTCGTCTATCTGCCGCAGGACTCGCACATCGGCATCTCGCAGAGGATCGAGGACGAAGCCGAGCGCGAGATGCTGCGCGGGAAGCTGCAACAACTACTGCCAGAAGGTCTCGGTGGGGGTTTCATCATCCGCACCATGGCGGAAACCGCGACCGAGCGCGAAATGCAGAGCGACATCGAATATCTCACCCGCATGTGGAGCGACCTCACCGCCAAGTCGACCGAGCTGCCGGCGCCCGCGCCGATCTACGTCGACCTGAATCTCGCGCAGCGCGTGCTGCGCGACATGGTGACGGAGGAGACGGCACACATCCTCGTCGATTCGCGCGAGACCTATCACAAGATGCAGGAGTTCGCGCAGCAGTACATGCAGAACATCGTCGGGCGCATCAATCACTACACGGGCGAGCGTCCGCTCTTCGACCTGCACGGCGTGGAGGACGAGATCCTGAAGGCACTCGCCCGCCGGGTCGACTTGAAGTCCGGCGGCTACCTTATCATCGACCAGACCGAGGCGATGACTACCATCGACGTCAACACCGGCGGCTTCGTCGGCGGGCGCAGCTTCGACGACACGATCTTCAAGACGAACCTCGAGGCGGCGCAGGTGATCGCGCGCCAGCTTCGCATGCGTAACCTCGGCGGCATCATCATCATCGACTTCATCGACATGGAGAACGCGGAGCACCGCTCTTCGGTTCTGGCGGAGCTCGGCAAGGCGCTCGAGCGCGACCGCACGCGGCTCACCGTCAACGGCTTCACGCAGCTGGGATTGGTCGAAATGACGCGCAAGCGCACGCGGGAGAGCCTGGCGCACGTGCTGTGCGAGCCTTGTCTGACCTGTGGAGGTCGCGGCGAACTCAAGACAGCGCAAACCGTTTGTTACGAGATCCTGCGCGAGATCGTGCGCGAATCGAAGCAGTTCAACGCGCGCGAGTTCCGCATCCTCGCCGCCCAGTCCGTGATCGATCTCTTCCTCGACGAGGAGTCGCAGAGCCTCGCGCAGCTCGGAGACTTCATCGGCAAGCCGATCTCGCTTCAGGTCGAGACGCTCTACACGCAGGAGCAGTACGACGTCATCCTCATCTGAGCCACGGCCAGCGCACGCGGATCGTGTCCGCGAATTGCTGATGCAGCTCTTCCGCCGCAAACCGCCGGAGCCCGGACGCTTCGAACACGGCAGCAAGTTCGCGCTGAGAGGCTGGGTCTCGATTGCGCCCTGGGTTTGGCCGTCGCGCGATTATCTCGTCTATGTGCCGCGCGGCTACACGCCATGGAAGCGGAGACCTCTGCTCGTGCTGCTGCATGGCTGCCGGCAGACACCGGAAGAGATCGCCGCCGCGACCCGCATCACAGCTCTCGCCGATGATCAAGGCTGGCTGGTCCTGCTGCCGCGTCAAAAGGAGACGGCGAACGGCTGGCGCTGCTGGAACTGGTTCGACAAGCGCACCGCCGCCGGTCGCGGCGAAGCGGCGATCGTCGCCGCGCAGGTGCGCGCCGTGCGCCGCGCGTACCGCGCGCATCCGCGACGCGTGTTCGTCGTCGGGATGTCGGCTGGTGGATGCCTCGCCGCGATCCTCGGGTTGCGTCTCGCGCGCATGTTCACCGCGGTTGGCGTGCACTCGGGTGTGGCCTGCGGCGCCGCGTCGAGCCCGCTCAAGGCACTGCAGATTCTCGCCTCGGGCTCCGACGCGCCGATCGAAGAGATCGCGCGGCTCGCGCGCGAGCAGACTTCATCGCGTGCGTTGCCGCTGCCGCTGTGCGTGATCCACGGCGGACGCGACTCGGTCGTCGCCTCGGTCAACGCAACCGAGCTCGTGCGACAGTACCTCGTCTTCGACGCATGGATGAAAGCGGGAGCGTCGCCGGTGCATGAGCTCCCTCGGTCGAATGCATCGACGAGCGCCACTCTCGATGGCGGCCGCACGATGACCGCCGACGATTACCGGATCGACGGGCGCCTCGTAGCGCGCCTCATCCACGTACCCGAGTTGGGGCATGCGTGGAGCGGCGGCGATGCCGCGTACGCGTACAATGATTCGCTTCCGCCTGACGCGACTGCGCTCTTCGCCGAGTTCTTCGCGGCGAGCGAGCGCGATCGGGTCGCATATCGGAGAATCCTGCCATGGCCATCGAGGGCATGAATCATTTCAACATTCTCACCGACGACGTGCCCGGAACAGTCGCTTTCTATCGCGACGTACTCGGGCTTTCCGCCGGAACGCGCCCCAACTTCGATTTCCCAGGGGCGTGGCTCTACGCGGGCGGGGCGCCGGTCCTGCACGTCAGCGGCGGGCGTCCGAAGAGCGACCTCAAGCCCGGTGTGATCGATCACATGGCGTTCTCGGCGCAGGGGCTCGCTTCGGTGCTCGCAACGCTGAGGTCGCGGAAGATCGACCACATATGCCGGCGGCAGGTCGGTTCGGGAACCTGGCAGGTTTTCTTGCACGATCCCAACGGAGCGAAGGTGGAGCTCGACTTCGACGCGAGCGAGAGCGAAACTTAGTGCCAGTCGTCGTTGCGGCGCTCGACCATCTGGTCATCGCCGCCGCCACCCTCGAGCAAGGCGAGGATCATCTCGAGCGGCTCCTCGGAGTACGCCCGCAGCGCGGCGGCAACCACGTGGCGATGGGCACGCACAACAGCCTGCTCAAGCTGGGCGCCAAAACCTATCTCGAAGTCATCGCCATCGACCCGGAGGCTTCTCCGCCGAAACGTCCGCGCTGGTTCGCGCTCGATAGCGGGGCGATGCGCGATGCGCTCGTCGAAATGCCGCGCTTGATCCATTGGGTGGTTCGAACCGATGACATCGATGCCGCGCGCCGAGTCTCACCGATCGTTCTGGGTCCCGCACGTCCGATGGAACGCGGAGCGTTTCGCTGGCGCATCACGATTCCCGACGACGGACGTCTTCCCGGCGAGGGCCTCGTCCCGACGCTGATTCAATGGTCTGATGCCCGCCATCCGACCGACACGATGCAGGAGAGTCGCGTGCGCCTCGTCGCCTTGTCGGCTGCGCACCCGGAACCAGCTCGCATCCGCTCGGCGCTCGAAAAGCTCTCGCTCGGCGAAATGCTCAAGGTGACGTTCGGTACGACGCCGCGGCTCGCGGCGATGCTACAGACGCCGCGGGGACCGGTGACGCTGTAGGGCCGCGGGTTTATTCGGCCCTGCGATGGATTAGCACCTAGGGCCGCTGAGACTGCGCGGCTTCGAACGCGGCGAGCTGGCCGTAGACGACGCGCGCGATGGCGAGCAATTGTGCCTTGTCGACGCGCCCGGAGATGGCGTAGCCGCAGGCGTCGTCGATCCAATAGAACACGCTAACGCCATCCTCGCGCGCGTAGCGGAACGCCGTCTCGTGCGACGCGACATCGTCCCGGCGCACCAGGAGCGAGATGCGCTGCTTGTCGGCATTCTCGTACATGAACAGCGCGGCCGGCTTCTCGTTGCCGGCCACCAGCCGGCCTCCCACGAGCGAATATCCGAGGCCGTTGAGATCGGGCGCGCGCAGCGGGAAGTTGATGCGCTTCGATAGCCAGGTCACCAGCCGCTGCTCGTCGCTCGCCCACATCTCGACCGGGCGATTCACGTCGGCGGCGTACAGCGCATGCGTGAGCGCAGCCTGCCGCGAAAAGCTGATAGGCGTCCCGTCGCGCCTGAGCATCTCTTCTCGCCCGTACCAGCCCAGTGCTACGCCGATGACGAGCGTGGCCGCGACCGCCAGCGGAGCCCGTAGCCGCTGCCATGCCGATCGCGCCGGAGGATGCGAGCTGGCGTGCAGGAGCTTGTGCGGCAGTGCCTCGGCGAGCCACGGATCGAGCGCGTCACGCAACAGCGCGTTCTGCCGCTTGATCTCCGCCACGCGGCCGGCGAGCGCCGGCTCGCGCGCAAGCACCGCGGCGATCTCCTGCGCCCGCTCGGCCGGGAGCTGGTTGTCCGCGAAAGCGTGCAGATCGTCTTCGGACAGCGGCAAGCCGACGCTCATTTCACGACTTTCAAAGGCGACGCCGAGTCGGCGTTCATGCGCTTCAATTTTTCACGTGCGCGCGACAGGCGCGACATCACCGTGCCGATCGGCACGCCGAGCACGTCGCCGATCTCCTCGTAGCGCAACTCCTCGACCGCGGCGAGGATCAAGACTTCGCGCTGAGCCACGGGGAGGCGTTCTATCTGCTCGAACACTTCGGCCAATTCCACGCGATCGGACTGCGTGGCGCGAACCGGTATCTCCCAGCCGGCAGCGGGACCCTCATCCGCATCGAGGGAGGCTTGCGCGTATTCGCGCTGGCGCATCGAGAACTGGTTCACGTACACGTTGTGCATGATCGTAAAGAGCCATGCGCGAAGATCGCTTCCGGCCTGCCAGAGCTGACGCTTCTCCCAGGCCCGCGCCAGCGTGTCCTGCACGAGGTCGTCCGCCCGATGCACGTCGCCGGTCAGCACGCGCGCGTAGCGGCGCAACCTCGGAAGCGCTGCGACGAGGTCGGGATTGGGCAGCGCGTCAGGCAACTTGTCGGGCAACCAAACTCCCTCGGCGATTCCGGCCGCACCTCGATGGCTCATCCGATAGAGAAAACAGGGCCTTGGAGATGCTTATTCCGGCTTGAACCCCTCAACCGAGCCCGCTACCCGCACGTGGGAAGAGAGCCTCATTGTTGCGGCGGAGGTGATCCGGACGGCGCAGAAGCTGATTTCCTGGAAGCGCGCTGGATCGCCAGCATCAGGCTTGCGCGCAAACGCTCCGTGGCGAGGATGAGCTGATGCATCTCGTTGCCGCTGGTGCGCTTGAGTTGCGCTGATCCAAGCTCCGCGGCCTGGCCGACCGAGATTCGCTCCGCCGCCGCGGTCACTCGCTTGATCGGACGCACGACAGCGAACTGGATGAACACAACCGAGATGACAAACGCGCTCAAGAGGAGCGCAATCTGCAGGGGTCCAACCACATCGCGGGTTACCTGCCAGAACGAGCGGCTCGGCAATCTGACGCTGATGATGCCGGCGACCTCGCCCTCCTTGAAGCCGAACCCGTTTTCCGTGCCGTAGCGCTCGCGCACGTCCGCCGGTGCGCTGGCTGCGCTCGCATGACAGGTGAGACAGGAGGACTTTTCGTAGAGCGTGCGCGCGTAGCGAAAGCTGTCCGGCAGCACTTCGTAGTATTCGGTGAGATGGTTGGCCCGAATGCGCTCGAGCGCTCGTGTCTCGAAGGCATCGGGCTTGTTGTTCGGGTTCATCACGTTGTGCGATGTCACCCGGAACTTCGCCGGCGACGCCGATTTCTCCACCACTTCGGAGTACTCGCGCTGCGCAAGCGCGGGGTTCTTCGAATAGAAGTGCCACACGTCGGCCGCCGCAGACGTTCCCGCAGGGGCTGCCACCAGCGACGGCTCTGTCGCGCTCACCAGCGTGACCTGCCCGAGATAGCTCTTGTTGTCGTCGCGCACCCAGACGCGGCCGTATTGCGATACCCAGCTCCCGAAGGCGTCTACGTTGTCCGCCACGGTCTCCGCCTGCTTCTTCAGTTCGCTGTGATAGACGCTGTCGAGTACGAGATAGAACGACCCGACGACGAGCAAGACGGAAACCACGAAGACGGCGATGAACTGGGTGGTAATCGAACGGTTGAGGAACATGTCGGTCTCCCTACAGCTTGATGCAAGCCTTCGCTTCCTCCACGAACGCCTCGCGCCGTTCCGGATCGGCGATATTCTGCGCGAGGAGCGCGACATACTGCTCGACGTCCGACGGACGGATCTTGTTGCCCGTCTCGAGCCAGGCCGTGCGAGCGTCCTCGGCCAGCTCCTTTCCGAACGGCCCAACCTCGACGATGAACAACTGGTCGATCGCCGCACAAATGCGCAGCAGGACCGGCAATGCGCGATGAGCCGTGCTCATGTCTCCCTGTGGCTTGCGGCGCCTGCCTCCGGCGCGTCGCGGTCCGGGGCATGTCCGGCGGCCTTATCGTGCCCGACAACGGCCCTCACGGCAACTCGGCGGCAGGCATCCGCGCCATGATGATCGGGATCTTGCGCTCGAGTCCGCGCGCGTCGGGATGCCGCTCGTAATAGCGCGGATTGGGCGCCATCGCCGCCAGTCGCGCTGCCTGCGAAGTGTCGAGATCCTTCGCACTCACTCCAAAGTAACGGCGCGACGCGGCCTCGCAGCCGAACACGCCGTCGCCCCACTCGATCACGTTGAGGTAGAGCTCGAAGATGCGCCGCTTGTCGAGCAGCGCTTCGAGCATCAGCGTGATCACGGCCTCCTCCGCCTTGCGCCAGTAACTTCGCTGCGAGGAAAGAAACAGGTTCTTCGCGAGCTGCTGGGTGATGGTCGAGCCGCCGGCGACGACGCGGCCGCGGCGCTGGTTCTTGTCCATCGCCCGCTCGATGCCTTCCCAATCGAAGCCTTCGTGCTCGACGAACTTTGCGTCCTCGGCGGCGATCATCGCGCGCTTCAGCGCCGGCGAGATGCGCTCGTAGGGCACCCACTGGTAGGAACGGCGAACCGGCTTGCCGTGCTCGCGCTGCTCGGCCGCGCGCATCGCCATGAACGCGGTCTCTCCGGGTGCATGATCGCGCCACCACAGAATGTGCGCGGCGTACCAGCCCAGTACGAGCACGATCGCGGCGGCGGCGATCGCGAGCGTCCACGTGAGCCAGCGTCCGACGCTGTTCACTGCGAGATGAGCGAATCCCCCGGCGCGAAGGTCCAGGTGCGCGTGATGTAGAGGATGTCGGTGTCGCGCTGAATCTCGGGCGGAAACGGCGCGAAAGGCGATGCGATCTCGACGATCTTCTTGGCCGCGGTGTCGAGAATCTTCTGCCCCGACGAACGGTCGAGCGCGATGCTTTCGAGCGTGCCGTCGGAGCGGATGCCCACCGTGAGCAGCAGGCTGCCGTAGAGCTTCCTCGCGCGCGCAGCCTCCGGATAATTCAGGTTGCCGACGTGCTCGACCTTGAGCCGCCAGTCTTCGACGTAGCGCGCGAAGCGATATTCCGCGGCGCGAGCGCCCACGAAGCGCCGCTTCGGACGCTTCTCGTAGGCCTCCATCTCCTTCGCGATCTGCGCTTCGAGCCGCATCGCTTCGAGCGTGTGCTGCATCGCTTCGGTCGCGGTCGGCAGCTCCGGCATCTGCTGCGCATTGGTCGGCGTCGGCACCGCAGGCGCCACGGTGGCTCGCGCGCGCAGCTGCGTCATCATCTCCTTGGCCTGCTTCTCGAGCTCTTCAACCTTTTGCGTGGCGACCGCGAGCTCGGTCGATGAGTTTTCGCGTGGAAGCACCGGCAGCGGGCTCTTCGCTCGGCGATTGGCGTCGGTGTTGCCGCCGCCGTCGAGGTGCGCCTGGGCGAGGATCTCAGCCTTCGTTGGCTTGGTCGTCGACTTCGCGTTGACCAGTGCGACTTCGAGCGGCGGGTTCCGGTCGAGTGCGGCTAAATCGAAGGCACTGAACTTGATGGCGAGCACGAAGAGGTGCAACAGGATCGAGCCCAGCATGGCGCCCGCGAACAATCGCTCGCCCGGCACGGGGTCGACCGCGAGGAAAGGCAGCGACGCCGTGCGGGGCTCCCGCACGATGACCGGACGGGCGCGAGGCTGCGGCGCGTCCTTTGCCGCGGCGCGTTGGGACGCCTGAGGTCGACGGCGGGCCGGCTTGGCGGGCATCTGGCCCGCAAGTATATCCTCCTGTCATAAAAACCCGCCAATTACACGCTAATCGGGCGCCAGGCCCCCATAGCGAGCCTCGAAGCTCGCCGCGAGCAGATCGATGCGTGCCAGCTTGAGGCGAACCCGCGTGTCGGGCGCGAGCGGTGGCAGATCGGCTACCCGCGCGACGAGCGGCAAGCCGTCGCAGCGAGCGAGGTTCTCGCGCAGCACGGTGGCCGAGATCTCCTCGACGCGTTCCTGCAGGAGCCAGCGCAGGCACCAGTAGTGCTCCATGCGGCTCTGGAATTCTGCGTACTGAGCATAGGTCAGCTCGAAGTCCGCCGCGGCCGCGTAAAGCCCGGCATCGTTATTGGCGTAAGGGGGCTTCCCGCCCCCGATAAGCGCGATCAGTTGCCACTGGTTGACGAGATCGCTGTAGCGCCGCAGCGGCGAGCTGGCCCACAGATACTGATCGACGCCGAGACCCTGATGCGCCTCGGGCTTGGTGCTCATCTTGACCTTCCCCGCCGTCTGAGTGCGGTAAAGGCCCGGCACACGCGCGTCGGCCAGCAATTTTCCCCAGGTGCTGTTGACGTGAATCATCGATTCCGCGACCAGCTTGTCGAGCGGCGACCCGCGCTGGCGCGGGACGATCATCACCTTGCCGCCCGGCGCGGCATCCCAGTCGACCCGGAAGCTGTAGTCGACTCGCGCCACATCCGGCTTGCCGCGCGCTGCTTCGAGTTTCTGCGCGAGCCGCCACAGCGCGCGCAGTTCGTCGGTCCACCGTGCTTCTCCCGGATTCGCAGGCAACGCGAACGCGTTGCCGATCTCGTCGAGGCGCAGATTGGCCGCGATGGCGACGCGCTCCAGTCGCGTGGAGTGCCGGAGCGGCGTCCCGTCGGCCGCGGTCTCGACGTAGAGCGACATCGCGGACGGCGTCGCGCCCGCGGCCAGCGAAAAGCGCGCGAGCACGGGCTCCGGCAGCATCGTGATCTTGCGCCCCGGCATGTACACGGTCGAAAGACGGGCGCGCGCGATCGCGTCGAGAGGCGAGCCATGCGCGATCGCGGCACCCGGCGCGGCGATGTGGATGCCGATCTCGAAGCGACCGTCGGTCAGCGCGCGCACCGAGAAGGCGTCGTCGATCTCGGTGGTCGTCGCGTCGTCGATGGAGAAGGCGCGGACCGCGGCCAGCGGCAGCTCTGGTACGCCGGGCAGATCGCCGTAGGGTGGAAACGCCGTGCCCCCCGGAAATGCGTCGAAAAGAAAACGATTGAAGTGGAATTCGTGCGTGGATGGAATCGCGCCGCAGGCCGCAAGGAGCGCGATCGGGTTTGTCTGCAGCGCGTCGCAGGCGGCGTTCACGGCGCGCGTCTCGAGCGCGAGCTTGTCGGGCTTGTAGAGAAGCATCGGCAGCTTGTCGCGGAGCGCCTCGGGCAGCCGGTAGCGCTTCAGCTCTTCGGCATAAGCCGCAATCTGCTCAGCTTCGCGACGCTTGCGGTCTGCGCCGGTAAGGGCAGCCTTGAGCGAGTCCGGCGGCGCGGCCTTATAGCGCCCCTTCCCTTTTTTGTAGAAGTGCATCGGCGAGGCGTGCAGGCAGAACGCAAGCGCCGCGGCCTCGGCGGGCCTTGGCGTGCGCCCGTAGTATTCAGCAGCGAGATCGGCGAAGGCGAACTCGCGCCCGTCGCTCGCTTCCCACAGAAAATCCGGATCAAGCTCCGAAGCGAGCTTCTGCGCTTCGGCCAGCATTGCGGCGGGCGAAGGCTCCGTGAAGCGGAGCAGCACGTTCGCCGCCTTGACCTTCATGCGCTTGCCCGACGCGGCTTCGATCTGCAGGGAAGCGTCGTTGTCGACGAGGACCGTGCCGGCCTTGAACGCACCGTCGTCCTCGAAAAAGACGTGCATGGGAAGAGTTATTGCGGCCGGAGGTGCAAATTATACGCGCGCCTCTCGCAGCGATTTGCGCGTCGGCGCGCTTTGCTTCAGCATCATGCGTTTCCACTCGAAAACCGGCACGACATGGGCATGGAATTCCGCCGCCTCGGTGCGAGCGGCCTCGAAGTCTCAACGATTTGCCTCGGCACGATGATGTTCGGCGATCGCACCGACGCCGCGACGGCGCAGAAGATCATCCATTCCGCGCTCGATGCCGGCGTCAACTTCATCGACACGGCCGACGTATACGCCAAGGGCGCCTCCGAAACGATCGTTGGCCCCGCCATCGCGGCGAACCGCCAGCGCTGGATACTCGCCACCAAGGTCGGCAACGTGATGACCGACAAGAGGCACGACGGTGGATTGTCGCGCCGCTGGATCGTGCAGGCCTGCCACGACAGCCTGAAGCGGCTGGCCACCGATTACATCGACATCTATTACCTGCACAAGGACGATGCCGATACGCCGCTCGAGGAGACGATAGCAGCGATCGGCGATTTGATCCGCGCCGGGAATATCCGCTACTTCGGCGTGTCGAACTATCGCGGCTGGCGTATCGCCGAGGTCGTCAGCCTGTGTGGGGAATTGGGCGTGCCCGCCCCCGTCGTCTGCCAGCCCTACTACAACGCCTTCAACCGCATGCCCGAGGTCGAGATTCTGCCGGCCTGCGATTACTACGGGCTCGGCGTCGTGCCGTATAGCCCGCTCGCGCGCGGGGTGCTCACGGGCAAGTACGCACCGGGCGCAGAGCCGCCGGCCGATTCGCGCGTCGCCCGCAAGGACAAGCGCATGATGGAAACCGAGTTTCGCTCCGAGTCAATCGCGATGGCGCAGACGATCAAGGCGCACGCCGAGAAGAAAGGGCTCACTTCGACCCAGTTTGCGCTGGCGTGGGTGCTCAACAACGAGATCGTGAGCTCGGTGATCGCGGGACCGCGCAGCTTCGGGCAATGGGTCGATTATCTGTCGGCGCTCGGAAAGAGGCTCGATCCCGAGGACGAGGCCCTGATCGACTCGCTCGTCACCCCCGGCCACCCATCGACGCCCGGGTACAACGATCCGCAGTACCCCTTTTACGGCAGGCGGGTGAGCGGGTAACCCCGTCTGCCCCGCCCCGGGGCCGGCCGATCGACGCGACTTGACACCGGCCGCGTTAGGGTGAAGGATGGCAGGCGTTACGGCACGCGGGCTGGGGTAGCCCCGCAGCCGTGGCGTTTGGCAAAACTGTCGCAAGGCAGTGACGCAAAGCCTCCGGCCCTGAGAACACGCAGGGTAGCGGGGTTGCCGGCGGGAAACCGTCGTCAAGCAGCATCGCATTCACGTCACTGTCCCGCGGCACTGAAGCGGGGGGTGAACGTGGACTCTCACGATGCTGGCTCCAATTCCGAGGGCAAGCCCGAATCGAGGCCTGCGGCGAAGGTCCGTCGACTGATCGCGGACCAGCAGTATTTCGGGCTCGCGGCGAACACCTTTCATAACGGCGCCGGGCGAACGCTCAGGCGGCTGTCCACGGCGACGCCGCGGATCGACGTCCACACCCTGGGCGAAGATTTCTGCCTCGACGCTGCCGCGAGTTGGACGCTGCTGCGGGCGCTGCTCGTGGGCGGGTTGCTGCTCTCGGACGGCCCCGGCACCTATCGGCCCTCCGCCCGCTTCCGTGAGTACGCGCTCGCCGACCTGGTCATGCCGATGTCGCGCTTGCATGCCAAGGAGCTCCTCGCCAAAATGCGCGGCCTGGCCGCGCGCATCAACGCGAACTGGGGGCGGAATCCCTACCAGATAAGGATGATCCTCGTGTCGGGCAGCTACATGAGTCGGGCCGATCGTCTGCCCGAGCTGTCGCTGTGGCTGATCCTTCGCCGGCGACATGAACTGCGTACGCGGCGCTGGAATCACGGGCTCAGCAAGAGCGACGCCATGCGCCAGATCGCCTCGGCGATGAAGGAGCTCGACCAGCTCGTTTCCGTCCGTGTCGCGGCCGACAAACAGGCCGTGCCGCGACCATTCAGCGTCGCGTTCGAGGCGAACGACCGCTACGGAGAGCCGTCAGTCCATTCGTGGGATCGCTTCCGCTCATGGGGCGCGTCGATCAGCCGCCGGCTGTCGATGAAATGAGTGCTTCTGATTTCGCGCCGCTGCCGAGCTTGAATTGATCGGGAGTGGATTCCGCGGAAATTGACACGGCCTACTCGTTCGCAACCCCGTGCGGGACGTGCGCGGCGGCGACATGCTTCGCTGCCGACTCGACGTGCGTGCGCTGATCGTCGAAGAAGAAGTCCGCACCAAACGCGCGCAAGAACTCACCCTTGTCGAGCCCGCCGAGGAACAGTGCCTCGTCAATGCGGATGTTCCAGGCGCGTAAGGTTCGGATCACGCGCTCGTGCGCCGGCGCGCCGCGCGCGGTGACGAGCGCGGTGCGGATCGGGCTCTTGTCCTCCGGATAGTCCGACTGGATCTGGTGCAGCGCCGCCAGGAACTTCTTGAACGGTCCGCCGGGGAGCGGATCGCGCGCGGACTCGCTCTCGCGCCTGGCGAAGGCGTCGAGGCCACCCGACTGGTACACACGCTCCGCTTCATCGGAAAAGATGACCGCATCGCCGTCAAAGGCGATGCGGAGCTCGTCGGTTTCGTTCTTGTAAACGCTCGGGAAGATCGTCGCCGCAGCGTAGCCGTCGTCGAGGGCGCGCTTGACGTCCTCGGTGTCAGCGGACAGGAAGAGATGCGACCCGAACGCCGGCACATAGCGCGACGTCGGCTCACCCTTGGTAAACGCCGCGCGGCTGATGTCGAGCCCGTAATGCTTGATCGCGTTGAAGATGCGCAGCCCCGTATCCGCCGAGTTGCGCGAGAGCAGGATCACCTCGACGTACTGCTTGTCGGAAGAATTCCGGTTGAGACGCAGTAGCTTCTTCACCAGCGTGAACGCGGGACCCGGTGCGAGCAGCTCATCCTCGTGTTCGATCTGGTAGTGCTGGTATGCGTCGACACCCTGCTCGGTGAAGATGCGGTGGCTCTCGGTCAAGTCAAAGAGCGCTCGCGAGGAGATCGCTACCACCAGCTTGTCGGCGAGTGTCGGCTTGACCATGCTCCATCCTAGCGCCGGCGCGTGGCGATGGCTACGTCGGAGCGCAGAAAACCGGACCTTCTTCGATCCAGTTCGCCGCGCGCATGCGCGCGGCTTCACTTGGGTCGACGACGTAGCGATGGCGCGCGAGAGTCACGTCGCCATTGCCTGGCCAATAGAAACGCACAACGGGTGACGTCCCGTCAGGGCAAGCGCCCGTCGACGGGATCAGCATGCGAAAGACGAGACCTTCGTAGAGCCAGTACGGATTCGCCTGCACGATCGTGCACTCGTTTGCGAACGCGGTGTAGAAATGCGAATTCGGCCCGACGTTCGGCGTTCCGGTGAACCGACACACCGGAAGCGTGCGCGGCGCGGCGTTGTCGAGCGACCAGGCACGGAAGCTGTATCCCGTCCGTACCCATCCCGGCCCCGCGCCGCCGGCGTCGATGTACGCAGCCTCGGCCGCTGATGCGGTGAGGAAGTAATGGTTGACCGCCGGATCGTAGAACTCGATCACGTTGGCGTCCGGCGTCGGCGCCGCTGCGCCGATCCCGTCGATGGGAAGAATGGCGAGGTTGGCAAGCTCCGGCGCATCGACCACGAGACTCGCGGGCCGGTCGCCGAGCGAAGCCGGGATGAAGAAGAAGGTCCAAGTGCAGGAGGCGCCGGGCGCCAGCGGTTTGCCGGACGGGCAATTGCCCACCGCGTTGTAGTCGTACGCGGCGGGCCCGGTAATGACGTAGGCGCTCGGCGTAAGACTGGCCGGCCCACTATTGAAGAGCGTGACGACTAGGTCCGGCGACTGCGTGCCGACTTGCTGTGTACCGAAGACGAGCGCGGACGGCGAGAAAGAAAGCGAAGCGGTGCCCGCGCGCGCGTCGATGCCTCGGCCATAGAAGACCAGCAGATCGTCGGAGGTGCCGGTCGTGTTCGAAAGCCACAGCCCGCCCGAAGTCTGGCCGGTGGACATCGGCTCGAACATGACCGTGACTGAGCACGCGGCGCCTGGCGCGAGTGTCAATCCCGTCGCGCAGTTCGTGTTGACATGCCATGCGGGTCCCGTGGCCGGATCGATCACCACGTTGGTAAACGTCCACGGCTGGCTGCCGCAATTGCTTACCGTCACGCCCTGTGACGACAGGCTGCCGACGAACTGGTTGCCGAATAGCAGCGCGTCCTGGGAAAGACAAAAGCCCGCCTGCGCAGCCGCTGCCGACGCGAAAAGCAGACACGCCAGGGCGAGAAGGAGGCAGCGCATACCTACTTCATGCCGCGCGCCTCAAACCCTCGCCCAATTCCCCGAATACAGCGCGCACTTCTCCGATCGCCCAATCGATCTCCTCCTTCGTAATGACGAGGGGCGGCGCGAAGCGTACAACGGTGCCGTGCGTGTCCTTGGAAAGCAGCCCTCGCGCGAGCAGTCGATCGACCACCGTGCGCGCGGACGTGCGCCGCGGATCGATCTCGATGCCGACGAAAAGGCCTTTGCCGCGAACCTCGCGGATGAGCGGGCTCTTGATCGTTTTCAATTGGGCGAGCAGATGATCGCCCAGCTCACGCGAACGCTCGATGAGCTTTTCGTCGAAGAGCACCTCGAGCGCTTCGAGCGCCACCGCCGCGGCGAGCGGATTGCCGCCGAAGGTGCTGCCGTGATCGCCGGGACGGAAGACCTGCATGACTTCATTCGTCGCGACGAATGCTGAAACGGGGAGCAGGCCGCCCCCTAGCCCCTTGCCGAGCATCACGCCGTCCGGCCTGGCTCGCTCGTGCTCGCAGGCGAGAAACTTTCCTGTGCGGCCCATTCCGGTCTGGATCTCGTCGACCAGAAGTAACACGCGATGCTTGCGGCAGATGCGCGCGCACTCGGCGAGATAGCCCTTCGGCGGCACGACGATCCCGCCCTCGCCCTGGATAGGTTCGACCAGGAACGCCGCAGTGTTCGGTGTGATCGCCGCTTCGAGCGTCGCTGCGTCGCCGAACGGAATCAGCGGGAAGCCCGGCGCGAACGGACCGAAGCCGTCGCCATACTGTGGATCGGAGGAGAACCCGACGATGGTGATCGAACGCCCATGAAAGTTGTTCTCGCAGGCGATGATCTCCGCCTTGCCTTCGGGAATGCCCTTCACTCGATAGCCCCATTTGCGCGCCGCCTTGAGCCCGGTCTCGACCGCTTCGAGCCCGGTGTTCACCGGCAGCACGCGGTCGAGCCCGCAAAGCTCGGCGAGACGCTTCACCAGCAGCGGCAACTGATCGTTGTGGCAGGCGCGCGAAGTCATGGCGAGACGCTGCGCCTGCGCGATCAGCGTTCGCACGACGCGCGGATGCGAATGGCCGTGGCTAACCGCCGAGTAAGCGGAGAGCATGTCGAGATAGCGGCGACCGTGCTCGTCCCACAGCCATACGCCTTCGCCGTGCGCCATGACGACCGGCAGCGGCTCGTAGTTGTTCGCACCGTAGATGCGTTCGGTCTTGATCAGCGGCGAGGATGCGACGGGGCCGCGATCGGTTGTGCTCGGGATACCACGTCTCGATTTCATACTCTCTCTCCTTCGACTGCTCCGAGGGTCGCTCGTTCGTCAATGCCTTCGGCGCGCTGCTCCTTTTGGGAGCGCGCACCGTTCTGTGCTCAGGGAGAACCAACGGCGCTTTCCCGACTCGCGGTCGGGACGCGCGAATCAGGAGTGAAACCGGTGGCAACTTCGCCAAGACATGCCGCGATTTTACTCGCAATAGCATGTCGCGCCCACCCCTCGCCCGGAAGGTAAGGTGGTCAGACCGGCTTCAAGACCCGCTGCAGGAAATCGCGGGTGCGCTCGTGCTTCGGATCGGCGAGTAGCTGTTGCGGAGGACCCTCCTCGACGACGCGCCCGTGGTCGAGAAACAGCACTCGATGCGCGACCTCGGCGGCGAAATCCATCTCGTGCGTGACCACGGCCATGGTCATGCCCTCGCGGGCGAGGGTGAGCATCACCTTCAGCACTTCGCCCACGAGCTCGGGATCGAGCGCGGAGGTCGGCTCGTCGAAAAGAATGGCCTTGGGCTGCATCGCGAGCGCCCGCGCGATCGCGACACGTTGCTGCTGCCCGCCGGAGAGCTTCGCCGGGTAGGCCTCGAGCTTTTGCGCGAGCCCCACCTTCGCCAGCAGCGCGCTTGCCTGTCGATGCGCCTCGGGCCGCGGCACGCCTTGCACGTACACCGGTCCTTCCATCACGTTTTCGAGCGCGGTGCGATGCGGAAAGAGATTGAAGCGCTGAAACACCATGCCGACTTCGCTCCGGATCGCGTGAATGGAAGGCTGCTCGCGGTGCACTGCCTCGCCGTCGATCGAAACTTGGCCTTCGTCGTAGCTTTCGAGGCCGTTGATGCAGCGGAGCAGCGTGGACTTCCCCGACCCCGACGGTCCGATGATGCACACCACTTCGCCTTTCGCCACTTCGAGATTGACCCGATCGAGCACGCGGTGCTCGCCATAGGACTTCACGATGTCGCGCACCGAGATCATTTGCGTCCGAACTTGCGCTCGAGCCGGTGGGCGAAATAGGTGAGCGGCAGGCTCATCGCGAGATAGAGGAGCGCCACCAGCGTGAACACGGTCATGTTCTTGAAGGTCGAGGCCGCGATCAGCTGCCCGCCGCGCGTGAGCTCCGCCACCGTGATCGCGGAGGCGATCGATGAGTCCTTGAGCATCATGATCATCGTGTTGCCGTACGGAGGCAGGAACACGCGAATCGCCTGAGGAAGGATGACGCGGCGCATGACGAGCGCGGGCCGCATGCCGAGCGATTGCGCGGCCTCGATCTGTCCCGGATCGACAGCCTCGATGCCGGCGCGGAAATTCTCCGCCTGATACGCCGAATACGCGATGCCGAGCCCGATGAACCCGGCCTGGAATGCCGATAGCTGGATGCCGAGATCGGGCAGGACGAAATAGATGTAGAAGAGCTGCACCAGGATCGGGATGCCGCGGATCACGGTAATGATCGCGACCGCCGGCGCAGAAAGCGCGCGCGAGGGCGACAATCGCAACAGAGCCCACACGAAGCCAAGCAGCGTCGAAAGCACCAAGGCGGCGAGCATCAGCTCGACCGTGACAACACAGCCCTGCAGGAGGATCGGTAGGAAGTCGCGCGCGTCGCGGAGGAACGCCTGCATCTATCGCCCACGCGCGTCCTGGGAGCAGATAGCTGGCGCCGTTCGCAGTACGGCCTAGGGGCGCGTCTGCCCTGCTACTTCAGATTCCATTTGGCGAGAATCTTGTCCACCGTGCCGTTGGCGTTGAGTTTGGCGAGCGAAGCGTTGATCTTCTTCAGTAGCTCCTGATCGGTCTTGCGGACGCCGATGCCCACGCTGCCGGCCATCTTCGGCTCGTAGGTCGACACGAGCTTGGCCTTGAAATCAGGATTCTGCGCGAGCTGATACTTGAGGATCGGCGCGTCGCCGAAGCCGGCCTTGATGCGTCCAAGGCTCACGTCGCGCAGTATGTCGGCGAGCGAATCGTAGACCCTCACGTCCGCGAATTCGCCGTTCTTCTTGAGAAAGTCGACGTACACCGTACCCACCTGGGCGCCGACGATCTGACCTTTCACATCGGCGAGCGTCTTGTAGGGCGTGTTATCGCTCGCGCTTACGACCATGCCTTCGGGGTAGGGAAAGACGGGATCGGAGAAATCGATCACCTCCTTGCGCTGCGGGTTAATCAGCATGGCCGCCGAGATGATGTCGATCTTGTTGCTGGTGAGCGAAGGGACCAGCGCCGAGAACGGAGTCGCCTGCACGTTGACCTTGAACCCCGCGTCCTCGCCGATCGCGGTGATCAAGTCCACCATCGCGCCCTGGATGGTGTTGGTCTTGACGTCGAGGAAGGTGAAGGGGACGCCGGTCGGCGTGGAGCCCACGTTGTAGGTCGGCACCTGCGCCGGCGTGGCTGCGCCATATGCCAGCGAGGCGAGCGCCAGTGCGTGTCCCAAGGCGCGAAGCGAGCGATAGAGACTCATGTTCTCTCCTCCGGTCGGAATTCGAATCATGCGGCGATGCCCAGAGCGTCGCGCAGGCGATAGTACGCGATTCCCGCCTGCAGTGCGGGCTGCCGCAGCGCATGCAATGGAATCGGCTTGAGCGCGGCGGCGGGATACGCGAGCCTGTGACCGCCGATCAGCATGTCGCCCAGCACCAGCCCCATCGTCGTCGCCATCGCCACGCCGCGGCCGCAGTAACCGAGCACAGTCCACACGCCGGGAGCCAGCTCGGCGAGATGCGGCAGCCAGTCGCGCGTGATGCCAACTCGTCCATACCAGCGGTATGCCCACGGCACTCCGGCGAGCGCAGGGTACATGCGCGTGGCGACGCTGCGCAATGCGGCATAGACGCCTGGTGAAACCTTGTCTGTTGCCGATCCCCGCCCGCCCATGATGAAGCGGCCATCGCCGTCGAGCCGGAAATAGTAGAGGAGCTTCCGCGTGTCGGACGCCACCGTCCCTCCGGGAAGGATGGTCGCGCGGATGGCATCGGAAAGCGGCTCGGTCGCGGTCTGCACGCTGGTCACCGCGACTTGGTTCGTGACCAGCTCCGGCCACAGCGGGCCCGAGTACGCGTCGGTAGCCAGCACCAGCTGCCGCGCGCGCGCTTCGCCGCGCGGTGTCATCGCGGCCCATTCATCGCTGTGATGGACCATCTCGGTCACCGGCGTGCCTGTGTGAATGCGCGCACCGAGCTTGAGCGCCACTCGTGCAAGACCGCGTGCGTAGGCAAGCGGATGCAATGCGCCGCCGCGGCGGTCGAGCCAACCGGCGCGATAGTGATCGGTGCCCAGCAGTGACGCGAGCCGTTGCCCGGCCAGCAGCTCGACAGGCGCGCGCCGCGCAGCCCACTGCCGGCAGCGAGAGACGACCGTTCGCGCAGCGGCCGCTGAATGCGCCGGCTGTATCCATCCGCATTGCCGCGCTGAACATTCGATGCCGTGCTTCGCGATCAACGCGAACACGCGGTCGGCGGCGCCACCTGCGAGCCGCACCAGCGCTTCGCCGTGCTCGCGTCCGTAGCGAGCAACGAGATCATCGGGATCGTGCTTCAAGCCGGGAATCACTTGGCCGCCATTGCGGCCCGACGCGCCGTGACCGATCTCCTTCGCCTCCAGCACGATCACGCTGCGGCCCGCCTCGGCGAGCGCGAGCGCGCATGCGAGCCCGGTGTAGCCCGCACCGATGATCGCGAAATCCGCTTCGACGCGTTCCTCGAGTGATGTGGTCGCCGGCGCGTGCGGCGCGGTCGCAAGCCACAGCGAGCGTTGCTGATCGGGGCCGATCGTCGCCGCGGTCATTTTCCGAGGAGCGCGAGCAGCTTGTCGTGGATGCCGCCGAAGCCGCCGTTGCTCATGATGAGCAGATGGTCGCCGGGTTTCGCGGCCTTGGAGATCGACTGGATGAGCGCATCGAGCTCCGCTTCGACGTGCGCGCGGTTACCGAGCGGAGCGAGCCATGCCGCCGCGTCCCAGCTCAGGTTCGCCGCGTAGCAGAAGACAAGGTCCGCTTCCCCGAGGCTTCCGGCAAGCAAGTCCTTCATGGTGCCGAGCTTCATCGTGTTGGAGCGCGGCTCGAGCACCGCAATGATCCGCCCCTTTCCGACGACGCTGCGCAGACCCTCCAGCGTGGCGGCGATCGCCGTCGGATGGTGAGCGAAGTCGTCGTAGACCGCTACCCCGCCAGCTGTGCCGCGCAGCTCGAGCCTGCGCTTCACGCCGCGGAAGCTCGCCAGCGCCTCGAGGCTGTCGCGCACCGGCACGCTGACATGACGCGCGGCGGCGATCGCGGCCAGCGCGTTCAACTGGTTGTGCCTGCCCGGCAGGCTGAGCGACGGCAGTGCGCCGATTGCCGCGCCGCCGAACTTGATCGCGCCGTCCGGCGCGACGATCCAGTCCGCGGCCGAGCCCGCGTCAGTCGTAGCGCGGAAGCGCTCGACCTCGCTCCAGCATCCGCGGGCAAGCACACGCGCGAGGTTTTCGTCCGCGCCGTTCACGATCAAGCGCCCGCGATGCGGCACGGTGCGCACGAAGTGGTAGAACTGCGTCTCGATGGCGGCCAGATCAGGAAAGATGTCCGCGTGATCGAATTCGAGATTGTTGAGAATCGCCGTGCGCGGCCGGTAGTGGATGAACTTGGAGCGCTTGTCGAAGAAGGCGGTGTCGTACTCGTCGGCTTCGATCACGAAGAACGGCCCGTCGGTAAGCCGCGCAGAGATGCCGAAGTCGATCGGCACCCCGCCGATCAGGAAGCCGGGATCGAGTCCCGCGTGTTCGAGAATCCGCGCCAGCATCGCGCTCGCCGTGGTCTTGCCGTGGGTGCCGGCAACCGCGAGCACCCATTTGTCGCGCAGCACGTACTCGGCGAGCCATTGCGGACCCGATGCATAAGGGCGCCCGCTGTCGAGGATCGCCTCCACCAGCGGGTTGCCGCGCGAGAGCGCATTGCCGATCACGAACACGTCGGCCGTCTTCGCCACTGTGTCGAGCTGCCTTGCGTCGTAGCCTTCGATGAGCGCGACGCCGAGCGAGGCGAGCTGATCGCTCATCGGCGGATAGACGTTGGCATCGCAGCCGGTCACGGTGCAGCCCGCCGCGCGCGCGATCTCAGCGATTCCGCCCATGAAGGTGCCACAGATGCCGAGGATGTGAATGTGCATGATCTCGCGGGCCTGATTCACCCGGCCGACTCCAATGCCTGCATGTACGCCGCTTCGAGCGCCCGAGTATAGCGGTCGAAATCGGCGATCCCGGACCGGGGCAGCTGCTCCGCCATCGCGGCCGCGATCGAAGCCCGCCAGCCTGCTTCAGTGCCGAGGCGGCAAGCAATGGCCACATATTCCTCGTCGGTGCTCGCCGCGGTCTCGGTGACGCCGAGATGCGCAAGCAGGCTCCAGGTCATGCGCTCGGCGGCGCGCTCGCCCACGCGCGTCACTACGGGAAGGTGCATGTCGAGGGCCGCTGCCGTCGTGTCGCCACCGGTGTAGGGCATCGTATCGAGCACGACATCGATCAGGCGATAGCGGGCACGGTCGTCGGCATCGTTACGAGTGCATGGGATGAAAACGATCCGCTCGGCCGGGATGCCGAAGCTATGGAGCCTCCGGACGTAGAGCGGGCGTTCGCGCTCGCGGTGCGGCGAGAAGGCGAGAACGCCCTGCGGCACGCGCTCGAGTATTTCCCGCCACAATCTGAGACAGCGCGGCGAGAGCTTGACGAGGCTCACGAACACGCCGAAAACCACCGCCGCGCGATCGATGCCCAGTTCTTCGCGCGAGGGCGATTTCGCACTCGGCGCCACCCGGCGCACGGGCAGCACGCAAGTCGCGAGCTGCAGCGGACGCTCGATTTGATAGCGAGCCGCGTCGTCGAGATCGACCTGGTTGTCGGAGAGCTTGAAGTCGACCTGCTGGAGGCCCACCGGTCCGTGCGACCCGAGATGCGTGATGATCACGGGCGCGGGCTTGTGCAGCAGGATCCCGGGGCGCGACGACCCGGAGCGGCTCATGAGATCGATCAGCAGGTCGATCCCGTCCTCGGCGATTCTCTGCGCGGCCGCAGCGTTGTCCAGCTCGTCCAGTCGCGCGAAGGAATCGCAATGGCTGCGAAACGCCTCCGACAGCGAATCCTCCAGCTGCTGTTTTGAGAGCGAGTAGGCGTGTACGGCGAACCGGTCGCGATCGTGCCGGGACAGAACTTCGAGCATCAACCGTCCCATGACGTGATCGCGAAAATTGGCGGAGAGATATCCGATGCGCACTGGCGTCGAGGCCAGCCCGCGGCGCGCCGCCAGATCAGGCGCATTCAAACGCTCCTCCTGGCGCAGCGCATTGTAGCTGCGGTGCAGACGATATAGCGCCGCGCGCGGCACGTCGAAATACTCGGCCAGAGACAGCGTGCTGCCGGCGTAACGCCCCTCGCGTTTGCCGTACGGCCAATCGATCGCGAGCGGCAGATACTTGTCCTCGTATTCACTGCCCGGTGCGATGCGCGCCGACATGAGCCCTGCCGCCACGACTGCCGGCGACAACTTGGCGCGAGCTTCGAAAGCACGAAAATCCTCGAACGCTTCTTCGTAGCGGCGGAACATCAGCAAGTGGCTGCGCAGTGCCAGCCAGATCCGCTCGTCCTCCGGCGCAAGCAGGCGGGCGCGCTCGAGCGGCGGGATTGCCTCGGGCCAGCGAAGCAGCTGATCGAGTGCAACAGCGTGCTCGAAAAGCGCACTTGCCTCGTCGACGTCCGTCATGCTGCGACCCCCGCCATCGCGGCGCGCGTTGCGTATCGCCGCCATCCGAGCACGAACCACGTGTAAGCGAGCACCTGCAGTACCGCCACCAGGATGAACGCGATGCGCAAACCGCCAGCGGAGTCGATGCCCAACCAAGCCCTCGACAGATCGGCGACGACGCCAATGCCCCACTGCAGCGCGAAGCTCGTTGTGAACAGGATGAGGTTGAGCGCAGTGTTGGCGCGCGCCGTCAGCTCGCGAGGAAAACCCTGTCCGAGCAGCGTGAATCCAAGTACGTTCACCGCCGAGCCGAGCCCGTACAGCGTCCAGGCGAGTCGAGTCGAAGGCAGCGCATCGGCGATGATCAGTATCAGCATCACGAGGTGCAGAGCGAAGCCTGCGGCATAGATGTGCCGGGCACCGATCCCGCGCCGGCCGAGCGACGTGGCGAAAAAGCCCAGCCCGAAATAGCCGATGAGGATCACGATCCCGGCAAGCAGCAGATGCTCAGCGGCGATCCCGCGGCTGTAGCCGTTCACTTCCATCAGCCACGGCACGGACCAGAGGCCCTGGATCGCCATGAACGAGCCGGCGCTTATCGCGCCGATCGGTGTGATCCACCAGAAGCGCGCGTTGCGAAAGACGCTCATCACTCCCGCCCATTGTTCCGCGAAGCTTCCCGGCCGCGCCTGCGTGTCGGGCACGATCAGAAAGATCGCCAGCGCCGCGGCGAAGGTCGCCGCAGAGAGCATGACAAAGATCGCGCGCCACGATACGACCGACAACGCCGCCGCGAGCGGCGCGGTCGACGCGAGCGCCCCAATGCCGCCCGCCACCATCATCCAGCCCGAGAGCGAGGCCTGACGCTCGGGCGGATACCAGCTCGCGATGCCCTTGAGGGGCGCCATCAGACAGACAGAGACGCCCAGGCCGATCAGCGCACGCGCGACGACCAATCCGCTCAGATGCTCGCTCGCGGCGAAGGCGAGCGCGCCGCACCCGGCGATCGTCAGAAGAACGGGTTCGACGCGGCGTGGGCCGAAACGATCAAGCAAGATGCCGGCGGGCAGCTGCATCGCGGCGAAGGCGACGAAGTAGGCGCTCGTCAGGAGGCCGAGCGACGAGGCGCTCACGCCGAGGCTCGTGGAAAGCTCGGGCGAGATCACTGCATTGACCGTGCGGTACACATACGAAAGCAGATAGCCCGCGGCGAAGCAGAGATAGAGCGGAACGAAGCGCGGGGCAGTCACGGTGGGAGGAGGAGCGGCGGCGGCCGCTATTATCGCCGATCACCCGAGGCGCGGCGCCGAGCCTCGGCAGCCGCAAGCATAGCGTGTAGAATGCGCCGCTCCGCCGCAGCGAAATCCCCGAAGGATCCCATGCTCAGGACCTCGATTGCACCCGTGCTTTGCCTTTGCCGTCTCGCACTCGCCGCGGCGAGCATGTCTAGCATCGCCGCCGGATTGGACTATCCGCCGACGCCGAAGCAGCCGGTGAAAGACACGTATCACGGCGTCACCGTGACCGACGACTACCGCTGGCTGGAAGACGACGCCAGTTCCGAGGTCAAGCGCTGGGTCACCGAGCAGAACGCGTTCTCGCGCCGCTATCTCGACGCGGTGCGCGAGCGCCCGGCGATCGCGAAGGAGGTCGGTGAGCTCCTGCGCACCGCGCCCGTGCGCCGCTACGACTTCCACTATCGGGGCGGACGGCTCTTCGCGATGAAGCTGCAGCCGCCGAAGAACCAGCCGCTGCTCGTCGTGCTGCCGTCTTCGGGCGACGTGCGCGCTGAGCAGGTCATCATCGACCTCAACACGCTCGATCCGTCGGGGCGCACCGCGATCGACTTCTACGTCCCGTCGTACAACGGCAAGCGCGTCATCGTGTCGCTCTCCAAGAACGGCAGCGAGGCCGGCACGGCGTACGTCTACGATGTGGCGACGGGGAAACGCCTCGCGGATGAGATTCCCGGCGTGACCTACCCGACTGCAGGCGGCAGCGTGGAATGGGCGCCCGACGGCCGCGGTTTCTACTACACGCACTATCCGCAGGGCAACGAGCGTCCCGCCGAGGACCGTCACTTCTTCCAGCAGGTTTATTTTCATCGCCTCGGCAAGCCGGTCGCGAAGGACACCTACGTCATCGGCAAGTCGTTTCCGCGCATCGCGGAGATCGAGCTCAAGGGCAATCGCAATGGCACTTATCTTCTCGCGCTGGTGCGCAACGGCGATGGCGGCGAGATCGGTTATCACTTGCGCGGCCCCGACGGCAAATGGCGCGAAGTCGCGGGCTTCAAGGACGGGCTCAAGCATCTCGCATTCGGCGACGACGGCAGGCTCTACGGCATGAGCATCAAGGACGCTCCGCTGGGCCGCATCATCGCGATCCCTGTCCTCCAGCCGTCGCTCGCCAATGCACACGTGATCGTGGCGGAGACGAAGATTGTCGCCGAGAATGTGCAGCCTGCGCGATCGCGCCTGTATGTGACTTATCGCGACGGCGGTCCTTCGGTCGTAAAGACATTCACGCTCGCCGGCAAGCCGCTCGGCGGGCTTCCGACGCCTCCGGTGTCCGAGGTTTCCGTTTCGACGCGACTCGAACGCGATGACGTGCTGGTCACGACGATGAGCTACGTTGAGCCGCGCACGGTGTCGCGCTTTGATGCTCGCGCCAACCGGCTCGTGGCGACTCAACTGAACGGACGCTACCCGTTCAACCTCGACGACGCCGTGGTTGAGCGCGCCTTCGCGGTTTCGAAGGACGGCACGCGCGTGCCGGTGAGCATCGTTCATCGCAAAGACATGAAGCCCGACGGCAACAATCCGACGCTGCTCTACGGCTACGGCGGCTACGGCCTCAGCATGGCGCCGTGGTTCTCCCCGCTCATGCGGCTGTGGCTGGACTACGGCGGCGTGTACGCGGTCGCCAACGTGCGCGGCGGCGGGGAATACGGCGAGCCGTGGCATCTCGCCGGGAATCTCACGAAGAAGCAGAACGTGTTCGACGATTTTGCCGCGGCGCTCGAGATGCTCGTCGCGCGCAAGATCACCAGGGCCGAGCGCGTCGCGATCATGGGCGGCAGCAACGGCGGGCTCACCATGGGCGCCACGCTGGTACAGCATCCGCAGCTCGTGCGCGCGGTGGTGAGCGAAGTCGGCATTTATGATCCGCTGCGCTGGGAGCTGCAGCCCAACGGCGAGTTCAACACGACCGAATTCGGCTCGGTCAAGGATCCTGAGCAGTTTCGCGCCATGTACGCCTATTCGCCGTACAACAACGCGCGCGATGGTGTGGCCTATCCGTCGGTCCTGTTCACGACCGGCGACAACGACGGCCGCGTCGCACCCTACGAATCGCGCAAGATGACTGCGCGCCTGCAGGCCGCCTCTGCGTCGGCCAATCCTATCCTGCTGCGCACCGAAGCCGCCGCAGGACACGGCATCGGCACCGCGCTGTCGACGCGCATCGAGGAAGAGACTGACGTCTACTCGTTCCTCGTCGATCAGCTCGGGATGAAGCGCTTCGACTAGCGCAGCGCGCGCACCAGCGGTAGCACGACGCTGACCGTTACGCCCTCGGCGTCGGCGCGGTTCGCGGCAAGCGCGCGCCCGCCGTGGTGCTCGGCGATGAGCCGGACGATGTAAAGACCAAGGCCCAGGTGCGGCGTGGCGGCGCTTCGCTCCTCGCGCACCGACACCATCGAGTCGAAGAGCCGCGCTTCCATCCCGGCCGGCAGGCGCGGTCCTTCGTTCGACACCGCGAGCCGCACGGAAGCAACCTCGCGCTCCAGCTTGACTTCGATCGCCGTGCCGGGTCGAGCGAACTCGACGGCGTTGGCGATGAGCTTGTCGAACATCTGCGCGATCAACTCGGGCGCGCCGTCGAAGGGCACTGACCCCGAAGGCGATTCGAGCTCGATCTTCTGCTGCGGGTACGCTGCGCGATAGCCTTCGACGCAGCCGGCGACGACCTGCGCAAGGTCGAAGCGCTCCGGCTCGGCCTCGGCCAAGCTTGACTCGAGCCGCGTCGCTTCCGTCATTCGCGTGATGATGTGCGCCAGGCGATCGAGCCCTTCCTGCGCGCGCCCCATCACCACTCGCGCCTCCTCGGTGAGATTCTGCAGCGCGAGATTGTCGAGCGAGGAGCGCACGACCGCGATCGGCGTGCGCAGCTCATGCGACAGGCGACTCGCCATCGCCTCCTGATGACTCGCGTATTGCGCGAGCCGCGCGAGCGCGCTGGAGAAGCTCCGCGAGAGATCGCCGATCTCGTCGCCGGCTTGCGATCCCGCCAGTACGCCGCGCACGCGCCCGTGCGCGTCGATCGCGGCCTCCGCCTCGTCGCGCAAGCGACGGATGCGCGTCGATAGCCACGAGGCATACAACGTAAGCGCAACCGAACCGATGAGCAGCGCGGCGAGAACGATCGTGAAGAGCCGCGCAAAAGCGCGGTTGCGCTCGGCGAGCACCGCGTTGGTCGTCTGCTCGACGACGACCGCGCCCTTAACCTCGTCGCCGACCCAGATGGGATTCGCCGCTGCGACGATGATCGCCTTGCCGTCGGCGGTCGGGCGGCGATCGATGCTGAGAATGCCTGCGAGAGCACCGTCGACCTCGCGACCAGCCGGCATGTTCGGTTCTTCGCTGAAGTCTTCGCTCGGCGGCGGCAGGACCCGCGCGTAGAGGGGCTGCAGCGCAACGCGCTCGAGCCAAGCCCATCCGCGTGCCACTCTCGAGTCGCCTGCGATGCCCGCATCGACGGGCTGCGGATCAGCGCGCTTGAGGCTCCCGGCGCGCGCCACCACATTCTGCTCGCGATCGACCACCGAGATGCGCGCCGTCGTCCGTGAAAGGCCGCGGATGATCTGCTCGATCTCGGGCGAGAGCGCCCCTTCCTGAAACAGGCGCGGACGATCGTGCAGCGCGGTGGCCACGGCCTGCGCGGTCCCGGCGAGCGTGCGCTCCTGCGCGTCGCGCAGGAAGCGTTCGAGCTCGCGCACGTACTCGTAGCCAAGCCAGGGAATCGCCAGGAAAACCGTCAGCACCAGCAGCAGCTGCGCGCGAATGCCGAGCGTAACGCGCGGCCGGCTCATCGCTCCTCGGCGTTCCAGCGATACCCCATCCCGTACACGGTGGCGATGCAGTCGAAGTCCGGATCGAGCGCGAGAAACTTCTTGCGGATGCGCTTGATGTGCGAAGTGATCGTGCTGTCGTCGACGACGATCTTTGCGTCGCGCATCAGACTGTCGCGATCCTTGACGTGACCGGGGAAGCGCGCGAGCGCGTGCACCATCCAGAATTCAGTAAGCGTGAGCTCCACTTGCTTGTCTTTCCAGTGCGCGGAGAGGCGCTTGAGATCGAGCGCGAGCGCGCCGCGCTGCAGCGTTTCCTCCGACGCCTTCGGCGCGGTGGCGAGATCGCTGCGACGGAAGAGTGCCGCGATTCGCGCCGTTAGATGCGGCAGGCTCACGTCCTTGGTGACATAGTCGTCGGCTCCGAGGCGCAATCCCGCGACGATGTCGAAGTCCGAATCGCGCGCGGACAGAAAGATGATCGGCACGGTGGGCGAGAGCGCGCGCAGCTCGCGGCAAAGCGCGAAGCCGCCGTCGATGTCCTCGCCGAGCCCGATGTCGATGAGCGCGAGATCCGGCAGGCGCGTGCGAAACGCGGCAAGCGCATCCGGCCGATTGTCGTAAGCCGCAACCTCGTAGCCCTGCTTGCGAAGCACGTCGGAGTAATTGGCCCGGATAGCGGGCTCGTCCTCGACGATGGCGATGCGGCGGCTCATGTCAGCGTCTTGCTGCGCGGGATGCTGAGCGGACTATAGCTCAGGCGTGGCGCCTCAGGTGCGCTGCCACTTTTCCGCCACAATTCTTCGGCTGTTTGCCCGATTCGCATCCCTCGCGCGGCCACGCCGCGGATTTCAAATGCGATAGCGCGCCGCATGGGCGGCGGTTCTCCTCAAGGGAGGGCAGCATGCAACCCGTCGATCAACTTGCCGTGACCACGCTCGGTTTACGCGTCTGGCGCGACCTCGCGCTGCTCGCGGCGGAGGGCCTCGCGATCGGCGTGGTCGCGAGCACCATGTTCGCGCTCGCGGTGTTTGCAGTCGTGCGTTAAGGTCCTCCGCCGCCGAGAGGGGAGGACTTTCGGCCGGAACGAGCGAGCTAGCGCTCCACCCGCTTCGCCCGCTCCCCTGAGCTCCGGCCGAGTCTTCCCCTGTCGACGGCGTTTAGCAAACCCAACTCCACCCCCCCTTGAAGGCAGGAGGAGTCGGGTCCTTTGCTATCCTATCGACGATGAACGATCGCGCGCCGGCGATGCCGGACCTTCACGCTCGCAACGCGGTACGGGCGCTCGTCGCCTCGCAGATCCGCGAAGTCGCCAACGCGGGATTGGGCGAGCCCGACATCCTCGCCTTCTGGTTCGGCGAGCCGGACGAGGTAACGCCGGCGTATATCCGCGACGCGGCCGCCGCGTCGCTCGCCGCCGGCGAGACGTTCTACACCCTCAACTTCGGTATCCCCGAGCTGCGCGAGGCGATCGCGCAATACGTCTCCACGCTGCACCGTCCGATCGACGACAAGAAGGTCGCGGTCACCGCATCGGGCATGTCCGCGCTGATGCTGACGGTCGAGGCGCTGGTCAATCCCGGCGATCGCGTGGTGTGCGTGACACCGTTGTGGCCGAACCTCACCGAGATTCCGAAGATTCTCGGCGCGGAAGTCGTTCGCGTCGCCCTTCGATTCGGTCCCGCCGGCTGGGCGCTCGACCTCGATCGATTACTCGACGCCCTCGTTCCGGGAACCCGGGCGCTCATCGTGAATTCGCCGAACAATCCGACCGGCTGGACTCTCGAGCGCGAAGCGCAGGCCGCGATCCTTGCGCATTGCCGCCGGCACGGGATCTGGATCGTCGCCGATGACGTGTACGAGCGGCTGTACTACGACGGCGGCAGGAAAATGAAATGCGCTCCTTCGTTTCTCGATCTCGCCGCGCCGAATGATCGCCTGGTCAGCACCAACAGCTTCTCCAAGGCCTGGCTGATGACCGGCTGGCGCCTCGGGTGGATCGTGGCGCCGCCGGAGCTGATGCCCGATCTCGGCAAGCTGATCGAGTACAACACTTCGTGCTCGCCGGTATTCGTGCAGCGTGCAGGCGTGGTCGCGATCACGCAGGGCGAAGCGACGGTCGCGCATACCCTCGCACGCTTCCGCTCGGCACGCGACCTGCTGGTGCGGGAGCTGCGAGCGATCGAGGGCATCGAGATCGCCTCGCCTCGCGGCGCGATGTACGTCTTTTTCCGCGTCGCCGGCGTCGGCGACAGTCTCGATTTCTGCAAGCGCCTGGTGCGCGAAGCGCGGCTCGGCCTCGCGCCAGGGAGCGCCTTTGGTCCTGAAGGTCAGGGTTTCGTGCGCTGGTGTTTCGCGGCGAGCGAGGAGCGGCTCATCGAAGGCGTGCAACGGCTTCGGACCGGCTTAAGCGCCAGTGCGAGGCCTCGCCCTTAGCCGAGAAACTCGCACAACAACCGGTGAAAGTGATGCGTGCCGCGCTCGCGCGTGGGTGAGTAGCGTCCGCGCCGGTAGAAACGCGAGCGTACTCCGCGCTGCACGGCTTCGACCACCGCTTCGTCTTCCAACTCGACCTCATGCAGCGCCCCGCCGGCGCCCTGTCCGCGTTTCGCCTCATCGAGCACGTAAGCGCGAAACTCGACCCGCGTCCGATCGATCGCTTCCGGCACGACGCGATTGAGCGACAGCCCCCACGGATAGAAGTTGAGCATCAGGTTCGGAAAGATCCACCAGTAATACGCTGCGACACGGCGGCCGTGATCGAGCGCCCCTGGCGGCGGATCGAACGCAACCTCGTTCTCTCTGGCGAGCGCGAGCTGCAGGCTCGAATAGCGGAAGAGCTCGTGCTCGTAGGTCACGCAGTCGACGACTTTCGAAAGTCCCGGATGCACGAACGGGATGTGCAGTTCCTCGAGGAAATTCTCGACGTAGAGCGCCCAATGCGCGTGCACTGTGTAATCGCGCGATGACGCTGCATCCGGCACGAAGCGATCAATCTCCAGCCAGGCCAGGCGCTGCTTGATGTCACCGATGAATGCGTCGAGCGGCGCCGCCGGATCGATCGCGGTAAAGCCGTGCCCCGCCCACGTAGCGAACGGAACCTTCGGCAGATGGTCGTTCTGCGAGGGAAAGTTCTTCGCCTGCGCGAATTCCGGCATGAAGGTCATGCGTCCGGCGAGATCGAAGCGCCGCGAGTGGTAGCCGCAGCGGATCTGCTCCACGTCCTTTCGCGGCTCGCGCACCAGGATGTTGCCGCGGTGCGTGCATACATTGGACAGGCAGCGCAGCGTTCCCGCGAGATCGCGCGCGAGGAGGAGCGGCTCGTCGATCAGTCCGGGCAGCAGCGCGCGCGGCGAGAGCGAGCCGGGCTCCGTCACCTCTGCGAGATCGCCGATCCACTGCCAGCTCCGGGCGAAGATGCGTTCGCGCGCGAGTGCAAAGACTTCCTCGTCGCGATAAAACGCGCTTTCGATCGTGGACGCGATGCTGATATCGGCATCGACGGAGTGCATGGCGCGCTATTCTGTGTTGCGATTCTTCGCGAGTCAACGCGAGGCGGTCCCTTCGCCGCGCTGCGTTGCGTCAACGGGCTGCACGGAACGCTTGCCATCGACGGCGTCGAAGCGTTTAATCGAGCGGCGGGACTGACCGCGCCGGGCGAGCGAAAATGCGCATCGAACAATTCGTCGAGGAGAGCAACGGCATCTGCCGTTTCCGCTTCCGCGGCGAATGCGATCTGGTCGAGGCGACCGAGCTGGTGAGAAAAGCTCTTGCCTACTGCCGTGAACGAGCGATCGCAAAGCTGCTCGTCGATGGGACGGCCCTCACCGGAGTTCCCATCCCCTCGCTCATCGACCGCTTCCTTATGGTCGAAGAATGGGCGCACGAGGCGGGCGGAGTGATCGTCATGGTCCTCGTCGTGCAGCCGCAGTACATCCATCCGGAGAAATTCGGAGTCAAGGTCGCTCACGATTTCGGCCTCACGGCGAACGTGTTCCCCGGCGACGCCGAGGCCCTCGCGTGGCTGGCGCGGGTCTCGGCCGCGTAAAGTCTCACCCCGAGACAGGTCAGTTTTTCTCCTTGGCGCTCGCCGCCGATCGGGCGTAACGCGCCGTCGATCTCCTGCCTCGCTTCTGCCACGATTTGCCCCGGCTGCGCCGGATCCACAGCACATTGCTGCGGCTCGTGGCCTGGTGTAATTTGCAGCGCCGCTCACCAAGCCTCGACTCCCTTGAGAGAGGAAGAAGAAGAGTCCATGCCCCTGCTGAATCGCTTCATCGCCCGCGTTGCAGCGCTCGCTTTCGCATTTCACGCCGCGGGCGTCTCGGCGCAAACCGTCGAATTCTTTTCTCCGCAGGGAACGGTCAAGGGCGTGCGACAAGTCACTGCGCGCTTCTCCGCACCGATGGTGCCGTTCGGCGATCCGCGCGAGGTCGATCCTTTCGCGGTCGAATGCATCGAGAAGGGCAAGGGCCGTTGGGCCGACTCGAAGAACTGGGTGTACGACTTCGATCGCGATCTGCCGGCCGGCGTGCACTGCAGTTTCACGGTCAACCCGGGACTGGCCACGCTCGACGGCAAGCCGCTTGAAGGCGGGCAGCGATTCGAGTTCAGCACCGGCGGGCCGGCGATCGTGCGCAGCCTTCCCTACGAAGGAGCGCAGATCGACGAGAACCAGATCTTCATCCTGGGGCTCGACGCTCCGGCAAAACCTGAGACGATCACGCAGCACGCGTACTGCGTCGCCAGCGGAGTGAACGAGCGCATAGGCGTGCGGCTGGTAACCGGCGAAGAGCGCAAAACGATTCTCGACAGCCGCAAGTCCTTCGCTGCGAGCTACCTGCGCTTCATCTTCATCGACTCGGGACAGGGACGCACGCTCGGCAGCTTTCTTTTCCGCCTGCCGGTGACCGGAAGCGACGACGAGAAATTCGCGCGGCTGCGCGACGCGCCCGACTCGCCGCTCGTGACGCTCGCCTGTGCGCGGACATTCCCCTCCGATGTCGAGACAAAGCTCGTCTGGGGCAAGGGTGTCGAATCGACGAGCGGTGTGGCTACGACCGCCGATCAGGCGCTCGCCTGGAGAGTGCGGCCGACATTTCGTGCTTCGTTCTCCTGCGAGCGTGTGAACAAGGAGGCGCAATGCATTCCGATCCTGCCGCTCACGCTTTCGTTCAGCGCGCCGATCGCACCGCGCGATGCGGCTCGAATCAGGCTTGTCGGCGCGAACGGCAAGAGCTATGCGGCGAAGATTCCCAAATCGTCCGACGACGACACGATCATGAGCGTGACCTTCGGACCCGGGTTGCCGGAGCAGCACAGCTTCCGCATCGAACTGCCAGAGGGGCTGAAGGACGACGCCGGCCGACCGCTCGCCAATGCGTCGAGTTTTCCGCTGCGAGTGCGCACCGACGAGAATCCTCCGCTCGCGAAATTTCCGGCAGGCTTCGGGATTCTGGAGCGCTTTCTACCCGGTAAGTCGACGCCGCTGCTGCCGGTGACAATGCGCAATGTTGAGGCGCTCGTTGCCGGCGAAGTGGGGACGATCGGAAAGCTGACGCCCCGTGACGGTCACGACACGGCCATCCCCGGCCAGCTCGCGCGCGTCGCGTCCGGCGACGATATGAAGATCATCGAGTGGTTTATGCGCCTCGAAAAAGGTGAAGAGGTGAGGCGCGAGTACGATCAGAAGACCGAGCGCTGGATCACCAAGTACGACGGCCACGCGCAGTCGATCTTCAGCGCTGGCGACGCGCACCAGGCGATCTCGGTTCCGAAGCCCAGCGGGCGCAAGGCGTTCGAGGTCGTCGGCATTCCGCTCGAGGGGCCTGGCTTCTACACCGTGGAGCTGGCAAGCCCGAAGCTCGGCGCAGCGCTCTTCGGCCAGCGCGGAACCTACTACGTGCGCACCGCGACGCTGGTCACCAATCTCTCAGCGCATTTCAAGCTTGGCCGCGAGTCTTCGCTCGTCTGGGTGACGCGGCTCGACAACGGCAAGCCGGTCGCGAACGCGCGCGTGGCCGTGCGCGATTGCGACGGCAACGTCTACTGGCAGGGCCGCAGCGATGCTTCGGGCATCGCGCGCGTCGACGCCGAGCTGCCCGACCGCGAAGGACTTCCCTCATGCAGCTGGCGGCGCGACGGGCGCCGTGAGTATTTCGTCACGGCGCGCGTAGGCGACGACGTGACCTTCGCCTTCTCCGACTGGGGCGAAGGCATCAGCCCGTGGCGATTCAACGTTCCGACCGGGAGCTACAGCGGACCCTACGTCGCGCACGCGGTGCTCGACCGACCGCTCTTCCGTGCCGGCGAAACCGTGTCGATGAAGCTTTTCGTACGCAAGCAGGCTGGCACCGGATTCGCGAACGTCTCGAGCGCCGCGCTGGGCGACACACTCACGATCACGCACCAGGGATCGGAGCGCGAATATGCGACACCGGTCAAGTGGTCCGCGGCGAGCGGAGAAGCGAGCTTCGTCATCCCGAAAGACGCGCCGCTCGGCAGCTATCAGATCACCATGCAGGACTCGCTACCTTCGCATTCGCGCCATAGCAACACGCGCATGCTGGGCAGTTTCCGTGTCGAGCAGTTCCGCGTCCCGCTCATGCGTGCGCGGCTGCAACCGGTCGGCACGCCGCTCGTGAATCCCGCTGACGTGCGCATCGATCTGCAGGTCAGCTATCTCTCCGGCGGCGGGGCGGGCGGATTGCCTGTGAAGCTGCGCACGCAATTGCAGAGCAAGACGGTCTCGTTTCCAGACTACGACGACGTCGTCTTCGCCGCGGGCGACGTGAAGGAAGGGAAGGATGAGCAGGGAGATTACGCGATGCGCTTCGGCGATTATGTCTTCGCCGACGCGGACTTCGATGCCGAGGATGAGGACGCCGCACCCAAGCCGGCGCATAAAGGAGCGAGCGAGCTGCCGCTCGCGCTCGACGCCGCCGGGGGTGCGCGCGCGACGGTGAAGGACATCGGACCAAGCGAGCAAGCCCGCGATCTCGTCGCCGAGCTGGAGTACCGCGATCCAAACGGCGAAACGCTGACGGCGGCGACGCGCGTCGCAGTCTGGCCGTCGAAGGTCGTGCTCGGCATCAAGCCGGACTCGTGGGTCGCCGCGAAAGACAAGCTCAAGTTCACGGTCATCGCGCTCGATCTGCGCGGACAGCCGCTCGCGGGGATCAAGCTGCGGACGGACGCGTTCAAACGCGAAACCTACTCGCATCGGCGGCGTTTGATCGGCGGCTTCTACGCCTACGAGCACGGCAGCGAGACCACCCGCGTCGGCGAGCTTTGCGCCGGCGAAACGGATTCGCACGGTCTCTTGATCTGCGAGGTGACGCCGCCCGCGTCCGGCAACGTGATCCTGCGTGCCAAGACCAACGATTCCGACGGCAATCGCTCAGTCACGCGCGCGGACGCGTGGGTCGCAACCGGCGACGACTGGTGGTATCCGGCGTCCGACAACGATCGCATCGATCTGCTGCCGGAGAAAAAGCGATACGAGCCCGGCGAGACTGCGCGCTTCCAGGTGCGCACGCCGTTCAAGGAGGCGACAGCGCTGGTGACGGTCGAGCGCGAAGGCGTGCTCGAATCCTTCGTCGTGCCGGTGAATCGCAACGAGCCGGTGATCGAAGTCCCGATCAAGGGCAACTATGCACCGAACGTTTTCGTTTCCGCGCTGCTGGTGCGCGGGCGCATCGCGGGCGCCGCGCCGACCGCGCTCGTCGATCTCGCAAAGCCTTCGTTCAAGATGGGGCTCGCCGAGCTTCGCGTCGGCTGGTCGGCGCACGAATTGAAGGTGAAAGTCACACCGGAGCGCGAAGCCTATCGCGTCCGCCAGAAGGCGAAGGTCGAGATCGCGGTGCGCAGGGCGGACGGCAGCGCGCCGCCCGCCGGGAGCGAGATCGCGCTCGCTGCCGTCGATGAGGGACTGCTTGAACTGCTGCCGAACGACACCTGGAACCTGCTCGAAGCGATGATGACGCGGCGCGGAGAGGAAGTGGAGACCTCGACCGCGCAGATGCAGGTGATCGGCAAGCGCCACTTCGGTCGCAAGGCGATCGCCGCCGGCGGTGGCGGCGGGCGTTCTTCCGCGCGCGAATTGTTCGACACGCTGCTGCTTTGGAAGGCGCGCGTTGCGCTCGACACTGAAGGCAACGCTAGCGTTGAAGTCCCACTCAACGATTCGCTGACCAGCTTTCGCATCGTCGCGGTGGCGAGCGGCGGCGCGGCGCTCTTCGGCACGGGTAGCGCTTCGCTGCGCTCCACGCAGGACTTGATGCTGCTCTCGGGACTACCGCCGCTGGTGCGCGAAGGCGACAAGTTCCGCGCGATCTTCACGCTGCGCAACGCGTCGGAGCGGAAGATCGAAGCGACGCTCTCGGCGCGCGTGTCGACGTCGGGCAAACCCTTCCCCGGGCTCGAAGCGAGGCAAGTCACGCTCGCGCCCGGCGAGGCGCGCGAGATCGCGTGGGAGCTCGGCGTTCCAATCGATGTCGTGAAGCTCGATTGGCAGATCGAGGCTGCTGAACGTTCCGAAGGCGCCGACGCCGCGCACGACTTGCTGAAGATCGCGCAGAAAGTCGTTCCCGCCGTTCCCGAGCGCACTTTCCAGGCGACGATCTTCCAGCTCGAAGCCTCGCAGGACACGCCCTTGCAGCGCCCCTCAGACGCGATTCCTGGACGCGGCGGCGTCAACGTGCGCATGCAGGCGAAGCTCGCCGGCGACCTCCCAGGCGTGCGCGAATACCTCTCCCGTTATCCGTACACCTGCTACGAGCAGCGCGTCTCGGTCGCGGTCGGCTTGCGGGACCGCTTCATGTGGGACGTCACGATGGGCACGCTGCCCGAATATCTCGACGCCGACGGCCTGGTCAAGTTCTGGCCGATCCTGCGCTACGGCGACGACACGCTCACTGCATACGTGCTCACGATCGCCGACGAAACCGAGTGGACCATCCCGGAAGATCTCCGGGCACGCATGGAGCGAGCGCTGGTCGGTTTCGTTGAGGGACGGGTCGTGCGCTATTCGGCGCTGCCGACCGCCGATCTCTCGATCCGGAAGGTCGCCGCGCTGGAAGCGCTTTCGCGACGCAAGCAGCCGATCGATGCTCGCTGGCTGGACAGCATCGCTATCGAGCCCAACCTCTGGCCCACCTCGGCGGTGATCGACTGGTATCTCATCCTGAAGCGCACGCCGAAGCTCGCCAAGCGCGATGAGCGCTTGAGCGAAGCCGAGCAAATCCTGCGCTCGCGATTGAACTTCCAGGGCACATCGATGGGCTTCTCCACCGAGAAGGCCGACGCGTTGTGGTGGCTGATGATCTCCGCCGATCGAAACGCGAACCGGCTCGTGCTCGCGCTGATAGACGAGCCGAAGTGGCGCGAGGACATGCCGCGCATGGTTCGCGGCGCGCTGGGACGGATGCAGCGCGGCCGCTGGAACAATACGGTGGCCAACGCCTGGGGCGTGCTGGCAATGGAAAGATTCTCGGAGGCATTCGAATCGACGCCGGTCGCAGGCACGACGACGGCTACACTCGCCGCGGAGCGCTTCGCACACGCCTGGCGGCCCGACGACGAGATCAAGCTATTCGAGAAGAAGCTGCCGTGGCCGCCACAGCGCGAAACGCTCTCCGTTCGGCAGGAAGGAGCCGGCAAGCCGTGGGTGACGCTGCAGAGCATTGCCGCGCTGCCGCTGAAGGAGCCTTTTTCTTCCGGCTACAAGCTCGTGCGCGAAGTGACCCCGGTGCAGCAACAGGTGAAAGGCAAATGGAGCCGCGGCGATGTCGCGCGCGTGCATCTCGAAGTCGAGGCGCAGTCGGACATGACCTGGGTCGTGGTCGACGACCCGATCCCTGCCGGCAGCACCGTGCTCGGCCGCGGGCTCGGCGGGGATTCAACGCTGCTCGCTCAGGGCGAAAAGAAGCAGGGCACGGTGTGGCCCGCGTACGAGGAACGAACCTTCGAAGGCTTCCGCGCCTACTACCGCTTCGTGCCGAAAGGAAAATTCATCGTCGAGTACACGGTGCGGCTCAACAATCCCGGGACCTTCCACCTGCCCGCGACGCACGTCGAGGCGATGTATGCGCCGGAGATGCTGGGCGAGTATCCGAATCCGGACTGGGCGGTGGCGCCATGAGAGCCCTGGCGTTCGTCGCCCTGCTCGCTTGCGCATCAGCGCGAGCCGAAGCGCCCTCGTTCGCCGACGTCAAGGCCTCGTTCACGACTTCGGAAGCCATCCTGCTCGACCGTCACGGCACTCCGCTCTCGGAAATCCGAGCCGACACGCACGCGCGCCGACTCGACTGGGTCGCGCTCGAGGACATCTCGACCGCGCTCGCGGCCACGCTCGTCGCTGCAGAAGACAAGCGCTTCTACGACCACCGCGGCGTCGACTGGCCGGGCCTCGCCGGCGCAGCGTGGGACAGCCTGTGGCGCAGCGTCGACGGAAGACGCCCGCGCGGCGGGTCGACCATAACGATGCAGCTCGCAGCCTTTCTCGATCCCTCGCTCGCGGCGAATGCCAATGCGCGCTCGCTTGGGCAGAAATGGGATCAGCTCGAAGCGGCGCTCGCGATCGAAAGGAAATGGACCAAGCCTCAGATCCTCGAGGCCTATCTCAACCTCGCATCGTATCGCGGCGAGATCGTGGGGCTGGATGCCGCGGCGCACGCGCTCTTCGGCAAAACAGCCTCAGGGATCGATGCGCGCGAAGCGGCGATCCTCGTCGCGCTTCTCCGTGCACCCAGTGCACCGCCGGCTGCGGTAGCGCAGCGTGCCTGCGTGGTCGCCCTGCAATCCGAGCCCGGTGCGAGCTGCGAGGAAGTGCGGGCGATGACCAGCATCGCACTTGCCGGGCCGTATCTGCGGCCGCGCTGGAACGACGCGCCGCATGTAGCGGGAAAGCTCTTGACCAAACCGGGGGAGCGCCTGCGGAGTACGCTCGACGCCGACCTGCAACGTTTCGCGGCCGCCACGCTGCGCGAGCATCTCGCCGAGCTCGCGTCGCGTGGCGTGGGCGACGGCGCACTTGTCGTCCTCGACAACGCGAGCGGAGAAGTGCTCGCCTACGTCGGCAGCAGCGGAGAGCTGTCGGCGGCGGCGCAGGTCGACGGTGTCACGGCGAAGCGCCAGGCCGGTTCGACGCTCAAGCCGTTCCTCTACGCACTCGCGATCGACCAACGCCTGCTCACCGCAGCCTCGCTCGTCGACGACAGCCCGTTCGCGATCGCCACGGAGCGCGGCATGTACGTGCCGCAGAATTACGATCGCGACTTCAAGGGGCTGGTGAGCGTGCGTACAGCGCTCGCCAGCTCGCTCAACGTGCCCGCCGTGCGCACGCTGGAAGTCGTCGGGCTGGAACGCTTCCACGATGCGCTCAGACGCCTCGGATTCGACACGCTCACCGAGAGTGACGATTACTACGGCGCCTCGCTCGCGCTTGGCGGCGCCGACGTGACGCTGCTCGCGCTCACCAACGCCTATCGCGCGCTCGCCAACGGGGGCGAATGGAGCGCTTCGCGCTTCCTCTCATCGAAGAACGCTGCGGCACCGCGCCGCATCTACGGTCGTGAGGCTGCGTTCGTCGTGGCCGACATCCTATCCGATCGCGGCGCGCGCGCTATCACCTTCGGACTGGAGAATCCGCTCGCCACCCGTGTGTGGAGTGCCGTCAAGACCGGCACGAGCAAGGACATGCGCGACAACTGGTGCGTAGGCTTCACTTCTCGCTACACGGTCGGCGTGTGGGTCGGAAACTTCTCCGGCGCGCCGATGCACGACGTCTCCGGCGTCACCGGCGCCGCGCCGATCTGGCGCGATATCGTTCATCGCCTCCATCGCGTCGATCCTTCGCCGCCGCCGTGGCCTCCGGGCGGAGTGTCGCGGAGCAACGTCGTCTTCGAGCCCGATGTCGAGCCCGCGCGCGGCGAATGGTTCCTGCGCGGAACCGATACCGAAGTCGTGCACGGTCTCGCCGACGCATCGGCGATCGCCGCAGCGAGCCCGCGCATCCGCTATCCGGCCGAGGATGCGATCATCGCGCTCGATCCGGACATCCCAGATGGCGCCGAGCGCATCGTCTTCGAGGCGAGCCCTGCGCTGCCGAGCCTGCGCTGGCGCCTCGACGATGCCCTGCTCGCGGGGGTCGGCGGCCGGGCGGACTGGCGGCCGGTGGCAGGACGTCATCTGCTCGTCCTCAAAGACGAGGAAGGGCGCCTGCTGTCGAGCGTAGGCTTCGAGGTGCGCGGTCATCTCTCGACCGCGTCGAAGTGAAACTTCGCCGGCATCCGGGCAAGTAATCAGCGCGCGCGGATCATCGCCCACGCGACCTGCGCGACGAGCGCGACCGCGATCGCCGCCAAGACCTTGCGCAACAATCCGCGATAAGTTTCGCCGCTGATGCGAGATTGCAGGCGCAGACCAGCCCACACTGCGGCAGCGGCGAGCGGAATCAGCGGCAGCGAAGCGTAGAGCAGCTTCTGGCTCATCGCGTCGGCGACGCCGAGCGCGAGCGCCTGCACGCTTTTACCCGCGATGAAGCAAAGGTTCAGCGTCTGCGTGAGCGCGATCGGCGTCAGCTCCAGGGTCATGAGATAGATCACGAGCGGCGGCATGGCGACGTTGACGGCGCCGGAGAGCACCCCCGCGGTGAGGCCGAAGAGGCAGGCGGCAAGCTGCGGCCGGCGCTTCGACCACGACCAGTCGAGCGCGCGCAAGCGGTCCTGCAGCAGGAACACGACGATCATCAGCGCGAGCACGATCTGCAGCGGCTCGTGCGGAACGGTCAGCAGCAGGCGCGAGCCGACGAGCGTTCCGGCGACGACCCATAGCGCGAGCGGCCAGTACTTCCCGATGCTCTCGCGCCAGTTCCCGCCGCGCAGGATGCTGATCATGTTGACGGCGACGTTGGGAAGCACGGTCAGCAGCACCGCCGTCTTGATGTCGACCAGCAGGGCGACGAGCGGCGTGGAGACGAGCGGAAAGCCGAAGCCGATCGTGCCGTGGGCGAGACCGGCGATCACGATGATCGCGATCACCGCGGCGATCGTCGCCGGCGAGAAGAGCTGATCGAGGCCGAAGCTCAGGGCCAGCTCAGGTGAGCGGCAGCATCACCGCCGACTTGAACGCGCTCCGCTGCGAGAGCGCATCGAACCAGCGCTGCACGTTGGGACGCGCGGGGCGCTCGATCGGCAGCGCCATCCAGCGCCAGATCGCGCAGCCGAGCGGAATGTCACCCATGGTGAAGACATCGCCCGCGACGAAAGCGCGCGACGCCAGGTAGTAATCGAGGATCCCCAGCAGGTCGGCGGTCTTCAGGCGCGATTCCTCGATCGCGCGGGCGTCGCGCTGCTCGGGCGGCGTGCGGATGAGCCCAAAGAACACCGGCCGGAGCGCCGGCCAGAGCGTTGTTTGTTGCCAGTCCATCCAGCGGTCAGCGTCGGCGCGCGTCGCGAGATCGTCGGGCCAGAGCCCGCCTGCTCCGTACTTCGCCGCCAGGTAGCGGACGACAGCGTTCGATTCCCAGAGCACGACGCCGTCGTCATCGATGGTCGGCACGAGACGGTTCGGATTGATGCTGCGATATTCGGGCGTGTTCACGACGCCGAAGGCGCCGCCGGCTTCCTTGCGCTCGTATTCGAGGCCGATCTCCTCGCAGCACCACAGCACCTTCTGCACATTGACCGAATTCTTCCTGCCCCAGACGACCAGCATCCTTCGTCTCCCCGGAAATGAGAGTTCGCCTGCTCGGAGTTGCGAAACCGTGGAACTAAAGCGCCTCAATCGCGGCGTTTGCGGCGAACGCGGGCGATGCGCTGGTGAGGATCATGGCAGGAGCGAGAGCGAGCGCAGGAAGAGCCGCCACTGATCGAGCAGACCTTGCTGCGCGTCGCGCACAGCGCGCTCGTAGACGCCCCGATCCAGCTCGCCCTCGAAGTTCTCCGACGTTAGTCGGCCGTCCTCGTAGCGTGTGTGCTTCGCTCGCAGCTTCGCCGTGCGGCCGGTCGTCGAGATCTCCGTGAAGGAATAGCGGAAGCTCATGAACGAAGCGCCGCCCGCGACGGGCTCCACGACGGCGGGGAGCGTGCTTTCCGCTTTGCGCAGCGCTCGCTTGCCGGCCTTGACGGGAACTTGTTTCATCGAACACCTCCAAGCATTCGATTTTACGCTCTCTTGAAACGTCTCGCTCCCGCGGCGAGAATAGCTCTCATGAGCCTCCGGTCGTTGGACAGGAAGAAGCCCGTTCGGCAGCAGGTCAGCGCCGCGGAATGGGCAAAGCGCGTAGACCTCGCTGCTTGCTATCGCCTGGTCGACCTGTACGGCATGTCGGAAATGTCGGCCAATCACATCAGCACGCGCGTTCCGGGCGAAGACAATGCCTTCCTCATCAACCCCCACGGGATGCTCTACGAGCAGATGCACGCCTCCTGCTTCATCAAGCTCGATCTCGATGGAAATATCCTCTTCAATCCGACCGACTACGAGATCAACAAGGCGGGCTACGTCGTGCACAGCTGCATCCATGCTGCGCGCCACGAAGTCGACTGCGTGATCCACACGCACACCATCGCCGGAATGGCGGTGTCGGCGATGTCATGCGGATTGCTCCCGATCGCCCAGACCTCGATGCGTTTCGCGAAGATCGCTTACCACGATTACGAAGGTGTCGCGCTCAATCTGGAGGAACAGGAGCGCCTGGTCCGCGATCTAGGCATGCACGAAGGCATGATCCTCAGAAACCACGGGCTGCTCACGGTCGGCGCGAGCATTCCCGAGGCGTTCAACAGCATGTTCCGCCTCGAGCGCGCCTGCCAGGTGCAGGTGGCGGCACTCTCCTGCAAGGTCGAGCTGAAACTTCCGCCGGACGAGATCGTGATCGAGTCATGGCGGCTGTATCAACCCGGCGTGCGCCGCCGCTTCGGCGTGCTCGAATGGCCGGCGCTGCTCGCGAAGCTCGACAAGCTCGATCCGTCGTTTCGCGAATGACGCTCGTTCGAGCCTTCGCTTCGCTCCTGCTCGCGGTCGGCGTTACGAGCGCTGCCGCGCAGACCGATTACCCGATGAAACCGATCACCATCACCGTCGGATTCACCGCCGGCGGCAGCACGGACATCGTCACGCGCCTCATCGCCGATGAGATGCGCAAGAGCTGGGGGCAGCCGGTCGTGGTCGAGAACCGCCCGGGCGCCGGAGGCAACATCGGCGCGGCGGTGGTCGCCAAAGCAAAGGCTGACGGCTACACGCTGCTGGTGGGCTCGGTTGGCCCGCTCGCCATCAACGCGTCGTTGTACGCGAACATGCCGTACGACAATCTGAAGGATTTCACGCCGGTTTCGCTCATCGTGCACGTGCCGAACATGCTGGTCGTGAATCCCGACGCGATGCCCGTGCAATCGTTTGCGGAGTTCCTGGCGCTGGTCAAGGCGAATCCCGGCAAGTATTTCTTCGCGTCGACGGGAACGGGCACCTCCTCGCATCTTTCGGGCGAGTTGCTAAAGACCATGGCGGGGCTCGACGCGACGCACGTGCCGTACAAGGGCGCGGTGGCGTTGAACGATCTCCTCGCAGGCAAGCAGGTGCATTTCATGTTCGCGACGATCCCGTCGGTAATCGAGTTTGTGCGCGCCGGCCGCCTTCGCGCGCTGGCCGTCACGAGCAAGACCCGGTCCGCGGCGGTGCCGGACATTCCGACCGTTGCCGAGCTAGGCTATCCGGAATTCGAAGCATCGTCGTGGTTCGGCCTGCTAGGCCCTGCTGAGATGCCCCGCGATATCGTGCTCAAGCTGCAGAGCGAGGTCGTGCGCGCCTTGAAGATTCCGGAGCTTCGCGCCAAGCTCGTGAAGCTCGGCGCAGATCCTGCGGGGAGCACGCCGGAGGAATTCGCGGCCTACATGCGCTCCGAGACGGCGAAGTGGGCGAAGGTCGTCAAGGCGTCGGGCGCGACAGCGGAGTGACCGGATGCGACCGGAGCCCTGGAAAAAACTCTTCTTCCCGAATGTCAACAGCGCGCCGGGAAGCTAAGCCGCCCTTCGACGTGGCGGTCGTCGGCGCCGGCAACGCGGGGCTGTGCGCCGCGCTCTCGGCGCGCGAGCGCGGAGCGAGGGTGCTCGTGCTCGAAGCCGCGCCTGAAGCCGAGCGCGGCGGGAATTCGCGCTTCACCGCGGGAGCGATGCGCGTTGTCTACCGCGGCGTCGACGATCTGCGCGCGCTGATGCCGGACCTGACCGAGGACGAGATCGCACGCACCGATTTCGGCGCCTACGCCGAGAGCGATTTTCTCGACGATCTCGGGCGCGTCACCGAATATCGCAGCGATCCCGAGCTCTCCGAGCTACTGGTCAAGCGCAGCTTCGACACGCTGCGCTGGATGCGGGAGAAGGGCGTGCGCTTCGCGCCGATGTACGGCCGTCAGGCGTTCAAGTCGGGGGATCGCATGCGCTTCTGGGGCGGCCTCACCGTGGAAGCCTGGGGGGGAGGACCGGGCCTCGTCGACAACCTCACGCGGGCCGCGCAACGCGAGGGCGCGGAAATCTGGTACGGAGCGCGCGCGACGCGCCTTCTCGCCGACGACGAAGGCGTGCACGGACTCGAATTGCGCCGCGGCGGCACGACGCAACGCGTCGCGGCAAAAGCGGTCGTGCTCGCCTCGGGCGGATTCGAGGCGAACGCGGAATGGCGCACGCGCTATCTCGGGCCCGGATGGGATCTGGCGAAGGTACGCGGCACGCGCTTCAACACCGGCGCCGGCATCGCGATGGCGATCGAGATCGGCGCCTCGCCCTGCGGCAACTGGTCCGGCTGTCACGCGGTCGGCTGGGACCGCAACGCGCCGGAGTTCGGCGATCTCGAAGTCGGCGACGGCTTCCAGAAGCACAGTTATCCCTTCGGGATCATGATCAACGCGACCGGGAAACGCTTCGTCGACGAGGGCGCCGATTTCCGGAACTACACCTATGCGAAGTACGGGCGCGTGATCCTCGCGCAGCCGCAGCAGTTCGCGTGGCAGGTTTTCGACTCCAAGGTGACGCATCTCCTGCGCGACGAATACCGGATCCGGCAGGTAACGAAGGTTCGCGCCGGCACGCTGGAAGAGCTGGCGGCGAAGCTCGACGACGTCGATGCCAAAGAGTTTCTCAGGGAAGTCGCGGCGTACAACGCGGCCGTGCGCAAGGACATACCCTTCGATCCCACCGTGCGCGACGGCCGGCACACGGAAGGCCTTGCGATAAACAAGAGCAACTGGGCCAATGCGATCGACACGCCGCCGTTCGAAGCCTACTCGGTGACCTGCGGCATCACGTTCACGTTCGGCGGATTGCGCATCGATACGAGCGCGGCCGTGCAGAGTGTCGACGGCGGTCCGATCGCTGGCCTCTTCGCGGCGGGCGAGCTGGTCGGCGGTCTTTTCTACTTCAATTATCCCGGCGGCTCGGGGCTCACCTCCGGGGCGGTTTTCGGCCGCATCGCCGGCGCTTCGGCGGCGCGCACGGCCTCGGCGGCGTCCAGTTAGGCGCGCGGCGCCCCTTTCAGCTCGACGATGTTGCCTTCCGGGTCGGTGAGGTACATGGACGGTCCCTCGCCCTCCGCGCCGTACCTCGTTTCGACCGGACCGGCGGAAACCCCGTACTCCTGAAGCCGCAATCGAATGGCGGCTTCATCGAACGGCTCGACGCGGAAACAGAAGTGATCGAGGTTCCAGCCGCTCGGGCCCGGTGCCGCACCTCCGGCGCGCCCGAGCTTGCCGTCCACGGGAACGAGATCGAGTAGCGAGCGGCCGGCGCGAAGCTGTACCAGCCCGATCGCATCCTGGCGCCGCTCGATCGTGCAGCCGAGCGCCGAGCAGTAGAACCGCAGCATCTTGTCCAGATCGCTTACGCGCAGAACAAGGTGATCGATCTCGCGAATTCGAAACATTCGGAACCAGCCTCGCCCGGCGCGACCGATCTCGCAGCGCGGGGAGCTCTTACCGCTTCGCGCGCGAACTTGGGTAATCTGACTACGGTTTGGGTGCGACTGCGACCACCGCGAGCTCCTGACTCTTCACCTTGTCGAGAAGCGGCCCGGTGATGCTCAGGAATTCGATATCGACCGTTGTCTTGTCGTTGGGATTGAGAACCGGCTGTTTCGTCGACGCGGTGGCGGTGCCGACGACCTTGCCCTCGGCATCGAGTGCCTTGCCCGACACCTTGACCTGACCGACGGGAACAGCAGCGAGGTTCTGCACCGTGCCTTTCACGTGCAGGTGGCCGCCGGCGCAGACGTAGGTTCCCGGCGCCATGCCGGAGTGCATCTCGGTGCTCTGAATCTCGACTTTCACTTCGTCCTTGAGCTCGCCGGCAGCGACAGCGGTGCAGGCGAGCGCGGCGATGGCGACAAATGAGGTGACGATTGTTCTCATGGGAGAGCCTCCTGCAGGGCTGTAGCGAAGTGGCGAACGAGCATTCTGTGCGCGCAGCCGGGTCTTGTCGAGCCCGCCCCGATCAAGGTCCCTGCTTCGGCTGCGAGCTGCCTCGCGCCGAGGCGGCCCATGTGAACACGCGGCCGCCGGCGTAGGTGAAATAGATCTTGCGCTGACTGTGCAGGACCAATACGCGATGCGCGCGCAGGAAGTCGGCGCCGAGCAGCATCGGCTGGAGCGTTTCGGCCCGCCGTGGTATGAAGCTCCCGCGCGGCGTATACGTCGCGTCCTTGTAGAGGTCGGCGAATGGAAGGGCTGCGTCCCTGACGATCTCGTTGCCGATCGACACGCTCTGGAAAGTTCCCAGCCAGGTCGTGACGGACTTCCGGCCCAGCCCGCCGACCTTGCCGACCGGAACGACGCCTGCCGTTTCGGGAGTGATGCCGGCGGCCGCCGCGTCGCTCAGGTTTAGCAGCGAGCTTTGCGTCCCGGAATCGAGGAGCGCGCTCACCGAGTGACCATTGACCTTCACCGAGAGAACGATCTGCGGGCGTCCTCCATCGACCGCCTCCATCTCGACCTCGCTTACGCCTCCGCTGGCCCAATAGACGAGAGAGCGATCGCTGCAAGCCACGGGGTGATAGAGCCTCACCGCGTTGTGCGCCAGGTCGAACTCGACGTCGAATTTCTCAAAGAAGTCTTCGCCGAGAAGAACCGCAATGCCTTCGTCGCGATCGCGTCCGCCGGCAACCAGGAGACGCCAGCTCTGACGCCTGATCTCGCCGATCGCAAGCTCGTCGACCCACGCCAGCTCGAGATCGGCTTCGCCTCCGACGCCGTACAGGCGGCTGCGCGTCTGGTGCAGCGTAAGTCCGAGCTTCAGCGCCGCGGGACGAAGGATGATCGTGCGCGTTGCGCCGGTGTCGAGCTTGACGATGACCGGCTGACCGTTGACCGCGCCATCGACTAGCAGTTGATTACGTTCCGTCCGAGTCGGCCATTCCGCGATGCGATCGAGGTGACATGGCGGCTCCGCTGCGGCGATGCCCGTCGCGATCGCGAGTGCACCGGCGATGGCGAGGAGCGAAATCGGCAATGCGCGCTTAGCCTGCAAGCTTGCGCTCCGCTGGCGTGGGCGCTCAGGGCTTGAAGTCGAATTGCGGCGGCGCGCTGCCCGGCTGCGCAGGTGTGCTGCGCGGCTCCGGCGCGCGCGCGGTCTGAAAGATCGGACCGCCGACGTAAGTGAAGTAGATCTTGCTCTGGCTGTGCGAGACGAGCACTCGATGCGAGCGCAGGAAGTCCGCGCCAAGCAGCATCGGCTGCAGCTCGTCCACCTTTCTCGGGATGCGGCTGCCGCCCGGCGTGTAGGTCGCATCCCTGAACAGATCCGAGAAACGCAGCGTCGTGTCACGGATCATCTCGTCACCGATGGTGATGGACTGAATCGGCGCCACCCAGGAATCGACACCTTTCCTGCCCATGCCAAACGCGGGTCCGGCGGGAACCACTCCCGGCGTTTCCGGCGTGACGCCCGCCTGCGCAGCCTCGTACTTGTCGAGCACGGAAGTACTGGCGCCGGAATCGAGCAGCGCGCGCACCTGCCGGCCGTTGATCAGCACCGTGACCACGATCTGCGGACGTGTCTCGTCGACTGGTGCGATGTCGGCCACACTCGGGCGCTCCTGAGTCCAGTAGGCGAGCGACACACCTTCGCAATCCTTCGGCTCATACAGCCGTACCATGTTGTGGGCGAGATCGAACTCGACGTCGACCTTGCGGAAGAAATCCTCGCCAAGGATCACACCGACGTCGCCCCCCAGGTCGTTCTCGCCGGCGACGAACATGCTCCAGTTGCGGCGCTTGGACTCGCCTATCTTGAATTCGTCCACCACGGTCACCTCGACGTCGGTCTCACCGCCCACCCCGAACTGCCGGAAGTTCCCGATTGACTCGCGAGTCAATCCCAGCTGTACGGCCGCCGAGCGAAGGATCTGCGTGTTGCCGGCGCCGGTGTCGAGCATGACGCCCACGCTCTTGCCGTTGATGGCGCCATCGACGATGAGCGCGTTGCGCTTCGTCTGTACCGGCCATTCGGCGAGCCGCACCATCTTGCAGTTGGACGCTGCGCCGAAGGCGATGCCGCTCACCAGTGCGAGAGCTGCCGCGCCGATCAATGTGACGAAGCTTCCTTGTTTCATGTGTAGGCCGCGTTGCGTGCCGCGAGCGTTTCAGCGTCCTCACGCATGCGCCGAGCTTCCTCGGCGCGCCCGAGTTGCGCCAGCGCGGAAGCGGCGGCGGCGCGCGTCGCAGGATCGTTGGGATCGAACTCCGCCGCCTCGGCGAAGCTCGCGAGCGCCTCCTGGTGCCGGCCCAGCGCCTGCAAAGCGATCCCTTCGGCCCATCCGCGCCGCGGCGACATCGCAGGATGGTGCACGATAGGACGAATGACCTCCAGCGCTTCTTCCGGACGCCCCGAGGCAACCAGCGCGCGAGCGTACTGGCCGGCGTAGCTCGCGCGCGCCGGCGCCGAGGCATGCGCGATGGCCAACGCGGAGAGCGCGGCGTCGAGCCGCCCCGCCTCGAGCTCCGCAATGCCAAGGCAATACTGACCCCACTGATCGCCGCCGTGCAGATGCGCGATCGGACGCGCCACCTCGAGCGCTTCGGGTGCGCGCCCCGCCTGGGCCAGCGCCCAGGCGAGATATTGACGCCAGTTGAACACCGATGGTTCCAGCGTCGTGGCGCGCTCGAAGGCCGCGACAGCTGCATGCCAGCGATGCAGGCCGGCAAGCGCGCGCCCGCGCAACATGTGGAGCTGGCCGTTCTTCGGGTTTCGCTGCACTAGATGATCGACGAGCGCCAGCGCATCTTCGTTCTGTCGCACGTCGATCAGCGCGACCGCAGCAGCCGTGCGCTCCGCGTCCGATCTCGCGTTACGCATGTATTTCGTCGCCTGCGCGATCGCGTCGTCGATGCGCCCGTGCTCGAGCAGGAATAGCACGTAGTTGTGCAGGGCCTGTCTTGCGACCACCGGCTCCGCCAGTGCTCGGCAGTAGCAGTCCTCGGCCTCGTCGACGCGGTCTTCTTCCTGACGGATCCTCGCCAGTCCGAGAAACCCGCGCGCTCGGTCGATCGGCACCTCGCTCGCTGCAGCCCGCTCGAAGATGCGCTCGGCCTGCGTGAAGCTGCCGAGCGAGCGCTCCTGCAGCACCACGCGCATGCCCAGCGTGCCCGGATCGGTGACGAGCATCAGGTCCTCCGCCCCGCCACGCAGCACCGCGGCAATGTCCGCGATGGCTGAGCGCTCGCCGGCCACGGGTTCGATGCGCACGCCGCCATACCGCAACCTGAGCACGTAGCCCTCGCCCTCGCGCGTCACCTCGCCGTCGATCTCCGGCGCGGGCCGGCCGAAGAGATGCCGCAAGTAGCGCACGATCCCCCGCATCGAAGTACGTCCGCCGGGAAGCTGCACGTCGGGTGCACCGGCCGCGCGCTGCGCCAGCCTTCTCCTGAAGAAGGTGCCGGATTCCGCATGCAGCTCACGATAGGCGTCGAGGAGCCGTGCAGCCACCACCTGAGGCTCGTAGCCGCGCTCGGCCAGATCGCGCGGTACCGCGATCGGCGCGATCACCACCGTGTCGTTGGCGAGCTCGCGCCAGAGCGCCAGCGCCAGCGCGGCAACGATGACAATCGCGGCGAGCGTGAGCACGATCGACAGGATCGTGTCGAGCTGCTGCAGCGAGACGAGGGTAAAGAACGCGGGGACCGGCGCGGCCGAGACTGGAATCAAAGAAGCGGCGTTGGGCCTCGAAATCCTGTTCATGGGTTGGCCATTCTACTGCGGCGGCGGCTCCGCGCTATCTGCGCTGCCGGCGCGTATCGCCGCCCGTATGCGCGCGAGCGTCAGTGCTCCCACGCGCCTCGCGTCGCTACCGACCGCGACCTCGTCGACATCGTTGACGAGCATCAGCGTCAGCGCTTCGCGGAGCGTAGCCCCGGCAGGAACCGCGAGAGCCGATGCCGAGGAGCCGTCGGCTTCCGCGTATGCCCCCGCAGTCAGCAGCGACAAACGCTTCAGCACTCGATCCGAGCCGACAAACTCCTCGACGAAGGCATCTGCCGGTCGCGCGAGAATCGTTTCGGGCTTGTCGTACTGCACGAGGCGACCCGCGCGCATGATCGCAATCCTGTCGCCCATGCGTATCGCTTCGTCGATGTCGTGCGTGACGAAGACGATCGTTTTTCTCAGCCTCTGCTGGATGCGCAGGAACTCGTCCTGAAGCTTCGCGCGGGTGATCGGATCGATTGCACCGAAGGGCTCGTCCATCAACATCACGGGCGGATCGGCGGCGAGCGCGCGCGCCACGCCGACTCGCTGGCGCTGCCCGCCCGAAAGCTCGCGCGGGAAGCGCGCGCGATAGGCACCCGGGTCCATCGCCACCAGATTGAGCAGCTCGTCGACCCGCATGGCCGTCCGCGCTTCGTCCCAGCCGAGAAGCCGCGGCACGGTCGCGATGTTCTCAGCGATGGTCATGTGCGGGAAGAGGCCGATCTGCTGGATCACGTAGCCAATCGAGCGCCTGAGCTCGATCGCATCGACGTGCGTCACGTCGCGCCCGGCGACCTCGATCGTCCCGGCGTCAGGCTCGATCATCCGGTTCACCATGCGCATCGTCGTCGTTTTGCCGCACCCCGACGGCCCGATGAGCACGCAAGTCTCGCCCGCGCCGACTTCGAGCGAAAGCGAATCGACAGCGGGAAGCATTTCGCCGGCGAAGCGCTTGGTAAGCCCGCGCAAGCTGATCATCGCAGGCCTCGCGGCGTGAGCGTTTGCTGCAATAGGCCGAAGAGCGCGTCGGCTCCGAGCGAGAGCAGCGTCACCGGAATCGCGCCGACGAGCATCAGCGGCAGCGCCATCATCGCGATGCCCGAGGTGATGAAGTCGCCGAGACCGCCGCCGCCGATGAAGGTCGCGAGCACGGCGCCCGAGACCACCTGGACAGCCGAGGTGCGCAGCCCGGCGAAGATCACCGGCACTGCAAGCGGCAGCTTGATCCGCCGCAGCACTTCGTGATTCGACATGCCCATCCCGCGCGCGGCGTCGATGACGTCGGGATCGATCTCGCGCACGCCGGTGATGGTGTTGACCAGTATCGGTGGCAGCGCGATCAGCGTCAGCGCAACGACCGAGGGCAGGAAGCCCGTCCCGAGCAGCGGCATCGCGAGCGCGAGCACGGCGATCGATGGGAGCGTGCGGCCGATGTTGGCGGCGTTGATAGCGGCGAGCGCGCTCATTTTCCGGTCGGCAAGGCGCACGCCTATGGGAATCGCGATCGCCGAGGCGAACGCAAGTGCGGCGAGCGACAGGCTCACATGCACGCCGAAGGCTTTCCAAAACTGCGCCGGATGGCCGACGAGATAGGTCCAGGCTTCGACCAGCATTAGGAACCTCAAGCCGCCCGTTGACGCCTGAGCGTGCGCTCAAAGCGTTCGAGAGCAAGATCGGCTGCGACCGCCAGCGCGCAGGCGGTGAGCGCCCCGGTCCATATCTTGGGCGCGTGATCAGTCGCGATGCCGTTAAAGATTAGCGTGCCGAGTCCACCGGCATTGACGTACGCACCGACGGTCGTCACGCTGATCACGGTCACGGTCGCGATGCGCAGTCCCGCGACGATCACCGGCAGCGCGAGCGGCAGCTCGACGCGCGCCAGCAGCTGCAGTGCATTCATCCCCATGCCTCTCGCCGCCTCGACGATGTCGGCGGGCACTTCGCGAATACCCGTGGCGACGTTGCGCGTCATGATGACGAGCGAGAAGGCGACCATCGCGATGATGACGTTCACCTTTCCCAGGCCGACCAACGGAATCAACAGCGCGAGAAAAGCGAGCGTCGGGATCGTGTACAGCGCGCCGGTGATAGCGAGCGTCGCCGCGAAAACGCGCGGCCGCCGCGCGGCCCAGATGCCGAGCGCAAGCGAGATCACCGCGGCGATCGCGAGTGCGGTGAGCGAGATCAGCACGTGCTCGTACAGCGCGACGGCCACCTGATCCCAATTGCGCGCCGCCCAGCTCACGCGAGCAGCGCACCGCGTCGCAAGAGCTTCTCGAGGCGCTCGACGTCCGGTCCGAGAGGCCGGTCATGATCGAGCGCAGGTACTTCGGCGCGCGTGCGCTCGTACGTCGCGCGTGCACCCGCCCCGAGCGCGTCCTTGCGAAGCTCGCGCAGGTCGACCGCCTGAGCCGCGATCAGGCACTCGATCGCAACCAGGTAGCGCGCGCGATCGATGCACTCGGCGAGCTTCTCCACGGCGCCCAGCGTCATCGGCGCGTGGTCTTCGATCGCCTCGGTGACCGGCAGGAAATCGAGCGAGCCCGCGTTCGCGCGCAATCGGATCTCGTTGTAGAGCGCGGTCAGCGTCTTCTGAATGGTCGCGAAGCCGGATTCCTCCGGACCGTGGCGCGTCAACTGCAGCGGCAATCCGGTCATCACGGGCGACATGAATTTGATGCAACGTTCCGCACCGAGCGAGGCAACCTGTGCGAGCGCGATCGCCGCCGCATCGAAGGCTAGGGCGAGCGCGGGAATGTGAAAGTTCGACGTCGACAGCATCTCGCCGTCGTCGACCAGAACGAGCGGACTCTCGCCGGCGGAATTGAGCTCCAACTCGACCTGCGAGCGCGCTTCGCCGAGCATCCACCACAGCGCGCCGTGCACCTGCGCCACGCAGCGCAGCGACAGCGGATCCTGCACGCGCCTCGCCCGGCCGGGCTCGAACAGGCTCGAGCCCGCGAGAAGCGCTCGCAGCCGATCGGCGATCTCCACTTGTCCCGGCGCCGGACGCGCGCGCACGACGCGCGGATCGATGACGCTCATGTTCGCGCGAAAGCCTTCATAGGAGAGGGCGACCGCTGCGTTCCACTGCTCGAGCAGGACGATCGCATCGTGCAGCACAAGCGCGGCACGCCCGACCGTCGCGCTATTCGCGCTTACGAGCGCGAGGGCGTCCTTTGGTCCGAGCGCGATCGGCACGAGGCCTGCGCGCGCGAGCGCTTGCGCCCCAGGCATTACCGCGCCACCCACCTCCGCCTCGCCTTCTCCAATCAGCGGGAGCGCGAGATGCGAAAGCTGCGGCAAATCCGCGACGCCGATCGAGCCAAAACGCGGAACGCGGGGATGCGCGCGTGCGTTGAGCAGCGCTATCAAGGCATCGATGACGGCAGGGGAGACTCCAGCGCCGCCGACCGCGAGGCTTGCCGCGCGCGCAAAGAGCATCGCCCGCACCGATGCGGTGTCGTACGTCGGCCCCACTCCGACCGCGCGGGCACGGATCGCCGAAGCCTGGAAGCGCGCGAGAGCAGATTCCTCGATCGGCTCCCCGACGTTTGCGCCCAGCGCCGAGTTGACGCCGTAGATCGGCTTGTCGCTTCGGGTGAGCCTCTCGACGACGGCGCGGGCGGCGGCGAGCCGCGGCGCGACTTGCGGGGCAAGCGCCACGCTCGCAGCGTCACGCGCGACGGCAACTACGTCATCGAGCGTGACTCGCGCGGCACCGAGCGTAACGGTCACGGCGCTATTTGACGATGCCTTTCGCCTTCAGGAAGTCGTGTGCGACATCCTTCGGCTCCATCTTCTCGCCATCGACCTTATAGTTCATCTCCGCCATCGTCGCGTCATCGAGTGAAGCATTCACACGGTTGAGCACCTCCGCGATCCTCGGGTTCGCATCGAGCGCGTCCTTGCGCACGACGGGAACGATGTAGTACGGCGGCCAGAGGTTCCGGTCGTCCTTGAGGCGCTTCAACTTCATCGCGCTGATCATCCCGTCGGTCGAGTAGCCGTTGACAACCTGGATCTGATCGTTCTTGAGCGCTTGGTAGCGCAAGCCGATGGCGAGCTGCAGGTCCTCCTTGAACTCCATGCTGTACTTGTCGCGCAGACCGGGCAGCCCGTCCTTGCGATCGCGAAACTCCGGACCCGCACCGAGCTTCAGCTCCTTCGATACTTTCGCGAGATCGGAATCGGTCTCCAGCTTGTACTTCTCGGCTGTCTCGGGCCGCACGACGAGCACGTAGGTGTTGTTGACCGGCGCCTGGTTCAACACGACCAAACCCTTTGCCGCGTACTCGCCCTTGACCTTGTCGTAGACTGCCTTCGCATCGGTCATCGTTTCCTGCTTCAGCACCGCGAGCAGGATCGTGCCCGTGTACTCGGGATAGAGATCGATCTGCTTCTCCTCGAGCGCCTTGTGCGCGATCAGCGTGCCGCCGAGGTTGAACTTCTTCTCGGTCTTGATGCCGTTCGCCTCGAGCGCTTGCGCGTAGAGCTCGCCCAGGATGAACTGCTCGGTGAAATTCTTCGAGCCGACGCGCACCGGCTGCTGCGCCTGCACCAGCGACGACATAAGTGCGACCGCCAGCGCGGCCGCGAAGACCATGCACACAGACTTCATGGACTGCCTCCCGGAATCGGAATCTATCCCCACGCTATCACTACCTCGAGCGGAAGGGATTTCATTGTGACCGCAGGCCGTTGCGAGCGTCAATCGGCGTGGATGTTCGCCTCTCTGGCGATCTTGATCCAGCGCGCCGCCTCCGCTTTCTGCATCGCCGCGAATTCGCTCGGGGAATTGCCGACCGTCTCGGCGCCGAGACCCGCGATTCGCTCGCGAACTTCGGGCAACGCCAGCGCGCGCACGATCTCGCCATGCAGCCGCTCGACGATCGATGACGGCGTGCCTGCCGGCGCGACCAGCCCGTACCAGGACGTCGCTTCGAAGTCCGGAAAGCCCTGTTCGGCGATCGTGGGCAGCTCCGGCGCCGAGGCGAGCCGCTTGCGCGTTGCGACGCCCAACGCGACGACTTTGCCGGCGCGCCATTGCGGCAGCGCGGATGAGCTTTGCGCGAAGAACATCTGCACCTCGCCCGAAAGCACTGCGTTGGTTGCCGGCGCGACGCCGTTGAACGGGACATGCACGACGTCGACGCCGGCGACACGCTTGAATAGCTCTGCGGCGAGATGCGGGATGCTGCCGTTGCCGGGCGAGGCGTAGTTGAGCGATCCCGGCTTCGCCTTGGCGAGCGCGACCAGCTCCGCGACCGTTTTTGCCGGCACCGAGGGATGCACGATCAGAACGTTTGGCACTACGGCGAGCACGGTGATCGGCGCGAAGTCCTTTACCGGATCGTAGGGAAGCTTCGCGTACAACGCGGGCGCGACGGTGAGATTCCCCACCGGCGCAAGCGTCAGCGTGTAGCCGTCAGGAGCGGCGCGAGCACCCTGCTCCATGCCGATGTTGCCGCCTGCGCCGGCCTTGTTCTCGATCACGAATGGTTTGCCGAGCGATTGCGCGAGCCGCTCGCCGACGATGCGCGCGAGCGCGTCGGCGGGACCGCCGGCGGGGAACGGAACGATGATGCGCACCGGCCGATCGGGATAGTTGCCTTGCGCGAGCGCGCTCGCCGCTGCCACGACGAGCAGCAGGCTCGAGAGCAGCAAGCTCAGGAAGCGTTTCATGATTGCGTTCTCCAGCGGCCGATGCACCGAACGAGCTCCGTGCTATGCCAGGCGAGTGTAACCCAGCGCGTCGGTCTCGCGTGCCTGCGTGACCAGCGGATCGTAAGCGCGCGCATCGACGCGCTCGAAGCCCGCGAGGAGCAGCGCCGCCAGAACCTCGCGCAGAGCCGGAGCCGAACCGGCCGCGACGAAGGCTTCGGCGAGTCTTTCACGGAGCGCTTCGGGCGTCGCCGCCGCGGCGACGAAGCATGGAATCGGCGTGGACGATGTGCGCGCGACGACGCGCAGCCGCGCCGCCGTCGCCGGCTCGTTTGCACGCAGGAGCGCATGCCAATAGGCGTCGAGCGGCCCGGCGTCGAGCGTGCCTTGCAAAATCGACTCGACGACGCGCCGCGGCGTCACGAGCGGACCCGTCGTGGACGCAAAGAATTTTCCCCCGCGTGCGAGCGCACGTTCGGCAAAGTAGCGGCGCGGAGCGTGATAGCCGCTTTGCGAATCCTCGACCGTGAAGCCGAAGCGGGTGCCGGCGAGGTCGTCGGCATTCGCGAAGTGCGCGTCGGCGCGAACCACGATGTCGGTCCAGTAAACGGCGCGTCCACCGAAAAGCTCCGGCGAGGGCGCGGGCGCAGCGATCGGCACCGGCCGCGGATGCGAAGCGTCCCGCCAAGACGCGAGCGGGTAACCGCAAATCGCCGCTGCGCCGAGATCGTCGCGCCGCCACAAAGCCCGCAGCGCCAGCGGCTGGGGATGATGGGCGATTTCGAGAGGAACGTCCGCTCGCGTCGCGACCCACGCGAAAAGCTCGCACCAGCGCGCATCGACCTCGGCGTTGAGCGCGTACATGCGCGCGTTGGCGACGAGCACGCGCACTCACCTGTAACGCAGCGTCTGGCCGACGCCCATGCGGCGCGCCTTGTCGAGCATAGCGGCGCCGAGCGCGATGTCGGAGAGCGAGAGGCCACGATGCCAGAAGAGGATCGTCTCGTCGTCGCGCTCGCGGCCGCGCTTGCGGCCGGCGACGATTTCCCCCAGTTCCGCATAGAGCGTTGCTTCGGTCAGCCTGCCCGCGTCGACGTGCGCGCGCAGCGCACCGAACTGCCCGCTCCTGCACTGACCCCAGTCGTCGACGACGATCTTGTCCATGACGTCGGTGAGGGAAAGCTCGACCGCGCTCATCGTCCCATAGGGCACCACGAGCGTGCCGCGCCCGATCCATTCGGTCTTGAGCAGCGGCGTCGGCTCCGCGAGCCGCGACGCCTCCACGACGATGTCGGCGCCGCGCACACACGATCCCCAATCTTCCGTTGCAGTGACTTGCTTGCCGAGATGGCGCGCGATGCGTTGCGCGAAGTCGCGGCGCGATTCGGGCCGGCGCGAATGCACGCGGATCTCGTCAAAATGAAACAAGCGATCCAGCAAGCGCACGTTCCAGTATGCGGTGCCGCGCGCGCCGACATGGCCGAGCACGCGACTGCCGTTTCGTGCAAGATGACGAGCCCCTATCGCGGTGACGGCGCCGGTGCGCATGTCGGTGAGCCCCGCCGCGTCGATCACCGCGACGGGGCGACCCGTTTGGGGATCGAACAGATTGAGCAGCCCCATCTCCGAGGGCAGCCCTCGCTGATAGTTGTCGACGTAATCCCCGACGATCTTCACGCCGGCAAGCGCGAGCGGCGCGATGTACCCGCGCAGCACGTTGAAATGACCGTGAATCGGGCCGCGATCGGCCGCGCGTCCCGGAACGAGATGCACGCGCGGCTCGATCACAGTCCGCCCTTCGCCCTGCGCTCGAAGTCCGGCGGAAACGGCGTCGAGGATCTCGTCGTCAGTCAACGCGAGCGCGGCAACGTCCGGCGCGTTGAGGTAGACGAGCGAGAGAGGCTCGGTCGATTCGGTCATCGTGAAGAACGCTCGACGGAACGCGGATTTTCTGGCAGCGTGAGCCCCATGCTAGCGGAAAACTGGCTGCTTGCGCGCGGCGACTCGCCGCTCTTGATCGACATCCCGCACGCGGGAACGCTCGTTCCGGATGCGCTCGCGGCGCGGCTCTCGTCTGCGGCGCGCGCTTTCCCGGACACCGACTGGCACGTCGACAAGCTGTATGCCTTCGCTCACGGCGCCGGCGCGACCGTGATGGTTGCCACGCAATCGCGCTATCTGGTCGACCTCAACCGCGACCCGTCGGGCGTGGCGCTCTACGCCGGCGCCGACAACACCGAGCTTTGCCCGACTCGAACCTTCGACAACGAGCCGATCTACGAGCGCGATCCTCCCGATGCTGCGGAAATCGCCGCGCGGCGCAACGCGCACTTCGACCCTTATCATGCGCAGCTCGCCGCCGAAATCGAGCGCGTGCGCTCGCGGCACGGTTTCGCGGCCCTGCTTGACGGCCACTCGATCCGCTCCGTCGTGCCGCGCTTCTTCGCCGGACGGCTTCCCGATCTCAATCTCGGCACTGCGGGCGGCGCGAGCTGCGCCACATCGGTGCAGAGCGTCGCGGAGCGTGTGGTCGCAAGCGCTCGGGATTTCTCGCATGGGGTCAACGGCCGCTTCAAGGGCGGCTATGTGACGCGCCACTACGGCGCGCCCGCTCGCAGCGTGCACGCGCTGCAGCTCGAGATCGCGCAGACCTGTTACATGGACGAGGCGCCGCCCTATCGATGGAATGAACCGCGCGCGCGCGCTTTGGTCGAAGTTTTGCGCCGGCTCGTCGGCGCGCTGATCGAGTGGCGCCCGGCGGCTTCGTAGGATGCCTGTGGTTTCCCTGACCGAGGAGTGAATCCAATGGAACGCAAGAAAGCCAGCGACTTTCCTCCGGAAGTCCTCAAGCTGTTTGACGGTTACGTGCACGGCTTCATCAGCCGGCGCGATTTTCTGGACGGAGCGGCGAGATTCGCAGTCGGCGGCTTCACCGCGGCTGCGATGCTGGAGAGCCTGCGGCCGAACTACGCGCTTGCCCAGCAGGTCGCCAAGAACGACCCGCGCATCAAGACCGAATACGTCACCTACCCTTCGCCGCAGGGATCGGGGACGATGCGCGGATATCTCGCGAAGCCCGCAAACGCCGGCGGCAAGTTGCCGGCGGTCATCGTCATCCACGAGAACCGCGGGCTCAATCTGTACATCGAGGACGTCGCGCGGCGCCTCGCGGTCGAGGGTTATCTCGCCTTGGCGCCGGATGCGCTGACTCCGGTCGGCGGATATCCGGGCGATGATGAAAAGGGAGGTCAGCTGTTCTCCCAGCTCGATGCAACCAAGCGCACCGAGGATCTGATGGCGGCAGTGCCTTACGTCAAATCGCGCCCCGATTGCGACGGCAAGGTCGGCGCGGTGGGTTTCTGCTATGGCGGAGGCATCGTCAACCAGATGGCGGTGCGCTTCCCGGATCTCGCCGCGGCGGTCCCTTTCTATGGTGCGCAGCCAAGCGCCGCGGATGCGGCGAAGATCAAGGCGCCGCTGCTTATTCACTACGCGGCGCTCGACGAAAGAATCGACGCGGGCTGGCCGGCCTACGAGGCGGCGCTGAAAGCGAACGGGGTCAAGTATCAGATGTACATGTATCCCGGGACGAACCACGGCTTCCACAACGACACCACGCCGCGCTACGACGAAGCGGCGGCGAAGCTCGCGTGGTCGCGCACGCTCGCCTTCTTCAAGGAGCACCTGAAGAGCTGAGCGAGTTTGCAGCGCGCGGAGCGCGGCGCGAATCAGGCGTAGAGCGCGATTTCGACGCGCCGGTTGCGGCGGCCCTCGCTGCGGATCTTGACCACGCGGATGCCGCCGATCTCGGCGATGTTCGCGACGTGCGTGCCACCGCAGGGCTGCAGGTCGATGCCCGGAATGCGCACCAGTCGCACGCGGCCCGCGCCTCGTGGCGGCTGCACGCTCATCGTCTTGACTAGCTCGGGGCGCGCGTCGAGCTCCTCGTCGGTGATCCACTCCGTCCGGGTTGCCACACCGCGCGCGATGAGCGCGTTGGTCTCATGCTCGATCTTCGCCACGTCGAGCAGATTCATGTCGATGTCGAAATCGAGGCGCGCCTTCTCGGGCGAGATGTTGCCGCCGGTAACTGGCGCGACCACCACGCAGGACATGACATGCAGCGCGGTGTGCAGCCGCATCAGTGTGTGGCGGCGCGTCCAGTCAATCTCGAGCCGCACGCGCTCGCCGGGTGCGGGCAGCGCTGCCGACGGCGCGACGATGTGCAGCACGCTGTCGATCGTTTCGCCTTTGCGCGTGTCGACGACGGCGATGCGCTCGCCGTTCTCGCGCATGAGCACACCGGTGTCGCCGGGCTGGCCGCCGCCAAGCGGATAGAAGATCGTACAGTCCAGCTCGATGCCGCGCTCGCTTGCTGCGATGACGCGCGCCTCGGCAGTCTTGAGATATGCGTCGTCGCGGAAGAGAAGCTCGGTGGCCATGCGCGACTCTACCACCGAGACCCCCTCCCGCTCCCTCCCCAGGGTTGGGTTGGGGAGGGTGGGCGGGGGTTGCGCCGCTGGGGAATCGAACTACTTGTGCTGGGCGGTGAGCGTGGCGGTCTTGGTGACGCCGGCGTATGAGGCCGAGATGGTCATGCTCATGTCCCTCCTGACCGCGGTCGTCGTCACCGTGAAAGTACTGGAGCTGCTGCCTGCCGGCACAACGACGCTCGGCGGCACCCGAGCGTGCTTCGGTTGCGAGCTCGTCAAGGTCACTCGTGCGCCGTTGGCTGGCGCGGGTCCGGTCAGTGTCACAGTCCCAGTAGAAGCATTGCCGCCGACGACGCTCGCGGGGTTGAGCACCAGAGTGGTTAGTGCCGCAGCGACGGCAGGATTGACCGTCAGCGTCGTCGTCTTGGTGATGTGGTTGTAACCGGCTGAGAGCGTGATCAAGTTCTGGGTCGCCACACCCGAGGTCGTGATCCCGAAAATCGCGGAGCTCGCGCCCTGCAGGATCGATACGTTCGCGGGAACGACTGCCACGTTGCTCGCGCTCGACAGCGTCACGTTGAGACTGGAGGTCGCTGGCGCGCTGAGCGTCACGGTGCCGGTCGACGGGCTGCCGCCAACGACCGCATTCGGGCTCGCGCTGATCGAAGCAAGCGCGGGCGCGCTCACCGATGGCGTCCAGCCGAGTGTAATCACATCGAAGTCGCTCGCGCTCAGGAGCGAGAACGCGGGATTGAGAACGTTGTTGTTCCAACGCGTGTCGAACGTGCCGGTGATGAACATGTCGCTGCCGTTGTCGGCAACGATGAGCCCGTACTTCTGCATGGCGCGAAAGATCTTCTGCACGTTCCCGTCGGTGGTGCGCAGCGCCGGATCCTGCCCGCCGACATTGGTCTTCAAGCGAAGCCGTGCGCCCATCGGGAGCGCACCAGCGCTCGACCCCGCTCGGTGCGACGCAGGGTAGACATAGCCGTTGGTTGCGCGCACGGTGACGCGGAATGCATGCCCGATGTCGATGACCGCCGGATTCCATGCCTCGTCGTAGCGCACCAGGCCCGGCAGGATCGCGAGGCCGGCCGCATCGGCGGAAGTCCAGCCGTCGGGGCGGCGGTTATTGGTGTTCATGTCGAAGAACGCGCCCGAGCCTGCGTACCACTGCGAGGCCGTTGTGTCATAGAAGACGTTGTACAGCTCGTAGAGATAGTTGTTCGTGCAGTCGATCACGAGAAGATGCCGGTCCTGCGAGCTGCGTTGATCGACGTTCGCGGGCGATCCGCCTTCGACCCAATGCGGCTGCGTGATCGCCTGCGCCGGCAGCGGATAGAACGGAAAGCTCTGACCCGTCGAGTGATTGACTCCGTCGCTTTCGTCCGAGTAGAGGAAGCTCACAGCGAGCTTCGGCTGGCTGCCGTCGACGATCGCGTAGGGCATGCCGTAGATCGCCACGCTTCCCGGCGACACCTCGCCGCCGAAATCGGGATGAAGATGGCGCGTCCCGCCGTTGTTGATGAAGGCGATGAAACTAACGGAATTGGGATCGACTGGCGCGGCCGAGATATCCGTGTTCCACCAGTTGTCCAGCGGGAAGAGCGGCAGCGGCGCCGGCGCTGCGCCTTCGACTGGAACCGAGGCGGGACACTGTGCAGCTGCGGGTTCGACCATGAACAGCCACAAACCGACGGCGAGCAGAACAAGCGCGATCCTCGAGCGCATCGCTATCTCCCTGAAGCCGGTGCCTCGCGCCTTCGGGCCTCGCCGTCCCCGTGGCGTCGGTGCAATATGCTGTTGTCATAATACCGGTTCAGCCTGCGCAGTGCAAGCGCTGCATAATTAGGGGAGCGGCTAATGCGGCCGTTATTGACCCACTTTCTGTCGTGACAATCTTTTGCCTGATTCACAGCAGCGGCCAGGGCCCGGGCGGATGGAGGCTGTTGACCGAAGAACTCGCAGCGCGTGGCCATGACACGATCACGCCGGCATTTCACGTAAGCGAAACTGACAAGGGCGCCGAGTGGCATGCGCAGGCGCTGGTCGAAGAGCTGCGGCAAACCGAACATCGACCGTCAGACGTCGTTTGTGTCGCCCATTCTGCAGGCGGGATGTTTCTTCCCGTGCTCGCCAGCATCTGGCCGCCGCGACAGATGATCTTTCTGGCGGCTCTCGTTCCGCGCCCTGGAATCAGCATCATCGATCAGTTACAGGGCGATCCGTCGATGGTCAACCCGGCGTGGGCGGGAAAAGATCCGATGAAAGACGGCGTCGCACTGGAGTTCCTGTACCACGACTGCCAGCCCGATCGAATCGAGTGGGCACTCTCGACTCGTGTGGACTTCTATGCGAAGCGGGCGATGGAGGAACCCTGTCCGCTCGTCGCGTGGCCATCCATTCCATCGGCTTACATTGTCTGTCGCGACGATCGAACCATCAGCCCGCACTGGCAGCGCGTGGCGGCGCGTGAATGGCTCGGCGTGGAGCCGCTCGAGCTGCCGGGCGGGCATTGTCCGAATGTCAGTCGACCCGACGCGCTGGCGGCCATACTGGAAAAGTGCACGCGTTGATATGCATGGCCTGAAAGCGCTCGTGTTCGATGTCTTCGGCACGCTGGTCGATTGGCGCAGCTCGATTGCACGCGAGGCGCGCGTCATACTCGCGCCGCTCGGCGCTGCGATCGACTACGACGCGTTCGCCGATGCCTGGCGCGCCGAATATCAACCGACGATGGAAGGGGTTCGCAGCGGCCGTCTTCCGTTCAGCAAGCTCGACGTGCTCCATCGGCGCAATCTCGATGCGATTCTGCCGCGCTTCGGGCTCGGCCATCTCGCTGAAGCGACGCGCGTCGATCTCAACCTCGCGTGGCATCGGCTCGATGCCTGGCCGGACGTCACCGCGGGCCTCATGAGACTGCGGGCGAAATTTCTGCTCGCGCCTTGCTCGAACGGCAACATCTCGCTGATGGTCGATCTCGCGCGGCGCAACGGTTTCGTCTGGGACGCCGTCCTCGGCGCGGAGATCGCGCGCGATTACAAGCCGAAGCCGGTCGTCTATCTCTCGGCGGCTGCGGCCTTCGATTGCAAGCCGGAAGAGACGATGATGGTGGCCGCGCATTCATCGGATCTCGCGGCCGCGGCGGCGGTCGGCCTGCGCACCGCGTTCATCGCACGTCCCGACGAGCATGGACCGGGCAAGGGAGAATCGCGCGCCAGCGTTGCAGTCGATCTTTCTCCAAACAGCCTGACCGCTCTCGCCGATCAACTGGCGTCAGCTTAGGTTTCGCTCACGCAAACGCGGGCCGCGCCGTCGAGCGCCTCAGCAGGAAGAGTGCGATCGAAACGTTGGCGATATTGAAAAGTATCCCGTTGACGAACGCGGCCTGATACGAGCCGGTCAGGTCGAAGATCACGCCCGACATCCATCCGCCCAGTGCCATCCCGAAGAGCGTGGCCGTGATGACCGCGCCGACGCGCGTGCCGGCTTCGCGCGGCGGGAAGAATTCGCGCACGATGATCGCGTACGTTGGGACGATCCCGCCCTGGAACAACCCGAACAGCGCCGAGATGATGTAAAGGGAAATGAGTCCCTTGAACGGCAGGAAGAGCAGCAGCGCGATGCCTTGCAGCGTCGAACCGAGGAGCAGCGTGCGCAAGCCGCCTATGCGGTCGCAGATGAAGCCGAAGCTCACCCGGCTCACGATCCCGCAGGCGAGCATCAGCGATAGCATCTCCGCACCGCGCGCCGGCCCGTAGCCGAGATCGCTGCAGTAAGCGACCAGATGCACCTGCGGCATTGACATCGCCACGCAGCAGCAAACGCCGGCAATGACGAGCAGCGTTTGGAGCGCGCCGTTCGAAATACCCAGCGCGTGAACCGCCGTCGGCGTTGCTGTCCGCGGGCCCGACATTTCGAGTTCCACAATCGGCGGTGGACGCCTGAGCATGAGCGCGAGAGGCAGCATGCTGGCGAGCACGAATATCGCGATGCCGAAATACGTCGCGCGCCAGCTCGCGCTCTGAATGAAGTGCTGCACGATCGGCGGCCAAACGGTGCCCGCGAGATAGTTGCCGCTCGCGAAGATTGCGACCGCGATCCCACGCCGGCGCGAGAACCACAGCGAGACGTGTGCCAGCAGCGGCGCGAACGTCGCCGCGCTGCCGGCGCCGATGAGCGCACCCTGCGCGAGCGCGTACCACCACAGGTTCGGCGCCGAGGCGGCCGCTGCGTAGCCGAGCGCCATCGCGATCGCGCCGGTAACGACCGGCACCATGATCCCGAAGCGATCGGCAAGCCGGCCGAGAAAGATGCTCGAGAGGCCGAAGCCGATCATGGTCAGCGTGTAAGGCAGCGACGCGTCGCCGCGCGCCACGCCGAATTCCAATTGCACGGCCGGCAGCGCGACGACCACCGACCACATCCCGACGCCGCCGACAGTCGAGAGCGCGAGGCTGACCGCCAGGCGCAGCCACGCGTAAGCTGTTTCCACCTACTTTTCTTTGACGAAGATCGGCGCGCTGAAGAGCGAGCTAATGCGCACCTTGCGGATCGACGCGTCGTCCGGTACGACGAAGAGAATCGGCGTGATCAGCTCCTCGACGATGCCGCGCAGGCTGCGTGCGCCGGTCTTGTACTCGTACGCGATCTCCGCAATCTGATCGAAAACCATCGGCTCGATCGTCAGCTCCACGCCTTCGCTCTCGAAGATCTCGCGAAACTGGCTGTAGATCGAATCCTTCGGCTCGATCATGATGCGCACCAGCATCTTGCGGGAAAGGTCCTGGAAATGCGCAATGATCGGCAGCCGCCCGGTGAATTCAGGGATCAGTCCGTAGACGAAGAGGTCGGTCGGCTTCACGCGCGTGTTGAGCCGCTCCAGGATCTTGGTGTTGTCCTCGTTGGTGGTTGAGATGAACTGGTAGCCGTGCGTCTGCGCCATGATCTCGTTCAACCCGACGAACGCGCCGCCGCAGATGAACAGCACGTTGGTGGTGTCGAGATACTGTCCGTCGACCAGCTTGACCGGCGCGCCCTCCATGATTTTCAGTAGCGCGTGCTGCACGCCTTCGCCCGAGGTGCCGCGCGGCGTGCCGTCGTTGGCCTTGAGCTTGTCGATTTCGTCGATGAACACGATCCCGCTTTGCGCCTTTTCGACACTGCCGTCGGCCTTGTCGAGGAGCCGCTGCAGGATGGCGTCGATTTCCTCGTTGACGTAGCGGGTCTGCGCGAGCGATGTCGCTTCCGCTGTGACGAATGGAACGTCGAGGAAACGCGACAGCGTCTCGCACAGCAGAGTCTTGCCCGTGCCCGACGAGCCGATGAGCAGCACGTTGCTCTTGGTGATGCGTGCGTGATCGTGCTGCGAGCGCGCGATCTTCTTGAAGTGAGAATAGACGGCGACCGCGACGATCTTCTTCGCGTCGTCCTGACCGATGACGTACTCGTCGAGGTAACGGACGATGCTGCTCGGCTTGATCGCGCTGTCCAGCACGGCTTAAGTAGCGAGCGTCGAGAGGAGACCGATGAGCCCCACGCTAAGGGCCGCGATGGCGTCTCCGGCGATGAGCCCGCCGCCGACGAGCGAGGCCGTGCTCATGTCCGCGGGCAGCGCCTTTTCGCCTTCCTCCTTCTTCTTCGGCCAGACCGACATGAGACTCCCGAACACGCCGCCCGCCGCGAACCAGGCGGAGGTCGCGAGATTCAGGAACAGGCCGAACGAGGACGCGTACGGCGACGGCAGCACCACTGCGTCGAGCAGGAAGTCGGTCGAGAAGCCCACGCGTCCGGACTTGACGAAACGCTGCCAGGCGATGCGCGACTTGATGATCTTGCGCAGAAGCTCGGTCGCGAAGCCGAGGCCCAGGCCGACCAGAATCGCAGTGCGCTGATACGGCTTGTCGTCGGTCAAGCTACGCAGCACGCCCACGAACTTGTAGGTCATCGCGGAGGTCCAGCGCTCGGGCTGCTGATCGGCTGGCAGCGTCGTCTGGTCGAGCAGCAGCACCGGGTAAGCGCTGAGGAACAGCTTCGCGAAGATCACCGCCATGATTGCGCCCATGACGATGCCGGCGACCTGGAATCGGAACTGAATCGTCCGGTTGGTGCCGAGCCGCCAGCCCGTCGAGCGGTCCTGCTGCATGTCGACGGCTTCGCTCGTGGAAACGAGCAGCACGGTCGCCGCGATGAGCCCCACGATCGGCTGCTTCAATCCGACCGCCGCCATCAGCACGACGGTGACCACGAAGGCCGAGGAGATCGGATTGCTGTCGGTGATGCCATTGGAAATGCCGTTCACCATCGCGAAGATGAACACCAGCACCACGGCCATGATGAGATATTCGGCCGGCTGATCGAGCACCGTCGTGCCCACGACGACGATGGCGACGCCCCAGAACGCCACCCAGAGCACGAGCCTGCGCATGTTGGTGCGCTTCCAGTCCTCCTGCTCGACGGTTTTCTCGATCGCCTGGCGCGCGCGCTTCCACGCCCGGTAGAGAATGAGCGAGATGTCGATCAGGGCTGCGCCCATGATCATCCCGAGCGCGATGAGGAAAGTGATCTTGCGAAACGGGTCGCCTTCCTTGAGCCAGCCGATCGAGATGAAGTACGGGATCAGTGCCCAGCCGACGATCCCGCCTGCGAACGCTGCGACGCCGATGCGCGCGCCGACGATCATCCCGGCGCCGAAGGTGGATGTCGACAACGTGGTGACCACGGGAGCGACGACGGTCGAGCTCGCCAGACCGGTGGCACCGAGGAAGGCAGCCTTTGCAGCGTCGATGCCGCCGACGATCCCGAGCGCGATGCCGCCGAACAGTCGCGCCACCGACCGCCTGAGCAAGTCGACGTCGGTCAGCGCGCGCAGGATGTTCGCGACTGCGAGACCCGAAGGGTACTTGAGTTGCATGCGATCGACGAGGATCGGCGTGTAGAGCATGCCCACACCCACGCCGAACATGCCGATGCACAGCATGTAGAGAACCAGCTTCCACATCGGAGGCTGCGGAAGTCCCAGCCAGGTCATGGCTTGGATCACCACCGCCATCGCGCTCATGCCGGCAACCGACGCGGCCGTCGTCTGAATGTAGTTCGCGCCATGGCGCCCGGGTGCGCCGTAGCCGAAGGTGATCGTCGAGCCGAGGATGCCCGCGAGCACCTGTCCGCCCACGAAGAAGCCGAGCGAGAAATTCATGTACGACGCGGCGAGCCCGCCGAGCGGCCCGAGAATCAGGATGCCAACCGCGCCGAGCAGCGCGTAATACTTCCAGGTGCCGGGCTTGGGGAGCCACGCCCAGCGCGTGGCGACTTCGTGCTCACTTACGACGGCGGATGTGCTCGACGGCATGGGTAATCGCCTCGATCGGGATAGTTGGCCTTTTGGGCAACGGGCTATTATAAGTCGCCCTCCGTCTGCGATTGGAGAACCCGTCGTGCCCCTCACTTCGCTGGCCCATCATTGCTACACCATGGCGTGCAACAACGCCTGGTCGAATCATCGCTTGCTGACCGCCTGCGGGAAGCTGTCTCAGGCAGATTTCGTCGCCACACGGACAAGCTTCTTTCCAACGATCAAATCCACGCTGAACCACATTCTTACTGTCGACTGGTACTACGTCGACGCGCTGGAGCGAGGGCTGAGCGGCGCCGAGCCCAATCGCGAGGTCGACCGTTTCTTCGATCCGGAGGAACCCTTCGATACTTGCACGGCACTCGCTGTCGAGCAACGGGCAGTCGATAGGCGGCTGATCAACGCGTGTGCGGCGCTGGATGATGCGAAGCTCGCGCTCCCGATTCCGGTGATGCGCCGCGCCGGAGTGCAGACGGAAGCGGCGACCCGGCTATTGGCGCATCTCTTCCAGCACCAGATCCATCATCGCGGGCAGGTGCACGCGATGCTCGCAGGCACGTCGGTCAAGCCGCCGCAGCTCGACGAATTCTTCTGTGCCAACGAGGCGCACTTGCGCGCGGCAGAGCTGGCGGAGCTGGGTTTGTCGGAAGCGCGAATCTGGACCAACTGATTGGACCAATCGTCGGGGTTTCGGGGATCGACCGAACCTCCCGACGAGGCGCGTCGCACGCTTTCAAACGGATGTGATCCCGCGCCGGAGGCGCATCGATCGGCCAATCCGGTCCAGCTCGGGTGGACCGAGCAGCCTCTGCGCCATCGGGAAGAGCTCGCGTTCCTCTCGAATGGCGTGCCGCTCGTACAGCTCGACGAGTGGATCGACTTGGCCCGCGTCGGGCAGAGTTGCCCTGCAAGCCTCGACTGCGGCAAGCCAAGCCCTAACCGGCGTCCAGAGGCGCTCGAGCTCGCGATGCTCGGTCGTCAGCGAGTCGATCAGCTCTCTTATGCATACTGGGTCCGAACCCGCCATCGCTTCGAGCAAGGCGGGGAATAAATCCTCCTCTTCGTCCGCGTGGTGGTCGGGCGCAGCGTTGTCGAAATAGCGGATAACGCCGCGGGCCGCAAGGCTCGCCGCGGCATCCGTGGCGTTTGCTGCGACGTGGGATCTCAGTCGCAACAGCGTCGAGCATTGGTTCCGGATGCGGCCGTGGCAGGCATCGAGCATTTCCAGCGGCGCCTCGAAGCTCGCAACGTGGGAAGGAAATCCGGGAAGCCCGCGTTTCATGCTCACCTGCCAAACCCGACCATCACGAGCGCCTGCAAGATTTTGCCTGCCGCGCCGAGTAGAATCAGGAGCGGATAGTCATTCTACTTCACCGGCAACACCGCACTCATGTCGCGCTTCCTGAGCCGAGCCCTTTCGTGCAACTGCGCTCGAGGCCTCTACGTGCTGCTGCTCCTGCTCGCGACGTGGTGGCCGGCCTACGCTGACGAAGCGAAGCCCTTGACGGCAATGCTACTCGTCGCCCGCGACGAGCTGCCCGATTCGAATTTCAAGGACTCCGTTGTGCTGGTGATGAACAACATTGGGCTCGGTCCTGCGGGCATCATCGTCAACCGACCCACGAGAATCGCCGTGTCGACACTTTTTCCCGACATCGAACGACTCGCGCAGGCTCACGACAAGCTGTACTTCGGCGGTCCCGTCGAAATCGAGTCCGTGTCGTTCCTCTTTCGCGCCGATAAGCCGCCGGAGCATGCAGTCGAAGTCCTCGACGGCGTCTACCTCAGCTCGGACAAGGATTTGCTGCTCAAGCTGCTCGGCCGCGACAAGCCCATGGATGGCTTGCGAATCTTCATCGGCTATTCGGGCTGGGGACCGGGCCAGCTTCAGGCGGAGATCGCACGCGGGGATTGGAAGCTCGCGCCTGCCAAGTCGGAAACTATCTTCGACGCCAAACCCGAACACCCCTGGCCCGACCGGCCGGCGCCGGACTCGGAGCGCCGCATCTGACCAGCTTCACCGGGTAATCGCCGCCATGATCTCGACGAACGTGCGGTCGATGTCGTGCACCGGCTGCGGCGGCAGGCCGAGCTGTCGCGCGATCTGCGTGAGAGAAAAAATCCCGCGGACCGTTTGCCGTACCGCACCGGAACCCCGCTCCACGACCAGCGCGTGTTGACGGCCGGACAGGCGTAGCGTAGCGACCACGTCGCCAACACGTGCGTGCAGCACGTCGTCGAGCTCGATCGCTTCCAGCCGTTCCGCCGGCGTCATGATGTCGCGGACTACCACCTCGTCGTGGCGGATCCCGCGCTGCTGCGCAAATTGAATCGGCTTTTCACCGAGGATGTCGGTGGACGTGACGATTCCGAGTATCACTCTGTTGTCGTCGACGACGAATAGTGCCCGAACCGCACGGCTCATCATCGTCCGATTGGCTTCGTCGATGGTCGCCAGGCTTCGGGTCGCGATCGGCGTGACCTTCGTGAGGTCGGTCATGACCGCTAGCGCGGGCGAGTCCGCTCTAACTTCGCCAACCGGGGCGGGATCGGGCAAGTGGTATCTCGCGCCGGGCGACAGCCGCAACTCACGCAGCGGCTGGTACGGCGTTTCGGATACCGGCCTTGGCCGCGGCAGCGGCACATTCGGATGGCTCATGCCGGAGAGCATCCGCTCCAGAAAGCGATCGGAAGTCTGCGCTTGCGCGCGAGTCGGACCGTGTTGCTTGCCTTGCGTTTCGTCTTTCATCTTCATTCCTGACTTCCGAGCCCGCTCTGCGGCGACACCGCGGGGCGGCGACCACGAGCGAAGAGCGACGCACCAAGCAGCGTGAGCGGAAAGAGCGAGATCAAAAACACGGCGTGGTACCACAGGGGAAGCCTGTCCCACAGGTTGTAATGGACGGGGATGAACAGGAGTGTCAGCAAAATACCGGCGCCCTTGACCACGGCCCCGTGCCGGCGCCCGATCCACGCCGCGGTTGCGCCTGCGGCGAGCGAGCAGACCGCACCGAGCGCGAGCCTCGTCACCAACATGGCGAGGGAAAAATCCATCGACTTCTCGACTGCGACGTACTCCGGCCACGACAGGCGGATGGCGAGGTTACCGATCGTCGCGACCACGAACCAAGCGATCACGCCGCCCACGATGCCTCCAGCGATTCTCAGCATCTTCTCCTCCCTCCGCGCACGACAAGTCTACGGTCGAAACCCGAAGTCGAACAGGTTCATCAAGTCGCCGATCGCCGGACGGTTCGCCGGCACGTAGGGGTCAGCCGCGTTCATCACCGGGTTCGGCAGATTGTCGCGGCTAGCGTTGGACAGCGGCGGCAGCTTCCAGTTGCGTTCGATGAATTTGAGCACCGACACGTGATCGTAATACGTGTGATCCACGTACCCTTTCTTCGCAAAGGGCGAAACGGCGATGAACGGAATGCGCGTGCCGTCGCCGAAGAAGTCGATGCTCTGGACGTAGCCGCTGTCGTAATAGCCCCCGCCTTCGTCAGTGGTGATGAGGATCGCGCTCTTGCTCCACGCAGGGCTCGCCTTGACCTTCTCGACGATTCCCTTCACGAAGCGCTCCAGCTCGAACACGGTCGAAGTCGCCGGATGTCCCGATTCGGGATTCGGCGGGACCACGAACGAAACCGCGGGCAGCGTCTTCTCGCTGGCGAGGTCGCGATACAAGGCGTCGAGTCCCTGCAGGTTCGCGCGGAGCGGTCCGGTCATGATCGCGGTCGAGTGCGTCAGCGGATCGCAGATCGAACAATAGAGATCCTTGTCGATGCCGGTCGCGGTGCGCCCGCCGCTGTACCACTTCCATGACATGCGCTTGGCCGCCAGCGCGCTGCCGATCTCAGGCATGGTTTGCGGCGGCAGAACGTACTTGCTCGCGCCGAGCGGCTGCGGCGTGCCGTCGAAACTGTACCCGGGTGAATAGTTGTTCACGAGGTAGTAGCTGCCGGGCGCGCAGTTGCCGCCGTTGAACGCCTTGTACGGCAGGCTCGCGAGGTAGTCGCGGATCGCTTTCACGCCGGGCTGGCTCGCATCGGCGCAGGCGACGTAGGAGCCGGCACGATAGCCCGACTGCTTGTACCAGTTGTTCGTCCCCTCGCGCGGATCGGGATCCTCGATCTGATTGGGGGGCGGCACCGCAGGTTTGCCGCTTTCCAGATAGACGCCTGCATGACCGGTGGAGAGCGCCAGATAATTCGCGCCGGTTCCTCCCATCACCGGTTGGTGATAGTTGTCGGCGATCGCGTAACTGCGCGCGAGCTCGCGGAAATACGGGGCGTCGCCGCCCGCCATGCTGTAGAAGCCCATCGCGAGCGCGCCTTGGTTCGTGCTCGAACCAGGGTCGTCGCGCTGGCGAGAGCCTTCGCCCGACGTGACCGCCACCCAGGTGAACAGATCCATCTTGCCACCGTCGAGCTGCTGCCACATCTGAAAGAAGCGGTGCACCGGATCGCCGAGCGGTGCGTCATAGGCAACGTAGCGCGTGATGCGGAACGGGCCGTTCGGCAGATCGACCGGGAAGCGCGTGTCGAGTGCGTAGCCCGGCAAGCCCCTGGCGTAGTTCGTGCCCGGCTGCGGCAGCGTCTTGTATGCGTCGGTCACGGCGGGCGTCACCGTATAGCGATCTCGAACGCTCGCTTCGCGCTGAATCGCAAGCGCGAAGCGCGGTCCCGGGTTGCCGTCGCGGTCAACGATGCCGCGCGAGAGCAGGTTGCTGACGCTCTGGCCAGGCGGAGGCTCGTAGGTCGCGAACACGTTGTCGAAGGAGACATTCTCGCCAACGATCACGATCACGTGCTCGATCGGCGTCGTGGTCGACGGCACAGCGTCCGCCGCGCGTGCGCCGGATATGCACAGCGTGAGTAGCATCGTCGCGATCGCGGCGGCTGCGCGAAGCGTCATGGGATCATTCCGGTCGAGGATTCGCAGGCGATATCCAAGACATGCGATTATGGCATCGATATGAATCCCTTTCGCCCACTTCTCCACGCCGGCGGATCGCGCTGGAGGTACATCGTCCAGGCCTGGCTCATCGGTACGCTGCCGTCGCTGCTCATCTTCCCGATCATCGTCACCATCGTCGAGCACTTCCGGCCGGTCGAGCTGCCCGAGCTCGATGACACCCGGCTCAACATGATCTTCGCGGTGTTCGTCGCGCCGATTCTCGAGACGCTGCTGATGCTAGCGGTGTGGTTCCTTGCACGACGACTGATCGGAGGCGCGCAGCCACTGCGCATCGCGATCCTCGCCGCTGCCTTCGCGCTCGGGCATTACGGCGCAGGAGGATGGTGGCACGTGCTCGGGGTGGCGTGGCTCGCGCTCGTGCTCTCGATCGCCCTGACGGTGTGGGCCGACCAGCGCGTACGCGACGGGTTCGTCGTGGCAGCCGCAGTGCATGCGATGGCGAACGCGACGGTGTTCTTCGCTTTCAACGCCCTCGGTGGCGGGTGACCAGCTATGCCAACCGCGTCGGGACGAACACTTCGCTATGCAACGTCCGGTGCACGGGACACTTGTTGGCGATCTCCAGGAGCTTCGCGCGCTGCGCATCGTCCAGCGCGCCTTCCAGCTCGATCACGCGCTCGACGCGGTCGATCCTTCCCTCCCGGGTCTCGCACTCGCTGCAGTCGCTGGCGTGGATCTTCTCGTGGCGAAGGTTGACGCGCACGCGGTCGAGCGGCAGCTTCTTCGAGTCGGCGTAGAGGCGGATCGTCATCGCGGTGCAAGCGCCGATGGCCGCCGCGAGCAGCTCGTAGGGCGAAGGGCCGCTGTCCTCGCCGCCGGCCGATACGGGCTCGTCGGCGAAGAGCCGGTGCGGACCGATCGCGATCTCCTGCTGAAACTTGCTCGAGCCGGTCTCGCGCACGAACACGACGTCGCGCGGGCCATCGGGCGAGCGCTCGTCGGCCGTGCGCGCGGGAAGGTAGCGGCTTGCCCACGCAGCGAGCACCGCTCCGACGTACTTTCCATCCTCGCGTCGGCTGAGCACATGGTCGGCGTCGTCGAGCGAGACGAAACTTCGCGGATGCTTGGCGGCAAGGAAGATCTTTGACGCGTTGTCGATGCTGACCGTCTCATCGCGCGGCGCGTGGAAGACAATTAGCGCGCGCTTGAGCCCGGCGATCGCAGGGGCGAGCTTCTGCTCGGCGACGTCCTGGAGAAACTCGCGCCGGATTTGAAACTTCCGGCCCGCCAACTCAACTTCGGCTTCGCCGTGCGCGTCGATCTCGGCGCGCTTCCCGGCGAAGAGATGCGTGACGTGAGCGGGATCGGCTGGCGCATTGATGGTCGCAACAGCCAGCGCTTCAGGAATGCTCGCCGCGGCAGCTAGCACCGCGGCGCCGCCCAGGCTGTGGCCGACGAGAATCGCCGGCGCACGATGCTCGCGCCGGAGCCACTCCGCGGCCGCGACCAGATCCGTGACGTTGGATGAAAAGGTCGTGTTCGCGAAGTCGCCTTCCGAGCCGCCGAGGCCCGTGAAGTCGAAGCGCAGCACCGCGATGCCGGCATCGGCGAGCGCCTCGCTGATGAAGGTCGCCGCTCGGGTGTCCTTCGAGCAAGTGAAACAGTGCGCGAAGAGCGCGAAAGCATGCGGCTTGGCCCCCGTCGGCAGATCGAGGCGCGCCGCGAGTGCGTTGCCTGCGGCGCCGGGAAACGACACAGCCTGGCTCGTGCGGCTCATGCAAGGACTCCCGTTGATGTTTGCTGCGCTATTATGGGCTCCGTCATCCGGGGCGAGGAGAAGAACATGAGACTCGAGGGGTCGTGCCACTGCGGCGCGGTCAAGTTCTCGGTCGAATCGCATACGCCGTATCCGTTCATGCGCTGCTACTGCTCGATCTGCCGCAAGACGGCAGGCGGCGGCGGGTACGCCATCAACATCATGGGCGAGACCGACAGCTTGAAGGTGAAGGGCGAGGACAACCTGAGCATCTATCGCGCACGCATCAAGGACGAGAAGACCGGCAAGCGCAAGCTCTCGACGGCGCGGCGGCATTTCTGCAAGAAGTGCGGCAGTGCGCTCTGGGCCTGGGACCCGCAATGGAGGGAATGGGTGTATCCATTCGCCTCGGCGATCGATACGCCGTTGCCGAAGCCGATGGAAGAAGTCGAGATGATGCTCAACTATGCCGTGCCGTGGGCCGAGATCCCGAATGGCTCCGGGCATGCGCACTTCGCGGAATACCCCGAAGAGGGCATCGCCGACTGGCACAAGAAGCGCCTGCTCGACGTGCCGTAGGAGTTTCGCCTACCTGGCATCGCGCTTTGGCGGATGCGCGGCGCTGCGAATCGCGCGATAATTAACTGTTGGCCGCATTAACACGGCGCTGAAGCGCCGGTTAATGCCGGCCTTGCGGGTATCGATGATTGCGGTCAACTGACCGTGTTGAACTCGGCGCGTAGCGTCGTTAACGCGGGCTCACAAGTTTTTCCCGGAGACAAATCATGAACGGAGCAAGAGAAGTCGTCATCCTGAGCGGTGTGCGCACCGCGATCGGCGACTACGGCGGCAGCCTGAAGGACGTTCCCCCCACCGAGCTCGCGGCCAAGGTCGTGAAGGAAGCCGTGAGCCGGGCCAAGGTCGATCCCAAGGAGATCGGCCAGTGCGTGTTCGGCAACGTGATCCACACCGAAGCGCGCGACATGTACCTGTCGCGCGTGGCGGCGCTGAAGGGCGGCCTTTCGCCCGAGTCCGGCGCGCTTACGCTCAATCGGCTGTGCGGCAGCGGCTTGCAGGCGATCGTCAGCGCGTCGCAGTACATCATGCTCGGCGATGTCGATGCGGCGATCGGGGGCGGCGCCGAAAGCATGAGCCGTGGCGCCTACGCCAACGTCAGCCAGCGCTGGGGCGCGCGCATGGGCGACGCCAAGGACATCGACATGATGGTGGGCGCACTCACCGATCCATTCGACACCGTTCACATGGGCGTGACGGCCGAGAACGTGGCAAACAAGCTCAGCATCACGCGCGCCGACCAGGATGCGTTCGCGGTCGAGAGTCACAAGCGCGCGGCCAACGCGATCGCGAAAGGCTACTTCAAGGACCAGATACTCGGCATCGAGCTCAAGAGCAAGAAGGGCCCGGTGATGTTCGACACCGACGAGCACGTCCGCGCCGATGCAACCGTCGATGGCATGGCCAAGCTGAAGGCGGTGTTCGCCAAGGAAAACGGAACGGTGACCGCCGGCAACGCCTCGGGGATCAACGACGCGGCAGCGGCAGTCGTGCTGATGGAAAAATCGGTCGCGGCCAAAAAGGGGCTGAAGCCGATCGCGCGGCTGGTCTCGTACGGACACGCCGGCGTCGATCCGAAGATCATGGGCCTGGGGCCTGTGTCGGCAGTGAAGTCAGCGCTCGCCAAGGCGGGACTCAAGCTCGAGCAGATGGACGTGATCGAGTCGAACGAGGCTTTCGCCGCGCAGGCGCTCGGCGTTTCGAAGGAGCTGGGCATGAACGCCGCCAAGGTCAATCCCAACGGCGGCGCGGTCGCCCTCGGACATCCTATCGGCGCCACGGGGTGCATCCTGACGGTGAAAGCGATGTACGAGCTGCAGCGCACCGGTGGGCACTACGGTCTCATCACAATGTGCATCGGCGGCGGCCAAGGGATCGCGGCCATCATCGAGCGGATGTAGCAAGTTACCCTGTCATTCCGAGAAGCGTCTGGGCTCGGAATGACTTTGAGGCGGCGGTGGCACTGATGGCGGCGGAGAAGGGGAAAGCCGCATGACCTGGTCGATCGTCGCGCGCGATGCGTCCGGTTCGCTGGGCGTGATCGTCGCGAGCCGTTTCTTCGCCGTCGGCGCGCTGTGTCCGTACGCGCACAGCGGCGTCGGCGCGATCTCCACACAAGCGCTGGTCAATCCGCATTACGGCATGCGCGGGCTTACCATGCTGGCGCAGGGCCTGCCCGCGGCCGAGGTCGTGAGCGCGCTCACCGCGCCCGATGCGGGCCGCGACCACAGGCAAGTGCATCTCGTCGACGCCGAGGGTCATGTCGCCTCGCACACCGGCGTCGAGTGCATCGACTGGTGCGGTCAGGTCGATGGCGATCATTTTTCGGTCGCCGGCAACATGCTCACCGGGCCGCAGGTGATCGAGGATACGGCGCAGGTCTACGACGCGGGACGCGAGCTGCCTTTCCCCGAGCGTCTGATGGCGGCGATGCAGGCGGGAGAGGCCGCCGGCGGCGACAAGCGCGGCAAGCAGTCGGTGGCGCTTCTCGTCTGCACCACGGAGGCCTATCCCTTTCTGAATCTTCGCGTCGACGATCATCACGATCCGCTCGCGGAGCTGCGCCGACTTTACGTGAAGAGCCTCGAGCGCTTCCAGCCCTTCGTGTCCTGCCTGCCTTCGCGCGCCCGTCCGGCGGGAATCACCGACCGCGCGACGATCGAGGACGAGGTGCACCGCTTCCAGGCGGCGCGCTCAAATCCATCGAGTTGATGGCTGCGCTGCTCGAAGTCGACGGCCTGCGCACTTGCTTCACCGTCGAGGCCGGCGAGTTTGCCGCGGTGGACGGCGTGAGCTTCGGTCTCGACGCGGGACGCACCCTCGGGCTCGTCGGCGAATCCGGATGCGGCAAGAGCATCACGGCGCTCTCGATCATGGGGCTCGTTCCCGCGCCCGCGGGACGAATCGCCGCCGGCGCGATCCGCTTCGAGGGCATCGATCTCCTCCGGCTCTCCGCCTCGGAGATGCGCGAGCTTCGCGGCGACCGGCTGTCGATGATCTTCCAGGAGCCGATGACGTCGCTCAACCCGGCGTTCACCATCGGCGAGCAGATCGTCGAAGGCATCCTGCGGCACAAGAAGACCTCGCGTGAGGAGGCGAAGACGCGCGCGATCGAGATGCTGCGCCGCGTGCACATTCCCTCTCCCCAGCGGCGTTTCGGCGATTACCCGCATCGGCTCTCCGGAGGCATGCGCCAGCGGGTGATGATCGCTATGGCGCTCGCCTGCGAGCCGAAGCTCCTCATTGCCGACGAGCCGACGACCGCCCTCGACGTCACGATCCAGGCGCAGATTCTCGATCTCATGCGCACGCTGCGCGAGGAGACCGGCACCGCGATCATCCTCATCACCCACGATCTCGGCGTAGTGGCCGAGCTGGCGGACGAGGTCGCGGTGATGTATGCGGGGCGCATCGTCGAGCGCGCGCCGGTTGCGACGCTCTTCGCGAAGCCGCAGCATCCGTACACCGTCGGGCTGCTCGGCTCGATTCCGCGGCTCGACGTCGAGCAGGAGCGTCTGCCCGCGATCGAGGGTCTGGTGCCGAATCCTCTGGCGCCGGTCGGAGCATGCCGGTTTCACCCGCGCTGTCCTTTCGCGATCGACAAGTGCCGGCGCGACGATCCGGCCGCGATGCCGATGGGCGAGCAGCATGTGGCGGCGTGCTGGCGCGCGCCGTTGGAGGCGAGCGTGCTGTGAGCGAAGCATCGCCGCTGCTGCGCGTGACGAACCTCGTCAAGCACTTTCCCGTGCGTGGAGGGTTTTTCTCGCGCGCCGACGGAGCAGTGCGTGCAGTCGACGGCATCGACTTCGACGTCGCCTCGGGCGAGACGCTGGCACTCGTCGGCGAGTCGGGCTGCGGCAAGTCGACGACCGGCCGGCTGGTGCTCCGTCTGATCGAGCCGACCGCCGGCGCGATCTCGTTCGACGGGCACGATCTCCTGGCCCTCGATCGCCACGAGCTGCGCGCGCAGCGCCGTGCGCTGCAGATCATCTTCCAGGATCCCTACGCCTCGCTCAATCCACGCATGACGGTGGGGCAGATGCTCGAGGAGCCGCTCGCGCTGCACGGGCTCGCGAACGGACGGCGCCGCGAGCGCGTCGCTGAGTTGCTCGGGCTGGTCGGTCTCTACTCGCAACACGCGCAACGCTATCCGCACGAGTTCTCCGGCGGGCAGCGCCAACGCATCGGCATCGCGCGCGCGCTCGCCGCCGAGCCCAAGCTCATCGTCTGCGACGAACCGGTGTCGGCGCTGGACGTCTCGATCCAGGCGCAGGTGATCAATCTGCTCGCAGACCTGCAGAACCGATTAGGACTCTCCTACATCTTCATCGCGCACGACCTCGCCGTGGTGAAGCACATCGCGACTCGGGTCGCGGTGATGTATCTCGGACGCATCGTGGAATACGCGGACAAGCGCGCGCTGTTTGCCGAGCCTCGCCACCCTTACACGCAAGCGCTGCTCTCGGCGGTTCCGGTGCCGCAGCCCTCGGCTCACCGAAAGCGCATCATCCTCGAAGGCGACGTACCGAGCGCGCACGACCCGCCGTCGGGTTGCCGCTTTCGCACGCGCTGCCCGTATGCCCGGCAGCGTTGCACTGACGAGGACCCGGCGCTCAGCCTCGATGGCGGGCACGCAACCGCCTGCCATTTCTGGCGTGAAATCGGCCCTGCCGCGGCGGCCGCGCTGCCGGGAACGCAGCGCGACTCGCGGCTGGAGCGGCTGCAGGCAGCCTTCCACGGGTGAGATAGTATGTTGGCGATAACCAAGGAGGAGGCAATGCACAACCCATCGAAAACCTTCCGTATCGCGCTGGTGGCGCTCGCTCTTGCAATGCCCGCCCTCGTCTCGGCGCAGACGCTGCGCTTCGGCCTGGCCGAGGATCCGGACATTCTCGATCCCACGCTCGCGCGCACCTTCGTCGGCCGCATCGTCTTTGCGGCGCTCTGCGACAAGCTCTTCGACATCGACGAGAAATTGAATATCGTCCCGCAGCTCGCGACCTCCTACCAATGGTCGGCCGACAGCAAGGCGCTCACGATCAAGCTTCGTCAGGGTGTGACCTTCCACGACGGCGAGAAGCTCGATGCCGCGGCAGTCAAGTTCAACATCGAGCGTCACAAGAACATGGCCGGATCGAACCGCAAAGGCGAGCTTGCGCCCGTGACGAGCGTTGACGTGGTCGATCCCTCGACCGTGCGGCTCAATCTATCGGCGCCGTTCTCTCCGCTTCTCGCGCAACTCGCGGATCGCGCTGGCATGATGGTTTCGCCGAAGGCCGCGCAGGGGGAAGGCGAGAAGTTCGGTACGAAACCGGTGTGCTCGGGCCCGTTCCGCTTCGTCGAGCGCGTCGCGCAGGACCGCATCGTCCTCGAGCGCTATCCGAACTACTGGAACAAGGCCGAGATCCATCTCGACAAGATCATCTACCTGCCGATTCCCGACTCGACGGTGCGGCTCGCGAATATGAAGTCCGGGCAGCTCGACTTCATCGAGCGCGTCCTTCCCTCAGACATCCCATCGCTCAAGAGCGACAGCCGGTTCAAGATCGCGCGCATCACCGAGATCGGCTATCAGGGCATTACGGTCAACGTCGGCAAGAGCGAACTGGCGCAGAAGAACCCGATAGGCAAGGACCCGCGCGTGCGTGAAGCGTTCGAGCTGTCGCTCGATCGCCAGGGCATCGTGGACGTCGCGATGGACGGCGAAGCAGACGTCGGCAATCAGTGGGTCGCGCCAACCAACGCGTTCTACGCGAAGAACGTGCCGATTCCCAAGCGCGATGTCGCGCGGGCGAAGGCGCTGCTCGCCGAAGCAGGCGTGCCAAACCCTTCGTTCACGCTGATGACGCCTACGCAGACCGACGCGCAGAAGGTCGCACAGGTCGTGCAGGCGATGGCGAAGGACGCCGGCTTCGACGTGAAAATCCAGTCGACCGAGTTTGCCACTTCGCTCAACATGGCGGACAAGGGCGATTTCGAAGTCTACGTGCTCGCCTGGAGCGGCCGCGCCGATCCGGACGGCAACATCTTCAGCTTCGCCGCCTGCAAGCAGCCGCTGAACTACTCGGGCATTTGCAAGCCGGATCTCGACGATCTGCTCAACAAGTCGCGCAGCACGCTCGATCCCGCCGAACGGAAGAAGCTCTACGAGCAGATCGCGACGATCCTCATAGCGAAGGATCGGCCGGACATCTACCTCTTCCACCGGCATTGGCTTTGGGCATACACGACCAAGCTTTCCGGCTTGCGCACGATTCCCGATGGGCTGGTGCGAGTGCAGGGGCTGAAGCTCAACTAAGAAACGGCCCGCGCATCGAGCGGCAAGTCTCCTTCGATGTTCAATTACCTCCTGCGTCGCCTCGCGACCATCGTCCCGACGCTCTTTTTCGTCTCGATTCTGATCTTCGGGCTGCAGCAGCTCCTGCCTGGCGATCCGGCGATGATCCTCGCCGGCGAGGAGCACGACCCGAGCGTGATTGCGTACCTGCATAAGAAGCTGCATCTCGACGAGCCGCTGCCGGTGCGCTATCTGTACTGGGTCGGCGGCGTGCTCGAGGGTGATCTCGGCGAATCGCAGCGCATCCAGAAACCGGTGCTCGACCTCGTCGCTGAAAAGCTCCCGGTCACGATCGAGCTGGCCACGCTCGCGATCCTGATAGCGCTAAGCATCGGCATCACCGCCGGCGTCATCTCCGCAGTGGCGAAGGACACGGCCTGGGACTACGCCGCGAATGTGTTCGCGCTGTGGGGATTGTCGACGCCGAATTTCTGGCTCGGAATCATGTTGATCCTGCTCTTCTCGGTGACGCTCGGTTGGCTGCCAGCGTCCGGCTACGTGAGTCCCTTCGAAGACCTAAGAGCGAATCTCGCCGCCATGATCATGCCGGCCTTCGTGCTGGGCAACGCGATCGCGGCCGTGCTGATGCGCCACACGCGAAGCGCCATGCTGCAGGTGCTGAGCTCGGATTACGTGCGCACCGCCCGCGCCAAGGGCCTCGACGAGCGTGTGGTCGTCTTGAAACATGCGCTGCGCAATGCGTTGACGCCGGTGATCACGCTCGGAGCGCTCGAATTCGGAACGCTCCTCTCGGGCGCAGTACTGACCGAGCAGGTGTTCACCATTCCCGGTTTCGGGAAGCTCATCGTCGACGCCGTGTTCAATCGTGACTACGCGGTGGTGCAGGGCGTCGTGCTGTGCACGGCAACCGCGTACATCACGCTCAATCTGCTCGCAGACCTCGCTTATTTCCTGGTTAATCCACGCTTAAGGGATAGCGCATCGGCGTGACACCCCACACGTCAACTCTCTGACTGCTTCGCGGGAAGAGAGCGCCAAAATCCGAATGACCACCGCCACCGCCGACCTCGCTGCGCTCCCGCGCGAAATCTCGCCGGGGCGGCGCGTGCTCATGCGCCTGGCGCGGCGGCGCGGAGCGATGGTCGCGCTCGGCGTCGTGGTCTTCTTCATCTTGCTGGCGCTTCTGGCGCCTCAGCTCGCCCCCTTCGATCCGCTCGCCACGAGCTGGAGCGCCGTGCGCAAAGGGCCGAGTGCCGCGCACTGGTTCGGGACCGACGAGATCGGGCGCGACGTGCTCTCGCGCGTCATCTTCGGAACGCGCGCGTCGCTCCTCGCCGGATGCGTGTCCGTGTCGATCGCGCTCGCGCTGGGCGTCCCCATCGGGCTCGCGGCCGGCTACATCGGCGGCTGGGTCGACGCGCTGATCTCGCGCATGACCGACGCGATGCTCGCGTGCCCGTTCCTGATCCTGGCGATCGCGCTCGCCGCGTTTCTCGGCCCGAGCCTTACCAACGCGATGATCGCGATCGGCATCTCGGCGACGCCGATCTTCGTGCGCCTCACTCGCGCGGCGGTGCTGCAGGTCAAGGTCGAGGACTACATCGAGGCCGCGCGCGCGGTCGGCAACTCGCATCTGCGCATCGCGCTGCGGCACATTCTCCCGAACGTAGTTCCGCCGCTGATCGTGCAGGCCACGCTTGCGGTCGCCGCCGCGGTGATCGCCGAGGCGGCGCTATCCTTCCTGGGCCTGGGTCAGCAGCCGCCCGCGCCATCGTGGGGCAGCATGCTCAACACTGCGAAGAACTACATCGACAACGCGCCGTGGATGGCGGTGTGGCCGGGGCTGTCGATCTTCCTGCTCGTACTCTCTTTCAACCTGCTCGGCGACGGGCTGCGCGACGCTTTCGACCCGAAGAGCCGTTAGGCAATGTCCTCGTAACCGAGCTCGCGCAGAAACGCGCCGCGCTCCTGCGCACCGAGGTGACCGGCGACGAGCTGCACGAACTCCTGTTGCGTGCCGGCCTTCTGCGCCGCCTTCTTCGCCACGATGCGTGCGACCGGGCCGAGGTAAATGGCCAGCCTTGACGTGGTCTGGTCGACGAATTCCTGATCGAGCGGCGCGAGTGGCCGCGTCATTCCGCTGAGCGAGCGCGATTGCGGCGGCGAAGTCTGGCCTGCCTTTCCCTTGCGTACCGAGAGAGGTTGCGTTCCGGTCGGGCTTCCTCCTGTCGCGCTCACCCTCTTCTCGCCGGTCACGAGCGTCATGAATCGCTTTCGCTCGTCAACGTCCGAGATGCTCTCTGCTGCGAGCGCGTAGAGCTCCTGCGTGTCGGAGGTCTTGGACGCGGCCTTGCGCACGATGACCTTCGCCATCGGTCCGAGGATGCGCGCGAGCTGGCGCTCGATCGTCTGCAAGATCGTGTCGTCCCACGCGGGCACGGCGTGCTTCTGCATCGTCACCGCGGCGAGGTTCAATTCCGTCGCGTCGACCGCGTCGCCCTTCAGGTTGAGCTGCGGGTCGAGCGATTGGCGAAGCGCGCGGTTGAACGCGCGCGCGTTCTGGAAGCGCGCTTCGGGCGCCTTCGCGAGCGCCGTCCCGACGATCGCGTCCATCGCCGGCGTCAGCGTGAGCTTCGAGAGCTCGGACGGCGGTTTGTGGTCCTCGTAGCAGATCTTGAACGCGATCGCCTCGATCGAGCCGGAGAACGGTTTCTCGCCGGTCAGGAGCTCGTAGAGCACGACGCCCGTGCTGAAGAGATCCGAGCGCCGGTCGATGTCCTTGCCCTGGCATTGCTCGGGCGACATGTACGACGGCGTGCCCATCACCATGCCCGCGTTGGTGAGGTTCGAGGTGTCGATGCGCGCGATGCCGAAATCCGCCACTTTCACCGCGCCGGACGCCGTGAGAATCAGGTTCGCCGGCTTGATGTCGCGATGCACGACGCCGCGCTCGTGCGCGAAGTCGAGCGCCTCGAGCACCTGCGAGACGATCGCCACGATCTGCCCGACCTCGAAGGTCGCCTTGCGGTTCAGATACTCGCGCAGCCCCGTGCCGTCGACGTACTCCATGGCGATGAAGGCGTTGGCCTCGTCCTCGCCGTACTCGTAGACGCTTACGATGTTCGGATGCAGCAGGCGGCCGGCGGCCTTCGCCTCGTTCTTGAAGCGCGCCATCACCTGCACCGCAAGCTCCGGATCGACCAGGTCCTTGCGCACGGTCTTGATCGCCACCGTGCGCTCGATGCCGGGATCGAAGCCCTTGTAGACGACGCCCATCGCGCCCTTGCCCAGGACGCCGTCGATGCGGTACTTGCCGATTTTTTCCGGGTCTGCCATTGGCGGGCGCGTTATTCCTCAAGCATCTTGATTGCCTGCACCAAACTTTTGTTCATTCGCGACAACGCTTCGGTGAGCACGCCTATCTCGTCCTTGCTCTTGCTGGTGAACTCTGCCGTCTCGGTGTGCCCCAGGCTCACCTCGTCGGCGAGCCGCGATAGCTGCTTCACGCGCCGGATGACGATTGTGTGCAGCATGACGTTGAGCAGGATGAAGGTGAGCGCGAACACCAGCGTGAGCATCAACATGAAAACGCGGAAGGTGCGGTTGGCGCGCTGCACGGGAAGCGTGCTCGGCACGGACACGATCTGCGCCCCGATGATGTCGTTCACCTTCCACCCGAAGCCGTTGGCGGGACCGTACAGCTCGACCATCGTCTTCGGGGCTGCGGCTACCGTGCTGTGGCAGACGATGCAGGCGGGGTCCTTGATCTGGATCGGACGCGCCAGGTAGATCGAGTGCCCGGTCGGCGTTTCACGCTGGCCGATCAGCTCGGTCTTGGCCGAATCGTTGCGAAACTGGTTGACGATGTCGGCTTCCCAGTCGGTCGCGCGGTCGCGCGGATTGGTCGGGTTGAGCGTGGCCTCCTTGTAGTTGTAGTCCGGATACTTCTTGCGCAGATCGTTGAACTGTTCGGTCGCCGCGTACGCAGGCACCGACTGCGGCAGAAAGGTGTACTTGAGCTGCGTCTCGAGCAGCGGCTTGATCTGCGTGTTGGTGTAAGCGCGCGAGGACAGCGCGGCCTCCATCATCACGCGCGCGTTGTCGAGGATTTCCTCGCGAGCGTTCGACTGCAGCACGGCATAGGAGATCGTGCCGGTGAGCGCGAACCCAACGATGAAGATCGCAAGCAGCACTACGTTGAATTTCCAGATGAGCTTCAAGTTGTCACCTATCGCTTGGAACCGCTGAACGGCCACGGCAGACCGGATTCTTTCTTCTCCGGCGCCTTTTCCGGAACTTCCGCCTTCGCGGCCGGCGGCGGCGAAGCTGGAGCACTACTCAATTCGGGATACGCCTGCGCGTTGGCCGTGACGGCGGCTTTGAACGCCGGGTCTGCGAGCCGCGGCTGCAACCGCTTCACGAAGACGGTCCGGTACGGCCCGTTGAGCCACGGCTCGGCCTCAGCGAAGGTGATTGGACGATCCACCGCAGGCTCGACCCGCAGCGTTTGGTACTTGTCCACCCTGCTGGGCAGCGTGTCCATGAAGTGCCGCGGCATCGCGCTGACGAAGGATTGCGGAGCGCCGCCGCCCACGGCAAGCGGCCGGTCCGCGCTGCGGCCGACGAAGTCGCCGCCACGCACTTCGCGCGGTGCCGCCTCCGAGCCGCGGCCGCTCTCGCTCACGCGCGCGGTCCCCGACTCCAAGAACACCTCGAACGCGTTTGCCGACGCGCGCACCACTGCAACCGCAGCTGCCGCGTCGATATTACCGAGCGGAGTACGCAGCTTCACCGGTGGCGCCGGCGGCTTCGCCGCGACCTTGACCCAGCCCTGCGGCATATAGATGTCGGCGGGCTGTTTGCCCTCGCGCGCTGAGGCCGAGATCAAGTAAAGCGATGCCGGTCCCACCAGGTTCACGCTGTTGCCCGAAGCGAATTCGATCTGCACCTGGGCGCGGTCGGCGCCTTCGACCACATCGCCATTCTGCACGCGCGCGCCTTCGGCGAGCTTGTACCAGGTCGCCCCGCGCAGGACCCGCGCGCCGCCGTCGAGCACGGTGACGATCCCGGCGTCCGCGCCATAGCAGAGCGCGCTGACGAGCGCGAGGCCACTTCCGAAAAACCAACCAGCTTTCATCGAGAGCGCGACTGCAATAGAAAACCCCGCGCCTGCCGCGGAGCGCGAAGGATACTAGGCTGCGCCCTCCGAGGGTGTCAACGTGAATTTTCGGAGCGGTGCGCGACGAGAATCGGATAATTCGCTACCACCGTCGGCTCATCGCTGGCGGCACCGAGCCGTTGGCTTATACTTCCCCGCCGTGGCCGTTCAATCCGGCCTCGTACCCAATGGCCGATTCACAAACTTCCCGCAGTCTCGCGGTGCTTTTCGCCGACATCAGCGGCAGCACCAAGCTCTACGAAACGCTCGGGGACGCCGAGGCGCTTCAGACCGTCGAGCGCTGCCTCGCGATCATCAAGCAAGTGTGCGTCGACGGCGGAGGACGCGTCGTGAAGACGATCGGCGACGAGGTGATGGCGGTCTTCCCCGCCGCGGACGGCGCCGCGCGCGCGGCCACCGATATGCAGGCACGTATCTCCGCGCAGCGGACCTCTCGCGGCGCGCCGCTCGCGATCCATGTGGGTTTCCACTTCGGCCCTCTGCTCGACGACGGGAGCGACGTCCATGGCGACACGGTGACGCTCGCCAAGCGTTTGTCGGACCTCGCGCGAGGCGGACAGGTGTTCACCTCGAAGGAAACCGTCGACGAGCTGCCGGTCGCGATGCGCGCCCGGACGCGCGATCACCAGACGCAAGCGGTGCGCGGAAAGCAGCAGGACGTCGGGCTCTTCGAGTGGGTGTGGCAAGAAACCGAAGACGAGATGACCGCGCTCACCGCGCGCGTCGAGCTTCGCCCTGCCCTGCTCAAGCTCACGCATGGCGAGCAGGAGCTCACCCTTTCGGATACGAGGGGATCGCTCAGCATCGGCCGCGATCCGCAAAATGATCTCGTCATCGGCGACCGCAAGGCTTCGCGCATGCACGCGCGCATCGAGCGGCGGCGCGACAAGTTCGTGCTGATCGATCACAGCTCGAACGGCACCTATGTCACGATGGAGAACGAACCCGAGATCGCCCTGCGCCGCGAGGAGATCGTGCTGCGCGGTCGAGGCCGTGTGAGCTTCGGACACGCGTACGAGGACGACCCGTCCGAGGTGCTGGCTTACTCGAACGTCGGTTGAGCTTCGTCGCCGCTCAGCGCGGTGGCGAGTGAATGTCGTCGACCCAGTGCACTTCTTCGGGATTGGGCTCGATGTTGGGCAGGTCGAGGTTCACCACGACCGGCTCCTGGCCGCTGCGCACGAGCACACATGACAAAGGCTCGGCATCGCTTGCGTTGATCTCCTGGTGCGGAACGAACGGCGGCACATAGATGAAATCGCCCGGACCGGCCTCGGCAGTGAACTCCAGCCGGTCGCCCCATTTCATCCGCGCCTTGCCGCTCACGACGTAGATCACGCTCTCGACGGGCCCGTGATGGTGCGCGCCCGTCTTCGCTTTGGGATGAATCACCACGGTGCCCGCCCAGAGCTTCTCGGCGCCGGCGCGCGCCAGAGTGATCGCCGCCGCGCGGTTCATACCCGGCGTCTGCGCGGTGTTGATGTCGAGCTCGTCGGCGTGCACGACGCGCACGCCATGCAGCCGCCATTTGGATTCGCGCGCTTGACTCATTGCCACGACTCCTCTCTTCTCGTACGTGTCGATTTCACACCTGATGCGCGCTCGGCGCAACCCTCCTGACATAACGGTGGCAGGAGCGCGTGAGGCTCCTGACAGAACGGTGGCAGGAACGCGCGAACAGAATCGATTCCGTGCAAATAGTGCACGTTTCTCAGGAGTCGATCATGCAAGTGGAAATGATGTTCGAGGTTGGAATGCTAGGCCACGCCGTGGTCGAGTTTCTTGTGCTCGGCTTCGGGCTGGGTCTGCTTGGCTTCGGGTTGAGGCGACTCGCAGAGCTTCCGCAGCCGCTCGCCGACTTCGCACGCACGCTGCGCTGGCGGCAAACGCTCCTGACAGGACGCTGGCAGGAGCGCAGGAGCAGGATCGCATTCGTGCAATGACGCACGCTCTCGAGGAGCCGATCATGCAGATGAAGGATGCGCTTTCCTGGTTTGAGATCCCGGCCGCCGATCTCCCGCGGGCGACGCGTTTCTACGAGGCGGTGCTCGAGCGCGAGCTCAAGCCTGAGACGATGGGACCAGTGCGGCTCGCGGTCTTTACATACGAGCAGCCGGGCGTGGGTGGCTGTCTCATCGCCGGAGACGAGTACAAACCGGCGGCGAGCAGTACCGTCGTTTATCTGTGCGTAGACGCCGTCGACGGCGCGCTCGAGCGCGCCAGGAATGCCGGCGGGAAGGTCGCCCTGCCGAAAACCGCGCTGCCCGAAGGCATGGGGTTTTACGCCCACATCATCGACAGCGAGGGCAACCGCGTGGGGGTGCACGCGCTGCAGTAATCGCGCGCGCGGTTTCTTCGGCGCGCCGCTCGACGCGCAGGTCGGGGCGGTGAGACACTTGCCGTCACCATGCGCCGTGCCGACAGGCTTTTCGCGATCGTTCAGTACCTGCGCGGCCGACGGCTCACGACCGCCGCGCAGCTTGCGCGCTGGCTCGAAGTCTCAGAGCGCACGATCTATCGCGACGTTGCCGACCTCGCCGGGTCGGGCGTCCCGATCGATGGCGAAGCGGGCGTCGGGTATCGCATCCGCGCCGGATTCGATCTGCCGCCGCTGATGTTCAGCTTCGACGAAATCGATGCGCTGGCCATGGGGGCGCGCTTCGTGGAAGCGTGGGCGAGCCCGAAGCTCGCAAGAGGGGCTCGCTCGGCGCTGGCGAAGATCGCGGCAGCGTTGCCCGGCGACAAGCGCGCGGCGCTCGAGAGCGCGCCGTTGTTCGCGCCGGGAGTCTTCGACGCGCAAGCCGGAGCGCGCCTTGACGCGTTGCGCGAGGCGATCGGCGAACGGCGTTTCGCCGACCTCGATTACCAGGACGCTGCGGCCCGCGTGACGCAACGGCGCGTGCGCCCGCTCGCACTCTATTTCTGGGGCGATGTGTGGACGCTCGCCGGGTGGTGCGAGCTGCGACAGGATTTTCGCAATTTCCGTCTCGACCGCATCGCAGAGGTGACCGTGACAGAGCGCTTTCCCGACGAAAGCGGAAAGCGCCTGGAAGATTTTCTGCGCAAGATGCGCGCGGACTAAGGCGGCGACCCTACCGCTGACGACCCGATGCTCAAGGCGTGCGCGTCCACTTCCCGGTGATACGAAGGCCACCTCCCCACGCGCCGGATGTCGTGATCTCGTTCCCGGAAACGTTTCCCATCATGATCCCGTGGCCGACGTTGCCGTTGGGCGCGTGCCCCTCGAGCTCGATCTCGACTTTGCCCTGAGGCGATATCTTCCCCTTGGCCGAATCCATTTTCCCCGCTCTCGGATTCATCCAGGTCGCGAGCATCTCTCCTTGCACCACCTTCATCGCTACGCCCCAGCAGATGGTCTTCGGCTCGGGGTCGACAAAATTGTTGCAGAGCTGCCCGCTGTAAACTCCGTCGTATCGGTCCAGCCCCGCTGCAGGCGTGCTTGCCGTAACAGGCGTGCCTGCCACAGCAGGTAGCGCGGCAGCCGGAGCCCGCGGCGTCGCTACCGCGACCTTTGACTCTTCCTCGCGGACCTTCTGCGCTGCGCTGTCGGCGGCGCGCCGCGTCGCCGCTTCCGTCAGCCGGCGCTGCTCGTCCGCCTTCCTGCTCGCCGCCGCTAGGTCCAGCGCATCTTTGGCTGCCTTCAAGTCGGATTCCAGTTTCGCTTCGCGCTTGGCGGTTTCGATCGCAGCGAGATCCTGCTGCGCCTTGCGCTCCTGCGTTGCCTCGCGTTCCTGCGCCGCGTTGCGCTCCGCCTCCGCCGAACGGCGCGCCTGTTCTGCAACGTTTGCTTCATGGCCGCTATACACGGCATAGCCACCGATCGCTGCGAGCACGATGGCCACCGCCGCGATTGCGGCGCCCGCCCCGATCGCACTGCCGCGTCGCCTCGCAACGAACGGCAGCGCCATGGCATCCGAAGCGCTGATCGAGAAAGTCCGGATCGGCTGCGCGATGTTCTTGAAGCTCTGATCGCCCAGCTGCTTGAACTGGAGCGTGAGCTTGTTCTGAATCTGATCGTAGACGCTGCCCGAGATGCACACGCCGCCAGGCTCGGTGATCGTTTGAATGCGCGCCGCGACGTTGACGCCGTCGCCCAGGAGATCGCCTCCCTGCACGATGACGTCGCCGAGGTTGATCCCGATGCGAAACTGCATCCGCTGCTCGGGCGGAAGATGCTGGTTGCGCGTATGCAGCGCGGCCTGGATCTCGGTGGCGCTGCGGACCGCTTCGACCGCGCTCGGGAACTCGGCGAGCACGGAGTCGCCGGCAGTGTTGAAGATCCGTCCGCGATGCGCCTGCAGTAGTTGGTCGAAGATCTGACGATGCCCGCGCAGAACCTGCACGGTCTGCTCCTCGTCCTTGCCCATCATGGCGCTGTAGTTGGCGACGTCCGCCATCAGGATCGTCGCCAGCCGGCGCTCGATCGGCTGCTCGCCAAGCGTGTCTTTGTCCATGGCCCGCCGCGCTGTTGCGCGAAACGTGAACGCACCCTGCCGGGCACGCGAGCCCGAAGTGTAAGTCAAACGTCATGTCGCCGGAATCGTCGCGACCGCAGAACGCTGTCATCTTGCTGACGGCTGAAGCGCTCGACGTCCCTTGGTACAATCCCGCCGCCTACCAGGAGAGGATGCGATGACGATCTCGATGTATCAGGCCTCGGTGCCGCTGATGACGAAGATGCTGATCAACCTGAAGTCCATTCTGCAGAAGGCCATCGCGCACGCGAAGGCGAAGAAGATCGAGGAGTCGGCGCTCCTCAACGCGCGCCTGTACCCGGACATGTTCGTGTTGACGCGGCAGGTGCAGATCGCCTGCGATTTCGGGCGCGCCACGGCCGCGCGGCTGGCCGGCCAGGAGCCTCCGGCGTACGAAGAGAACGAGCAGAGCCTGGCCGAGCTGGTATCCCGCATCGAGCGCAGCGTCGACTATCTGCAGAGCCTGAAACCGCAGCAGATCGACGGCTCGGAGACGCGCGAGATCGTTCGCCCCGTCCGGGGCGAGCCGCATAAGTTCACCGGCATCAACTACCTCTTTCAGTTCGCGCTGCCGAACTTCTTCTTCCACGTCACGACCGCGTACGCCATCCTGCGGCACAACGGGATCGAGATCGGCAAGTACGACTTCATCGGCGCGCTGGATTAGCCCGCCCCGGCGAGAGGGGATTTTCAGAGCCCTCCGCGTCCGCGCTTCACGCTACAGCGGCGGGGCGAACCTAGCCCGTTCGGCGCGAGCCGCGAGCCCGGCGAACGCTTCGCGCAGCTGAGGCCGGCGCGGCGGGCTAATCCGCCCTGCCGGATCTCTATAGGACTGGGAATTACAAGCACGAAACTTCTGGTTTCTTCCCAGGGTCGCCCTAATTTTGTAGGGTTGGATTCTCAGGCGATTGCCGCCGTAGCGTCGCAGGGTCAACCCTCAATGCCGAAGATCTACGTCATCCACGAAAACGACGCCTGGGTCGAGGCGCTGCGCGACGCATTCGCGGCGCTCGAGCTGCCGTACGAAGAATGGTTTCTGAGCGAGGGCAAGCTCGACCTCGCAGAGCCACCCCCGGAAGGCGTCTTCTACAACCGCATGAGCGCGTCGTCGCACACGCGCGGGCACCGTTACGCCGCCGAGCTGACGGGCGGCGTGCTGGCGTGGCTGGAGCTGCATTCCCGCCGCGTCATCAACGACAGCCGGGCGTTGCGGCTCGAGATCAGCAAGGTGGCGCAGTACGCTGCGCTGGCGCCGCACGGGATTCGCACGCCGCACACCATCGCTGCGGTGGGGCGCGACGCGATCCTCGCCGCCGCGAGAAAGATGAGCCTGCCGTTTATCACCAAGCACAACCGCGCCGGCAAGGGGTTGGGCGTCAGGCTGTTCCAGAGCGCCGATGCGCTGCAGGATTACGTCGACAGCCCCACGTTCGAAGATTCGGTCGACGGCATCACGCTCATACAGCAATACATACGCGCACCCGAGCCTTTCATCACGCGCGTCGAGTTCGTGGGCGGCAAGTTCCTTTATGCGGTACGCGTGGACACGACGCTCGGCTTCGAGCTGTGCCCCGCCGACGTCTGCGACGTCGGCGATGCGTTCTGCCCCGTCGGCGAAACGCCGGCGCCGACGGCCGCGCCGCGGTTTCGCATCCTGCGCGGATTCAGCCATCCGATCGTCGAGCGCTACCGCCGGTTCATCGAGGCCAACGGCATCGGAATCGCCGGGATCGAATTCATCACCGACGAGACGGGCGAGCTGTACACCTACGACGTCAACACCAACACGAACTACAACAGCGCGGCCGAGGCCGAGGCCGGCATCTACGGCATGCGCGCGATCGCGGCCTTCCTCGGCCGCGAGCTGAAAAAGCTCAAGCCGGCGAAGCAGGACACGAGAGTCGCGGCGTAATCGCTCAGCGCACGCGCGCCATCGCGCGCGGCAGCTCGAGCACGGGCTGCGGCGCATCTGCGACGGTGGAAGTTCGCGCCGCCATCTCGTCGACGAGCCGCGCTACGCCCCCTTCCTGCGGCAGAGACACACCGTAGTGGAGCAGGCGGCCGCCGCGATAGATCGCAAGCGTCGGAAAATTCTCAATGTCGATGTCGCCGCAGATCTCGCTGTCGTCCTCAACGTCGAGCCAGACGAAGACTTCGCGCGGCCGCGCCTCCGCGATGCGCTCGAAGGAGCTCCGAAACGCGGTGCAGGTGTCGCACCACGCGGCGCAGAGGCACACGACGACGAGCGAAGAGCCGTCGCTCAAACGATCCGCGAGATCGTCCGGGAGCCCGGCTTTGGTGTCCGCGACGCTCATCAGCCCAAGCTCGGCGCGAGCTTCCGCCGCATCGCCGCGTCGGATTCTCCGGCTCGCGCGCTGAAGTCGAGCAACTGATCCTCGCCGATCCTGCCGACAGCGAAGTAAGTCGCGTCGGGATTTGCGATATAGAAGCCCGACACCGAGGCCGCGGGAAGCATGGCGTAGCTCTCGGTGAGCGCCATTCCGACCTTTTTCGCCTGGAGCAGGCTGAAGAGCCCCGCCTTCGCCGTGTGATCGGGACAGGCGGGGTAACCTGGTGCCGGGCGAATCCCCTGATATTCCTCTCGGATCAGCGCCGCGTTGTCGAGCCGCTCGTCGCGCGCGTAGCCCCAGAATTCACGGCGCACTCTCATGTGCAGCCACTCTGCGAAGGCTTCGGCCAGACGGTCGGCGAGCGCCTTGAGCATGATCGCGCTGTAGTCGTCCTTCTTCGCTTCGAACTCGGCGAGCTTCTTCTCGATCCCGATCCCCGCGGTCACCGCGAAAGCGCCGGCGTAATCCCTGACTCCGGAGGATTTCGGCGCAACGAAGTCGGCGAGGCAATAGTTAGGCTTGCCCGCGGGTCGTTCGTTCTGCTGGCGAAGGTTGCGCCAGGCGAGCGCGAGCGAAGTTCGCGCTTCGTCGGCATACAGCTCGATGTCGTCGCCGGCGGAATTCGCAGGCATCAGCGCGATCACTCCCTGTGCGGCAAGCCAGCGGCCCTGGATCACCTGTTTCAGCATCGCCTGACCTTCGGCGTAGACGTTGCGCGCTGCCTCGCCGAGCAGCGGGTCGTCGAGAATCGCCGGAAACGGTCCCGACAATTCCCAGGTCTGAAAGAACGGAGCCCAGTCGATGTACTGAGCGAGCTCTGCCAAGTTGGCGTTCCTGATCTCGCGCCGGCCGATCAGGGCTGGCTTGACCGGTGCATGCCGTGTCCAGTCCGCCTTGAACGCGTTGGCGCGGGCCGCGGCGAGCGAGATCAGGGCCGGTCCCTTTTTTGCCGCGTGCTGCGCGCGGATCTTTTCGTAATCGGCGGCGACGTCGGCGGCGTAGTTGCTCTTCAGCTCGGGAGAAAGCAGGCTCGCTGCGACGCCGACCGCTCGCGACGCGTCGGGAACGTACACGGTGACGCCGCCGTAGTTGGGCGCGATCTTCACCGCAGTATGCACCCGCGAAGTGGTTGCGCCGCCGATCAAGAGCGGCTGCGCCATTTCGAGCCGCTGCATCTCGTGCGCAACGTATGCCATTTCCTCGAGCGAAGGCGTGATCAGTCCCGAGAGACCGACGAGATCAGCGCCGCGTTCGCGCGCCGTGTCGAGAATCTTCTGCGCCGGAACCATCACGCCGAGATCGATTACCTCGAAGTTGTTGCACTGGAGCACGACGCCGACGATGTTCTTGCCGATGTCGTGCACGTCGCCCTTGACCGTCGCCATCACGATCGTCCCCTTGGGCTTGCCGGTATCTCCTGACCTGGCCTTCTCCGCCTCGATGTAAGGCACGAGGTGCGCGACCGCCTGTTTCATCACGCGTGCGCTCTTCACTACCTGCGGCAGGAACATCTTGCCGGCGCCGAAGAGATCGCCGACGACGTTCATGCCGGCCATGAGCGGCCCCTCGATCACCTGGATCGGACGAGGATACTTCTGCCGCGCCTCCTCGGTGTCCTCGATGATGAAAGTCGCGGTACCCTTCACCAGCGCGTACGAGAGCCGTTCTTCCACGCTGCCGCTTCGCCAGGCGACGTCTTCCTCCGCGCGCTTGCCTTGCTTCTTGTAGGTTTCGGCGAAGGCGACTAGGCGCTCGGTCGCGTCCGGCCGGCGATTGAGCACCGCGTCTTCCACGCGCTCGCGCAGCTCCGTGTCGAGATCGTCGTAGACCCCGAGCTGCCCGGCATTGACGATGCCCATCGTCAGCCCCGCGCGGATCGCGTGATAGAGGAACACCGTGTGGATCGCCTCGCGCACCGGATCGTTGCCGCGGAAGCTGAATGAAACGTTCGAGATGCCGCCCGAAAGCTTCGCGTGCGGCAGGTGCTGCTTGATCCATTTGGCGGCGCGGATGAAATCGACCGCGTAGTTCGCATGCTCCTCGATACCGGTGGCGATCGCGAACACGTTCGGGTCGATGATGATGTCCTCGGCGGGAAAGCCGACGCGATCGAGAAGCAGGTCGTAGGCGCGCCTCGCGACCTCGATGCGCCGCTCGAAGGTATCGGCCTGGCCGCGCTCGTCGAAGGACATCACGATCGCCGCGCCACCGTAGCGCCGCACGAGCTTCGCCTGGCGCAGGAACTCGGACTCGCCCTCCTTGAGCGAGATCGAATTCACCACGGGCTTGCCCTGCACGCACTTCAGTCCGGCCTCGATCACGTCCCACTTTGACGAGTCGATCATGACCGGCACGCGCGCAATGTCGGGCTCGGCGGCGATCAAGTTGAGAAAGCGCGTCATCGCCGCCTCGGAATCGAGCATCGCCTCGTCCATGTTGACGTCGATCATCTGCGCGCCGTTCGCGACCTGCTGGCGCGCGATCTCCACCGCACCGGCGAAATCGCCGGCGAGGACGAGCCGCGCGAAAGCGCGCGATCCCGTGACGTTGGTGCGCTCGCCGACGTTGACGAAAAGCGAGTCGTCGTCGATGGTCAGCGGCTCGAGGCCGGCGAGTCGCATGGGCCGGAACATGAAATCCTTCAGCTTGCTGCCGGCACCTGCCGCGGCGCAACGTTCTCGACGGCCCGCACGATCGCGCGAATGTGCTCTGGTGTCGTTCCGCAGCAACCGCCAACGATGTTGACGAAGCCGTTGCGCGCGAAATCGCCGAGGAGACGCGCTGTGGTTTCCGGCGATTCGTCGTATCCGGTGTCACTCATCGGATTGGGAAGCCCTGCATTCGGATAACAGGAGACGAAAGTGTCGGCGACACGCGACATCTCCTCGATGTAGGGTCGCATCAGGGCCGCTCCCAGCGCGCAGTTGAGGCCCACAGCAAATGGCTTCGCGTGGCGCACCGAGTTCCAGAACGCTTCCGTGGTCTGCCCGGAGAGCGTGCGTCCCGACGCGTCGGTGATGGTTCCGGAGACGATCAGCGGCAGACGAAGTCCGTGCGCATCGAAGTACTCGTCGATGGCGAAGAGCGCGGCTTTGGCGTTGAGCGTGTCGAAGACCGTCTCCACGAGCAGCAGGTCGACGCCGCCTTCGACCAGCGCCGCTACGGCTTCGCCATAGGCCGACTTCAGCTCATCGAAGCTCACGTTGCGGAACCCCGGATCGTTGACGTCCGGAGAAATCGTTGCCGTGCGGTTGGTGGGCCCGAGCGCGCCCGCGACGAAACGCGGCTTGTCCGGAGTCTTCAACGTCCACGCATCCGCGCACTCTCTCGCGAGCCGTGCGGCAGCGTAGTTGATCTCGCGTACCTTACCCTCGAGGCGATAGTCGGCCTGTGCGATGCGCGTGGCGTTGAAGGTGTTGGTCTCGATGATATCGGCGCCAGCCTCGAGAAAAGCGTGATGGATCGCGCGCACGACCTCCGGTTTGGTCAGCGCCAGGAGATCGTTGTCGCCTTTGACATCGCAGGAATGCGCTGCGAGATTGCAGGCGGCCGGCCCGCGATAATCCCCCTCCCCGAGCTTGTAGCCCTGAATCATGGTGCCCATCGCGCCGTCGAGCACGAGGATGCGCTCTCTCGCGAGCTTCGTGAGCAACGCTGTCTTGTCCGTAGCGTTCATCTTGGCCTCATCCAAACAAAAAACCCGTTCAGCTTCTCTGCCGAGCGGGTTTCGGTGACTCAGTCGAAAGCGCCGCTTTAGCAGGATTTGTAGAGCGCCCGCAAGCTGGGATCAAATCGGCGCTGTTGCCCACAACTTAAGGGCTACTGCGTTGATTGTCAACCGTCGCATCCGATCGGGTACCATCGCGGAAGCCGGCATAGAGCCAAGCTTCACGCCGGCCGGAGAGCATTCGATGATCGGCAAACGCTCTAATCTCGCATACGGCACGCTCGGCACCCTGTTTCATGACGCCGATACGCCGTGTGCGAGCACGGCGGAAGTTGCCTGGTACGTGGCGCATCTGCCGCGCAACGAGGGCATCGTTCTCGAGGCGATGGCCGGATCGGGGCGGCTCCTGATGCCGCTGCTCGACGAAGGCTTCCAGGTGCATGGCGTCGACAGCTCGGAGGCAAGGATCGCGAGCTGCGAAAAGCGCCTCGCGGCGAGCGGCCACAAGACGCAGCTCTACCGGCAGGACATTTCCACGCTCAATCTTCCCTCACGCTACGCGGCTGCGTTCGTCGCGGGCGGGTCGTTTCAATCGCTGACCAACCCCGTTGCGGCGCTCGACGCGCTGTTGCGGATCCGCGCGCACCTCATCGATCCGGGGCTGCTTTTTCTCGATCTCTTCGTGCCCGCGCGGGCAACGCATCCCCCCGGGGCACCGGTCGTCGAGATACGAGTCGTCTCGCCGGCCGAGGGCACGCAGATCGGGCTACGCTCGGAGACCTTCTGCGACGTTCCGATGCGCCGCATCGACATGCGGCAGCGCTACGAGCGGCGCGAGCGCAAGGTCATCACCGGCCGCGAAGACGAAGCCCGCGCTCTCACCTGGTATTCCGAGGAAGAAGCGACGACCTTGCTGACCGACGCGGGCTATCGCGAAGTTTCAATCGACCCGGCGCCGTGGCGCAGCGAAGACGGGCGGCATTTCCTCGTCAGCGCGAGGGCGTGAACTAGCACGCGGTGTGGCGCGGCGTGCCGCGGCGAGCGGAGGCGCGATGTGGCGCAGTCGTCGTTGAGCGGGTGATTTGTGCGCGGCGACTCGTGTGTTGAGTCGCCGCCGCAAATCGGGTACCCGCTCGACGACCGAATTGCGCCACGGCGCCGAGCTGCCGCGGCACACCGCGCTGAGCTGAGCCGATTACCAGCTCCCCGAACTTCCCCCTCCCCCCGAGCTGCCGCCGCCGCCCGAGAAGCCTCCGCCGCCTCCCGACGAGAAACCCGACGAGCCGCCGCTCGAGAAGGTGAACCCGCCGATGCTCGCGCTGCCCTTGGTCTTCAGGTCCTGCGCTGCCTTCTGATACCAGGCGCTGCGCGAGAGAACAAGCTTGGAGATCGGATAACCGATGACGTAGGTCCCCAGCAGGACCAGCGCGCCGCGCACTCCGACTACCACGATCGGGAACATCGCCCAGAACGGGATCAGGAACACGTACAGAAACCAGCCCAGCCCCGGCGTCATGACTCCGACGAAGGTGAAAATCCCGAGGATGCTGAAGATGAACGCGCCGAAGAGGATCCGTTGCGGCCACGGGATGTCGGGCTCATCGATGTGCAGCGTCTTGCTGCCGATCGGGATCGACGAGGTCGACGACGCGCCCGCAGGCGAGGTATCGTCCTTTCCCTCCAGCGTGGCCACGATCGCGTTCACGCCCTTGGTGATGCCTCCGTCGTAATCACCCTGCTTGAACGCGGGCGTCATCACGTTGCGTATGATCCGGCTCGCGGCGGCGTCGGTAAGCGTTCCTTCCAGCCCGTAGCCGACTTCGATCCGCATCTTGCGGTCCTGCGGCACGACGATCACCAGCACGCCGTTGTCCTTGCCCTTCTGTCCGAGCTTCCAGCTCTCGAACACCTTGACCGCGTACTCCTCGATCGACTCGCCGCCGATCGTCGGCACGGTGAGGATGGCGACCTGATTCGTCGTTGTCTGCTCGTGCGCCTTCAGCGTCGCCGTGAGCGTCTCGCGTGTCGCGGGTTTCAGAATCTCCGCGTCGTCGACAACGCGACCGGTGAGGTATGGAACGTCGGCTGCCGGCGCCACCAGCGGCATGCCGCAAGCCGCGACCAGCATTACGAAGCGAACCGCGATGCCTCTCATTCCGCGCCGTCCTCTTCGATGGGACGGTTCGGCAGCTCGTTGTGCTCGCCCTTATGCCGCGTGAATCCCTTGCTCGCGACCATCTCTTCCAGAGAGGCAAGTCCGGCGTGGAGCGCTTCGGCGAAACGCGCCTCGCGGAGCGATGGCGCCATGGCGGCGATCACGCGCCGCCAGTCGGAGCCATCGATGGCGGAGTGCAGCCCGACGTCGGGTAGGATCTCGACCTTGCGCTCGAAGCGGCACAGGAGAATGAGCACGGCGCGGCGCGCGCGCGTCTTGAACAATTCGCGCCGCAGAAAGAGCGACTCCGCGTAGTGGCGCACCTCGAGGTCGCGGCGCGCCTCGCGCAGGAAGGCGCGAGCGTACGCGGGGATGAATACGGCGGCGAGCGCGCTCGCCCCGCCGAAGCCGAGGATCGTGATCGTGTGCACGAGCGCGACTTCCCCGCTCACCCACTGTGGCGGCAGCCAGTCAGCGACGACCGCGCCCAGCGCCGCGATCGACGCGCCAAATGCAAACGCGATCCACGGCAGCTCGGCGTAGTGATCGGCTTTGCCGACGATCGCTGTGACGACCTGCACACCGGTCCGCGCCTCGATCTCCGCGGTCGCGACATCGATCGCCTTGCGCTCCGACGTAGACAGAGGCATTCGCGTCTCAGAGCGCGAGCGACATGTACACGACGCCGGAAAGCGGATTGCGGTAGTACGGTGCGCATTCGCTGAAGCCGAGGCTCGAGTACAGCGCGCGCGCCGGGGACATCCAGGCGAGCGTGTCGAGCTTGAGCTCTCGGTAACCGATAACGCGTGCCTCGTCGAGGAGCATCTGCGCGAGTCGCTTCGCCCAGCCTGCGCCGCGCTGCGCTGGCTGCACGTAGAGACGCTTTACCTCGCCAATCGGCCCGCTCGTTGTTACTCCCGTGCTCGCGGCGGAGGGTTCGAGTGCACCCGCGGCATTTCCACAGCCACAACGGCTTTCGCTTTCGAGCGGCCGCAGGGCGATGCAGGCAAACGCCTCATCCTGCGCGCCCGCGAGAAGCAACCGCCCACGCGGTGGGGCATACGCGCCCGGAAGCGCGGCAAGCTCCTGCTCGAAGCCCTGAAAGCAAAGGTCAACCTTGAGCCACCTCGCGTATTCGAGAAAGAGAGCGCGCGCGAGCTCGATGTCGCGCGCTGTCGCTGCCTGGCGGATCGCCGCCGCGCGGGGTCTGGCGATCAGCTCGTCTTGTCGCACGCGCCGACCTTGAGCTCGCTGCCCGGGAAGCTCGCCTGCATCTCTTTGAGCTTCGTGACCGCCGGTGCCGGAGGGTCGCGCACGACCAGCGCGGACTGCAGCACGGCCTGCGCACGAGGGCCGACCTTTGCGTTCTTGATTCCCTTGTCGGCTAGGTCGGCAAGCTGCGCCTGAGCACCTTCTTCGGTGCGGAACGCTCCGAGCTGGATCGCGAAGCGCTGCGGCCCGCCATCGATCATGAAGGCGTCCTTCAAACCCTGCGCCTTCAGGTCGGCGAGCCGGCGATCGGCCGCGACCTTGTTGGCCGCTGGCGGAATGAATACCCAATAGTTGGTGATGACCTCGACTTTTTTCTGACTCATGAGCTTGGCGAGATCGAGCGGCTCGAGCGTCGCTAGCGCGCGCGCTTTCTCGGTGTCGGAAAGCGGTCCCCATTCGACGCACACGTCCGCCAGCGAGGCGACTTTCGCCGGGCCGAGCGCTGCGACCTGCTGAGGCGAGAGGAGCGCGATCTTGTTGGGTTGCACCTGTTGCGTGAGGCGTACCCCCTCGCCTCCGCTCATGCGCGACTCGACCCAGAACCAGCCGAACGCAGCGAGGTTCGTGAAGAACAGGAGCGCGACGAAGATTCTCATCCCTTGGAAGAGGACTCTGCGAGGGTCAGCACGCCCTCGAGCACGAGATTATCCACGACCTCCACCGGCGGGGTAAGGTGCGGCGCAATCTCCGCCGCGGCGCCTCCGGACAGGATCACCCGCGGCTGCGTTTCGTCGCTGCCGAGACGTGCTCGCATCTGCTCGATTGCGCCGCAGAGCGCCTGCACCGCGCCCGAATAGAGCGCGTCCGCCGTGTTGATAGGAAAATCGTGATAGCGCCCTGCAGGAACGCGAAGCGCGGCGGTGTTCTCGGCCAGCGCCTGCAACATCATGTTCATTCCCGGAAGTATGACTCCGCCGCGGAAGACTCCCGCAACGTCGAGCGCGTCGATCGTGAGCGCGGTGCCGGCGTTCACCACGATGCACGCCGAGGGAAAGAGCTCTTCCGCGACGCGCGCGCGCACGGCGACGAGCGCAGCCCAGCGATCGGGACCGAGTTGCGAGGGCCGCGCATAACGGTTATAGACCCCGCCGGCCTCCTCGCGCGCGATGATCCATTCCGGAGTCAGGCGCCAGCGCACGATCTGCGCCTCGACGCGCACCCGCAATGCCTCGCCCGCGACGTTGACGCCGACCACGCGCGCAGGGCGGGGCAGGTTCTGCCAGTCGCGCAACGCGAGCGTCCCGATCTCTTGATTTGGAATGTTGCCCTGCGAAATCCAGCCTTGGGGACCGGCGAGTCCCCATTTAAAGCGGCTGTTGCCGCAGTCGAGACAGAGAATCATCGGATCAGTGAGACTTCGCCGCTCAGAAAACGCAGACGCTGGCCGCGGTTGTCGACGACGAGCGCGCCTTCGGCATCCACTCCGACGACTTCACCGCGCGCGCTGCTGCCGTCGGGCAACAGGACCTGGACCGGCTTGCGCTGCAGCGCGTGGCGGCGTTGCCAGTCCGCGCGCAGCGGTGCGAATCCCCGTTCCGCGAATGCTTCCAGGACGGCCGCAAGCTCGCGCAAGATTCGCGCGAGCAGCAGATTGCGGTCGATGGCTCGCCTTCGCGCGATGCTCGCGAGATCGGTCACCGGCTGCCCGATGCTGCGGCGCGCCGCAGCGGGAAGCTGTGCGTTGAGCCCGATGCCGATGATCGCGAGTGACGGTCCGAGCGCGTCACCGGTCAGCTCGACGAGTATCCCGCCGAGCTTGGCTTGGCGACGCACGAGATCGTTCGGCCATTTGAGCTCAATGCCTGCGAAGCCGAGCGCCTCCAGCCCGCGCGCGACAGCCAATCCAACCGCCAGTGTCAAACCCGAGAGATAGTTCGCGCCCTGCTCGAAGCGCCAGCCGAGCGAGAAGGTGATGCTGCCCCCGGCGACAACGGTCCAGGCTCGGCCGCGACGCCCGCGCCCCGCTGTCTGCGCTTCGGCGACGAGCACATGCCGATGGATGTCCTGCCGGGTCGCGCGACGCGACAGCTCGCTGTTCGTGGAGTCGATCGTGTCGACGACTTCGACCATGATCTTCGGCTCCGCTCCCAGCTCGGACAGGATGGCGTCGCGTTGCAGCGCGGAAGTGCGGGATGAGGGCACGACGAGAAATCTGCGCGCGATTGCGGGCGGATGCTACTCCTAGGGACGCCACGAGTCACGCCGTCGCCCGCCGCATGATGGCATCGAACGCGCTTGTGAGGCGCCCCGCCTCCTCTCGCGTCAACGGAGCGAGCGGGGGCGCGACGTTGCGCCATGCCGCGTCGCCGGTCTGATGCGCGACCAACTCCTTGACCGCGGGCGTGACCGGATACTTGAGCACCTCTTCGACCAGCGCGAAAATCCGCTGATCGTCACGGCCTTCGTTGGCGAGTGGCAGCATGAGATCCGGAACGATGTTCGCGAGCCCGGAGATCGCACCGCTCGCGCCCATGCGCACCGCCTCGGGCAGACGCCGCTCGTCGCCGATCAAAATCGCGAGGTCGCGATGCTGCGTCAGCAGCAAGCGCGCATAGTCCGAGTCGCCGGACGAATCCTTGACCCCGAGCAGCGTCGAGGGAAAACGCTCCTTGAGCCGACGGATAAGCGCGATGGAGAGCGGCATCGCGGTCACTGCAGGGATGTGATAAAGGATTGCGCGCAAATTCCCCGCCGTGACCCGATCGAGCACGAGGCTGTACCAGTCGTACAGGCCGTCTTCCGTCGCATCCTTGAAGTAGAACGGCGGCGGCAGCAGGACGGTGCGGCAGCCAAAGGCAGCCGTCTGCTTCACCTGCACCGATGCTTCTTCGATCGAGCTCGCCGCGATGCCGACGACGATCTCATGGCGAAGGTCGATGCCCGCCTCGTGCAACGCACCGAGAATCCTGTCGCGGCTTCCCGCGCCGAGCGACGCACCCTCGCCGGTCGTGCCGCAGATCGTGGCGCTCGCGCAGCCTGCGGCGAGGCAGGACCGCGCATGGGCGGTCAGCCGTGCGAGGTCGACGCCCCCGTCCGCGAGAAAGGGAGTCGCCAGCGCGCAGGAGAGCCCGAAGCGTTGCTGCGATGGCGTCATCTGCGTTCCAGGATTGCGCGGCCGTATGAACCCGGCCCTGCGGGGTACACGCTCAGCGCGGCACGATCTTCACGCCGGCCAGCTTCTCCTGAGCCTCGATCAGCGATGCCACGTACTTCTCGCCGAAGCCCAGCAGATTGGCGTTGACGAGGCTCTGATGCACGGCCTCGCCGACGATCGCGGGCGTAGGCAGCGATTCCGCGAAATGAGTGTAGTAGCGCAGATCCTTCATTGCGTTGACGAGCGTGAACTTGAGTCCCGAGAGATCGCCGCCTTCCAGCATCTTGCCGACCATCATCTGAAAGATGCCCGAGTTGACCGCGCCGGCGGACACGAGCTCATGCAACTTTGCGATCGAGACGCCGGCTTTGGCGCAGGTCGCGCACGCTTCGGCGGTCGCCGTCGCGATCGCCTGCGCGATGAAATTGTTGATGAGCTTGAGCATGTGCCCGTGCCCCGGCGGACCGGCGTGCACGATGTTTTCACAGTAGGCCGAGAAGACCGGCTTCAGCCGCGCGAAGGTCGCGTCGTCCGCCCCCACCATCGTGTTGAGCCTCCCCTCCTCGGCTTCCTTCGGGGTGCGTGCGAGCGGCGCGTCGACGTAGAGCGCGCCCTTCGGCGCGAGGTCGCCGCGAATCTTCGCCGTCGACGAAGGCTCGGCGGTCGAGGTGTCGATCAGGATCAATCCGTCGCGCGCAACGCCGAGAATGCCGTTCTCGCCGTAGATGATTTCCTCGATCTGCGGGGATCCGGTGACGCACAGGATCACGATGTCGGAGGCGTGCGCCAGCTCCGCGTTCGTCTTCGCTTCCTTCGCTCCGGCAGCCAGAATGTCCTCGGCCGGCTTGCGGTTGCGATGAACGCGTATGGCCAGGGGAAAACCCTTGCTGACGAGATTCTTCGCGATGCCGTGGCCCATCAGGCCCAGCCCGATGAAGCCGATGCGCGGCTTGTCGTTGCTCATGATCTCTCTCGAGGGGATATTGCGGCGAAAAGCGACGAGCAGTCAGTCGAATTCTACCAACGAAACTAATCCACCGCCGCCGGCTCGGATTGGGCCACGCTCGCCCGCCAGCGCTCGTAGGCGGTCAATACCACCCCGCTGCCGGCGATGACGATGATGCCGCCGAGCGTCCAGCCGTCGGGGAAGGTGTCGAATACGATCCAGCCGGCGAGCGTCGACCAGACGAGCTGCACGTAGGTGAACGGCGCGATCGCGGACGCCGCCGCGCTTCGAAACGCACGAATGAACAGGAAGTGTCCGATGAAACCGACTGTGCCGATGCTCAGAAACGCGGCGGTATCGACTACGGGATGCCAGGCGTTGTCGGGGAAGAAAAATGGCGTGAGCGCCGAGAGCACAGCCGTGCCGACCATGCTCGGATAGACCAGCAGCACCATAAGATCCTCGCCGGCGAGCTTGCGGGTGAGAATCTGGAACGTTGCGTACAGAAACGCCGCGCCAACCGCGAACACGGCCGCCGGCGTGAGCATGTCGCTCCCCGGGCGCACGATCAGGAGCATCCCGACGAAGCCGGCAGCGATGAAGGCCCAGCGGGGACGCGTCAGGTGCTCGCGCAGGAATGCCGCCGCCATGAGTGTGACGATGATCGGCGAGGTGTAGTTCAACGCCGTCACTTCCGCGAGAGGCAGAAGGCTCAGCGCAGCGAAATAGCAGATCGAGGAACCGATCAACACCACGCCCCGGACGAGCTGCATCGGCAGCCTTGCCGTGCGGAACATCCCGACGCCCATCCTGGGCGCGAGCAGCGCGACGATGATCAACGTCTGCACCGACCAGCGCGCCCACACGATCAGCGGCACCGGATAGCGCTGGGCGAGGACCTTCACCGTCACGTCGACGGCGGTGAAGCAGAGGCACGAAAGCACGATCAGCGCGATCGCGGAGAGCGGAGTGTGCGTCTGCTTCACGGAATGTCGCCCGGAGCGAGCGACCAAGGCGGGCTGAAAGGGCGCATCTTAGCGGAAGCGGCCGGAAAGCTCGATAATTGGCTGGTTCGTCAAGCCACAACGAATCGAGGAGGCAGCATGAACACGACGCTGCGTGGGGTCATCATCCTTTCCGCGATCGCGACAATCGCAGCGTGGATCGCCGTTCCGCGAGCCGGCGCGCAATCGACCGCCGCACCGAAGAACCGCGTCGTGATCCAAGTAAGCGACGCCGAGCCGGCGAAATGGACTCTCGCGCTCAACAACGCACGCAATCTGCAATCCGACCTCGGTGCAGCCAACGTCGAGATCGAGATCGTCGCCTATGGGCCCGGGCTTGGCATGCTCAAGCGCGACTCCGCGGTCGCCACGCGCATCGACGAAGCGCTCACCTCCGGCGTGAAGGTCTTCGCCTGCGGCAACACGATGCGCGCGCAGAAGCTCACCCAGCCCGACATGCTGCCGTCGATAAGCTATGTCGACGCGGGCGTGGTCGAGATCATGCAGAAGCAACAGCAGGGGTGGGCGTACATCAGGCCCTAAGGCGAGCCTGCGTTCCTTCCGCCCCATCCCAAAGCACCGGAGTCTGCCGATCGACACTTACTACGAAAGCGACCTTGCGTGGGTGCACCACACGGGCTATTCGCAGCACGTCGAGCGTTGCGCGCCCGGAATCGTTCGGCTGCTGCGCGACGCGGTCCCGGCCGGCGGCCGTGTGCTCGACGTGGGCTGCGGCAGCGGGCTGCTCGCACACCGCCTGCTCGCCGAGGGTTATGCGGTGACCGGCATCGATGCTTCGCCGGCGATGATCGAGCTCGCGCGCGAACATGCGCCGGGCGCAAGCTTCGAGGTCGTCAGATTGCCGACCCGTGCACAGGCCGGCGCTCATCGGAAGCTGCCTGAGAGCGATGCTGTCGTGTCGACCGGACACGTGTTGAATTACCTCGAGCACGGCGAGATCGCTTACGCGCTGGCCGAGCTCGCGCAGGCGCTGCGGCCGCGAGGTCTCCTCGCGATCGATCTCATGACCGAGACCTTCGCACGGCAATCCGAGTCGCGCGCAACGCACGCGAAAGTTGCCGACGACTGGGTCATCGTGACGCGCTTCTCGCGCCCGCAACCCGACCGCCTCGATCGAGACATCACCGTCTTTCGCCGCGCCGGCGACGCTTGGCGCCGCAGCGACGAGCATCACCGCAACGCGACATTCGATTCCCAGGAGGCCCTGCTAGTCCTGCGCGACAACGGCGTCGACGCGCAGCCGCGCCCGGCGTTCGGCGAGGAAACGCTGCCCGAAGGCCTGATCGTGCTGACCGGCGTTCGACGAGATTTAGGTTAACCGCGTGACGTCGAGGTCCGCGAGCTGCGCGGGATCGAGAAACTTCCGCGCGTACTCGGCATAGACGCCTTCGCGCCCGAACACGTCGAAGAGATCCGGATCGATGTAGCCATGCGCCATGCGTACGGCGGGCGCCGGCGCCATTCCTGCGGCGACGCTGGTACCATCTCCGAGGGAGGAGTGTCGGATGCCCGTTGCGAAGGTCTGGCGAATCGGCAGCGCGGTTGCCGTGTTCGCGCTCGTCCTCGTCGATCTCACCTTCGCTCAGGCGCCTGCCTATCCCACGCGGCCGGTGCGCATCGTGGTACCTTTTTCTCCCGGCGGCGCGGTCGACGGACCGACGCGTCTCATCGCCGACGGACTCAGCAGGCGGCTGGGCCAGGGTGTCGTCGTCGAGAACAAGCCTGGCGCCGGCGCGACGATAGGCGCCGACATCGTCGCGAAAGCTCCTCCAGACGGCTACACGCTGCTGCTCGCTTCGCAGACCAATGCGATCAGCGCGACGCTCTACTCGAATTTGTCGTACGACCCGGTCGAGGACTTCGCGCCGATATCGCTCATCGGCCGCGAGCCTGGCGTGGTCGTCGTACATCCGTCGCTTCCGGTGCGCAGCCTCCAGGAGCTTATCTCCTACGTCAAGGCGCATCCCGGAGAGGTCGATTACGCATCATCCGGCAACGGCAGCGGGCAGCATCTGTTCGCTGCGCTACTCTGCTCGATGACCGGCATGAAGATGAATCACGTGCCATACCGAGGCAGCGGGCAGGCAACGACCGATCTCCTTGCCGGACAGGTGAAGATGGCGATTCCCGGGACCGCCGGCATGGTCGCCCACATCAAGGCGGGGAAGCTGCGCGCGCTCGCCGTCACCGGCGCGAAGCGCTCGCCGTTGCTGCCGGACGTGCCCACCGTCGCCGAAGCCGGCGTTCCGGGCTACGAGGCCTACGTATGGATGGGGCTGCTCGCACCGAAGGGAACGCCCACAGCGATCATCGAGCGGCTCAATCGGGAACTCGGCGCCATCCTCGCGACCGAAGAAGTGAAGCGCTACATGGATGGCGCCGGACTCGAAATCGTGGGCTCGACTCCGGCGCAATTCGGCGCGTTCTACCGCGCCGAGAAGGCGCTATGGGCGAAGGTGATACGCGAGACCGGCGCGAAGATCGATTGATCGGCGCCTTGTGAACCCTGCCCAGTCCAGCATCCATCGAGGAGATTTCGTGCAGAAGATCACTCCGTTTCTCTGGTACTCCAAAGAGGCTGAAGAAGCCGCATCGTTCTACGCTTCCGTTTTTGCGAATTCGCGCGTCAACCGCGTCATGACGATGCCCAGCGAATCGCCGAGTGGTCCGCCGGGCTCGGTCAAGATTGTCGAATTCACGCTCTTCGGGCAACCGTTCGTCGCCATGAGCGCCGGGCCGCTTGATCCGTTCAACCATTCGATCTCGTTCGTGGTGAGCTGTGACGATCAGGCCGAGGTCGACCGCTACTGGAATGCGCTGCTCGACGGCGGCAAGGCGGAAGCCTGCGGCTGGCTCAAGGACCGCTACGGCGTGTCGTGGCAGATCGTCCCCAAGGTCTGGGCCCAGATGATGGCCGATCCCGACGCGGCCAAGGTCAAGCGCGCTTGCGACGCCATGCTGAAGATGGTGAAGCTCGACATCGCGAAACTGCAGGCAGCGTTCGACGGAACGGCGTAGCGTGCCAATGAATTCGCACCTACGGTCGTAGAGACGAATCCATTCGGCCATCGGGGAGACGGTCATGAACGACACGAGCGCATCCAGGAGCGTCAACGGCGTCGAGCACTGGACGCACAAGAAAACGCCCGACGGCGACGTGCGTCTCTTCCTCTGGCAAAAGCATGCCGGGTCGACTGCCGGCAAGCCGATCGTGCTGTTCGTCCACGGCTCGTCGATGGCCTCCCAGCCGACCTTCGACTTGAGTGTGCCGGGGCGCCCCGATTCTTCGGTAATGGACTGGTTCGCACAGCGTGGCTTCGACTGCTGGTGCGTCGACATGGAAGGCTACGGTCGCTCTGACAAGAAGCGCGACATCTTCTGCGACATCGCCAACGGTGCCGACGACCTGGTAGCCGCGACCGCCTACATTCTGCGCACGCGCAGCGCGAGCAAGCTCATGGCCTATGGCATCTCCTCGGGCGCACTGCGCGCGGCGCTCTTCGCGCAGCGCCATCCTGAGCACGTGGCGCGGCTCGCGCTCGATGCCTTCGTGTGGACCGGAGAAGGCGCCCCCACGCTGGTCGAGCGGCGCAAGAAGCTGCCGCAGTTCCTGGCCTCGAAGCGCCGGCCGATCGATCGCGCCTTCGTGCGCTCAATCTTCGCGCGCGATCACCCGGACTGCGCCGAGCCGCGAGTCGTCGAAGCGTTCGCGGACGCGATCCTCGCGCTCGACGACTCGATCCCCAACGGCACCTACATCGACATGTGCTCGAAGCTTCCGATCGTCGATCCGCAGAAGATCACGGTTCCCACCATCGTGATGCGCGGTCAGTACGACGGCATCGCCACCTTCGACGACGTGCTCGAATTCTTCCGCCGGCTGCCTCACCCGGACAAGCAGTTCTCCATCATGGCCGGGATCTCACACGCGAGCTTTCAGCAGAAGAACTACCTCAATGTCTACCACATCCTGCATGCGTACTTCGCACAGCCGGAAGCGGTGTATGCGGGGGATTGGAGCGGGTGAAGGGAATCGAACCCTCGTCGTAAGCTTGGGAAGCTTCTGCTCTGCCATTGAGCTACACCCGCGACGACGCGAGTGCATTGTAGCAAACGGGGGACAGGCGCCTTTCCGGGCCCTGACGGTCTGTTACAGGGTGTAACTCGGCTACCCCGCCCGCGGGCGATTGCGCGATAATCTCCTGTTTTCCGGCGCAACCAGACACCAGCGCCGGGGGATCAATGTCGACGCAAAAGAAGGTTTTTTCCGGGATTTTCCTGGTGGCGATCATCGCCGTGGCGGCTTTCGTCGTCTTTCAGGCGAACCGCGGCTCGCGCGCCGACACGCAGAAGGGTCCGCCGCCGGTGCCCGTGACCGCCGTTGCGGTCGCGCTCAAGACCGTCCCTGTGCGGCTTTACGCCATCGGCAACGTCGAGCCCTACACCACGGTCGCGGTAAAAGCGCGCGTCGACGGGCAGATCGTCTCGGCGCATTTCAAGGAAGGCGACGAAGTGCGGCAGGGGTCGGTGCTCTTCGAGATCGACCCGCGACCCTTCGCCGCCGCGCTCAAGCAGGCGCAGGCGAACCTTCTCAAGGACAAGGCTCTTCTCGATCGGGCGGTTGAGCAGGACAAGCGCTACAAGGATCTGCTCACCAAGAACTTCATTTCGGCCGATGCCTACGAGCAGGTGCGCACCAACGCCGAGACCGCCAAGGCGACAGTCGCAGGCGACGACGCCGCGATCGAGAGCGCCAGGCTTTCGCTCGAGTATTGCACGATCCGATCGCCTGTCACCGGTTACGCAGGGCGAATCCAGATCCAGCAGGGCAATCTGGTCAAGGCGAACGACATCAATCCCTTGGTGACGATCAACCAGATCGTGCCGGTCTATACGTCGTTCTCGGTGCCCGAGCAGAGCATCGCCGACATTCGCAAATACCAGGCGACCGGTGACCTCAAGGTGCAAGCGACCTTCCCGGCGGGTGGGCACGCGCCCATCGCGGGCAAGCTCTCGTTCCTTGACAACTCCGCGGACACGACGACGGGAACGATCAAGCTGAAGGCGGAGTTTCCCAACAGCGACAAAGCGCTCTGGCCGGGGCAGTTCGTCAACGTGGTCCTGACCCTCTACGATCAGAAGGACGCGGTGGTTGCGCCCTCCGCCGCGGTACAGAACGGCCCCAACGGGCAATACGTATTCGTGGTCAAACCCGACCTCACGGCGGACCTTCGCAACATCAAGATCGCGCGCGCCGAGGGCGATGACACAGTCGTTGCGACCGGCTTGCAGCCGGGCGAGCAGGTGGTCACGGTCGGACAGGTGCGGCTCGCGCCGGGCACGAAAGTGAGCCTGAGCAAGCCACCCGCGAAGTCGACGTGAACATCGCCGCGCTCTTCGTGCGCCGGCCGGTAATGACCCTGCTGGTCATGATCGGCATTCTGGCGTTCGGCATCGTCGCGTATCGACTGTTGCCGGTGAACGCGCTGCCCAACGTCGACTTCCCGTCGATCCAGGTGCAGGCGCAGCTGCCGGGCGCGAATCCGGAGACAATGGCTTCCGCGGTTGCCATTCCGCTCGAAAAACAGTTCTCGACCATCGCCGGCATCGACACGATGACCTCCGTGTCGACGAACGGGCAGACCACGATCCTTCTTCAATTCTCGCTCGATCGCAACATCGACGGCGCCGCACAGGACGTTCAATCCTCGATCGCAGCCGCCGCTCGATCGCTCCCGTCGTCACTGCCCAATCCTCCGACGCAGCGCAAGGTCAACCCGGCCGACTTCCCGGTGCTGCTGCTCGCGCTTACCTCGGAGACACGGCCGCTTTCGGTGGTCGATGACTACGGCGAGAACCTGCTTGCACAGCGCATCTCGACCATCAACGGCGTGGCGCAAGTGCAGGTCTACGGGTCACAGCAATACGCGGTGCGCATCCAGCTCGACCCGAACCAGCTCGCCTCGCGCGGCATCGCGCTGACCGACATCGAGCAGGCGATCGGCAACGCGAACGTCAACATTCCCACCGGGACGCTCTACGGTCGCGACAAAGCGACGCAGGTGCAGGCCACCGGCCAGCTCAACGACGCGGCCGGCTACGAGCCCATCATCGTCGCTTACCGCAACGGCGCACCGGTGCGCCTGTCGCAGATCGCGCGAGTTTTCGACAGCGTGCAGAACGACAAGGTTGCCGCCTGGTACAACGGCACGCGTGGCGTGGTGCTCGCGGTGCAGCGGCAGCCGGGGACCAACACCATCGAGATCGTCGACGCGGTTCGCAGGATCCTGCCGACGTTCGAGGCGCAGCTGCCGCCTTCGATCAAGCTCTCGATTCTCTACGATCGCTCGCAGTCGATCCGCGAATCGGTGCGCGACGTGCAGCTCACGCTGCTGCTCGCGCTGGCGCTCGTGGTCGGCGTGATCTTCGTTTTTCTGCGCAGCGCGTCGGCTACGTTCATCCCGAGCCTGGCGCTGCCCATGTCGATCATCGGCACCTTCTCGCTGATGTACGTGTTCGGCTACAGCCTCGACAACCTCTCGCTGATGGCGCTCACGCTTTGCGTCGGGTTCGTGGTCGACGACGCGATCGTCATGCTGGAGAACATCACGCGGCACATGGAGATGGGCGAGTCGCGCATGCAGGCGACGATGGAAGGCGCGAAGGAAATCGGCTTCACCATTGTGTCGATGACCCTCTCGCTCGCGGCGGTGTTCCTTCCCGTGTTCCTGATGGGAGGGATCCTCGGACGACTGCTGCACGAGTTCGCGGTGACGATCATCGTCGCCGTGCTGATCTCCGGTTTCGTTTCGCTGACGCTGACGCCGCTGCTCTGCAGCCGCATGCTCAAGGTTGAGCGCGAGCAGCAGCACGGGCGCATCTATGCCCTGTCCGAGCGCGTGTTCGATGGGATGCTCGCGGTATATCGGGCGGGGCTCATCTGGGTGCTCAGGCATCGCCGATTCACGATGGCGGCCTTCGCGGCGATCTTCGCCGGCACGGCCGCACTCTTCTACTACATGCCCAAGGGCTTCCTGCCAAGCGACGACGTCGGGCAAGTGTTCATCATCACCGAAGCGGCGCAGGACATCTCCTTCGAAGCGATGTCGAACCTGCAGCAGCAGGTCACCTCCATCGTGCGCGAGAATCCACACGTCGAGGGAGCGATGTCGTTCGTCGGCATCGGTGGACCGAGCGCGTCGCTCAACAACGGCCGCATCTTCGTGACGCTCAAGCCGCGCCACGAGCGTCCTCCAGCCGACGAGATCGTGCAGGAGCTGCGCCCCGCGGTCATGCGCGTCCCGGGGATCAAGGCCTACGTCCAGAACATTCCCGCGATCCGCATCGGTCAGCTCACGAAGAGCGCCTACCAGTACACGCTGCAGGACACCGACACTGAGCATCTGTATCAATGGGCCCCCAAGGTCGAGGAGAAGCTGAAGTCGCTTCCGGGGCTGGTCGACGTCACCAGCGACCTGCAAATCACCCAGCCGCAGGTGACCGTCGAGATCGACCGCAACAAGGCCTCCTCGCTCGGCGTTTCCGCGCAGGCGATCGAAAACACGCTCTACGACGCCTATGGCTCGCGGCAGGTATCGACGATCTATGCGCCGACCAACCAGTACTGGGTGGTGATGGAGCTGGAGCCGCGCTATCAGACCGATCCTTCGGTGCTGGGTTTGCTTTATGTGCGCTCGAACACCGGGGCGCTGGTGCCGCTCAACGCGGTAGCCACGCTCAAGCCCAGCATCGGCCCGCTCGCGGTCAACCATCTCGGACAGCTGCCCGCGGTGACGATCTCCTTCGATCTGAAGCCAGGCGTGTCGCTCTCGCAGGCGCTGGCGCAGATCCGGCAGGCCACTGCCGAGATGCGCATGCCGGCGACGATCGTCACTTCGTTCCAGGGCGCGGCGCAAGCGTTCCAGGCGTCGCTGCAAGGCATGGGCGTGCTCCTGGTGCTTGCCATCTTCGTGATCTACCTCGTGCTGGGCATTCTCTACGAGAGTTTCATCCATCCCGTGACGATCCTCTCCGGCTTGCCGACGGCGGGGTTCGGCGCACTCGTGACACTGTGGGCTTTCGGCCTCGACCTCAACATGTACGCCTTCGTAGGCATCATCATGCTGGTGGGCATCGTGAAGAAGAACGCCATCATGATGATCGACTTCGCGATCGAGGCGCAGCGCAAAGACAACAAGACACCCGACGAGGCGATCTATCAGGCCTGCCTCATCCGTTTCCGTCCGATCATGATGACCACCATGGCAGCGCTGATGGGAAGCCTTCCCATCGCGCTGGCGCTCGGCGCCGGCGGCCAGGCGCGGCGTCCGCTCGGATTGGCGGTCGTCGGCGGGCTTCTCGTATCCCAGTTGCTGACGCTCTTCCTGACGCCGGTGATCTATCTGTACTTCGAGCGCTTCCAGCAGTGGATGGCGCAGAGGCGCGCTGGGCGCGCGCCGGCTCCGATGGCAGTGCCCGGCGATGCTTCTGCAGACTGACCGTGTGGCGTGCTGAGCGGCACGCCGGCGTCTCTCCTCGCTCGCAATGAACCAGGCCCCGGTCAGCGCGCGGCCCGGCATCCTCGCCGGAATAGGCGTGAGGCAGATCCGTCTCGCCTGCGGGCTGATTCTATTCACCTACCTGCTGTCGCATTTCGCCAATCACGCGCTCGGCAATATCTCCTATGCCGCGATGGAGCAAGGGCTCGACTACCATATGCAGTTCTGGCGATATCCGATCGTGGCGGTTGTTTTCTACACCGCAGCCGTCGTGCACTGGATGCTCGGCCTGTGGGCCCTCTACCGGCGGAGACAGTTTCGGTACAGAGGCCCCGAGCTCACCCAGCTGCTGCTCGGCCTGTCGATTCCTTTTCTCATCGTCATTCACCTCGTCAACGTGCGCGTGAGCTCGGCGCTTTTCGAACGCGACGTCTACTACTCGGGCGTGTTCTACGCGTTCTGGGTGAGTCGTCCCTACATGCACTGGGTGCAATACGCCTTGCTGCTGGTCGCCTGGACACACGGCTGCATCGGCCTCTATTTTTGGCTGCGGCTCAAGGGATTCTTTCGTCGGGCTGCGCCCTATCTGCTTGCCGCTGCCGTTTTAATGCCCACGCTCGCACTCCTCGGACTCGTTCAGGGGTCGCGCGAAGTCATCGCGCTGAGCGCTAGCCCGGAGTGGCGCGCTAACAGCCTCGGTCCACCGCTGCCGGAGGAGGAGCGCAGGACGCTCGACGACATCATCGCGTGGTCCGCGGCTGGATACGCGGCGGCGCTCGCGCTGATTTTCGTAGCGCGTGCCGTGCGCACGCTCGCCGAGCGTCGCGGCGGGCTGGTCAAGCTCTCGTACCCGGGAGGGCGAGTCGTTCAGATCCCGCGCGGATGGAGCGTGCTCGAAGCGAGCCTGCGCCACCGCATTCCGCACGCGAGCGTCTGCGGCGGACGAGCGCGCTGCTCGACGTGCCGCATACGAATCGTCGGCGACATCGCTTCGTTGCCGAGCCCGTCGCCGCGCGAGGCCTTCGTGCTGGCTCGCGTCGGCGCGAGCGCCGATCCCGCGGTGCGCCTCGCCTGCCAGTTGCGTCCCGAAAGTGACATCGCGTTCTTTCAGATCTTCCGACCGCAAGTCACAGCGGCGTCGCTTCCTGCGGTAGCGCGCGTGCATGCCGGCGAGGAGCGCTACGTCGTGTGCATGTTCGCCGACATGCGCCGCTCGACGAGTATGGCCGAGAAGCGGCTCCCGTTCGACACGATGTTCCTCGTGAATCGCTTCGTCGCAGCTGTGTCGAGCGCCGTCGAAGTTGCGGGCGGTCAGCCCAATCAGTTCGTTGGCGATGCCGTGCTGGCGCTCTTCGGGGTCAGCATCGCGCCCGAGATCGCGTGCCGTCAGGCGCTCGCCGCGATCGAAGGAATCGCCACCAACATCGACCAGCTGAACAAGGATCTCGCCCACGATCTGCGGGAGCCGATCCGCTACGGCATCGGCGTCAACGGAGGAGAAGTCGTTCTGGGCGAGATCGGGTACGGCGCGCGCAACGTGTTCACAGCGCTCGGCGATGCGGTCAACGTCGCGGCGCGGCTGCAGGACATGGCGAAGGAGCTCGGGTGCGACATCGTTCTGTCGGAGGACGTCTGTGCGCGCGCAGGCGTGATGTCATCCGCCTTGTCGTCGCGGGAAGTCGAGATCCGCGGACGCAGTGCGCCGCTCCAGGTGCGCACAGCGGCGACGGGACACGTACTGTCGGCGCAACCAGCGTCATCGCCCGGGAGTTGATATGCTGCGCAAAGCAGCCATCGCGCTTGTTGCTGTCCTGAGTGTCTGCGCGGGCAGCGTCGCGCTTGCCGCGGACGCGCAGCTGACCGGCCGGCTGGTCCGGATTGGAATTCTCACGACCGCATCGCGGAGTCTCCTTGCGCAGTTCGGCGTGCTCGATCCCTTCCTGGAGGGACTGCGCGAGCTCGGCTATGTCGAAGGTCGCAATGCCGTCCTCGAATGGCGACTGGCGGAGGGCAGGCCGGAGCGACTGCCGGGCCTCGCTGAGGAACTTGTTCGACTGAACGTCGATGTGATTCTCGCCTCGGGTCCGGCCGCCGCGCGAGCGGCTCGAGATGCGACGTCAGCCATCCCGATCGTGTTCACCCTGGTCGACGACGCCGTCGCGGAAGGGCTGGTCGGAAGCCTCGCCCGGCCCGAGAAGAATATCACCGGCGTCTCACTTGCCGGCGGACCTGACATCGTCGGCAAGCGCATGCAGTTGCTTCGGGAGGCCGTGCCGTCGATCAAACGGGCGGGACTGCTGGTGAATCCCGGCAATCCTTCGCATGCCCCGCTGGTCCGCGAAATGCCAAGCGTCGCCAAGGCTGCTGGCGTCGAGCTGCGAATCTTCGAAGTTCAGAGATTGGAAGATTTCGACAGCTTCTTCGCGTCCATTCCGGACGCACACATCGACGGACTCGTCGTCCTCGACGACGTGATCCTCGCGCTGCGATCGCAAGCATTGACGGACTTTCTCACTCGCAACCGCATTCCGGCGATCTACGGCGCCACCGAATTCGCAAGAGTTGGCGGTCTCATGTCGTACCAGACCAGTTTCGCGACGATTAACCGGCGCGCTGCTGTCTATGTGGACAAGATTCTGAAAGGTGCAAAGCCCGCTGACCTGCCGGTCGAAGAACCCAAGGAGCTGGAACTGGTCATCAATCTCAAGACTGCGAAGGCGATGGGCCTAGCGCTGCCACAGTCGCTGATGTTGCGCGCGGACAGGGTGATCGAGTGATGCTATCACGGTCGGTTGCCCGGCTCCTCCGAATGGCGTAACGTCCGCTGGAATTTATTTTCTTCGCAGTCCGGACAACCATGCGCAACGCTGCTCTTCCCATCACGCTGATCGTCGTCGGCGTGATCGGCGTCATGTGGTATCTCGGCTGGTTCCCCAATATCGAGTCGATCACCGCGCTGGTGCTGGTTGCCGCCGGCGTACTCATCCTGATCACTGACCGAATCACGAAGCACTCGGTCGTGCTCGGCCCGATCCTGATGGCGATCGGCATAGGCGTCTGGGTGCACGACGCTTATCGCGTGCGCTGGTGGCTGCTCGTTTCCATCCTGCTGATCCTTCTTGGCGTGCTGATGCTCATCGCCCGCGATCCGCGGATTCCCGAGCATCGCCCGGGCCCCACGCCGCCGCCAGGACCGCCGCCGGCTCCGCCTGCACCGCCAGCATCCCCCTAGCAGCTCGAAGGGTTGCCCGCGTCGCCGGATTGGCGTAATTTCGAGCTTGCGCTAGGGGTCCTGTCGCGCAACCGGCCGACGGGTGAGATCAGACCCTTGGTACCTGTGCGGATAATGCCGGCGCAGGGAAGCGTGCATTCCCCTCCCCGCTCCCCTGCCCGCTGCTTCCGCCGTTGCAGAGGAATCGCATGAACGCCAACGACAAGTTCTTCGCCCGCGACGCGCAGGTCGATGACGCGGCGGTGCAGCCGCTTCCGAATTCGCGCAAGATTTTCGTAGACGGCTCGCGCCCGGACATCCGAGTGCCGATGCGCGAGATCGCGCAGTCCGACACGCCTGCTTCTTTTGGCGTAGAGAAGAATCCGCCGATCGTCGTCTACGACACGTCGGGACCGTACACCGATCCGAGTGCGACGATTGACGTCAAGCGCGGACTGCCTCCGCTACGCTTGCGCTGGATCGAGGAGCGCGGCGACACCGTGGAGCTCGACGGTCCGACATCGGCGTACGGCCGAGAGCGACTCTCCGATGCCGCGCTGTCGGGAATGCGTTTTCATCTTCAGCGTAAACCGCGTCGCGCCCGAGCTGGCGCGAACGTCACGCAGATGCACTACGCGCGCCGCGGTATCGTCACGCCGGAGATGGAGTTCGTCGCCATCCGCGAGAACCTCAGACGCGAGGAGATGCTGGCCGTGCTTCCCGCCCTCGTTGCCGCGCAGCACGCGGGGGAGAGCTTCGGCGCGACGATTCCGAAAGCCATCACTCCCGAGTTCGTCCGCGACGAAGTTGCGCGCGGTCGCGCGATCCTGCCTGCCAATATCAATCACCCCGAGACCGAGCCGATGGCGATCGGCCGCAACTTCCTGGTGAAGATCAACGCCAACATCGGCAACTCCGCGGTGTCGTCATCGATCGGCGAGGAAGTCGAGAAGATGACCTGGGCGACGCGCTGGGGCGCCGACACGGTCATGGACCTTTCCACCGGCAAGCACATCCACGAGACGCGCGAGTGGATCATCCGCAACGCGCCGGTGCCGATCGGAACGGTGCCCATCTATCAGGCGCTGGAGAAGGTCGACGGCAAGGCGGAAGACCTGACGTGGGAAATCTACCGCGACACGCTGATCGAGCAGGCCGAGCAAGGCGTGGACTACTTCACGATCCACGCCGGCGTGCTGCTGCGCTACATCCCGCTCACCGCGAAACGCATGACCGGGATCGTATCTCGCGGCGGCTCGATCATGGCCAAGTGGTGCCTCGCTCATCACCAGGAGTCGTTCCTGTACACGAAGTTCGAAGAGATCTGCGAGATCATGAAGGCGTACGACGTCGCGTTCAGCCTCGGTGACGGATTGCGTCCCGGCTCCGGTTACGACGCCAACGACGAGGCGCAGATGGCGGAGCTCGCCACGCTCGGAGAATTGACCCAGATCGCGTGGAAGCACGACGTGCAGACGATGATCGAGGGTCCCGGACACATCCCGATGCATATGATCAAGCACAACATGGACGAGCAGCTGCGTTTGTGCGGCGAGGCGCCTTTCTACACGCTCGGTCCGCTCACCACCGACATCGCGCCGGGATACGATCACATCACGAGCGCGATCGGCGCGGCGATGATCGGCTGGTTCGGCACTGCGATGCTCTGCTACGTGACGCCCAAGGAGCATCTTGGGCTGCCGAACAAGCTCGACGTCAAGGATGGCATCATGGCGTACAAAATCGCCGCGCACGCGGCCGACCTCGCCAAAGGGCATCCGGGTGCGCAGATCCGCGACAATGCGCTGTCCAAGGCGCGCTTTGAGTTCCGCTGGGAGGATCAGTTCAACCTTGGGCTCGATCCGGACAAAGCGCGCGAGTTTCACGACGAGACGCTGCCGCAGGAAGGCGCCAAGCTCGCGCACTTCTGCTCGATGTGCGGGCCGCATTTCTGCTCGATGAAGATCACGCAGGACGTGCGCGAATACGCGAAATCGCAGGGCGTCTCGGAGACCGAAGCGCTCGCTAAAGGCATGCAGACGAAAGCCGTCGAATTCGTGCAGGGCGGCGGCGAAATCTACCGCCGGGCATGACCCGGCCGCTCGATGAAGGAGGAACAATGGATGAGCAAAGACGGAAAGTCCTGCAAGGAACTGCCGCGATGAGCGCTGCCGCCCTCGCGGGCGCCGCGACATCAGCCGATGCGCAGACGGGCGAAGTGCTCTTCGCGCACGAAGGGAGCTATATCCCCGTCGTCGGATCGAATCAGCGCTTCCATGTGCGGCGCATCTACTGCGTGGGCCGAAATTACGCCGCGCACGCGCGCGAGATGGGCTCGGACCCCACCCGCGAGGCGCCGTTCTTCTTTCAGAAGCCCACGGACGCGATTCAGCTGGTGCCCGAAGGCGCGACCATCGATCATCCGTATCCGACGATCACCAAGAATTACCACTACGAAGTCGAGCTGGTCGCCGCGCTCGGCAAACGTGGCAAGGACATCCCGGTCGATAAGGCCCTCGACTATGTCTACGGCTATGCGGTCGGACTCGACATGACGCGCCGCGACCTGCAACGCGCGATGGGCGAGGAGAAGAAGCCGTGGGAAGTCGGCAAGTCCTTCGATCACGCCGCTGTGGTGAGCTATCTCTATCCCGCGAGCAAGCTCGGACATCCGGCCAAGGGCGCGATCTGGCTCAAGGTGAACGGGCAGACCAAGCAGTCGAGCGATCTCGCCAACATGATCTGGAACGTCGCAGAGCAGGTGGCGAATCTCTCGCGCTATTACGAGCTGTTCTCTGGGGACATCATCTACTGCGGAACGCCGGAGAACGTCGGACCGGTGGTGCCTGGCGACGTGATGACCGGGCACATCGACGGCATCTACGAGATCAACGTCAAGGTCGTGTGAGGATCAGGTCCGTCGGCTCGCGGACGCGCGCCGCGCGACGATGGTATAGACCACCACGTTGATCGCGACCACGGCGGCGCCGAAGCCGATCTGCATCGCGCGCGTCAATCCCTCGGGATAGAGCAACGCGACGATGTAGTGCTCGAGGAAGTCGCCGGCGTAGCCCGCGTCGCCCGAGGCACGCCGCAATTCGACTTCGAGCGGCGTGAGCGGACAGATCCAGCCATTGAGCTCCACGAGCGCCGCCCACATGACCGCTGGAAGATGAATCCATGCGAGCTTCGGCCATCGCAGCAACAGCGCGCCGCCGAGGATGACGAACACGACGAACGCGAGGTGAACGAGCAGAACGGCGTCCGCGGCGATGCGCTCGAGCATGAGCGCGGGTAAAGCAGCCGTTTACGCCGCGGTGACGTTCACGTGCACAGGGACCCGCCTGCGTCCCCACTGGCCGGCGAACGCGTCGTAGCGTCCCGGCACCGGCGTCAAGCAATGCTTGCAGCGTCCTTCGGGCGTGAGCGCGTGGCTCAAGATCTCGTACCAATCGCGCACGATCACCGGCTTGCGGCAACCCGGACAGAATGTCGTCCCGCCCTCGCGATCGTGCACATTGCCCGTGTACACGTAGTGCAATCCCTCCGCGAGCGCTATCCTGCGCGCGCGCTGTAGCGTCGAGGCCGGCGTGTGCTCGATGTCCGTCATCTTATAGTCGGGATGGAAGGCGGTGAAGTGCAGCGGCACGTCCGGGCCCAGCTCGCGCATGATCCACTTCGACTCGGCCTCGATCTCGCCATCAGAGTCGTTTTTCCCCGGGATCAATAGCGTGGTGATCTCGAACCACACGTTCGTCTCGTGCTTGAGATACGCCAGGGTGTCGAGCACGGGATTGAGCTTTGCGCCGCAGAGCTTGACGTAGAACTCGTCGGTGAAACCTTTCAAGTCGACGTTCGCGGCGTCCATCTTGGCGTAGAAATCGCGTCGCGCCTCGGTGCCGATGTAGCCTGCCGTCACCGCGACGCTCTGGATGCCGAGCTCGCGGCATGCATCCGCCGTGTCCATCGCGTATTCGGCGAAGATCACCGGATCGTTGTAGGTGTAGGCGACGCTCTTGCAGCCGAGCCGGTGCGCTGTGCGCGCGATCGTCTCCGGGGACGCCTGGTCCATCAGCGTGTCCATCTCGCGCGACTTCGAGATGTCCCAGTTCTGGCAGAACTTGCAGGCAAGGTTGCAGCCTGCGGTGCCGAAGGAGAACACGCTCGAGCCTGGATAGAACTGGTTGAGCGGCTTTTTCTCGATCGGGTCGATGCAGAAGCCGGACGAGCGCCCGTAGGTCGTGAGCACCATCGCGTCGTTTACGCGCTGCCGCACGAAGCACGCGCCGCGCTGCCCCTCGTGCAGGCGGCAGTCGCGCGGGCACAGATCACATTGGATGCGCCCGTCGTCGAGCTTGTGCCAGTAGCGGCCTGGAAAATTTTCAAAATGCGCGCTCATTGCAGCGCTTGCGGGCGAACGAATTCGCTCTCCTTCCATTTGATCACTTCATAAAGGCCGATGTTCATTCGCGGGCTCCAGAAATCGGCCGAGAGTCCCGCCTTGCGCTTGAGCTCCGCGAGGAACATGCGCGGCTCGGGCAGCATGGTCCAGACCTGGGGCAGGAAGGTTGCACGATGACCGCCGTGCTCCAGAGTCACGCCGTCGATGCCTGGACGAAGCCGCGCGATCAGCTCCTCCTCCAGCGCAAAGCTGTGACTCACGCTCGGCGAAAGCAGGGAAACCTCGACCGACGTGCCGATGAATTCGTTCTGAACGAGCGGCGGAAAACGCGGATCGTGGAACGCCGCGTTGATCGCGTTTTCACGCACGTCCACGCCCAGCGGGCGGCGCGCTTGGAGGGTACCGATGCATCCGCGCAATTCCTCGCCGCAGAAGAGCGTCACGAAGCTCGCGCCGGGCGAGCCGAGTGCCGCGTGGTGCGACGGCTCGTCGCCGGCGACCCCGAGCTTCGAGCCGATCGCGCGCCGCGCGATCGATACGAGCACGAGCCCGAGTTGCTCATCCCTCGTCACGCGAGCTCCTCCGCGACCGCTTCGGCCATCCGTCGCGCGCCGGCGCCCGGGCGCTCCGTGAAAGCGAACGCGGCGTAGCCAACGACACGGGACTTGTCGCCCGCGGTATCGCCGGAGTTGCGCAAGTCGAGAAGCTCGACGACCAGATCGCGCCGCTTCGCGCACACGGAGAAGCCATTGATGGGTGTCGCGCCGCAGGCCTGCTCATGATCGAGGGCAGCCGTCATGGCAAGAATCTCCTCGACCGTGCCGCGATCGATCACTCGCGCCTCGCCGTAGGGGTGATAGTGCGACAGATCGGAGCTCACCAGGATAAGCGTCTCGGGGCCGCCCCAGAGCCGATCGATCACTTCTGCGACCTCCTTCGCGGCGGCATCGCCCACTGCGAAAGGAACGATGCGGAAATCGTCGAGCAGCGTCTGCAGAAACGGCAGTTGCACCTCCAGCGAGTGCTCGAGCGCGTGCGCGGCTTCGCTCGTTCGGACCTGCGGGAGGGCGAGTGCCTCGGCCGCCGGGGCCGAGTCGATCTCGATCGTCCCGAGCGGTGTCGCGAAGGCTTTCGCCACCGGCAGCGCGAGGCCCCGGATCGGCACCCGGTGCACGGGCCCCAGCAGGACGACGCGCCGGATGGTCGATCTTCCGGCGGCGATCCGCGCGTATGCCGAGGCCGCGACCGGGCCAGAGTAGATGTAACCGGCGTGCGGTACGATCAGCGCCTTCGGCGTGGCCGGCTTCTCGCCCGCGCGCGATGCCGCTTGCGCCAGATAATCGCGCACGGCACGGCCCAGCGCAGAAGGCGCCTCGGGATAGAACATGCCGGCCACGGCGGCCGGACGCACGGTTTGCACGCGTCACCTCACGGGTTGTCGGCGCTCAAGTTGGGGTCGTTGCGGCGACCCCAAGGCCGGTGACGGAAAGAATATTGTCTCGCTATTTGGCCGGCGGCGCGACCTTCCGGTCAGCCATGTGGCGCAGGTAGGCGAGGAGCTCCGCCATTTCCCTATCCGGGAGCGTTTTCGCGTCGAAAGCGGGCATCCTAGAGCCCGGCCAGCGACGCAGCGACTGGGGATCGCGGATCAGCCGCCTCAGTGCCTCGGGGCGCATGTATTCGGTCGGGTTGTACGGAATGTTGAGATCCGGCCCGATGATCGAATCGCCTCCGCCGTTGATCGTGTGGCAGCTCATGCAATGCTTCTGGAAGGCGGCAAAGCCTGCCCGGATCGGATGGTTCGCCGCCACGCTGGAAGCCGGAACAATCATCGGAAAACGCTTGGCCAGCGGTTGCACCTCCTCGATGCGCGTGATCTGCGCCAGCCACAGCTCCTGCGCGACTGCGCTCTTGTCGGCGCGTGCCCAGACCACGTGAAACGGTCCGGCAGTCGCTGGCTCGCCCGATTTGAGCGGGGGCCACGGTGCGTCGGCGGGCTCGACAGCGAGGTAGGCGCCGGATCCCTGGGCAAGGAGCGTCGCAACAGGGATCGTGGCAACGACTCGATCGCCGGCAAGAAAGCGAACCGTGTCCTCAGTAGAGGAGCCGGACAGCAGCATGGCGATCGGCACCACCCGATACGTCATGCCTAACCGGTAAACCGGGTCGGCGGACACGGTCACGGCCGTGGCGGTCGGTAGCGAAAGCAGGCCACCCGAGGTGTAGATGGCGGTGCGTCCGCCGGTGATCACGGTCAGCGACGGCTCCGCCGCGGCCGCCGTCAAGGCGAGAACGCTCGCGGTCAATCCGGCGATTCGTCGCAGATGCTCAATGCATCGCCGTCGCATACCCCTCCCGACAGCGCCGACGCTTTCAGTCCTCGTGCGTCAGGCGCACGATGTAGCCGCCCGATTTCTCGTCGCGCTCGAGCGCGAGCGCGCCGCGCGTTTCCGCGTCCTCGAGCAAGGCGTTGAACGAGCGGTAGCCGTAATACGACTCGTTGAATCCCGGCTTGCGGCGTTTCAGTGCCTGCTTCACCATCGAGCCCCAGATCTTGTCTTCCTCGCCGCGCTCGGCGACAAGCGCCTCGAGCGTCTCGGTGATGAGATCGACCGCTTCCTGGTGCCGCGTCTCGTCGTTTTTCTTGCCGCTGCCGTCGCTCGGCGCGGACGGTTTCGCCGGCTGCTTCTTGGCCGGCCGCTTCTTCTCGCGCACCAGATCGTCGTAGTAGATGAATTCATCGCAGTTGGCGATGAGGAGATCGCTGCTCGAATTCTTGACCCCGACGCCGATCACCTGCTTATCGTTCTCGCGCAACTTCGAGACGAGCGGCGAGAAATCCGAATCGCCGCTGATGATGACAAAGGTCTCGACGTGTGCTTTGGTATAGCAAAGATCGAGCGCGTCGACGACCATGCGGATGTCGGCCGAGTTCTTGCCCGACTGGCGCACATGAGGAATCTCGATCAGCTCAAAAGCCGCCTCGTGCATCGCCGGCTTGAATGCCTTGTAGCGATCCCAGTCGCAATAGGCCTTCTTGACAACGATGCTGCCTTTCAGCAGCAACCTTTCGAGGACCTTGCCGATGTCGAACTTTTCATACTTGGCGTCCTGCACGCCGAGCGCGATGTTCTCGAAGTCGCAGAACACCGCCATGTTGGTGACTTCGGGCGGATTGGCCATGGGTTTGATCTGGTCCTGCGTAGGGGCGCTCGGGGCGTTAGAATGGGCCTTGCGAAGCGTACGATAGCAGCAAATCCCCAGGTCTACAGGAGGAGTCGCATGACAAGGCTCGCCATGCTCTTTATCGTCGCGCTGCCCTGTGCAGCGCTCGCGGCGGGGTCGTTCACGCTGGAAAGCGCCGAGGTCAAGCCCAATTCGATCATCGCCGAAGCGCAGGTCTTCAAGGGTTTCGGTTGCGAAGGCGGAAACGTCTCGCCCTCGCTAACGTGGAAGAATGCGCCCGCGGGCACCAAGAGCTTCGCGGTCACCGTCTACGACCCCGACGCCCCGACCGGCAGCGGCTGGTGGCACTGGGTCATGTTCAACATTCCCGCCAGCGTGACATCGCTCCCGAAGGGCGTAGGCAATCCTGCAAGTGGCGAGACTCCGAAGGGCGCGGTGCAGTCGAAGACCGATTTCGGCAAGCCAGGCTACGGCGGGCCCTGTCCCCCGAAAGGCGACAAGCCGCACCGTTACATCTTCACCGTGTACGCACTCAAAGTCGACAAGATCGACGCCGACGAGAACGCGAGCGCAGCGATGGTTGGGTTCATGATCAACGCGAACAAGATAGACAAGGCGAGCTTCACGGCCACCTACGGGATCAAATAACGGAGGTTGACAATGCGTTTCCTTATATTCAACTGCGCGATCGCCGCGGCGCTCGCCGTGTTCAGTGCACAGGCGCAGGTGCCCGCGAGCTATCCCGCCGACTACGCCAAGATTCTCGAAAGCGCGAAGAAGGAAGGCAAAGTCGTCGTGTATTCAACGACGGATGCCAAGCTGGTGCAGGGGATGATCAAGGATTTCGAGGCTGCGTTTCCGGGTGTGAAAGTCGAGTACACCGACATGAATTCCACCGAGGTGTACTCGCGCTTCACCAGCGAAAACGCCGCCAACGCCGCGTCCGCCGACGCGGTGTGGTCCTCGGCGATGGACCTGCAGCTGAAGCTCGCCCAGGACGGATTCGCCGCAACCTACAAATCGCCAGAAAGCGGTGCGCTTCCCGACTGGGCGCGCTGGAAGGACACAGTCTACGCGACGACCTTCGAGCCGATCGCGATCGTCTACAACAAGCGGCTTGTTTCGGCCGATGAGGTACCGAAGACGCACGCCGATTTCACCAAGCTCCTCACGACGAAGGCGGACAAGTTCCAGAAGAAGGTCACCACCTATGACGCCGAAAAATCAGGCGTTGGGTTCATGCTCGCCAACCAGGATGCAAAGCTAAACCCGCAGTTCTGGGACCTCGTGAAAGCGATGGGTGCACGCGGCGTGAATCAGCAAAGCTCGACTGCGACGATGATGGAGCGCGTCTCTTCCGGCGAGAATCTGATCGGCTACAACGTTCTCGGCTCGTATGCATTGACTCGCGCGAAGAAGGACTCGTCGATCGGCATCGTGTTCACCACCGACTACAACCTCGTGCTCTCGCGGCTCGTCTTCGTGTCGAAGAACGCGAAGAATCCCAACGCCGGTCGGCTATTTCTGGATTATCTGCTCTCGAAACGCGGACAGACGATCGCTGCGGAGCAGGCCGAGCTCTTCTCCGTTCGCACCGACATCACGGGCAAGGATTCCGGCGTGGGATTCGCGAAGGAGCTGGGCAGCGCGGTGAAGCCGATTTCCGTGTCCACGGATCTGCTTGCCGGGCTCGACCAGACGAAGCGCCTCGAGTTTCTCAAGCAGTGGCAGGCGTCGATTCGGAAGTAGGACCCCTGAACCGGTAGGCGCGAAGCGGGCGATCCGGAGCGCGGAGAAACGGCCGACACGCAAAACGTGCGAATGAATTCGCACCAAAGTTAGCAATGGCCTCTGCGCGCGCATTCAGCGTCCCGCGGACCACGGTGGTAGCGATCACCGTGCTGGTGATCTTCATGCCGATCGGGCTCATCTTCTGGCAGAGCCTGCTCAACGCGCCGTTCTTCAATCCGCACCATTACGGCATCGACGCATACGAGTTCATCTTCGAGGATCCGGACTTCTGGTCCTCATTCGGAAACTCGCTCGTGATCTCGGCCGGCATGGTGCTGATCGCGCTGCCGCTCGGCGCCGCGCTCGCTTTCCTGCTTACGCGCACCGATCTTCCCGCGCAGCGCTGGATCGAGGTCCTGGTCCTTATTCCCGTATTCGTCTCGCCAATGGTGCTCGCCTTCGGCTATGTCGTCGCGATGGGCCCGGTCGGGTTTTATTCGTTGTGGGCGAAGAGTCTCTTCGGCGACGTGCCCTGGAACATCTACTCGCTCGCGAGCATCGCGATCATCGCCGGACTCACCCACGTTCCGCACGTATATCTCTATTCATCGGCAGCGCTCAAGAGCCTGGGCTCCGACGTCGAGGAAGCAGCGCGCGTAGCGGGTGCGAATCCGCTGCAGGTCGCGCTCAACGTGAGCCTGCCGATGACGATGCCGGCGCTCTTCTACGCCGCCGTGCTCGTCTTCTTCCTCGGCTTCGAGCTGTTCGGATTGCCACTTGTGCTCGGCGATCCCGAAGGACATCTCGTGCTCTCGACGTATCTCTTCAAGCTCACCAACAAGCTCGGCACGCCTTCGTATCATCTTATGGCCGCGGTTGCGGTGTGCATCGTGGCGGTCACGTTCCCCCTCGTCTTACTTCAACGCTGGCTTTTGAAGACCGCCGGCAAGTACGTCTCGGTCAAAGGGAAGGCAACGCGGCAAAAGCTGCTTCCGCTCGGGGGCTGGAAATGGGTCGCGCTGGGGCTGGTCACGCTGTGGCTTTTCTTTACCATCGTCGTTCCGCTGTCCGGGATCGCGCTGCGCGCCTTCGTCGAGCAGTGGGGTGAAGGCATCAACCTCTCGGAAGTGCTCACGCTGGACAACTTCCGCGGCGTGTTTGATCAGCCCGAGCAGGTGCGCGCGATCATCAATACGTTGGTGATCGGCGTGATTGGCGGCGCGCTGGCGGTCGCGTGCTACACCGCAATCGGGCTCGCCGGTCACCGTCAACGCGGCGGCGTGGCACGCATCCTCGATTACATTGTCCTCATTCCGCGCGCGATCCCCGGGCTGCTCGCCGGTCTCGCGTTTCTGTGGATCTTTCTCTTCGTTCCCGGGCTGAAGGAGCTGCGTAACTCGATCTTCTCGGTTTGGCTCGCGTACACCGTGGTCTGGCTCGCCTATGGCATGCGCTTGATCTCGAGCTCCCTGCTGCAGATCGGGCCCGAGCTCGAGGAGTCCGCGCGCACAGTAGGCGCGTCGGGCCGGCGCGTGCTGACCGACGTCACGATTCCGCTGATCCGCTTCGGGCTGCTGGCGAGCTGGCTCCTCGTGTTCATGATCTTCGAGCGCGAATACTCGACCGGCGTGTATCTGCTCACGCAGGGCACCGAGGTCATCGGCTCGATGCTCGTTTCGCTGTGGGGTGCCGGCGCGATCGACCAGGTCGCCGCGCTGTCGCTCATCAACATCGCGCTCGTCGCGGTCGGACTGGCCGTGGCGCTGCGCTTCGGAGTGCGCCTCCATGAAGACTGAATCGAAACGACAGCTCGTCGTCGAGGACCTGCATCTCTCCTACGGCACGAACCCGATCCTCAAAGGCGTGTCGATGACGCTGCATCCGGGCGAGGTCGTCGCGTTGCTCGGCGCATCGGGCAGCGGCAAAACGACGTTGCTGCGTTCCGTGGCGGGACTCGAGCAGCCGTATCAAGGCAAGATCTCGATCGGCGACACGGTCCTCTACGACAGCGCCGCTGGCGTGGATCTACCCGTCGAGAAGCGCAGTCTCGGGCTCGTGTTCCAGTCCTATGCGCTGTGGCCGCACAAGACGGTGTTCGAGAATGTCGCCTACGGATTGCGCCTGCGCGGCACGAGCGCGAGCGAGATCGAAACACGCGTCAACGAGGCGCTGCGCAATCTCGGTCTCGGTGCGCTGGCGGCGCGATTGCCGCATCAGCTCTCAGGCGGCCAGCAGCAGCGCGTCGCGATCGCGCGGGCGCTCGTCTACAACCCGCCCGTCGTGCTGATGGACGAGCCGCTGTCGAACCTCGACGCGAAGCTGCGTGAAGAAGCACGCGCGTGGCTGCGCGAGCTGATCGTGCGGCTCCACCTCTCCGCGCTCGTCGTTACGCACGACCAGACCGAGGCCATGGCGATGGCGGACAAAATTCTTCTGCTAAACGCCGGACGCATCGAGCAGCAAGGCACACCGGAAGAGCTTTACAGCCGCCCGCAAACGCAGTTCACGGCGGAGTTCATGGGCAGCAACAATCATCTGCCCGGGAAAGTCGCGCAGCTCGTTGACGGCCGAGCGATGCTCGAAGGCGAAGGCTGGCGGCTGTGGGGGATGGCGCGCGGCGATCTCAAGCAAGGCGATGCCGCCACCGGCATCATCCGCCTCGAGCGCACGCAAATTGCGAACGGCGCCTCGGAAAATCGCGTTCGAACCGAGCTTGTCACCGGGATGTTTCTCGGCGACCGGCGCGAGAATCTGTTCAAGCTCGGCGGCTTGCGACTACGCTGTTACGGCACCACGCCTGCAAGCGGAGAATGCTGGCTCGAGCTGCCCCGGGATGCTCTGTGGGTTTTTCCAGCGGCGGCTTGACGGGTAACTGACAGGTCAAAATGTTAATCTAGCCTCGCGGTAACTGTATCGATTGACTTGCGGGAGACATCATGGGAATGCTCGACGGATTGATCGGCCTGATGGCCGGTGGCACGCAACAGGGACAAAGCCCGCTGCTGCAGATGGCAGGGCAGTTGATTCAGCAGAACGGCGGACTGCCCGGGATCATCAATAAATTTCAGCAGGCTGGGCTCGGCCAGCAGGCGGGCTCATGGGTCGGCACGGGACAGAACATGCCGATCACGGCTGATCAGCTGCAACAAGTGCTCGGCAGCGGGCAGATCGGGCAGATCGCTCAGCAGCTCGGGCTGTCGCACGGCGAAGCAGGCAACGGCCTCGCGCAGGCGCTTCCGCAGCTGATCGACAAGTTGACGCCGACCGGCCAGATTTCCGCTGATCACAGCGACCTGCTAAAGCAGGCACTCTCGGCGCTGACGAGTCGCAACGCCTGAAGGATGCTTGACGCACAGCTCGTCATCGCCGCGATCCTCGGCGTAGTCGAAGGTCTCACCGAGTTCCTTCCGGTCTCGTCGACCGGGCATCTGATCGTCGCGGGCTCGCTCCTCGGCTACACCGGGGACAAGGCGAAGCTCTTCGAGATCGTGATCCAGGCGGGCGCGATCCTCGCGGTGTGCTGGGAGTATCGCGTGAAGCTGATCGCGGTGGCAGCGGGACTCTTCAGCGATCGCTCGGCACAGCGCTTCGTGCTCAACTTGTTCGTCGCCTTCCTGCCGGCGGCGATTCTCGGGCTCGCCTTTGCCAATGCGATCAAGGCGCGCCTCTTCGCACCGGTGCCCGTCGCGACAGCATTCATCGTCGGCGCCTTTGTGATCCTGTGGGTGGAGCACTGGCAAAAGGGAAAGCCCAATGCGGTCCGCATCGACAGCGTCGACGATATGCGCTGGCCGGATGCGTTGAAAGTCGGATTCGCGCAGGCGTTTGCCCTGATCCCGGGCACGTCGCGCTCGGGTGCGACGATCATCGGCGGGATGATCTTCGGTCTCTCGCGCAAGGCGGCCACTGAATTCTCGTTCTTCCTCGCGATACCGACGCTCTTCGCGGCGACCGGATACGAATTCGTCCGCAACCGCGACCTCCTCGCCGGCGGCGATCTATCGATGGTCGCGGTGGGCTTCGTCACCGCCTTCGTGAGTGCATTCTTCGTCGTGCGCGCCCTGCTGCGCTACGTGGCCCACCACGACTTCGTTCCGTTCGCGTGGTACAGGATCGCTTTCGGCCTGGTGATTCTCGGCACAGCGTACTACGGTCTGGTGAGCTGGGATTGACCGAAGTTCCTCGCCCGCGCTCGCGGGCCCGGAATGACCTGATGCAGTGGATCGGCCCGCTCGCCGCCGTCATCGGCGTGCTCGGCTTCTCCTTCAAGGCGATCCTGATCAAGCTGGCGTACGCTTCGGCGCCGATCGATCCGGTCACGCTGCTGGCGCTGCGCATGCTCTATTCGGCGCCGTTCTTCGCGTTGATGGCGTGGTGGGCGTCGACGCGCGCTAGAGCGCCGATCGCGAGAGGCGATTGGCTGCACATCCTCTGGCTCGGCTTCATCGGCTATTACCTTGCGAGCCTCGTCGACTTCATGGGCCTGCAGTACGTGACGGCATCGCTCGAACGGTTGATGCTCTATCTCTATCCGACGCTGGTCGTCGTGCTCTCGGCGGTGCTCCTCAAGCAAAGGATCACCGGGCGCATCCTGATCGCGCTCGCGCTGTCCTACGCCGGCATCGTGCTGGTGTTCGGGCGCGATCTCTCACTCGCAGGCGACCAGCATGCGCTTTGGCTCGGCGGTGCGCTCGTGTTCGCCGGTGCGGCTCTGTACGCGGTGTATCTCGTCGCCGCGGGGCCCGTGATCGGGAGGCTCGGCAGCATGCGCTTCATCGCCTGGGCGATGCTCGCATCGACGGCGTTCGTGCTGCTGCAATTCGTGCTTACCCGGCCGATGACGGCGCTCGCCGCTCCAGCACGTATCCAGGTGCTGCCCCTGACGATGGCGCTGTTGTCGACCGTCCTGCCGACCTTCCTCATTGCGGAGGCGATCAAGCGCATCGGCGCCAACCGCACCTCGCTCGTCGGTTCGCTCGGCCCGGTGTTCACGATCTGGCTCGGCTGGTGGCTGCTCGGCGAGCCGGTGCACTGGATCCAGCTCAGCGGCGTCGCGCTCGTGCTCGCAGGCGTGACGCTGGTCACGCTGCGGCCGAGAGCCGCGGAGCGCAGGCAATCCCCGCTATAATCGCAACTCTTCGGAAGGCGCCACGCTCCAAGCTACATTCCCCGCAGGAGACTTCCCTATGGCACCCGACACGCTCGAACGGCGACCGCCGGTCGCGCTCAAGGACCCGTCGCTGCTGAAGCAACAGTGCTACATCGACGGCAGGTGGCTCGACGCCGATTCGAAGAGCACGCTCGAGATCAACAATCCCGCCAACGGCGTGCGCATCGGCGCAGTGCCGGTCATGGGCGCTGCCGAAACACAGCGCGCGATCGAGGCCGCCGACAAGGCGTGGCCCGCGTGGCGCGACAAGACGGCACGTGAGAGAAGCGCCATCATCCGCAAATGGGCGGAGCTTCAGCTCGCGCACCTCGACGATCTCGCCATGATTCTCACCAGCGAGCAGGGCAAGCCGCTCGCCGAATCGAAGGGCGAGGTCACGATCGGCGCCGGCTACAGCGAGTGGTTCGCCGAGGAAGCGAAGCGCGTCTACGGCGACGTGATTCCGACGGTCTGGAACGACAAGCGGCTTCTCGCAATCAAGCAGCCGGTCGGCGTATGCGCCGCGATCACGCCGTGGAATTTCCCGTCGTCGATGATCACGCGCAAGGTCTCGCCCGCTCTCGCCGCGGGATGCACGGTGGTCATCAAGCCCGCCGAGGCGACTCCGTTCTCCGCGCTCGCGCTCGCCGAGCTCGCGCACCGCGCAGGCTTCCCGCCGGGCGTGCTGAACGTCGTCACCGGCAAGGCCTCGGCGATCGGCGGCGAGATGACCTCCAACCCTACCGTGCGCAAGCTTTCCTTCACCGGATCGACCGCGGTCGGACGTCTGCTGATGAAGCAGGTCGCGCCGACGGTGAAGAAGCTCTCGCTCGAGCTGGGCGGCAACGCGCCCTTCATCGTATTCGACGACGCGGACCTCGATGCCGCGGCCGATGGCGCGATCGTTTCCAAGTACCGCAACACCGGCCAGACCTGCGTGTGCGCAAACCGGCTTTTCGTGCAGGACAAGGTCTACGACGCGTTCGCGGCGAAGCTCGCGGACAAGGTTCGCGCGCTCAAGGTTGGCGCGGGTACCGAGCCGGGCGTCGCGCAGGGGCCGCTGATCAACAAGGACGCGCTCGACAAGGTCGAAGAGCACGTCGCCGACGCGACCGCGCACGGCGCGAAGGTCATCACGGGCGGCAAGCGCCACGCGCTGGGCGGAACGTTCTACGAGCCGACTGTGCTCGCAGACGTCACGCCGGAGATGAAGATCTTCCGTGAAGAAACTTTCGGACCGGTCGCGCCGCTGTTCCGCTTCTCGACCGACGCCGAAGTGATCGAACTCGCCAACCGCACCGAGTTCGGGCTGGCGTCGTATTTTTATTCGCGCGACATCGGCCGGATCTGGCGTGTGGCCGAAGCGCTCGAGTACGGCATGGTCGGCGTCAACACCGGGCTCGTCACGACCGAGGTCGCGCCCTTCGGCGGCGTCAAGCAATCCGGCCTCGGCCGCGAAGGCTCGAAGTACGGCATCGAAGAGTACGTCGAGGTCAAATACGTCTGCGTCGGCGGCGTCGACCGCTGACGAACGCCATTCCAGACGAAACGAGGAGCCCGCTTCCGGCCAAGTGACCGAGCTGCAGGTTCCTCGTCGCTAAAGCTCCTCGCAACGACTGGCGCACGCGTCAGAACGTGTCCGGCTGGGGCTCGGGCTCGCCTTTGGGCTCAGGAAAATGCGACGGGAAATAGTCGTCGTCGTTCCGTTGCTGCGCTACCGGCTTCATCGGCGCGGGCGTTGACTCCGCCGGCGCAAAGTTCGGCGCGGCTTCGGCCGAGATGATCTCCTGCGGAGAGACATCCCGTGCGAGCCGCTGCTCCGCCGCGAGCACTACGAAGCCCAGGACCGTTACGATGGCACCAACCCTAAGAGAAAGGGCGATGCGCTCACTCCAACTCGATTTCCGCGACATGGTTCACTCCTGGTTTCCTGTTGCCGTGGCGGGCCCCCGTGTGGGCGCTTCCGCCTCTTACCGGAAGCTATTGCCACGGCGGGGCTTCCGGATGCGCTCAATATAGGAGAAGCGCCCGGGCAGCGAGACCGAGAATTCGCGGCAATACCTGCTGAAAATTCACGCCCGGCGGTGTCCGCTTTTGCCGCGCGAGGACGTACCGCTTACCAGCCCGGCGGCGGCTTCTTAAGCACCGTGATGGTGCGGTCCTGGATGGCGAGGTAGCCGCCGGCGACCAGGTCCTTGAAGAGCCGGCTGATCATGTCGCGCGACGCGCCGACGCGCTCGGCGATGTCCTGTTGCGTCAGCTTTTCCGGCACCACGAGCGTGCCGTCGCGCTCGACTGCCAGCGTAAGCAAAAGCTTCACCAATCGCCCGTAGACGTCCTCGAGCGCGAGGCTCTTTACGTTCTGCGTGGTGAGGCGAACGCGCTGGATCAGTTTCTCGATCAGGTGCAGCGCAAAATCCGGGTGCCGCAGGATGAACTCGCGAAAGTTGGCGCGCGTCACCAGCGTGCAGGTCGTTGGCTCGGTGGTCATCACCGAAGCCGACCGCGGGCTGCCGTCGAGCGACATCTCGCCGACGTATTCGCCCGGCCCGTGGAAGGCGATCACGACTTCGCGCCCGGCGGCATTGCTCGCGAAGACCTTAACCCGTCCGGAGAGCACGATGAAGAGCGAGTCGCCGACCTCGCCCTCGTTGATGATGATCGTGTTCTTGGGATAGTTGCGGACGACGCCGGTACTCGCGATTTCGCGCAGCGTCTGCTCGGTGAGCGGCGCAAACGGATCGTCGGGGGCTGCGGGCCGCGTCATGGCTGGAACCGAATCGGGCGGGGAACCGAGTCGTGCCCGACAATCGTAGCACGCCGCCGTGTCACGCGCGTGTTGCGTCGACGGCCGGCTACGGCACGCGAGCGCTCGCCACCGGAACCAGCCAGACGGCATAGCCGCGCGGGTCGCGCACGCTGGCGATCATCTGCTCGAAGTACTCGAGGGCCGACGTACGGCTGACGGCCGTCAGCTCACCGATCGACTCGACGTAGCCATCGCGCCATGCTTCGAGGATGGAGGCGAAGGTCTGGCGCGGGACGCGCACGGTGTCGACGATGACGTAATCCATCGTGATCGCCTCGAGCCCGAGATCGGCGAGGATGCCGTAGACGTTGCGGCCGATGAAGAGGTCGGTGTTGGTCGCGGCGGCGAAGCTCGCCGGCACTTCGTGCCAGAAATCGCTCGGGTCGAGCACACCGCGCTGGAAATGGAGCATCCTGTAGTCTTCGGCGATGATGTGCAGATACCCGCCGCGGCGCGTGACGCGCTTGAGCTCGCCGACAACCCGCTCCGGATATGGGATCGAATGAATCACGTGCCGGCAAACAGTGAGATCGTACGTGCCGTCGGCGGCGGCTAGCTCGTAGACGCTCTGGTGCTCGAAGGCAAGACGCGACGCGAGCCGCGCATAGCGCTGGCGCGCAAGCTCCAGGTGCGAGTCGATGATGTCGACCCCGAGCACGCTCGCCTGCGGAAAAAGCTCGGCGAGCCGCGACGCTCCCTCGCCGGTGCCGCAGCCGGCGTCGAGGATCCGCGGGGAGGCCGGCAGCGTGTAGCGGCGAAAAAGCGGCGCTTCCTGCGGCCAGATCGCCTGCGCCTGCGCAGCCAGGTTTCGCACCATCGATTCGTCGGCCATCTGCTTGGCTTGCGGGTTCAAGTCCGTCACTTGGCCCTCCCTCGTTGACCTCGAAATCAGAATACTCCGACGAACGGATTAGGTCATTGGACAATGCTGGAGCGCCGCGGGGCGAGGCAGACTTCGTTTCATGGAATCCCCGCAAACCCGCCCAAATTTGTCCGAAGACGCTGCGGCGACACCTTTCGTCGCAGCATCGCGGGAGGAGCTTCGCCATGCGCGCGAGCTCCGCGAACACCTGAGGAAGCTGTTGCCCGATTGCCCCGCCGCACCAGCGCCACTCTGGAGCGTCGGCGCCGACTGACGCACGCCGGCTCGATACGAAACCGGACTCTACCCCGCGGTTTGACCGCGGTTTAGGAATCGTGGACACTTCCCGGCGGCCGATTCGAGGCCCCGGGGAAGCCCGCGTTCCATGAGCAGCGTAGAGCCCATCATCCACCCGATAGCCTCGCTCGACGAGGATGCCTGGGAGGACCTGCTCAATTTCATCGAGGAGCGGCGCGTCATCCCCATCGTCGGGCCGGAGCTGCTGCTGGTCGAAACCGACACGGGTCCGTGCCTCCTCTATGAGTGGATCGCCGAGAAGCTCGCCGGCAAGCTCGGCGTGGACACCGCGCAGCTCCCCAAGCCCTGCACGCTCAACGACGTCGTCTGCTGGTTCCTCGCGGCGCGCGGCAGGCGCGAGGAAGCCTACACGCGATTGCGAAGCGTGTTGCGCGACGCGAACTTCGCTCCGCCGCTCGCACTGCGCCAGCTCGCGCGGATCACCGACTTCGATCTCTTCGTCACGACGACCTTCGATACGCTGCTCGAGCAGGCGATCAACGACGAGCGCTTCGGCGGCGCGCAATCGACGGAGGTCGTCGCCTACGCACCCAACCGCGTGGCCGACCTCCCCTCCGAGCGCGAGAAGCTGCAGCGGCCGGTCGTCTATCACCTCCTGGGACGGCTCTCGGCGTCGCCGACCTATGTCATCTCCGACGAGGACATGCTTGAATTCATGTGCGCGCTTCAAAGCGAGCACCTGACGCCGGAAAAGCTCTTTCACGAACTGGAGCACAATCATCTGCTGCTGATCGGCTCGAGCTTCACCAACTGGCTGGCGAGGCTCTTCCTGCGCATGGCGAAGCGCCACCGGCTCTCCGATCCCCGTGACGTCGGAGAAATCCTCGCCGACAACCATTCTGACCACGACAAGCGATTGGTGAGCTTCCTGCAGCAGGTGAGCGTGCGGACGCGCATCTACAGCGGGGCCGGGAAATTCGTCGACGAGCTGCATCGCCGGTGGACGGTTCGCCGCAAGCCGGGCGAAGTGATCACGCTCGGCGGCGCGCCGCAGCGCTTCCTCCCGCCCGAACGCGAGATGCCGGACAACGCGGTGTTCATCAGCTACGCGCGCGAGGATCTCGCCGCCGTGCAGAAGCTCAAAGCCGGGCTCGATGCCGTTGGAGTGAAGACCTGGTTCGATCTCGAGCGTCTGGAAAGTGGCGACGACTACGATCGCAAGATCCAGCGCAACGTCGCGCGCTGCTCGTACTTCATTCCGATCGTCTCGGCCGCGACCGAACACCGGCTCGAAGCCTACTTCCGCCGCGAATGGAGCTACGCCATCGACCGCGCACGCAACATGGCGGACGCAGCGCTCTTCATTCTGCCGGTGTGCATCGACGACACCGACGCCGGCACCGCGCAGATTCCCGAGCGATTCAAGGCCCTGCATTTCACGCGCCTGCCCGGAGGCGAGGTTTCGCCCGAGTTCTCTCGCCGCCTCCAGGATCTGCTTTCCACGCGTCACTGACGAGCGTCGATCTTGTCGCCTCCCGATAGCACGACCGCGCAAGCGTCAGTAGACGCCCAGCATCCGTGGCTGGGGCTCGACTCGTTCACCGAGGAGACGCGCGCCTACTTCTACGGTCGCGACGACGAAGTCGCCGAGCTTGCACGGCGCGTGCAGCGCAAGACGCTGACGATCCTCTTCGGGCAGTCCGGACTCGGCAAGACTTCGATCCTGCGCGCCGGCATCGTGCCGCGCCTTCGCGCCGAGGCTTACTGCCCGGTCTATGTGCGCATCGACTACTCGCCGGAATCTCCCGCGCCATCCGAGCAGATCAAGCAAGCGATCTATCGCGCCACGCGCAGCTCGGGACAGTGGACGCAGACGGGAGTAGCGGTCGCCGGCGAATCGCTCTGGGAATTCCTGCACCATCGCGACGACGTGCTGCGCGACGAGCGCGGCAAAACGCTCATTCCGCTCCTGATCTTCGACCAGTTCGAAGAGATCTTCACGCTGGCGCAGAACGATGACTTCGGCCGCAAGCGCGCTGCGCAGTTTCTCGAGGACCTGGCCGACCTGGTCGAGAACCGGCCGCCGGCGGCACTCGAGGCGAAGATGGAAGCCGACGACGCTGCTGTGGAGAAGTTTGACTTCACGCGCAGCGACTACCGCATTCTGATCGCGCTGCGCGAGGATTATCTCGCGCATCTCGAAGGCGTGAAGGCCAACATGCCTTCGATAACCCAGAACCGAATGCGGCTCGCTCGCATGACGGGAGAGCAGGCCCTGGCTGCAGTCCTGGGTCCCGGAGGCAAGCTCGTCAACGAGGAGGTCGCCGAGGCGATCGTTCGCTTCATTGCCGGCGGATCGGAGCTGCGCAACGCGGAGGTCGAGCCGTCGCTCCTTTCGCTCATCTGTCGCGAGCTGAACAACGCGCGCATCGCGCAGGGCCGCACGGAGATCTCCACCGATGTCCTCGCCGGCTCACGCGAAACGATCCTGTCCGAGTTCTACGAGCGTGCGCTCGCGGACCAGCCGCCGGGCGTGCGCAAATTCATCGAAGATGAAATGCTTACCGAGTCGGGCTTTCGCGAGAGCCTGGCCGAGGAGCGCGTGCAAAAGGCCTTTGCTGCAGCAGGCGCGTCGCGCGAAGCATTGCCGACGCTGGTCAACCGGCGACTGCTTCGCATCGAGGAGCGGCTCGACTTGCGCCGCGTCGAGCTGACTCACGACGTGCTGTGCAGTGTCGTAGCAGCAAGTCGGGAACTGCGTCACGAGCGCGAAGCGCGCGACGAGGCAGAGCGAAAGCTCGCGGCACAGCGCGAGCGCGAAAGCGCGACACGCAAAGCGCTGGTCCGCGCGCGTCAGATCGCCGCCGGCTGCGCCGTGCTCGCGATCATCGCTGTCGGCGGCACGATCTTCGGTTATATCAGCACGAAGCGAGCTCAGCAGGCGGAGCTAAAAGCCCAGCAGACGCGGGCGCTGGCTGAGAGCGCGCGAGGAGAAGCTGAGAAGCTCATCGTCTATCTCCTCGACGACTTCTATCTCGAGCTGGAGCCGGTCGGTCGGCTCGACGTCGTTGCGGGGCTCGCGAAGCGCGCAGTCGACTATTACGCGGGCCTTCCAGCAGAGCTTCGCACCGCCGAGACCGAGCGCAATCGCGCGCTCGCACTGGCCCGGTACGGCGGAGCGCTCCGCTACCAGTCGAAGCTCGACGAAAGCGAGAAAGCGCTATCCGAAGCGACCAGCGTACTGAGCAAATTGCAGCGCGAGGGCGACAAGTCTGAGGCTACGGCGATCGGCCTCGGCCTCGGTTTGACATTCGAAGCGCGCGTCCGCGACAGCCAAGCCAATCGTCAGGAAGCGGAGCAGTTTGCGCAGCAAGCCGTGGACGTATTGAAACCGCTGATGTCAGCACCCAATCCCTCCATGTCATTGCGCCGCGCTTATGGTGGAGCGCTGCTCTATCAAGGCTATGCGCAAAACGTGGGAGAGGAAGAAGAAGCGGCGGTCAAGACGCTTGAGGAAGCGCGTGAAGTCTTTCGCAGCATCGATGGCTTGAAGCTCGGCGACCTGCCTTCGGCCGCGGCCTACGCCGAAGTGTCCAGTTGGGAAGTGGACGGATTGATAGCCATGGGCCGCCTCGACGAAGCTCGACGCGTCGGCGCGGACGGCATCCGAGTGGCTGGGGAGGTGCTGGAGAAGCGGCCAGGCCACATGCCTGCGCTGCGCGCCCGGGCTCTTCTCGCTGACAGCCTGGCCAACGGCGAAATGAACGATCTGCATCGCCGCAAGGCCCTCGCGTTATCGGAGCAGGGCAGTCGCGATTGGGAAGCCTTCCTCAAGCTCGATCCAAGCAACCAGATCGCCTGGCACAATCTCGGAGTGACGAGGGGCAGGTCGTCGTATGCGCTGGCCGGCCTAGGGGAGGTCCGCAAGAGTCAGGAGGCAATGCGGGCGGCTCTCGCGGTGGAGGCGTATGCCGAGCCGTCGGCGATGATCGGCACCATGTTGGGTTTCACCGACGGTTATCTCGCGGCGAGCGAAGCCGATTCGGGCAACCGGCAGGCGGCGGAAGCGGCGCTCGCGGAGAACCGGCGCCATATTCAACTGTCGATCAAGGACCTCAAGGCGGATTCGTTTGGTCGCGCGATTCTTCCCGAGTATCTGGGGTGGTACGCGGTGCCGGCGCCTGGGGTGTGGTACGGTCCCTATGGGCTCTCGCGCGCGGCGGGCGACTACGAAACACTGCGCAGCCAGGTCCGCGCGTCGCTGAGTCGGATCGAGCAGATCAAGCCTGCCAATCCACAGCAGGCGCTGGCCAAGAATCGACTGCTGTACGTCGCATACCGGACCTTGGCCGATGCTTCGTACAATTTGAAGGACTACACAGCAGCGGAAACTGCAATCAAGCAGTCTATCGAGACTCAGCGCGCCATTCCAAAGCGCAACCTGTTTGATGAGCGCGACGCAAACGACTCGCTCATGCTTGCGGCGATGATCGACGCGCGAGTGGAAAGATACTCCGAAGCACAAAAGACCATCGAACCGATTCTGAAACTCAATCGCGAGCTCTACGCGCGCAAGGACAACGACGATCTTACCCAGCGGGCCGAGTTCGCCCAGGCGCTTTATGTCTCAGCGCTGGCCGCGCCGGGGCAGAAGTCAGCCCAGCTGACGCAGGCTGCTGCGATCCTGGACGGCCTGCCGCCGGAGATGCGTGGCCTCAAAAGCGTCTCGATCTGGCGCGAACGGATCGTCGAGGAACAGAAGAAGCGTCACTGATCATCCTTGCGCGAACGAGGCGAGGATCCATTCATGGAGCGCAATCCTCCCGCTTCGGTCGAGCCCGCTGCGGCGGCCGTCGAGCGCATCAGCAAGCATCTCGAGCAAGGCGCACCCTGGGACGCCTGCGATGCTTTCCGTGAGGCGATCGATCTCCACCCGCACGACGCGGAGTTGCTCTACTGGGGAGCCCTCGCTCATGCCCGCTCGGGAGCGACCCACGCCGCGCGTGCGCTGCTCGACCGGGCGGAGGCAGCCTCGCCGGATTCGAATCGGCTCACCGACATCCTGAGCCTCCGCGGTCGGCTGTGGAAAGATGCCTATCACCGCGCACCCGAGGGACCCGGCGCGATGGCGCTCGCCAAGCGCGCGCGCGACGAATACCTCGCCAACTACGAACGCGAGCACGACCCCTTCCCCGGCATCAACGCGGCAACGCTGTCGTGGGTGCTGAGCGATCGACGTCAGGCACAGCGACTCGCGAAAGAAGTTGCCGATCGCCTCGCGCACCAAGCGGCGCCGCGCAATTTCTGGGACATCGCAACCGCGGGCGAAGCTCAGCTGCTTCTCGGGCAGTTCGACCAGGCGCGCGAGTCGTACGCCGCTGCCTGCCGCGCGGCGGCGGGCGACGCGGGCAGCATCGCCACGATGCGTCGCCAGGTCAATCTGCTCGCCCGCGCTTTGCCCGAGGCGCGCGAGATCGCTCGCGTGTTGCCGGTCCCCGACGTCATCGCATTTGCCGGTCATATGGTTGACGTACCGGGACGCCCGGTGCCGCGGTTTCCGCCCGCTCTCGCTCCGGCGGTTCGTGCGGCGCTGCAAGAGCAGCTCGCAGCCCTGCATCAGCCCATCGTCTACACGTCAGCCGCGTGCGGCGCGGATTTGCTTTTCATCGAGGCGGCGCTCGAGCGCGGCGCCGAGGTGAACGTCGTGCTGCCGTTCGATCGCGACGATTTCCTGCGCACGAGCGTGGCGGTCGGCGGCGACGAATGGATCGCGCGCTTCGAACTAGCGCTCACCCGCGCGACGCGAGTCATCATGGCCACTGAGGAGAGCTACCTCGGCGACGACGTACTGTTCGAGCACGCGGCGATGCTGCTCGAGGGATTCACGGTGCTGCGGGCATCGCAACTCGAGACCAATCCCGCCATGTTGTGCGTGATCGATGCGGCTGCCGATGGCCGCGTGGGCGGTACGCATGCGTCGTTCGAGCGCTGGCAGCGCAACATCGGAACGCCGCGAATCATCGATCTCGGCGAACTGCGAGCTGCCGCAAATTTCCATCCTATCGGCGGCGGAGCTGCCCAGTCGCAGGGACCTCGCCGCGAGAGCCGACTCCCCGGCGCGGACGCTCCTCGGAACGACAAGCCGTTAGCGCGACCTCAACGCATGCTCAAGACCATGGTGTTTGCGGACTTCGCGGGCTCGAGCCGGCTGCACGATGCCACCGCACCGCTTTTTCAGGAGAGTTTCTGGAACGTCGCCGCAGCGCAAATCGAAGGGTCGCGAGTGAAGCCGTTGCTGGCGAGCACCTGGGGTGATGCGCTGTACGTGGTCTTCGACGCTCCGCACGATGCTGCCGAGTTCGCGCTCTCCTTCCTCGAGCGCATGGGCGAGACCGACTGGACTGCGGTGGGGCTGCCCGAGTCCAGCCACGTTCGAATCGCACTGCACTCGGGTCCGGTGTTCCGCGGCTTCGATCCGATCATGGGGCGCGACAATTATTTCGGCTCGAGCGTCACCAAGTGCGCGCGCATCGAGCCGGTCACTCCGCCCGGCATGGCGTACGCGAGCGAGGCGTCCGCCGCGACGCTGGCCGCGACGGGGCAGCACGAGTTCGCGCTCGAATATGTCGGGCAGCTCGCGCTCGCCAAAGGCTACGGCGAGTCGCGCATCTATCGCCTCGAGCGCGGCTAAGCATCTTCACCTGATCTCGCCGGAACCTTGACGGCGGCGTAATATAGTGTGTACCATTGTACCATGATAACAATCGAACGAGTCCAGACCGGCGTGCGAATGGAGAAGCGCCTCGTGAAGGTGCTCAAGGCGATCGCCGAGTACCATGACCTCACTCTCGGCGACCTCCTGGAAGGCATCGTCCTCCACGCACTAGAGGGCAAGGCGCCCTTCGGGCCGGAATCGATGCGCCGGATCGCGGAGATCAGGAAGATCTACGGGCTCGATCTGAACGCTTCGCATGCACACAAGCTTATGGAGACCGGAGCGCTTTCGAAGACTTCACGAAAGAGAAAATGAAAGACCGTGATTTTGTCGCCGCGGTCGAGAGCTGCACGGTTGCGGGAGGCGATTTCCATCACGCCGACCACATACGTCTGGCGTGGATCTATCTCAACGACTATCCGCTACTGGAGGCGATTGCGCGCTTCACTACATCGCTGCGGCGCTTCGCGGCACACCACGGCATCCCGCAGAAGTACCACGAGACGATAACCTGGGCCTATCTTCTGCTAATTCACGAGCGCATGCAGCGCGACGGCGCGCGACGCGATTGGGAGAGTTTTCGCGCAGCGAACGCCGATCTCTTCGCCTGGAAGCCTTCCGTCCTGCAGCGCTACTACTCGCCAGCGACGTTGACTTCCGACCTCGCGCGCAGAGTCTTCGTGCTACCGGACGGCGGCATGCACTCGACGGTCTGAGCGACAAGCGAGCCGCGTTCAGCCGCAGGTGCCGCCAAGCATTCCGCTCTTCAGCTCCGGATTCGGCGGATCGCCGAGCCAGATCGAGAAGAAGGCTTTCGCGAAGTCGTTGCCCTTGATGGCTCCCTTGATCTTCCCGTTCACGTCGACTTGGACTCCCATGTCGGGCGTGTAGACGAAAGTGACCTGCTCGCCGCTCTTCACGTCTGCCATCCAGCCGTTGAGCATGGCAATGCGATCCTTCAGCGCTGGAAGCTCGGCCTTCGCATTCTTCTCGAAGCCTTCGCTCCAGCCCTTCGCGATATCGTCACCACCGACGCTGCGCACGAAGTGGAGAACGATCTGCTTTGGCGTGTTCGAAGCGAGGATCGCGCTTGCGTCGTTTGACGTCTTGGTTAGGTAGAGAGCCCCGACGTAGACGTTGACCTTGAGCATAGTCGCCTGGCGCAACCCGAGGCCGTTGAGCACAAGCGTGCTACCGGCGACCTGAACCTGGTCGGGGAGATTTACGCCCTTGCATTCCTTGCCTTGCGCGAGCTCAGTGCTCGCGAGCGCGATCACGACCATCAGCAGAAGATTGCGTCGCATGCTTATCCCTCGTCGAGTGAAGACTTTCGTCTCTATCGAGAGGGTTCACTCGGCTCCCGACGGGACGTTGGCGCGACTTTATCACGCCGGGATGCCCGTGGGATTCAGCGAATGGTGGAGCCCGCGATCACATCGGCGCCAGGTTTCCGTTGACCATCCACGGTGTCCCGAACCGGTCGACGAGCATTCCGAAAGCTTCGGCCCAGAAGGTCTTGTCCAGCGGCATGGTCACCTTGCCGCCCTCGGCCAAGGCATCGAACACACGCTTCGCCTCGGCGGCCGTAGGATAGCTGAGTGAGAGCGAGAAGCCCTTCATGCCCTGGTAATGTCCGGACATCGCGTCCGAAGCCATCAATCGACGATCGCCCAGATTCAGGCTCGCATGCATGATCCGATCCGCGCTGGCCGGCGGCGTCTGCCCCGAGACTGGCGATTGCGCATGGGTCATCAAGACTTCGAGCTTGCCGCCTAGCGTGCGCTCGTAAAAGCGCATCGCTTCGGCGCAGTTGCCGTCAAAGAAGAGATACGTACCGAGAATCGGCATGATGCGTCCTTCGTTGGTTGTGCCTGCGGTCATTGGAGGGGCGAATTTCGTCCGCCCCATGAGGTGCAAACCTACGCCTTGGCGCGCTTCTCCGCTTTCACGCGCAAAAGCTCTTCCTGCCGGCGCATCTCGGGCGTGAACTCTTCGCCGAAGTCCTCGGCTTCGAACAGCTGGCGAATCTCGATCACCGCATCTTCTCCCGGCATCGGATGCGGGCAACGCTTCACCCATTCAATCGCTTCCTGCTTCGACTTCACCTGCCACAGCCAGAAGCCTGCGACCAGCTCCTTCGTCTCGGGGAACGGGCCGTCGACGACGGTTCGCTTGTTCCCGGAGAATTTCACGCGCGCCCCTTTTGAACTGGGCTGCAGCCCTTCGCCGGCGAGCATCACGCCTGCTTTCGACAGCTCTTCGTTGAAAGCGCCCATCTCAGCGAGAAGCCGTTTGGTCGGAAGGGCGCCGGCTTCGCTGTTCTTCGTGGCCTTGACGATGACCATGAATCTCATTGCTTGTCTCCTTGCGTTAAGTTCGCGGCGCCACCTGCCGTTACCCGGGTGGCCGCGTTTGAACAATCAAACGGCGTCGGCTCGAATCGACAACCGTCAGTCGACCTCGAGCTGACGGACCGGCCGCACCTCGATACTGCCCTCGCGAGCCGGGGGAATCTTTGCCGCGAGCTGGATCGCTTCGTTCAAATCCCGCGCGTCGATCAGGTAGAAGCCTGCGAGCTGCTCCTTGGTTTCCGCAAAGGGACCGTCGGTAACCGATAGTCTCCCATCGCGGACGCGCACCGTCGCCGCAGTATTGACCGGCTGGAGAGCCTCTGCAGCTAGCCGATGCCCCTGCTTGCCAAGCCCTTCGCTGAATGCTGCACATTCGCGGTCGGCAACAGCCCTCAGCTTGGATTCCTCGATGTACACCAGGCAGAGATATTTCATGTCTGTGAATTGATCTGCATCACGGGACGCACCTCAACGGAGCCGCCGATGTCGAGAATCGGGCAGCCCGACGCGATCTGCGCGGCGCGATGCAGATCCGGTGCGTCGATGATGGAGAACCCGCCGAGGACCTCTTTGGACTCGACGTACGGGCCGTCGGTGACCGTCTTGCTCTTAGGTCCGACCACCTTGCCTGAGGACCGATCCAAGGGCTGGCCCCGATCCTTCAACTGACCTTTCTCCCTCATGTCCTTGAACCAAGCCATCCACCTGGCCATAGTTTGCTCGGCTCTTTCAGGCGATCCCATGGCTTCCCTGTACGCTTCGTTGCTGCTGCGGTACAACAAAACAAATTCACTCACGGTAGAACCTCCTTTTAAATGACTAGCCCGACTCATTGTCGTCTGGCGATGGCCGAAATCGACATGACCCGGGGCAGGAACGGACTCCGCCCCACGGCGCCGACTCCGAGCTTGCCGTTCCGGTACAGGAAGAGCGTCAGCGCGAGGAGGGTTCCGCCCGGCAGCAGGAGTTCCAGCAGCAGGTAAGGTCCGAGCGCCTGTGCCCAACGACGCAGGAACAGCAGGCTGTTGATGATAGTTTGCATTTGCGGCTCCTTTCATTGGCTTGTCGAACGGCCAAGGCCGAAATCGACACCGCGGTCGCCGCAAATGCAGATCTTTCTATAGCTCGGCCAGCCTTCGCTCCAGAAAGCGTCGCTCCGGCTCCTGGCGCGCCAGCGCCAGCGCCCGCTTGTAGGACTCGCGCGCCTCTCCGGCGTTTCCGAGCCGCCGGCACAGGTCCGCTCGCGCCGCGTGTGCCAGGTGGTATTCGGCAAGCTCGCCGCGCGTGAGGATCGCATCGATCAGCGAGAGGCCCGCCGCGGCGCCGTCGCGCATCGCCACTGCGACAGCGCGGTTCAGCTCGACAATGGGAGAAGGATCGATGCGAAGGAGCACGTCGTAGAGACCGACGATCTCATCCCAGTCGGTGGCTTCCGGACTCGCCGCGTCGGAATGAACCGCGGAGATCGCCGCCTGGATCGTATACGGTCCGAATCGGCGCGACGCGAGCGAGCGCTCGACCAGCGCGGATCCTTCTTCGATCAGCTCCCGGTTCCACAACGAGCGATCCTGATCGTCCAGCAGCACCAGCTCGCCGCTCGTCGACGAGCGCGCCGCGCGCCGCGACTCGTGCAGCAGCATGAGCGCGAGCAGCCCCATCGCTTCGGGCTCCGGCAGCAGCGCGACCAGCAGCCGGCCGATGCGGATCGCTTCGCTGGACAAGTCCACGCGCGTCACCGACGCACCCGAGGAGGCCGAGTAGCCCTCGTTGAAGACGAGATAGATCACGCGCAGCACGCTGTCGAGCCGCTGCGGCAGCTCGTCGGGTCCCGGCACTTCGTACGGGATGCGCGCGTCGCGGATCTTCGCCTTGGCGCGCACGATGCGCTGTGCGAGCGTGGGCGCCGCGGTGAGGAAGGCCTGCGCGATCTCCTCGGTGGTGAGACCGCAGACTTCGCGCAGCGTGAGCGCGACCTGCGCGTCAGGCGCCAGCATGGGGTGACAGCAAGTGAAGATCAGACGCAGGCGATCGTCTTCGATGCCTTCGCCGTCCGTTGATGAAGACTCATCGGCGATCGCCTCGACTTCCTCGGCGACGTCTTCGACCGAAGTGAAGCGCGCGCGCCGTCTGATGCCGTCGATCGCCTTGAAACGGCCCGCAGAGACGAGCCAGGCGCGCGGGTTCGCGGGCAGGCCTTCGCTCGGCCATTGCTCGAGCGCGGCGCGGAAAGCGTCGTGCAACGCTTCCTCGGCGAGGTCGAAATCGCCAAGCAGACGCACGAGCGTGGCGAAGACGCGCCGCGATTCGGCGCGGTAAATCTCCTCGATTCTCGGTCCGATGTCCTGCGTCACGCCATCGCCGGCTGCCTGGTCCGCGCGGAGGCAACGGAACGAAAGAGATACGAGTCCACCGCGAGCGCACCGGCTTCGTAACCGTCGATGATCCGCTCGGCGGTCGCCTTGCTTCCCGCCGCACCGAGCGCAACGAAAAGCGGCAGGAAATGCTCTTCGCTCGGATGCGCCCGTACCGCGTCGGGGGCTCGCTCGCGGTAGGCGACGAGCGCGTCGGTGTCCTGCGCAGCGAGCTTGCCCTGCAGCCATTCCGCGAACTGCTGAGCGTAACGCAAGGGTTCCTGCCTGCGGCGGTTGCCCATCCAGTCGCGCAGATTGTGCGTCGTATGCCCGGAGCCGATCACCAGCACGCCATCGTCGGGAAGCGACTCGAGCGCGCGTCCCAGGCGCAGGTGATGTGCCGGTCCGAGCTCGGTTTGCAGCGAGAGTTGCACGACCGGTATGTCCGCGTCGGGAAACATGAATCGCAGCGGGACCCAGGCGCCATGATCGAGGCCGCGGCAACCGTCGATCCCTGCAGCGATACCCGCCCCCTTCAACAGGGCCACCGCTTTCGCGGCCAGCTCCGGCGACCCCGGCGCGTTATAGCGCAGCTTGTACAGCTCTTCGGGGAATCCCCCGAAGTCATGGATCGTCTCCGGCTTCGGGTTGCCGGTGAGCATCGGCACCTGGGTTTCCCAGTGCGCGGATGCGACGAGGATCGCACGCGGGCGCGGCAGCGTGCGCCCGAGGGCGATCCAGCCGCGCCCCGCCCCTCCCGGCTCGACCGCGTTCATCGGCGAGCCGTGCGAAAGGAACAGGGTCGGCAGGCGATCCACGTGTGGTCCTGCTCAGGCGGCGACGCGATCGGCGGGCTTCAAAAGGCCCTCCGCCACCAGCGCTTCCTGCACCTTCGGCCGCGCTGCGACCCTCGCCTGGAAACCCTGCAAGGCCGGCCATTTGGCCAGATCGATGCCGACGAACTTGCACCAGTGGAGCATCACGAAAAGGTAGCCGTCCGCCACCGTGAACTGCTTGCCCATCAGATAGTCCTTGCCCTCGAGCTGCTGCGAGACCCAGTCGAAGCGCTTGGCGATTTTCTGCTTCGCGATTGCCTTGTATTCCCCCGGCGTGTCGGCGGCGAAGAGCGGCGAGAACTGCTTGTGCAATTCGGAGGTGATGAAGTTCAGCCACTCCTGCAGCCGGTAGCGCTCGATCGTGCCGTTCGCCGGCGCGAGACCGGAGGCAGGCTTGCGGTCGGCAATGTACTGCACGATCGCGGGGCCCTCGGTCAGGCAGTGTCCGTCGTCGAGTTCGAGCACAGGCACGTAGCCCCTTGCATTGATTGCATAGAAATCGCTTCCGTCTTCAAGCTTGTGCGTCTTGGTATCGACCTTCGCGAACTGCGCGTCGATGCCGGCCTCGCGCAACGCGATGTGCGGCGACAGCGAGCAGGCTCCGGGCGAGTAATAGAGTTTCATCGTAATCTCCTTGGTGTGGAAACGTCGAGTTTTGGCTTCAAGCCGCGCGCGGCAGAGCCGCGGGGGCGCGACCCGCGCCAAGGGCGTCCAGCGCGTAGCGCCCGCTGCCAACAAGACCCGCAGCGATGGCCGTGAGCGTGAGGAAGGCCGGGTATTCCCAGCCGCCGTTGGGCGATGTGAAGAGCCAGCCGTTGCCTGAATGCACCCACGTCGCTCCGATCAGCACCGGTACCAGCGCGAAGCTCACCACGCGGGTGTAGACGCCAAGGATGAGGAGCGCCCCGCCGATGATCTCGGCCGCCATCGTCGCGTACGCGAGCGGACCAGGCAGCCCGATCGACTGGAAGAACTTCACCGTTCCGGCCGGCGTGAAGACCAAGTACTTGAGCAGTGCGTGGGCGACGAACATGACGCCAAGGCTCACGCGCAACACCAATGCTGCGACATCGATACGGGTCGAATCGTTCATAGCTTTTGCCTCTCCGTCTGCATGCGCTTGAAGCGCGATGGCAGCAATTTATAGGTTTGTTGGTATCGGGATAAAGAGGAAGCAGCTTGATAGTTTGTTGCGCAACGTGCAATAATAGCTCGTCCCACCATGGACCGCTTCCAGGCCATTGCCTCTTTTGCCAAGGTCGTCGAGACCGGGAGCTTCGCGCGCGCGGCGGAGAGGCTGGACCTGTCGGTATCCGCCGTCTCGCGGCAGGTCGCGGAGTTGGAGGCGCACCTCGATGCACGGCTCCTCAACCGCACGACGCGTCGCCTGAGCCTGACCGAGAGCGGGCGCGCCTTTCACGAGCGTTCCGTGCAACTCCTCGCCGATCTCGAGGAAGCCGAACAGTCGGCGCACGCGGGCACGTTGAAGCCGCGCGGCACGCTGCGCCTCACCTGCGCGGTGACCTTTGGCGAGCGCTACCTCGTGCCTGCGCTCGCCGAGCTGGGCGCGCGCTTCCCGGAGTTGCAGTTCGACGTCGAGCTTTCGGATCGTGTCGTCGACCTGGTCGAGGAAGGCTTCGACGCTGCCGTGCGCATCGGCGCGATCGGCAGCCAGAATCTCGTCGGGCGCAAGATAGGCGAGACGCGTCTCGTGTGCTGCGCGGCGCCTTCCTACTTAAAGCGGCGCGGCGAGCCGAAGAAGCCCGAGGACCTTTCGGCGCACACTTGTCTCACCTACGATTATGCGCCGGTGCGCGGACTGTGGCCGTTTCGAGATCGCCAGGGACGCGACCGTTCGGTGAAGATCACGGGACCAGTCAACTCCAACAGCGGCCGCCTGCTCGCGGCTCTGGCTGCTGACGGCCTGGGCATCGTTTGCGAACCAGATTTCATCATCGCGCCGCTCGTACGCGACGGCCGTCTGGTGCCGCTGCTGCGCCCCTTCGACGCGGCCTCCGGCAGCATCCATGTTGTCTACCCGAGCCGGCGGCACCTGTCGGCCAAGGTGCGTGCCTTCGCGGAATTCATGGCGCTGCGCTGCGCGAAGGCGGAGTGGGCGCTCGACGGGCGTTCTAGCGAGCGAAGCTGAAGGTCGCTCCGGACGCCGCGCCGGCCGACCGACAAATCCTAGTGCGATGGGAGCGCCCCCGATATGCCCCAATGCATGAGACCCAAGACCAGGCCGATGAGGAAGGCAACCAGAATGTATCCCGCGAATGCGGCTAGTGCGATCAAGAGCGGCTTCGGCCAGCCCTTGCGCTGATACGACTTGCCGAGTTTCTCCTTGACGAACTTCGCCTGTCCGCGAGCAGCTGAAAAATACCAAACGAGCAGAAAGCCAAATCCCAAAGTCCGCGTGGCTCCCTCGACTCCTCTGAAACCCGCAAGAGCGAGTCCCAGAACGAGGTAGAGAGCGAGCATGCAAAGCGCGGCGATGAACCAGAGCCTCGCGGTCGCCTCGCGCTGCAGCTCGCCCAGGGCGCGCCAATTGAGCATGTGCAGGAAAGCACCAAACGCCGGCGAGAACACGAGACTCCAGTTTGCGGCAGCATTCGGATTCCAGATCGCCGGGGCGCTCTCGTTCTGTTGTACATCGGCGACGACGGCAGTTGGCGGAGCGTAAGGGTTTGTTGTCATGTCGAGGTGCCGCCTAACTATATGTTCGCGTATCTTCGATGACCTTGCCGTCATTAGCGAGCTCGCCCGGCGCGTGGAACGATATCTCACCGCGCAGCTTCGTGATTTCGCGCATCGAAGCGATGATTGCCTCGGCGCTGGTCGAGCGATTATCTGGAACCTCGACGTGCAGCGTCATGCGGTCCGCGCCGGTTTGACTGTCGACCACGAGGCGCGCCTTGATGATCTCGGGATGACGGCGTAGGACGTCGGCGATCTGCGACGGATGCACGAACATGCCCTTTACTTTCGTGGTCTGATCGGCGCGCCCCATCCAGCCCTTGATTCGCCGGTTGGTGCGCCCGCACGGCGATATGCCGGGAAGAACGGCGGAAAGGTCGCCGGTGCCGAAGCGGATCAGCGGATAGTCGATGTTGGTGAGCGTGGTGACCACGACTTCGCCGACCTCCCCGGGCTTGAGCGGATCGCCGGTGCCGGGACGGAGGATCTCGACCAGCACGCCTTCGTCGACGATCAAGCCCTCGCGTGCTTCCGATTCGTAGGCGATAGACCCGACATCCGCCGTCGCATAGGCCTGATAGGCGGCGATGCCGTGTGCGGCGAAAGCTTCGCGCTGACTCGGCAAGAAGGCTTCGCCCGAAACGAGCGCTTTCCTGAGACTCGGCAACGTGATCCCCTGTTCGTCCGCCTTGTCGAGAATGATCTTGAGGAACGACGGCGTCCCGACGTAGCCGTCGGGCTTGAGCTCCGCCATCGCCTGAACCTGCTGCTCGGTCTGCCCGGTGCCGCCGCGGAACACGCTGCAGCCGAGCGCACGTGCGCCGTTGTCCAGTATCGCGCCGCCCGGCGTCAGGTGATACGAGAAGCAGTTGTGGATCAGATCGCCGGCGCGAAAGCCCGCGGCGAAGAGCGCGCGGGCAAGCCGCCAGTAGTCGGGCGCCTCGCCCTCGGGCTCGTAGATCGGACCCGGCGACGCGAAGACGAGCGGAGCGCGTCCACGCTTCGCATCCCAGCGCGCCGCGAATCCACCGAACGGACGGCTCGCCTTCTGCAGGTCCAGCATTTCGGACTTGCGCACGACCGGAAGCTTCGCCAGCGCAGCGCGGGAAGTGATCTTCGACGGATCGACTTCGGCGAGAAGATGCGCGTAGGCAGCGGTGTTCGCCTTCGCGTGCGCGAGCTGCGCGCGCAGCGCTGCGAGCTGCGAACGCTCGCGCTCGTCGGGGTCGCGCGTCTCGAGGGTATCGAAGTGCTCAGTCACGCGAAGCGGTCGGGACGCGCGGCGGCTTTATATCAATTGATCAGGCCAGCCAGCGCTTGCGGCGGCGATAGTGCTTCACTTCGCGGAACGATTTCCTTCCGGCCGTGGAAAGGCCGAGGTAGAACTCCTTGACGTCCTCGTTCTGCGCCAACTCGTTCGCCGCGCCATCCATGACCACGCGGCCGTTCTCCAGAATGTATCCGTAGTCGGCGAAGCGCAGCGCCACGTTCGTGTTCTGCTCGGCCAGGAGGAAGCTCACGCCTTCCTTCTGATTGAGGTTGCGCACGATGTCGAAGATTTCCTCGACGATCTGCGGCGCGAGTCCCATCGACGGCTCGTCGAGCAGGATCATCGTCGGGTGCGCCATCAGCGCACGGCCAACCGCCGTCATCTGCTGCTCGCCGCCCGACGTGTAGCCGGACTGCGACAGCCGTCGATGCTTGAGGCGCGGAAAATAATGGTAGACCTTCTCGAGGTCGGCCTTGATCTCGGCGCGCGCGGCGTCACGCGTGAACGCGCCGGTCAAAAGGTTCTCTTCGACCGTGAGGTGCTGAAAGCAATGCCGCCCCTCCATCACCTGGCATACGCCCATGCGCACGAGTTCGTTCGGCGTCAAGCGATCAACACGGCGGCCTTTGAATTCGATCGTTCCCTTCGTGACTTCGCCGCGCTCGGCGCGCAGCAGATTGGAGATCGCCTTGAGGGTCGTCGTCTTGCCTGCGCCGTTGGCGCCGAGCAGCGCGACGATCCTGCCTTCGAGCACGTCGAGCGACACACCCTTCAGGACAAGGATGACGTGGTCGTAGATGACCTCGATGTTGTTGACCGAGAGGCCGGCTTTCGTGGACCCGGTTGCGGCGGCGTGTGCTGCGGAAGCGACAGCAGTGCTCATGGCTCATTCGGTTCCGCCCTCTCCCATGCGGGAGAGGGAGAGTCAACGCGACTTCAGTGAAAGAGCTTCAGCCCGCGCCGCAATCGCGCGGAGTGATGTTCTTTTCCTTCGCGTAGGCGGCCGCCGACTGCTCGATCATCGAACGCACGAGCTCGCGATCGGGCTGGATCCAGTCGGAGACAACCTTCCACTGGTTGCCGTCCCACTGCAGGAACTTGACCGCGCCGCCTCCCTCATGGTCGGTGCAGGTGACCTTGAGCGGCTGCATGAAACCGGTTGCACCGAGCTCCTTGAGCCGCGCCTCGCTGATCTGCAGGTTCTCGATGCCCCAGCGCATCTGCTCGGGTGTGATCGGCTTGCCCTTGCCGTACTTCGCCTGCGCGGTGCGGATGGCTTCGACAGTGACAATGCCATGCACGACGCCGCGGTTGTAGTAGATCGAGCCGATGCGTGAGGTGTCCTCCATCTCGCCCTTACCCTTGGCATAGACATACTTCTTGATGTCCTGGATCACCGGGAAGTTGGCACCCGCAACGTTGAAACCGGCCGCGAAATAACCTTTTGCCGCATCGCCTGCAGGGATCGTGTCCTCTTCGGCCCCGGACCACCACTCGCCGACGATGTGATCGCGCGGGTAACCAACCTTGGCCGCGGCCTTGAGCGCGGTCGGATTCATAACGCCCCAGCCGCGCAGGATCACCCAGTCGGGTTTGATCTGGCGGATCTGCAGCCACTGTGCGCCCTGCTCGTTACCGGGATGCGCCACCGGGATATGCGTCACGGTGAAGCCGTATTTCTTTGCCTGCGCGTCGAGGATGGGGATCGTCTCCTTGCCGTAGGCCGAGTCGTGATAGATGTTCACGATCTTCTTGCCCTTAAGCTTGTCCATCCCACCTTCCTTCGAGCCGATGAATTTGATCACCGCAGTGTTCTGCGACCAGTAGTTCGTGATCAGCGGAAAGATGTACGGGAACACGCGCCCGTCGCTCGCGTCGGTGCGGCCATAGCCGAGGGAGATGATCGGAATCTTGTCGGCAGTGGCCTTGTCGATCAGCGAGTAAGTGATGCCGGTCGACAGCGGATGGATCACCGTCGCACCGGTCGGACCCTTGTTCTTCTCGCGCTCGTAGCATTCCACGCCGCGCGCGTTGTTGTACTCGGTTTCGCACTTCTCGTAGGTGATCTTCACGCCGTTAACGCCGCCATCCTTGGCGTTGATCATGTTTACGTAGTCGATGAAGCCGCCGAAGATGCCGGAGCCGCCGGGGGCGTACGGTCCCACCCAATAGCCATTCATCGGGATGAATTGTTCGTTTTGCGCGACGGCCGAGGTGGCGACACCAGCCAGCGCGAGGCCCAGCAGGGCCGCCTTGATTACCTTCATGTCTGTCCTCCTATGGGGAAAGCCTTGCCTCTCGAAGCGAAACGAGGGAAGCATTTGCCACAACCGGCCGCTTGTCAATAATCGGCCTTGTCCGCAAACAACACGGTCAAGTCCCCGACAATCCATGTCTACTGCAATGCACCATCAATGCGGGAAGGGCCAAAGGCGCAGCTTCTCCTTGCAGATCTGCCACAGGCGCGCCAACCCGTGCGGCTCCACCACCAGGAAGAAGATGATGAGTCCGCCGAAGACCACGAGCTCGACGTTCGACATCAGCCCCGGTGGCAGGGTCAGTCCCAGCGCCAGCTCGATCGGATGGGCGATCGTATCGAGGAAGATCGGCAGCAGCACGATGAAGGCAGCGCCGAGGAACGATCCGAGGATGCTCCCCACTCCGCCGATGATCACCATGAACAGCACCCGGAAGGACAGGTCGAGATTGAAGCCTTCAGGCTCGACTGTTCCCAGATACGCGAAGGCGTAAAGCGCCCCCGCCATGCCGCAGTAGAACGAGCTGATCGCAAAGGCCATCAGCTTGGTGTGCAGTATGCGGATGCCGATCACCTCGGCCGCCACGTCCATGTCGCGGACCGCCATCCACGCGCGGCCGAGCGAGCTTCGCACCATGTTCTTCGCAGCGAGCGCGAGCACCGCAACGATCGTCAGCACCAGCAGATACTTGGCGAGCGGCGAGTCGAAGGAGTATCCAAGGATCGACATCTTCTGCGCGGTGATCACGCCCGAGGAGCTGTAGTTCGAGAACCAGCCGAACTTGGTCAACGCCCAGACAACGAAGAACTGCGCGGCCAGCGTAGCGACCGCGAGATAGAAGCCTTTGATGCGCAGGCTCGGCAGTCCGAAAACGATCCCTACAAGCGCCGCGCATACGCCGGCCAGAACAAACGCGACCAGCAGAGGAATGCCCGGAACCCGCAGCAGCAGGTTGTACGCCGCGAATGCGCCCACCGCCATGAACGCCGCCGTTCCGAGCGAAAGCTGGCCGGCGTAACCGGTGAGCAGGTTGAGCCCGAGCGTTGCCAACGCGAAGATGAGAAACGGAGTCAGGATCGCCGAGAGCCAGTATTCATTGGCGAAGAACGGCACGAGGAGGTAAGCGACGGCGAGCATCAGCAGGACTGCAATCCGGTCCTGGCGGATCGGAAAGATCTGCTGGTCTTCGGCGTAAGTGGCCTTGAACTGGCCGGCTTCCCTGTAAAGCATCTAGACGCGATCGATACGTTTCTCGCCGAAGAGTCCCTCCGGCCGGACGAGCAGGAAGAGCAGCGCCAACACGTATGGAAACCAGCCTTCGATCCCGCCGCCGACCTTCGGGCCGATATACACCTCGGCGAGCTTCTCGCTCGCGCCGACGATCAGCCCGCCGACGATCGCGCCGGGGATCGACTCGAAGCCGCCGAGGATCAGCACCGGCAGCGCCTTCAGCGCCAGGAACGTCAGCGCGAACTGCACGCCGTTGCGGGCACCCCAGAGGAGGCCCGAGACCAGCGCGACGAAGCCGGCGACCGCCCACACGATGCCCCAGATCTGCTGCAAGGGGATGCCGACGGCCAGCGCCGCCTGATGATCGTCGGCGACTGCGCGCAGAGCCCGGCCGATGCGGGTGCGGTTGAAGAACACTGCCAGCGCGGCAACCAGCACCGCGGCGATCCCGGCTGCCGCGAGGTCGAACTTCGATATTCCAAGCCCGATCGCAGCATTGATCCATTCGATCGGCTCGTCCTGAATTCCCAGGTCCAGGTTGTGCGGCTGCGAGCCCCAGAAGAGTTGTGACATTCCTTCGATCAGGAAGGAAAGCCCGATCGTGGCCATGAACAGCGTGATCTGCGGCTGGTTCACGAGTGGGCGCAGCACGATGCGCTCGGTCGCGAGACCAAGCACGATCATCGCGGCGAGCGTCGCGACGAGCGCCAGCCAGAAATTGAGCCCCATTTCGTGCAAGCCGACGAAAGTCGCGGCGGCGAAGAACACCATCGCGCCCTGCGCGAAGTTGAATACGCCGGAGGCCTTGTAGATCAGCACGAAGCCGAGCGCGACCAGCGAGTACATCACGCCGGAAAGGAGCCCGCCGATCAGGACTTCGAAGAAGAATTCCATACGTTCAATGCGCAACGCCGAGATAGGCGTCGATCACGGCTTTGTTCGTGCGCACTTCGTCGGGCGTGCCGTCGCCGATCTTCTTGCCGTAGTCGAGCACGACCACTCGGTCCGAGATGTCCATCACCACGCCCATGTCGTGCTCGATCAGCACGATGGTCGTGCCGTATTGCTCGTTGACGTCGAGCACGAAGCGGCACATGTCCTGCTTCTCCTCGACGTTCATGCCGGCCATCGGTTCGTCGAGCAAGAGCAGCGAAGGCTCCGCGGCGAGCGCGCGCGCCAGCTCAACGCGCTTCTGCAAGCCGTACGGAAGCCGCCCCACGGGAGTCTTGCGGATATGCTGGATCTCGAGAAAGTCGATCACCTCCTCGACGCGGTGCCGGTTCTCCAGCTCCTCGCGCCGCGCGCGGCCGACGTGGATCGCCTGTTCGAGAAAGCTCGCGCGCATCTTGAGGTTGCGCCCGGTCATGATGTTGTCGAGCACGCTCATTCCCTTGAACAGCGCGATGTTCTGGAAGGTCCGTGCGATCCCCTGCGTCGCGGTGCGGTGCGGATTCATCTCGTGCCGAACTTCGCCGCGGAAGCTGATCGTTCCTTCCTGCGGGTGATAGACGCCGTTGATGACGTTGAGCATCGAGCTCTTTCCGGCGCCGTTCGGGCCGATGATGGCCCGGATCTCGTGCTCGCGCACATCGAAGCTGATGCCGGTGAGCGCCTTGACACCGCCAAAGGAGAGCGACACCCGGTCGAGCTCGAGAACGACTTCTCCGATCTTGCGCTGCGTCGTCACGCTACGCGGCTTTCCGCGCTTCGACTGCGGGGAAGACTTTCGCTTCGGCGATGACGAGATCGGCGGCGACGACTCCCGCTCGACCGTCCTCGAACTTCACTTGCGTCTCGATGTGCTGCACGCTCCTGCCGTCGTAGAGCGCGCCGATCAACACCGCGTACTTCTCCGCGACGAAGCCGCGCCGGACCTTGCGCGTGCGGGTGAGCTCGTCGTCATCCGGGTCGAGCTCCTTGTGCAGGATCAGAAAGCGATGGATCTGCGAGGCTGCGAGCGCGCCTTCGCCGGCAAGCTCGGCGTTCACCTTTTCGACGCATTCGCGGATCAGCGCGTAGACCTCCGGCTTCGCCGCCAGATCGGTGTAGCCGGAGTATGGGATACCTCGGCGCTCGGCCCAGTTGCCGACCGATCCCATGTCGATGTTGATGAACGCGCAGACCTTGTCGCGGTCGCTGCCGAAGGCGACGGCTTCGCGAATGTGAGGAAAAAACTTGAGCTTGTTCTCGATGTAGTTGGGCGCGAACATCGCGCCGCTCGCCATCTTCCCCACGTCCTTCGCGCGATCGATGATCTTCAGTTGGCCGTCGTCCTCGAAGAAGCCGGCGTCGCCCGTGTGAAAGTAGCCTTCCGCGTCGATCGACTCGGCGGTCGCATCGGGACGCTTGTAGTATTCCTTGAGCAGCATCGGCCCGCGCACCAGCACCTCCCCGTTGTCGGCGATCTTGATTTCGACACCTGGGGCGGCCATCCCGACCGCGTCGAATTTCACTCCCCCGTCCGGCTGCAGGCAGACATAGGCGCAGGTCTCGGTCGAGCCGTAGAGTTGCTTCAGGTTCACGCCGATCGAGCGATAAAAGCGGAAGAGATCGGGACCGATCGCCGCACCCGCCGTGTAGGCGACGCGAATGCGGCTCATGCCAAGCACGTTGCGCAGCGGCCCGTAGACGAAAAAGTTTCCGAGCGCGTACTTGGCGCGGTCCCACAATGCCACCGGCTTGCCGTCGAGAATCGCCGGCCCTACGCGGCGCGCGACGTCGACGAAAATGCGGAAGAGCCAGCGCTTCAGCGTGCTCGCATCCTCCATCCGGATCATCACCTGCGTGAGTAGATTCTCGAAGATGCGCGGCGGCGCGAAGTAATAGGTCGGGCCGATCTCGCGCAGATCGGTCATCACTGTCTCGCCGGATTCGGGGCAGTTGATCGTGAAGCCCGCCACCAGCCACTGCGCGTAGGAGAAGAGATGATCTCCCACCCAAGCCATCGGGAGGTAGGAAAGAATGCTGTCGTTCGCGTCGAGCTTGTCGAAACCGCATCCGCCCTGCGCCGAGACGATGAACGCGCGATGCGCCTGGCGAACGCCCTTGGGTTTCCCCGTCGTGCCCGACGTGTAGAGCATGATCGAGACGTCGTCGGGCTTTCCTTTCGCGACTTCGGCCTCGAAGAAGTCCGGATGCGCGCGATCGAACTCGCGGCCGATCTCGAGCAGGCGGTCAAAGCTCATCACGCCTTCGTAGTTGCGCAGTCCTCGCGGGTCGTCGTAGTAGACGTGTGCAAGCGTGGGCACCTGCGGCTTCGCCTCGAGCATCTTGTCGACCTGCTCCTGGTCCTCGACCACGGCGTACGCGATTTCCGCGTCCTTCAGCACGTAGACGAACTCCGCAGCGGGAGCATCCTGGTACATCGGCACCGCGATGCCGCCGAGCGCCTGCGCCGCGGTCATCGACCAATACAGCCGCGGTCTGTTGTCGCCGATGATCGCGAGATGCATCCCGCGCTTGAAGCCTTGTGCGGCAAGCCCGCAGGCGAGCGCGCGCACCTCGGCGGTAACCTCCGCCCAGCTCCAGGTCTGCCAGATCCCGAGATCCTTTTCGCGCGTGGCCGGACGATCGCCGCGCTCGGTGGCGTGCTTCAACATCAGCCGCGGAAAAGTCAGCCCGGCTTGATCGGAATCCGCCATGGTCCATCCCCCAGTGGTTAGCCCGCGCGGCGCCCAATGATACGCGCCGTCGGCCATGGCGCAACCGGCGGCCTCAGCACTCGGCTCCGATCAGGTTTCGAAGTCCGTCGCTTGCAATTCGATGGGCTGTCCGTGCGGCGTGCGATCGGCCGCGTGATCCCAGGCCCGCTGATAGCGGATCAACTCATCGACGGAGCTGGCTCCTTTGGCGGCGACGAGCTTCTCGAGCGCCGCAAGCCAGTGACGATAGTAAGTGTCGCCGCGGTCGGGATCGCCGGCTTCTTGCGCCGCGGCGATCTCTCGAGCCAGCGCGTGCGCCCATTCCTTCCAGCTGAAGAGGCCGCGTTCGTGCAGAGCGAGCGTCATCGCGAACGCCTGCGCTTCCCACGGCTCGCGAAATACGGGACCGCTCGCATCGCGAGGCTGATCTGGCAACGAAGTCGCTGGGTCGCTCATGTCAGCGGCTCGAGATAAGGCTCCCAGGCATCGATCGACACGATGAGACCCGGAGTGGCATCGTCACCCCATAGCTCGCGCCCGTCGAAGGCGACCGTGTAGAGCCATTGCGGCTGCTCGCCCAGTCCCTGTGCGTGGACATCCGCGAACACGTGAGCGCCGTGGACGCGCTCGATGCGGCCGACCTTGCCTCTCGCGTATCGCGGCAGACGCGTGTGATGCGGGATCTCGTTCGCACGCGTGCGCACGCGTTCACCGACGGCAAAGCGCGAAGGCGCAACCGCCGCCCGCACCGTAGGCGAGCCTTTCTTCAACGCAGTGGCGATGTCTTCCGCGCGCAGGATGCGCGCCAGCGTTCGCGGCGGGTGGAGCATGCGCACCGCGGCGATCTCGTCGTCGCGAATGAGATCGCGCTCGACCATCAGCTTCTGCAGCGCCTTCACCCAGATCGCGTAGTAGCTGAGCGCTGCATAGTCGGGCAGCGTTTCGCGCGCGCTCCGGGCCATGTCGAGGTTCCATGCGCCGGTAGCGCCCATGGCGAGAGTCAGCGCCAACGCCTTCGGCTCCCAGGGTGCATGGAAATGTTCGCTCTCCGGTTCCGGGACGACACGACCATGGCCATTCTTGCCGCCCAGGTCGGCGTGCGAGTGATAGCTCATGCGACGCGATCCGGAGTTTTCGGGAGACCGGTGCCGATCATCGAGTCGCGGGTAACCAGCGCCGCGAGTTGTTCCTCGCTCAGACCTTCGGTGCCTGGCGGACGCCGCGGTATCACGAGATAGCGCACCTCCGCGGTCGAATCCCAGACGCGAAACTCGGTCGATTCCGGAAGCTCTACGCCGAAGTCGGCGAGCACTCCACGCGGATCCTTCACCGCACGCGAGCGATACGGCGCGCTCTTGTACCACGTCGGAGGAAGCCCCAGAACCGGCCATGGATAGCAGCTGCACAGCGTGCACACGACCATGTTGTGCCGCGACTCGGTATTCTCGAGCGCGATCATGTGCTCGCCTTGTCGTCCCGTGTAGCCCAACGATGCAATCGCCGCGCTTGCGTCTTCGAGGAGCCATTTGCGGAATTCTGGATCGACCCACGCTCGCGCGATCACGCGCGCACCGTTGCGCGGGCCGATCTTCGTCTGGTAGGTGTCGATCAGAACGTCGAGCGCTGCCGGATCGATATAGCCCTTCTGGGAAAGCACGCTCTCGAGCGCGCGCACGCGCACGTCCATCTCGCCGAGCTCGCTGTGTTCGTGATGACCGTCCGTCATGAAATCTACTGCGCCTTGATCCCCGCGGCCTTGATCACCTTCGCCGACTCCTCGATTTCGGTGTGCACGAACTTGGTGAACTCCTGCGGCGTCATCGGCATCGGCTCGGCGCCCAGCGTTGCGAAGCGCTCCTTCACGTCGGCGGATTGCGCTGTCGTGCGCACGTCGCGTGCGATCTTGTCGACGACTTCGGGCGGCGTGCCGGACGGAGCGAAGAGCCCGACCCAGAGCGAATAGTCGAATCCGGGTAGCCCCGACTCCGCGACCGTCGGCACGTTGGGCAACGCGCTCGAGCGCTTGGACGTGCTCACCGCGAGCGCCACGAGCTTGCCCTCCTTCACGAACGGTAGCGCCGCGGAGATTGGAGAGAAGTAATAGGTCACGCGCCCGGCGATGGTGTCGTTGAGCGCTTCAGGAGTCCCTTTGTAAGGAACGTGAACGACGTCGATCCCCGCGGCAAGCTTGAATTTCTCGCCGTTGATGTGCGTTCCGCTGCCCGTGCCGGCAGAGGCGAAGTTAAGCTGACCCGGCTTCTGCTTCGCCTGCGCGATCAGCTCGGCTACTGTCTTTATGCCCGCCGACGGCGCAACGACGAGGACGTTCGGCTGTCCGCCGAGCGCGGCGATGTCCACGAAATCCTTGACCGTGTCGAAGGACAGATTCTGATAGATCGACGGGTTGTAGGCTTGCGCCGCGGAGTTCACGAGCAGCGTGTAACCGTCCGGCGCTGACTTTGCGACGACCGCTTCGCCGATCGTACCCCCGGCTCCCGGCTTGTTCTCGACCACGACCGGCTGGCCCCATATCTCGGAGAGCTTCTGGCCGTAGGTTCGCGCGAGGATGTCGGTCGCGCTGCCGGCAGTGAACGAGACGATGACGTGGACCGGCTTGTTGGGGTAGCCCTGAGCGAGCGCAAGCGAGGATGCGATCGACAGTGCAATGAGGGCAATGCGTGCGAGCTTCATCGTTTCTCCTCAGCTGAGTGCAAGTTCATTCGCACCTAAGTTACAGCCCATCGCTCACCGTCACGTTCTCCGGCGTGAGCTTGATGCCGGAGGCTTCGGCCTGCAACAGCAGCAGCTGCGCGAAATCCTCCTCGGTCATGCCGCGACCGATCAGCGTCTGCACTATGTCGCGCGTGAGTGAGGCGAGCGCCATCGGGACTTCGAAGCGACGGGCCGCGTCGAGCCCGAGATCGAGGTCCTTGCGCAAGAGCTGCGGCGTGAAGGTGACCTTGAAGTCGAGATTGACGAAAGCCGGGCTCTTGTAGCGCGAGAAGGTCGAGCCCATCACGCTCTGGTTGATGAAATCGAGGAAGGCGTGCCGCGGCACGCCCGCCTTCTGCGCAAGCACGGTGATCTCGGCGAGCGACTGCGTCACGACGCCGAGGAAAACGTTGTGGCAGATCTTCACGATGCGCGCGAGCTCTCCCTCGCCGACGTAGCTCGCCGACGGTGCGATCAGCTTGAGCGTCGGAAGCGCGGCGTCGAATGCTTTTTTTGGTCCGGAGCAGACGAACGAAAGCCGTCCCGCTTTGATCACCTTGGCGTTGCCCGACACCGGTGCTGCGAGATACTCGATCCCGCGCTTGGCGAGTATCGCGCGCAGTTCGGCCGATCCTTCGAGCGAGATCGACGAGCATTCGATCAACATGCGCGGCTTGCCCGACCCCGAGAGCATACCGGATGGACCTGCGATGACTTCCTTGACGTCGTCCCAGGTCGACACCATGCAGAAAACGATGTCGCAGGAGGCAAGCTCGGCAAGCGCTCCCGCGATCTTCGCGCCGTGCGCGGCGAGGGGCTCCGCTTTCGCGCGCGTGCGATTCCAGACCGTGACGTCGGCGCCGCCCTTCGCGAGGCGCTCCGCCATCGCGTAGCCCATGCGCCCGGCGCCGATCCATCCGATGCGCATCACTCCTTCCTTTCGAGCCATCACACGACGCCGAAGGGCAAATCGATCACGTACAGCCAACGCCCGTCGGGATGCCGGCGCACGACCTCGATGCTCTGCCCCGTCATGTGCGCCGGCTTGCCGTCGGGTCCGGTCATCGATAGCTCCCACTTGGCGCTGGTAACGGCCATATCCCCGGCTTGCGCTAAAACGCGCGAGCTGATCGACATGTTCGGCTTCCCGGCGATAAAGTTGAGCAGCGATTCCTTGATCGCCGCCGTCCCGCTGGCGATCTTGCCCGGCGAGGGCATCAGCGTGGCCTGCGGCTCATAGAGTGCGGCGAGCGCATTGAGGTTGCCGGCGTTCAGCGCCTCGGCAAACAGATTGTTGGTTTCTTCAGGTTTGGGTTTGGCCATGCGCATTCCTTTCATCCATGTTCTATCGATTAGTTCGTCCCGCGCGGCACAGTTTGAAGCAACTCGGCGAGCTCCTTCTTCCAGAATCTCGCTTGGAAGGTCGTTCCATGGCCTGCGGTCTGGTCACTCGCGGGTATCAATAGCACGCGACCGTTTTTCACGCGCTTGATCTCGCGATCCAGGACGCCCAGCTCCGGCGGGTTGCGCTCGTCGTCTGCGGAGTTGATCGCCAGAAGCACCGCCTGGATCCGCTCGAGCCGCGCGGAGGGATTGTAGTCGCGCGACGAGTCCCACTGATACAGTACATCGTTGGCGTCCGCGCTGAAGGCTGCGCCGAGGCGCTGGTTGAGCAGCTGATCTGCCTTGTCGCGTGTCGGCGCCGCCCTGTAGAGCGCCTGATTGCCGCCGCTGGTGGCGATGCCGTAGAAGACCGAGGCGAACTGCGCGCTGCGCGGCTGCTTCGTGTAGTTGCCGTTCAGCCACTCCGGATCGTTGCGGATCGAATCGATGATCAGGCGTCGAAGCATCCAGTTGCGGCTCGACATCTCGCTCGGCAGCGACGCCATCGGCACTGCGATGTCCATGAAACTCGGATATTTCTGGGCCATGATCCACGTTTCCATGCCACCCATCGAATTCCCTAGTACGAGGCGCAGATGGCGCACGCCCAGATGTTCAATTACCAAGCGGTATTGGACATCGACCATGTCGTCGTAGTTGTACTTCGGAAAGCTCGTTCGCAACCCGTCGGACGGCTTGCTCGACTTGCCGTGTCCGATCGCGTCCGGCAGGATGACGTAGTAGCGGCTGGCATCGAGCGGTTGACCCGGTCCGAAGAGCTCGCCGGCGAAAGCGGGTGCGAGCATGTTCGTGCCGGATTGCGTGGTGCCGTGAAGGATCAGCACCGGCTCGCCCGTGGGTGCGCCGACGGTCGTATAGTGGATGCGCAGCTCGGGCAAGGTCTCGCCGGTGTGAAAGCGAAAGTCTCGCACGATCCAATCGCCTTCCTTCGGCGCCGGATAATCGGCAGCCCATCCCGGCAGAAACGTCAGCGCCAGTGCGAGACCGAAGGTCAAACGCACAATGGTCATGAACCTGATCATGATCTCCGCCATCGGGGTTCCGCCGGTTAAGAGGCGGCGCGAAGCGACGCGCTCTTCAACCAGCGGAGTTAGTGCGTCGCCCCGCGAACTTGGATCGAGCATGAAAAAAGTCTTGTACGCGGCGACGCTCTAACAGCTAATAGGGATTTGAGATCGGCAGTTCCTGCGCCGGAAACAGCGATATCACCCTCGGCCCTCCCGGCGTGAGGATCACTTCTTCCTCGATCCGCGCCGCGGAGATGCCGTCCTTCGCCGGACAGTAAGTCTCCACGGCGAAGACCATCCCGGCCTTGAGCTCGATAGGCTCCTTCAACGAGTTCAACCGCGACACGAGCGGCCGCTCGTGCAACCCGAGTCCGAGCCCATGGCAGAAGTTCAATCCGAAGGCGTCCATCTCGCTCGCGAACCCGATCTCTTCCGCCTTAGGAAAAGCGCGAGCAATCTTGTCGGTGGTCACGCCTGGCTTCAAGAGATCGATCGCCTTGTCCATCCATTCGCGCGCGTATCGATACGCGGTGTGCTGCGCTGGCGTAGCCATCCCTACGTTGAACGTTCGGTAGTAACAGGTGCGATAACCCATGAACGATTGGATGATGTCGAAGAACGCCTGATCGCCCGGGCGGATCAGCCGGTCGGTGAAGTTGTGCGGGTGCGGGCTGCAGCGCTCGCCCGAGATCGAGTTGATCGCTTCGACGCAGTCGCTGCCCATCTCGTACAGGCGTGCAGTAGCGAGCGCGACGATCTCGCTTTCCCTTACACCGGGCTTCAGTGCCTCGGCGATGTTCTGATACACACCGTCGACCATGGCCGAGGCCATGTTGAGCAGCGTCAGCTCGTCGATGTTCTTCACTTCGCGCGCCTCGAGCATGGTCTGCTGGCCATCGCGCACTTCGATCCCGAGCTTCTGCAGCTCGAAGAGCATCGGCGGCTCGACCACGTCGAGCCCGAGCGGCATCGATCCAACGCCCTCAGCGTCGAGGAGTGCCCTGACCTCGCGAGCCGCGTCGCGGAAGAGCGCGCCGTCGCCGCCGACCGCCCCGCGCAGCCCCAGCAATCCCGCACGGCAGTGATCGTGATGCAGCCATGGCGCGTGCAGCCGGTGATGCTTGGCGGCCGAGCCGAAGTCCCAGATGTACGGATCGCCCGTTCCCGTCAAAAGGGCATAGCGCGTGAGCTTGTCGCGCGCCCACTCGCCGATCACCGTGCTCGTGATGTAGCGAATGTTGTGCTGGTCGAAGCACAGCAGCGCGCCCAGGCCCGAATTGGCGAGCGCCGCGCGCGTGCGGGCGAGACGGTAATCGTGCAGCCGCCGGAAGTTGACCCGCTCCTCGAAGTCGACTTGCGTGTGCCCGGGCGCCTGCAACGGGCGATCCCATCGATGCTTGGGGTCGATATCGTCGGGCCGGACGATCGTGGGTTCCTTGCTCTTTTTCTTTGCCATCGTTGGTTCGCTCGTTCTCTCTCCCCATGCAAGAGAGGGTCAGGGTGAGGGGCTCATTTCTTCCCGAAGGCCTTCTCGTAATACGTGAGATCGACGTACTTCATCGGATCGGTCAGCGCCTTCTTCGGCATGCCGTACTTGCTGCGCAATTCGAGCACGGTGCGGATGCCGTTCATGTCGAGCGCCACGTCGCGCGTGATGCCGCCCTTGTCCGCGAGCAAGAGATCGTAAGCTTGCTTCGCCAGCGCCGGAGTCATGTCGCGCTGGTGCGCGATCAGGATCGCTTCAACGATCTCTCGGTTCGCCCGATCGTAGATCCAGTCCACGCCAGCGCGATATCCGCGCAGGAATCCGATCAGTTCCTTTTCGTGGCCTCCGGCCCAGGAGCGGCGGGCCGCGGCCGCCGTACCCTGGTACGCGCCGAGCGATTCCGCGTAGGCGAGCACGTTCAACCCGCGCTCCTTGCCAGTCAGATCGAAGGGCGTGCGCAGCATGGTCGCATCCTGCTTTCCAGCGAGGAGCTCACGGTACCGGTTAGCGGTTCCGCCGGCACGCACGTAGGTCACATCGGCTTCGGTGATCCCGTTGCGCGCGAGTATCTCCCGTGCGAGGAACGCGAATCCGGTAGTCATCGCATCGACCGAAACGGTCTTGCCCTTGAGCTCGGCAAAAGTCTTGATCGCTGGTGCGCTGACGAACGAGGCGAAGCCGCCGTCTCCGCCGAGAAACGCGAACAGGTCCGGGTTGTCGGGAATCTTCGCCTCGCCCTGCCCCTCCTGGTACGCGACATAGTTATCCATCAGTGCCAGTGAGATGTCGAACTTGCCCTCGAGCTGCGATGTGATCAGATAGACCGAATTCGGCGTATACGTGAGCTGGACGCTCACGCCGTTCGACTCGAAGAAACCCTGCCGCTGCGCCGCCCAGACCGGCAGGTTCCAGCCGCCGTCGAAGGCGATAACTCGCAAAGGTGTCGGCGGCGCCGCAGGCGCCTGCGCATCGACGCCGGCAGCGAATGCAAACGCGGCGGCAAGCCCTGTCAGCAGGCGCAGGATCATAGGGGTGCTCCGGGGTGAAGCGTTATCCTAGCACCGGCGATCGCGGCCTGCGCTGCAGAAGCCACATCAGCAGGGAGCCGAGCAGCGCGCCGGCAAGCAGGTGCTTGATGTTGTGACCTGAGATGAACCCGCCCGTCGCCGAAAAAATCTCTCGGTCAAGCCGCTCGCTCACGGTCATTGCGATGTCGAGCCCGAGCGCGGCCACGAGCCAGCCGATGTGCGAGTGCCGTCCGGCGCGCAGCAGGCAGAGACAGATGATCAAAGCCCCCGTGCCGACGCGCATCACCAGATAGAGCAGCAGATCGTCCGTCCACGACCACCATAAGAGGCTCGCGACGCCGAGAAGGGCGAACGGCCACCACGCGACGCGCGCGAACGCGGGATCGACGCGATCGGCGAGCACCAGCGCCACGATCGCAGCGAGCACGAAAGTCATCGGTAGCCGGTCCCAGATCAGGCGTGCGTCGCTGGGGTCCCAATGGTAGTACGCCGAACCGATCGCGGTGAGCAGCATGCCGGCGACGAGCAGCGCATAAGCTGCGCGCTCCGTGGGATCGATGTTCACGCGCCGCCGGAGTGCGATGCCGGCGAGCCCGGCGATGAGGATCGCGAAATTGCTGAGCACGTCGCCGGCACGCGGGATTGGCCCCCACGCGCGCGTGTCGGCGAAAAGATGATACGTGGAATCCTGTGCAAACGGCCCGAAGACGAAGCGCAGCACGGCGAACAGGACGATCGCGATCCCGACGAGGCCCCAAGTCTGCCACCGCGCGCGGGCGAGGCTTGGTCCATTCGATGCACGCGTTGGCGCGGCCACGGTCGCGGCCATAGAAAAGCCTTATTGCAGCTGCGGCTTCTTCAGATAATCGTTGCGATCACCGGAGCGCAGCTGCAGGTGCAGGATTTGCGCGTCGCGCGTCACGGTCAGCGGCACTTCCACGCCCGCCTGGCCGAGACTCCAGACCTTGCGAAACAGGTCGGCGAGTCCGGTGACGCGCTCGCCGGCAACCTCGAGGATCATGTCGCCGAGCTTGATTCCGCCGATGTCTGCCGGCCCCCCGGTCGCGAGTCCGGTGACGGCCAGACGCTGCTCCGCTTCGCCGGTGTACATGCCAAGCCAGGGCCGCGGCGGTCGCGTCGGCCGCCCGAACTTCAGCATGTCGTCGAGAATGGGCTCGAGCAGATCGATCGGCACGAACATGTTGCCGGAGATCGATTCGCCTCCCTGCGATTCCTGAACCAGCAGCGACCCGACGCCGATCAGCTTGCCGTCCTCTCCGACGAGCGCGGCGCCGCCCCATTGCGGATGCGGCGGCGTGGTGAAGAGCGCCTCGTCGAGCACGTATTCCCAGTAGCCTGCGAACTCGCGCTTCGCGATCACTCGCGCCTTGAGGGCGTGCGGACGCCCCCCATGACCGATGACGATCACGCTTGCGCCCTTGCTCACCGCGGCCGCGGAGCCTCGCTGCAACGCCGGGACGTGCAGACGGCCGAGCGGCTGCACCAGACCGAAGCCGCTTGCCTGATCGTACGCGAGCGCATGCCCGGCGAACACCGTGCCGTCGTTGAGCGTCACCCAGATGCTGTGCGCCTCGGTGATGAGGTAGCCGATGGTGAGAATGAGGCCGTCTTCCCGGATGACCACGCCATTGCCGACGCGCTCGGTGCCGAGGATGGTTGCCGTGAATGCATCTTCCGCCACCTCCGAGCGCAGCAGCGCCACTGCGTCGAGCGCGGACTTTAGATCGAAGGCAACGTCCGACTGCGCGGGCTGCGCCTCAGGCGGAAACGCCCATTGCGTGTCATCAGCCATGGTGGGATTACGATGCTAACATGCGCGCGAAGTTCGTCCATCCTGGCCATGTCTCCCGCGCACAAGGCTCACATTCTCGCCGAAGCGCTGCCCTACATCCGCGCGTATCACGGCAAGACGCTGGTGATCCGCTTCGGCGGCAACGCGATGGCCGATCCCGTGCTCAAGGCGGGCTTCGCGCGCGACGTCGCCCTGCTGCGACTGGTCGGCATGAAGCCGATCGTCGTGCACGGCGGTGGCTGGCGCATCGACGAGCTGGCGTGGCAAATGGGGATCGAGACACAGCGTCATCGCGGTGTTCGCATAACCGACGAGCGCACGCTCACGGTCATCGAGATGGCGCTGGGGGAGCTCAATCAGGAGCTCACCGCGCTCATCAACCGGCATGGCGGGCGCGCCGTGGGATTGAACGGGCAGGACGGGCGCTTCATCCATGCACGACCGCTCGTCCTCGAACCAAGTGGATCCGACGACCCCGCACTGGGCTTCGTCGGCGACATCGACAGCATCGACACGGGATTGATCGAGCTGCTGCTGTCGCGCAAGTTCGTGCCCGTGGTGATGCCGATCGGCGTCGGCGCGGATGGAACCGCGTATCACATCAACTCGGACCTTCTCGCGGGTCGTCTCGCGCGCGCACTCAAGGCCGAGGCGCTCATTCTCATGACCAACGTCGCGGGGGTAGTCGGCCGGGACGGCAAGCTCGCCTACATCATGAGCGCGGGCGACGCCGAGGCGCTATTGCGTGACGAGGTCGTGCACGGTGGAATGCGGCCGCGGCTCACCGCGGCGCTCAATGCGGTGCGCGAAGGGGTGCGCTCGGTGCACGTCATCGACGGCGGCGTGCCGAGCGCGCTGCTGCTGGAAGTATTGACTGCGGAAGGAGTGGGTACGGCCGTGCGGTCCGACTCCGGACCGCACTTCCTCGAGGACAGCCGGGCTTACCTGTTTGCGGGCTGAGCTAGCCTGCGAGGTCCTGCTCGGCTTGCGCTGATTTGCTGCCGGCGCCCGGCGAGAGTACGAGCTCCGGGTCGTCGCCGGCTGCGTAAGCTGCGGCGCGCATCCAGGCATCGACCGATTCCGCGTCAATGCGACGCGGAGCGTCAGCGTCGTTCCAGTCTGTGTCGTACAGATACATGTCTCTTGCTCCTGTAGCGCGTTCTCGCCGGGTTGGCGGGGTGAAGACAGCAACTCCCGTGCCCGCCGGAAAGCTCAGGACATAAAGCGTTTCAGCGCGAATGGCGCGAGATCGAATCGACTCCTGCCCTCGATCACCCATTCGGAGAGCGCTTCGCCGATCGCCGGCGAATGTTTGAAGCCGTGCCCCGAGCAAGGCGAGACGATCATCACGCGGGCGCTGTCCGGATGCATGTCGATCACGAAGCCGAAATCCGGCGTGACCGTGTAAAGACAGGTAAGCGCCTTTACACAGCGGCGGCTGACGCCGGAAAGAAACGGCGCGACGTAATCCTCGTACATCGATCGCTTTTCTTCTTCGACAACCTCGCGTGAAGCCGTGTCGGGCGTGGTCGTGCCGGAAAAGGATTCGGTGGCGACCTTGACGCCGCCGCGCTCGCCGTCGATCGCGGGAAGACCGTAGATGACCTGCTTCTTTCCCTGCAGCTCCCAGATAAAGATCGGCGAACGCTCGGGTAGCCACGGCGCGATCGGCCCGTCGATGTCGAACCAGAAGAGCACCTGGCGGTAGATGGCGAAGGGGCGCGCCAGGCGCTCGGTCAGCAGCGACGGCAGCCATGGGCCGGCCGCGACGATCAGATTGTCGGCGGCGTATCGATCGCGACCGGTCGTCACTATCACCTCGCGATCCGAAGCATCGAAGCCGAGAACCTCTTCGTTGCGGTGGATCTCCGCGCCGTGAGCTTCGGCCAGCGCGAGAAGGGTGCGCACGCATTCCTCGGGCCGTACGAAACCCGCGTCGCGTTCCAGATAGCCCTGCTCGTCGTCGGCCACACTGAACTGCGGGAAGCGCCGCCTGATCTCGGCTGCGTCGAGGACTTCGTGCGCAATCCCGTATCTTTCCGCGGCGGCGAGCGTGTTGGCGAAGAAGCCATCGACGTGGCAATGCGCGACCCTAGCGCTGCTGGAGATGATGAGGCCGCCATTCGTCGTCAGCAGGCTTCGCCCGCTCGCGCGTTCGAGTTCGCGCCATAGCTCGTGCGAGCGCAGCGCGATTGGCGTGTAGTGCTCGCCTTCGCCGATTGCGAGCCGCGTCACGCGCGTGTCGCCGTGAGTCGAGCCGTACGTGTGCGGAGGCGAAAGGCGATCGATGCCGAAGACTTTATGTCCCCTTCGAGCCAGATGATAGAGAGCGGCGCTTCCCATCGCTCCGAGGCCCAACACGATCGTGGGGAATCGCCGCATGCGGTCCGAAAGGCTTATCCGAAAGCGGTATGCTAGCGCGCTCGGAAGCACAAGCCGTGAGATCGCCTCGCAACACCGCACCGCGCCGCGCCGGAGCAGCCAGGATCGAGCCGCCAACGCTCGGTCAATTCCTGCTGCTGTCGATGCTGCTGCACCTGTGGATCATCGTGCTCTTCGGCAACGCCCCCGGCACTGGCGTGCGGCGTGGCGAAGGCGAAGGCGCCTGGTGGGGTCCGCTGGATGTGACGCTGCGACAGTTCCTGCCGGAAACGACCCGAGAATCGCGGGGCGCCGAGGAGCGGCCGCGCGCGCTCACGCCGCGGCCACCCGCGCTCGCTCCACAACCAAAGCCCGAACCGGCTCCGGCATCGCGCCAACCACCATCGGAAGCGCCAACAACCGCAGAGCCGACGCCATTGACGGCTCCCGCGTCGATCGAGAAGCTGTCTAGTCCCGAGATCGAGCGCGAGATCGCGCCGCCGGTCACGCTGCCTCCGCGCGAAGTGCCGGTCGTGCCGTCGGCGCCAATCGAGCGTATCGCCCCGCGCGAGATCGAGCGCGCGGTCGCACCACCCGTCGAGCTGCCGCCGCGGGAATTGCCGGTCGCTCCCTCGGCGCCCATAGAGCGCATCGCGCCGCGCGAGATCGAGCGCGCGGTCGCACCGCCTGTGGAGTTGCCGCCGCGTGAAGTGCCCCTCGTGCCCTCCGCGCCGATCGAGCGCATCGCACCCCGGGAAATCGAACCCAGCGTTGCGCCTCCTGTCGAGCTGCCGCCGCGCGAAGCGCCCCTCCTGCCCTCGGCGCCGATCGAGCGCATCGCGCCGCGAGAGATCGAGCGCAATATCGCACCGCCCGTCGAGCTGCCGCCGCGTGAAGTGCCGGTCGTGCCGGCCGCGCCGATTGAGCGCATCGCGCCGCGCGGCCTGGAACGAGAGCTCGCGCCGGCGGTGCCTGAAATCTCGCGTCCTGCCGCGGTGCCGACAGCGCCGGCGCCCTCACGCGAAGCGGCACCCCCAGGCGAAGCGGCGCCAGCGCAACGCACCGCCCCGCCGACGGGGACACCTTCCGCCGAACGTCCGAGCGGAACGAGCGTCGCGCCGGCGCAATCGCCGGCTCGCCCCGAAGCGAGGCCGCTCGAGGACCAGACGCGCTTGCGCTTCGGTACGCCGCCCGCACCACCTGAGGAGGAAATATTCAGGCAGCGCCGCGACGTCGTGACGCCGGCGACGGAGCCCGGCGGCGCGCCGCACATCGATCGCGACGCGTCTCGCGAGCGCGCCCGCGAGATTGCAAGCGGACGCAGCGGCTCGCGCGGCGTATTCAATCTGCCGCTGCCGGTGCCGCCGGAGAAGAAATCAAAGGAGGCGGTCGCGATCGAGAAGGCGCAGCGGCCCGACTGCCGCGAGGCCTATCAGGGCCTGGGGCTTCTTGCCGCGCCGGTTCTACTCGCCAACGCGATTACCGACACCGGTTGCAAGTGGTGACTACGAGGCCGATGCCCAGCGGTACTTCTCCGCGCACTTGATGATCTGCGCGTTGGTCTGAAACTCGAGGCAGGCTCGAGCATCCGCATGCGCGGGAGCGCGACGACTTGCGCGCTTCGGCGGCTTCTGCGGCTCCTCAGCGGGTGCCGCCGCGGTAGCCGGAGCAACGGCCTTTGGCGCGGGCGCTGCCGCCGGAGACTGCTTCGGCGCCGGCGCGACTGCCGCCGGTGCTGCCTGCTTCGGTGCGGGCGCGGGCGTCTGGGCTGTCGCGCACCACGGCATTGCGAGCGCGATCGCGACCGCGCCCGCCAGAGCTAGTTTGTTCATAGGGACCTCCCCGGCGGAAGTCTACCGCTCCTGCAGGTCGCCCGCCATCTCCGCCGTTTGGGCGGACGCTAATGCCCGATCTGCAGCGCTTCGAGCAGGCGCGAGACCATGTTGTAGGCGGCGACCGTGGCGACCAGCTCGAGCAGTGCGCGCGTGTCGAAGTGTGCCCGCAGCGGCTCGAAGATCGCGTCCGGCACCTGGACATCGCGTGTCATCGCATCGGTCAGCGCGAGCGCCGCGCGCTCGCGCGGCGTGAACATATCGGCGATCTCCATTTCACGCAGCGCCTCCGCTTTCTCGACGCTGACTCCCGCCTTCAGCGCGAGCGGCAGATGCGCGTCGATCTCGTACGGCGCGCGATTGAGCACCGCCACGCGCACCATCACCATCTCGCGCAGGTCGGCGGGGATCGAATTGTGATTGCGAACGGCGGTGAGGAGCTTCTCCCAGCCATGGGACAGCGGCGCACTGTTGAGCAGGACCTGGTAGAGCAGGTTGATATGACCGCGCTCGGCCTTGATCGAGGCTTCGATCGAAGCCAGTTCGGGACGCGTGCCGGGGACGATGGGTGCGATGCGCGGCGCCATGGGATGCTCTCCTTTGCAGAGTCTTCGCTATCTGATCGACCTGCGCACGACCGGCCGCATCGGCTTGCGGCGCGCGACCTCGGTGAAGCCGGCGCGATCGAACATCGACTTGGCACCAAACCACATCGAGTCGTCGCGCGCCCGCGCCGGCTTGTCACAGGGATAGGCTTCCAGAAGCCGCACGCCGCACTTGCGCCCCCAAGCCATCGCACCCTTGAGCATCCCCTCCGCCACGCCGCGCCCTCGCGCTTCCGGATCGACCACGAAGCAGATGATCGACCACACCGGCTTGTCGTCGACCGGCTTCATGACCGACGAACGTGCGAGCTTCGCGTAGTCTTCGCGCGGTCCGAGCGAAACCCAGCCGATCACACGACTCTTCTCGTAGCCGACGAGTCCGGGCACCACGCCGCGATCGACCAGCGCCTTCAGCTGGCGCTTGTTCCACTCCGAATAGGTAATGCCCGAAGGTCGCGAGTGCCGGCCGGAACGTCGATAGTACATACAGTAGCATCCGCGAGCGACCGACAGGCCCGGGCGCTCGAAGAGCGAGACCAAGTCGCCCCAGCGATCGGGCGTGAGCGGTTCGATCCGAAGCTTCATGGCGTGGGGTGAATACGGGAGATTGAGCGTCTCGCTCGGGATAACGAATGCGATCAACGATCATACTCCCGCCGCAGTAGAATCGGCCCGCGTCGCAGGCGTGGGGAGACGGATGAAGTCCTCGTTGTCGAAGCTTTGGCGCGACACGCGGCAGGATCTGCGCCGCAGGCTCGCCATGCACTTCGTTTCCGATCGCGACTATCTCGCACGGCTCTACCACGACAAGCTCGGAGCCTGGCCCGACCTCGACCATCCGGCCGGCTTCAACGAGAAGATCCTCCGCAAGATGCTGGACGATCGCCGCCCGCTGCTCACACTCTTCTCGGACAAGCTGCGGGTGCGCGACTATGTGCGACGCGTCGCGCCCGGGCTTGCCTTGCCGACGCTTTATTGGTGGTCGTCGCGGGCGGACTCGCTACCCTTCGATTCCTTGCCGCACGAGTTCGTGCTGAAGGCGAATCACGGCAGCGGCTGGAATTACATCGTCGAGAGCAAGCCCGATCGGCGCCGCGCCGATCTCGTCCGGCTCGCGCGGCGCTGGCTTAAGTCGGACTTCACCATCGTCGGACGTGAGTGGGCGTATCGGAACATTCGACGCGCCGTCTATGCGGAGCAGCTTCTGCGCGGTCGCGACGGCGCCGTGCCGCCGGACTACAAGCTCTTCGTCTTCGGCGGCAAGCTGCGCCTGATTCAGGTGGACCGCGATCGCTTCACGCGCCACACGCAGGTCCTCTACGACAGCGATTGGCGGTACATCGAGGGCACCGTTGCCGCGCTGCAGGGACCGCCGATGGAGCGTCCGCCCTCGCTGTCGCTGATGATCGAATCCGCCGAAGCGCTGTCCGCGAAGCTGGATTTCGTTCGCATCGATCTGTACGAAATCGATGGCCGTGTCTATTTCGGCGAGCTGACCTCGTCGCCCAACAAGGGATTAAGCCCTTTCCGCCCGCGATCGCTCGACCGTCTTCTCGGCGAATGGCTCGTCCTCGATGACTACGCGCAACCCGGCGCGCTGCGTTACGATCCCGACGCGTTCGTCGAGATCGGGACGATCGCAGCAGCGTGAGATAATGGCGCTCGATCTTCGGAGAGCGCGCATGAAATGGTTCACGCGCATGTTACTCTTCGCGGCGGCATGCCTCGGCGCAGCGACGCTCGCGCTCGGACAGAGTTTCCCGTCCAAGCTGGTGACGATCACGGCGCCTTATTCCGCCGGCGCAGCGCCCGCCGTGTTCACTCACCTCATGGCGGACAAGCTCGCCGCCGCCTGGGGCGTGCCGGTCATCGTCGACGCGCGGCCCGGAGGCAGCGGCTTCATCGCCATCGAGTCAGCGAAGAAGGCAGCGCCCGACGGCCACGAGCTGCTCGTCGTGAGCAACGCGCACGTCGCGATCAACCCCGCGTTGTACAAGAAGCTTCCCTACGATCCGCAGAAGGACTTCGTGCCGGTAGCGATGTTCTATCGCACGCCGTTTTTTCTGATCGTGTCGACGTCCGGGCCGTTCGCCAGCGTGCCCGCTCTGATCGCGGCGGCGAAAGCGAAGCCGGACACCATCTCGTACGGATCGTCCTACGTCGGCAGTCCGTCGCACCTCGGCAGCGCGGAATTCGAATTCCTGACCGGCACGAAGATGATCCACGTGCCGTACAAGGATCAGTCCCAGATGTACGTCGGCATCGCGAACGGCGATCTCGGCTGGGCGTTCTCCACATTGGGTTCGGCGCTACCGCTGATGCAGGCGGGCAAGATCAAGCCGCTCGCAATCGCCGCGGGGCAGCGCTTGAAGACGCTGCCCGACGTTCCGACGATGGCTGAAGCGGGCGGTCCGCCAGGGCTCGAAGTTGACGCCTGGCTCGCGATCGTGGCGCCGCGGGGAACGCCGCCGGAAGTCGTCCGGCGCATCAATGCTGACGTCAACAAGCTGCTCGCCGACCCGGAGGTGCAACGGCAATTGCAGCAGTTCGGCTTCGAGGCGGCGTCCGGGACGCCGGAGCAATTCGCCGACGTGATCCGCTCCGACGCGAAAAAGTATGCGGAGCTCGTGCGCCGGACGGGCGCGACTGCCGACTAGTCCACCTTCGACGCGAAATACTCCCACGCGCGCTCGAGCATTACGTCGCTTAGGTGATCGCGCACGCGAAGCGCCTCCTCGTGCGCGTATTCGCGGATCGCTCCCGCGTTGCCGCCAGCCGCGGCGAGCATCGCGAGCTGCAGCGAAGCGCTCTCTTCGAGGTAGAGAGCGGCGATCGTGGCGCGGCGAACGTCGGCCGCCGCGGTCGTAATGCCGTGGCCCCGCATCATCACGGCGACGCGCGATCCGAGAGCTTGCGCCAGCGCATCGCCGAGCTCGCGCGTGCGGATGAGCCCGATGCGCTCGTACTCGGCCACGCCATCGACGAACACGCCGCCGTGGTTGTGCACGATGCGGTGCGGCTCGCCGATCTGCGTCAGGCAGATTGAGGCCGGCGGATGCGCGTGCACGACCCCGCCGACCTCGGGGCGCGCGGCGTAGACGCGCGCGTGAATCCACATTTCGCTGTTCGGCGCGCCTTCGCCAGAAAGCAGCTTGCCATCCGTATTTAGGACGAGCAGCTTTCCCGCTTCTGCGAACACCGGCGAGCGGCGCGTCGGAATAAGGAAGGTATCGGTGCCGGGGATGCGCGCGCTCACGTGGCCGAACGCCCTCGACAGGCCAAACCGCTCGATGATGCGGTTGGCAAGCGCAACATCGCGCCTTAGGGCAGTGCCCGTGTTCGTAGTCTTGTCCTTGCGCTTCATCGCTTCCAGAACTCCTTTGACGCGATCCGCGCGCCCTCGGCCATCGCCGCCATCTTCGCCCACACCACGTCGGGGTCGACCGCGGCCTGACCGACCCAGGTGCCGAAGCCGCAGTCGCTGCCAGCCATCACGTTCTCGCGTCCGACGAGCCTGGCGTAGCGGCCGATGCGCTGCGCGACCAGCTCCGGATGCTCGATGAAGTTCGACTTCGATTCGATGACTCCCGGAATCAGCATCTTTCCATCGGGCAGCTTCACCTTTTCGAACAGCGTCCATTCGTGCGCGTGCCGCGGGTTGGCCGCCTCGATCGAGATCGCCGAGGGGCGCGCCCGGATCACGATGTCGATTACGTCGGCGAGAGCGACGTCGCAGTGATGCGGCCCCTCGTAGTTGCCCCAGCACAGATGCATGCGCAGACGATCCGGCGCGATGTTCCTGACCGCGTGATTGAGCGCCTCGACGTGCAGCTCTGCTTTCTTCCGCCATTCGGGGAGACTCAAGTCGGCGTGCTGAATGTGCCGGCCCATGGCGAGATCGGGACAGTCGAGTTGCAGCACTATGCCGGCGTTGGCGACTGTCTCGTACTCGTGCCCCATCGCTTCGGCGATGGCGAAGATGTACGCCTCCTCGCTCGGATAATGCTCATTGCGGAAGAAGAGCGACACCACTCCAGGCGAAGCCGCGCTCATGAACATCTCCTCGCCCTTGACCTTCCCGAACGCCGCTTTGAGATGCGCGACGTCGGCCCCCGCCGCGTCGGGATCGCGCACGCCGATCGCGGCGTTGCACGCCGGCGTCTTGCGACGCGAGCGGCCCGGATCGCCGAACACGCGCTTGGCGAGCATCGGAAATGCGACGAGGTCCTGATAGACGAAGGTGTTACCCGAGCCACCGAAGCCCGAGAGCCGGTCCTTGATGTAGGTCGCGTAGCTCGGCTTGCTCATCTCGCCGTCGTTGATGACGTCGATTCCCGCTTCGGCCTGCTTGCGCACGACTTCCTCGACCGCGGAAGCGACCCGTTCCGCAAGCGCCACGTGGCCGACGGGCACGCCTTCTTCCTTGGCGTACATCATACGGATCAGGTCTTCCGGTCGAGGAAGGCTTCCGGTGTGCGTGCAGAGAAAACGCTCGGTGCTGCGTTTCATGACAACGCCTCCTCGATGTCTCCGATGAGATCGTCGACGTGCTCGATGCCGATCGAGAGCCGCACGAGGTCGGTTGGACATTGTGTGCCCGGCCCTTCGACGCTGGCGCGATGCTCGGCGAGGCTCTCGACCGATCCGAGCGAGGTGGCGCGCTTGAATACGCGCAATTTGGCAGTGAAGCCCTTCGCCGCTTCCTCGCCGTCCTTGAAACGCAGAGACATCATTCCGCCGAAGCCGCCCTTCATCTGTTTTACCGCAATGTCGTGGTTGGGGTGCCTCGCCAAACCAGGATAAAGCACGTGCGAAAGTTGCCCATGACCGTCGAAGCGCTCTGCGATCGCCAGCGCGTTGGCGCAAGCCTTCGCCACGCGCAGATGAAGCGTCCGCATGCCGCGCAGCAGGAGCCAGGCTTCGAGCGGTCCAAGGACCGCGCCGCCGCCGCTCCGGATGTAGCGCAATCGCTGCCAGAACTCGTCGTCTTTCGCCGTGGCGAGCGCGCCGGCGACGACGTCGGAATGACCATTGAGGTATTTTGTCGCCGAGTGCATGACGATGTGCGCGCCGAGCGAGATCGGTTGCGTCAATAGCGGCGTAGCCACGGTTGAATCGACCGCAACCATCGCGCCGACTTCGCGCGCGATTTCGCTGGTCGCGGCGATGTCGGTGACGTCCCAGGTCGGATTCGCCGGCGTTTCGATCCAGATCAAACGAGGACGTTGCGCGCGCGCTGTCACTGCAAGATCGTCGATCGACGCGTTCTCGTAGAACTCCACGGCAAGTCCCCAAGGCACTGCGTAGTCCACGAGCCATTTGCGCAGCGCCCAGTACATATTGCGCGGCGCGAGCACGCCCGCGCCCGGTCCCAGCGCCTGAAATACCGCCGTGGCGGCCGCTACGCCCGAGGCGAACAAAGCACCAACCGCTGCGCCCTCGAGCGTGGCGATCAGCGCTTCCGCCTGATCGTAGGTGGGATTGTCTGCGCGCGAATAGCCGCGCCCACCCGGGAACGAGCCGTCTGCACCGCGCTCGTAAGTGGTCGAGACGTAGACGGGCGGAACGATGTCGCGATAAGGCTGCGCGACCTTCCCCATGCCCTGCGCGGCGAGCGTCTCGAGCTGGTGCTTCGTTTTCTTGGGACTCATCGGTACCTCCGCAGCCAATCGACGATCTGCGCTCCGGTCTCCGCCGCGCGCTCGCGCTGCGGGAAATGGCCGGAATCTGCGATCAGTCTCCGCTCGTAAGGACCGAGGAAGAAGCTCTCCCTTCCTTCGCTCATCTGCGGCGAGTTCACCGGGTCGAGCGCGCCGTGCAGAGTGAGCGTGGGCACGCGCTGCTTGGGTGCGGGATCGAAGCGCGACTCGAGCTCCGCATAATGCGGATCGCCAGCGGCATGTCCCCAGCGCGAGCGGTAGGAATGCAGTGTGATCTCGGCCCAGTCCGGGTTGTCGAAGGAAATCGCAGTGCGCTCGAATTCGGCGTCGTCGGGCTGGTACGCGACGAACCACTCGTTCCAGACGTGGCGCGTGAAGGGGCGGCGGTCCTCTCGAATGAGCCGCTCACCGCGCGGGGTGGCCATCAGCCAGTGGTACCAGTAGTTCTGCGTCTGGCGATAAGAGAGGACTTGACCCGGCACATTGGTGCCGTATCCAACCGAGAGCGCGACGCAGGCCGCGACGCGCGCTTCGTTCAGCGACGATGCGGTATACGCCGCGCGGGCGCCCCAATCGTGACCGACGAGGGCGTGCTTTCCCAACTCCAGCGCCGCGGCGAAGTCGACCAGGTCCTGGCCGAGCGCGACGAGCTGACCGCTGCGGAACGTCTCGCTTCGCAAAAAACGCGTTGGTCCGTACCCACGGAGCCAAGGCGCGTAGGTGCGAAATCCTGCTTCGTGCAACGCGGGCAGGACGGAATCCCAGGTGCGCACGTCGTCAGGCCATCCGTGCGCGATGATCACCGGAAAGCCGTCTGCGGGACCGGCGGCCTCGTAAGCGATGTGCAAGAGGGAAGTGTCGACAAAGCGCGTGCTCATGCTGCCGCTCCGCCGAGGCATGATAACAGGGGCCTAGAGCCGCCGTCGACGCACACCTTGACCGCGGCAATCGCCGATGGGATATTTTCCACACCATGAGCGAAGCACAGACGCTCTTCGCCGCCTTGCGCCAATCCGCCGATGCGCAGGCCGTCGACGCGATCGAGAAGCTCGTGCACGACGGGATCGACCGCCTGCTCTGCCGCGTGAACGCCATCGACTTCGCGGCCAAGCATGGCTTCAACGAGGATGCCGTAATCGCCGCGTTCCTGCACGCGGCGCGGCTCGGGTTGTTCGAGCTATCGTGGAACGTGCTCTGCCCCGGCTGCGGCGGCGTCCTCGATGCCGGAAGCTCGCTCAAGCACGTGCACCAGTCCGAATATCCGTGCGCACTGTGCGCCGCCGGGTACGAGCCCACGTTGGACGAGATGGTCGAGGTCACTTTCACGGTCAACCCGCGCGTGCGCAAGATCGCGGCGCACGATCCAGGCCAGCTTTCGCCCGCAGAGTATTACCGCCAAATATTCTGGAGCTCGGGCATCGACGTGGCCGAGGAAGGGTTCAAGCGCATGGTGGAGGAAGTCACCCTCGAGCTGATCGAGCTGCCTCCCGGCGAGAAGGCGCTGTTATCGCTTACGCTGCCCTCGGAGTTCATCATTGTCTTCGATCCGGTGACGCATACCGCGCAGTTCATCGACGTGAAGGGCGAGCCCACGCGCGAGCGACAGTCGCTCACGATGGTCATCAACCGCCGCCACGCTGAGACGCAGACGCTCACCATGCAGCCGGGCCCGCTGCGCCTCATGCTGGAGAACCGCACCGATCTGCGCCTGCTTCCGGGCGTCTTCATCGCGGGCGATGCGCTGCACGACATGCTGGGCAAGCGCAAACCCTTTCTCACCGCCAAGCGCCTGCTCAGCAACCAGACGTTCCGGGACATCTATCGCACCGACACGCTCGATGTCGATCAGCGGCTCAAGATCACGAGCCTCACGTTCCTGTTCACCGACCTCAAGGGCTCGACCGACCTCTACGAGCGTGTCGGCGATCTCGTTGCCTTCGACATCGTGAAGGAGCATTTCCGAGTCCTGCACGAGATCATCGCAGCGGAATCGGGCGCTGTGGTGAAGACGATCGGCGACGCGGTGATGGCGACCTTCCCCACACCCGACCGCGCGCTCGCCGCAGCGCTGCGCATGCGCGACGCGATGCGAGCGTTGAACGAGCAGCGTGGCCGCGAGGATCTGCTGCTCAAGATCGGCATCCACGAAGGGCCGTGCCTCGCGGTCACGCTCAACGATCGCCAGGACTACTTCGGACAGACGGTGAACATCGCGTCGCGCGTTCAGGCGCTCGCTGTGTCGCGCTCGATCCTCGCGACCGGATCGGTCGTCGACAACCCGCTGGCGTCCTCGCTGCTCGAGACCGACGGCATCAAGCCGATGTCGCGCCGGTTGCCGGTGCGCGGTATCGCCGACGAGCTCGCAGTGTACGAAATTCCCTGAGTCCGCGGCGGCTTGATCCGCCGTCAGTCGAAATCCTACAAGGAGCAGCGCTGATCGCGCGCATTTCTGCGCCGTCGCGACGCTGCGCCGGAACCACGCGAAACGCCCGCGAATCCAACCTTCGCTTCACCAACCACAGGAGGTTGAGATGAGAAGAATCATTTGCGCGGCATGCTTCGCGATCGCAAGCGCGATTTCGCTCGCTGTCGCAGCCGAAGAGGCGTTCACGACACGCTCGATCGACGTCTTCGCGGGTCCGAGCAGCGAATATCCGCCGATCACGCAATTGCCGCCGAACTATCGCGTCGACATCGTCGGCTGCCTTGCCGACTGGAGCTGGTGCGACGTCGTTTTCGCCGGTGATCGTGGCTGGATTTACGCCGGAGACATCGTCGTTCCCTATCAGGGTTCGCGCGTCGTGGTCCTCCAGTACGGTCCCCGGATTCGCATTCACATCGTCAGCTTTTCGCTGATCGCGTACTGGGACGCGCACTACCGCACCACGTCGTTTTACCGCGATCGCACGCGATGGGCGGCGAATGTGCAGCTTCAACCCAGCCATGGCGGCCGTCCGCCCAGCGGCGCGTCGACGGTAACGCAGGCTGCTCCGCAGAGCGCTCCATCCACGCGCAGCGCGCCGGAGCGGCGAGAAGCAACGACGCAGGCCGAGCGGCAAGCGAGAACAGAGAAGGCGCGTCCGGCCGAGACGGCACGTGCGCCGGCTGAAGAGCGACGCGCGCGCGTCGCGCAAGCCCCGCAGCCGGAGCAACAGCCGCAGCGTGAGCGTAAGCCGACTCGCGAGGCTCAGCCGTCTCATGCCGCGCCGCCGGCGGCTGTGGAGCGGCGCGCGCAGCCTGAGCAACATGCGCAATCCGAGCGGCGTCCGCAGGCAGAGCAGCCCGCACAGGCCGAGCAGCGCTCGCAACAAACTCCGCACGAGCCTGCAGCGGCGCCGCAAGCGAATAGAGCGCCGGAACTCGAGAGCGCCCCTGCGCACGAAGCGGCCAAGGCGAAAGAAGAGCGGCAGTCCGCTCAGTAAGAGCGAAAGGCCAGGGAACCTTCCCCCTCCGCGCGGGGGGAAGGTTGCGTACGCTCAGACTTCTTGCGCGATCACGTCAACCGGAAGCCCCGCGGCGATCCACGCTTCGAGACCGCCAAGCAGCGGGCGCACGCGCACGAATCCGGCATTGATCAGAAGCTTCGCAACCTGTGCTGCCGAGGCCTCGTTCGGACAACTGCAGTAGACGATGATCTCGCGATCGCGCGGCAACTCCTTGATGTGCTCCTCGAACCCGTGCAGGGGCAGGTGTATCGCGCCGGGAATGTGGCGCGGCTCCATCGAGCGTGCAATCGCCGAACGCACGTCGACGACGAGCGGCGTTGCCCCCGCGTCCATGAGCCGGTACAGCTCGTCCACGCTGATCCGCGCCATGCGCAGCATCTTGTAGAAGCGATGCCGCTCCCACCATTTGAACGCGACGTAGCCGACGACGATCGCAACGAGGAGAACAAGGGCTGCAGTCCCATAGCGCTGGAGATAAGCGAGCAGCCGCTGTATCTGCGCGCCGAGGATCATTCCCCCGCCCATCCCGGCGGCCACCCATAGCGCGCCACCCGCGGTATTGAAAACGAGGTAGCGAAGCCAGCCGATGTGCGTCGCTCCGGCGAGCGGCGGCGCGAGCAGCGCGATACCGGGTACGAATTTCGCGATCAGGAGCGCGTTCACGCCCCAGCGCTCAAAGCGCGATTGCGTCTGACTTACGCAGGAGTCGGGCGTGAGCGAGATCGCGCACAGCATGCGCATCACGCGATTGCCGTAGATGCGTCCGGCGACGTACCAGGAGAGATCCGCGATCACGCAGGCGAGCAGCGCGACCGCGAACACCGCGACCAGCGACAGCTTGCCGTCGACGGCAAAAGCGCCGGCGACCACAAGCGTCGGAATCGCCGGTATCGGCAAGCCGATCTGCTCCGCGAAGACATTGCCGAAGACGATCGGCAGCCCGTATTGACTGACGAGGGAAGAAAGGTCGTGGTCCACCTGGGGCCTTATTTTTGCGGATAATAACAGCCGTCCATTCGGGTGAACCCTAAGCCGTCGAACCCGAACCATTTCCGGAGCTGCTCTTGTCTCCAGCGCGAGCTACGCTCCGGACCACCGCATCACCTGTGAGGATTGAACATGCTAAAGACGATCAGCCTGGCCCTCGTCGCGCTCGCCATTGCGGCAGTCGCAGTGAACGCGGCCGCGCAGAATCCACCCGCAGCGCCGGGCAACGGTGTTGCCTACCCGTCGGGTTTTCTCCCCGATTATTCGCTTCTTAAGCCAGTGCCGGGTAAGGAGGGACGCTACGCCTGGACGGCGCCCGACGCGCAGTTGCGTACTTACACGAAATTCATACTGGCGCCACTCTCGATCTGGATCGACCCCGACGCGCAGTATCGCGGTCTTGCCGCCGATGTCCTCCAGCAGTTCGCAACCATCTATCAGACGTCGTTCGCACGGGTGCTCGCTCCCGAATATCCTGTCGTCGACCAGCCGGGTCCCGGCGTTGCCGCCTGCCGCTTCGCGATCACCGGTGTCACGCCGGACCGGCCAGCGTTCCGGCCACGCGATGTAGTGCCAGTCATGGCTGCGTTCCACGTCGTGCGCGCGGCCACAGGCACGTCAGCCAAGGTGGCGCGCGTGTCGGGCGAGATCATGTGCGAAGACAGCGTCACGCAAAAACTGCTGCTCGAAGCCGTCATCACCGGCGTGGGAACGAAACAGTTCGCCGAGAACCAGGCGATCACGTGGGACGACGTCCAGCCGGTGCTCGCCGGATGGGCACAGGACTTCAAGGATCGCCTCAACGCCTTGCGCTAGCTGCAACTTATAGCCCGCCCCCACGAGCAGTCTTTGCCGCCGACGGAAACGGTGTGCTACTGTCATGAGCGGGGGGTCCACGGAAGATGCAGACATTATTCGGCGCTCGGCTGGCGCAACACGCCGAGAGCACGGCGCGCGCGCCTGCTGTGGCGCTGCCCGGGCGCGAGATCGGTTACGCCGAGCTGGCGGCGCAAGTGCGCGACTGCGCAGCTTGGCTCGCCCGCCAAGGCTGTGTTCCTGGACATATCGTCGGGATCACGGTCGCAGACGAGATGCTGCACCTGGTGACGAGCCTTGCGCTGCTCTCGCTCGGCGTTCCGCAGGTCTGCCTACCAACGCATGAGCCTGCGTCGAAGAGAGAGTCCTTGGCGGAAAAGCTCCAGGTAAAGCGCGTCGTCGTCACCAATCTCGCGCATGCGCTTCCCGGACGGGATGTTTCGCCGCTGACCGCGCCGCGGCATCATCCGCGCACGTTCAGTGGCACACTCGAGGCGATGCTCTCAGACGCCGATGCGCCCGCAATCTACTGCACCAGCTCGGGCACGACCGGCGAACCGAAGCTCTACTCGCACAGTCAACGCACGCTGGCTTGGCGCGCCGAGCGCCTCGCCGAAGGGGAGCAGATCGGACCCGGATACCGGGCGCTTGCACTTGCTTCGCTCGAATACGGGGTCGCCAAGAGGAGGCACCACACCACTGCGTACCTCGGTTTCACCTCTGTGTTTGCAGGCAACAGCGCTTCGCCGGCGTCCGTGCCCGAGTTGTGCGCAGAGCTCCGTGTGACATCGCTCGAATTGAGCGTGCTGCAGGTGGCGAGCCTCGTTCAGGACGCCGATTGCCGGCCGTTGCCTGCCCATACCATCGTCTGGGCGCTTGGCTCGGCGACGCCGGTCAGCTTGCGACAACAGTTCAAGCGCCGTTTCGGCAAGACGCTGTTCGTGAATTACGGTGCCGGCGAGTTCGGGAGGATCGCATCGACCTACCCTGCGTCCGTGGATGACGATCTCGAAGCGGTCGGTATTCCGGCACCGTGGATCGAACTCGAGATCGTCGATGCCGATGACAACATCGTTCCCGCCGGCGAAATCGGCGAGGTAAGGGTGCGGTCCGGATGCATGGAGCACCAGTACTATCATGACCCCGCAGCCACGGCACGCCACTTCAAGGACGGCTGGTTCTATCCGCGCGATCTGGCTTCGTGCACACCGGGTGGCTCGGTGCGGCTGCACGGCCGCAGCGACGACATGATGAATCTGCACGGCATCAAGATCTTCCCGGCGCAGATCGAGCGCGCGCTGGAGGCGCACCCGGCCGTCCGGGCGGCTGCCGCGTTCGCCCGACCGTCGGCCATACACGGCGACATCCCTGTCGTTGCGGTGGAATTACACGAAGCAGCGCTGGCTACGGAGGAAGAATTGATGGCGCGTGCGCGCGAGCTTCTCGGCGTGTGCGCGCCGCGAAAGATCATCCTTGTCGACGCGCTGCCGCGGAACGCCGCGGGCAAGGTCGTCAAGCGCGAGCTTGCCGACCTTCTTTCGAGTAAGTAGCTCCGCCGATGAAAATCTCGCGTGTGCGCCTAGCAGTTTTCGACGCACTGAAGGTCGCAGCCCGAGGGGTGTTCAGCGATGCACTGCAGCAGTCGTTCCTGGCCAACGGACTGAATCTCAATCTCGCAGACCTCGAAATGGACAGCCTGGCACAAATGGAATTCTGCATCTCACTGGAGCTCTCGACCGGCGTAAGTCTCGTGCCTTCGCAACTCGCAAAGCTCGCTTCGACGGATGCGGTAGAACAGCGCATCCGCCAAGCGCTCGGCGAGTGACGAGATGAGTGCACAGCCTCAGGGCGAAGTGACGCCGCAGTGGTCGACCTTCGAGTCGGAACATCTCGAGCGGTTCTATCGCGTTTACCGGAAGCGGCTCGCCCGCTGCCGGACCATGAACCAGTTCAACCGTCTTCACATCGTGCTGGGTCGCTACATGACGCCGTTGGAAGTGCGGTACTTCACAGCCGCGTCCGCCAGCGAGCCCTTCGACTCGATTGTCCGTCAAGCATGGGGCGAGCTCTCGCGGCAGCTTCCGGTCCAGAAGGCAAGGACCGTCGAGTTCGAGCGGCAAGGCGGTCACAAAGGCGTGTCCTTTTATACTGGGAAGACCGGGTCGCCGCGGCAGAAGACGCTCATCATCGCGTTTTCAGGAGGCTTTCAACGTGTGATGTTGCCGACGCATGCTTTCCTCGACTGTCTCAACCCGGCGCTTTACGACGTGCTCATGCTGCGCGATTTCGAGGAGGGCGCTCCGTATCTCAAAGGCATCGGCGGATTGGGTGGCGATTTCTTCGAGGCAATGCACGGTCTCAGCCTTCGCTTCATGCCGCATTCGTACCGGAGGACAATCGCGCTAGGCACGAGCGGCGGCGGCGCGCCGGCGCTCCTGTCGGCAATGCTGCTCGGACTGAACCGAGCAGTGTCGGTTGGCGGAGCTGACTACTCACGCATCGCCTCTCGGTTGAGGATACTTGGAATAAGCGAAGAGCCTTACGAAGCGCTCCTCGCGTCGAGGCCCGAACCGTTTCCCGATCTGCTCATCGTATACGCTGCCGGTCACAAGCGCGACGCGGATGCCGCGCATGCAATGCACCGCTGCGTTCCCTCGCAGTTACTGGGCGAGGATTGCTCGGTGCATGGCGTGCTTGGAAAAAAACTCGAAGAGGAAAGCTTGCCGCAGTTTCTAGCGAAGGTCTTGGGGCAAAGCCTGGAAGACGACGAGTCAATCGTGACGCCACGATCAGCACAGGAACTTTCCAGCTGATTCTTGTCGGAGCGCGGGGAGAGGTCATGTCCGTCATCACTTGCATCGAAGACCTGCGCCGGCTGCATCGAAAGCGGGCACCGAGAGCGTTCTACGATTACGTCGATGCCGGCAGCTACAGCGAGATCACCTATCGCGCCAACAGCGCCGACCTCGCGGCATTGCAGCTGAAGCAGCGCGTAGCGATCGACGTCGATCTGCGCTCGACTGAATCGACGATGCTCGGCGAAAAAGTGACGATGCCGGTCGCGCTTGCGCCGGTCGGCATCACCGGCTTGCAGTGGGCGAACGGCGAAATTCTCGCTGCGCGGGCGGCGGAGAAGTTCGGCGTGCCGTTCACGCTTTCGACCATGAGCATCTGCTCGATCGAGGACGTCGCCGAGGAAACCACCAAGCCCTTCTGGTTTCAGCTCTACGTGATGCGCGACCGCGATTTCGTGAGGCGACTGATCGGCCGCGCCAAGGCCGCGAAATGCTCCGCGCTCGTGCTCACGCTCGACTTGCCTTTGCTCGGGCAGCGGCACAAGGATCTCAAGAACGGCCTCACCGTGCCGCCGCAGATCAGACTGTCCAACGTCTTCGATTTGTTGACCAAACCCGGTTGGTCCTTCCGCATGCTGGGAGCGAAGCGCAAAGTCTTCGGCAACCTCGCCGGGCACGTGAGAGGTGTAAAGGGCCTCGTCGCGCTGTCGGGGTGGACAGCGCTGCAATTCGACCCCACGCTCAACTGGAAAGACGTCGAGTGGGTCAGGAACGAATGGGGCGGCAGGCTGATCCTCAAAGGCATTCAGGACGTCGAGGATGCGAAGACAGCGGTTTCCGTCGGGGCGGACGCGATCGTGGTCAGCAATCATGGCGGCCGGCAGCTCGACGGCGCGCTATCCTCGATCAGGGCGCTGTCGCCAATCGTCGATGCGGTCGGCGACAGGATCGAAGTGTGGATGGACGGCGGAATCCGCTCTGGTCAGGATCTTTTCAAGGCACTCGCGCTGGGCGCGAAGGGAACCTTGATCGGCCGCGCGTTCCAGTTCGGACTGGGGGCGATGGGCGAAGCCGGCGTCACCACGGCGCTGGAGATCATCCGCAAGGAGCTCGACGTGACGATGGCGCTCACCGGAGTCCGCTCGGTCGGCGAGATGCGGCGAAGCCTTGTCCTCAATCCCTACTGAGTTTGTGGTGCAAGCGCCGCGTTCAACGCGGCGAGTTAGTGCGTCACGTTTTCTGTGACGTACTAACGCAATCAGTACCGCTTCGTGAGCGTCATGATCTCTCCCTCGCGTTTCATGTCCATGCGGCCGAGGAAGCTCATGCCGAGCAACGCGATCGCCGGGCCTTCGCTGTCCATCACCACGGCGTCCACGCTGTTCACCGCGATGTCGCCGACGCGCACGGTGTCGAGCTTGATCCGATAGGCAGGTGCGATGCCTGCCGCGGTATCCATCAGAACTCTCTGCCCCTTGCGATAGTCCAGCCCGAGCCGACGCGCCTCGTTGGCGTGGAAGGCGATGAAAGTTGCTCCGGTGTCTACAGCGAAACGAACCGGTATGCCGTTCACCTGGCCCATCGTGGTGAAATGCCCATACTCGTCGGCGGTGACCTTTGCAGATGCAGCCCCTTCGCCCGGCTTCATCCGCGCGTGCGAGAGGCCGAGTGCAATGCGGCGGCCGTCGATCTCGAAAGTGGCGCCGTCGGCCTCGACGGAAATGAGCACGACCCCCTCGGGCGTCTCCTGCCCGACGGACAGCGTCCGCAGTGGACCACCATCGATCTGAACCACGGCGCGGTTCGGGAACAGCCCGACGAGCTTGACGTCCGCGGCAACGACCGTGGTCGAAACCGCCACGCCGAGGATCGCGATCCAGCACCAGCGGCTCATGATCGATGCGCTAGCGGATTACCTCGTCGGCCTGTACCAGCAGCGACTGCGGGATCGTGAATCCGAGCGCCTTCGCGGTCTTCATGTTGATGACCAGCTCGAACTTGGTCGGTTGCTCGATCGGTAGATCGCCGGGCTTCGCGCCCTTGAGAATCTTGTCGACGTAGCCGGCGGCACGGCGGTGCAGCGCGTTGAAGTCCGGTCCGAACGACATCAGCGCGCCGGCATCGACAAAGACCCTGCTCTCGAACAGCGTCGGAAGCCGCCGAGCGTTCGCGAACGCGATGATCTTGTCGATCTGACCCTCGCCGCTCAGCAGCGGATCGCCGGCGTTGAGGATCGCTTGCGTTCCCGTGGTCGGCAGCAGCTCGAGCGCATCCACGACCTCCTGGGGCGTTCGCACCTCTTGCGAGTCGAGACGAACCTTGAGCCCTTTGGCCGCGGTCTGCATAGCGGCGACCTCCGGCTTGTTGTCCGGTCGCGCCGGGTTCCATAGCACGGTGGCGACCGATAATTTCGGAAAGGCTTCTTTCAGCAAGCCGATGCGCTTGGCGCTCAAATCAATTTGCATCGCCGACACGCCAGTGACGTTGCCCCCCGGCTTCGCGAGACTCTTCGCCAGACCAGCCGCCACCGGATCGCCGGTCGCTGCCGTCACGATCGGTATGGTGCTGGTGACCTTGGTGGCGGCTCTAGCCTCGGGCGAGCACGCGGCCACGATGACGTCGACCTTCGAATCCACCAGCTCCTGCATGATCGCAGCCAGCTTCTCCTGACTGCCTTGTGCGTCACGGGGCTCGATGATGACCGTCTTGCCATCGATCCAGCCCAGCTGCTGCATTCCCTCGCGGAATGCACTTTCATACGGCGCCGACGGGCCTTCCTTGAATATCCAGACGTAGGCCACGCGCGGAAGCTTGGACTGCTGCGCCTGCGCCACGGCACTCGACGTGACGAGTGCGAACACCGCGGCGATGAAGCCGAGAAAAATCCGCTTCACGAAAGTCTCCCTTGTTCGGACTTGTTCGACGCGACGCTACGCGATCGGCTGCAGGCGGTCAAGAAATGCCCGTATCGCCAAGGTCAGACGACGTTCCTACGCAACGCGCTTTGCATGCAGCAACGCGAACTCGGTGCGCGTCGCGAAACCAAGCGCGCGATAAAGGTCGATCGCCCGCTTGTTGGTCCACTCGACGTGCAGGAACGGAGTCTCGCCGGCGTGCAGCATGCGATTGATGACGCGTCCCATGAGCACGCGCGCATAGCCGCGCCCCTGGACGTCGGGATGGGTGCAGATCGCGCTCACCTCCCGAAAGTCGCCGACCCACAGGCGCTCGCCCGCCATCGCGACCAGCCGTCCGCCTTCGCGAATGCCGATATAGTTTCCGAGCTCGACCGTCCGCAGCCGGAACGGCCCCGGTTTGGTCAGTGCCACGAGCGCGAGCATATCGGGAACGTCCTTCGCGTCGAGGCTCACCACCTCGACGTCACCATCGGGCAGCAGGCTTCGGTCGGCCCGCACCATCTGCAGGAGGCGCGACGCAAAAAGCGTTTCCCAGTTGGACCGAAGCGCCGGCACCGACGGCGCGAACACCGCGAAGTCGTCTCCGGCGCCGACCACCGATTCGAGATCCGCGGCCGGATCGGATCCGTCGCCCGAGAGTGCGCCGATCGGCGAAATACTCGCGTGATAACGACGCACGCGCGCTCCGCCGCTCGCGAGATGCGCGTGCCGGGTCGTGAGGCACGACCAGATGGGATTGTCTAGCGGCTCACCAGGCACTGACTGCCGTCGAACTTGAAGTTCTGTGTCATTGTCGACGTAGTGCTGCCGTCCTTGTTCTTGTCCGTCTTCTTCACCGTCAGGGTCGCATTTTGGCCGTCGACGGCAAGCACCCCGGCGGATTTGATGTCGGCCGCGTACCGATCTTCGGTCTGCGACGTTGCTTTCATCATCCCCGACATCATGGTGCGATCGTTGGCGGGCATGGCCTTCCACTGCTCCTGCATTTCCTTGGTGGTGAGCTTGTTGGCTTCGTCGATCTTGCCTGCGTGAAGGAGGCCCATCTGCTTCACCGCGACCTTGCCGCAGGGGTGGTCGAGGATGGCCGCGCCTTTGATCTCGGTTCCTGCCAGAGCCGGTCCCGACAGGATTGCCAGCGCGAAGCCGATGGAATGGGCGGAGGCCCGAAGATGTTTCATTTTGTTTCTCCCTGGCTTGGTTGAAAAAAAGCGTTGCCAGTATAGCCACTACCCTTGTCGCCCGCAGCAGCCTACAATGGTCGTGCGGATTATCGGACACCAATGATGCTCTCGCTACTTCGCATCGCCTTGCTCATTGCGCTTGCAGCGACGTTCGGGCTGCGCGCGGCGCACGCGGACATTTACACCTGGGTCGATGCGTCCGGCGCGCTCAACGTCAGCAACCTCGCTCCGCCAGACGACGCGAAAGTGTTGAAGGTGGTGCACACCGACGACGCGGCAGCGCAGAAGGCCGAGACCCAGGCGCTCGCCGATCGCGTCAAGCAGCTCGAGAATCAGGTGGCGGCGGCCACGAGCCAGCCGCCCCCGATGAACTACGCGCCACCTCCCGTCGTCTACGCACCGCCGGCACCGCCCGTCGTGCAATACATCATCCAGGCTCCGCAACCGGCCCCGCAATACGTCGTCGACCAAGCCCCGCCGGACTACTCGTATCAGCCCTGCGATCCGTCGTGGTACGGCTGCTCCTTCGGGTGGCCGGGATACTATCCGTCGGGAGTCGTGGTCGTGTCCACACCTCCCTTCCGCAATTTCAAGCCCGGATTCGGGCGTGGTTTCCGGCCGCAACCGTCGCCGCATTCGCCGATGCAGACCTCGCTCATCCAGCCGCTCGCCGTACCTTTCATCCAGCCGCTCGTGCCGGCGAGGCAAACCCCGGTGATACCTACGCAGCCGAGCTTTCACCGGGGCTGACCATCGCGGTTTTCGGTAGCAGACTCCGCTACGGAGCGGTAGCGCAGTTCTTTCATTGGACGACCGCGGTGCTGGTCGTCCTCGCGTTCACCTACGGTCCCGGCGGAGCCGAGCAGCGCGTCTACTCGGCGCTCAGGGATTTCGGCCGGCAGCTGCACGAGACGCTGGGCCTCAGCGTGTTTACCCTCGTGCTGCTCCGGCTGGCATGGCGAGCTTTGGACGTGACGCCGGATGACTCGTCGACACCGCGTTGGATGAGGGTTTCGTCCAGGATGGTTCACGTGATCCTGTATGCGCTGCTGCTCCTTCTTCCACTAACCGCGATCTCCGGCGCCTGGCTCGAGGGTCACCCTCTCACGCTGCTCGGCGGCATCAGGATCGGCCCGTGGCTCAGGGAGGTGCATTCGCTTGGAAGCTCCATCGCGACGCTTCACACCTGGCTGGGCGACACGATCCTGTGGGTCGCCGGCGTGCACGCCGCCGCAGCGCTGTACCATCACTTCGTCCTGAGAGATCGCGTGCTGCGATCAATGCTGCCGGGATTGGCGAACGAAGCCTAATCCGAGCGGATCGTGATCTGGCCCGCGAGCAGTTCGGCCTTCAAATCGTATTCTCCGTCGCCGCTCGCCCTGAACGACCGACTGACCCCGCTGATGTCGACCTTCCAAGGGCGCGCGGTGATTTCGCCCGCGAGTACCGACGCGCGCACGTTGCGATAGCGGCTCGAGTCCCCGACGCGAAGGTCCATCTCGCCGGCCATCATCTCGACGCTCAGGCTGCCGGTCACCCCCTGAACCGCCAACTCGCCGGCGCTCATCTCGATAGAAACGTTGGACTGGCGCGGCACCTCGATGCGGTAATGCACCTGATCGCCAGGGCCCTGAACGGAGAGCGACGCCTCCTTCGGGCCGGATCGCTGCAGCTTTACACTGACCGCATGCTCGTCCCTGTCAGATTTGGCGCGCCACGAGATGGTGATCTTGTCGTCCGGCACGCCGACCACTTCCATGTCGCCATGGTCGAGCTTCATGAGGATCGTTCCGCCGGCGGGAAAGCCGATACTCGTGGGGTTCGAGCTCGGTTCCGCCGCGATCGCTGCCCCGGAAGCCGCCAGCGACGCGGCGAGCCACAGCAGCACGACCGAACAGGTCCGGATATGGGGGTTCATTGCCAGCCTCCCTTGCGCAAGGGCCATGAAGCTTGGATGCCGTAAGAGCGACGTACGGATTCGGAATCAGCTCTGGCCAAGCACGTCGAGTATTCTTCATCAACGCCCTTTCGGTGCCATGATACCGACCGTCATGCGATTCGCCGTACTGGTTTTGATGGCGGTGACTTCGTCCGTCGTCTCCGCTCAGGGTGCGAGGCCCGCGGCCGAGACGCGCATCTGGGATGTACGCGCGAATCGCTTCGTGGGCGAATCAAAGCTCGTCACCGAGCTTGCCGCTGCACGCTACCGTCTGCTCGGTGAAGTCCACGATAACGCCGCTCATCACGTCATTCGCGCGCGGCTGATCGCCGCGATCGCCTCGACCGGGGCGCGTCCGGCGGTGGTGCTCGAGCAGTTCGATCTCGATCACGACGAAACTCTGATCGCGGCCCAGGCCGGGGGCGCCGATGCCGAGCAGCTTGCGAAGGCGGGCCAGCTCGACCGCAAGGGCTGGCAGTGGCCGTTGCACAAACCGATCCTCGAAGCGGCGCTCGCGCATCATTTGCCCATACGCGCAGGCAATCTGCCGCGCGCGCAACTGCGCGAAGAGGAGCACGTCGCAGACGAACGATCGAAGACGATCGGTTACGCTCGTTTTCGCGCCGCGCGCTGGACCGAAGCGCAGGCAGCGGCGCTGCGTGCGGATATCGTCGCAGCGCATTGCGGCCAGGCGCCGGGAGTGGCGATCCCGCGCATCGTCCTCGCCCAGCGCCTGCGCGATGCCGCGACGGCGCAAGCGCTGGTGGACGCCGCGACGCCTTCGGGCGCGATTCTCATCGGCGGTAACGGTCATGTGCGTTCCGATCTCGGCGTGCCTGTCTATCTGCATGCGCCGGGACAGCCCGATGCCGGGGCTCGCTCGATGAGTCTCGGCCTGATCGAAGTGACGCCCGAGGACGAACTCGCGGCGGATTTCCCGCGCCAGGTCGTCTCGGCGAATCCAGGCTTCGATTACCTGTGGCTCACGCCTCCCGCAGTGCGCGAGGATCCGTGCGCGAATCTCAAGATGCCCGCGAGATAGGTTCGGCATGGCAAAACGCGTCAGCGCGGGCATCCTTCTTTATCGGCTTCGCAACGGAACGCTCGAGTTGTTTCTGGTGCATCCGGGCGGGCCGTTCTGGCGCGGGAAGGACATCGGAGCGTGGTCGATCCCGAAGGGAGAAATCGAAGAAGGCGCGGACACGCTCGCGACGGCGCGGCGTGAATTCGAGGAAGAAACCGGGTCGCGGGTAGACGGTGCGTTCTTCGCCTTGAAGCCGCTCAAACAGAAGAGCGGGAAGCTTGTGCACGGCTGGGCCCTGCAGGGTGACATCGACGCCTCGTCGATCACGAGCAATACTTTCTCGATGGAATGGCCGCCGCGCTCGGGCAAGGAGCAGGAATTCCCCGAGGTCGACCGCGGCGGCTGGTTTACGATCGCGGCTGCGCGGGAGAAAATTCTGCCCGGGCAACTCGGATTCATCGATCAACTGGAGGAGCATATAAGCTCATGAAGCTCGCCGAATGCGCTGGTAAGGCCGGATCAGGTCGCGCGAGACATTTGCTTCATCGTCTGGTGACTCTCGCCATGATGCCGGCAGCGATGCTCCTCGCTTCTTCGGCCAACGCTGCCGACGTCCCCGCCGCACAAGACCCCGAGATCGCTCGCCTCGTGCGTGAAGTGTCGCCGGCGCGTCTCGAAACCTATGTGCGCGCGCTGGCGGGATTCGGAACGCGGCACTCGCTGTCGGTAGCCGACGATCCCAAGCGCGGCGTGGGCGCGGCGCAGCGCTGGATCCGCGAGACGCTGGATCGCTGCGCGGCTGAACCCGGATCGCGGCTCAAGGTCGCGTTCGACGAGTTCGTTCAGGAGCCCACCCCGCGTATTCCAAAGCCGGTCTCGCTCACCAACGTCGTCGCCACGCTCGAAGGCGCCGATCCGCAGGCGAAGGCGCGCACGCTGGTGATATCCGGCCATTACGATTCGATGTGCACCAACGTGATGAACTCCGAATGCGACGCGCCGGGAGCGAATGACGACGCTTCGGGCACCGCGGTCGCGATGGAGCTCGCCTGCACGTTCTCGAAGACGCGCTTCCCCGTGACGATCGTATTCATGACCGTCGCCGGCGAGGAGCAGGGATTGCTCGGCGCCGCCCATTGGGCCAAGGTCGCGCGCGAGAAAAGCATCGACGTCGAGGCAATGATCACCAACGACATCGTCGGCAACGCGCATGATGAGAACGGAAAGCGCGATGCCAGCACGATCCGCCTGTTCGCGGAGGGCGTGCCTGCCGGCAAGGAAATCTCCGACGAGTGGCAACTGCGCCTCGAAACCGCCGGCGAGAATGATTCGCCGGCGCGCGAGCTGGCGCGCGCGATCCGCGACGCCGCCCAGCGCTACGTTCCCGAGATGACCGTCAAGGTCGTCTATCGGCGCGACCGTTACCTGCGCGGCGGCGATCACATTCCTTTTCTCACACAGGGATATCCGGCCGTGCGTTTCACCGAGGCGCACGAGGATTTCCACCATCAGCATCAGGACGTGCGCGTCGTCGACGGCGTGCAGTACGGTGATCTCCCGGAGTTCGTCGACTTCCAGTATCTGGCCAGCGTCGCCCGGGTGAACGCCGCCGCGCTCGCCTCGCTCGCCCGCGCGCCGTCACTGCCGACGGGCGTGCGCATCGAGACGCTGCGCCTGGAGAACCAGACCACGCTCAGCTGGCTCGCCAATCCCGAGGCCGATCTCGCCGGTTACGAGATCGTCTGGCGCGACACGACGTCGCCGTTCTGGCAAGGCGCGCAGTTCGTCGGCAACGTCACCCGCGCCGCGGTGCCGCTGTCGAAGGATGATTACATCTTCTCGGTGCGCGCGGTCGGAAGCAAAGGCGAGCGCAGTCTTGCCACTTATCCGCTGCAGTTGCGCAGTCCGCTGCCAACACTCTTGAAATGACGCCATGAAGCTCGCCGAATACGCCAGCTACGACGCGCTAGGTCTCGCCGCGCTCGTCGCGAGCAAGCAAGTCTCCTCAAAGGAGTTGGCCGAGACTGCCGCGGCGGCGATCGCCGCGATCAATCAAGCCATCAACGCGGTAGTCGAAACCTATCCTGACCGAATCAATGCGCTCGACGAGCGCACGCTCGGCAACGGACCGTTTCGCGGTGTGCCGTTCCTGATGAAGGACGTGTACGGTCACGAGGCGGGACGCAAGATCGAGTTCGGCAGCCGACTATGCCGCGGCATGGTCGTCGAGCACGACACGCATTACTGCGAGCTCATTCGAGCGTCGGGAGTGAATATCCTCGGTCGCTCCGCCGCTCCCGAATACTCGATGGCGGGCACGACCGAAGGCGCTCTCTACGGCAACACCTGCACGCCGTGGCGCGCGGGCCACTCCGCGGGAGGATCGACCGGCGGCGGCATGGCGGCGGTAATGGCCGGCATCGTGCCGATCGCGCACGGCTCCGACATCGGCGGCTCGATCCGCATTCCGGCGAGCTATTGTGGCGGCGTGGGCCTGAAGCCGTCGCGCGGACGTGTCTCTTTCGGTCCGATGATCGACGAGAATGGTTACGGGCTTGCGCAGAACTTCGTTCAGGTGAAGACCGTACGCGACGCAGCGACGATGCTCGATTGCCTCGCCGTGCCGCAGCCCGGCGATCCGTTCTTCATCCCGAAGCCTGTGGAAAAATATGCCGCGCTCATCAAGCGGAAGCCGCCGCGACTGAAGATCGGCTGGTCAACCGATGGACTCATGGGCATGAAGACCGATCCCGAAGTCGCCAGCGTGGTGGCGAATGTCGCGCGCGTGCTCGCCGACATGGGCCATGAAGTCGCCGAGGAGAGTCCGCAATTCGACGGTCTCAGGGCGATGCGCTCGATGATGGACGTGTGGTTCTTTGGCTTCGATCTTCGGCTTGCGGGCTATTCGAAGCGGAGCGGCCAAAAGATCGGGCCGGACACGTTGGAGCCATGCACGTTCATGATCTACGAGTACGCGAAGCAGGTGAAGCCCGAGCAGTTCATCAACGCGATGACCGCGGTCAATGCCGCGCGGCGCAAGCTCGGCGCGTTTTTCACGCGCTACGACGTGTGGCTCTCGCCGACGACGACTCGGGTGTCGGAGCCCTGGGGAAACTACAACCTCGGCCGCACCGACGTGAAAAGCGTCGAGGAGCTGCCGGAGAAGGTTTTCCGCGGGGTCTGCCAGTTCACATTGCCCTACAACATCATGGGCACGCCGGCGATATCGCTACCTCTGGCGATGCATCCAAACGGATTGCCGATCGGGATCCAGCTTGGCGGGCGGCCGGCAGAAGAGCATGTCGTGCTGCAGTTGGCGGCGGCGCTCGAGGAGGCGATGCCGTGGAAGGAGCGGCTGCCGCCGTTGCACGTGTCGCGCACTGTGTGAGAGATCAGACGATGGTTCGTGCAGCGATCTCGCCAGCGAGCAATGCCTCAGCCGCCCTTGCATCCGGCGCGTCGGCCGCCTCGCCGAACCGCCCATAGATCGGTCTCAGGATCTCTTCCACAGCCGCCTGCCTCGGCGATCCGTCGAGCACTCGGCAGAGACTCGCCGCACCGCGCAGCTCGAAAAGTCCGGCGTGCTGGTGTCGCGCGATATCGATCGCCTCGCGCAAGGACTCTTCGGCGGGCGCCAGCTTTCCCATCGACGCGAGCACGTCGCCTTTCAGACGCAGCAACTCGGCCGCATAAAACCGCTCTTCGGTCGCCTCGCTGATCGCGAGCGCCTGAGTCAGGTTTTGCAAAGCCGCATCCAGACGCCCCGCTGCAGTCAATCCTTTCGCCAGAAGCGCCAGGGCGAACGGTTGATAGGTGGCAGCCTCCATGCCGGTGTGGGCTCGCATGCCCTGGTCGAGCTCATCGAGCCCTTCTTCCCATCGACCATCGCTCGCGAGCGAAGCGCCGCGAATCATCTGCGAGACGCCGATCCAGGTTGCGAAACCCTCCTCGCGCGCCGATTCGAGCGACTGCGTGGCGCGCGCGAGCGCCGAGGCCGGATCGCCGCGGATATAGTGGACCGCCGCGAGATAACACAGCGAGAAATTGATCGTGTGCAGCCCGCCGAGCGACTGCGAATGCGCGAGCCCGCTCTCGCCTGCACGCAAACCTTCATTCAGGCGGCCCATGATCGTCAGCACGAGCGCGAGGTAGCAAAGTCCCGTCGATTTCTGATCCTGAACGAAGAGCACCTGCTTGCCGCGGCTCGCGAGCTGATCCTGCTCGTAAGTCGCAACCGCTTCATCGAGGTGCGTGCGAGCAGCCGTCAGCTCTCCCTTCAGGAACAACGTCCCGCCGAGTAGCAGATGTCCCATCACGAACGGCGGCTTCGACGTTTGAGTGGCGGCGCGCGCGAGACACTCTTCGGCGAGAGACTGACACTTTCCGAATCCGGCCCGCGTGATCTCGTACGAACCGAGACCCGACAGCACGGAGAAGATCTCCGGTGTGTCGCCGAGCTCGCGACAGAGCTCCAGCGCGGTCGTGTAGGCGCGGCCGCAGTCCGCCGAGGAGAAACCGCGGTACTCGGTGTTGATGCCGCCGAGCGTGCGATGGATGCGCAGCTCCGCGCGCATGCGCTCTCTCGACCGCGGCTGCGTGGCGAGGAGGCTCAATGCGCTTTCCAGCTGCACGATCGCCTCGACGAAGCCGGAGCGACGCGCCGAGAGCTTTGCGGCTTTCATCAGGTATTCGACGGCGTGTTCGACGTCGTTGGCCGCTCTGAAATGATAAGCCAGCACCTCGGGCTGCGATTCCGCCGTTTCAGGAAACGCTTCGACCAGGACGCGGGCGATACGCGCATGCAGCAACACCTGATTCTTCTTGAGCAGGCAGGAATAGGCCGCGTCGCGCACCAGCGCGTGCTTGAACGCATAGCTCAGGACCGACGTCGCGCGGCGGGTCACGAGAAGCCCTGCGTCAACCAGCCGGTGCAGCTCTTCCTTGAGACGCACCTCCGGAAGATCGGCGACGCGCGCGAGAAGCTCGTAGGGGAACTCCCTGCCGATCACGGCACCGATCTCGGCCACGCTCTTCGCCGATCCCAAACGATCGAGGCGAGACATGAGCGAATCGGTCAGGGTTGCGGGTATCGCGAGCGGCGGCTGGCCACGAGCCTGGCTGGCGTGAGCGCTCTCCTGCACGCCGGTGCTCTCGAGCACGTCGCGCGTCAGGTCCTCGATGAAGAGCGGCACCCCGTCCGTTTTATCGGCGATCTGGGCAATCGTGGGCGGCGGAATCTTTCGCTCGCCGCAGAGGAGCTCGATCATCTGCACGGAGTCACGCCGCTCGAGCGGAGCAAGCGACAAATGCTGCAGCTGAGCCGTTTCGCCCCAATGAGATTTGAATTCGGGACGCGCCGTGAGAATTGCGAGAATCGGCAATGTCTTCAAGCGGTCGATGAGCATTCCGATCAGCTCTTCCGAGGACGGATCGACCCAGTGCAGATCCTCGACGATCAGCAGCACCGGACCGCGCGCGGCGAAAGCTTCCAGCAAGCGCAACAGAGCTTGAAACAGCTGCTGCTTCTGCCGCTGCGGTGACATGTTGAGCCGCGGATACTTGTGGTCGTAACGCACCGACAGGAAATCCGCGAGCAAGGGCACCAGCTCGTCCGCGACTGCCGCGTCGGCCGGAACGAGAGCGGCGAGCTTGCGCGATTTCGCGTCGTCGTCATCGCTCTCGGAGAAGCCGGCGGCCAGCGTCAGCTGCCGAATGAAGGGCGCGAGCGGGCTGCTCTGCAGATTCGGAGAGCAGTGGTACCAGAGTCGCAGGCAGCGCCGGTCCACGATGCGTTTGGCGAGCACGTCGCAAAGGCGTGATTTGCCCACTCCACCTTCGGCCGAGAGCAGCAGAGCCTGGCCCTGACCTGCGCACGCGAGCTCCCACAGCCGCCGCAACTCTTCCAGCTCGCGCCGGCGATTCACGAGCGGCGTTCTCGCCGTCGCGCGCAGCGCCTGAAACCGGCTGGCCTCCTTTTGCTCCCCGAGCACTTCCCAGGCGGGTATCGGCTCGTCGAAGCCCTTGAGCTCCTGCGGACCGAGATCGCGGTATTCGAACAAGCCACCGCTAAGCCGTTTCGTCTGATCGGACACCACCACCATGCCCGGCCCGGCGAGAGATTCCAACCGCGCCGCGAGATTGAGCGAGCTGCCGATCGCAGAGAGCTCTTCGCCTCCCCGAGGAAGACTGCCGATGACAACCACACCGGTTGCGATGCCGATGTGCACCCTCAAGTCGGTCGCGCCGTCCCGCGGTGCATGCGCCTTTGCGATCGCGAGCGCGGCACGGATCGCGCGCTCGGCGTCGTTTTCGTGGGCGTGCGGGTAGCCGAAGTAGGCGAGCACCGCATCGCCTACCTGACGCCCGACGATGCCGCCCTGCCCCGTGATGATCTCTGCGCAGCGCTGCCGGTAGGACTGGATGACTTCGGCGAGCTCTTCCGGATCCAGACGAAGCGACAGCGCCGTCGACGCAACCATGTCGCAGAACATCACCGTCAGCTGGCGTCGCTCGGGCGAGTGCGTGTGATTCAGTTCGATGGCTTCATTCCCTGATCGAAAAGGACCGTTCAATCCTACTGCGTTTCTGCTGACTCCGCTCGCGGCACGATCCGTCATTCGATCTTCAGTCTCAGACTGAAATGATCGTATAGATACGGAATGAAACTCGGGTCGATCGACGGACCGCGCAGCGTGAACTCGAACCGGCTGAGCAGCGAAGCGACCGTCGCTTTGAGAAGAAAGGTAATGAGGGGTCTGCCCGCGCAACTCTGGCGGTACCTGCTAAAGAAATAGGTGACCGGAAACCCCTGGGAGAGCGCGTCGTCCGGCGAAAACCTGTCGGCTGCTTCGCCAAAGATCTTCGGATCGCGGTGGTAGAAGCCGGCATGAAGCAATATCTGTTGCCCGGCTTCGAGCGCTATCTGGTCGCGCAGGAGGAAGGAACTCGTCGCGCGGCGCAGCAGCATCGGCACGGGAGGCCAGAGCCGCAGCTGTTCATGTATGCAAGCCTCAAGATAGTCCAAACGGTTGAGCCTATCGGCGGTCAATACGCCGAGTCTGCCAACTTCTCGGCGAATCCGATCCTGAACGGTTGGGTGCGTGGCGATCAGTGCGAGTGTGCGCGAGACGTGCAACGCCAGGGCATCCTTGAGCACGAAAAACCAGAAGCCGATCTGTTCGGGCACTCGCGTGCTGCAGTCTGTAGCGCCCTTCCGATTGAGCTCCGTCGAGCTGTCGCCCATCAGGCAGGGAGTTCCCGGCGCCGTTGCAGCGAGGTAAGCATCGATCCGGCCGTAGAAGGCCGAAAAAGCCCCGGCATGTCGCAGCAGGAAGTTACTGCTCCGGACCAGCCGCGCGAGCTGTGTGGCGATTTCGGGGCTGAGCCGCCCTGCGCCTAGGACGATCTGCTGCGAAATGCGCTCTCCGAGCGAGCAGAAGTCCGACCAACACAGCTCGTAGGCCGGCAGTCCATCGTAGGCCGGTCCAGGCAGGCGGTCTGTCTCCTGCTGCACGACCTGCATGAACGCCCGGCTATGGCGATGCAGCCTATTATCCGAGTCCAGCGCCTCTTCGTTGAAACGCCGGCGATTGCGCCATTCGCTGCCGCTCGAGATGACGAGCGCGTCCGGGACGAACCGCGACAGCGCTCGTTTCTTGAGCACCGGATCAGCGGCGTTTGCATCCGACGCGAGCACCGCCTCGAAGGTTTCGGGCGCGAGCGCAAGCAGCGTCCTGCGCAGCGGAAACCACAGCCAGAGATGATCGCAGTGGTACTTTTCCCTCAGCTCTCGCAGAAGCTGCATCGCCGACCACCCCGCGCCGGGCCTGGCCCGCGACCACAGGAGGCAGCGTTTCGCGGCGACCACTCCGAGAAGGAACGTCGGAATACTCACGAGCCATTGCACGCGCAACATGTCCCAGCGCGACAGTCTCTTGGCCTCAATCGGCGCCAGCGTCGGACTCGCTATCGCTGGTCTCATGGCTGGCCAAATATCGTGGCACCGGCGCGCCTACCTAATACCCGGTAGCTTTCCCACTGATCGTCCCGGAAGAACTGGTCTGCCGTCGACTCGTTCGGAAACTCGCTGTGCAAGGCGGCGTAGTTGATCACGTCGACCGGCAGCGGCGGCGCAAGATTAGCTTTCAGCAGCAGGAGCCAAGTCGGGCGGTTCCGATCGCTGTGGTATGAGACGCGTGCGAGTGCGCCGCAGAACAGACCGTCGCGACGAAGTTCCGTCGGCGTGTCTGGGAGCTCTAAAAGGCGATTGCTGCCGGGCTGTCCGGGCGTGCCTCGAAGCTCTGCAAGCGCGCCCAACGCATTGGCATTGACGAGCGCGCGGATCCATAGCGGCACTCGTGCGAAAGGCCACACGGCCTGATCGAATGCCGCCCAATCACCGTATCCCGCGCCGCGCGGTCCGCTCGGATCGAGCCATTCGATCTCGGCGTCGAAGTCGAGGCGCACCTGCCGCGTCAGGATTGCGAGATCGTCAAGCCTGTAGTGCTGGTCCTCGCCACCGTCGACCGCAATGATGAACGCCAGCCGGCGCCGGACGAGCTCATACAGTCCCGTATTGTCGAAGTGTCCTCCGTCGGTCAGATACCAGAGTCGCTCCGCTGGTCCTGGGAAATATCCTCGCCATTCGTTGAGAAGCGTTGCCTGCATGCGGAAGATGAAAGCCGGAAAGGACTTGAGCTGGCGCCACAGGTTCGGTGGATACCGCCCGGGTCGCATGCCGGCACGAATCCCGCTATCCCACCAATAACCGAGTCTCACGTTCAAAAGGCCGAGCAGGAGCGCTTGCGGAATGCTCGTGAAGCGTCCGGTACCCGTCGATACGGCGGCGCCCGAGATGCCCATCCACTGACCGAAGCGCAGCCGCTCGACCGCAGGGTTCTTGCCGTCGGACCGGGCGAGCACGTGAAACGCATTGGGGTCGGGTGCGACTGAAAGCGGCCGTACGAGCGATGCGTCGGGGCGCACGTTGTTGCGCCGCTCCCACAGTGCGTGATATTTGAGCCCGACGCTCAGGCCTTCCGGGCCCACGCACATCGACAGCCCCTTGTCATCACGCAATTGGCGGCCGGAGCTTCCGGCGACGGTGTCATTGACGCAGGTGTTGATGAGGTGCAGCGGTCCGCCGTTTCGCTCTGGATGGTAGTCGTCGAAGTACACGTCGTCGCCGGCGCTCGGGATTTCCACCGCGACCGGATCATCGGCGCCAACCGGATGCACCCGTGCATCGTTCGAGGCTCCTAGAAACGCGCGCACAAGCTTCTGCCCATAGGCTTGCTGAAGCGAGGACAGATTGAGGAAACCGAACCAGCGTCCAACCAGGAACGAAGCCAGTACCGCCGTGATCGTGATCCAGATTCCGGGCGCCCCGTTCTGCGCGCCGAATGCGAGGTGCACCAGCACGTCGAGGAAGAACAGCAGAATGGCCGCGAGCAGAAATGCAAGGCCGGCGACGATCGCCTTGCGCGCCCATTGGTACCATTCCACGGCGAGCGCGCCGGCGCCGCCCTTGAGCCACGCCACGGTGGCCACGCGAAGAAGTACGACCAGCGGCAAGGACCCCAGCATGGCCCAGGTCCAACCCGGGCTCGTGACGAAGCGCGCGAAGGAATCGAGCACGACCCAGAGGACGCTCACAACGAACGCGAGAATCGCGGCGCCGAGGGAGCGCGCAAGGCGACTGCGCACGAGAGCGTTGGGCACGCTCTCCGGAGCTGAGTCAACCGCGACGCTAGCGGCCGCAGCGCCCTCCTGGTAAGCGACTCTCCATCGCGTCGCCTCCTGCACCAGCCAGCCTAGCAGCAACGCTGCTATTGCGAGCACGCTCCAGGCGGCGGCACCCTGCACACCCAGGCCGTACACGGCACTGCCCAAAAGCAGGACCCAGAGCAACAGTGCGCTCCTGGGATATCGTTGCCCGGCGCCAGGCGTGAGCCAGTAGCCGATCGCGAAAGGTAGCACGGCGAACGCGAGCACCGCGACCGGTACCCACCACCAAAAGGACACTTCAATGTCTCCCACGCGCAACTTCGGCAGGCCGACAACTGAGCCCCACGCGTCAGCAAGCCAGCTCAGGCTGCCGAAAATCGCGAACAACAGCGCCCCCACTACAAAGTGTGCCGATACGAGATTTCGCAGCAGAATCGCGATGTTCGTTTCCACGTCAGCGATGCCCGCGCTCGCGATATAGTCCGCGTTCTTGCGCAACCACCAGATCTCCGGCGAGCCAGTGTCGGCGATGATCTCCTGCACGCGCTGCACCGCATCGTTGACGTTGGCGGTCAGGCGAGTGAAGAGTCGTCCGAGAAAGCCACCCGCGAAGCCGCCTCCGGAGACAGTCGATAGGAAGTCGATGTCGCGCAATCTTCCGCGCGCCGCAAGCGCCTGCAGCACCCCGAGGCAGAAGGTCGCGCTACGTATGCCTCCGCCGGAAAGCGCCACTCCGACGGTGTCTTGCGGCAGCTTCGGCGCAGTGCATACATCCGTTGCAGATCCGCTGTCGTTCTTCGGAGGTTCGGCCGATGGAGCGCCGTCCGCATCGCATGACCGGGCTGCGGCGCGGCGCGCGCGCACCGCCGCGGCTTCTGCCTGCTCGAGCGCGCTCGGATACGCCCTCGAGTCTGCGAGCAGCACATCGGCGGCCTTCTCGCCGATCATGAACACCGATGAAACGAGAAAATATCCGGGGATGCGCGGAAAGACCGAGGCGTCGACGACGCGCAAGCCGTGTACGCCGTAGACGCGGAACCTGCTGTCGACCACCGCGTTACGGTCGCAGAGATTCGTTACGTCCGGGCGCCACGGGTCGGAGCCGATTCTGCAGGTACCGCAGGCATGGTGCCCCCAGGCCTGGTTTTGCAGCCACTCCGAGAGCGCGGGCGAGTCGTTGCGAAGCGTTTGGCCCGGCTGGATTTCGCCAGTGAACACTCCGATGTACTCGTTGATCTCGCGTATTTTGCGCACGCCTTCGCACAGCGCTGCGATATCGTCTGCGTTTCCGGTCCCGTTGCGGAAAGAGTTGAAAATGATTTCGGGCGGAACGAAGCAGTTGCCGGACGCCAGGCGCACCGTCCCGTGATTGTTGTGGGTGTACGCCTTGAGGATCACCCACGTCCACAGGTTTCGCTGGTCTCGTCGCGCGCCCTTGGTCCTCCGCAACAGCTCCTTCGACCAACGCCAGTAGTAACCGCGGAAAGCGGCGGGAACGCCGAAGAAAAAGAGATCGGGCTCCCCGCCCGCTCTAGTGCTCGCCTCGGACGACAGCAACATAGCCACTGCTGCGCCGTTGGTCGTGTAGAGCCCGCCCTTCTCACACTCCCACTGCCGGCGAACCGGGTCGTTCAGGTCGCCGGGACGGAAGGACGCGCCTCTGAGCACCGAGAACGGCTCTCTCGTCTCGCTGATGACACTGACTTCGTACCGATCCTGGAGATTTGCACCGACGCCGGGTAGGTCCACGATGGGTGCGACCGCATGGCCGTCGCGGCCCCGGGGTCCGCCGATGTTCAGCTTCAACGCCGGGTCCGCCAAATGCCCCGCATCGCCGATCCCGCTCAGCATCAGCAGCTGCGGCGTATTGAACGCACCCCCGCAGAGGATCACTTCGCAGCGTGCGAAGTATTGCGCGGTGTCGGGTTTGGTCGAGAGCTGGCCTTTCTTGTAGTACTCGGACAGCGGACTCGCGCCGTACAGATGCGAGCCCACGGCGACCTCAACGCCGATCGCCCGCGGCAGACCGTCGCTGGGATTTCGTACGAACAGGACACGCTCGGCGTGAGCCCCAGTTAGCAGGCTGAGCCGATCGGGATAGTTGTTCGCGACGTCGAGCAAGTGCTCGCGCAAGCCCCGGCGGCAGGCCCCGTCGGTGCCGATTGGAATGAGGGACAGGCGGCTCGCGCGCGCAGGGAAATCCGGTGAGCGGACGTTTGGGTCGAGCATCTGCACGATCTCCAAGCGCAGGAGCGCACGCAGGATGCGGCGGCGCTCAGCCTTGTCCGCGAGAGCTGCACGCAGAACGCCTAGCAGAATGCGCAAAAAAGTGCAGTCCCCCTTGACGATCCCGAGGATCAGCGCTGGATGGACGAAGCTCGTCTTTTGCCATCCCGCAGAGCCGTGGCCGCCTGCCTCCAGTTGCGCTCGCGGATCGATTAGTGCAACCAGCCAGCGCAGCCACCCGAAGATGCCTCGGTAAACCTTGTAGTAGAGGCAGTCCTCGAGCTTGGCGAAGTACCCCTGCATGTTTCCCGAGCGCCAGCTCTGATCGCCCGTGCTTTCTGCAATCCGATCCCAGTCGCTGTCGTTGGGACGGACCATGATCATCGCGTGATGCGCGGTGCATCCGCCAAGCGCGGATGAGCGTGGGTAGAAGACGCCTCCCCTTGGGGCCCAACTCGCCGCGTTACTCCTGGAAGACGGGTCGTGCGCCCTGCTGTACTTCCTGTCCTGCCTTTGCCGAGCGTCATCGGTGAAATGGCGCACCGAGAACTGCCAGCTTATGTCGCGCTCTTCCGTCGATGCGCCGTTGTACGCCGGTACGGCATATACCTCGCGCACGCCTTGAGGACCGGGACCGAGCGGCGCGGATTTCGGGTAGGTTATTTGCCGGCCCGTGCCCGGATCGACGCCGGCCTCGATGACGAGCACGCGACGACCTTCCAGTGCGAGCCGCGCCGCCAGCGAGCCCCCGCCTGCACCGGATCCGACCACGACGTAGTCAAAAGGGGTTGTCGCGGGATCCTGCGCGTAGTGCAGCGGATCCGGCGGGCCCATCGCCGAAGGCTTCATCTTCATTCGTCCGAGCGTCGCTGACGAACGAATCGTCAGAGCGTCTTCAGAAATTCCTTGAGCTGCTGTTTCTGCTCGTCGGAAAGCCCTTCGGCGAACCAGTGTCCGCGATCGAGCACAAAATCGGGACACTTGCTCACCTTCAACAAGGGGAGTCCTGCCTCGGCTTCGAAAGCCTTCAAAGCCTTGCCATCTTCATCCGGAAGATCGTTCTTGCGAACGCTCAGTATTCCGCGGGTCAGTCCGGACAAGGCATCCAGCAAATCACGCGGCGGAGCCTGCGGGTTGAGGTTCATGATCAGATTGACCGGTGTTCCCTGAGGTATCGGTCCCAGCTTCACTCCGCCAAGGCTGCCGTCGACCCACGCCCCGGCCACCGCGGTGACGAGAAGGAAAGCCGCTGCAAGAAGCGAGAAGAACGCCGCTGTGATTGCGCGCGACTGCGGCCCGAGCCACAGCAGTAATGCAAGCGCCACGGCGCCTACCGGCATCCACCAGAGCGACGGATAGATCTTGTCGATGCGGGTGAGGCACAGGACGACACCAGCGAGCACCGCGATGAACATCAGAGTGAATCCGGCGTGCTGCTGGCGCCCGAACAGCGCGAACAGGATCGCCACTCCCGCGAACATGTACCACAGATAGCGTGTCAGTATCGATACCAGGCGCTGGCCCATGACGCCGACCAGCAGCGGCCGGATGAATGTCGCCGGGAAGTCGATCCAGCTCCGCGTCGTCGTGCGATAGATGAAGCCCGGATCTTGTTCAGCAAGCTCCTTGTGCGTAGCGCGCAGATCGCCGGGATGATCCCTTTTTTCTCCGCCGGGCACTCGCTTCGCTTTCCAGAACAGCTTCTCGACGGCATCGTCGAAGGCTTCGAGACGCCCCTTCACCGACACCCTCACCGACGGATCGCGCGTGTAGAGCCCCAGCGCGTTGTTGTGCAGGAATGGCGCGGTGGCCCAAACGCTCACTAGCGAAGCCGGGCGGTAATACCCGGGCCCTCCCGGCGGCGGATAGTACATGTCATTGTTGCCCCACTCGTCGACCGGCTCGTGCAAATACGGATTGTAGAAATGCACTGCGCCGACCGCTGGCAGGCTCTTGTAGGCATCGGAGGAGAAGTTCTCCCAGACCTGACCCTTCATCGCGTTGGTTGCCACCGCGCGCGCCGAATTCGTGCCGACGAGCGTCACTGGAATGCGGATGTCGGTCGAAAGATAGTTGCGCTCGAGAAACCGGTCGGGCGTCGCAGTCGCATCTCCGGCCTCGCTCTTGATGAGCTTCACGTACTGGCTGTACGCATCGGTTCGCTTGAATTCCTCCCAGTCCGCGAAGTCCATCGGCAGCACGAGGGCGCCGGGAACCTGCTTGGTCCGCCAGTCTCGCGAAAACTCGAGCCTGAAGTCCCTCGGCTGCTTGCTCGAATGGCAGATCGCGCAATTCTCGAGGAAGACCGCGCGTCCCTTGGCAGCGTCGGCAGCTTCGCTCGGCTTGATCTGTACACCGGGCACTCTGGCGAGCTTCATCGGCTCGGTCACGTTTTCGCCGTCCTTGTTTTCGTAGGTGAGGAACGCGGCGATCTCGGGAACGCGATACTTCTCCGTCATGCGCCAGTAGGCGGATTTTTCCCTGATCGTCGTCATCTCGAACGGCCGCTGGGCCCGGAATCCGATGATCGGGTTGTGCAGCCTTATCCACTGCTCGTAGTAGGCGCCGACGTTGAGATAGACGCGCGAAAGCGCGCCGGAGATGCCTACGCTGTCCGAGCCGTCGATGAGGATTCGCGGCACGAGGCGCGGGTTAGCCGCGGGCGCTTCGATTCCCGGGAGGAGCAGGTTGGCCTCGCTTTGCTTCTCGGGCGGGTTGAGCTTCGCCCGATCGATCCGAGCCGGTATATCCCAGATCGCGTTCATCGTATTCGGATTGTTGATCTGATCGGTGCTGAGCAGCGAAGTGTCGAGCGTCCCGGGCTGCCAGCTCTGGATAAGCTGGAAGAAAAAGCTCTTCGGACCCTTGAGATTGGAGAACGCTTTCGATCCGTTCCAATACTGCGCCCCGACGGTACTGGAGAGGTTCTCCCACTTCGGGTCTTCGGGATCTTTGGGCGGATTGAGCGGATGCGGAGCGATGTGGCAGAACGCGCAGGTCATGCTGATGCGGAACGGGCGGACCAGATTCGGATCGGCTGCGATCAGCGATTCGAGCTTGTAGTAATCGTCCTCGGGCTGGTCTTCGACGTGAGTCTTCCAGTACGCGCGAGCCTGCGTTGCCTTCTCGTCGTTCTGGGCGAAGAAATCCGGATTGGGATAGAGCCGCAACCCAATTACGCCGCTCGGATAGCCGTAGACATTGGGGTCCGCGCCGTCGGTTGCGAGCGCGGCGAGAGCCGCCGCGTAGCGGGCCTCAGGGGTCGGCTCGAACAGCGCGCACTTGTCGTGAGCATAGTCTTTCGGCAGACCGTACTCGCCCGCGCTCTGGTCGAGATAGAGCCCGAGGATTTTCTTCTTCGGATCCTTTTGCGCTTTCATCCCGGGCTGATTGGTCAGCCCTGCATCGCGAAATCGATGCTCGCGCTCGCGCGAATCGAGAAGGACAAGAAAATCGGTAAACCCGTAGTTGTGCTCGAGCAGCCAGCCCCAGAAGGCTTCGTCGCCTTCGCTCCAGAGCATCCAGGTGCTCTGGCCGCGAATCGCATCGGAAAGCTTGACGGGAAGATCCGGGTTCTCCTTGTCCTTGTCGAACACCGAAGAGAGCGTTCCATCAGCTTTCCGGACCTGATCTACTTTGGCGAAGAGATTGCCCTCGTAGGTTGGAAAGCACTCCTCGCCTCGCTTCCTGACCGGAGTGCCCCGAGCAGTGACGCCGCTCTGCGCCTCGTCGCCTGGCGCTCTTGGTTCGACTGTCATCGAGAACCGCTCCCAGCCACGCTGAGGTTGCGTCACGTGCGACGATCCCGGATAAGGATTTTCGGGATCCTTCCCGATGGCGGCGGACGCGAGCAGGCAGATCAGCCCGGCACTCGCCAGGGCCGTGCTGAACGATGCGCGGCGTGCCCGCCGCGTTGCGATGTACGATGAAGCCGGCACGAGCTCCCCACTTGTGCGCGCTTCGGTGAATGGGAGAAGACGCCCTTCGCGCCTTCCTGCACGTGTTTACTACAATATACGTGGCGATGCAACCAAAGAGCCGGCGCCGAAGCCGGCAGACGGATCGCGCGCAGCGCTCGGAGTTCGTGCAATCCACCCGACGTCGTGAAGGAACAAAATCAGATTGATCTTGTCGCCCACACTCCGGCCCAGCACTTCTGCAGCGAATGAGTTTCTGGCTCACCGACTATCGCGTCCGACAGGAAGCGGCAAAGGAACGCACGTTCCACCTGACGATCGCGCTCTCGCTCGCGATTCACGTCGCGGCGCTATTCTGGGTGCGGCACATCCAGATGGGGCCTCCGACGGCCGGAGTGCTTCTGCCCGGCGAGGGCGATCGTTTGCAGGTGAAGCTCGCCTCGATCCCTAGGCTCGCTCCGGAGCCCACACCCGAGCCACCGCGTCCGATCGTGGCGATGCCGAAACCGAGGATTTCGCCGCCGCCGCGCGCCGCGATGCGCTCGCAACCAGCTCCGGTGCTCACCGCTCCACCCGCGGTTGCAGCAGTGATCCCGGCGCCACCTCCGGTGCCCCCAGTGCCGCCGACTCCGGCTCCGGAAGAGACGCGCCGGCCGGCCGAGGGCGACCTCTTCGCCTACGTCCAGGCGAGACGGCGCGAGCGCGGCGAGCAGCCGGCGCCCTCAGTCGATCACGAAACGGAAGTGCGCAACGCCAACCTCGCGGCCAACCTGCCTTCGCCAGCGACTGGCGTGGCCAGCCGGGACCCGAACCGCGGCGGGGGCATCTTCGAGATCAAGCGCATGGACTACGATGACGCGGCCTTCGAGTTCTTCGGCTGGAACGAAGACATGGGCCGCAAGACGCCGCAGATGATCGAAGTGCGCCTGGGCAACAACAGCGACATGCGCATTGCGGTCGTGCGCAAGATGATCTCGATCATCCGCGAGCATTCGACCGGCGACTTCGTGTGGAAGTCACCGAATTACATCGACGGCATCTGGCTCTCCGCGCGGGCCTCGGACACCGCGGAGCTGGAAAATTTTCTGATGCACGAGTTCTTCGACGATCCGCGGCGGATCCGCTAGCGAACGTCACTCTACCTTGATGCCGGCCTCCTTGATGAACGCGCCGTAGCGCGCGCGGTCGGCTGCTTGCCGGCTCACGAATTCAGAGATGGTCATCGGCGCGACGTCGCCGCCGAGCTTGGCCATGCTCTCCACCAGCGCCGGCGAATTCAGCGTGCGGGTGATCTCCTTGTTCATGCGCTCGACGATCGCGGGGCTCACGCCGGCGGGCGCGTAGACGCCGAAGGTCGTATCCGCATCGACCGGAATGCCCAGCTCGGCGAGCGTCGGGATGTCCGGATAGCGCGAAGGGCGCTTGCCGCTCGCCACACCCAGCACGACGAGCTTGCCCGTCGCGACGTGCTGCAGCCCCGGGCCCGGATCGAACATGAACTGGACCTGGCCGCCGAGGAGGTCGTTGAGCGCCGGCGCCGCGCCCTTGTACGGAACGTGCGTGGCCTGGATCTTCGCCGCGCGCGCGAACATCTCTCCGGCGAGATGCGGCGAGCTGCCGCTGCCGGCCGAGGCGTAGGCAAGCTTGCCCGGATTGGCGCGCGCGTAAGCGATGAACTCGTTCAGATTCTTCGCCGGCACGGAAGAGTTGATCATCAGAAACACTCGCACGATGGCGAGCGCCGCCACGGGCTTCAAATCTTTCTGCGTGTCGTATGGAAGATTGGCGTAGAGGAAGGGATCGACGGTCATCGCGCCGCCGGACGTGACGAGGAAGGTGTAGCCGTCGGGCGGGGCCTTCGCGACGACGTCCGCGCCGATCGACCCGTTCGCTCCCGCGCGATTCTCGACCACGACCGGCTGCTTGATCGCCTCCTGGATGCCGGGCGCGATCCCTCGCGCGAGCGTGTCGGCCACGCCGCCCGGCGGAAAATTGACGATCAGCTTGACGGGACGGTCCGGCCAGGTCTGCGCATTAGCAGTCGGGCAAAGCGCGCAGACGGCGAGCGCGGCGATGGTACAGCGCGCCGCTGCTGAAGGGATCATTGGATGCTCCTCCTGTCGTTGATGCGAGCTTTATTCATGCGATGTCGACTTCCACCAGCGTCGGAACGGTTGCCTTTATCGCATCGGTCAGCGCGCTACGCAACACTTGCGCAGCCTTCACGCTCACGCCTGCACACCCCTGCCCACGCGCAAGCGCGACGAAGTCGATGTCGGGCAGTTCGGTTCCTGCAAGCGGCTCGTCGGGCCGGAACCCGAATGCCGGCGCAAACTCCTGCAGCGCGGCGTAGCGCCGGTTCTTCAAGACGATGAAAGTGATCGGCAGCCTGAGTTGGGCCGCACTCCACAGCGCCTGGATCGAGTACATGCTCGAGCCGTCGCCGATAAGACCGATCACTTTCGCCTGCGGCTTGGCGAGCGCGATCCCGACGGCGGCCGGCATCGAATATCCGAGACCGCCGCTGTCCATCGTGTAGAAGGTTTCGCTGCGCAGAATCGGAAGATGGATCTGCATCGCGTGCCGCGAGCTCGGCGCTTCCTCGACGATGATCGAAGCGGGCTCGCGAATCTCGGCGAGCGTCTGCATGACGAAGGCGACCGGCATCGGCATGGAAGGCTCGACGCGCGGCGGCTTCGCGCGGGGTGCTGGGCGCTCGTGTGGTCGCGGCGGCTCGCGCGCGAGAAGATCGAGCACGCCGAGACGAATGCTGCCGACGGCGGAGGTTCCCTGCGGCGCCCAGGCCGCGACGTTCGGATCATCGATCAATTGCACGAGCTTCGCGCCTGCGCAAACGTGTGGCCCGAAGCCTTCGACATGGTAGGTGAATGCGGCCGCACCGAGCGCGAAGATCAAGTCGCGCGCACCGAGAAGCTGTACGATCTTCTCGCGCATCGGCGGCAGGAATCCGGCGAAAAGCGCGTGATCCTCGGGAAAGCTCGCGCGGCCCGACATTGGCGCGACCCACACCGCCGCGTTGTGCCGCTCGGCGAGTTGGACGACCTCGTTCCACGCGCCGTCGCGATCGACCGCAGCTCCGACCACGAAAGCAGGTCGCGACGAAGCGTCGAGCGCGTCGCCGATCAGCGCGAGCACCCGCGGGTCGGGCCGGATCTCGTTGCTCACGACGCGTGGCTGCACAGCATCGCACGGCTTCGCCCAATCGTCGGCAGGAACCGAGACCAGCACCGGTCCGCGCGGCGGCTGCATCGCGACGTAGTAGGCGCGAGCGATCGCGAGCGGAACGTCCTCCGCGCGCGCCGGCTCGCAACTCCATTTCACGTACGGCTTGGGCAGCTCGGTTGCCTGCGCGGAAAACAGGAACGGCTCGTAGGGCAGAATCGATCGCGCCTGCTGCCCCGCGGTGATGACGAGCGGCGTGCGATTGCGAAATGCGGTGAAGATGTTGCCCATCGCGTGACCCACGCCGGCGGCGGAATGCAGGTTGACGAATGCGGCGTTGCGCGTCGCCTGCGCGTAGCCGTCCGCCATGCCGACGACAACGGCTTCCTGCAGGCCGAGCACATAACGAAAATCTTTCGGGAAATCGCGGAACAGCGGGAGCTCGGTCGAGCCGGGATTGCCGAAGATCGTCGTCATCCCGAACGCGCGCAGCAGATCGAGGACGGCGGTGCGGACGTTCATCGAGACAGTCGAGGTGATTGGTTCAGCGTGCCGGTGAGGCCGCGAGCCGCGCTTCAGCTTTCGCGAGCATCGCCTTGAAGCGCGGATTGTCGCGTATGGGATCGAGATCCGCGTCGGTCTTCCACCAGTTGAGACTCTGCACATGCGCGTCCCTCATTACCGGCTCGAACATCTTCAGCGCTTCGTCGATTTCCCCCAACCTGATCATTCCGCAGCCAAGGTTGTACATCAGGTTGTAGTTCTCGGGATCGAGCAGCATCGCCCGGTTGGCCCACTCCTTCGCGCGTTCGGCTTCGCCCAGGACAGCGAGCGCAGTAACGCCGAACCCCAGCGCCACGCCATGATCGGGCTCAGCGACGATCACCTTCTCCACCCGCTCGAGCGTCCGCCGGGCAGCATTCGTCGCGCCTTCCTTGTCGCCGAGCGAATCATGGCAAGTGACGCTCATGCCCAATGCCCAGAAATCCCCCTTGATCGCTGCTGCCGCTTTCTCGAAGCATTCGATCGCTTCGCGGTATCGCCGCGTGGACATGAAGCATCGCGCCGCCGCAGCGTTGACCTCGTAAGCGTCCGGATCGAGCCTAAGCGCGATCGCGTGCTCGGCCAGCGACTCTTCGTATCTGCCTGCGTCGCCGAGGACACGGCCCTTGGCGGCATGCGCTTCGGCCAGATCCGGCGCCAGTGCGAGAGCCCGCTCGGCGGCATCCCATCCGGTCTCGCCCTGTATGGCTAGCAACACCTGATTCGATTGCGAAATCGACAGTAAAGCCCAGGCTTGCGCGTAATTGGGATCGAGCTCGAGCGCTTTCTTGCAGAGCCGCACGGTGACTGCGCGATGGCGTGAATTTCCGGTCGCGTTGTACTGCCGCGCCATGAGGTAGAGCTTGTACGCTTCGGGATTGCTCGTCGAGCGTTTCTCGATTGCCTCCCGCTCTGCCGGCAACAGCGTCAATTTCAGCGCGTTGACGATGGCTTTGGAAATCTCGTCCTGCAGCGCAAAGATGTCGTCGATGTCCCGATCGTAGCGCTCGGCCCAGAGATGGCTGTCGCTCGCGCCTTCGATGAGCTGCGCAGTGATGCGCACGCGATTGCCCACCTTGCGCACGCTCCCCTCGAGCACGTGACTCACCTTGAGCTGTCGCGCGATCTGCGCCACGTCGATCGCTTTCCCCTTGAAACTGGACGCCGTGACGCGCGAAACCACGGTAAGCGCCGAGACCCTGGAAAGGTCGGTAATGATGTCCTCGGTGATGCCGTCGCTGAAGTATTCCTGCTCCGGATCGCCGCTCATGTTGGCGAACGGCAGCACGCAGATCGACAAGCGGGGCTTTGCCTGCGGGCCTGGTGACGCTGCGGGCGTAATTGCCGCGCGCAGCGCGAAGACGTGCACCGGACGCTCGATGTTCCTCACCGTGTGTTCGCCGAGGTCGTCGAATTCCACCGAAACCTTGCCGGCAGCCTGATCGCGCACGGTGCGCGAAACCGCAACGCCGCCCGGCGCCGCAAGAGTCTGCAGCCGCGCGGCCACGTTCACGCCGCCGCCGTAGATGTCGTCGCCATCGACGACGACTTCGCCCAGCGTGATGCCGACGCGATAGCGGATGTGCGCGGAGTCGGGACCGGCCCGCTCGGCCTCCGTCGCCTCCTGAATCTCGTACATGCAGCGCACCGCGGCGACGACGCTGCCGAACTCGACCAGCGCGCCGTCGCCCATCAGCTTGACGATCCGTCCGCCGTGCGCGGCCACACGCGGATCGAAAATGGTCGTTCGATTGGCCTTGAGCTTCTGCAGAGTGCCCGCTTCGTCGCGCTCGAGCAGCGCGCTGTAACCGACGACGTCGGCCGAAACGATGACGGTGAGCTTGTGCTGCACTTGTGTCGCCCCGGTGGGCGTATGATTTCGACGGCGTAGAACTGCAAATCATACGACAAGTCCGAGGCCTCGATGCCCGGTACTGCTTCCAAAATCGTCCGCACGATGTGCCCGATGAGCTGTCACCCGACACTCTGCGGCATGCTGGCCGAAGTGCGGGACGGCCAGCTCGTCGGCGTCAAGGGCGACGACGACAATCCGGACAGCCGCGGATTCCTGTGCATCCGCGGACAGGCGTCGCGAGAAATCATCGGCAACCCGGCTCGTCTGCTGCATCCGCTGGTCCGCGACCGGCGCAGCGACGAGTTCCGCCGCGCGACCTGGGACGAGGCCCTCGATCGCATCGTCGCCGGCGTCGCGGGATCGCCACCGGAAGCGACTGCGATCTGGCCGGGCCATGGACAGTTCACGACGAGCTACGGCACGCGCATCGGCGCGCAGCTTCTCGCGCGCTTCGCCAATTTCCACGGCAGCCAGTTCTTCAGCCCGACGATGATCTGCTGGGGCCTGGGTGCGTTCGGCCTGGGTCTCACCGGTATGCTGGAGACCAACACCAAGGAGGACATGGGCGAGCACGCGCAGCTCATCATCCTGTGGGCGGCGAATCTCACCAGCCAGCCCAACACCGCGCCGCACCTGCTCGCGGCGCAGCGCCGCGGCGCGCAGCTCGTCACGATCGACGTGCGCAAGACCGAAGCTGCCGCTAAGTCGGACGAGGTGCTCATCATCCGCCCGGGCACCGACGCCGCGCTGGCGCTCGCGCTGATGCACGTGATCTGCGCCGAGAGTCTCTACGATGCCGCGTTCGTCGCGCAGCACACCATCGGATTCGATGAGCTCGCCAAGCATGTGCGTCCGTTCTCGCCGGATTGGGCCGCGGACATTACCGGCATCGAATCGGAGCGTATCGTCGCTCTCGCGCGTCTCTACGCCGATACCCGGCCGGCGATGATCCTGCTTGGCGGCAGCTCGATGCACAAAGGCGCGAACGGGTGGCAGGCCGCGCGCGCGATTTCCTGTTTGCCAGGACTCACCGGGAACGTCGGCATTCGGGGCGGCGGTTTCGGTCCCCGCCACGGAAGCGCGGCACACGGACGAGGCCTTGGCGACATCCGAGCGCGCGAAAGACGGCGCACTCCGGCGCTGCCGAATCAGATGTCGCTGCTCACGGATGGCTTGCGCGACGGACGCATCCGCACGCTCCTGCTGATGGGCACGAACATGCTCTCCTCGTACGCCGACGCCTCGGCCGCGGCGCGGGGACTCGAGCGCGCGTCGCTAATCGTGAGCTACGACCTCTTCCTCAACCAGACGGCGCGGCGCTTCGCCGATGTCGTTCTGCCGTCGACCGCATGGCTGGAGGAGCTGGGATGCAAGATGACGCACACGCATCTTTACCTCATGGAGCCGGCGCTAGAGCCACCGGGCGAAACGCGCTCCCTGTACAGGATCGTCAAGGAGCTGGCGGAACGACTGCACCTCGGCGGCTTCCATCCATGGGCCTCCGAGCAGGCGATGATCAACGCCATCCTCGATCATCCTTGCACCGGGCACGCGACCGTAGCGTCGCTGCGAGCGCAGGGCGGCATCGGTGCGCTCAACATATCGCACGTTGCGAACCCGACGCTCGAGTTCGCCACGCCCTCGCGCAAGATCGAGTTCCGTTCCGAGCAGGCTGAACGCCTCGGACTGCCGCCGTTGCCCGTGCATGACGCCAGGGCGAACAAGCGCGACGGAGACTTCCCGCTCGCACTCACGCAGGGCCGCACGATGACGCACTTCCACGCGTTCTATAACAATGGCCGCGAGTTGCCGACGCTCGCGAGGCGCGAGATCGAGCCCGCGCTCTGGATCTCACCGGACGATGCGTCGGCGCGCAAACTCGAACACGGCGCGGCGATCCGCATCTTCAACCCGCGTGGAGAGATGCGAGCGCGTGCGCATGTCACCGATCGCATCCCGACTGGCACGGTGTGGATACGTGATGGCTGGCCCGGGCTCAACTCGCTGACCGGCGGCGCGCCGGTGCTGCCGGACGCCGCGGTCGACCTCTTCGATTTCTCCGGCGGGCAAGCGACGTTCGATGCGATGGTTCAGGTCGAGGCCGTCGATGAAAGCGGGACGCGACAGGCATTCGACGCGCGCAGCAGAGGATTCGAGCGATGAGCGGCGCAGATCAAGGCAAAGCCCAGCTGGAGGCTGTGCGAGCCCTCGCGATGGGTTTCGTCGTGTCACGAGCCATGCAGGTCGCGGCAGAGCTGGGCGTGGCCGACGCGCTGGCAAGTGGCCCGAAGGATCGTGACGAGCTGGCCCGTGAAGTCGGCGCGCATGCGGACACGCTCTGCCGCCTGCTTCGCGTGCTGGCCGGCTTCGGCGTGTTCGAGCAGCTCTCCGACGGACGCTTCGCCAATACGTTGCGCTCCGAATATCTTCGCAGCGAAGCGCCGGAATCGATCCGCGGCTTGGGCCGGATGTACTCGACTCGCGAGCTGTGGCAGGCATGGGGAGGCCTGGAGCACAGCGTACGCACCGGCGAGGCAAGCTTCGTGCACGTTCACGGGGTGCCGATGTTCGAGTTCCTCGCCGCGCATCCTGAGGCGGCGCGCAGCTTCGACGAGGCTATGGTCAACTCGTCACGCTTGATGAACGAAGCAATCGTCGAGGCCTATGACTGGAGCCGGTTTGGCAGCCTTGTCGACGTCGCTGGCGGCGTCGGCGCCACGCTCGCCGCCATCCTGCGCGCGAATCCGCGCATGCAAGGGGTGCTGTTCGATTTGCCGCGCGTTGTCGAGCGCGCTCGAGACTACTTGGCGCAAGCGGGAGTGGCCGCGCGGACGCGGATGAAAGCGGGTAGCTTCTTTCAAGGCGTCCCCGCCGGCGCGGACGCCTACTTCATGAAGCATATCCTCCACGACTGGCATGACGAGCACTGTCTGCGCATCCTGCGCAATTGCAAGGCGGCGATGCCCGACCACGGAGTCCTGCTGGTGTGTGAAAAGCTGATGCCTGCTGGCAACGAGCCAAGCGCGGCCAAAATCATGGACCTGGTCATGCTGGTGCTCGCGGACGGCGGCAGGGAGCGCACCGAGCCCGAGTTTCGCGAGTTGTTTGAACGGGCTGGCCTGCGCCTGGCGCGAGTGCTACCGACGCGAGCCGACAACAGCATCCTGGAAGTCATCAAGTAGCGTCACGCGAGCCGAGCCGCGCTGCTCAGCCGTCGAGTGCGGCGGGACGTCCGGTCTTGTCGAACGAGGCGAGCAGCTTCATGAGCTCGTTCAAGTCGACCGGCTTGACCATGTGCGCGTCGAAGCCGGCTTCCCGCGTGCGGCGCCGGTCGCTCTGCTGACCCCAGCCCGTCAGCGCGATCAGCAGGATTTCGTCGCCTCGAGGCTGCTGCCGCAGGCGGCGGCATGCCTCGTAGCCGTTCAATCGCGGCATTCCGATGTCGAGCAGAACGACCTCCGGCTGAAAGGCTTGCGCGGCTTCCACCGCTTCCTGGCCGTCTCGCGCCGTCTGGACGTCGTTGCCCACCAAACTGAGCAAGGTGGTGAGGCTGTCTGCTGCGTCGGCGTTGTCGTCGGCGACAAGGATTCGATGTCGGGCCGCCGCACCGTCGCTCGGAGCTTCGACGGCCTCGAAGATCGACTTCTCCGCCAGGCAGGGGAGCGTTAGCACGAACTCGCTTCCTTTGCCCACGCCCTCGCTGCGCGCTTCGACCGTACCGCCATGCAGGGCAGCCAATCGATACACGATGGTGAGCCCGATGCCGAGCCCGGTTTGCGAACGCTCGAGCGAGCGGTCTACCTGAAAGAACATCGTGAAGATGTGCGGCAGCTTCTCCGGAGCGATGCCGATGCCGTTGTCCTTTACAGAAAGCACCACGCTGCTTCCTTCGCGTGCTGCGGTCAACGCGATGCGCCCGCCAGGATCGGTGAACTTGCAGGCATTGTTGAGCAGGTTGGCGAGCATCTGCGCCAACCGGATCGGATCCGCGTCGAGGTAGAGCGGCTCCGCCGGCAGCGTGATCGAAAGCTTGTGGCTCATCTTCTCGATCGCCGGGCGGGAAACCTCGATCGCGCTGCGTATGGTCGCGGCGAGCTCAACCCGCTCGCGCTTGAGCTCGATCGTCCCGCGGCTGATCCGGCTCACGTCCAGAAGATCGTCGATGAGTCGCCGCATCTGCCCGACCTGACGCTGCAGCATTTCCCTGATCTGCACCGAGGATTCTCCCTTTCCGTCCGACAGGCGCAGCAGCTCGACGGCGTTCTTGATCGGAGCCAGCGGGTTGCGCAGCTCGTGCGCGAGCGTGGCCAGAAACTCGTCTTTGCGACGGTCGGCTTCCTTGAGCGCCAGCTCGCTGATGCGCTGCATCTCTTCGACCCGCTTGCGCTCGGTGATGTCGCGGGCGATCTTTGATGCGCCGATGATGCGGCCGTGCGCATCCACGATAGGCGAGATGGTCACCGAGATTTCGACGCGCGTGCCATCCTTGCGACGGCGCACGGTTTCGAAATGCTCGACGCGCTCGCCTGCCCGGATGCGTCGAAGGATTACCGGTTCCTCGTCGGCGCGGTCCTCCGGAATGATCATCAGGATCGAGCGACCGATCGCTTCAGCCGCGGTATAGCCGAAGAGCTGCTCCGCGGCGGCATTCCAGCTCGTGATGACTCCGTTCAGGTCCTTGCTGACGATGGCGTCGTTGGACGATTCGACGATCGCGGCGAGGCGTGCCCTTGCGATCTCACCTTCCTTGATTAGCTCGTTTGCCTCGGAAAGCGCGACTGAAGCCGCCGCCTTTGTCTTGCTCGCCCGCATCGCCTAGCCTCTTTGCTCAGGCCATCATTATTTCCAGCGAGACGGTGTTTGATCAATCAGACATCCTCCTACAGTTCGCGAGAAAAACGAGTAAAACTCTCTAGCTCGGCCGTGAGGAGCCTTGCGCCAGACGCGCTTCCGCCCGTGCGATTATCGCCTTGAAGCGCGGATGATCGCGGGCTGGCTCGATATCGGCGTCGACCTCGACCCAGTTAAGGACTCGATCGGCATCTTTTTCAGCAAGTGCTCGAGCCAGTCGAGGGCTGTGTCGAGCTCGGGCCATTCGACATACGAGCACACGTAGTCGCGGAACAAGGCGGCTCCCGAAGTCTCCAATGGGCATAGGGGGTCATAGCGGCGCGCAGCCCGTAGAAAGGGCTGCGCCGTGCAAAGGAGGTAGCAATGGAAGAATTCTTCGATACATGGTCGCCGCGGATGTTGAGCGTTTTGCGCATCGTCGCGGCGTTACTGTTCCTGGTGCACGGTACGGCCAAGCTTTTCGGGGTGCCGCACCAACCGCAGCTCGACCACCTGGAGCTTTTCTCGCTCGAAGGCTTGCAGGGGGTCATCGAATTCGTAGGCGGCATGCTGCTGCTGGTCGGCCTCTTCAGCCGGCCGGCTGCTTTCATCCTGTCCGGCGATATGGCGGGGGCGTATTTCATGGCGCACTTCCCGAAGAACTGGCTGCCGTTACTGAACGGCGGCGATCTCGCGGTGCTGTTCTGCTTCGTGTTCTTCTATCTGTGGCTCGCCGGTCCTGGCCCGTGGAGCATCGACGCCTTGATCAAAGGCGCACGCCGTCCAAGGGAATTGCCGCATCGCCCGGTGCCGGGCAGCGTCAGACAAGATCCCGAGCTCGCGCGTCGCCCGCTGCCGGGCACCATCGAACACCATTCCGAGGTGAATCGCTCGTCGGGCACATTCTAGTGCCAGACGGTTATTGGGCGCCCGCCGTCTCGAGAATCGCGATCATCTCGCGATAGCCTCGAGCTTTTGCCAGCGCCAGCGGCGTCGCACCGCTGCGATCTGCAATATTCACGCTTGCGCGCGCCGCAACGAGGAGTTTGAGCGTCGCGAGGTGGCGCTTGCCTCCGTCGCCTCCGGTGATCGTCGCGGTGAGCGCGGTGTCTCCACGTTTGTCCACGTAGTCGAGTTGCGCGCCCGCGCGGATCAGCGCGCGAACGGGCTGGTCGTTGCCGCGTCGTGCGGCGGCGATCAACGCCGTGCTGTCGTCGGGCCCGACGAAGTTGGTCGGCCCGCACCCTATCGCCAGCGCGGCGCGCAGCGTATCGACGTCGTTCGCGACCGCGGCGATGGTGACGATGTCGTAACCGTCGCCGTCGAGCACGTTCGGATCTCCGGTGGCGGTGGCAAGCACGCGCATCGCGTCGTGACGCCTGCGCCAGGTCGCGACGTGCAGGGGCGTGCGGCCGTGGCTGTCGCGGATTCCCGCATAGTCGCCGGCATCGATGAGCTTCGCGATCCTGGTCGTGTCGTTGCGCGCCGCGGCTGCGAAGAGCCCGGTGTACTGCGCGTATTCGGCGGCGGTCGGCGGAACCTGCGCGAAGTCCGGCGCGCACCATGCAAGACCGAGAGCGAGCAGCGCGCAACGGCGCACGACCGAGCACACGCCTACTCGATCACGCGGTCCGCGCGAACCTGCACCGCGGGCGGTATCGTGAGACCCAGCTCGCGTGCGCGCTTCGCGTTCACCGCGAGGATGGTCACTGAAAGCTCCTCCACCGGCAGGTCTCCGGGATTGGCGCCCTTGAAGATCTTGTCGATGTAGCGCGCTGCCACAGGACCTGCGGTGTTGCCGTCGGTCGAATAGGAAAGCAGGGCGCCCCACTCGACCCATGCTTCGCGATGTCCTACTACGGGCAGCCGTGCAGCGTCGCTGAGCTGTATGATGAGCTTGGGATGGTTGGTCTGCAGATCGGGCGAGGCGACGATCACGGCGTCGACATCGCCCGGCTTGAGGGCGCCAAAAACTTTTTTCACGTCGCTCTCGGTATGCGCATTGCGTTCGATGAGCTTCACGTCGAGCCGCGCGGCGGCCTTGCGCGCGAGCCCCAGTTCTCCAGCCGCGTAAGGATCACTCTCGTCGGACAGCACGAGGACATTCTTGATGCGCGGGTCGATCTCCTTCAGTAACTCCAGCCGCTTGTCGATCAACTTAAGGTTCCCCACCGTGCCAGTGAGATTTCCACCCGGGTGCGCGAGGCTCTTGATATAGCCCGCCCGTTGCGGATCGTAGATTTGCACGAAGATGATCGGGATCTTCGTGGTCGCGGCTTTGGCAGCGCGCACGCATTGATCTTCGAAACCGACGATCAGGTCGACCTTGGCCGCGACCCACTTCTTGATGGTCGCCTCGGCGGAGGCGGCATCGCGCTGATTCTGCCAATCGAACTTCAGATTCTTGCCGTCCGTGTAGCCCATGTCGTTGAGCGCCTGATGAAGCGTCTGCAGGCCCGGCGGCTCGTGATCCAAGCCGACATGGCACAACGCGACGTGCCAGACCTTGTTCGTTTTCTGGGCGAGCGCCTGCTGCTGCAGGATCAACAGGCAGAGCGCCGCGAGCGCGAGCGACCATCGCTTGGGAGGCAATCTCATGTGAGTGATCGAGCTTCGCGTTTGGCAGCCGCCGAACCGGCGGCTATGTGAATGATACCCTGCGCAATGCCGCGACGTTCTACCCTTCGTCTGTACTGTCTCCGCTCCAGGAGTTACATTCCCGGCGCCAGGCAGACCGCGTCTTTTCACCCGAAAAACGGAGCCAAGAACATGGCCATCAGAGCCCTTCTTTCCACAGCACGCAAAGCTCTCCCGAGTCTCGTCGCCATCGTCGCGCTCGCTGGAGCTGCGCGTGCCGATGTTCTCGACGACATCAAGACCAATGGCGTGGTCAAGTGCGGCGTCACGCTGTCGGCGCCCGGATTCTCCGCGGAGAACAACGAAGGCAAGCGGGAGGGCTTCGACATCGATTTGTGTAAAGCCATCGCGGCGGCCGCTCTAGGCGACGAGACCAAGATCCAGCTCACGCCGATGGATTTGAAGACCGCGTTCGCCGGGCTGCCGACCGGCGTCGTCGACGTGCTCACGCACCGCTTCACCTGGACCGAGAGCCGCGACGTCGGGGGTCTCAAGTTCCCGAAGGTGATGTTCTTCGACGGGCAGGGCTTCGTCGTCGCCAAGAAATCCAAGGTCAACAAGCTCGCCGATCTCAACAACGCGACGATCTGCACGCTGCAGGGGAGCACCTCCGAGCTGATCGTGGCGAGCTACTTTGGCGCACACAAGATGAAGTACAAGATCGTCACCTTCGCTTCCGCCGAACAGGCGTGGGATGCCTTCGTCGGCAAGCGCTGCGACACCGTGATCAACGATCGCTCCGGTCTCGCTGCACGTCTCGCCAAATTGCCGAACAAGGACGACTACCGGGTTCTCGCCGAGACGGTGTCTAACGAACCGATCGGGCCGATCGTCGCTCAGGGGCAACCGCGCTGGGAAGCGCTGGTTCGCTTCACGCTGAACGCGCTCGTCGCCGCCGAAGAGCTCGGTGTCACTCAGGCCAACGTCGACGAACAGAAGAATTCGCAGAATCCCGACGTGCAACGGCTGCTCGGAACGACAGGCGATTTCGGCAGCAAGATGGGTGTGGGCAACGACTACGCGTACAAAGCAATCAAGGCCGTGGGCAACTACGGCGAGATCTGGGATCGCAACGTCGGGCCAAAGACGCCGCTGCGGCTTGAGCGCGGGCGAAACGCGCTGCTCGCGAACGGCGGCCTGATGATGTCGATTCCGGTGCGCTGAAGTCCCGCGGGCGCTTCGCCCGATGCGTTTTCGCGCGGCTCCTCGATGACGGCCATGTCCAAGCCGCGGATGTCGCGCGCGGTCTTCCAGGAGCGGCTGCCGGGCTACGTCGTCCAGGCTGTGCTGCTCGCGGTCGTCGCCTGGCTCGTCTGGCGCGGCATCGCGAACTTCCAGGCCAATGCGCGCGCGCTCCACTTGTCCGTCGGATTCGATTTCCTGCGCACGCAAGCCGGATTCCAGATTGCGCAGAACCTGATCGCATTCACTGCGGCATCGACCTATTTCGACGCGGTCGTCGTGGCGGCGCTCAACACCGTGCTGGTGATCGCGATGGCCGGAGTCTTCAGCACGCTCATCGGGCTGATCGTCGCCTTCGGCCGGCTCGCGCCTCCGGGCCTGGTCCGCAGCGCATCGTCGGTCTACGTGGAAGTGTTTCGCAACATTCCTTTGCTGTTGCAGATTCTGTTCTGGTATTTCTCGGCGATTGCGCTGCTACCGGGTCTGGAAGACAGCATCCACATCGGGCCCGCGCTTCTGAACAACCGCGGCTTGTTTCTGCCGACTTTGCAGATCGATCCCACGTTCGCCCTGAATCGCCCGCAAGTCGACGGCTTCGATGTCGTCGGCGGTGTAGCGATCCTGCCCGAGCTCATGGCACTCACGCTCGGTCTCTCGATCTACAACGGCGCCTTTCTCGCCGAGATCTTCCGCGCCGGCATTCTCTCCGTCCCGCGCGGCCAGATCGAAGCGGCGGCGACCGTCGGATTGAGCGGCACGCGCGGCGCATTGCTGATTGTCTTGCCGCAAGCGCTCCTAGTGGCGCTGCCGGCGGCGGGCGGGCAGTATCAAACGCTCGCGAAAGCTTCTTCGCTCGCTGCTGCCGTCGGGTATCCGGACATCATGCAGATCGTGGGCGGCACCGTGGCAAGCCAGACCAGCCAGGCGCTCGAAGCGATGACGCTGGTCGTGCTGCTCTACGCGGCGATCAATCTTGCGATCGCGCTTATCGTGAATCTCGCCAATCGCCGGCTGCTCGCGCACGAGGGCCATTGAGCACGCATTTCGTACGCGAGAGTTTGATCGATCCGCGCATCGCGCCTTCCGCGGTGCCGCTCGGCTGGCGGCGTGCGCTGTTTCCGTCGCCGGCGATCGGCGTGCTATCGCTCGCGCTGCTGGCGCTGCTCGTCATCTTCGGCTGGCGTTTTGTCCAATGGGCCGTCGTGCACGCGCACTGGCTCGGCGAGTCGAGCGAAGCCTGCCCCGGCGAGATCGGCGCCTGCTGGGCCTTCGTCACCGCGCGCTGGAAACCGTTGCTCGGCGGATTCCTGCTCACTTTCGTCGTCACGCTCGCGACGTTCGTCACGGCGTTCCCGATCGGGTTGAGTCTCGCGCTCGGGCGCCGCTCCCGGCTGCCGATCGTCCGCTGGCTTTGCACAGCATTCATCGAAGGCATGCGCGCGGTGCCACTGCTCGCGGTGCTGTTCATCGCCGCGACGCTGCTGCCGCTCTTCCTGCCGACCGGCTACACGATGAACCTCTTCTGGCGCGCCGTCGTGGCGTTCGCGCTCTTCAACGCGGCGATGGCGGCCGAAGTGTTCCGCGGCGGCCTGCAAGCCGTGGGCCACGGCCAGATCGAGGCCGCCACGACGGTGGGCCTTAGCGACTTCGCGTCCTTGCGTCTGATCGTGCTGCCGCAGGCGATCACCGCCGTCGTCCCAGCGCTGGCGAACATCATGATCGCCGTGATCAAGGAGACGACGCTGCTCTCCATCGTCGGCGTAAGCGATCTCCTGGGCTCGGTCGAGATTGGAGCGAAGTCGCCGGCCTGGATCGGCGAGCCTAACATCCTCACTTCGGGCTACGTTTTCCTTGCCGCCATTTATCTGATCGTTTGCTACGGCCTGTCGCGCTACAGCCGGCGGCTGGAAGCGCGCCGCTAAAGCTCGCATCAAGCGATGACGACTTCCGGATCGAACGCCAGCATCGCGCGGCTGCAGGGCATCAACAAATGGTACGGCGTGTTTCACGCGCTGCGCGACATCGATCTCGAAGTCGCCTCCGGCGAGCGCGTCGTGATCTGCGGCCCGTCGGGCTCGGGCAAGTCCACGCTGGTGCGAACGGTGAACCTGCTTGAGCCGTTCCAGCAGGGACGGCTGCAGGTCTGCGGCATCGAAGTCGGCGCGGACGAGATCACGCGCGCCGCGCGACTTGCCGTGAATCGGCGCGTCGGCATGGTCTTCCAGCAGTTCAACCTCTTCCCTCACATGACGGTGCTGCAGAATCTCACCGTCGGCCCGGTATGGGGCGGCGGCGTCGCTCGCAGCGAAGTCGACGAGCTCGCGCATCGCTACCTGCAGCGCGTCGGCCTCACCGATCAGGCGCGGAAATATCCCGCCCAGCTTTCCGGCGGACAGCAGCAGCGCGTGGCAATCGCGCGCGCCTTGTGCACGCGCCCGCAACTGATCCTGTTCGACGAACCCACCGCTTCGCTCGACCCGGAAATGGTGAACGAGGTGCTGCAGACGATGGAGAGCCTCGCCGCGGAAGGCATGACCATGATGGTGGTCACGCACGAGATGGGATTCGCGCGGCGGGTCGCCGATCGCGTGATCTTCATGGACCAGGGACAGATCATCGAAACCGCGCCGCCCGACGATTTTTTCGATCGGCCGCAAAGCGCGAGGCTGAAGACCTTTCTCGGTCAGGTACTTACGCACTGAATCGCTGCTTCGGAGACATCGAACCATGACCGTCATCGACGTCCACACCCACATGTTCACCACGAAGTGGCTCGAGCTGATCAGGAAGCAAGGCGGCATCTACAACATCAAGACGCGCCCCGACGGCCAGCAGGAGATCTTCCGCGGCGATACGCCGGTGGTGATTCCGCAGCGGGGCCACTTCGACTATGTGCTGCGCATTCAGCACATGGACAGCGCGGGCATCGACATCTCGATCGTGTCGCTCACCTGTCCCAACGTCTACTGGGGGAACGAAGACGTGAGCTGCCGGGCAGCCCGCGAGTCCAACGATTCGATGGCGCAGGCGCAAGGCAAGTATCCCGACCGCATCCACTGGTTCACCTCGCTGCCGTGGGAATATCCGCAGCGCGCACTGGAGGAGCTGAAGCGGAGCTGCGACAACGGCGCGGTCGGAGTGATGGTGCTCGCCAACGTCGCGGGGCGGAGCCTCACCGCTCCTCTCTTCGCGCCGATCTGGGCCGAGATCGATCGGCGCCGACTGCCGGTGCTCGTGCATCCCACCGATCCTCCCGGCGTGGATCGGATGGACATGACCAAGTTCGATCTCTCCTGGTCGGTCGGCTTCATGTTCGACACCACGCTCGCCATCACGCGGATGATCTTCGAGGGATTCTTCGACCGCTATCCCAACATGAAGATCATCGCCTCGCATGGCGGCGGCACGCTGCCGTATCTCGTTGGCCGCTTCGAGAAAGGCGACGAAGTCGAGATCCCGAGCCGCAGGCAGATGAAGCGCAAGCCCACCGAGTATCTGCGCCACATCTATTACGACTGCATCACCTACAACCTTGGCGCGCTGCAGTACCTGATCTCCGTGGTCGGTGCCGAGCGCGTCATGTTCGGAACCGACTGGCCGCACCAGGTGCATGACACGAAGGGAGCGTTCGCGAACACCGCCGCGCTGCCCGAGGATCAGACGAAGGCGGTGCGGTCGGGGAACGCGGAGCGCATCTTCGCGCTATAACTCGGGACGCAAAGGCGCCGGCGGTTCGTCAGCTTCGCGAAAGAATTGCCGCCGCAAGTGCGATCAATCGCTTTATGACACTTGCATACCGGCCGCGCGCGTGGGAGGATGTTTACCCCGCCCCTTCGCTTTCAACAATCAAGTAGTTGCAAGTAGTCGCGCATTTTTCCTCGGCGGGACCTAGTCCTCCTAGTCCTGCCGGCCTGCCACCGATACGGAGCGAACGAATCGGTGGCAGGACTCCTTTTTTTGCGATCTCGCGCTGCGCTAATGCGGCTTCGACTGGCCGGTGTCGATGGTCGTGCTCTGCGTCTTGCTCTGCGTCGGCGATTCGAACCTCGAGGTTGCGATTTGCACCACCAGCACCGCGAGCGTAAGCACGAAGATCGATCCGGTCACGGCAAGCACGCTCGGGATGGAAAGATCCTTGATGTCGATGGCGAGGAAGCGCGTCAGAGCGGTGATGGCCACGTAGAGCAGGAACAGAACGGGCAGCCGATCGGTCTTGAAGTAGATACCGACGATCGTCCCCAATTCGAGATAGATGAAGAGCAGCAGGATATCGTCGAGTCGGGCATGTCCTGATTCAATCATCCTGATGTAGTCGTTCGCCGCCGACCAGACGATCGTCCCGCCGATCACGAACAGCGCGACGACCTGGAAGGCGCGCACCAGGATGTCCCCAAGCCGGTCGAACTTATCCTTGATGTTCTGAATCGCCATTAGTCGCCCCCACGCACTATGGGCAATCGGCCCGGTGCCCGAGGACTATAGTGGCAGCTTCGGGAATCTGCAAACCCCGCGACCAGTCGGGTAGCATGCGCAATTCAGAAACGAGGCGGTGATGAATACTTTGCTGCACCATATTTCGCGATGAGCACCGAGAGCGTTCTTGTTGCAGGCGTCGGCCCGGGACTGGGCATCGCGGTTGCCGCGCGCTTCGCTCGAGAGGGATATCGGGTGGCGATGCTCGCGCGCAGCCGCGATCGACTCGCAACCCTGGCAGCGCAAGCACCGGACCATCTGATACCGATGCCTTGCGACGTCACCGATCCGGCGCAGGTGAATGCTACTTTCGACGAGACCGAGCGCACGCTAGGTCCGCTCGCGTGCGTCGTATTCAACGCGGGAGCGTATCGCCGCGGCTCGATCCTCGACATCGAGGCGAAGGATTTCGAGCATTGCTGGCGCGTGGGTGCCCTCGCCGGCTTTCTCGTCGGACAGGCGGCGGCACGGAGAATGGTGACGCGCAGCGCGGGCACGATCCTGTTCACCGGCGCCACTGCGTCGCTGCGCGGTGGAGCGAACTTCGCCAACCTTGCGTCGCCCAAGTTCGCGCTGCGTGCGGTGGCGCAAAGCATGGCGCGTGAGCTGGGGCCCCGAGGCATTCACGTCGCGCACATCATCATCGACGGACAGATCGGTAGCGACGACACCGCGGCTGGACCCGACAGTCGGCTACGACCCGAAGCGATCGCACAGGTCTATCTCGATCTGCATCGCCAACAGCGCTCGGCTTGGTCGCTGGAAGTGGACCTGCGGCCGTGGGTCGAGCGGTTCTGACGCGCCGACGGAATCGATTCGCTACGAGCGCGCCGGCGAAATCGCGAGCCGGATGAGCGTGCCCTTTACCTCGCTCGCGATGGTCACGCTGCACAACGTATTGCCCTTCTTCGCGGAGACGATGGTCATGTCGCCGCTGTTCGACGGTTCTGCGACCGTCCACCCCTCCTTCTTGAGCGCTATCAGGTAGTAGTTCTCCGCCTCCCTGATCGAGGAAGTCGTGTGGAGCTGCACGATCATCCGGTCCCCGGTCGAAACTGTCGCTTTCAGCGTCGCGTTCTTGAGGATCGGCACGTCCTTGGGGAATTCATCGGGTAGAGCGAAGCTCTTTTCGCCGGTCGGCGCGGCGGTCGCTTTCGCGGCCTTCTCGGGAGCTCTTTCGACCTTGCCGCAGCCGAACGAGAAGGCAACGAGCACGACCAGCGCGATCGCGACAAGCTTCTTGGACGACAGGTTCGGTGACCGCAGTAACATAATCGACTAGCTTGCCACAAACCGGGGAGATAGGATTCAGGGCAAGAAGGATCGGATGGGCAACCCGCATTTCATGATGATTCCCGGCGCGCCTGCGCCGGTCGCGCCGTTCTCGCATGCGGTCGAGGTCGACGGATGGGTATTCCTGACGGGACAGATGCCCACGGACCCCGAGGACGACGCTGCGCCGCTGCCCGCCGGCATCGAAGCCCAGACCCGGCGCGTGATGGACAACCTGATATTGGTGCTGAACGGCGTGAGCCTCGGGCTCGAGCATGTCGTGTCGGCGCGCGCCTTCCTCACGCACTTCGAGCGCGACTACGCCGCGATGAACGAAGTGTATCGTTCCTATTTCCCGAAGGATCGCCTGCCGGCGCGCACCTGCGTGGGCATCACGGCGCTCGCGCGTGGCGCGCTGGTCGAGATCGACTTCGTCGCGCGCAGGTAAGCGATGAACCGCGCGACGCCCAGTGTTCCCACCACGCTCACCGTGCGCGGCGTCACGACGCGCGCGGTCATGGCGCCGCTGAACTTCCCGCTCGGCACGAGCGTCGTGGTGATTCGGACCGTTCCGCTGCTGCTGGTCGATCTGCACATCGAAGAAGGCAACTCAGGACACGCTTATCTCTTCGGTTACACGCCTGCCGGCGCGAAGTCGATAGCGCTCCTGCTCGGCGAAGCCGTGGATTTGATCAAGGGCCAGCCGGCGAACCCGCAGACGATTTATCACAAGCTCGTACGCCGCTTCGCGCTGATCGGCGCAACCGGCACTGCGCGCATGGCCATTTCCGCGCTGGACTGCGCGCTGTGGGATGCAGCCGCAGCAGCTGCGGGTCTGCCGCTCTGCGAATTGCTGGGAGCGAATCGCCGCCCCATTCGCGCCTACGATAGCCGAGGGCTCGGTCTGATGCCTCCGGACAAGCTCGCACGCGAAGCCGAGGCCCTCCTCGCGAAGGGGATGAGCGCGATCAAGCTGCGGCTCGGTTATCCCACGCTGGAAGAAGATCTCGCTGCATTACGCACGGTGCGTGGAAGGATTCCGCGCGAAGTGCTGGTGATGGTCGATTACAACCAGGCGCTCAGTACTGCGGAAGCGATTCGCCGCGGTCACGCGCTGCAGATCGAAGGCATCGAGTGGCTGGAGGAGCCGATCCGGCACGACGACTACCGCGGCAACGCGGAGATCGCACGCGCGCTCGACGTGCCGCTGCAGATCGGCGAAAACTTCAACGGTCCCGAAGCGATGCTGGAAGCATTTGCCGCCGATGCCTGCGATTACGTCATGCCCGATCTCGGTCGGATCGGCGGCGTGACTGGGTGGATGGACGCTGCCCGCATCGCGGCCGCGCGCGGAGCCCAGATGTCGTCGCATCTGATGCCAGAGGTCAGCGTGCATCTGCTAGCCGCGACGCCGACCGCGCATTGGCTCGAGTACGTTGATTGGGCCGACGCGATACTCGAGGAGCCGCTGCAGGTGATCGACGGCGCGGTCACGCCTGGTAACCAGGCGGGAAGCGGCCTAGTCTGGGATGAAGCCAAACTGAAGCGACTGGAGAGTCCGTGATCTCGAATGATTCGCAACGAACTCGTGCGACATCGCTCATGCATCGGCGGATCGCCGTAGTCGCGCTCTTCGCCGCGGCCGTCGCTTCCATTGCGCCGCGGAGCGACGCCGCCGACTGGGCCGATCCGGCGAAGGTTCTGAGGATCGCCTACCCGATCGACATCTCCGGACTCGATCCGGCCGGCACGCAGGAGCTCTACGCGACCCTCGTCGAGCAGAAGATCTTCGACGGGCTCTATGTCTGGGATTATCTCGCTCGGCCGTACAAGCTCGTGCCCAGCATCGCGACCGGCATGCCGGAAGTATCGGCGGACGGCCGTGTGATGACGTTCCGCGTTCGGCGAGGCATCTACTACAGCGACGATCCCGCTTTCGGAGGCAAGAAGCGCGAGTTGACCGCGGCGGATTTCGTCTATTCGTGGAAGCGCCTCGTCGACCCCGGCTTGCGCTCGCCCAACGTGGATCTGCTCGAAGGAAAGATCGCGGGGCTCGACGAAGCGGTTGCCAGGGCGAAGTCCTCAGGACACTTCGACTACGACGCCGAGATCAAAGGCCTGCGCGCCATCGATCGTTACACGCTGAGGGTCGAGCTGCTGCAGCCCGACTATACCTTTCTCCAGATACTCGATGTCGCGGCATTGCGCGCCGTGGCGCGCGAAGTGATCCAGAAGTACGGCGACGCGAGCGGCCGCGCGATGGATCATCCGATCGGCACCGGTCCCTATCGTCTCAAGGAACGTCAAGCGGGACATCGCATCGTTCTCGAAGCAAATCCCGGTTACCGCGACGAGCGCTTCCCACCCGCACCGGCGAACGCCGACGCGGCGACCAAGGCGGTCGCCGATTCGATGAAGGGCAAGCGCCTGCCGCAGATCGGGCGAATCGAGATCGCGATCGTCGAAGAGTCGAATCCACGGCTCCTCATGTTCAACGCGGGGCAGCTCGACATTCTCGAAGTTCCCGTCGATCTCGCCCCCAAGATGATCGACGACAAGGGGAATCTTTTGCCCGAATACTCGCAGCGCGGCATGAGGCTCGAGCGCGCGACCACGCTAACCACCTCTTTCGGCTACTTCAACATGGAGGACCCGGTCGTGGGCGGATACACGCCGGAGAAGATCGCTCTGCGGCGCGCGATTTGCACCGCGTACAACGTTCCGGACGACATTCGCGTGATCCGCAATGGACAGGCACTCGCGGCCACCCAGCCCATTCCGCCCGACGTCGAAGGACACGTGGCCGGATATAAGGGGTTGGCGTCCTACGACCCGAAGACGGCGCGAGGGCTGCTCGACAAATTCGGCTACAAGGACCGCGACGGAGATGGATTTCGCGAGTTGCCCGACGGCAAGCAATTGGTCATTCACCACGCTTCGATTCCCGGTGCCATAAATCGTGACTTCGACGATCTGTGGCAGCGGAGCATGCGCGAGGTCGGCATTCGAATGGATTTCCAGATTCGCACCTTCCCGGAGTTGGCAAAGGCCGCACATGCGGGCCAACTGCAGTTTGTCACCGCCGGCTGGAGTGGCGACATCACCGACGACTTCATGCGCCTCTTTTACGGACCCTATGCAGGCGCCGGGAACCTGTCGCGATTCAAGAATGCCGAGTACGATGCACTCTACGAGAAGAGTCGCCGCACCGCCGACGCGACTGAGCGCGACATGATCTACGAGGCCATGACCAGGATCATCTCGGCACAAGCGCCCTGGTGCACCATCGTCCACCAGATAAGCAACACCGTGGTCGCGCCGCAGATTCGAGGGTACCGCAAGAACGTGCACTACTTCCTGACGCCGTGGGAATATCTCGACATCGACACCGCCGCGCTGAAAACGCAGCGGCCTTGAAGCAGTGAACTAGGAAAGGGGGATGTGACATGGACGCAACATTGCTTCGCTCCTTGGGGCGCGTCTGGTGGCTCGTTCTGCTGCGTGGGATCGCGGCAATCATCTTCGGCGTGCTCGCCTGGGCCTGGCCCGGCGTTACGCTCATCACCCTGGTTCTAATCTGGGGCGCCTACGCGCTCGTCGACGGTGTCTGTGCCCTGTGGGGCGGGTGGCAGTCCAAGGGAGATGTTGGCAGGCCGATGTGGCAGGTCGTGCTGATCGGCGTGCTCGGAATCGCGGCTGGCGTTTTCACTTTCCTCGCGCCAGGCCTCACCGCATACGCGCTACTGATATTGATCGCCGTCTGGGCAATCGCGAACGGCGTGTTCGAGATCGCCGCGGCGATCCGGCTGCGCAAGGAAATCGCCAACGAGTGGCTGATGATCCTGTCGGGTGCGATATCGATCGCGTTCGGGGCGCTCATGCTAGCAAACCCCGGCGCCGGCGCCATGGCCGTGCTATGGCTCATCGGCGCGTTTGCGATTCTCTACGGCGTGGTGCTTGTTATGCTCGCTTTCAAACTCCGGAAACACAGCGCGCCCACGCCGGTCGCGGCGTGAGCGCGTTTTTCGAGCGCTGAATCGAGTCGACGCTACTGCTTCGGCTGCTCGACCATCGTCATGCCGGACGGCCCGACGCCGTGGATCTGCACGATCACGCCCTTGGAGCCGGTCCAGGCGTAATGGACGGTGTTCCCCGGAAGCAGGTAAAACGACCCGACGCCGAGCGTCGTGCCCTTCGACTTGTCGAACTTGTCGCCTTCGCCGATGCCGAGGCTCCCCGAGAGAACGGTGATGTTCTCGGTGTCCGGATGCGAATGCGGCGGGATCTTGGCGTTGGCCGGCACCTTGAGGCGCACGACGTAAGGTCCGGGCTTCTCGGGATCACCGACCAGGACCGCCCGCTTCCAGCCCGCGGGCATGCCTTTCATGTCCGTCCATTTCACGTCGCTGAGCTTGACCGCGACGGGCTGCGCGGCGGCCACCGCGCCCATCGCCAAGAGTAGCGCTCCAATAAGCAAAGCGGACACACGATTCATGCAGTTCTCCCTGAGTGAGTTGTCGATCGTCGCTCGCTGCTATTTCGCCGCAGCGCCCTCCTTGCCGTAGCGCCCTTCGTAGTCTTTTCTGATCTTTTCGAGCTGCTCCTTGCTCATGCCCTTGAGATACCACTCGTGGCGCACGTCCGGCTCGAGATACTTCTTCACGAGCTCGTCGTAAACCTGTTGCCCGGCGACGTGCTTCACCTCCGGCAGAAACTCGGTGTAGAAAACTTTCGCGACGTCGTACATGCCGTGCCACCACGCGTAGTCAGGTCCCGACATCGCCGCGCCATGCCGCGCGCGCCTGCCTTCGTGATGCCATAGCTCGTAGTAAATCCAGTCGAGTTTGTCGTCGAAGTCCCCCCGGGTGATGATGCCCCGGTCCATCAGCTCGTTGCGCATCGCGGTCGCGGGCTTGGCGAACTTGGTGTCGTAGAGATTCACCAGCTTGTCGAACTGCGTGTAGAACCCATCGACGAACCCCGGTGCGTGGCAATTCCTGCACACGTCCTGCATCGCCGCGCGGCGCGCCTCGAAATTCTCCAGCTTCTTCGAGATCGGCGGGCGCAGCGTCCAGCTGATACGCGTGCCGACATCGTGCGTGGAAGCCTGCGTCGGTGTGGCGCCCATGTGACAGGTCGTGCAGGTCGGCGCGGCGGTGTAATCCTTGCCCACGACCCACGAGTCCTTCTTGATGTTGAGGCGGTCCTTGTTGGCTGCGTACAGGATGCCGTGCTTCGATTCGGTGTAGATCTCCATCTGCGGGTGGTCGGGGCCGAGATGGCACTTGCCGCACGCTTCCGGCTCGCGCGCCTGCGCCTTGGAGAAATTGTGGCGCGCGTGGCACGCGCTGCACGATCCGAGCGAGCCGTCAGGATTGATGCGACCGATGCCGGTATTCGGCCAGGTATCAGGGTCGAGCTTTCCGCCCGCGAGCACCTTGACCTTCGATCCATGACACTGCGAGCAACCTACGTTCACCGCTTCGGGGCCGCCGACCGCTTCGCCGAGGAAGTTGTCGAGCGAATTGAGAATGTCGCCCGCCTTGGCGTGATGACTCTCGGTCATCTCCTTGACCTCCTGAGCGTGGCATCGGCCGCAATCCTTCGGTGTGACCAGGACAGAGATGCGGTAGCCGTTGTGCTGCATGGCGTCCACGGCTCCCGGCTCTCTCTGATGGCAGGTAAAACAGTCCACGCCGTTAGCGGCATGCTTGCTGTTCTTCCATTCAGCAACGAAGGCCGGCTATAGCTGTTCGTCGCAGGCGATGCAAGTCTGCCCTGCCGTCGAGATCGGCGCTTTCGCCGCGGTTTTTGCCGGTGCCTTTGCCGCAGCTTTGTCCGTTGCGGCTGCCGGCGCTTGGGCCGCATATGCGGCGATGCCGACGCACAACGCGGTGAGAACAACCCGCAACGCAGTCTTTCGTGCCATGAGCCCTCCTCGCTTGCCGACCCGAATGCCTGACGAAGGCCGAAGTCTACGCCACAGGCGACGCGAGCGCATCGGAACCGCGACTCGGCGATAATGGGCAAGCCGGATCTCGACGTTATCGGCATGACGACATCGATCAACCTCGACGCGTACCTGGAACGCATTCACTGGAGCGGCGCAACGAGCCCGACGTTCGAAACGCTGGCGGGACTGCTCGGCGCGCACATGAGGCACATCCCGTTCGAGAACCTCGACGTGCTGCTCGGGCGCGGAGTGCGGCTCGATCTAGCGAGCGTGCAGGACAAGCTGGTGCGGGCTCGCCGCGGCGGCTACTGCTTCGAGCACGGGACGCTGTTCGCAGCCGTGTTGGAGAAACTGAGATTCGAGCCGGTGCGTCACACCGCGCGCGTCGTGATCGTCGTCCCGCGTACGGAGTCACCGCGCACGCACATGATCCTGACTTTGACGCTTGGTAAACGCACGTTCGTGCTGGACCCGGGATTCGGCACGCTCGCGCCGCGCGTTCCGGTTCCGCTCGAAGAAGGCGTCGAAGTCGGTATGGATCACGAGAAGCATTGGATGACTCGCGAGGGGAACTTCTGGACGCTGCGCACGCGGGCGGACGACAAGGTCGTCGACTGCTGGGTGTCGCCGTTCGATCGCGACAACTTGATCGACTTCGAATTGGGCAATCATTACACGTCGACTCATCCCGGATCGACTTTCGTCAACCGAATCATGCTGCGCGCGCTCACGGACGACGGGCGCGTAGGCGTGATGAATCGCGACGTGACGATCCGGCGAAAGGGGGAGCGCGAATCGATTCAACTGGCTGACCGTAAGGCATTGCGGGCGCTCCTCGCCCGGCATTTCGGCTTCGACCTGCCGGAGATCGAGCAGCTTCGCGTCCCTTCGATACCGGAATGGCAATAGAGCGGGAACGTGGCCACGCAGACCAGAGATCGTCCGCGAGCGGCATCGTTGCGAAAACCTGCCGCCATGGGCAAGATGCGCGGCTGTTATCGAGATGGAGAGCGGACGATGAGAACCCCGTTGATCTTGCTGCTCGCAGCGACGATGCCCGCCTTCGTTGGCTGCGTCTCGACACCTTTCGAGTCTTCCGGCGCCCGAAGCCTCGGCTGGTCGACGCCGCTCGGTAAAGGATCGGCGACCTCCTATGCCGAATTCGACAAGCAGGGAACGCCCAAGGCAATCGGGGTCGTGTTCTCGGCGGCTGCGCTCGACGGTCTGCCCGCAGCCTCGGACCACCATCGCTGCCATGCGCGTACCAAGGAAGGCACGGTGGACGCCGGAACGAAATGCCAGGAAACGATCGAGCATGTCCTGCCGTTGCCAGATGCGGCGGCGCGCCGCCCCGACATTCCGTTCAAGTGGGTGCTCTTGAACTGGAACCATATCGGGCACATTCCGCCGGGCATCTACGACGTGCCGCATTTCGACGTGCACTTCGAGATGGCGCCGATCGCGGAAGTCCTCTCGATCGAAGCCGGGCCATGCGGACCCGAATTCGTCCGCTGCGATCAATACCAGATCGCCAAGAAGCCGCTACCTGTTAACTACGTCGCGGCGAATTACAGCGACGTCGATGCGGTCGTGCCGGCTATGGGGAATCACCTTATCGACCTCACCGGAGCCGAGTTCAACAACAAACCCTTCACGAGGAGCTGGATCTACGGCGTCTACGACGGCAAGGTGATCTTCTATGAGGAGATGGTGACTCGCGCACACATGCTGAGCAAACCGAATACCTGCTCGCCGATCAAGTCACCCAAGGCGGTCGACACGCGTGGATACTATCCGACGGTTTCCTGCATCCGTTACGACGCCGCGACGGGCGAGTACACGGTATCGATGGAGGGTTTCGTGCTGCGCGAAGCGAGCGCGCCGGACTGGACGTCAGCGAAGAAATAGCGCAACTATCTCGCGATGGAGCTGCACTGATGAAGCGCACACTACGTCGATTGGCAATTCTCGCGGCGGCACTCTCGCTGACTGCCTGCGTCACGTACGAAACGGTTCCGGCGCCCACCGTTCAGCAACGTTTCGATCGATCCTGGGCGGCCGCAGCCGGCGCAATATACGACAATGGCTTGACGATCACGTCGCAGGATCGCACCGCCGGGGTGATCCGCGGCGAGCGCGGCGGCGTTACGATCACGGCCACCGTCGAGACATTGCCCGACGGCCGGATACAGGTGAAGTTCTTCTCGACCGGGGAGACCAAGAACGATCCGTATGTCCTCGGCCGTGTGACCGATAGCTATAATCAACGCATGGGTCGCTAAGGATTCGTCATGAATCATCCGCTCAAGCGTCCCCCTCACGCGACACCCAAGTGGCCGAGCTACACTGGCACGTCTCATTATGTTGGCACGAGTACCTCGGGACGCGTCGCCGTTTATGTTGACCCCACGCTGGGCACCCCGGGGCAGCAGAATGCCGCTGATCTCGTCGCAGACGCCGACCGCGTGGTGAACGCCAACGACACTATCTTCGGATCGACGGGTGGCAAGGTCAGCGTGATCATCTTCGCGATCGGCGGCCAGACCGACGGTACCGGAGGAGCCGACCATCTCGCCTGCAACTACAAGAGCGGCAATGCGATCGAAGTGTGCGCTTCGTTCGGCAACTCAGTCCGCGTATCGGCGCTCTTCGAGGCGGAGCTGAGCGAGTGCTCGATGGGCGGAAACCTCTGCGGAGTAAGCACGGGAGAAGCGCTGTCACGCTGGTGTGCCGCCGTCGTCAGCAACAATGCGCTTGCAGACTTCGCAACGGCGCCTGCGTGGGCAGAGAAAGGCATGCCCGACTACGTCGACAAAACCGAGAACACCGATCAGGACGCCGTCAGCACTGGCTGCGGAATGGCGTTCCTCTCCTGGCTGCAGAGTCGCGGAATCGCCCTCAAGCAGATCGCTCCCGCCATGGTAAAACTCGGTACCGCCGGAACCCTCGCGCAGTTGTATGCGGGCCTCTCCGGAGATTCACAAGCAAACGCGTGGCCGAAGTTTCATGCTGCCGCAAAGTCTCTGCCCGGAATCGTCAACGACGATCCGTTCGGCAAGAGTGCCGTGCGAGCTAAAGCTGTGCCAAAATCCGCTCCTAAGAAGAGCCCGGCCGGGCGGAGTGCCGCGGCTCGCCGTCGCTGATCGGCACGGGCGTCTCACCTGTCTGTCTACTGAAGCGGGAACTTGCAACGCGGCACCGCTTCCAACGCAAACCACCCCCCGCTCACGCCATGCGACCGTTGTTACAAAGAGTTAGCGCCATCGCGCTGATCGCGCTCGCCGCTGCGCCTCCCGTGCAGGCTTCGTTGGGGGATAACGAGTCGACCGTCGAAACCGATCGGCTCTCGATGGGCGCGACGCGACGAACGCAGGTGAGCCCGGTATTCACCACCCACGAGTTGCAGGTGCCGTCGGGAACGACGGTGCGCGAATACGTATCTCCGACGGGGACCGTATTTGGAGTCGCTTGGCAGGGTCCTTCGATCCCCGACTTGCGCCAGCTTCTCGGTTCGCATTTCGACGAGTACGTCGCGGCAATGGAAGCGAGGCGGACGCGACGCTCGCCCGTTCTCGTGCAGTTGCCTGGTCTCGTCGTTCAGTCGAGCGGGCATATGCGTGCATTCAGCGGCCGAGCCTATCTTCCAGCAGCGTTGCCGCCCGGAGTAACGCCGGAGGAGATTCAGTGAGGGAGGGCTTCTTGCGCCCGCTGTTCGCGGCGGCGGCATCGGCTGCGATGCTTGCGCTCGCGGGCTGCGGAGGCGGAGGCGGCGGAGGCTCGTCGACTCCGCCTCCTCCGACCGTAAACACGCAGGCGATCGTCGTGGACGGCGGGCCCGCAAGCATTCAAAACCTCGTTTTCACCAGCGTGACGATCTGCGCTCCGGGTACGAACAATTGCCAGACGATCGATCACATTCAGGTCGATACGGGTTCCACCGGCCTCAGAATCCTAGCGCCGGTCCTCTCGCCGAACATTTCGCTGCCGCAGCAGACGGATGCCGCAGGCAACCCGCTGGTCGAGTGCGCGCAGTTCGTGGATGGGTTCAGCTGGGGTCCCGTGAAGATGGCCGACATTCACATCGCGGGTGAACAGGCGAACTCGGTGCCCATTCAGATCATCGGCGACAGCAATTTCACCACTATCCCCAGGAGCTGTTCCAGCGCCGGCCCGCCCGAAAACACGGTGCAGGCTTTCGGAGCAAACGGTCTCTTGGGTGTGGGCTTGTTCCTGCAGGATTGTGGCCCGGGCTGCGCACAATCGGCGATTCCTGGAACCTATTACAGTTGCCCGAGCACGTGCAATCCGGTACCGGTTGCCCTGGCTCAGCAATTGCAGAATCCGGTCGCTCTCTTCGCTGCCGATAACAATGGGGTCATCATTCAGCTGCCGTCGGTGCCCGATACAGGCGCGTCGATGATGAGCGGCTCGATAATCTTCGGCATCGGGACCCAGGCGGACAACGCACTCGGAAGCGCAACGGTGCTGCCGACCAATCCCAGTACAGGAACGATCGTCACGAACTTTAACGGGCACGCGTACACGAGCAGCTACATCGACAGCGGCTCGAACGGCATCTTCTTCGGCATCAACGCATTCCCCATATGCACAGGCATCGCGCAGGGATTCTATTGCCCGAACGCGACGCAAAATCTATCCGCCACCTTGCAGGGAACGTCGCAGGCGAGCAGCAACGTCAACTTCATCGTCGCCAACGCAGATCAGACATTCGGCGCCAATCCGACCTTCAACGCCTTCGATGACCTGTCCGCTCCAAGCGGCGACACCATCACCTTTGCCTGGGGAAGTAACTTCTTCTACGGCCGCACCGTTTACACCGCGATCGAGCAGCGCAACACCCCCGGCGGCCAAGGCCCTTACTTCGCCTTTTAAGCTTTCACGATCGACGGAGACGGCGCGAAGCACCCGAGCGGCGCGCACGCGCTGATTACTTCTTGGGGCTGCTCCCCTCCGCCATCCATTCTCCCAACGCGGTGTAGCTCACCGCGAGCACCACCGGGCCGACGAAGAGGCCGATGATTCCGAACGCGAGCAGACCGCCGATCACGCCCGCGAAGATCAGCAGCAGCGGCAGATCGGCGCCCCTGCGGATGAGCATCGGACGCAGAATGTTGTCGAGCATCCCAACGCCGACGCTCCAGATCAGCAGCGCCGTGGCCCACCCGGTTTGATCCTTCCAGTACAGCCAGATCACTGCGGGAATCAGCACGATGAGCGGTCCGATCTGCGCGATGCAGAGGATCAAAATCGCGGCGGTGAGAAGCCCCGCAAAGGGAACCCCGGCGACGGCGAGGCCGAGGCCGGCGAGAATGGTTTGCACCAGCGCGGTGACGACCACGCCGAGCGCCACCGCGCGGATCGCCTGACCGGCAAGTGTCACGGAGTGCTCGCCGCGATCGCCCGCGAGGCGGCGGCCGAAGCGAAGCAAACCCTCCCTCGCCGTCTCTCCATTCGTGTACATGATCACCGTGATGAGCATGGTGAGCAGAAACTGGATCGTCAGCAGGCCGACGCCGCCGAGCGCAGCGAGCAGATAGTGGGCGGCGTCGGACGCGTAGGGCGCGAGACGCGAGACGATCTCGCCCTTGCCGCCCGCCGCGATGTCGGTCCACCAGTCGGTGATCTTTCCTCCGATCAACGGAATCCTGCTGACCCAATCGGGAGGCAGCAGCGGGATCGAAGCCTCGGATAGAGATTTCGTCCAGCGCGTGATCGTGTCGGTGTTCTCGACCAGCGTTTGAATGGTCAGGAACAACGGCACGACGAACACGAGCAACATCGCGCCCGACATCACCGTTACCGCCAAGGCGCGTCGTTTCAATCGGGCCTGGACCTTGAGCATCATCGGCCAGGTCGCCACGACGATCATCGTGGCCCAGATGATCGAGAGCAGGAACGGGCGCAGGATGTAGAACGAGCCGCCGATCAGTATCGCGATCAGCAGAATCGCGAGCACGGTGCGCGTGAGGTCGCGTCGAGTCGCTGCAGCAGGTCCGGTCTCTGCCATCGCCATCCCCCTCTACGATTCGGGACCGTTCCCGAACGTCGCGCACATAATCCTCAGGAACAGGCGTTCGGTCAACCGCACCAATCAGCGCCAACGGGCTGCCGGCTCCTTGATGTAGTGGCGATAAACATAGCCCCACGGGATGACGATCGGCATCAGGATGACGCCGAGTGCGATGGCCTGGAAGTCCTCGGCGAAGGTCGCGGGCATCTGTCCAGTGGACCACTGCGGTACACCATAGGCCAGCAGCCAAATCGTCTTCCAGGCAAATTCGAACATCAGCAGCGGAAGCATTGGCAGGGGGTACTTGAGACCCATCCAGGCCAACAACCACACGCCGCCGAGCAGACTCGGGATCACCCCTCGCGCCATCGGCTCATGAGTGATCAGTGTGGGCACGATCAACAGTCCTAATCCGACGACGAGAAGAAGGTAAGTCGCGCGCAGCACATAGAGCCGGACGATCGATACTTCGGCTTCGGTGTTGGTCGTTCGGGGTCGTGAAGCGGAAGCGGCATTTGAAGTCATGCTTGATTCTCCAGTCTTAAACAGCGCGCGACGGTTTAGCCGCGCGGGAATCGGAATGGCACTCGAGTAGGTCGCCGGGCTGGCAGCCGAGCGCATCGCAGATCGCCTCCAGCGTCGAGAAGCGGATCGCACGCGCCTTGCCGGTTTTGAGAATCGACAGATTCGCGAGCGTGATGTCGATCCTGTCGGCGAGCTCCGTCAGCGTCATCCGTCGCTCATAGAGCAGGTCGTCGAGCTTGACGACGATGGCCACGTCACACCGTCCCTTCGAGGTCTTCGCGCATAAGCGCGCCCGCAGCGAAGACGCGTGCGAGGACGAAGGTCAGGAGAACCGCCAGCCAGCCGCTCGTCGAGAACCCGGCATCGAGGTGAAGCGGATGCTCAGGCGTCGAAATCGCGTTACCGACTCCGCCGATCACGAGGCTCAGGAGCTGCAGAGCGAGCAGCACCCAGGCGATGGCTTGCAGTCGGCGGGCGTTGTCCGCGACGAACGGATCGCCCGCGCGGACGGTCTCGACAATCGAAAGCAGCCGCTTGAGCACAGCATGGTTGAGCGGGATGGCCACGAGACCGAGCGCAGCAATCGCGCGCAAGCCGACGATCATTGAGCGGATCTCGGACGACGGAGGGATGCCGAGCGCGGTGAACGTCCATTGCTCGGCGACGATGGTGGCCACGAGCAGCGCGAGGATGGCCACGCCGAACAGCCAGTTCAGGACGATCAAGGCGCGCAGCGTGACCCGAGCTACCGGGAGGATGGGGGACGGTTTCATCGAGACGGTTCCAACGGTTGAATATATCGATAAACGATACATAAATTATCGATTATCGGCAAGTACAAACTCGTCAGTCAACCGACAGCTTGGGCGCGTACGATCCCCTCGAGCAGCGAACGCTGCAGGGGGCCAACCATGCATAACCATTTGAGTCGAAGGCTGTTCCTGCTCGGCGGCGCGGCCAGCGTGGCCGAGCTCGCATTGTTCCGACTCGCGATGGGGCAGACGCTTGCCGCCGATGTCCCCGTTCCCACGATCGACTCGCTAAGCATCACGGTATTGATGGATTCAACCCACGACATCTTTCTGCGCGCCCCGACGCCGACAGGGGTGCGCATCAAGCGCTTCGCCTGGCCCGCCACATGGCCCAAGACCCTGGACAGTCAGTGGGGGCTATCACTGGCACTCGAGTCGCGCGCAGGAAGCGAGACGCATCGCACGCTCCTCGACTTCGGTTACCAGCCCGAGACGCTGCTCGCCAACATGGAGCTTCTCGGCGTCGATCCGTCGAAGTTCGAGGCAATCATTCTGTCGCACGGCCACTTCGACCACTATGGTGGCCTCGTAGGCTTCCTCAAGAAGCATCGCGCGTCGATGCGGCCGAATCTCGCGCTGTACGTCGGTGGCGAAGACAACTTTTGCGAGCGCAAGCTGCCTACGGCGACGCCCGGCCATTTCACAGACTTCGGCCACCTCGATCGCAGTGACGTGGCAGCCCAGCGCGTCGATATCGTGATGTGCGAAAAGCCGACGCTGATCGCAAGCCATGCCTTCACAACCGGCACGATCAAACGCAGCGGCTTCGAGAGGGTTCTCCCCAACACGCTGGTTATCTACGGCAAGCACGGCGACATCGGCTGCGATGCCGCCGCCTTCCCGGGCCGCGAGTCAGGCAAGCCGATCGCCGACGAGCACGTACACGAGCACGCAACCTGCTTCAATATCAAAGACCGCGGTCTCGTCGTGATCACATCCTGCGGTCACGTCGGCATGATCAACACCGTGCGGCAGGCGATGGCGGTATCAGGCGTGAGGAAGCTGCACGCGCTCGTCGGAGGGGTTCACCTCGCTGTCGCCCCTGACGACTATCTCAAGCAATCAGTCGCCGCGCTGAAGGAACTGGACCCGGACGTCGTCGTCCCGATGCACTGCTCGGGCATCAACTTCATCCAGGCGATGCGCGAACAGATGCCCGATCGACTCGCCCTGTCGACGAACGGAACCGAGTTCGTTTTTGGCGCCTGACGGAAACCTGGCACAAGGTCAGTGTGTTTTTCGCGGCCAGGACCAGACCGCGACTGCGCGAGGGCTTGCTCGGCCAGGTCGGCGCGGTTCCAGCCGCTAGCCCGCTGCCATCGTCACGTCTGGCGGAGCTGCTTGATTCACCTCGCAGGCCGATGAGTCCCTCTAGTACTTAGGACGTTATTTCTTGGCCAAAGCGGGCACAAGCGCCAACGCGCGCCCTTCATGACGCATGGCGTTGTAGCAGTCGTACAATCCCAGGGGAGCTCGTAAGTTTGAATTGTCTTGTCGGGTCGCGATGACAAAGGGAGAAGCCATGCGACGCCCCGCTCTAGCTATCGCTGCAATGATGATGGTCGGCGTCGCACACGCTCAGTTGCGTGTGCCGACGGATGTCGAGCTTAAAGCGGCCTACTGCCTCAAGATCACGCAAGGCTCGATCGCCAAGATGCAGGCCATCACCGCCCGCGAGGTGGACGCATACACGCAAGGTCTACTCGCCAACAACCTCAAATCGGCGCAGGATCGCCTGAATAGGTTGCAGGCATATCTCTCTCCACGGCTGACGGCGCTAGACCCGGGCGCTATGCTCCTCGCGACGAAGCGCGGGGAGCAAGATAGCGCAAGCTATATGGACAAGGCGATGCCGGTGGCGGACAAGTGCGCGCAAAGCTGCGGAGTAGCCAACGCGACCGCTGAAACGAGGGAGCGCGCAGAGAAATGCGTGGTCTCGTGTATGACCGATGATGAATTCGTCGGCCGGGTAGCTTCGTGCACGAAACTCGATTGGCTCCCGTCTTAATGCGACGCTCGTCCTCTTGGTAGCCGCTCAAAGCGTCTCAGCGAAGGCCGCCATGCGATTTCGCTCGTCCAGGTTCGGCAGCCGCCCGCGCATTGCTCCGAGATTGTCGGTCATGTGCTCGGGGTTTGACGTGCCGGGAATCACGGCAGTGACGCGCTTGTCGGCGAGCAAAAACTTGAGGAAGAACTCTGCCCAGCTCTGCGCGAAATCGTGCGCCCAGTCGGGGATCGCCTTGCCGCGGACCGCGCTGAACAGTCGCGCCCGCCCGAGCGGCACCGCAGTCAATACGGCAGCGTGCACATCCTCAGCGAGCGGCAGGATGCGTTTTCCCGCCAGGCGATTGTCGATCGAGTAGTCGATTTGCACGAAATCGGGCTTTTCCTTCCTCAGGACCGCTTCGACCGCGTCGAAGTCTCCGTGAAAGGTCGAGGTGATGCCGACGTAGCGGGTGAGGCCCTGTGCCTTCCACTCGCGAAGCCGCGCGAGGGACTGCCGCGGGTCGCGCACGTTGTGCAGCTGGAGAAGGTCCACGCTCGGTACGCGCAGTCGCGTGAGCGATCGCCTGAACTCGCCGATGTCCGGCGCTTCGACCTTGGTCGCAAGAAAGAGACTGCTCCGCAGGCTTCCGGCCGCGATGGCAGTCCCGAGGACGTTCTCCGCATCGCCGTAGGTCGAAGCGGTGTCGATCAGCCGGCCGCCTCCGGCAATGAGCGCCTGGACGACGTCACTGGCGTGCTGGCGCGTTTCGGCATCGTCGCGATCGAACACGTATGCAGTGCCGAGGCCGACGCAAGGCAGGCGCTCGCCCGTGCTCGGAATCGCGCGCGTGAGAATCGTGGCTTGGTTTCCTGTCTGTGCAGCCACGGGTAGTCCCATTGCAGCAATCGGCAGCGCCAAGAAGCTCCGGCGCGACATGGACATGATCAATCTCCCGAAGCCGGGCTAGGCACGAGCGCAGCGCGACGCTCCTGCGTTCTTCCCAGCGCGGCAGAAAGCGCGAGCCACGCCGCCGATGCGGGCAGAGCCCACAGTCCGATCGCAGCCAACGTCAAGCCGAGCGCTTGCATGCTGTCGAAAACCCATCCATAAAGCGCGTCCGAGCCGCGAACGACGACGACGTCGATGAGGTTCTTCGCCTTGTACTTCTCCGCCCGCCCGACGACGGTGAAGAAAAGCTGCCGCGCAGGATTGGCGATCGCGAAATTCGCCCACCGCTGCACAACCTGAAACACCAGCACGACGGCCAGTGTCGGCACGACCGCGAGAATCGCGAAGCCGACGATGTAGACCGCCGGCAGCACCGCAGCCGCGACGGCGGTGCCGAAACGTTTGAGCAGTGGGCCCGTCGCCACGATCTGTGTAAGGAGCGTAAGCACGCTCACCGCGAGGTCGACGCTCGCGAAATAGCGCGTCTGCTCGGTCGCGCCCTGCACGTGCGCCGCCACGAGATTCGCCTGCGCGAAATACAGGATCGTTGCGCCGAACGACCCCAGGCTCACCCAGGCGGTGATGCCCAGAAGATAAGGCGAGCGAGCCACCTCCGCGAAGGCGGCAAAAGCGCTTCCGCCGATTCTCCGCTCGTCGTGCGACACGTGCTCATGGGGAGCAGCAATACGCTCGAGACGATGCACGCAATAAATCGCCAACTCGAGCAACAGAGCAGCGACGATAAGCAGGTTCGCTGGTCCCAGTGGCACCGACAGCACGAGAGTTATCGATGGTCCCAGCAGCGCCCCGGCCGTCCCGCCCGCGCCGATGAAACCGAACAGGCGCTTGCCCTGCTGGCTCGTAAAGATGTCGGCCATGAACGACCAGAAGACAGTAACGGCGAACAGGTTGAAAACGCTCACCCAGACGAAGAACACGCGCGCGACCACAACCTGCTCCACATCGAGCGTCCGAAGCAGCCAGAACACTGCGAGATTTGCGACGAAGAAGTGGTAGACGATCGGGATGAAGCGTCGCCGCGGCAATCTCGCGACAAGCGCGCCATACAGTGGCTGCGCGACGAGCAGCGTGATGAATGTCGCCGTGAACAACCACGGGAGCGCTTTGACGCCGCCCGCGATCGCCATCTGATCGCGCAGCGGCCGGAGTACGTAATAGCCGGCGAGCAGCGTGAAGAAATAGGCAAAAGACCAGAGGGCCGCAGCGAGCTCGTCCTCGGTCGCCGGCAATACCTTCGCGATCCGCTGTCGCGCGGAAGTCACGGCGACAGCGACAGGGTCTTCCTGAGCTCGGCGGCTGTCACCGACTGGCCATAGCCGGGAGCGCCACGCTGGAACCGAGCCGCGTCGACCAACTTGCCGACCACGACCGGCTCGAACCCGGCATCTCGCACGAGGTCTCCCGCCACCTTCACCGCTTCGGGATCGTCGCCCGCGATGGGTATCGCCAACTTTGGATCGGGCCGGTTCGCCTCGCGCGCGAAGATTATGTACGACATCGTGTTGAAGGCTCGCACGAGATGCGTGCCCGGAAAATACTTCTGAGACGTCACGCCGATGCCGTCACGCTCCACTTCCTGAGCGATGTCGCCGTCGCGCGTCTGCACCGCATTGCCTGCATCGAGGATGATCTTACCCTTGAGGGCGCTGCCGTAGTCACGCCCTATCTGCGGGATTGCGCCGTACGGGACTGCGAGGAAGAACACGTCGCCGAATGCGATCGCGTCTACGACGGGACCTGCCTGCGCCAGCGGACCGAGGCTTGTAACAAGATCCTTCAATTCTTCGGGGTGACGCGACGAGAAGAACACCGGGTGGCCGGCTTTAACCCAAAGACCGCCGATCGTACCGCCGATATGGCCCGAGCCGATCACACCGATCTTCGACTTCTTGTTTCCTGCCGGCTGGCCGATAGCAGGCACGGACTGAAGTACCGCGGCGATGCCGATTCCGGCCGGCAGCAGCAAGAGCCGACGCCGCATTGTGCTGACGAATTCGCGTCCCGGCATTCCATCCTCCTTTGCAAAGCGGCTCGCTCGAACTCGGGTTACCTCCCAACCGCATGTGACTCCGCGTATGACGACATGGTTCCTGGTTCCGCAGTCCTCCGTCCGTGCGCAACTCATCGTCACGAATCGCGGAATAAAAGCGTAATGCCGCCTAACCTCTCGCTCGGCGGACGGCTCGCCGACGGCAGTTTAGCAATGTCCGCTTCGGGTCGGACTGGACCTTGTGAGATCAGGCCGAACGCGACAAAATCGCGCAAGCAGGGCCCGCCTTTGCCGAGGAGGAGAGCGCGATGCGACTGACTCGCCGAAATTTTATCAACGCAGGCATTCTTGCCGCCTCCGACGTAGCAATGCGGGGCAAATTCGCATTAGCGGCTGACGTGCCGAATCGTCCAGCGAAGCAATTGCGCATTTTGATTCTAGGCGGCACAGGTTTTACGGGACCGCATCAGGTACGGTACGCGCTCGAGCGTGGCCACACGGTGACTTTGTTCAACCGAGGCAGAGAACGCAAGGACTGGCCCGGCAAGGTCGAAGAATTGATTGGTGATCGAAACACGGGCGATTTGAAGGCATTGGAAGGCCGCGACTGGGATGTGTGTATCGACAATCCGACCACGCTTCCATTCTGGGTACGCGACGCCGGCCGGGTCCTGCATGACAAAGTTCAGCAGTATGTTTTCATTTCCACGGTCTCGGTCTATGCCGATGACGATAAACCGGCCGACGAGTCCGCTCCGCTCGCGCGCTATACCGGCACGGACGCGATGGCCGAGACCGCGGAGTCGTTGCGCGCGAACGTTGCCGCACTTTATGGGCCACTCAAGGCAGTCAGTGAACAGGAAGCAAGGAAACAATTTCCGGGAATGGTCACAATCATCCGACCGGGCCTCATTGTCGGGCCGGGGGACGAGACTGATCGCTTCACTTACTGGCCTGCCCGCCTCTCGCGCGGAGGTGAAGTCCTGGCGCCTGGCGACGGAACCGACGATGTGCAGTTCATTGATGCCCGCGACCTGGCGGAGTGGACAATCCGCATGACCGAATCGCGTGTCTTCGGAACGTTTAACGCGACTGGGCCGGAACAACCCCTGCAGATGCGCGGGATGCTGACGGGTATCGCCACGGCAATTCATTCCGACGCGCGAATTACCTGGGTGCCCAAGGACTTCCTGGAAGCGCGGAAGGTTGCCCCGTGGAGTGATATGCCGGTATGGGTCCCCGGCCAAGGCGACAGCGCCGGATTCGCGAAGCGCAGTATTCGCAACGCTGTTGCCGCCGGGCTGACGTTCCGCCCTCTCGCGATCACTGCCACGGACACTCTTGACTGGTTCAAGCAGCAGCCGCCGGATCGACAAGCAAAGCTGAGAGCCGGCTTGTCGCCGGCGCGAGAGCACGAGTTGCTATCGGCATGGAAAGCGACTTCACACCTAAGCTGAGATACTGCACGCCGCCGTGTAAAGAACGTCCCCTTTCGGGAAAACTCGATGTCCGCTTGGGTCGGAAGCGCAGGTTCGCCGATATCCGCCAACGGCCAAAAGCGGACATTAATCCTGGCCATCGGTCTAGCGCCGACCTTGTTCGCCCCGTCGGCGTTTATCCGAGGCACCCATGATCCAGCGGCCGGGACTCGCCCTGGCGGCGTGACGTTGACTTGACAGGCAACGACCGGCCCGCTCGGCTGTCCAATCTAGGGGCGAACACCGCCCACTTGCGGACCAACGCGATCGTCAGCTGTCGGCGCCAAGAGCGGACATCAGCCGTCCGGTTGAATGTTGGTCGCGAGTAGTCTAATGTCGCCTGAGCGTTTCTGCCCGAATGGGTGTCTCGGTGGACCTAACACAGGATCCAAGGCCGGCGCCACGTGCGCTTGAGCTAAACAACAACCGCTGGGAGCGGTTCGCGTCAATCCGTCGGGCAACGCGCGCTCTTGCCGCGCCCCTCTCAGCTGAGGATTGCGCGATCCAGTCGATGCCGGACGCAAGCCCCGTGAAATGGCACCTCGCGCACACTGCATGGTTCTTCGAGACGTTCGTGCTTGCGCCGCATCAACCCGGGTACCTGCCCTTTGACGGCTCGTATCGCTTTCTCTTCAATTCGTATTACAACGCGATCGGCGACCGGCATCCTCGACCCGAGCGCGGGATGCTGTCGCGTCCGAGCCTGGAAGAAGTCCTCGCATTTCGCGATCATGTGGACAAGGCCATGCTCGAGCTCCTCTCCGACGAGCGTTCTGTTGCCGGGATCGAAGAATTGATCGAGCTTGGGCTGCATCACGAGCAGCAACACCAGGAACTCATTTTGACCGATGTGAAGCACCTGCTATCGCGCAATCCGCTGAAGCCGGCATACCAGAAACAATGGCCGCTCACTCCGATTCAGCCACGCAAACGGGAATGGATTTCCTTCGACGCCGGAATCTGCGAGATTGGACACGAGGGCTCCGGGTTCTGTTTCGACAACGAGACACCGCGTCATCGCGTGTGGCTCGGCGAGTTCCTGATCGCATCCCACCCCGTTACGCATGGCGACTTCATCAATTTCATCGACGATGGCGGATACAGGCGCCCCGAACTCTGGCTCTCGGCGGGCTGGGATGCAGTGAGAGCCTGCAGCTGGCAGGCGCCCCAATACTGGACGCGCCGGGAGGGGGGCTGGTCCTCGTTTACGCTTCACGGCGAGGTTCCCATCGACGTGCACACCCCACTTTGTCACGTGAGCTTCTACGAGGCCGATGCCTTTGCACGCTGGGCCAACGCACGGCTGCCGACCGAATCCGAGTGGGAAGTCGCGGCGCGCGGCTCACCGCTTGTTGGAAACTTCCTGGAAAGCGGCGCGTTGCATCCGCTCGCGCTGCGCGAAACACCAACCGACGGGACGCTTGCCCAGGTATTCGGCGATGTATGGGAGTGGACGCGGAGCGACTACGGACCGTACCCAGGCTTCCGGCCCGCCGGTGGCGCAGTCGGCGAGTACAACGGCAAGTTCATGAGCGGACAGTACGTGCTACGCGGTGGATCGTGCGCGACCCCATCGAGCCACATTCGCGCAACCTACCGAAACTTCTTCCCCCCCGATGCGCGCTGGCAGTTCTCCGGCTTGCGCCTCGCGCGCGATGCCGAATGAGCCCTGCTGCGGGCACTGAGCGTGTTCCGCTGCGGTTAAAGGCTCCCCCTCGAGAACGCCACGATGTTCAAGATTGAAGTCGAAGACAGCCGCGGTGTTTGGTCCGACGTCCGCGACCCCGAGGGTACGGTCCTGACTTTCGAGAACGAAGATGATGCACGCGCCAAGCTTCGGCAACTCTATCCCGTACTTGTGCAAGCGGAGAAATATGGCAGCGGCAAACGAACCCGTGTTGTCCGCGTTTTTCGGACCGACGATGAGTGGAAGGACGGCACGCCGCCTACCTGATTCGATCACCGTTGACTCGAACTTTCATTGCGTCGGCCGCAATCGCAAGTGAGCGCGCTGGCAAACGCAGCGGCCGCGCGGCGGCTCGATACCTTCAAGCGGCTTCTCGTTCACATCCGCGATCTCCTTTCGCTCGACTTTGGCTTCGTGCTATGGGACGGCGCCACGGTCCCGGCGGATCTGCAGTCGAGCGCACTGGCCATCGTCCTTGCCGATGAGGGCGTTGTCGCGGCGATGTTGCGACGCCCAAACGCCGACACGCTCCTCAATCTCTGGGTCGCCGCGCGGATCGACATCCGCAACGGCGCTATTTTCGATTTCCTGGCGCATCAACCCAATCTGCGGACCAAGGATATCCGCGGACGCATCGACAAGCGTTTGGCGTTGACGACCGCCCTGAAATTTCTGTTCGTGCCGCGCGGCGGGCCGTGGCCGCTCGAGAACATTCGCGACCACGGTGCTCACAGGGACGGCAGCGCGGGAACGAACAAGGAAAACGTTCACTATCACTACGATCTTTCCAACGCGTTCTATGCGCTGTTTCTCGATCCCGAGATGGTCTACAGCTGCGCCTATTTCCGAGACTGGAACAACGATCTGGCGACCGCCCAGCGCAACAAGCTCGAAATGATCTGCCGCAAGCTTCGCCTGAAACCCGGAGATCGCCTGCTCGACATCGGCTGCGGCTGGGGCGCACTCGTCTGCCACGCTGCGAAACACTTCGGCGTCAATGCGGTTGGAGTGACTCTCGCCGAGGAGCAGTTCTCCTACGCCCAGGACAAGGTCTCACGCCTCGGCCTCGAGGACAAGGTGACGATCGAGTTGCGCGACTATTCGCAAATCGAAGGCGAGTTCGACAAGATCGCCTCGGTCGGCATGTTCGAGCATGTCGGGGTCGCGAATTACCCCGCATATTTCAAGACCATCAACCAGCGGTTGAAGCCGGGCGGACTCTACCTTCATCATTCGATTGCGCTACGCTCGGCGGCGTACGAACGCCCTCGCCGTAAGAAGTCCCGGGCTGCTGTTGCGATAGGCCGCTATATCTTTCCGGGTGGCGAGCTCGATCATCTCGGCATGTCGATTGGCAATCTGGAACGCTACGGCTTCGAGGTCCACGACGTCGAGGGGTGGCGCGAGCATTACGCGCGCACCACGCGGCTCTGGCACGATAACCTGGCCGCCAATCGCGCTGCCGCAGAGCGCGAAATCGGCACTGTCAAGACCCGGCTATGGGTCGCCTATCTTGCCGCTTCGTCGATCGGTTTCGCGCGAAACAGTGTCGGTATCTTTCAGACGTTGGCCTCGAAGCGCGTCCGTGGGTCCTCCGGCCTCGCTCCGACTCGTGAAGAGCTTTATCGCTGACGGCGGTCCTTCGCGCTACTTTCCGACCGCTTCTGCAATCGCTCGGTCCGACGCCTTCCTGAGATCCCAGGCCAACCCAAGCCTGGAGAGCAAGTAGATGCACCACTTGGACGGATCCCAGTGATACCAGCGGACGCCGTTGCGGTAGTCGGTCGGGAAGCGGTGATGGAAATTGTGGAAGCCCTCGCCGTTGGTGAGCAACGCGCCCAGCCAATTGTCACGCGCGGACTGGGCGTGATCGTATGTTTTCTTGCCGAAGGTGTGCGCAAACGAGTTCACGAAGAACGACGAATGCAGCACTATGACCAGGCGCAGGCAGACGGCCATCACGAATCCGCACAAGGGGTGGCCGATCGCCCAGGCGATGAGCATGGGCAGAACGATTCCGCCGCCGAGCGACCACCAGACATGATGATCGTGCTGGTGCGACACCAGCCGCGATTCTCTCAGGTCCCTCACGTTGTTGTAGTTGGTGCGATGACGCTGGAACAGGATCCATCCGATGTGCGCATGCCAGAAGCCCTGGTCGACGCCGTAGGGGTCGTGCTCCGTATCCGTGAACAGGTGATGCTGACGGTGCTGCGACGACCACTTCAACGCGGACTCCTCGAATGTGGCCGCGCCGAAGAAGAGAAGGAAGAAGCGCACGACAGGTGAGGCGGTGTAGGTGCGATGCGCGAACAAGCGGTGATAGCCCATCGTGATGGCCATTCCCGTCAACGCGCAATAGCCGAAAAACAGCGCGAGCTCCGAGGGCGTGATGCCGTAGTAGTAGATGTACAACGGCGTGCCGACGATACCAACGAGATGCAGAATGACGAAGAACACAAGCCCGACCCACCTGATTTGGGGCTTGGGCAGTGGGTAGTCTCTGGCGTCTGCCGCTGCGTTGCTCGTCGTCATGAGAATGATCGCACACATTCCCCAACACCGGAGGCTTCCGGGTCGGCGCGAAGTATACTCTTTCCGGGAAGGATGTCCGCTTTGAGTCGGAAGCGGGCACCGGTCGAAGCGGAACGGCGACGGCCGGGCTCGGTCGAACTAGCGTAACCCAACAGGAGGTCCCATGTCGCACTACATCGACGCCATCGTCATCCCCGTTCCCCGTGCCAATCTCGACACCTACAAGCGGATGTCCACCGAGTGGGGCAATGCGCACTTGCGCCACGGTGCTCTGTATTATTCGGATTCGATCAGCGACGACGCTCAGCCCGGCAAGGTCACTTCGTTTCCTCAGGCGGTGCAGCTCAAGGACGGCGAGGTGATCGCGTTGGCGTGGGTCGTTTATAAGAACAAGGAGGACCGCGATCGCATCAGCAAAGCGGTCATGGAGGATCCGAAGCTCAAGGAATCGATGGACCCATCGAAGATGCCTTTCGACGGCAAGCGCATGTTCTGGGGTGGCTTCGAGACCATCGTCGGCCTCTCGGCCGGCCATTAGTGTGGATGCCGTGTTCTCGCCGTAGCTCGACTTCCAGCTGCTTGAGAGACTTCGGATTTCTGAGCGTGAGTTGGATCGTCGCGCCGCGTGACGATCCCGCTCTCGAGCAGTAGACGTGGATTGGGTGACAGTGAGCGGCGAGAGCTATCATGATTGCTTAGCCGTGCGCCCTATACAACTAAGGCATGGACATCACCACCCTCGTCCGCACCGTCCCCAACTTCCCCAAGCCGGGCGTGATGTTTCGCGACATCACGACTCTACTCAAGAACGCGGAGGGTTTTCGCTTCGTGACCGAGAAGCTCGCTGCTGCGTATCGCGACAACAAGGTCGACAAGGTCGCAGCGATCGAGTCGCGAGGATTCATCGTCGGCGCCGCGCTCGCGCACGAGCTGCGCGTCGGCTTCGTACCGATCCGCAAAGGTGGCAAGCTCCCCGCGGAAAACTTCGGTCAGGATTATCAACTAGAGTACGGCAAGGACCGACTCGAGATGCATTCCGATGCGATTCGGCAGAACGAGCGCGTGTTGCTCGTCGACGATTTGATCGCGACCGGAGGCACCGCCGAAGCGGCGCTCACTTTGATCCGCGTCGCCGGCGGATCGATCGTCGGATGCGCTTTCGTGATCGACCTTCCCGATCTTGGAGGTCGCGCCAAGCTCGAGCGCTTAGGCTATCAGGTGCTTGCGCTCTGCGAATTCGCGGGTCACTGAAAAGAAAACCCGGGCGAAGCTGAGTGCTTCGGCCCGGGCGCGTGATGATTTTCTGCGTGGACTAGCGTCGCGCGTGGAGCTCGACCTCCACGATTCCGGCAGCGACGTTGATTCCGTTGAATCCTTGTACGCTCAGCGGCTGAAGGGCGAAGCCGTTGTTGGAACCTCCCAGGAGCACGTTGGCTCCCAGGCCCACCGCCCATGCCGCCTGCGCGGTCACGCCGCCGTACTTGCCGGCGATATCACCCGGGGTGAATTTGTCGCTGGTCGAGACGACGGCCCAGAGGATCACTCCGTTCTCCTGGTAGCCGATGTCTACACCGTACCTGTTGATCTTGCCGGTGAAGTGAACGGCCTTGACAGCCTTGTCCGTGCCGCTGAAGGTGCAGTTCAAATTGCGCGACGAGCTGAAAATCAACCCCGCGCCGCTTGCTTCATGGCACTCGAGCGTGCCTATCGTGACTCCCTTGTCCTGCGCTTGCGCAAGACTCGCTGACGCAACGAGCGCGGCCCCTATTGCTAGACTGAGCAGATGACGCTTCATTCTTCCTTCTCCTGTTGTTTGCACGACGTGTGCGGATGCTCCCCTTAGAGGGCATTGTAGCCCTCGTGTTCCGTATGACAGGCTGCGAACGAGGGAGGCCGACGTAAAAAAGCCCGGGCAAAAGCTCTTCGCTTCTGCTCGGGCGGCTGATGCCTGTCTGTGTGCGCGCCGTCAGGAGACGGGGTGAAGCTCGACCTCCGCGATTCCCGCTGCGAGGTTGATGCCGTTGAACCCGGTGATGCTGACAGGTTGAAGCGCGAAGCCGTTGTTGGTGCCGCCGAGGAGCACGTTGGCTCCCAGGCCACCAGCAAACCCGGCTTGCGCGGTCACGCCGCTGTACTTGCCGGCGAGATCGCCCGGAGCGAAATGGTCACTGGTCGACACAACTCCCCAAAGGATCACGGCGTTTTGCGTGAAGCCGATGTCCACGCCGTACCGGTTGATCCTGCCGGCGAATCGCTGGACCGGGCCGTTCCTGTCCATTCCGCTGAAGGTGCAGCGGAGATCGTGCGAGGAGCTGAATATCAATCCCTCGCCGCTCGCCTCATGACATTCGAGCGTGCCGACCTTCACGCCGATGTCGGCAGCTTGTGCAAGGCTCGCTGAAGCCGCGAGCACGGCGCCTACCGCGAGACTGAGCAAAGAACTTTTCATCATCTTTCTCCTATCGTTATACGAATGCGCCCATTGCCCCGATTAGAGCGGCGCGGAATTCGTCGTGTTCCGTGCAGGAGAGGAAGACGCTGGTAGGATGGCGTCCTACACCGACAGACTTTCTCCGTTCTCCGATGAGCAGCGCATTCAAGATCCGCCGCGCGGACAAGCTGATGACCGACGAGAGCGCTCGCGAGCTGCTCGCGAGCGGATACTGCGGGCGTCTGGCTACGATCGGCGCGGACGGCTGGCCGTATGTCGTTCCGCTCCTGTACGTCTGGATCAATGATGCGATCTGGGTCCACAACACTCGGGCGCGCGGCCATCTTCGCGGCAACGTCGACCACGAGACCCGCGTGTGCTTTGAAATCGACGAGCCAGGAGAAGTGTTCGCCTACGGACGCTACGAATGCGACACGTCGGTTTCGTACCGCAGCGTGGTCTTGTTCGGCCGGATACGAATAGTCGAGGAGCAGCGGCAGAAGAAGGCGTTCTTCGAGGCGCTGATGGCGAAGTACGCTGATTCGAATTGGGATCGCCCGAAGAACTTCTTCCCTCGGCTCGATCAAGTCACGGTCTATGCGATCGGCATCGAGCGCATAAACGGCAAGGAGAACGTCCTGCCGGCCGCGCAAAATCGCTGGCCGGCCGTCGACAACACCAAGTCACCGGACGCGACGCCACCATAAGAGAAGGGCGCCTCGCTCACGATGAGCCGACGCGCCCCTCGCCGCCGAGCAGCCGGACCTTGGAGGGAATCCGGCTGCTCGGCTCTTCTCTCGCTTATTCGGCAGACTACTGCGTCGTGAAGACGAGCACGCCGCCGTTCGGGAACGTGGTCGCGCAGGTCGCGCAGCCTCCCGGCGCCGTTGCCGAAGAGTAAGGCATGTAAAGCTGGTGCGTTACCGCGTCGACGCCCACGGAGTGCGCGTTGTTGCCCGTTGGCGTTTGCGTAATAAGAACTCGTCTCGCCGCACTGATGACTGCCACCACCGGCGTACACGGCGCGGCGCCAGTGCACGCCCCACCGACTCCCGCGAGGCCGTTGTTTGTCCAGCGACTGGCCGCGTTGTAGTAGTTGTTGGTGGCCGGGTCGTACCAGATCTGGTCACCGCCGCCGGCGTTGAGCGTCGCCAGGATTGCACCCGTGGTGCGATTCATGATGAGCACGGTTAACGGCGCGTTCGTGGTTCCCTGCCGGCAGGAGACAGCCATATCGGTGCCGGGTCCGAGCGCGAGGCCGGTCGGGTCGCAATTGCCTTCCGGGAAAACCTTGAAACCGTTGGCGGCCGACGGCACCGGAATCGTCAGCACCACCGGCTTGGCCGGCGTGCCCTGCTTGATGAAGGATGCCGGGATCACGTCGGCTTCGCCGTGAGGATTCGCCGTCGAGCCGTCGTTGTTGTTGATGAAGCTGTTGGTCGCGTGATCGTAGACGCATGCTTCGAGCCCGGCCGACGCTGGGCCGGCGGGACCGGTCCCCGGGTCCGTAAACAGCAGCGTCGCGATGATCTTCTGCGTCGGGACGTCGATGAAGGTCGCGAACGGCGGGCTCTCTGCCGGGCTGTTGATCATAAAAATCTTGTCGTCGGGATCGTAGCAACCTTCATCCGCGCGCAGCCCGGAATTGCCTCCGATGTTGATCACGTTGACGATCGTGTCGCTCGTGGTGTCGATGACCTTTACCGAGTTGACGTCGCCGACGAAGACGAAGGTCGTGCCCGGGATGATGTTCAGCCCGTCCGGGCCCGACTTGTCGTTATTGGCCCCGTTGCACGACGGCCCCGTATTGCAGCCTGTGAAGCCGGGGATCATCTTGAGGAAGCTGTTGGTGTTGATGTCGATGATGTCGACAGACGCGTTGTTTCGGTCGGTGAAGTAGTAACGTCCCTTCGCGCTGTCGACGTCGCTGATGTCGAACGAGAAGTTGGTCGTTGGCGTGATGTTCGGTACCGAGATCAGCGCAATCAACCGGACTGGATTGTTGTCTGTAGAAGGATTACCACCACCGCAAGCTGCTAGCAGCAGCGTTGCAGCGAGCAAAGCTAGCAATAGACGACATGTCCTCATGTTTTTTCCCTCCGCTTGTTGGCAACCGTCGGCTGTGTCGGCGCGCGCTTCGGTTTCTCTGACGAGTTGTGGAACCGTGGGCTCTTCGTTAGCGTTTTCGTTAGCGGCAAGCCCGCGCGCGTTCGCGCATTATTAATCCTTTTTCGATGACAAAGCTACCGGCGAAATGCTGAGCTAGGTGTCGGAGCTTGTCCGACCCACCGTCAGCAATTCGACAGACTTCTGACGTCCGCCTTTCTCAGGCTGTTGCGATATTGTCGCGCCCGGCTCCCCGGGCTCTTCTGCAGCACGGGAATGAACCGGACGAGCGGCGCATAGCCGCGCACCGCGGGTGGGGAGTGTGGGTCTGATTTGATTCGGACTATGGCCTCGTTCTCGCGCACCTTGGCTCGCCAGTCGGCAAAGAAACGCTGGTCACCCGTCATCCCGTCGATGGTTGTCGAGCTCTCGCCGCCGAGCGAGATCTTGTAGGCCTTGTACGCTATCGCCAGGCCGGAGTTGTCGGCGATGTTCTCTCCAAGCGTCAGTTCGCCGTTGACGTGGAACCCCGGCACGGGCTCATAGCGGCAATCGCCATTCGGTACGATCGATGGATTCACCTCGGCCATTTCAATCGGGGGACAACGCGATTGATGCTACATCCGCCGATGCTCGTGTCAACGAGCAGCAGCCCCTGTTGAATCCTGATCGGGAGTCGTCTAATGTCGCGCGAAATCGCGCACCAGGAGGTAGCTATGGCTCCGGTTCCTGCTCCCGTCGCAGATGGCATCCCGCGCCCACTGCTGCGTCGGCTCCTGGGAGGGATGTCGGTCTTCACTTTGCTGATGACGATTCCGCAAGTCCTCACGATATGGCTTGGTCGCCAGGCGGGGGGCGTTTCGGTCTGGTCGTGGGGAGCCTACCTTCTCTCCGCGCTCCTCTGGTTTTTTTATGGATTGCAGAAACGTGACAAGAATATCTACTTGCCATGCATTGGCTGGATCGCGCTCGACTGTGGTGTTATCGCAGGCGTTCTAATGTACGGGTGATAAAAGCGAGCAAAGCGTGAAGCGCGTGCAGCAGAGTAGGAGATCGAATTGCCCTACCGCAACCCGGTAATGCACGCTCCGGAAGGCGGGCGCTTCGCTCGCCTCAGAACCCGCATGCGTCCGCATGCGGACGTACTGAAGCATCCCGGAGCATTTGCCGTCAGGGTACTGAAGAACTTCAGCGCCAATCAGGGCTACCTGTTGGCTGGCGCGATCGCATACAACACGCTGCTATCGATCCTGCCCCTGCTGATCCTGTCGCTGATCGGGCTCACGCACTTCGTCGACCAGGACGCGCTGCTCGCGACGCTTGCCCGCTATCTGGACCTCGTCGTACCGGGGCAGTCGGACGCGATCATGCACGAGCTCACGCAGTTCCTCGTCCATCGCAAAGTGGTCAGTTGGCTGCTGATCGCTACGCTCGTCTTCTTCGGTGCGATTGCCTTCCGGGTGGTCGAGAATGCAATGTCGGTGATCTTCTACCACCGCGTGCGGATCAAGCGGCGGCGTCTCGTGGTCTCCGCGTTGATCCCGTTTTTTTACATCGCCTGCCTCGCCTTCGGGCTTCTCGCGGTCACGTTCGTCGCCCACTTCCTGCAGGCGATGGAGCGAGACGGGATCGAGGTCTTCGGGCAAGCGCGCTCGCTCGCCGGCATTTCGGGATTCGTGCTCTACCTGATCGGAGTTGCGGGAGAGATTCTCGCCCTGACGTCGATCTACATGGTGATGCCCGTTAAGCGTCCGTCGTGGCGCCTCGCGCTCATTGGCGGCGTCACTGCGGGGTTGTTGTGGGAGCTCACGCGCCACGTTCTCGTCTGGTTCTTCGCCACGCTCTCGCAGGTAAACATGGTCTACGGATCGCTCGCGACCGCGATCCTCATCCTGTTGAGCCTCGAAGCGGCGGCGATCATCCTGCTCCTGGGAGCGCAAGTGATCGCCGAATACGAGCGCAGCATGCGAGGGCTCCGCGGCGTGGCGGTGCAACCGCTTAGGACAGGGTGATGGATTCGCGTTTTCGCTTCTGCATCCTCGTGCCGGCGACCGCGCTGAGGCGGCGGACGTGACATCAGACGTGGACATCGCGGGCAAGACTCTCTTTCAGCTCTTCACCGACGAGCAGGTTTTCTCGTGGAACGAGGATCCACTGACTGCGAGTTACGAAGGTCAGCGTAGGTATGAAGACCGGCTCGCGTCGTGTCTGCCCGCCGATTTCGAGCGCCGCGCCGACGCCTATGCGAAGTTTCTCACGCGCCTGCACGCGATTGATCACGCACAATTGAGCCGTGAAGATCAGGTCTCCTACGACCTCTTTGATTTCATTCTGACGTATCGGGTCAAGTTCGCCGCCTACAAGGAATGGCGCGCGCCGTTGTACAGCGACAGCGGCTTTCACACCGAAGTCATGCAGATGCACGAAGCCGCCGACACGCAGAGCGTGCCGGGCTGCGAGCGCTACGTCGCCCGCCTGAACGACGTGAAGCGCTACTTCGCCGAGAACATCGCCAACATGAGGCAGGGATTGAAGGAAGGCTATACCTTGCCGGCGGACATCCTGCCAGGCGTGGCCTCGGTCATCGAGGCGGAGCAGTTCACCAACCCGGAGGATTCGCCGCTTTACGGGCCGTTCAAGGCGTTTCGGCAGTCCATCCCGGCGACGGAGCAGGCGCGGCTACAACAGGCAGGCAAGGCGGCCATCCGCTCGGCCGTGATTCCGGCGTACCGGGATCTCCAGACCTTCTTTCGCGAGGAATACGCGCCCAAAGCACGCAAGACGATCGCAGCATCCGCACTTCCGAATGGGAAGGCGCATTACGCAGACCTCGTTCGATATTACGCGACCTTCGACATCACCCCGGACGAGGTCCATGACATCGGCGTGAAGGAAGTCGCTCGCATCCATGGAGATATGGAAGAGACGATGAAAGGGGCGAAGTTTACCGGGAGCTTCGCCGACTTCCTCGCCTTTCTCCGCCGCGACCCGCAGTTCTATGCAAAGACGCCGATGGCGCTGCTGAAGGATGCAAGCTACATCGCCAAGGAGATCGACGGAAAGCTGCCACAGTACTTCAGCAAGCTGCCGCGAATGACCTACCGCGTCGAAGCAGTGCCGGCAACGCTTGCGCCCAACTACACCGCCGGGCGTTACAACCCGGGTCCCAACGACGGACGCACGCCGGGCAGCTACTGGGTCAATACCTACGCGCTCGACCGGCGGCCGCTGTATTCGCTGCCCGCGCTGACGCTGCATGAAGCCGTGCCGGGACATCACTTTCAGATCGCTCTCGCACGCGAGCTCGCGGACCTTCCGGCATTCCGCCGCAACACCTATCTCAGCGCTTTCGGCGAAGGCTGGGCGCTCTACTGCGAGAAGCTCGGTGTCGAGATGGGCATGTACAAGACGCCGTACGAAGATTTTGGCCGCCTGAGCTACGAGATGTGGCGAGCGTGCCGGCTCGTCGTCGATACCGGCATGCACTGGAAGGGCTGGAGCCGCGAGCAGGCGTTCGATTACCTGCGGCGCAACACGACGCTCTCCGAGCATGAGGTGCGCACAGAGACCGATCGCTACATCGCATGGCCCGGCCAGGCGCTGTCGTACAAGCTCGGCGAGATCAAGCTTTGCGCGCTTCGCCAGAATGCCGAGCGAGCGCTCGGCCCGAAATTCGACCTGCGAACTTTCCACGATGCCGTCCTCGCAGAGGGCACGATGACGCTGCCGATGCTCGAGCGGCGCATCGACGCATACGTGGCGCTTGAATCATCCCGCACACGCGGGTGACAAAGGTCTCACTGCAACCACTTCCCAGTGATGCGGCCGTAATCGCCGCTCGCCTTGGCGAGGTGAAACCATTGGTCCATCCACGCCTTGAAGGCCGAGTCGCCGCGCGGTAGCAGCCAGGCCATCTCGCCATATTGCAGCGGCTTGTCAGGATTCACGGCGCACAGGCCCGGACGCAGCTTCTGCTGCACGATCGTTTCCATCGACTCCGAGATCATCACGTCGGCGTTGCCCTTCAGGATCTCGTCGAAGATCGTCGTGTTGTCGTTGAAGATCACGATCTTCGCCTGCTTGAAATTGGCCCGCGCGAAGCGCTCGTTGCTCCCGCCGGGATTTTCGATCACAGTGACGCCGGGTTTGTCGATGTCCGCTACCGTCTGGAACTTGGAGACGTTCTCGCACTTGGTGATCGGCGCTTTGCCGTTGACCATGTAGGGCGAGGTGAAGAAAGCGGTCTTCTGACGGTCGAGCGTCACGGAGATTCCGCCGACGGCGACATCGCACTTGTCGATGAAGTCCTTCATCAGCACCGGCCAAGCCGTCTTGATCATTTCGACCTCGACGCCGAGCGACTTCGCTGAGGCCTGCACGAGGTCGATGTCGAGCCCTTCGTAGCCGCCGTCGGGACGCTGGAAGCTGAACGGCTTGTAGTCGCCGGGAGTGCAAACGCGAAGCTTGCCGCTCTTGACAACTTCGTCCAGCCGCGACGACACGGTTTGCGCGGAGGCAAGGGCGAGCGGCACGCAAATCAATGCTATCAAGACGACGATACGGCGCATCACTGGCTCCCGGGGAAGACTACAGCGACATTCTAATCGACTCGACGATCGAGACCGGCATCGAAATCGACCAGGAGCGCGCATTCGCGGCAGACGGTAAGATTGTCGCTCCAAACGTGTATGGACACGGAGGAACGCACATGTTTCGCGCTTGGTCCAGTGGACACATCTCACGCGCAATTCTGACCTTGGGTCTCGTTCTGCTGAGTCTTGGGTGGTCATCGGTTGCGTCCGCCCAGGCCTCAACGGCCGGCCAGGGAAAAGTCAAGGTCGAATGGTTGGGCCACGAGTTCTATCGGCTGACTTCGCCGAAAGGCGTCGTGATCGTTACGAGTCCATGGCTCGCCAACCCGGATGGACCCGTTCTGCTCGATGATCTGGCTCGCACGGACTTCATTCTCGTTCCCAACGCTCACACCGACGACATGGGAAATCCGATCGAGATCGCGGCGAAGTCGGGCGCAACGGTCATCACGCCCGCGCCGCTGGGACGGTGGCTCATCGCCAACGGACTCAAGCAGGAACAGTTCCGGCGAGCGGGCATCGGCGACCAGTTCGTCCTGAAAGGCATTACGTTCAAGATAGCTCCCAGTGCCCATGACAACACCCTTGCCACCGGCGCGGATGGCGGCCCCGCCGCGTCGTTCTTCATCACCTTCGAGAATGGTTTCACCGTTTTCTACAACGGTCATTCCACGCTCGTCGCGGATCTCGCGCTCTATGCCTCGGTCTATCAGCCCGACCTCGCGATCCTGGGGCTCTCTCAGGATCCGCCGGAGTTCGCTCAAGTCGCGCGCCTCATCGCGACCAACAATCCGAAGCTGCGCACCGTGATCCCGAGCCATATGCGTCCAGGTGCGCCGATCCTCGCCGACGGGAAGCGAGAGCTGGACCGACTGGGGATCGGTGGATTGATGTTCGCGCCGGAATTGAAAAAAGTGTACGAGTACTAGTTAGGTGCGCCAGCCGCGCTAAGACAAACGGCCCCGCGCGGGGCCGTTTGTCTTTGCAGAAGGCCGGTGTTCTTTATTGCGGTGAGCAGAACCCTACGCCGGCACCCTGCCCTTCCGGGCTCCATCCGGCCGTCACCATTTGCGCAAAGTCGTTGGCATCTGTAATGAGCCGATGGTTCGGAGCGCCACTCATGTCGTTGTTGTACAAGCGGTAGACCGGAATGCTGCCTGCAGGACACGTGCTATCGCTCGCCGGCAGAGGCGCACTGAAAACCGCTCCTTCGAGTTGCCAGCCGGCAATGGCTCCACTCACCAGCGCGTCGTATTCGGCGACGCTCGCAGTATCAACGTGCGAGCTCTTGTCCGCGAACTCCGTGCTGACGAATCGCCATACCGTCGAACTCGATGCCGGCGCACCTTCGAGCGCGTAGACGTTGAATTGCCGCCCAGTACGTGTCCACACGCCGCCGAAAGCACCGCCATCCAATGCCGCTACCTCATTGGGCAAAGCGGTCACGAAGTACATATTCCACCCGGAGTGGTAGTACTCGACCGCCAGTTCGATCTTGGGCTGCGGCGCCGATGCCGATGCCGCTTGCACGTCGAAGGGTTGGATGTTGCAACTCTCGCCGTTGAGTTGCACCGCGATGCTGACCCCGTTTTCCACAGCGGAGTAGACGTGCGAGGCGGATACGTCATGCTGGTAAATGGACACTCCCCAGAGATCGGGTTCCCTGTGAGAAAAGGCGAGACCGCTCGTAGCTGTCCCGTCGCCCCAGAGGATGGTGTAGGGCTCCGAACCCCCGATCCCATCATTGTTCGACGCTGTGACTTGGACCGCGGCGCCTGCTTCGTAGGGGCCTCCAGACACAAAGCACCTAACGTTGGCAAGAGCGTCCCCGGCAACAGTCGAAACGAGAGTGCCAAGGGCACATGCCAGAAGGCGCGACCGAAATTGGCCAAGCGCTTTTGATTGTCGCAAGAAGCTCATTGTTGTCTCCCGGTTGTCGTTCATCTGCCGGCACAGCTCATCGCCGGATGCTTGCAATTTATGCGAGCACAGAGACGCACAACAGGGAGTATTCCCAACGCCGGGCCGCTGAAAATTCACGCGCGGCGCAGCGCGAGCGCCCACGGGCGAGTCCCATGGAGCCCGCTTACCCGACGATAGGGGTTGGTACCGAAATCGACTCGACGATCTTTTCGAGTGTCGCAGGGTCGAGCGGCTTGACCAGGTGCTGATCGAACCCGGCTTCTCGCGCGAGCTGCCGATCCGCATCCTGGCCGTAGCCCGTCAATGCGACCAGCAACATCGAGCGCCGCTGCTCTGACGCCCGCAATCGCTTCGCTACTTCGTAGCCGCTCATTCCCGGAAGTCCGATGTCCAGCAGTACCACCTCGGGATCAAATTCGTTTGCAGTCGCGACGGCGGACACTCCATCGTAAGCCGTGCGAACGTCATGACCGGAGGCGATCAAAAGCACCTTCGCCGTTTCCGCCAGGTCGTGATTATCGTCGACGATCAACACGCGTCGCTTGGTTCGCGCGCTACCTGGTTGCCACGTCGTCGGCGATTCACCAACCGACTGCTTCTGAGACAAAGCGGGCAGGAGCACGATGAATTCGCTGCCCTTTCCCAGGCCGTCGCTTCGGGCCGAGACGGTGCCTCCATGCAAATCGACCAGTTTTCGGACGATCGTAAGGCCGATGCCGAGACCGCCTTCGGTACGAGCCAGCGAGCGCTCTCCTTGAACGAAGAGATCGAATACCCTCGGGAGCAGTTCCGCGTGTATACCTGCACCCGTATCCTTGACCCGCAACACTGCCCAATCGCCGTCCCGCGCGACGCTGACTGTGATCCTTCCGCCATCGGGCGTGTACTTGATCGCGTTGTTCAGCAGGTTGATAACGATCTGCGAAAGGCGAATGAGATCGCCGTCGACGAGAAGATGCTCTTTTGACGTTTGCACATCGAGAATCTGTTGTCGCGACTCGGCAGCTGACTTGCAGGAGTCTACTGCTCGCACGACCGCGGCGTTCAGCTCGACATGCTCCTTCTTGAGTTCGATTCTGCCGCTCGTGATCCGAGCCACGTCCAGCAAGTCGTCCACCAGCCGAGTCAATTGCGTCACTTGCCGGTCGATGACGTTGCGTGACCATTCCCGCGTTGAATCGTCCGCTGATTGCATGCCCATGAGACTTAGCGCGTTGCGTATCGGTGCCAGCGGGTTGCGCAGCTCGTGTCCGAGCATTGCCAGGAACTCGTTCGTCTGGCGCTCGCGCTGTTCCAGCGACTCGATACGCTTGAGCTCCGTCATATCGCGAGTGACTTTGGCGAACCCCCGGAACTGGCCGGCGGCGTCGTAGAGCGCAGTGATTACTACGTTCGCCCAAAAGCGAGTACCGTCCTTGCGCAGGCGCCAGCCTTCGACTTCACAACGACCCTGCGCTTTTGCGAGCGCGAGCTCTTGCTGAGGTCGATTGCTCTCGATTGCATCCGCGGGAAAGAACCGAGAGATATGCTGACCAATGATCTCGTTGGCCGCGTAGCCCTCGATTCTCTCCGCCCCTTTATTCCAGCTCACGATCTTGCCATCCTGGTCAAGCATGAAGATGGCGTAGTCCTGAATGCCTTCGACCAGCAGACGAAAGGTTTCTTCGCTTCGTCGCAGCTCCAAGGTTCGCTCGATTACCCGGCGCTCGAGCTCATCGCGGCTCTCGCGCAAGGCCACCATGGCGCGGCGACGTTCATTGGCTACCGCGCTGATGGACAGGCCGGTCATGGCTACCGCGCTGATAAAAACGAGAAGCTGCAGCAGTGACGCGTCGACCGAACTCGACGCCAGCGGACCGCGACCGGCGACAGTAAAGCCGATGGCCATCGCACATAGAATCGCGATCGTCACGACAACTTCGCGTTGATCGAAGCGGAGCGCCGCCCAGTTGACGAGCGGCAACGTGAGCAGCAGAAGCAGCGGCGAGAAAATGGGACTCGTGAGGTCAGTGCCGAACGCGACGTAACCCACGAGTACGAGCACGATCCCGAATCCGATCACCTCGCGCTTCCGGCGCGCGGTCCAGGCTATGGCCGGAGCGACCGTCCAGACCAGAATGAGCGGAGTAACCACGATCATGCCCGTCGTATCGCCCTGCCACCAGGTCCACCAAACCGCGGTAATCCCCGCCGGAGGGAGCCCCGACACGGTGGCCACCGCGAGAGTTCCGATCGTCGCGGCGATGATCGAGGCACCTGCAGCCACCACGACGAACTTGAACACATCCTCGCCGCGTTGAAACTGACGGGGAACGCCGATCAGACGCTTGACCAGTGCCGCACCCACGAGTGCTTCGATGGCATTCCCGCTGCCGATCATCACTGCGGCAAGCACAGACGACTGAACCGTGAGATTGACCAGCGCAGCTCCGATCCAGACTCCGGGCCAAATGCGCGGGCGGTACAGCAGGATCGCTGCAAGCGCGATCCCCGAGGGCGGCCAAACGGACGTCGCGTAACCCGGCGGAATTGCAGCCAACAGCGAAAGCTTGGCAACGACGAAATAAAGCGCCGCGAGCACGCTGATCTGGGCGACATATCGCAGCGGCCTCGGGACAGTCAGTACGCGCAGCACTCTGCTCTCCTGCGAGCTACGACTCAACCTCACGCCATTTATCGCGCACCTGCATCGAGGTGACGGCTGGGGGATTCTGACCCAGTTCCAGCAGAACCTGCAATATTCGGCGAGCTACCATATACGGACCAGGGCGCAGCCCGGTTCGGAGCGCAAAGCTGGTCTGGAACTCTTATTCAGGAATCGTTCGATGGACATCATCGCCGCACGCTTGAACCGCATCAAACCGTCTCCCAGCTCGATGGCCAGTCAGCGAGCACGGGCGCTACGTGCCGCGGGCCGCGACATCGTCGGGCTTACGGCCGGGGAGCCTGATTTCGACACGCCGTCGAACGTGTGCGACGCGGTCGTGCGGGCAATGACTGCTTCGAAGACGAAGTACACGGATGTCGGTGGCACGCCCGAGCTCAAGTCGGCGATCATCGAGAAATTCCGGCGCGACAACGACCTCGCCTACACGGCCGACGAAATCATCGTAGGGACCGGCGGCAAGCAGGTCATCTTCAACGCGCTGATGTGCACGCTCGAGCCGGGGGACGAAGTGATCGTGCCGGCGCCGCACTGGGTGTCCTATCCGGACATCGCGTTGCTGGCCGAGGGACAGCCCGTCACAGTGGCCTGCCGGCCGGAGGACGGGTTCAAGCTGCGCCCGGAGGCGCTGGAAGAGGCGATCACGCCAAGAACCCGGTGGCTGGTGCTCAACGCGCCGAACAATCCCAGCGGTGCGATCTACACACGCGAAGAGCTGCACCGGCTTGCGGACGTGCTTCTTCGTCACCCGCAGGTGTGGGTCCTGAGCGATGACATCTACGAGCACATCCTCTATGACGGCCGACGCTTCTTCACGATCGCGCAGCTCGAGCCGGCGCTCAAGGAGCGCACGCTGACCGTCAACGGCGTGTCGAAGGCGTACGCCATGACCGGATGGCGCATCGGCTACGGTGGAGCGCCGGCGGAGCTCGTCAAGGCGATGACCAAGCTGCAGTCGCAGAGCACCTCGAACCCGTGCTCCATCAGCCAAGCGGCGGCGCAGGAAGCGCTGACCGGCCCGCAGGATGTAGTCGCCGAGCGTACGCGCATCTTCGAGAGGCGCCGCGACAGGGTGGTCGCGGCGGTGAACCAGGTGGCGGGCCTCGGTTGCCACGCACCCGAGGGCGCGTTCTACGTCTATGCGTCATGCGCAAGCGTCATCGGCAAAAAGACGCCGGACGGGAAGGTCGTTGCGAGCGACGCCGATTTCGTGATGTACCTGTTGGAGGCGCAGAATCTCGCGCTGATTCAGGGCGACGCGTATGGGCTGTCGCCGTTCGTTCGGATTTCCTTCGCCGCGTCGATGGAAACGCTCGAGGAAGGATGCCAGCGGCTGCGGCTCGCTTGCGAAGCGCTGCGCTAATTTGGACGATCGCTATTTAATCGACTTGCGTACCAGCGCGACGAACTGATCGACCTCGACTTCCGTCGCGTCGAAACGCGCCACCAGGCGAATGACACCGTCGCCGCGCCGTGCGAAGCGGACTCCGGCTGCCGCCAGGGCCTCGATCGTCGGCTCCGGCATGGCGGGGAACACGAGGTTGGCCTCGACCGGCGCCGTCACGCGCACGCCCGGGATCGCCGCCAGCTCGCGGCCGAGCCGCGACGCGAGCTCGTTCGCGCGCGATGCGAGTCGCAGAAACAAGTTGTTCTCGATGTACGCGAGGAGCTGCGCGGCGGCGAAGCGCATCTTCGACCAGGTCTGCCCGGCGCGTCGCAGACGATACGACAACGGCTCCACGAGCTCGCGATCGAACACGACGATCGCGTCGGCGCCCATCACGCCGTTCTTCGTGGCGCCGAACGAAAGGATGTCGACGCCGGAGCGCCACGTCATCTCGGACGGACTGCATTCGAGCGCTACCAGCGCGTTGGCAAATCGCGCGCCGTCCATGTGGAAGAAGATGCCGGCGTCGCGCGCGATGGCGCCGAAGGCCGCGATCTCTTTTAGCGTGTACACCGTGCCATATTCGGTCGCCTGCGTGATCGACACGGCGTCCGGCTGCGACCGGTTGGTGATGCCTCGATCCGCTCGCTGCAGCGCCGCCGCTACGCTTTGCGGCTCCAGCTTGCCGTTGGTGCCGGAGAGCGCGATGAGCTTGGCGCCGCCGGAAAAAGCTTCAGTCGCGCCGGCTTCCGCGGTGTTGATATGCGCGTCCTCGTGGCAATAGATGGCACCGTAGGGACGAGCGCAGGTGGCGAGCGAAAGCGCGTTGGCGGCCGTGCCGGTGGACACCGGAAACGCCGTCACCTCGGTTTCGAACAACTCGGAGAACTTCCGGTTCAGCAGCGCGCTGTATTCGTCGTCGCCATACGCGGCAGCGAGCCCGTGATTGGCAGCCTCGAGCGCACGCATGATCTCCGGCGCGACGGTGGCCACGTTGTCACTGCGAAAACTAAGCGAAACGGCGGGACTGTCATTCATGTCGAGCGCACTCCTCACTGCTGCTACAGCATCGGATCGTCCTGGCGGCGCAAACGCCGGTGGATCAGCAAGAGCGGCGTGGCCGTGAAAAGGATCAGGATCGCGGCGGCGGCCGAAGCGGAGCCCGCGCCCTCGCCGCCTTCCAGGAAGTGATACATGCGCACCGTCATTGTCTGCCAGCGGCTGGTGTAGAGCACGATCGTCGAGCTGAGCTCGGAGGCGACTGTGATCCAGACCAGGATCATGCCGCCGATCAATCCGCTCGCCATCATCGGGACGGTCAAGCTGACGAAGGTGCGCAGCGGCGGCACGCCGAGATTGATCGAGGCTTCCTCGAGGCTGGGTTCGATCTGATGCACGATGGCCGAGGACGAGCGGATACAGAAGGGCAGCTTACGCACGACATAGGCTATCACCAGGATCAGCCACCCGCCCGTCAGGATCAGCACTCCGCTGTTGAACGCGATGATCAGCCCGATCGCCAGTACCGTGCCGGAGACAGCGAAGGGAATCATGCCGATCACGTCGAGCCCCGTCGAAAGCGCGCCCCGATGACGCGTGACGATGTAGCCGATCGGCGTTCCCAGCAGCGTCGCGATGACGGCCGTGATCGTGGCGAGGAGCAGCGAGTTGTACAGCGGGCGGAACGAGCCCTCGAGCAGCATTGCATAGTTGGAGAAGGCGAGCTGCCACGTGAGCACGGGCCCTTGAAAATGAAGGAACGAGACGAAGAGAACAGCGATGAACGGCAGCAGCGAAAGTGCAACGATGCCCCAACTGAAAACCGTTGCGAGCGCGCGCCATCCGGTTGACAGGGGAAGCAGCGGCGGCGCGGCGCGGGGATTCGTCGCAAAGCGTCGCTTATTGAGATAGCGGCGCTGCACCACGAGCGCCAAGGCCGTGCCAGCGATCAGCAGCACGCTGAGCGCGCCGGCTGCTGCCGGATTGTTCTCGGCTTCACCCGCGAACAGCTTGAAGATGTCCACCGCGAGGAACGGGCGATCCTCCGCGAGGACCACTGGGACGCCGAAATTCTCGAGCGCTTCGATGAACACGAGCAGCGCGCCGGCGAGCACGGCCGGTATCGCCACGGGCAGCAGCACCGAGCCGAAGGCGTGCAGCCGCGAGCCGCCGAGATTGCGCGCCGCCTCTTCGATCGAGATGTCGATCGCCCTGAACCCCGCAATGGAGGGAAGCAGCACGTACGGATACAACGTCAGCAGGAAGACGACGCTGATCCCCGGAAGCCCATAGATGGGACCGATTGGAATGCCGATCTCGCGCAGGGCCGAGGTGACGACGCCGGCATGACCGAAGAGCAGAACCAGCGCGTAAGCAGCAACGAACGATGGCAATACCAGCGGCAATGTCGCCAGCGTCAACAGCACGGTCTTGCCCGGTATCTCGATACGGGCCAGGCAGAACGCCAGCGGTGTGCCGATCAGCGTCGCGCCTATCGTCGCGAAAATCGCGGCGAGCAGGCTGTTGGCGATGCTGCTCAGGTAATACTTGCTCGCGAAAATCTGGCCATAGTTCGCGAACGTGAAGGTCCCAGTCCCGTTCACTCTAAGACTCGCATCTAGAACCAGGCTGAGCGGATAAAGCAGGAACAGCACGAGCAGGGCGAGCGCACCGAGAACAACGATATAGCGGAATCCCTTCATTGCGCTGGGTAGGCAGTGATCTGCGTCGGATCGTAGGCAAGCGCCACTGCGTCGCCCACGGCCGCGACGTGCCGGCTACTGAGTGTCGAGACACGAATCTGCGTGCCGTCGGGAAGCGCCGCATGCAGGCGCTGGATCTGTCCGAGGAATTCGCGCAACACGAGCTTCGCGTGCAGCACCGGACCGTCGGACCTTTCTGCCAGCCGCAGCGACTCGGGTCGGATCGACAGGAACAGCTTCTGTCCGGCATCGGCGACTTTCCCTTGCACTGAGATGATGGTTCCGCACGATGCGACTTCGGTGATGCGGCCATCGAACTTGCCCGCGATCCCGGGCAGCATGTTCGTGCCACCGAGGAACTCGGCGACGAAGGCTGTCTGCGGCCGCTGGTAGATCTCTTCCGGTGAGCCGATCTGTTCGACCTTTCCAGAGCGCAGGATCGCGATCCGGTCCGAGATCGCGAGAGCTTCCTCCTGATCGTGCGTCACATAGATCGTCGTCAGACCGAGCGACTGCTGCAGCTGGCGGATCTCCACCCGCATCTGTGTGCGCAATTGGGCGTCCAGATTGGACAGCGGCTCATCGAAGAGCAGCACTTCCGGTTCGATGACCAGCACGCGGGCAATCGCCACGCGCTGCAATTGGCCGCCCGAGAGCGTATGCGGCCAGCGCTCTTCGTAACCCGTCAGGCGCACGCGCTCCAGCGCCTTCTCGACCCGCGCCCGGATCTCGGCCGGTTGGACCTTGCGCGCGCGCAGGCCGTAGGCGACATTGCCCTCCACGGTGAGGTTGGGAAAGATCGCATAGTTCTGGAAGACCATGCCGGTGTTGCGACGATGCGGCGGCAAGGTGTCGATGCGTCTCTCGCCGAACCATATGCTGCCCGCGTCGACCTCGGTAAAGCCCGCGACCATTCGCAGCAGCGTGGTCTTGCCGCATCCGGACGGCCCGAGAAGGGTGAACAACTTGCCCTCCTCGATCGTCGCAGAAAAATGGTCGACGGCGCGGATTGCGCCGAAGCTGCGGCTGACCTTGTCGAGACGGATCGTCGTCATGCGAGACGACGCTTCCGTCTTCAGCGCGTGTCCTGGACGACCGTCTTGATCCGGGCGAGCGTCGCGCTTCGCGCCTCGTCCCACTTCACGTCGTCGTACGGCAGGACCTTGATCCTGGAGAGCGGCGGCATGTCGGGCATCGCGGAAAGATCGATGTCTTGCCGCGCAGGGCGGCGGAAGGTCGCCTTGAGCAGCATCTCCTGCGTCGACTTGCTGGCGAGATAGTCGATCAGCGCACGCGCGGCATCCTGATCAGGGCCGCCCTTGATGATCGCGGCGCCTTCCGCAAGCGCCGCGGTTCCTTCGGTCGGATAGGAGACCTTGACCGGTGCGCCGTTATGAGCCCACAGCAACCCGGCATATTCGAGCGAGATGCCCAACGGATATTCGCCGCTGCTATTGCCCTCGAAGACGAGCGTCGAGCGATTGAGCACCTTCGTATTGGCAATCAGCGAAGACAGCTTTTTCCATCCAGCGTCGTTGTCGCCCCAGTAGCCAAGCAGGACCGTTGCAGCAGCATAGGAAAAGCCGGAGTTCGCCGGGTCCGTATAGGCGATCTTGCCCTTCCATTTCGGATCCAGAAGATCCTGCCAGGTCTTTGGACCACTCGCGGCATCGATCGCCTTGGTGTTCTGGTTGATCGTCACGACCTGCAGATTGGTGCCGATCCAGAGACTGTTCGGATCCCGATAGTCTGCAGGCACGGCGTCGCGGTCCTTCACCGCATACGGTTGAAAGTACTTGGTGTTTTGCTTCAGCAGCGCGGAGCTGACTCCCCAGACGACATCGCCTTGTGGATTTGCGGCCTCCGAGGCAATGCGGCGGAAGAGCACACCGGACCCGGTGGAGACTACGTTGACGGTGATCCCCGTCTCCTTCTTGAATCCATCGACCACGAGCTTGTTGACGGCGTCGTCGTTGGCCGAATAGAGCACCACCTGCGTATCTGCCATCGCGGAGATCGATGCCACGACCGTCGTGAACAGTAACGCCGCGACCGTATGTCTC